>TARA_R110002110_G_scaffold29981_2_pt1 | contig 133818 bp, 143 predicted proteins | sample TARA_R110002110 | Tara Oceans TARA_R110002110 (sample SAMEA4397330) | marine metagenome | biome: Polar Biome; feature: [SRF] surface water layer (ENVO:00010504); material: water (ENVO:00002006), including particulate matter (ENVO:01000060) such as... | depth 5 m | reverse complement strand
TAAAAGTAGAGGTTAAGCCGCATTCAGTAATTGTCTGGGTGGTATTCCTCCAATCGCTGTATGTGGTCGTTCATTATTGTAAGACCAAAGCCACTGCGTAGCCAATAATTGCGCTTGTTCAATCGTTTCAAAAAGATGTAACTCCAACCATTCATGCCTGGCAGTACGATTAAAGCGTTCGATATAAGCATTTTGAGTCGGCTTGCCTGGTTGAATATAAAGTAACGTGATCTGTTGTTTCATTGTCCAGTCTTTGAGTGCATGGCTGATATATTCAGGTCCATTATCACATCGAAGCGCGTCGGGTTTTCCTCGCCATTCAATGAGCTGCTCCAGTGAACGAATAACCCGTGTGCTCGGCAATGAAAAATCGACCTCAATTCCCAAACCTTCTCGATTATAATCGTCGAGCACATTGAAGGTACGAATGGCACGGCCATCAATTAAAGAATCGCTCATGAAATCCATCGACCAAACTTGATTGATGCTATCAGGAACGCTCAGTGCTTCCGGTTTATCGCGTTTGATGCGACGCTTAGGCTTGATACGTAGATTCAACTCCAACTCCCGATAGATGCGATATACGCGCTTATGATTCCAACCATAGCCTTGGACATTACGCAGGTATAAAAAACAGAGACCAAAGCCCCAGCGTTTATAGGTTGTGCTCAAGCGGAGTAACCAATCTGCGATTTTGGCATTTTCATCATTGAGTTTCGCCTCATAGCGATAACAGGTTTCACTGATAGAAAACACCTCGCAAGCAAGTCGGATACTGACTGTAAATTGCGCCCTTGCTTGTTGTGCCATCTCTTTGCGTCGAGATGGCTTTACCACTTTTTTTCAATGGCCTCGCGGGCTATTTCACATTTGAGTCTTTCTTCAGCATACATCTTTTTAAGCCGACGGTTTTCATCTTCGAGTTCTTTCATCCGTTTCATTAACGACGCATCCATGCCGCTAAATTTAGAGCGCCATTTGTAAAAAGTGGCATTACTAATACTGTGTTCTCGGCATAAATCAGGCACAGACGTGCCTGATTCGTTTTGTTTTAAGATCGCCAGGATCTGACTGTCTGTGTAACGTGATTTTTTCATAGAAAACGCCTCTGCTTAGTGTATGAGAATTTTCTACTTATAACGCCTATTATTTTCAGGGGGGATTACAAATGCACCAATTGAAATACCTAGAAAAATAAGAAGTAACTATGAAAAAAATATATATTTAAAAAATAACTTGAAAAATATAATTACTGGGAAAAATAATCTAAATATCTTTTACTGGATTATAAATCAATGGGGACAGATAGGGTCTTTTAAAAGAAATAAAAAAAATAATCAAAAAATACATAAATTCTTAGTGCAGTTAGACAAGGGTAAATTATTCAAATATACATTTGACACTATATCTTCATTATCAAAAGTGGCGTCATTTCTAAACCCAGAAAAATATGCTATCTATGATTCTAGAGCAATATTCGCTTTAAATTGGCTCGTATTTAATTATTCAAAAGAGAAGAAAATATTTCCGCAGCCCATAGGAAGAGGGAAAGAACTATCTCAATATGATATGGGAACAATATTTCGACTTACTGGCAACACATATAGTGAGCACTCTTATAAAGAAGCATATCATGAATATTGTGAACTGCTTACCTTACTAGAAAATGCTGTTTATGGCTCTACACAATCGCCTTACAAAATTGAAATGCTTTTATTTCTAATCGCACCTGACTACATCATAAATGATATACAGAAGCGTGTTTCGATAAGCATTAGATGAGAGACGTTAACACACATTAACGCATTCTATTTAAATTCATACTTCCCACCATTGGCCATCGTTCTTTTGCTCCACATTTGAAAAGTAATGCTCAAAGCGCTCTGGTTGAAAGCTGTGGATGGGGACTAAGCGTTTTGGTGAGAGTGCATTCGCCAAGTCTTGCATCCCTATAATATCGGAATGTCCCGATGTATGATAAATCTTAAAGTTAATTGAATACTTGTTACACCAATCACGAATATCGTCTTTTCCCTGATCAAGATAACCACTCCACATGGAATAAATGAGACTTGCGTTACTAAGACAATCAGCTTTTTCTAAATCTGTACACATTACGGGTCTGAACGTCATTAGATATTTCGATGCGTTATCTTTAATCTCTTCTAGATAAATACGTTTGTCATAGTATGGTGTAACCAGATCAAAACTCTTTTCTCTGATGATTTTGCTGCGCATGCGTGAGGGTAGAAACACTCTAAGATCTGAATTACGAGGGGAGGGAAGCGATGGGTTATCGATGGCATCCAATATATGCGCGATATAAAGATCAACAATCATGGTTCTATTTGATTGTTTAGCTGCTTTGTAGAATGTGACGAAGCGATCAATGTTTTGACCAGAAAACCAAGACAGCGCCAACCCATTCGTTTTATCTAATACATCTCTGATATCATTTTCCAATGCTGCTTCAGTGACGGGTTTAACAGTATCTGAACTTCTCCCAATATTAGTGCCTTCCATCAAAAGCACATCGACATGCTTTGGCCCGGTTTCTATTAAGTGTTTAAAGACACCCGCTTTTCTGCCATGTGTTCTGAAGTCCCCTGTATAAAAGAGCGTTTTTCCATCAGCTTCGATTAATAATGCATAAGCATCATAAGCTGAATGGTCATTGAGATAGGGCGTTATTTGAAATGGCCCAACTTTAAATTGATTCCGATCTTGGTAATGCGTGAAACATTCCAGTGATAATCCAAAGGGGGAGAAAGGTGATGATGCTTCAAGAATGGCGTGCGCATCTTTGCCAATGAAAACAGGTACGGCAGGATGGACTTTGGGTAGAAGACCGTAATGATCCTGATGTGGGTGTGAAATAACGATACCTAATAAATCAGCATTATCACCTCCTTTCAAACCGGGAATATCGGGTAGTGCTGCATCATCTTGATTAGCAATCGTTAGTGGCATGCCAAGATCAAGAATAATGGATTTATCGGCACTATTTAATTCAATACAGTTACCACCAATTTCTTTCGTCCCACGATGAATGCGTACCTTCATTATTTTAGCTTTGCAGCAATTGATTCAACTGATAGTAAACTACAATCGCCTGTCAGCTTAGCGGGCACACCCTCGAACCCCATTTTAAATTCTGAATCAGTCATTGCCAGAAAGATAATTTCAATAGCCAGCGCTTCTTTTATTTTATTGGACATAGTAATAATTTCAGGCAACCAATTACCCGCACTCTTATTGAGTAAGTAGCGTTTCCAATATTCATCTGGTGCAAGCACGATTAACGTTAGTTTTGTCTCATTGAATTGCTTATCGAATTTAGTGGACGCTTCAACTGATATTCTCGGTAAATTCTTTTCTATTATTGCGCAATAGGCGAGACCTTCTAGTAAAGCGTGCAGTGGGGAATCTGCTCGTCCACCATTTACGCCCTGAATTTTTAATTCAATAACTGTTGGTAATGTATTATCAAGAACACCGAAAAGATCAATTTTACCAATACCTTTATCACCTTGCTTAGCTTTTAGTGGCGTTTGATAATCAATGAATTCGAGTAAACGTCCATCTGGTAACTTAAACTCTTTATTTGTACGAGATTCATTATAAAGCGCAAGTGCTAGGTGTTCTTCTCTTCGGTTAGATGATGAACCACTACTAGCAATTCCATTATGTGATTCTACAAAATAGGGATTCTGCCGCTGAGGGGCAGCTTTATCCCGTAATTGTATATAGCCATCTACAATCTCATCCATATCCATAGCTTTCATGTAATCAAGAAAGCCGGACATATGATCCAGAGTTTTATTTTTATACAGACCGATTAAAAAGGGCGTTTCCATGTCACTATTATCCATTAATCTACTGAAGAATGTCAGCGCGATATAAATAGTTGATTTTAATAAGTCTTAACACAAGTAATCACATCAGTTGTTTTTCTTAATAAGGTCGACGGGATATTCATCCCTGTATTGACTTAATCGTTTATTAAAAATGTGGAGTCCTTCATCGGCTTCTTTATCTGCGGCATCATGTTCAAGTGCTTTACGTGCTTCACCATAATCTGACCAATTGATTGATGCAGTATAGTGATATAGTTGATGCAATACTTTCACCATTGCTCTGAAAGCGTTTTGACGTGTTGCTTGGCGCATACCGTTCAAGTAGTTCTCTCGGGTTACTGTAGGAACAATAATTTTATGTAAATCATTAGTGACTAATTCAGCATTCATCATGATACGTGATAAGCGGCCATTACCATCATCAAATGGATGGCATTCGGATATCATAAAATGGATAAATAACGCTTTCTTGATACCCTCTGGAACAACTTTATAAATATCGAATCCCTGTACTAGAGTACCTTCCACCTGATCAGGTTTAACAAAATGCGTTGAACCGGCTTTATTAGCTTTTTCTTTAAATGTACCCGGGTTTTTATCCGGTCTTTGTGCCAATAATACCCGGTGTCGGTTTTTAAGTGTCGTAATTAATGCTTCGGCAGAGTCTGGTGTATAACACATCTCTGTATGATCGCCTGAAAGAGCAACATGAGACAAAATATCATGACTGTCTTCATGTCGTTCATTGTCTTCTTTCCCAGAAAAAGCAATCGCTTCAGCTTCATCAATCGTAAACTCAGTTCCTTCAATATAATTTGAAAAATAACTCTCAAAGAATGTGAGATGACGCCATGATGCTTTTTCATATTTATAAGGTATTGTTGTTAAATTTACTTGAGACAGATATTCGGCAAACGCATCAAATCGTTGAATGCGTTCTTCGTCATAAGGGTTACCTTCGGCTCGTGCCATTCCAATACGAGTTTGCAGTACGCCTTTTGCCGGATGGGTATTCAATAATGCTGAAATCATTTTATTTAGCACATCAAACTCATCTTTATAGTTAAGTGTATCAGCAATGACTCTTGCTTCATCCCGAAGCTGATTAACACCGTTTTCACCACGCCTCTCTATTTCTTGAACCAGTTGCGCTTCCACCCAATCCTTACCGAGTGTTTTTTTAATCTCTACTTTGGCTCGTGATGGAGATAAATTTTCGAGTAATAAACGTGCTGGATTACTTCGCATCATTTCGGGTTGGAATGGCTCAACGCCGACATTGGTATTGCCCGTATCCACAATAAATTCTACGGGTCCGACCTTCACCGTTCGACGTTTCAGACCTTCAGCGAGCAAATAAATGCGACCGTTTACGGGTCTGAGTTCATCTGCAGTTCGAAATGCAGCGATTGATCCTTTAAAGAGAAATTGAGCAATACGATACCATTGGCTAAAGATGGTTTTATTTTTAATACCCTCATTATCCGTATCAATATAGATCCCTTTACGAATGCGAAATAACTTACCTGCACGATAAGCATTTCGTAATTCACGCTGGGTATCGTCATCTGTTACAAAATATAAGGTTGCCATATCACTATCTCAATTAATTATGGTGTCATGTTAAAAACGCCCACATAAGCACTTATTTCCGTCAATAACTCTTACATAAAAGAATATAGATGTCAATAACTCTTGCGTAATAGCTTAAAATGTCAAAAACTCTAGCGTAATAATGGTATTTGGCAATAACACAAACGTAATCTATATCAAAGTAGTGTCGTCTAAGAGGAAGTCTTATTTATTTTTTTGCAACTGGTGAAGAGTTTCCGCCTATATAATTAGCTTCTATTATCTAATGTAAAATTGACTAGCATATCTGTTTTGACAATAACTGAGTCAGTTCGTCGAACATGTGTATATGTGACGAGGTCAAACTGTGCCAGTTACGGCTAGCGTTAGAGTTAATGAAAGAGGAACACTATGCTCCAAGACATTACCGAGAAAAAAGTATGGGACGTTATCGCGATTGCGGAAATGTTTGAAACACCGGGTGGTGAAATTATAACTATTCCATTAGCGGAAGCAGATCAAGTAGTGGATGATCTATTAGAACATGGTTCTCCACGATATATAGCGCTTATTACTAGTCTTAATAAGCTCAGCATAAAGGAGTTTCAAGAACTATGCGCTATTATGTGGTTGGGGCGTGGTGATAACGAGTCCGTGACCTTTGAGCAATTGAAGAACCGTGCTTCGGTTCAGAATCGTGATTACGCAGCATCAAAGTCACTGCTCGGAAAATACCTAAGGGCAGGTCTAGCGAAGTTGAATGCAATCATTGAGTAACGCCAATACTCCTATTAAACAGCAAATAAAACCGCGTAATAGAAGTATTGACGAATGCCTAATTAACAATTATTACGTTACAGGTTTTTAAACAGCTTTAAAAAGCTAATCGCTTTTGGCCACTGTTCCCATAAGCTATCAGTATCAATGATATCAATTTCGTATTTAGAAAGTTCCTTACGATAGTCATGACCGTATTTACGCGCCTCTGTTAATGCAGTTTGAAGCCCTCTTTGTTTTATAAAATAACCATTAGCCATGCGACATAATCGCAAATCAAAATCCTTTACTTTTAGCTTTGATTTATAAAACGTGATTCGATCAAATGGATTGTTAAGGAATTCAAGTTCAGATAAAGGAATATGTTGTTTACTTAACGTGATTTCAAGTCTAGTGACAGGCCGTTTAGGGAGCTTAGCTCGTGGGTATCTTTTCTTTATCTGTTTTAATTTATCATAGTACTTTACGACACAACGACTATGTTTACTCCCTACATAAACAGTTTCAAGTGCTTTATATTCCCCAATGACACATGAATGCCGTTTACGATTAACGGTAATATGAAAATCATTGGGTGTTATATCAAGCATATCAGTTGTTATTTCGATTTTCGTTATCCATGCATGAACACAGACATTAAAGTTACAGTAACGAAAGATGCGTTTAACTAAATATACAAATGCCTTGCGATTATCATCACGAAGTTTAAATGGACAGAAATCAAACTTAATATAACCTTGCCGTTTAGCGCGACGATTGCGCTTTGGCCTTTTATGAATATTGACTTCAGTAGCGACGCCGTTTTTATGATATTGACACCAGTATTGTTCGTTATATGGAACGCTGCCGAATTCCTTTGTATAAGGTGTTTTCTTTCTAATGAGCCTTCCCTGTTCAACGAGTTCATCGACTGCCTCATCAATAGAACGAATCCATGCGTCATGAGATTTATAATCGTTATTAGGTACTTCAATAACAACATAAACTCTATCAGTAAATAATTTATTAATGCCTATGTAATATTTAATAAATTCATCTTTCATCTTTGTACTCCATTAAATTAGTGGAAACACAGAAAAATAATCAAATAAAAGCATCCAATAATTAATACAACGAATGTGTATCAATTGATTAACGTATAGTTATGTGATGCTTAAGCTTGCTATTAGCTGTGCGTTTTTAAGTTAATCGTGAAATAACCCACTAGATGGGCTATCTATACCTTCTATGACGTACTTTGAGGTGAGTAAGGAACCTTTGGTCTTGTCTGAATCCATTCATAAATCTGATCAGAATTCCAGCCGATACTATTGGCGCTAAGAGAAACAGGCGCCGGGAAATCATATGACCTGACTAAACGCCACACCGTCGTTCTTGATAGTCCTATAAGTTGTGTTAACTCCTTCATTCGGATAATCCGAATCCCTTTGTCTTGTAAAAAAATACTGTTTGTAACCATTTTTAATACCTCTTTTATATGTAGGTATTTTTTTCTTTACAGTATTATTTTCAGGGTATTGGCGATGCGAGCCATGGTAGCTATTGAAAATATTCAAAAGACCGTGACGGTCCCGCACACATGATTGTCTATGACTGCAAAGCTGTGATGTGAACAGGTTTGTGATTATTAAATTACGGTAAAAAGAAGAAATTGGACAAGGCAATATGAGTTAGTTATTGTGGGTGACAGTCACGCAGATAGCGTAAATCAATTTAAATTTATGAGTGGAGATGAAAATGGGCGTAATTGTAAAGAGAGGCAGCTTGGAAATGGATAAAGAGAAAGCAGTATCAATTGCCGCCGAACTTATAAAAGAATTAGAAGCGAAATTGCAGAAGAAAAAATCACTTGAACAGAAACAAATTATAAAAAAGAAAATTGGCAGGATTAGAAAAGCACGAGATAGACTAAAGCCTTTGACCAATGTCGTTCAAATTAAAAAATACATTGGAATCATATTTGATTATTTTAACAAACATTTCCCAATTGGAAGAAAAGAAAGGAAGCAGATATTATCAAAATTAAGAAAACATAATGAACGTTTAAGAAATAAAAAAATTGAGCATAAAGAATGTACTGTCTATGTATCTATGAAAAATAAAAAAAGGATTAATAAAAGAATTGCCAATGGAAAACACCAAACAGAAAACGATGTTATAAATAAATTATTTGAAAGATCTGAGGAATTGTCCAAATTGGAAAAAAGAATATGACTTCTACTGAATTACACCAGTCAGATGCGTATTAATTGTTTCTATTCAGGGCGTCTCAATCTCATAAATGCGCAAATAATTATCCCTTGATAAAGAACATGAAAATACGAATGTTATATTTGCATTAAAAGCATTACCGAGAGCATTTATGAACGTCATTTTATTGAGGGTGTGTATGAGTATTACTATATCCAACTATTTGTCAGACGATTTAATATTGGTTGGTCAAAATCAATGTCTGTTTTTTTCTCAATGCCATTCATAGAGAATTCATTATAAATTTTGTTCAAGACATGAGTGCTTAGCAAGGTATTTTCGGCACCAAGTATTTCATCTATTTGCCATTCAAAGAGAGGAATCTTGTTTAGTTTTATAATTGCTGGGCCATAATCACTGGTAAAAAAGTAACAAGTGCCAAGTAATGCATCTGGTAGGTAATCTGATATGCAGTTTTTGAATGCTTTACTTTCCTGAATAAGTTGGGTGCCATTGGTTATAGGCCGTATATTTTTGTTTCCTAGCCATGGTGGTGTTTGAAATTGTATTTTATTAATTCTGCGTATAAACCATTCCACTAATCCATCAATACCTTCTATCTGATGCAATGATGAGTGATCAATAAAACCTGGATATTTATTCCTGATCTTTATACACGCACGGTGTATAAAAAGAACGGTGCTAACGTCTTTAGAGAATTTTACATGGCGTAATAATTTTATATCTCGCCAGTGATGGTCAAGTTGATAAAGACACTTAATCGTATTCGGATTGATCGAGGAAGCGTGTTGTAGAAAATTTCTAGCTTTAGTGTCTTGAAGTAGTGTGATTAGTTCATGATAGATATGTTTCGAATAAGGTCTATTGTTTAATTTTTTAAGTATATTGGTGATGCCTGAAGGGTAGGGTGTTATCAGTTCTTTTAATATTTGTTTTTTTGGATGTGTTCTAATTAGTGCGGCTAAATCAGCGTTAGATAGCCGCTTGTATTCCGAATTATCAGTTACATAAAGATGTACGAGACAGAGAAAATGAATAAAGTCATCTTGTTGTTCCAATGTATGTTCAAGAAAATCAGTATCTGTATGACATAAGTCCTTCAGTCGTTGACTGCACCAATGACTTGAGGGAATGAGTTTGTCTAATACTTTGTTATATAGAGTAGATGATTGCATTCCCTCTGATTAGTTTGCTTCCGATGAATCGGGAAGATAAAAAGATGTGTTGTTGCCTTTCAAATCAAACCCTTTAGCAGTTTTATTAATGATTGGAGCTAACTTTGTTGAGATAAGTTGTAAGGCTTCACGGCGTTCATCGATATAGTCATGGCGATCATATATACCTTCCACGCCTTTGAGTTTGTGATTAAGACAGCGCTCTGCCACATTTCCAGGCACACCTTCGCTGGCTAACATACTTCTGCAGGTACGCCGGAGGTCATGAACAGTAAAATGTTCAATTGATAGTTTATTTTCTCGATAAAGTTTTTGAATTGCAGCGTTGAGAGTATCTGGGCTGATATGTCCGCGTTTACTAGTGCGTCGATTGGGAAAGACATACTCAGAGCCATTGGCGCGAATGTTTAATTCAAATAGCCATTCTAATGATTCATCGGATAGAGGAACACTAATACCTACGCCCGTTTTACTACGTGTATCGGGTATATGCCAAAGTTTGCTCTTTGTGTCGAACTCTTTCCAGAGGGCGGCAATGAGTTCGCCTTTACGTACACCTAGTGTTACTAGCAAGGCAGCAGCAAGTGTGTTCTCCCGTGTAAATTGGTCACTGTATTTATTAAAACAATTAAAGGCTTCTTGTAATTCTTCAAATGAGAGGGCGCGGCTTCGACTTGTTTCCACTCCTCCAGCGTCATTTACATTAAAAGCCTCAGCTGGATTACTACTAAGTAAGTTTAGTTTTATGCCATGTCTGAATAGTTGTTTGCAATACATCAGTGCATCGTTGGAGATGGTTGGGCGACCACTGTTGGTAATCTTTGAAATGATAGCGCGAATATCTCGTGGGTTAACGTGTTCGATTGCTAGCTGCCCTATCGTTGGGGCTAAGTCATTAGTATAAACGCGGCGAGGTATGTTGGGATGTTTGAGCCGCTTTTCACATTCGTTGAGCCAGTCTTGAGCTAGATCATCGACAGTCTTAAAGATAGTTTTATCAGCTCGTTTTCGTTCTGCTAGTGGATCAATGTGTTTTTTGACATTGCTTCTAATCAGAATGGTTTCAGAATTAGCATCAGCAAGTGACAGTTCGGGATAGCGTCCCAATGTTATTTCACGTCGTTTACTATGGATGACGTAGCGTACTACCCAAAACCCGGTGCCTTCTTTACTAATACGGAAATACAGACCATTGCCAATGGCATATCGTCCAGCAATGCCATTCTTTATTAGCGATTTGATCTGTCTGTCCGTCATATTGTTAGCCATAACAGAACCTTAGAAATAAATGGTGACAGATTGTGAAATATTGGCTTATTTTAGCAGTTTTATGAAAATCTGTCACCATTTCTGTCACCATATTTATGAAACTCAGTGCAACAGAAAGCAACTTTATGAGACAATGAAAATTCGTAAGTTATTGTAATTAAGTGAAAAGAAAGGTTATTGAAACAGACTGAAACATTATTCGATATTTTGAATTTGTTCACGCATTTGTTCAATCAGTACCTTTAAATCGACGGATGAATTTGTAGTATCAAGATGAGCAGATTTTGATCCTAATGTATTCGACTCACGATTCATTTCCTGCATAAGAAAATCCAGGCGTCGGCCGACTGGGCCATCCTGGTCAAGCACTCGCTGTACTTCATCAATATGCGCATCCAGTCTATCCATTTCTTCTGCCACATCCATTTTTTGTGATAATAACAATAGCTCCTGTTCAAGCCGGTCATTATCAAACTCAGTACATAGCTCCTGCACCCGTAGGATCAATTTTTCACGAATACCATCGAGAATGACAGGCATCTGTTCTCGTACTCGGGCGACAATTTCTTTGGCTGCTTTAGTACGTTCCAGGATCATAGTCCTGGTCTTATCACCTTCACGTTGGCGTGTAGCAATAACCGCAGTAAGGGTCTCATTGACTAACTCAAGTAATGGTCCACTTATCGCTTCAGGATCGGGAACGTCTCTATCAAGGACACCTGGCCAACGTAGTAATTCGACCGGATTGATTGGTGCAGGTGATTTTAATAGAGAGTTTGTTTTTTCAGCCGTTTCCAGAACTTTTGCCAACAGTTCCTGGTTTACCGGCAATGTCCCTTTAAAATTTTCGCGTTGTTCATAGCGTATATTGCAATCAACTTTTCCACGTTTTAATTGTTTTGATAATCGATCACGGATAGCTTGCTCAAGCAGACGTAATTCTTCAGGCAAACGAATCGACATTTCCAGATAGCGATGGTTAACGCTCCTTATCTCACAAGAGGCGTCACCCCATTCTCCAGAGTGTTCTGCTCTACCATATGAGGTCATGCTCTTTATCATCAAATTATCCTTTTCATTATCATTATTCGACAATAGTAACGTTTCGACAGGATATGGGAAATACGCAGACACGTTTTATCGTTATAATGCAGCACTTTTTTACAGGAGATTAATATGCGCCCAAGTGGACGTTCACCGGATCAACTTAGACCCGTCACAATAACAAGGAATTTTACCTGTCATGCCGAGGGCTCAGTATTGATAGAATTTGGAAATACAAAAGTAATTTGCAATGCCAGTTTCGATTCGGGTGTGCCTGGGTTTTTACGTGGCAAAGGTCAAGGTTGGGTCACGGGTGAATATGGCATGTTGCCACGTTCGACAGGATCACGTATGCGACGTGAAGCATCACAAAATAAGCAGGGTGGTCGTACGATGGAAATTCAGCGTCTGATAGGCCGATCATTACGTGCTGTAATCGATATGGGTGCCCTTGGTGAAAACACCATCATTATTGATTGCGACGTCATACAGGCAGATGGAGGGACGCGCACGGCATCGATAACAGGTGGTTACATTGCATTGGTGGACGCTGTCAATCAAGCCAAGGCGAAAGGTTTAATCGAGTCAGATCCGATTAAATCAATGATCGCCTCTATATCTGTAGGTATACATAATGGGCAGCCAGTGTTAGATCTGGATTATGCCGAAGATTCCACAGCTGAGACGGATATGAATGTGGTGATGAATGATGAAAACCATTTCATCGAAGTGCAGGGTACCGCAGAAGGTCATCCATTCACGCCGGATGAATTAAATAGCATGTTGGCGCTTGCGCAAAAAGGAATTAGCGAATTGTTTGAACATCAACGTAACGCCTTACAGCAGTAATTGTTGGAGGATTTAGTTTGGAAAAGCAAGATATTGTGCTCGCGAGTAATAACCCGGGGAAGGTCAAAGAAGTAAATGAATTACTGGCGGGTACCGTTTTTCAGATACTTCCGCAATCTGAGTTTGATGTTGTTGAAGCGGAAGAGACTGGGTTAACTTTTGTAGAGAATGCAATACTCAAGGCGCGTAATGCTGCCCGTTATACTAGACACCCGATAATCGCCGATGATTCTGGTATAGAGGTCCCCGCATTAAATGGTAGACCAGGTATTTACTCTGCACGCTACGCTGGGGAGGGTGCTAGTGATGAAGATAACCTAAACAAACTAATAGAAGCTATCAGGCCATTTAATGAAACGGATAGAAAGGCGCGATTTGTCTGTGTCATGGTCTTTTTAAAACATGCGGAAGATCCAACGCCAATAATCTCTCAGGGTATCTGGGATGGGATTGTCATGACTGAAACGGCAGGTGAAAATGGTTTTGGTTATGATCCTATGTTTTATGTGCCAACTCATAATTGTATGTCTGCAGAATTAAGCCCGGATATAAAAAATCAAATAAGCCATCGGGGGCAGGCACTACAGTGTTTAGTCAAGCAACTTCGCTTGTAGTAAAGGTTATCTGATTGCTAACTTATACTCAGTGATAATGACCCTTGTTATATTTCAGGTGAGTTAGCCTATTACCTTAAAGAAAATGATATGACGCAGACACAAGATCGTTCGTATCCCCCGCAGACACAAGGCAAGGTTGAGTGCTGGCATTATTCGATGAAGAACCAGTTATTACAATCATGAGCGTTATCATAAATCACTCAGCAACCTGACACTTGCTGATGTATTTTATGGGCGTGGGGAAGAAATACTCAGTCAACGTGAACTGATTAAATAAAACACGTTAGCGATGAGACGACAAATGCATTACGATAAACAACCAGTGAATTACGCAACCAGTTGATGAACTAATGCGTCTCTTAAATTAAGCCACTCTTTGGTCAAAAGGTTTCGACGACGCACATCTATTCAAGTTAAATAAATAAAGTATTTAAACCTTCATCCTCTAGCTATGCTCAATTTCAGAGAATCTATACCATTGTCTCTCTATATTCATCTGCCATGGTGTGTTAAGAAATGTCCTTATTGTGATTTCAATTCACATGAGTTTTCTGCAGCAGGTTTTGAAGAAGAGAATTACATAGAGGCTTTAATACGGGATCTTGACTCGGAACTTCCCCGGATCTGGGGACGAACGATCAACACGGTCTTTATTGGAGGAGGGACACCGAGTTTATTTTCGCCTGAGTCACTGGATAAGATACTCAGTGCGATACGCTCACGATTAAACATCCACCCGGCAATAGAGATTACGTTGGAGGCAAATCCGGGTACAGCAGAAGCAGAAAAATTCCAGCGTTTCAGAGAAATTGGAATCAATCGTTTATCGCTTGGTGTGCAAAGTTTTGATGACAAACATTTAAAAGCATTAGGACGTATTCATGATGCGGGTCAGGCACACCATGCGGTCGAGCTTGCTCAAGAGGCCGGCTTTGAAAATTATAATATTGACTTAATGTTTGGACTCCCTGGGCAAACGATCAATGAGGCCTTGTATGATATTGATAAAGCAGTTGCACACTCACCAACACATATATCCTGGTATCAATTAACGATCGAGCCCAATACGGTTTTTAATTCACGACCTCCGATTTTACCTAGCGACGACGATATCTGGTCTATGCAAGACCAGGGGCAGTCATTTCTTGAAAATGAAGGGTTTAAGCAGTATGAGATTTCAGCTTATGCTAAAGAAAAACATCCGGCACTACACAACCTCAATTATTGGCAATTCGGTGATTACCTTGGTATCGGCGCCGGAGCTCATGGCAAAATCACAAATGTGGCACAAGGGAAGATTGAACGTTTTACACGCCATAAAATACCTAAACGGTATATAGAGTTGGCTGGTACTGATGCAGCCATCACTAAAACAAGAACATTAGTATCAGATGAGTTAGCACTCGAATTTGTAATGAATGCTTTCCGCTTGGTTGAAGGCGTTCCTGCCCATTTTTTTTCCGAGCGAACTGGCCTGACCTTAAAAAGTGCTGAGAAAGAACTAACTTTAGCCGAAGAGCGTGGGCTGATTGAATGGCAACTTAATGAATTGCGTCCATCCGCAAAAGGACTACGGTACCTTAATGAATTACTTGAAATATTTGTGCAGTAGTCGCGAATATACGACATTGGACTCATGGATCACTAGCTTTCTATTTTTAGAAAAGATAGTATTTTTGTTCTTGTTTGTGAAATCTTAAAGAATGCCCTGCACTGTATAAATATGCTAACCGAAGCCATTAAAAGTAATATTATTTCAATCAGTCTGTCTGAATTAGAATCCCTATGCGAGGAATTCATGGCTGAAAATGGTGAGCATACGGAAAATGAGTTTATTCATCATCTTTATAATTCAAAACGCATTACCGCAAATGAATTCAAGAATATTCAAACCCACGGAAAAGTTGAACTTACTTTGATCGGGGATATTAATGACATAAGCGATATTGGTAATAAACAGTCAGATACAGAGGCTTCAAGCAAAGAGATCAGCGGTACCTATGTTGATGATGAGAATTACACTATTCTGGAATCGATTGACGAAGGGGCAATGGGTGAAATCCTGATTGCCAGAGACAATAAGCTAAATCGTACAGTAGCCTACAAAAAAATTCACGAGCATGTTGCTGAGATCCCGAGTTACTTGGGACGGTTCTATATGGAAGCTCAGGTTACTGCGCAGTTGCAACACCCGAATATCGTTCCGGTCTATGATCTAATGACGACGAACACTTCTGTCGGTTATGCGATGAAGTTGATTGACGGCATAACTTTAAAAGACCACATCAGGGAAACGCAAGATCAATATGTTAAGTATGGTAAACCGGATGAGCACCATACCTTGCACGCCAGACTCGAGCATTTTTTAAAAGTTTGTGATGCTATGCATTACGCGCATCGTAAAGGTGTTATCCATCGTGACTTGAAGCCACTAAACATCATGATCGGACCCTATAACGAAGTCTATGTAATGGACTGGGGGATCGCTAAAACAGTTGAAGTTGATAAAGAAACCTTCGGCGATAAAACAGTACTGGTTGGTCATGAAGAAGTTGATGATGATGACAAGACCAAAATGGGGCAGGTCATGGGTACTCCCGCCTATATGTCACCTGAACAAGCAGAAGGTGAACATGACATTCTTGACCATCGCAGTGATCTCTATTCATTAGGCCTGATTCTATTTGAACTAGTGACCTTTCATCGAGCAATCAATGGGAAAACTACCGAACAAGTCATGATGAAGGCTCGCCGTGGCCAAATTGATCAACCACCGTTATATGGCAAACAAGCAGATGAACAAGAACAGTTGCTAGCGATTGTTAAAAAAGCGACACAGTATATGCCAGAAGATCGATATTCAACGGTTGCAGATTTTGCTGATGATATTCGCCGTTTTATACATGGTGAGGCGATCAAGGCTCGACCTGAATCGAGAAAACAAAAGGTCATGCGTTGGGTGGCTCAGCATCGAAAAGCAGCTATGAATATTGTGCTCTATTCTGTCCTGGCCAGCTTTCTGTCTATAGTTGCAATTCTGGTCACGCAGATGCAAACGATGAAAGAGACACAAAGTGAAGACAAGATCACCAATCAATTTATAACCAAAGTTGTCGATAAAGCTCAAAAAATTGATTCACAATTTTTAAAGTTTGAAGGCATTTTGGAAGGTTTATCAATTGGTGCGACTAACCTTTTAAATCAAGGCAGTATTGATCCCACACCTTATTACACCAATGAGACAATAGCTCTTTCAGGGATGGGACCATCAGACTACAAGTTCTCGGATGTTTATGGTTTCCCTGTTAGTGTTGATTACCATGTTTACGCCTTTGCACCAGGTGTTGGTGAATATGAAGTAAGACCCATATTACAACGGTTAAATCCTATACGGCATTCATTTAAAACATTGATATTAAAGAGTCACAAAGAAAATGTTGTGCCAGATGATGATAAGGCCGCACGCAAGCTTATTATGGAAGAAGGCTTACCATTAGTTTGGTCCTACATTGGTCTGGAAGAAGGAATCATAGCCGCCTATCCGGGGAAAACCGGTTACCCGAATTCCTATGATCCAAGACAGCGGCCATGGTATCGGTCGACAATGGATAAGACAGGGATAAATTGGTTGCAGCCCTATGTTGATGTTGGTGGTCGAGGTGTGTTGCTGCCTGCGACTACGCCACTTTTTAATAACGATGGAAAATTTATTGGTGTCGCTGGTGTAGAACTTACCCTGGATTACATACGTAAACGACTCATGACTTTGTATGGCATCGATGGTCTGGAAGAGACTTTCTTGCTTAATGATAAGGCGGAAGTCATTGTCTCATCATCTGACAGGGCTCAGTCTTATGGCATCGGCACTTTAATCAATTCAATCGAAGAGCTCGAAGTATTCCCGAATGAATATGTTGCTAATAAAATCACTAGAGGGTTATCAGGGCATTATTTTTATATCGAACGCGGACGTGAAAAAGTGATCGCTTATTATAAGTTGAACTCAACCGGTTGGTATTATGTTGCCAAGGCAGATGCTGAAGAAATGTTAGAAATAATGCAGTAAAACAGCTTGCTTACTAATTACATCGTATAATTAATATATTCATTTAACAATGGACTGGACAGTCTATATTCTACGCTGTTCTGATAACTCTCTCTACACAGGTATCACCTGTGATTTAAATCGTAGATTAAACGAACATAATCATAATAATCGTTTGGCAGCAGCGTATACTCGTGCCCGACGACCAGTAACTATTGTTTATCAAGAAGCGCATGTTGACCGTTCGTCGGCAAGTAAACGTGAAGCGATAATAAAAAAAATGACAAAGGCAGAAAAGGAATTATTGGTTAAATAGCACTATGGCAAGATCAGATTCAAAGAATATCGAACGCCCCAAGGCGAGTAGTCTTAAACCTTTACGACTGGCCTTGCCTTTCATGCGACCCTATGTTTCCAGGTTGTTCCTCGCATTCTTGTTTTTAACGTTGGCATCAGTCTCAATGTTAGCTATGCCTGTGGCCATCCGTTATGTCATTGACTTTGGTTTCTCAAGTGACAATGTAGATTCGATTAACACATATTTTATTGCCTTACTTGGGCTCGCAATATTCTTTGCTATATTCGCATCACTTCGATACTACCTGGTAATGTGGATAGGTGAACGTGTAGTCGCAGATATACGTTCTAGTGTTTATAAACACGTTATAAAAATGAGCCCTACATTTTTTGAGGTGACACGCACTGGCGAAGTTTTATCGCGGCTGACAACGGATACTACTCTGGTACAAACAGTATTCGGTGCGGGGATGTCGATTGCACTACGTAGTCTGTTTAGTGTTATTGGCTGTTTGATTATGTTATTTGTGACCAGCCCAAAACTAACGATGATGATTATACTGTTAGTCCCCGTCGTGGTCGTGCCAGTATTACTTTATAGTCGCAAGGTTAGGAAACTTTCGCGCGCCAATCAGGACCGTATTGCTGATTCAAGTAGCATCGCGGGTGAATCATTAAATGCAATTCATATCATTCAGGCATTCACCCTGGAAGGATTTCTTGGAGAGCGGTTTAGCAACTCGGTAGAAGAAACATTTAAAACAGCACGGCGTCGCTTGCAAGTGAGTTCATTATTATCCGGCACGATCATACTAACGGCCTTTGGCGCGATGGTGGTTGTGTTATGGGTTGGTGCTCACGCTGTTGTTGATGGCACCATGACGCCGGGCACATTAGGACAGTTTTTATTGTATGCCACATTCCTTGCGGGAAGTACGACCTCTCTGGGAGAAGTCTGGAACGATATTCAACGTGCTGCAGGTGCGATGGAACGTTTGATGGAATTATTGCATATGGAGTCAGACATAAAGACGCCACAAGATCCGGTATTATTTCCTGAAATAGGTCGAGGGCATATACAAATCCAGAACGTTTGTTTTAACTACCCATCACGTCCTGCTATTAAAGCATTAGAGCATTTCAACCTTGAAATTAAACCCGGAGAAACCATAGCTCTGGTTGGTCCTTCCGGAGCGGGCAAGAGTACGGTGTTTCAATTATTAATGCGATTTTATGATCCGCAGTCAGGAAATATCTTGCTGGACGGTGTGGATATCAAGGAGGCCGATCCAGAGGCAGTACGACAAAGAATCGCGATAGTGCCACAAAATACAATCTTGTTTGCCGCTACTGCAATGGAAAATATTCGTTACGGTAATCCTTACGCAACGGACGAAGAAGTCAAGAATGCAGCTCAGGCAGCAATAGCTGATGAGTTTATCGAGAAGCAACCAGAAGCTTACCAAAGCTTTTTGGGTGAAAAAGGTGTTCGATTATCGGGTGGTCAGCAACAGCGCATTGCCATTGCCCGCGCTATATTAAAGAACCCACCAATTATGTTACTCGATGAAGCAACTAGCGCGCTTGACTCCGAAAGTGAAAAATTAGTGCAAACTGCACTTGATCATCTTATGCAGGATCACACGACGTTGGTGATTGCACATCGTTTATCAACAGTTATCAAAGCCGATCGCATCGTGGTGATGGACGAAGGAAAGATTGTTGATATTGGTCAGCATCAGGAATTAATGCAAAAGAGTGGGATATACAAACGACTCGCGGAAATTCAATTTGGGCAATATAAAACCAATAGCAATGGTCCACTAGAAGAAAGCAAGCTGGCTGTATAATAATGATTTAACACTTTACTATTTAAAACGAGTATTGACTGATACATATGAAACCATATTATTTACCTGACATATTGCTGCTGGTAGTCATTACATTTTCAATGAATGCATTGGCAGCTAGTGATGATTTGGAACAATTGAATATTATTGATTGGCATGTACATGTCGCCGGCCTAGGTCATGGAGAATCAGATAACTTTATTAATGATACGATGTACAAAAACTTTCGATTTAAGTTTTTCTTAAAGTGGATGAACGTCACGGAAGAAGAATTGAAAAGACATGGTGATCAAATCGTTGTAAAACGACTAAACGAAAAAATAGAAGAATCGAAATACATTGACCAGGCAATCATCCTGGCGCTTGATGGCGTTATCGATAAAAAAACTGGGAAACTGGATAAAGCCGCCACGCAATTTTATGTCGATAATGAGTTTGTCGCACGAGAGTCTGCAAAGTATCCAAACTTATTATTTGGTGCCAGTATCAACCCAAGCCGTGCAGACAGTGTTGAGTTATTAGAAAAAGTTTATGCGCAAGGTGCAGTGTTAATAAAATGGATACCGTCGATCATGCACTTCGATCCAGCAGACAAACGCTTTGAACCTTTCTATCGTAAAATGGCCGAATTAAATATTCCTTTACTCACGCATACAGGAATGGAAAAGTCCTTCCCTAATACCAACGATGCGCTCGCAGATCCAAGACGATTGGAGCTGGCATTAAATAGTGGTGTGACCGTTATCGCAGCACATATAGCGACAACGGGTGAGTCAGAAGGGCAGGATAATTTTGAACGTATTATGCCCATGTTTGTTGAATTCCCTAATCTTTATACCGAGATATCCAGTTTGACCCAAATAAACAAACTCGGCTATCTGGCGCAAGCATTACAAAAGCCCGGTTTAACAGAAAGAATGATCTACGGTACCGACTGGCCGTTACAGTCCTTCCCCCTGGTTTCGCCCTGGTATCATATTAATCACATCGGAATAAAAAATGCCTGGCGATTGAGTAAGATAAAAAATAAATGGGATCGAGATATTGAATTAAAAGAAGCCATTGGTGTGCCGCAATCAGTTTTTACTAGAAGCGTAGGGCGCATAAATTCTTTGTTAGACGTGAATTAAAAATGAAACAAACAAATGAATCAGGGCCAATTGATTGTGACACACCCGTTACAATAATCGTTAAGCGACGACCCAAGCCAGGTCGTATAACAGATTTTGAAGATGTCATGTCGGCTACGACCAAAGATGCAATGTCTTTCGAGGGGCACCTTGGCGTAAATATTATCAAACCAACCAAGGCCGGAGACTATTATCGTATCGTATTTAAATTCGATTCCATGCGAAACTATCTGGCTTGGGAAAATTCAGATATCCGCCAGAAATGGATGGAACGTTATGCTGAAGTTGCAGCAAGCGGATATGAACTGGAAATCCTTAGTGGGCTGGAGACCTGGTTTATGCTAGAAGGAGAAGAGGCGCTAGTTCCTCCTCCAAGGTATAAGATGATGGTTATTGTTTGGATATCCATTTTTCCATTATCTTTGTTTCTGAATTACTTCTTAATGCCATTTATGGCTGAGCTTAATCTAGTAGTAAGAGTGGCCGTCAGTTCACTCATCCTGGTTCCCCTGATGACATATATCGTAATGCCAATAGTGGCAAAATTTTTCCATCGTTGGCTACACTGTAGTGAGAGTTAAACAATAATTGCCAATATTCTAGTATCTTAAGAGATCTTCATAATAAATTGGCTTACCTGAGCTTCACAAAAACTTCATAAAAATCAAACTTTAAAGGCTATATACAGTCATAAATAGCAGACTATACTTAAGTGGAAGTGGTATAGAGATTGCAGATTAATTATGTAGGTAACTTAACACCGCAGGAGGTGTGCCATGATCCCTACCAATGTTATCCCAATCCAGGACGTTCAATACAGTAAACTTTGTGGAGTCTGTCCGTTATGTGATAAGACTGATGGCTTTGTAAACCTCGGTAAGGAACACTGGTTTATATGTCGCGACCACGAAACAAAATGGTTTGTCGGAATTAACCTGTTTGAAGGTTGGCAGAACCAAACAGTGGCAGAAGCGCAAAGCATCGAAAGGATGCTTGATGGTTTTAAGGAAATAACGCCGCTCAAAAATGTGTTGGATGAACACCCGCAAAGAAGTATAGCGAATTAATTGTAACGGATTCTTTGTCTCCGGAAGTGGCTGGAGAGACCCCCGTAAGCAGACCAGGGAAGGTCTGCGTAATTTAGCCACGGCGTATTATTTTGCCAATGCTTGCTTAATACGCAAACCAACATTCTGTTTTACCAGGACATCGCTCACGCCAGTAGGTCGTTTATAAACGATTTTTTTATCCTTACCAACAACATAAACAGCGGGCGTGCCTCTAACACCATATTGTGTTGCGACCTCATCACCATCCATTAACATCGTATAAGTAAACCCCTTCTTATCAAAATATTCTATCGGGTCGATAACACCATCTTCATAGACATCAATTGCATAAAATTTAACATCTTTATTTCGATACTGACGATAAATATCCTCAAGGTGCGGCATCAACGTTATGCAATACGGGCACCAGGTCGCCCAAAAGATAATCACCGATACTTTATCTTCACTATCGACATAATATTGTACTGAACTACCATCCTTTGCTTGCAGCTCCCAATCAGTCGCCGTCCCACCGACAGTAAGTGGTGCAGCATAGACCGAAGAAAATGGAAGTAACATAAAGCTTATAAAAGAAAGCAACAGAATAAAAGTAATGCGCATAGCGATGCCTATAGTGTTACTGAGTTAGAATAAGTAAACAAAGTGTATCAAAAATCAGGGGAAGAGAGGCTAATAATATTTTATGTGTTCCATAGGTTGTTTTATAAAAAATATGGCTGACTGCATTATTAGCACTATACTAATGATAAAACATAAGGAGCTAGTCGCCCTGTAAACCGCTACCTATGCTAGATAAACTATTTAAAAAACCATTGGCACTTAAAGTCGGTGATCAGACACTACAGTTTAGTTCAGTAACTGATATTGCATTTTGTCTGGAAGGTAGAACATCAATATCATCCGCAAAGCTAGCAGAATTATTCGCGTTATCGGCAGAAGAATTAGACACGCAAGCGCAGAAACTCGCTAGCTTGAATAAAAGTATGTTTAAAATACTCAATAGTATTGTCGATGAACCGGACAATATTGATCGTTCAATGCGTGAATTAGATACGCAAATGTTTTCGCAAGACCAGAATTGGCGCGACATAATCCAGTCCTTAAATAAAGAGCAGGGTGATATCGACGCTATCCGTGTCACCGTTATTATGAAATATATGAAGTATTTATCCGCTGTGGAAGATGCCATCGACACTATTCGTGCGGGGATGAAACAGAATGAAGGGACTGTAGCAAATGGCGCTGTAAATAAACTAAATGATTTCGAAGAGACATGGGGGCTTGGTCATTTACGCGAAGAGATTAAGTTCGATACTCAAGTGGAAGCGGAGTTTCAGCGCTTGCCAAAAGACACAACGGTCTCAGTGACACTGCCGCCAGGAGAAAAAATAGGTGTTCGCCTCGCATCATACCCGGGGCAGCTTGTAGCAACGAATGGTGAAGTACAATACATCGACGAGAGTGGAACTACGGTTCTCAATCAAGGTGCCAACATGATTGGCAGAAGTGTCAAAAGTACAGTGAAGATCGATCCAGCGCAAAAACATGTTTCGAGAACACACCTCTCTATACGTATTAGTGAAGGTAATGCGCTTAAGTTGACAGACCATTCATCAGAAGGCACATTCATTAATTCTGACTTTATAAAATAGAATATAGTTTGAGAATTAATAATAGAATCATTCAAACGTTTCTGATTGTCTTCGCCTACGGGAGTACGCCGATAAGCAATAGCCATGCAGTAGCCGGCGATAAGCTTATTATCACGGGGAGTATAGTAAATCTCAGAACTGCGCCATCAACGGATGCCGCCTCACCAATAAAATTATTAAAAGACCGAATTGTCATCGAGATCCAACGGCAGGGTGATTGGGTAGAGGTAAGTACCAATAGAGAAGACATCAAGACTGGCTGGATCTATAAAACCTTAATTAAAAAGCTAAAGAAAAAAGAAAGCGCAGAAGAAAAACGCTTTAGAATCTTTAAGCAAAGGTTTAATGCCTATACAGAAAACGTAAGGAACCAAAATGGTATACCTCAGTTCAAAGAGGTGATCGATAAAGACGAAGGGACCATCCATGTTATTGCAACAACAGCTTGGTTGGCGGCAACACATGAAGCCCGTGGCGTGTCATTAAATCATGTGTTCAAACTATGGAGTGATGTCGTACCTGTGGGAAGCTCACTATCAGTAGTCGTGTTTGATGAACAAGGCGAGCAACATACAATGATGATGCGCTAATTTAGTGTTCGGTATCCGGACTGTAAGATCTGGTTAAAGCTTGTGTTCGGAAAGTGCTAGATCAAATCTAGCGTTATAAACATCATTCGTCTAACAAAAATCGATTAAGCCTTTGTCGTAACCTTTTGTTTTGAGTACGGAGTTTTTCCATTTCCTCGATCATGTCGAGATACAATGGAATGCCGGCCCATTCAATATCAAAATCACGGTGTAGTCGTGCTGCGCGTTTAGCGATGCTGAGCATAGTACTATCGAAGCACCATTCTTCAGGTGAAACGCCTTTCGGTTCGAGTACGCCTTCTTCAACAATTGTAATCAGAACTTCGGTTGGCAGTTCTGCAATTTCGCAAACCTCATAGAGCGAGAGTTCGACAGTTACACTGGTTTTAATCATGACTTGCTCCATTCGCTACGTGGATTGAATTTAATCTTTTCCGACAAGGTTTGCCAAAGTTGTTGCGTTTCCTCATCAGTTTTATCCGGGATTACTATTTTTATAACCGCATATAAATCACCCATGCCGGTTTTGTTTACCAAACCTTTACCTTTGACACGCAAACGTTTTCCGGTCTGGCTATTCGGCGGCAAAGTTAAATTAATACTACCCGCGAGTGTTGGCACCTCAACCTTGGTGCCGAGTATGGCTTCCCACGGTGCGATAGGTACGGTAATGATCAGGTTATGTCCCTCAACATCAAACAAGGGATGGGGTACCAGGCGTATATGCAAATACAGATCGCCATTAACGCCATCACCAATACCGGGTCCACCCTGTCCTTTTAAACGAATACGTTCGCCTTCGGTAACACCCTTGGGAATTTTAATATTCAATGATTTCTTAACATCGGCCAGTCGTCGCCCTTCGGCATCGTAATGCGGAAGATGATAGGAAATCGATTTCTGTTTATCTGAAAGTGTCTCTTCAAGAAAGATGGGTAATTCGGTTTCGATATCCTGCCCGCGAATACTAAATCGAGTTTCTCGATGTTGTTGTCCGCCTGAGCTGGCTTGTGCTTTACCGCCGCCAAAAATGGAATCAAAGAAATCGGAAAAATCACCACCATGATCACCAGAAGGTTGCCAACCCGGTGGTGGTGTAAAATTTTGTCCATGCTGGCCATACTTTCTCAGTTCATCGTACTCCGCTCTTTTTTCCGGATCTTTCAGTGCGGCATAGGCCTCCGCCACATCCTTAAACCTGGCTTCAGCATCTTTTGCTTCGCTCACGTCGGGATGATATTTACGCGCCAGTTTTCTATAGGCGGTTTTGATCGCCTTCAAGTCGGCTTCGGGTGAGACACCTAGAATATTATAATAATCTTTGAAATCCATTCATAACCTCTTATGAAAACAGTAGTGTAATGCAGAAAAACAGACATTGTTTTTCCCAATGACCAGCGCTAAAGATAAATCAGTTGCCCACTTAAAAATTCATAAATCTCATCTTCTGACGCTTTCACATCGAGTTCATCTTTGCTTACCCGAGTCACGTCATAGCCAAAGTTTCTGAGTTTGTCGGCATAGAACTCAATCGAAGGATTTTCGCCCAGCTTGTGATCCGCGGTGCGATGAAAGTTTTGGGCGTCTGCAAGACTCAGGGTCAGAATGCCCGTTTCCCGCTTATATTCGCTCATGTTGTTATCCCTCATATATACTTACCTATCTTGTGTCGGCAGAGTGATATTGCAAGATCAAGCCATGATATATTGTAGGCTAACGCTGAAGTTATATTTGACTAAAATCAAACATTCTCAATACAAATTAAAAGAATCATGTTAATCGAACATCTCCAGATCAAATACCTCGACTTGTTAGTCCAATTACCTAAGGAACAACTATCGACATTATTAGCATTAGATGAGGTGCCTTCACAATGATGTACAAAAAATGACCAAGCCGCGGAATACTAATAAAAGCCTAGCGTACTTGTTACTAATACCACTTGCGAGCTGTAACGTAAGTGATATCCGCACGGCGAGCGTACTCATACAAGCCCCGGCCGCGGGTGCCGCGCAAGTATTGGAAAGCAAAGGCCGGCAATACGCATTAAACCCCGGGCAACTCCCGGCAGATCTCAAGGCCTATAAAACTCGGCTAGAAAATTTTATCGGATTCATCAGCGATATCTGGGGTGAAGACGACGCAAGAGAAGCGGGTCCGAAAGACTATGTAAAGTACACAGACAAATATTTCAACCGCGCTCATATCGATTTTGAGACCGGTACAGTCACTATAGAAACACTGGCACCAGACTCACAAGAAACGTATTTAAAGAAAGCCATCATCACAACTCTACTCACGCCAGACGATCCAAGGCAAGTCGATCTCTATTCCGATGCCACCCCTAAAGAAGACGGCAAACCCTTTCTCTACGAACAAGTATTAGACAACGAAGGCAAACCCATCCAATGGCAATGGCGCGCGAATAAATACGCGGAATACCTGATCGCAAACAAACTCACGAAAGTAAAAATCGGCAAGCGCAATGGTTTAAGAGTCGTCTTCCCCTTAGTCGCAAAGCACAAAGAAGTACGCGCCTATAAATACGCCAGTCTGGTGCAGAAATACAGCAAGAAATATAAGGTAAACGAAAGTCTGATCTACGGTATCATAAAAACAGAAAGCAGTTTCAACCCCTTTGCCGTTAGTCATGCCCCGGCCTATGGCCTGATGCAAATTGTACCCAGCACCGCAGGCAAAGATGTCTTCCAGAAGATAAAAAAACGTTCAGGCCAGCCGACACCAAATAACCTCTACGATCCGGAATACAATATCGATATCGGTACTGCCTATATTCAAATTCTACAAGAGCAATACTTGGCAAAGGTAAAAGACCAAAACGCCAAGCGCTATACAGTCATCTCGGCCTACAACGGCGGCGCGGGAAATGTGCTCAAGACCTTTTCATCCAATCGAGATCAGGCCGTAGTCAAGATAAACCAACTCCCTCCTAACGAGGTCTACCAACACCTCACCCAAAAGCACCCCAAGCAAGAATCACGGCACTATCTGGTCAAAGTCACTGAAGCGCAGAAGGAGTTCTGGCGAAACGATGGGTTTTCAAAGAAGTGAGCTAGAAACCAATGATAGTAAGCGGTGCATGATTAAGGATCGATAGTAAAGCTTATGGGAATGTGGCGGATGACTTATAGATATAATTATTCTTTATTGTGTATAAGTATTGACATATGTATATAAGTATTAATAATAATACACATGTCCGAATCGATTAAAATTCCTGATAAAATAGTAAAACTTGCTAAAAAACAAGGAATTATACAAGTTCGTGATCTACGAAAAGAGGGTATACATCCTGAATATCTTCGTCGCCTGTACGAAAAAGGCAGGCTAGTAAAAGTTGCTAGAGGTCAATATGCACTCCCTGAACTGAAGTTTAGTGAAAATCATAGCCTGTCTCTAGTGGGGAAATCAGTTCCAAATGCGAATATTTGTCTACTATCGGCACTACGTTTTTATAGCATAGGAACACAAGCGCCCTATGAGGTATGGATAGCAATACAGAATAGAACAGCGAAACCTCAAGTTCGATACCCTAAGCTTCGTGTCTTCTATTATTCTGGAATGGCATATTCAGAAGGAGTAGAAGAACACCTAATCGATAGTGTACAAGTAAAAATATACAGTCCGGCAAAGACAATTGCTGATTGTTTTAAATACCGAAATAAAATCGGAATTGATGTTGCAATTGAAGCACTGCGTGATGGATGGCAACAAAATAAATTCAATATGGATGAACTATGGAGATTCGCAAAAATATGTCGCGTAACTAATGTTATGAAGCCCTATATGGAATCACTAACATGAGCACGGAAGCTATAAAAAATATTGCAGCTTCAGTACGTCAACGACTTCTCAATATAGCCAGAGAACGAGAAGAAGATTTTAATTTAATTCTTACACGTTATGGTTTAGAGCGAATGCTCTACCGATTAAGTCAATCAGAATGGCAAGATCAATTTTTACTAAAAGGAGCAACGCTATTTACGTTTTGGCATGATGAACCACATCGGCCGACACGCGATGCTGACTTTTTAGGTTTTGTAGATCCTGACATTGATAAGATAACAGCTATCTTTCAATCATTATGTAGTATGACTGTAGGTGATGATGGATTGAAATTCGATCCAGAAACGGTGACAGCAGAAGAGATTAGGGAAAGTCATGCTTATGAAGGCATCCGAGTACATTTAAGTGGAGAGCTATCTGGAGCCAAGATAAAATTACAATTTGATATTGGGTTTGGTGATGTAGTAACGCCTGATCCAGAAGAAATTGAATACCCCTCATTATTAGATCAAGAAATGCCGAAGCTTAAGGCTTATCCAGTATATACAGTCATTGCTGAAAAATTTGAAGCGATGGTTAAACTGGGAATGATAAATACACGAATGAAGGATTTTTATGATCTTGGGATATTGATACAAAAGTTCGAATTAGAAGATGCTCTATTAAAGAAGGCTATAAAAGCAACCTTCGATAGAAGGAGAACAGCAATACCAAAAGAAATACCATTGGTTTTCAGTAAAGAATTTTATGAGGATGCGACAAAGAAAAAACAATGGTCAGCCTTCTTAAATAAAAATGGTATAAAAGATGAAAAAAATCTAAAAGAGGTTGTTAGCAGCCTGGAAAAATTTCTGATGCCAATAGTAGACTCTATAAATGATTAATGTCTTTCCCGCGAACAACTTGAATCACGAAGTGAGAGAGGCCAGCCTGGGCTGGGCGGGAAGTGCGTAGCCTGCCCTTGGGTGCAATGTGCCGTTCCTTTAAAAAGGACAACGGTATCCAGTGAAAAATAATATTTGTCCCTGCGAACAAGGTGAATTGCGAAGCGAGAGAGGGCAGCCTGGGCTGAGCGGTAAACCATTTAAAAAATGTTGTGAACGTTTTCTAAACGGAAGTGCTAACGCGACAACACCAAAACAACTCATGCGCTCTCGATATACCGCCTATGCTTTAGGCAACTATGGCGAATATTTATTAGCAACATGGTTACCCGAAACATCAAAAGGACTCACCGCAGCATCGCTATCTGAAAAAAGCCTGGATTGGATAAGATTGGAAATACTCAATAGTCATCAATCAGGAGATGAAGGCAGGGTTGAGTTCAAGGCTTATTATAAAACTGATGATGGAGAGCTTAATATTTTGCATGAAAAATCTAGTTTTCGAAGGATTAATAGGTGTTGGTACTATGCTGAAGGTGATGTGAAAACAGGGAAGTGATTGGCTAAATGAATAAGTATTATTACTAAATCTTGAAAAGAAAAACTTTGAGGAGTAAGTTTGGAAAATAGAAATGTGTTTAAGGAATAGATTGAAGAAAAGTTTTGTATGAAAATATGACAATACTAAAAGAATTAAAGCCTACGAAAAAAGAAAGAGTCATCGACCTTGTTGAAAAGGCGGGGTTTGATATTAGTGACTGGTTCAATTATTCAAAGGGGAAAGAAAATCCGGGTGCAAATCCAAGATATTGTTATGAATGGGCATTCTATGAGCCAAAAAAGATAACTCTTTTAAGTATATGGTTTACTAGACTTGAGCAAAAGGGTGAAAAAATAGTAGCTAAAGTTAATGAAAAAAAATCTTCAATAGAAATGAGGACCAATGAAAAAAATTATGTAAGAGCTGGCCGTGCTGAAAAAATGAATGAAATCATGCTTAAAACTTATCAAGCATCCTTGCCTGTAAGAGTGATGTTATGTACTTACAAAACAAATAAAGAAGGGAAAAGTAAACTGCAAGCAAGAGAATTAGACGACCAATTTTGGGACATAGAAAAATATGACGAGCAAACAGGAGATTGCTTGTTAATTAGGAGAGATGCGAGGGTTTCTAGAGAGAAGGTACTAAAAAGAAAAACTAAACAACTAACCAGGTTTTCCCAGAAAGAAGATTTTGAAGGTTGGCTTATTAGCATTGGTAAAACGTCATCAACAGCAAAAAAATATTCTGGAACAGTATTTGGCCCGATTATTAAATGGGCACTTGAAGACGCAATCATAAATGAAAAAATAGATAAATTTAATTCACTGTCAGAATTTGAAGTTTTTTCATCTAAAGTTAGAAAATTAAAAATATTTAAAGAGCGTGATTCTATCGGGAATCATATGTATGGCCGAGCGTTAAGTTCTTTTGTTGAATATCTTTCAGCAAACTTTAACGATACGATAGAAAAGGATTTAAATGAAATAATTACAAATATTTCATTAGATGAAACAGAAATAACAACACAAGTGCAAGCCAGGCTTGGACAAGGTTTGTTTCGTAGAAATTTGGAAGCTTATTGGAATGGTTGTTCTGTTACTGCTATCAAGCAACGTAAATTATTAGTCGCCTCTCATATAAAGCCTTGGAGATACTCAAATAAAGAGGAACGAATAGATTATTACAATGGTTTATTGTTAATGCCAAATTTAGACAAAACATTTGATTTAGGTTACATCTCTTTTGACAAGAAAGGTTTGATACAAATATCTAATCAACTAGAAGAGCATGAGAGGTTAGGTATCAAGGAATCAATGCGTATAAAATTAGAAAAGAATCACCAGCCTTATATGGAATATCATCGTGAAGTCATATTTCATCAATAACAATAAATAGGCAAGAAATTAAAACGCGTCTTTTGTCTGCGGATGACGAGCTGCGCCAATACTGATTTAACTTCACGAGAATAGTCACGTCCTTTCCTGGGTTTAATTTTTCTTCGCTATGCTGAATGTCCTATACAATTATTGTTTTGATAAATTATTCGAGCAATTAATTTTGTATCTACGTTAAACTAACGGCTCTCGTTTTTAACTTTGAGTGCCCCATTGATTAACCTGCCGTTTAAAAATCGATATCTGGAATTAGGTGAGGGATTTTACGAACAATGTAAACCTTCTCCTGTTGCTGATCCTGTCTTAATTAAATTCAATCATGAGCTTGCTGCTGAACTTGGTTTATCAGCGGATGATCAGGACGAGCAACATCTTGCCGATGTTTTTTCGGGTAATGTGATTCATGATTCCAGTGAGCCACTGGCTATGGCCTATGCAGGGCATCAGTTTGGATATTTTAATTCGCAGCTTGGCGATGGTCGTGCCATTTATCTGGGTGAACTGGAGCATGTTGATGGTGCTTCTTTGGATATTCAATTAAAAGGTTCTGGCCGTACGCCTTATTCTCGTAACGGCGATGGTCGGTCTGCATTAGGACCGGTATTGCGTGAATACTTGCTTAGCGAGACGATGCAACAACTTCATGTGCCGACGACGCGTGCATTAGCGGCGGTGCTTTCTGGCGAACAGGTGGTGCGCGGAGGGATGGTAGCCGGTGCTGTGATGACGCGTGTTGCATCGAGTTATATCCGAGTCGGTAGTTTTCAGTACTTTGCGATGCAAAATGATGTTCAGTCGATTAAGGCATTGGCAGATTATGTTATCGAACGTAATTATCCCGATGTGGCCGGAGCAGATAATCCTTATCTCGCATTGTTTGAATCAGTTGTACTACGTCAAGCGAGTCTGATTGCGCAATGGATGCAGGTGGGGTTTATTCATGGTGTGATGAATACGGATAATATGTCGATTGCTGGAGAAACAATCGATTATGGCCCCTGTGCGTTTATGGATTTCTTCGATCATAATCAGGTGTATAGCTCTATTGATAGAAACGGGCGTTATGCCTATAGCAGCCAGCCAAATATTGGTATCTGGAATTTATCGCGACTGGGCGAAGCTTTGCTACCCTTATTTGATGATGATCCCGATAAGGGTGTTGAGTTGGCACAGGCGATTCTGGAGAAATATTTCACTTATTATAGCGGCGAATGGCTATCGGGTTTTCGAGCCAAGTGTGGATTAACGGCTCTTGCCGATGTCAAGCCGGAAGATGATCAAGCATTATTAGAATCCTTGCTGGCTACCATGGCACTTAATCAGGCTGACTTTACGTTGACGTTTTATTATCTGTCTCAATGTGATTCTGAGGCCAATGAAAAGGATGCAGCATTGCGTGAGCACTTCGTCAGGCCTGAAGCGATTGATGAATGGTTGGTGCGTTGGCGTCGACGATTATCACTAGAACCGTGTAATCATGACTCTGGGAGTGATAATAAACGGCAGGCGAGTATGCAGTCGATTAATCCGGTTTATATTCCACGTAACCATCAAGTTGAAGCGGCAATTCGAGCAGCTGAAGATCATAACGATTTTTCTGTGTTTCATGCGCTTTACGATGTGTTACAGAAACCTTTTGAACGACAACAAGGCAAAGATGATTATATGTTGCCGCCCAAACCCGATGAAGTGGTGGAAGCAACATTTTGTGGAACGTAATTTGAAGTCTGGCTTCTAATTGTTATATTACACCTCATAAATCTTAAGGAGTCTTAGTATGAAAGTCGGTATCATTATCTTGAATGCCATGTTTTTGTTATTGCTTGTTAGTGTGCTTATTGCTGAGTGGGGTAAAGGTGCGGGTATGCTGGCGGGCATTGCTATTTTGAATACGATCATTAACTCTGTTTTCATTTTCTTCAAGGTCAAGAATGATTTTAAGGAAGCAGTGTGACACTTTTTCTCCTGATGCTATTAAAATAGAAGTGGTGCCTCTTTTTAGCCATATTTAATCAGTAGTTCGCCCGTTTTATTCCCTCAGCTTTCCCTGTTTGAGTGTTGTGATGCCATATCACTTCACTCCAGGGGATGTTTCATGAAAATAACCAGTATTAAAGACTCGACGACTTTTCGGGTATTGTTTATTGGGTTTCTTGTCTTGATGTTATTGATACCGATGGGGATGGTGGAATCGGTGATCTATGAACGTAGTCATCTCTATCGGCAGGCGACAAACGAGATCACTAATTCATGGGGCAAAGAACAGCTCCTGGTCGGACCGATTCTGACGTTGCCTTTTGTAAAGACATTTTCAAATAAGGCTGGTTGGTCTTACGATTCACGCTACCGACACTTGCGACCCGAGACGATGACGGTAGATAGCCACATCGAAACACAGATTCGTTATCGAGGTATCTATGAGGTACCGGTTTATATTGCGACAGTGCGTTTCAATGGCGTGTTCTCTTTAGCGGGTGTAAGTGGTTCGGTTGAGAACGATGATGACTTACTTTTGGATGAAGGTGTTATTCAGATCCCGGTGCATAATAGTCGTTCTATTAAAGAGCCCATTGGTTTAGTTTGGGATGGCGAGGTGATAAAGCTAATACCAAAGTGGGATAAGTCTGAAGGTGAAACGGTTATCTTTACCGCGAAGCTTCCCGCGCATTTGCTAAATAAGAACAAAGTACATGAGTTTGAATACGAAATTAAAATAGCTGGTAGTCAGGCCTTCTCGTTTATCTCTTCGGCACGAAAAACCGATATTAAAATGAACTCAAATTGGGCTGCGCCCAGTTTCTTTGGTATCTACTTGCCTGTTACTAGAGATCTCGCCGGTGAAGGTTTTACCGCATCTTGGGTGATCAATGATTTGTTGACCGACATAGGGCATAACGAACATGAAATAGTGTCGGGAAGCTGGTTTCAAGGGCAGAAATCATTTGGTGTTAAATTAATGCAACCCGTCGATACTTATCAAGTGGTGACGCGCGCGGCGAAATATGCGGTGTTGTTTATCAGTTTGAGCTTTATGGTTTATTTTTTCACTGAGTTATTTGGTCAAGTCTCACTACACCCGATTCAATATCTGTTTGTCGGTGTGGCGAATTGTATATTCTATCTTTTGTTGCTCTCGCTGGCCGAGCATATCAATTTTACGCTCGCTTACTTGATTAGTAGCGGTGCGTCGATCGTACTTATCTCATTATATAGCAGGAGTATCTTAAAAAGTTGGCCAAAGGCCGCTATTGTTTTTACTACCTTGTCTGGGGTGTATGCCTATCTATTTGTCACTTTGCGTTCGGAGGGCTTTGCCTTATTGATAGGTAGTATTGGTTTGTTTGTTATTTTAGGTGTGGCGATGTACCTCACGCGAAATATTGATTGGCGTACGCTGAATTTTGAGTCGACAGAGCGAGAATAAACTTAGCCTAAACTGACCTATATATGCGGCATTGTTAAATGTTCAGCTAATTCAGATATCAAATCAGTGCGTTTTGACAGATAGCTACTATTCATTCCCATATTTCGGCCTTTGGTGTTGATTCGCGATGTTATATGATGGTTTTTTGAGAGCGCCTGATGCTGAACTGAATAATAATAAGAAATAATCTATTCCATGCCTGTAAAAGTCGGTAAGTATGAAATTCTGGAAGAGCTTGGACGCGGCAGTATGGCTGTGGTCTATTCAGCGCACGACCCGTTTACTGACAGGAATGTGGCAATCAAACTGGTTCATTCCGAAGCCCTCAACAATGAAAAAACGGGAGATCGTTTCAAACGGCTTTTTTTTAATGAGGCACATGCCGCCAGTGTTTTAAACCACCCTAATATTCTCAGGGTCTATGATGCGAATATTGAAGGTGAGTATTATTATCTGGTTATGGATTACATCCCTGAGGCAAAAACCTTGTGGAATTATTGCCAGTGCGACGCTTTATTACCACTCAGGGATGTCGTTAACATTATTTATAATTGCGCAAAGGCACTGGATTATGCCCATCGACAGGGCATTGTTCATCGCGATATTAAACCCAACAACATCATGCAAACACGTACCAGAGATATCAAGATTGCAGATTTTAGTGTGGCCTTGATTAATCGAGATGACTACATGGAAACTCAGATCGGTGGTTTGCTGGGTTCACCCTTGTACATGTCTCCTGAGCAGATTACTGAGCGTGATATGACGGGTAATACTGATATTTTTTCGCTAGGTGTGGTTATGTACGAACTGCTCACCGGGCGGCATCCGTTTCGTGCGGATAATATTAATGCCATTATTCATAATATTACTCGAGCAGATCCTTTGTCCTTGTCTGAGTTTAGAATGGATGTCCCTGAACAACTGGAATCTATCCTGAAACATATGTTACACAAGGAACCGGGGCAGCGTTACAGTATGGGACTGGATCTGGCATCTGATTTGGCCTTGATCTTTCAAGACCTGGATGATGTGGATAATGAAGATGAGTTGAAACAAAAGTTTGAAGCCATAAAAAAATTAAGGTTCTTCGAAGGTTTTTCTGATGTTGATATTTGGGAACTAATGCGTGCTTGTGATTGGCGTAAATATATAAAGGATGAATACATCATCCAGGAAGGCGATGAGGATCATTCATTTTATATTCTGTTGTCTGGCATTGTCAGTGTCGAAAAAAATGGGTTAAGTATTGATCATCTTCAGGCAGGGGATTGTTTTGGAGAAATGGGTTATATCACCAAGACTAAACGTACAGCATCGGTCCGGTCGAGTTCGGATGTTTCTTTGATAAAGGTCAATGCCTCAACACTGGATCGCGCTAACGAAAGTACACAACTCCGGTTTCTAAAAGTATTTGTCAAAACATTGGCAGCAAGATTGACTGACACCACGAGTGTACTGGCCAAGACTTAATAGAGTCTATGTTTTACCCTATGTCCATAGGTTATCTCTTACACGAATGGCATTATTTAAGTCCGTCTTTCCCGCGCAGGTGGGAACTCAGTTAGGCAAGAGAGATTATATTCACTGGATCTCCGTTTATACAGGGATGACAAACAAGAAAAAGTATTGTCGATTAAGCTGAAGTAAGTACCATTCATCTCTAACTCTTTTGATTTAGAGGGCTACTTTTTTAAACGATGCCCTGGTACGGCTCGAAAAATAAGTATGAGCGTTTATAATAAAATTTTATTTGCAAAATATCCGGAGATTACCCGATGGGGAATTCATTAATTGATCAGCTAAAAAAGACCGGATTGGTCGATAAAAAAAAGGCGCATAAAGCCAAGCATGATCAATATAAAAATAAAAAACAGAAAATTAAAAAAGGCTCGGCTACACAATTAGATGATGCCAAGGTATTGGCTAAAAAAGCGCAGGCTGAAAAAGTTGAACGCGATCGAAAAATTAACCTGAAGAAGAAAGAGGAAGCGGAAACAAAAGCGGTTGCAGCACAAATCATTCAGTTGATAGAAACTAATCGTGTTGAGGATCGTGATGGCGAGATCGTTTATAACTTTACTGATGCCAATGTAGTTAAACGATTATTCGTTTCAGAGCAGGTATACAAATACCTTATGTCAGGGCAATTAGTTGTTGCCAAATCAGGAGAAAGTTACGAGTTAGTACCGAAGCCGATTGCCGAGAAGATCAAACAGCGTGATGCAGACTGTATTATCAATAACGAGCATAAACTTGAGCCAGTCGTGGATGAAGACGATCCTTATGCGGACTATAAAATACCAGATGATTTAATCTGGTAATTAAAGAATTAATTATGAGCGATCTACAATCAGGGTTTGCAACACCACAAGAGGCTGAAGTCGCATTTTATTCTGCTTTTGCCAAGTGTGATACTAAAGCTATGGACGCAGTTTGGGCAGAAGAAAAAGTCGTTTGCATTCATCCTGACGCGCATCCGATATTTGGCTATGATGGCGTCACACGTAGCTGGGCAAACATACTTAATAGTGCTGAGTTGCCTGATATGTTGTTTAATGTAGTTAACAGTACCGTCAAGGGTAGCCTGGCTATCCATGTTGTAGAAGAACAGTTCGTAGTCGGTAATGACGCGACGGTAATAATTTTGGCCACAAATGTATATCAAAAATTTGAAGCAGGCTGGTTGATGATTGAACACCATGGTTCGACTGTCCCAACTGAGTTAGAAAAGAGGACCATGCAATAAGTATGTTAATTATTTTCTCATCCAATGCGACAGGCGATATCACTATGTTTGGTGATGTAGCAGAACGCATGCTTGAATTGATGGGACACAGCGGCACGATACCGGGTGCAATTGCTGCGAAAGATGTTCCTGTTGTACTTGAGCGACTTAAAGCCGCAATTGAGGCACAGAATAACGAAGGGCACGAAAGCGACGGCATGGATGTAGAAATAGATGACGAGGACGCGCCGCAAGTGAGTATAGCCGGACGTGCCTTTCCTTTGGTGCAAATGCTAAGCAGGGCTGCCGAGGAAGGTTGCAGTGTGATGTGGCGTAAACAGTAATCCACTGCTTACGCTGAATTTCTTGAATATCCGGGATATACTCAATTACTGAACTAAACGTTGCTTAATACTGGTTCGAAGTGTACAAATGCGTTCCTTAAAGTGGCAAAGACTGTAGTGAATGGTGCCGGGCTCTCCCGTCGACTATATTGATTAAAATTAATTGTAAATAGAAAATAATATTATGAGTAATGTTAGAACATGGGTCGTACTGAGTGACGGCAGATATATAAAGATTATGATTAACAAAGGCGAAGGAAAGTCACTCACGATTTTGAATGCTGATGATTTGCCAGCCTATGCCGAACTTGGCTATTTGATGGTCAATGGTAAACCATTAAATGGGACAGGTGATTTAGCCGTATCGAAAAAAATAGATCATATTCAATGCCAGATCGACTTCCTAGTAGAGCACCATAAGTTGGACATGTTTGATTTACTGGCAATTGCCGCACCTGCTGAAGTGTTAACCAGATTTAAGGATGCACTACCAACTGAGCTTGCAAAACTAATCATTGGTGAAATAGCAGAAGACCTTACGGTGGATACTAATTCTGAAATCGAAAATAGATTTTCTGAAATTATTCTCGCCGGTATAGCGAAAGCTAGTTAAGCGCTGATAACGAAATGAAAACTAGTTTTTAGTTTGTGCGACATAAACAGTGCAGGAAGATTTTCCTTGCGTGTATGGGTTTGGAAAGCTGACGACATGAGATTCAACTGATTGGAATACTGATTCGATTAGAGTTGAAAAATGAGTATCTGGCGGATCGTTTGACCATACGCCAAAAACCCCACCGGGAAGTATTTTTTTGGACAGGTTTTCTAGTGCAGACAGCGTATAGAAAGAACTGTTGCCTTCATTTAGCCAGTGACTTGGCGAATGATCGATGTCGAGCAATACTGCATGCACTAACTTTTCTGGTTCTTCAGTATCAAAACTACCATGATCAGCAGCGGCAACAGCAAAGAAGTCATCATGGACAAACGTACAGCGTAAATCTGCCATTAATTCATCGCCAAGCGGGACAAGGCCGCGTTGGTGCCAATCGATCACTGGTTGCATGACCTCAATAACGCGTAACGATTTAACTGCCGGGTCTTCTAAGGCAGCCGCCGCGGTATAACCAAGACCTAAGCCCCCAACAATTATATCTAGTTCGTTCGAGTAATTATCTTTGAGTGCGGCAAGACTTAATTTTGAAAGTTGTATTTCAGATTCGGTAAACAGGCTGGACATGAGAAACTCATCGCCAAGTTTTACCTCGTAGAGAATGATGTTGTCTAATCGTGGCTCTGAGCGACGTCTAAGACTAATGTCACCAAGAGGTGTAGTTTGAAAATCTATTTCTTCAAAAACAATCGACATTTAATTATCTGGAGTTTGCGACTTTCTTTCCGACATCCTGTTGGCTTGCCAAATATTCATCATAGGTGCCTTGAAAATCGATTAACTTCTTGTCTTTTATTTCAATAACACGCGTTGCCAGTGACGAAACAAACTCACGGTCATGACTGACAAAGATTAATGTGCCTTCGTAATGTTCCAGTGCCAGGTTTAAAGCTTCAATCGCTTCCATGTCTAAATGGTTGGTTGGTTCATCCATTATCAAAACATTGGTCTCTTGCATCATCAACTTGCCAAACAGTAATCGATTCTTTTCCCCGCCGGAACAGACCTTGACCTTTTTATTAAAGTCATCGGTTGAAAATAAAAGGCGTCCCAAGGTTGCGCGTACAGCTTGGTCGTCGTGTTTAGGTTTACGCCATTGGCTCATCCAATCAAACAGATTGATATCAGAGGTGAAGACAGCGGCAGTATCTTGAGGACAGTATGACTGAACTGCATTCTCGGCCCATTTTACAGTGCCGGTATTCTGCGTGATCTCATTCATTAGGCAACGTAAGAGCGTTGATTTCCCCGCGCCGTTTTCACCAATGACGGCTAAACGGGCACCTGCTTCCAGAATTATATTACCCTTGCTAAATAATGTTTCTCCTTCATAACCATGCCCCAAGTCTTCGATGGTTAATGCAAGGCGGTGTAATTTTTTTGTTTGGTTAAAACGAATGAACGGACTGACACGACTCGAGGGTTTGACTTCTTCTAGTTTAATTTTTTCGAGCTGCTTGGCACGCGAAGTGGCTTGCTTAGCCTTCGATGCATTGGCCGAGAAGCGGCTGACAAATTGTTGTAGATCCGCTATCTGTGTCGATTTCTTTGCATTCTCCGAATGTAACCGTTCGCGCGCTTGTGTCGATGCCGTCATGAAATCATCGTAATTGCCCGGGTAAACGCGTAGTTCACCGTAATCGATATCGGCAATGTGAGTACAAACGGCATTTAGAAAGTGTCGATCATGAGAAATAATGACCATCGTGCTCTTGCGTTCATTAAGCACGGTCTCTAACCAACGGATGGTATTGATGTCCAGGTTATTGGTTGGTTCGTCGAGTAAGAGAATGTCAGGATCTGAAAACAGGGCCTGTGCCAATAGTACGCGCAATTTCCAACCCGGAGCCACTTCACTCATCGGACCATCATGTAGCTCTAATTCTATACCTGCACTGATGAGTAATTCACCGGCGCGGCTTTCAGCGCTGTAGCCATCCATCTCACCAAACTGGATCTCCAGTTCAGCTACCTTCATGCCGTCTTCCTCGGTCATTTCCGGGAGCGAATAGATGCGATCACGTTCTTGTTTCACTTTCCACAATTCCGTGTGGCCCATAATGACGGTGTCGATAACGCCGTATTCTTCAAAGGCAAATTGATCCTGATGCAATTTACCAACGCGATCTGTTGGTCCAATGGAGACATTGCCCGCTGTTGGTGCAAGGCTGCCATCGAGTATCTTCATGAAGGTAGATTTGCCGCAGCCATTGGCCCCAATCAGGCCATAGCGATTACTATCGCTAAATTTGACCGAAATATTTTCAAATAAGGGCTTGGCGCCAAACTGCATGGTGATGTTTGCTGTCGAGATCAATGGAATTTCCTGAGTACGGTTAAATGAGCTGAAAAGGTGGCGTACTATAGGTGTTTGTGGCTGAAACGTCGAGTTAAACTGTGCGAAATCGGCTACAGTTAGCTTAAAATTGTATTGATTCTGTAAATAGATGAGGTAGAGATGAAGAAGGATAAGTTTGCCCGGATTCAATTACCGCGCCGTACTTTTTTGCAGTCTGCCAGTGCCATAGCCCTTGCGCCACTAATTTCTGTCTTGCCATTGCGTACAACGTACGCCAATTCGGCGTCTTCTATATTAACCAAAGCTATCCCGGTATCTAATGAAATGATCCCTGTAATCGGTATGGGTTCCTGGCTAACGTTTAGTGTGGGCGGCGATGAAGCGGATCGTGCGCGTTGTGTGAAAATATTACAGGCATTTTTTGCGCGTGGAGGTGGCATGGTGGATTCCTCTCCGATGTATGGTTCTTCACAAGAAGTCATTGGACACTGCCTGACTAAACTGGATTATCCTGAGGCATTATTCTCTGCGACCAAAGTTTGGATCTTGGGAAAGACCTTTGGCATAAAACAAATGAAATCGGCTGAAGAGATGTGGGGTGTGAAACAATTCGATTTGATGCAGATTCATAATATGTTGAGTTGGCGAACGCATTTGGAAACCCTGAAGGAATGGAAGGCGCAAGGGCGCATACGTTATATCGGCATTACTACATCGCATGGCCGGCGCCATGAGAAAATGGAAAAGGCGTTATTGGAAGAAGAGTTTGATTTTGTCCAGTTCACCTACAATATGGTTGACCGTGAAGTTGAGCAACGTTTACTACCCATCGCAAAAGAGCGCGGCATCGCTGTGATTATTAACCGTCCGTTTCAACGTGGTGGTTTGTTTGAAATGGTTGAAGGTAAAGTTTTACCTAACTGGTCAAAGGAAATTGATTGCGAAAACTGGGCACAGTTTTTTTTAAAGTTTGTGGTGTCTCATCCCGCAGTGACCTGTGCAATACCGGCGACATCTCAGGTGGCACACATGCATGAAAATATAGGCGCGGCCTATGGCAAGTTACCCGATAAAGACATGCGCCAACGCATGCTTAAGTATTTTGCTGGGCAGATCTAAAGGTTACCGTTCTGAGAAGGGTGTAATTGCCCTATAAGAGACATGATTGTGATTAAGTAGAGGAATATTCTATATAAGGATGTTATTAATAAAGTCATACAGTATGGACGTTGGCTTTTCATAAAACGTTGGGTATTACATTACTCCGTAATCATGAGCGAGCATTTATTTTTTTAGCATAATTGGTGCTTATTGTGACCTGTTAATATAATCTTGTATGCTCATGAGTCCAAGGCCCATATAAATCTATAGTACTATTTAAAAATAATGAGTAATTATTGACTGTTTGAGATGGGGCCGTAATTGAAAAATAACATGAAAGTTTTTCATTCCATAGAATATGTGAGTTTCGGTATTCTAATTGTCTGGTTGGTTTTTTGTGCATGGAATGTAGATGTCGAATTGTATGATGGTCTTGATACGATCGTAAATGCCAGAAATTTTACTGGTCAGTCAAGTTATTATGTAGAAAACAGAGCTCCGTTGATGGCTTTTCTGATGGTGCCAGCTAATCTTATACATCTCATGTTAGAGCTCGATGCGTTTGATGTGAGACCATATCACTTTTTGATGGCATTTCTTCATAGTGTCTATTTAGTCTTGGTTTATTGGTTATTGATTAAGTGTTTTAAAAGAGACGTGGCTGTCTTAATTGCATTTCTCAGTGCAATTCCAAACTTTATTTTTTTCTCTTACGCGCCTTTTATTAGTCATGATATTTTTCCTGGTTTATTGTTATTAGGGATGCTGGTCCTTGCTGATAAATTTTATAAAGAACCGCGTGTTTGGATCTGGATGGCTCTGGTTACTCTTGGAACTGTCAGCGCACTAATAAAGCATACCTTCGCGTTATTTTGGATCCTGCTATTGTTTTCTAACGCAATTGTTTTATTTTCTCGCATCAAAGATAACAACAATAATTACAATGCCATAAAAGTTTGGTTAACCTTGGCTATAGGTGGGATCATTAGTGGCATAATAACATGGTTAGTATTAGCCACTGTTTTGAATGCGGAATATTCAGACATAAATTTTCTGCTCGGACCATACAAACAATTAGAGTTTCTTATCCAGTATGCAGGCGGTAGGACTGAGTTTCCTGCATGGGTCTTTCTGCGTAATTTTCCTGCATATGGTATTCTAACGGTATTATTGCTTATTCCTGGTTTCATATTATCCTTAAGACTTTCTTCATTGCAGCGAACAATCACACTTGTATGGATCTTTTATCTTCTTGCTATTCAATTAACTGGAAAACTGGAAGTTCGTTATTTAGTGGTTTTGGCTCCACTCACAGCATTTATTTTAGTTCCACCTATACAATGGCTTTTATCCAAAAAAAATGGTTTTACGTCGATAGTATTATTATTATCTATAAGTATATTACCAGGGTATACGTATTCTATTACAAATGAAGCACGACGAGTCACATTACCATTTTATAAATCTAATGAAGCTCGGGAATTACTAGCTCCTTTATATAAAAAAGACAGCTTGAGAGCGCCTATATTAATAAACTGGAGAATGCTTAGTTTCGCATCACCAATTCCTAGCCCTTTAGCAGGAGACCGTTACCATCGATTATTTCATATCGCACGACATCATCTTGTCGTCATGATGGGGTATTCAAACGAACAGTTTATTTTTCTGGATTATATTAATATTCCTGAAGTGTCTGATTGGCCTACTGAAACGGCGATGATTCTTGTGAACCGTCCATTGTTAATCAATCCTAAGAGTTGGGAAGGAGGAGAGCCAATTGGTAAATCAGAACTGATGCAATCGACTTATTTAGCTGACAGGGTTTTGTTGTCGAAGTCAATTGATGGGGCATTTAATACACAGATTAATACAAGTGTGAAGTTTATAGGGAAAAAACTAAACAACGAACCAATAGTATTAATTGAAAGTTATGACATCGTAAAGCAGTTTGATATGGGGCTGTTTTTACGAATTGAAATTCAGAGTGAAAAAAAATCGTATCCACTAAGAATTATTTCAGATGATCAGTTAGAGATAGTAGGGTTAAAGAATTTATCTGAAATTGAAAGTGGGAAAAATATAACAGTACGTGGTTTTGTTCTCAAACATGTTCATTAATTTGTTTTATATGTTCTGCATGTGTTTTATGTATTGTATTATTAAACCTATATGCATAATAAATCGATTATAAATAAAAACAACATTAATGAAATGTTGCCATTCCTTTGTTGTCCGATAGACGGGAGTACATTGGCTCTACAAAACGGGGAGCTCGTTTCTGAAAAAGGACGGCATTATAAAATTGATGCTAATGGCATACCCATGTTTGCAGAAGAATTTTGTTCAGAAGATGCTATAGTTCAGCGACAACACTATGATCATGTTTCCACGGCATACCTTAATAACCTTGAATATCCGCACACTCAGGAATACATGGATTATTTGGATGATATTTTAAGAAAAGCTGTTGGCTTAGGTCCTTTGGGCGTCACTGCAGAAATTTGTTGTGGTGGTGGAGAAGCATTTAATCTTTTCGCTAAGCAGATGAAATTGGGGGTTGGTGTTGATGTTTCCTTGAATATGTTAACAGCTGCACATAATAAAATTTCTTCTGACACATTATCATTAATTCAAGGTGATGCGACAAGACTACCACTTAAATCAAATTCAATTGATACGATTATCATGCTAGGCGGAATACATCATGTCCCCGATCGTCATGCATTGTTTAGTCAGTTAAGCCGTGTACTTAAACCTGGAGGCAGGTTTATTTGGAGGGAGCCACTCAGTGATTTTTGGTTGTGGCGTTTTTTACGTGCAATTATTTACCGTGTTTCTCCTATGCTGGATAATGAGACGGAAAGACCCTTGTTATTTAGTGAAACCGAACCATTGTTGCGAGCAAGTGGGTTTAAATTGAACAGTTGGAGCACATGTGGTTTTATTGGTTTTTGTTTTTTTATGAACAGTGATGTCTTATTTTTTAATCGGTTCTTAAGGTTTATACCTGGCATTCGTATAATTTCGAGAATGGCGGCAAAGTTTGACTCAAACATATTAAAAATACCGGGGCTACGTCGAGCAGGATTGCAGGTTGTTGGAATTGCCGTAAACTAAAATTATTTAATAGTAATGAAGGTGCCAATATGAATGTTTTCGTTTTAATCGGCATAACAATTCTTTGTACAGTATGTGGTAATTTATTGATTAAACTAGGGGCAGCAGACCCTGGTTTTTCAGATGTTTGGCCGTTGTCTATAATAAATTTCAGGGTAATATCTGGTGCTTTATTTTTCGGTCTCGGTTTGTTGTTCTACACTATGTTGTTAAAAAGAATGCCATTAAATATTGCACAGTCAATATTTTCAGTGCAATTTATATTTGTAATATTTGCCTCGTCATTTGTGTTAGGTGAAACAATTGGATGGGTTAGGTGGGTTGGAATTGCGCTTGTTGCATGTGGACTATTTATCATAGGTTGGTCTATCCCTTCACAATCAACGTAGCTTAATTATTATATGTGTGGTCTTGCAGGGTTTACCTCTCCTGATAAAAATAAAAGTCAAATTTTGTCCAAGATGTTGGCGACGATCAATTATCGTGGCCCAGACTCTGAAAATGTATATTTTGATTCAAGTATTGCCTTTGGGCATTTGCGTCTTGCTGTAGTTGATATCGATGGAGGTTCGCAACCCAGGATCGGTGACTCAAAGCAGCCTGACGCACTCATTTACAACGGTGAGATTTATGGCTATAAAAAAATCGGTAATATTCTTAGACAAGAAAGCATTCCACTGAGAGATAACTCTGATACTGAAGTACTGTTCTGGCTTCTCAAAACCAAAGGAGTAGATAATACACTCAAGCAGATTGACGGGATGTTCGCATTTGCCTATCGCCCTAAAGACAGTAAGGTGGTCTACTTAGCGAGAGACCGCTTTGGTGAAAAACCGTTATTTTATGCGATTAACAATGGGCAGTTAATTTTCGCTTCAGAAATAAACGCAATTTTACAGCACCCTTTGTTTGAGAATAGAAGTTTAGATAAAACGGCAATAAGCCAATACCTAACACTGGAATATATTCCAGGAGAAAACACCGGTGTAGAGGGTGTTTATAAAGTCCCTCCGGGCCATATTGTTCAATTTGAGAATGGTCAAATAAATAAAAAGTGTTATTGGCGCCCTGTTCATAACAAGGTAAAGATTAATTTACCTGATAATAAAAAGTTACAGGAACTGGAGCAACTGTTAGTTGATTCTGTAAAGGAACGTTTAATTGCAGATGTTCCAGTGGGGGTTTTTTTATCTGGAGGTCTTGATTCCTCCCTCATTGCTGCAATCGCTGCAAGAGAAAAAAATGATATATCTGCATTTACTATAAAAATGCCCCAAGCTTCTTTTGATGAAAGTAAATTTGCTAAATCTACAGCAGATTACCTTGGACTTAAGCATAATATCTTTGAATTGACAGACAATGATCTTTTGTATGGTTTAGAAAAAGTTAGTGCGAAAATAGATCAACCATTTGCAGACTCATCTATTATTCCAACATTTCTCGTTTGTCAGCATGCAAAACATGAAGTTACCGTCGCTTTAGGTGGTGATGGTGCCGATGAATTGTTTGCTGGATATCCAAATTTTAAGATGACTCGCTTTACGAAACTGATGGAGAGATTACCTGCGATTACAAGGCCAGTTTTACAAAGGTTGTTGATGTCTGCACCTGATACTAGTGAGTACATGAGTTATTCTTTCTTAATGAGACAACTTTCTTATGGCTTCGGAAAAAAAGCACTTTTCCAGCCTATATATTGGATGTCTGCTTTTTCTATTGAAGAGCAAGCAGATTTGTGGATGCCTGAGTTTTTGACGGTCAATTCAGGTCTTTTATTAGAAAAGCAAATGGAATATTTACTACATGAGTCTAATAAAGAAAACGCTCTGGAAAGTCTACTATATCTTTTCAGCACGATGTATTTACCCGATGACATTTTAACAAAAGTTGATCGCGCTGCGATGTACAATAGTCTTGAAGTTCGTTCACCATATCTTGAGCATAAATTTTCTGAATACGTTTTATCATTGCCGATGAAAGATAAACTTACCGGTTTTGATAGCAAAGTTTTGCTCAAAAAACTAGCCTTGCGTTATTTGCCGAATGAAATAGTAACTCGTAAAAAGCATGGGTTTGCATTGCCAATCGCAAACTTAATAAGAGGTGCTTTTAAAGATAGAATTGAGATGGTGTTGTTTGACCAAAACAACCCTGTATATGATTGGTTTTGTAAAGGAGTCATAAAAAGCTACTGGAATGAACATCAGGGATTACGCAGGAATCATGGTAAAAAAATATGGACTCTATATACATTGTTTTGCTTTGCAAATAATGTGTTGTCTAAAAGAGGGTGATACTAGTTAAAACCATTATGCATTGATTTATATAGAAAGCTTCTATTTTACATCAGCTATATTTATCGTGCTTTTTATCAAGTAAGTCGGCTTGCCCTGTGATTCATGGTATGTTCGTGAAATCATCTCAGCTAATAAACCTGTAAGAATAGAGAAAAAACCCATAAGGAAAAATAAAGTTACTAATAATGGAAGTGGTGTTTCAACAAATGTTTTATCTCCCCAAAATTTATAGTAGAGCATCGCTCCAAAACTAATCATAGAACATAAAAAATTAAGTAACCCAAATCCGCCAAATATATAAATTGGTTTTTGTGAATATCCGCTTAGAAATTTTACGACAATCAAGTCCAGAATTACTTTAAAAATTCTATTCAGGCCGTAATTCGATTTTCCATGGATCCGAGGTCGGTGGTTTACTGCTATTTCTGTTGTTTTCGCACCAAGCCAGCTTGCATAGATTGGAATAAAACGATGCATCTCGCCATAAAGTTTTACATCTTTAATGACATCTCGACGATACGCTTTTAAAGTGCAACCATAATCCTTTAAGTTTGTACCAGATATTTTAGAAATGATAAGGTTTGCTATCTGACTTGGCAGTTTTCGAGTGAGATATGGATCTTTACGATCTTTTCTCCATCCAGAACATACGTCATAACCTTCTTCCAGCTTTTCTAATAATCTTGGTATGTCTTCAGGATCATTTTGTAAGTCGCCATCCATTAAAATGATCGTTTTACCGATAGAGTTATTAATGCCGGCCATAATTACAGCAGTTTGGCCGAAATTTAATTTCATACTTATCACTTTGCAGTTTTTATTTTTATGAGCAAGTGAGTTGAGAATGACTTGTGTGTTATCGGTTGATCCATCATTTACAAATATTATCTCAAAGTCATAATTATTCTTAAGACAAACGTTATTAACCATATTGTATAAAGGCAGTATATTTTTTTCTTCATTATAAACAGGAATTATAATTGATAATGAAATTTGTTCGTTAGAAAAATTATTCAATGGAACCTCCTTTTATATGCTTTCGGCAATGTAATTCTAAATGAATGAAATATAATTATATATTAATGAAGTTTTTTCACTCTAAAGCTTCGGCCTTTAATTTTACCCGTTGAAAGGATTTTTAAGGCTTGCTTGGCAACTGGAAACTTCACGGCAACATAAGCAAGCTTATCGAAAATATCTATCTTGCCAATTTGTTTGCCCGTTAAATCTGTATTTCCAGTGAGTGCACCCAGAATGTCTCCGGCGCGTACTTTATCTTTACGTCCGGCATTAATGCAGAGGGTGACCATATCTGGTACAAGTTTATTGTTTTCTTTTTCTTTAAGTGATGTCGTTTTTTCAATTTTCAAATCACTTTTTTGATATGCAGCAATTGCGTCGATTCTGAATTTTTCAGATTCCATAAACATACTTAGCGCCAGGCCTTCTTTATCTGCACGACCTGTACGGCCGATCCGGTGGATATGTATTTCGGGGTCGGGTGATAGTTCAAAGTTAATCACAGCATGTAGTTCTTTGATATCCAGTCCACGCGCGGCAACATCAGTCGCGATTAAGATTGAACAGCTTTTATTAGAAAATTGTATTAATACTTGATCACGATCACGTTGTTCAAGATCGCCATGTAAGGCCAGCGCATGAAAGCCCTGTTGCCATAATTCATTAGCAAGTTCCTGGCATTGTTGTTTTGTATTACAAAAGACCAGACTTGATTCCGGGTGATAGTGCCGTAATAAAGTGATTAATACCTTTGTTCTTTCTCCTGGTGTTATTTCATAAAAAATCTGTTTTATCTTTTTATCGTCATGAATACTGTCATCACGAACATCAACGGGGTTATTTTGAATCGCATTACTGATCTTTTTTATTTCATTCGGATAAGTGGCAGAGAAGAGTAGCGTTTGTCTTTTCTGTGGTGCCATTTTTATTACGCGCATGATCTCATCATGAAAACCCATGTCCAACATACGATCGGCTTCATCCAAAACCAGTGTTTTCAAACCATCGAGTTTTAATGATCCTTTATCCAGATGTTTCAAGATGCGTCCCGGCGTCCCGACAACAATATGCGGTTGGTGTTCCAGGGAAGCCAGTTGCGGGTCCATTGCCTTGCCGCCGCAGAGTGTAACGACTTTGGTATTAGGTATTGCCCGCGCTAGACGTCTGATTTCGTTCGTGACTTGGTCAGCCAATTCGCGAGTTGGGCAAAGCACCATCGCTTGTACCTGATAAGTTGTAATCTTGAGTTTATGCAATAACCCAATGGCGAAGGCGGCTGTTTTTCCACTACCGGTTTTTGCCTGGGCCAATAAGTCCTTGCCTTCGAGTATTGAAGGTAAGCTTTGCTCCTGAATTGGCGTCATTTCTTTGAAGTTTAATGATGCGATGTTTTCCAGAACGACGTCCGGCAAGGGAAGGGAGGCAAAGTCTTTTGTATTCACAGGCTTTATATTAAAAAGTGATGGAAACCAGGTTTGTCATAATGAAGCATAATCAAAGATTATAATGTCGCGTAGCAGACTGAGCTTCAGTGTGGATTGAAAATGAGCTGTAAAGTGTACAGTAAACTGGATGATTACAGAACTACTTACTCTAGTATTTAGGTTAATTTTAAGGGTTTAAAAGAAATGCAAAATCGTACAAATAATATAGACAAGGGATATATTTGCATGCAAAATCGCGCTCGCAAATCAGCTAAAAGCTGGTGCCGAGACGAAGTAGATCTTCTCGCAAACACTAACTACGAGCTCAACCTGGATTGACCAATCCGTTTTTTTGGCATCCTGTCAGAACGGACGTTAGACACTTTTGTTATTTAGCATAAGGGTTTAAATGTCTATGAAAAAAGTAAACGAAACCGCAACCAAACGTAAGACTAATAATCAACGTCTTATAGAAGTTCTTGGGCCTATTGAAAACCTTGAAAGTTATGTCAAAGCTGATTGGTGGCGACATATCTTTAATGCAAACTATTTGCGTACTGATGGTGATGTTGTTAATGACGAAAACATTACCCGGCATGAGACTGAAGTTTTTACTGATTTAATCAATGTTAGTAAGGATGCTTATATCCTGGATCTGTGCTGTGGGCAGGGCAGGCATGTACTGGAAATGGCACGTCAAGGTTATAGAAATGTTCATGGTTTGGATCGATCACATTATTTGGTTAACCGGGCTAAAAGCATCGCTAAAAGAGAAGGCTTGAATATTAGTATCAAGGAAGGTGATGCTCGAAAACTACCTTTTCCGTCAGATCACTTTGATGTAGTGACCATACTCGGTAACAGCTTTGGTTATTTTGAAACCAAAGAAGATGACATTCAGGTGTTAGAAGAGATTCGCCGTATTATGAAATCTGGTGGAAAATTGTTGATAGATGTTACTGATGGCGATCATATGCGTGCGACATTCGAACCAAGAAGTTGGGAATGGATCGATAAAAATTATTTTGTCTGTCGCGAACGATCTCTGTCTTCAGATAATGAAAGATTGATCTCTCGTGAAGTTATTACGCATGTTAAAAAAGGTGTGATAGCGGATCAGTTTTATGCTGAACGGTTGTATAGTCTTGAAGAGCTTTATGCTTTATTGGAAGCAAATGGTTTTAATAATATTGAACAAAAGTATTCTATGATTCCTCAGTCCGGGCGAAACCAGGATTTGGGTATGATGGCAAAACGAAATATTATTGTCGGTATAATTAATAAACCCCGCGTTAATTTAACTAACAACCCTGAAACAGAAAAGCTTAATATTGCTGTCCTATTAGGCGACCCGGATAAACACGATAAGGTTAAACCGGGTGCCGTTTTCGATGAAGATGATCATTTCACGGTTAACAAGCTTAAGCAGACCTTAGGAAGTCTGGAGAATTATACGTTTACTTATTTCGATCAACATGATCGATTTGTAAGTAATCTTGATCTTTGGAAACGGGATTATGATCTGGTTTTTAATCTTTGTGATGAAGGCTTTAATAATAATGCCATTCAAGAATTACACATCCCTGCATTATTAGAGACTAAAGATATCTCTTACACGGGAGGCAATCCTCAATGTTTAGCTTATTGTTATGACAAGTCATTAATCCGGGGATTGGCGAGTGAAATGGATATTCCAATCGCGAATGCTTATATCGTCAAACCGGAAGATACCACGTTTATTGATATTACTATCCCGTTCCCAGTCATCATTAAACCCAACTTTGGTGATTCCAGTTTTGGTATCACCAAAAACTGTGTTTGTAACAATGTCGTGGAACTTGAACGAGGCATTATGGAAAGCAGACAACAGTTTGGTTACGAGCGTCCGATTCTTGTCGAGCAATTTCTTACGGGTAAAGATATCAGTGTCGGCATTATCGGGAATAACAATGGCAACATAGAATTTCTTCCTATTATTGAAGAAGACTATTCGGTGTTGCCAGAGGGCTATCCACGTATTTGCGGTTATGAAGCGAAATGGAACCCAGGTTCACCTTACTGGAAAATTACTTCTATTCCCGCGGATCTGGATGATGCTACCGAACAATTTTTACAAGCGAGTTGTATCAAATTGTTTGATCGCGTTGAATGTTGTGATTATGCGCGTTTTGACTGGCGGCTTGATGATAACGGTACGCCGAGATTGCTGGAGGTTAATCCGAATCCAGGTTGGTGTTGGGATGGTCATTTAGCCAAGATGGCGCAACTAGCTAATATTTCTTATGCTGAAATGTTAGATAAAATAATTATGGCTGCTGTTGAACGAAGCCAATGTACTGGCAAGTTAATAAGCAATATTAAAGTTGTGAGTGCATGAGTAGTAATAGGCGATGACTAGTAGTGGTCGAAAGGCTGGTGTGATAAAAAGTCGTTATGCATTTGTGAAAATCCTGACGGGTTCAGACCTGTCCATTCGCAGGTTACCTTTGATGTCAGTAACCAGTGAAAAACCTGGTCCAGTCGTTTGGATTACAGCATGTGTGCATGGTGATGAAATTGTCGGTATGGCCGTAATACATGAAGTGTTTAAAAAGATCCGACGTACTTTATTGCGCGGATCGGTATACGCTTTTCCATTAATGAATCCAATCGGGCTAGAAACGATCTCTCGTAAAATCACGATGAGCAGGGAAGATTTGAATCGTTCTTTTCCCGGTAAAGCGGAGGGGACATTGGGAGAGCGACTCGCTAACCGTATTTTTAATACGATTCTTGATACTTCGCCTGATCTGGTTTTGGACTTGCATAGTGATTGGAAGCAATCAATTCCATATGTCATTTTGGATAGGCGATCCCAAAAAATGGATAAGCAAACTTATGGAACAACACGCGAGTATGCCAGACAAACCGGTTTTGTTTCACTACTGGAAGATGAAATTCTGACAGACTCACTTTCTTATAATTTACTGGAGAATAATATCCCTGCATTGACACTGGAGTTAGGAGAACCATATGTTATCAATGAAGAAAATGTGCGTTTGGGTCTTGGTGCTATATGGAATATTTTATCGAGTATGGGCATGATCGAACCATTGCAAGAACGCTTTACTTTTCCAACTTCAAAGGTCTATAAAGGCAAATTGTTTAAATACAATGATCAACCTTATAGTTCAAAAAGTGGCATTATAAGGTTTCTTGCCAAACCTGGTGATGAGATTAAGCAAGGAGATGCTTTCGCTAGAATAGTAAATGCTTTTGGTAAACATCAGGAAACGGTTAGGGCTATTCATGATGGTATTGTGCTCGGACATTCGGATTCATCTGTTGTTTTTCCAGGAATGCCTATTATGGCATTTGGAGTTATCTGATCTGATAAGAGATTATCGATACTTAGTCAACATTAATATTCTTACTCTTAGCTTAACTAAAGTAATAAGTCTTCATTAATAGCATGAAATACATTAGCGGTTTCGATCAAATTGTTTGCCGTTAGTTCAGGCACGCCGTAGACCTCTGTTGTTACGGCATAATTATTTTTTATTTTTTCCAGTAATAGCCCGAAATCACCATCACCTGATAGTAATATCACGGTGTCTACATCTTTCGCCTGTTCCATGACATCGATCGTAATCCCGACATCCCAATCACCCTTGGCGGAGCCATCGCTACGCTGAATAAAAGGTTTTAGTTTTACAGTGAAGCCGATGTGTTTCAGGGCATCCTGAAATTTGATCTGTTTATCATCGCCACGATGGGTGGCATAAGCATTGGCAGAAACAATTTCCCCTTCTGTACTAATGCGTTGCCAAAGTTTTTTATAGTTAAACTGCCGACCATAAGTGTCACGGGTGGTGTAGTAGATGTTTTGTACATCGACAAAAATAGCAATTTTTTTCACAATAGGCCTTTAGAGTCTTGTTTTGAATCCCAGTGCAAGCATAGCATGAGGACGAAAAGTGAATCTGTGTCATATTTGCGAGAATATATGACAGATAATGTGATGTTAGCCCTTTCCTGAGTCAAAAGAGTCATTATAATAGCCCGCCTTGTTACTTGCCTCAGGGGTTGTTTCTCCCTACTACTTGTAAGAATAACCAAATAATAGATTTATATATAGTTTCGGGATTCGGTTTCGTCAGGGTTATAGCGCGGAAACCCATCAACCTTTTATTAACCTTCAGCAGACAGTTTGTCTGTTGTTGATGCTTATTTTTCTTTTACAGGATTTAGATGCTTTTACTCTCAAAAAAACAAGATTGGACAGGAAATATCCGTGCTGACATTTTGGCAGGACTCGTAGTTGCGTTGGCGTTGATTCCCGAGGCGATTGCCTTTTCTATCATTGCGGGCGTTGATCCTAAAGTAGGACTCTACGCTTCTTTCTGTATTGCCGTGACGACAGCTATTGTTGGTGGGCGTGCTGGAATGATTAGTGCCGCGACGGGTGCCATGGCGTTATTAATGGTGACTTTGGTAAAAGACCATGGACTGGAATATCTGTTAGCAACAACCCTGTTAACGGGGACGCTGCAGATAATTGCTGGTTATCTGAAGCTGGGAAGCTTGATGCGTTTTGTTTCACGTTCGGTCGTTACCGGCTTTGTGAATGCATTGGCAATACTCATATTTATGGCACAGTTACCAGAGTTAATGAATGTTACCTGGCATGTTTATGTAATGACGTTAGGTGGTTTGAGTATTATTTATTTATTTCCGCTGCTTCCCGTCATTGGAAAATCGATTCCTTCACCGTTAGTGTGCATTATTGTTTTAACGGGTATCGCATTAGTGTTGAAGCTGGATATTCGAACGGTAGGCGATATGGGTGACTTACCAGACACACTGCCAATGTTTCTGTGGCCTGATGTCCCGTTCACGATGGAAACGCTAAAAATTATTTTTCCCTATGCGGTGCCGTTGGCAGTGGTCGGTTTACTGGAATCATTAATGACGGCGACGATTGTTGATGATTTAACCGATACTGATAGTGATAAAAACCGAGAGTGTAAAGGCCAGGGGATTGCCAATATTGGTTCAGGTCTCATGGGTGGCATGGCTGGTTGTGCGATGATTGGACAATCTGTCATTAATATTAAATCAGGGGGTCGTGGACGTTTATCCACGTTGCTTGCCGGTGTTTTGTTGTTGATTATGGTGGTGTTTCTCGACAACTGGATTAGTCAAATACCCATGGCAGCACTAGTGGCTGTGATGATTATGGTCTCGATAGGCACGTTTAACTGGGGTTCTTTTCGGGATCTAAAGGAGCATCCGTTATCTTCAAATCTGGTTATGATGACGACGGTGTTGGTTGTTGTGTGGACACATAATCTGGCTTTGGGTGTATTTGTGGGTGTATTGTTAGCATCATTGTTTTTCGCAAACAAGATTAGCCATTTAATGTATGTTGAGTCTGAATATGACGAAGGTAGTGATACTCGAACATATCGCGTTGTGGGACAGGTATTCTTTAGTTCAGCAGATAAATTCAGCGCTGCCTTTGATTTTAAAGAGGCGGTAGAAAAGATTGTGATTGATCTCAATCGTGCACATTTTTGGGATATCACATCAGTATCTTCGCTGGATAAAGCAGTGATTAAGTTGCGGCGCCAAGGTGCAGAGGTAGAATTAATCGGGCTTAATGAAGCCAGTTCAACGATAATTGATCGTTTTGGTGTTCACGATAAACCAGAAGAGATTGAAAAAATTATGGGTGGCCACTAATGACTAATAATAAGAAATTGATTCTGGCTTGCATCGATGGTTCTAAACTTTCTGAAGCAGTTTGTGATTATGCCGTTTGGTTGGCACAACGTGTTGAAGGGCGATTAAAACTCATGTACACCATTGACCATCATCCAGAGACAGCGAAAGAAGTCGATTTGTCCGGTAATTTGGGTGTTGATAGTCGCGACCATTTACTTGAAGAAATTACCAGCAATGAATATACGCGTAGTAAATTACGTTTAAAGGAAGGGAAGGCTATTTTACAAGCGGCAAATCAGCGTGTTGTTGAGGATGGATTTAGTGATCCAATTTTATGTTTGCAACATGGTAGTTTGATTGAATCCCTGGTGGAGCTTAAAGAGGAATTACGTATCCTTGTGATAGGCGCTCGTGGAAAAATACACGAGGACCAAACCGACAAAATCGGTGCAAAACTGGAGTCGATGATTCGCTCCATACATGGACATATTCTGGTTGCCTATGATGTCTTCAAAACGCCACAACGGATTATGATTGCCTATGATGGTAGTGAGGCCAGTGATAATCACATTGATATGATAGCTAATAGCCCCCTATATAAAGGTTTAAGCTGTCACTTGGTTTGCGTCAATAAAAAGGATACGGCTGATAGTCTCATTGAGAATGCAGTTAATAAACTTAAAGCTGCCGGATGGGCTGAAATTATCAGTGCCAGTTTGCGAGGTAAAACTGAAGATGAATTATGTGACTACCAAGTCAAGCATGATATTGATTTGACGATCATGGGTGCATTTAATCACACCCGGTTACACGATCTGATATTGGGTAGTTTTACTGCAAAGATGTTGCTTAACACCAAGACGCCGTTACTCTTACTGAGATAAAGTCGTCTATATAGAAATCTAGGGCGCGCTATATTTAAAGATCAACGTAGTCTATTTTTATAGATCCGTCCTTTTCATACTTTTTCTTTTCTATTAAGTTTCTAGCTGCAGTTTCGATTTCCGCTCGGTATTTTATGACTGTCTCTAGCGGTGTATCTGCTAGTACAGGGAACTTTGTCTTTATATCAGCGTGAGCAACTCGACAAGAGACGCGTTTTCCACTGACCTGAGCTGCTATCGTAATAATCTCTGTTTCCGGATTCCAGCAATGTAATGTCGGGAATGATATACGACCATCACCGGCTGTTTTTTGTTTGTGAACTATCGCTTCCATAATTATTTTACCTTTGTGTTGTGTGAGCTCTCTATATCTGTAGAAACAAAATACCTATTGGAAAGACGCATCACGAAAATCGAAGTATTGATATTCGTGATGCGTGGTACATGTACCTGACTATTTTAAACGGCTGGTCTTTCTGCCGAGGTTGAACGCTGTTGCCGATTACCTGAGGTACTATTATTTCTATGATGTGAACTGTTTGGCTTACCATAACGATGACTACGCGGATTTTCTTCGCTAGCGCTGTTGCGTTTCCCCTTATATCGTTTTGGTTTATTGCCGTTGTTGCCAGGATTCGCTCGTTGTTTATTACGTGAGGATTTCCCCGAGACTGATTCAGGGACAATATGTTGTGGCTCGAAGGATTCTATTTCTTCACGTTCGATCTTTCGTTTTATGAGACGCTCGATATCTTGTAGCTGTTTGGCTTCATCCGCACTAACCAAAGAGATAGCTTGCCCACTTGCTCCAGCACGACCAGTACGGCCTATGCGATGAACATAATCCTCAGGCACATTCGGCAAATCAAAATTAACAACATGAGAAAGTTGATCGATGTCTATGCCTCTTGCAGCGATGTCAGTTGCAATCAGTATTTGAATCTTGTTCTTTTTAAATCCGTCGAGTGCCTTGGTGCGTTGTGCCTGACTCTTGTTGCCGTGAATTGCGGCGGCATGGATATTGTCTCGTGATAAGCGCTTTACCAATTTATCAGCACCATGTTTGGTGCGACTGAAGACCAGTACCTGATACCAGTTTTCATTGCGAATTAGGTGGCTGAGCAGGTCAACTTTACGTGCTTTATCGACGGGATAAACTACTTGTGAAATCGTTTCAACAGTCGAGTTACGTGGAGCAACATCAATTTCAACCGGGTTATTGATAATGCCTTTCGCGAGTTGCCTGATCTCTTGTGAGAAAGTAGCAGAGAACATCAGGGTTTGACGTTGCTTTGGTAGTAACGCCATGATTTTTTTGATGTCATGTATAAAACCCATATCTAGCATACGGTCGGCTTCGTCTAATACCAGAATTTCGATATCATTGAAGTTGATAGCGCGTTGTTGAAACAAATCAAGCAAGCGACCTGGTGTGGCAACTAATACATCGACGCCACGTCGCAATTTCATCATTTGCGGATTTATTTTGACGCCACCAAAAACGACAGCAGAGCGTAGATTCAGGTATTTGCCATAGGTAAATACACTCTCTTGTACTTGCGCGGCAAGTTCTCGTGTTGGTGTTAATACCAGTGCGCGCGCACGGTTATTCTTCACTGGTGGTTTTGTATTCAGTAGTTGTAGTAGTGGCAGGGTAAATCCTGCAGTTTTTCCGGTACCGGTTTGGGCGGCGGCCATTACATCATTGCCCTCTAGGATGGCAGGGATGGCTTGTGCCTGAATGGGGGTTGGGCTGGTATAGCCGGTATCGCGCACGGAGTGCAATAGTTCTTCGGATAGTCCGAGTTTTTCAAATGTCATTAAATATTCCTAAATATAGGTTTGTACCATTTCGTAGAATCTCAATTGAGAAAATACCAGCGAAATGGCGTATAAATCTGGCGAAGTAAAATAAGCTCTAATATTTGCGTAGGCATAAATGCGTATGCAGTTTGGGGCAGTAGATAGCTTTGCCGTAAGTGCGGCATGCAATAATTGGCTCTCAAAGGGAGGGACAGTTGGTCTCTACGATTGGACTGTGATAATAAATATCGGCAATGCAGCGAGACGAACTAACAACTAGTGATGACGCTCTGGACACCTCTAGTGTCAAGATGCGCGCACTTTAACACAATAAGCGGGCATTGGTACGGTATAATTTTAGAGATAGGGAGTTAAAAAGAGACAAATCAGGCGTTATTATGACGTTGTCACGCTTTGTGTGTAATCTGAAGTGACAATTAAAGCCCATGCGTTGACTCAACTGGTTTTTATCTCAGTTTGATAGACTGTATAAAGATGGCCTCTGCGGAGCTGAAAATCAGAAAACATTGTATAAAGGTCATATTATGAAATTATGGGTGCCAACCCTGGCAATCATGTTATGCCACATTCTTACAGGTACAGCGTCTGTTGCCACACGTTATCTGGTAACTGTACTGGATCCGGTAGAAGTCGCCTTTATGCGCTATCTTTTAGGTGGTTTTTCAATGTTGCCGCTCTTCTTCCTGTTTCGCACATCACGCTTAACTAAAATCCTGTCACTTAAGATCGCTGGTCTCGGGGCTTTATTTTTTGCGTTGTTTCCTTTTATGTTTTCATGGGGCTTTGTGTATACCAGTGCGGCGCGTGGCTCTCTTGTTTTAGCGACGATGCCGATTTGGGCTATGCTGATCAGCAAGGCCATTGGGCATGAGAGTATCAATAAAAACTCGTTAATTGCCATCGGGTTATCTTTGTTGGGACTTACGGTGGCGCTATCAGATAAGTTGATGATGATTTCAGGAGAAGAAATCATATTCAAAGGCGAGGTCATCATGCTATTGACTGCGATTATTGGTGGGATCTATGCCACCTTCGCGCGACAGGTACTGAAAGAAGTTCCTGCTTCAATGTTCACGCCATTGGCAATGCTATCGGGGTGTTTATGTCTATTACCATTTAGCGTTGCTAATGGAATCGGTGATCACGTAGTGGCGCTGACAACGGTAGAAAAAGGCTTAATGCTTTATTTAGGAGTGATTGCGGGTGGGCTCGCATTTTTTCTTTTGAACTGGGTTTTGAATAAGAGTACGGCAACGTTTACTACAATCTTCGTAACTTTAAATCCGATTACAGCTATTATTTTAGGCTATCTATTTTTAGGCGAAGTGATCGAGCTTAATTTTGTTATAGGAGTAGTGATCGTGTTTATCGGTCTTGGTTTTGTTATGAGATCACATCCGCGTGACCATCGTCATGAAATTGATGCCGCGTAAGAGAATAGAGTTTAAGAAAGCAGGAGTCATTCTTTCTGTTTTTCGTAGATAAATATTTTTTAGGATATGCTATTGGTTTCTCATCAATAGGTCTTGCAATAAATTTACAATGGTCTCATCTGGTGATTTTCCATGAGTAGTACCTGGCAGGGGTATAACAAGATTATTAATCTTGTGTTTATTACATTGAGAAAATATTTTCTGTAAGGTTTCTTTGATCTACGATTTTTCAAAAATTGAGGTATGTTTAACATCGTGCATAATCGCGATCAATCGCTCAAGTTATGATTTTTTAACGATGTCTTTTCCGGGTGTCTAGCAAATTTGTTGTTACATCTTAGCAACCAATACGAGAAGGCTTTTAACTGTTTCCATGATGGTGCAAGCTTTGCCAGGCAACAGGACAGATAAATAATTTGGCGTTATGGTGCTCGGTTCTAACAGGTTCTGTCTTCAGCAAATGATAAATCCTGCTTTATGTGGGTATGAGTATATGCCCAGAAGTATTACAATATGCCGGTTGTATTGTCGCGAGTTATTTTAACGGTCTAAGGTCTTATAAATTTACTATGTCTGATAAAGTGAAAAATGGTACGACACGTGATATCGCAGGTAAATCATGTGTGTTTTACGATGGCTACTGGATTAGGAGCTATCATTTACATGAGGATAGCTACGCTGATAAGAAACAGATGATTGATCAATTAACGCGCCGAGTGTTCCACCATGTTGAACAAGGGATTAACACGCCCAGTAAGAGTTTGGATGATATTCGAGAGATTTATGAGGCCGAAGACGATCCAGCAAGAAAACGTGTAAAAGGCGCAATGTTAGCTGGCTCATTATTAAATCGTGGACGACAAATTTTAACAGCGATTGTTGAGCTTGAAGAGGCTGGGGTAAAGATTGAAACCAGTAATGAATTATTACGTGAGTGTGGGCGATGCTTTATAGAGGCGTTATCATTAGGTAAAAACATCAAGCTCGCTGACGGTGGAGAGGGCGTTGATGAGCTTTGGGGAGAGCCGTTCAAGGTTTTCTCTATGCCGATTGAAGATTTCTTTCAAAGTCGATATATCAAGATCTCTCAAACGATGACGGAAATTGATCAGATCACATGTGCAATAAGTACTGTTACGATAAGGGATGGCGCTTTTTCTGATGTTAATAATAAACTTATTGAACTGGGTGTCATGGCCAAGATGACTTGTGAAACAATTCGCACCGATCCGGCCATGTTTGATGTCTGGCCACGCTACATTGCAGCAAAAGAAGAGTACGAAGATAGCCTTAACAATCTATTGATCGATAAGAATGATAAAAAAAATATACAATTTATGTATGCATACCGATTAATTAAAGAAGGTGGTGCTTTGCTGATAAAACTGGCTACATTGAGAGTACCTATTCCGGATAGTGTGCGTTTGTTTACTAATAAGTGTAAAGAGTTTACAGAAAAATAATTTTCACTCAGGCAGTAAGTCAGCTTCCAATGCGCTCGTAATAAAGGATAGAGTTTTCTTATGACAAGCGAATCCAGCCATATCGAATACACTGACCGCGACAAGAAAGTGCAACGCCTAATTATAATTGAGGGTTGTGCAAATGTTCTGATGTTAGTTGTTAAGCTCTTTGTTGGTTTGTCGACGAATTCACTTGCGATACTCGCCGATTGTATTCATTCATTAACAGATGTCGCCAATAATCTTGTAGCTTGGGTTGTTATACGCTTATCGGTAATGCCAGCTGATCGAGAACATCCATATGGTCATCGAAAATTTGAAACTTTAGCAGTATTTGGTTTAGCGACATTACTTGCTGTAATGGCGATAGAAATTGCCAAAAGCGCATTTACTAAAGAGACAACAGAAATCATTAGTGGCACCTGGGAGCTTGCATTAATGATCGGCATACTCTTTGTGAATATAGCTTTGGCGACCTGGCAACGCTATTGGGCGCGACTTTTAAAATCCGAAATTATGCTCGCCGATGCGACACATACTTTTGCTGATGTTTTAACGACGGTTGTAGTCATTGTAGGGTGGCAATTATCGAGTATGGGTTTTCTGATTCTTGATCGGTTATGCGCGCTAGGTGTTTCTGGTCTAGTGCTTTATCTCGCATATTGCTTATACAAAAGTGCTTTTCCTGTACTTGTTGATGAATATGCAATCGAACCTGGAGATATTAAAAATGCGGTCATGGCTGTTCATGGTGTTAAAGAAGTCGGGCGTATACGTTCGCGCTGGATAGGTTCCGATATTGCTATTGATCTGGTTATTTCTGTAGATGCGAATTTAACAACCGATGAATCACATCATATAGCGGATAAGGTAGAGGTCTTGATTGAAAAAAAATTTAATGTCGATGATGCATTCATACATGTAGAGCCATTTAAAAATGATTAACATTAATAGCAGATTTTAAAACTAAAGAGCCAGACTGAAGCTCTCATCCCAATCCAGACATACTGGAAAGACATAAATTTATTATAGCTCATTATTAATGAGTTAGATTTTACGGGCGGACAATCTATATGAACAATGCAATAATCTATTCGTTAATCATGCTTTTGACAGGATTGGGCATTCCTGTCATGGCAGCACTTAATGGTGCTCTTGGTACCAAATTAAACAATCCTGCACTTGCTGCAACAATATTGTTTTCTGTTGGTTTGATTATTGCTGTTATCTATTTATTGTTTACGGAGGGTGTCCCTGCAAAACTCTACGTGGAAAATACTCCCTGGTACTATTACTGTGGTGGTTTCTTTGTCATGTTTTATATCCTTAGCATTACCTGGATAGCGCCACGTTTTGGTATTTCTAATGCGGTTGCTTTTGTCCTGCTGGGCCAGCTTATTGCAATGAGTGTTATCGATCATTTCGGACTTATCGGAGCGCCGAGATATTTATTAGATTCGCAACGGGCTGTGGGTTTAGTGCTAATGACCATAGGTGTATTTATGGTTCTAAATAAAACGTCGACAGGATAAATCCAGAGACCGGGCTCAGTGTATTTCACTTCGATCTAGCGGACGTACTGTTCCAGGTAATAGACATTGTACTGGTTAAGTAGTCTTACTCACCTATAATCTGCACAATAATTTCTCGTGTTCGAGCAGCGGTATCAAAGTCTACGACAACAACCTGTTGCCAAGTACCTAACATCAACGCCTGTTCCGTAAATGGAATGGTTAAAGATTGCCCTTGTATCTGACCACGCAGGTGGCTATGCCCATTGGTCTCTCCTGTGTTACGCATATTATGTTGCCACTCTGGATCGGCAGGGATTAATCTGTCCCAGATGTCTTTCGTATCTATCCGTAAACCGGGCTCGTCTTCAAATATCATTATCGATGCAGTAGTGTGTTTAATGAAGAGTGTCACAATGCCTGCGGTAAGTTCAGATTCTACCAAACCTTTTTGTACTGTTTCAGTGATGTTTTCAATCTGTGTCGCGCCTTGCATATCAAGTGAGAATTGTTGTGTGATTACGGTCATTTTTTTTCCTTAAGCAGAAGTTGAGATATTTAAAGATCGAAGGTAACCCAGGTCTTTATCTGATAATTCTCCATCGCGCGCTTCTGCCAGTATCGCGTCAAATAAACCTTGTCCAGTTAACAAACGAACGGCCGATAAAACCTTATTACTAAGCTGCCCTTTCTCTCTTAAGCTTTCTAGATATTTAAAAGCATCAATAAAGTTTTCATCATTTCGGTCATAGTAGTCGCTCCCACGTACGCGATTACTATAGGCCTCCAGTTGTTCACAGGCGACGAGTATCTCACCTAATTCATGTACCCAGTCTGGGGCATTGTTCAGTTTTTCCGGGTAATAATAGTAGAGTGTGACTAGCTCCATCCAATCAAGCCATTTAATGCCGTTTTGTTTTAGTTTGGGTTCTACCTTTTTAATGAGTCGGTTTAGCCTTCCTGCATAGCCAAGACGCATCTCTACCTGCTCTTTCGCCCAGGCTTCGGTTTTTATCCCTAATGACTGTAATTGGGATAGGTACAATGACCAAAATGCCTCGGTTTCATCACCATATATTGTTTCCGGGTGAACGGCGCGCCATTCCGCTGGTCGGGTTGGGATTCCTTCGGTTCGAGCCCATGTCCAGATTTTTCCGAATAAGACTTGATCCAATCCCGCGCGCCCCATGTCATGTAATAAGCAGGCTATTTGATATTGACTAACTCTCTCATCATCATGACCCAGATGATGAGCAACAGCGGCACACATCTTTGCTGTTCTTAGCGCATGCTGTTTGTCATAACCTTCAATGATCTCCCCTTGTTTTTCAGGGTGCGGGTAGTCGTAATACTGCAAGAGCGTATTTACTAATGACTCTGGAATCCATAGCAATGATAGGGGAATAGATGAAGTCATATAAGTAAGTTTAAAAGAAGAAGCGGTTAAATGAAATTAGTATGGTTTCAGGCGTTGTAGTAAATAGAAGTGTTCATCTTAGTTATTATCGCTACTTGAATTTAGTTCGTTCTGTAAGTTTTCAACAACATCAACAATATTTAAAAACTTATTGCCAAACTCGGTAAAAAAATACTCAACCCTGGGCGGTGTTTCCGGATAAATTTCTTTTCCAATAATGCCAAATCGAGAAAGTTTTACTAAGCGTTCGTTTAATACCTTGGTTGTTAGCCCATCCACTTGTCGTTGCATCTCTCCAGGGCGATTGATGCCATTGCGTAGCAATCGCAGTACAGACAAGGACCATTTGCAGCCAATGATTGATTCGACCATACGGCCGACACTCTTGTTTTCAGTGTTGGTAGAATTATTTTTATTTAATGATTCCATATATTTGTACCATTTAGTAAGTATCTAACCGTTAAGTGTCTACTGTTAAAGGCATTTTGTCTGTGAATAATAGCTTACTCTTTTAAACAAATATAAGGAGTTTTTGAATGAAAACAAAAGCGATATTTTATCATGCGGGTTGTCCTGTTTGTGTTGATGCAGAGCAAGGTCTGGCGCATTCGCTTGACAGTAATCAATTTGAGCTTGAAATTGTGCATTTGGGTGATAACAGTAATCGACTATCAGAGGCAGAAGAAAACGGTATTAAATCGGTGCCAGCACTGCTGATTGATAAACAAGCATTTCATATCAACTTTGGTGCCTCTTTAAGTGATTTGAGGTAATCTTTATCTTTAATTGGAACGGCCTATTGCGAGCGTAGTGGGCCGCTTCCTGTAATTATTCAAGATGAGGAGTCGCAGGGTTGTTCCAGATGAAAATAAATTATTTTTTTATTTTATTAATACTGTTCTCAGATCTGGTGTTCGCTGAAATGGTGGAGCTGGATATAAAAGAATGGGAAGTCCCTTACGAAGATTCTCGGCCACGTGATCCTTATATTGCCCCTGATGGCAGGGTTTGGTTTTGTGGGCAGATTGGTGCATACATCGCCGTACTTGATCCATCATCAGGCGAATTTAAAAAATATAATATGGAAGATGATGTCCGGCCACATAATTTAATTATCGATAACCAAGGCATTGTCTGGTATGCCGGTAATACGCAGGGCTATATCGGTCGCCTGGATCCTGCGACAGGGGTGATTAAAAAATATGCCATGCCCAATGACAAGGTCCGTGATCCGCATACATTGGTTTTTGATAGTAAAGGTGATATCTGGTTTACCGCACAGCAAAGTAACCATATTGGAAAATTATTTGTAAAGACGGGCGAAATAAAGGTTGTTGAAGTGCCTACAGCACGCACGGGTCCCTATGGTATTTGGTTGGATAGTAATGAGCACGTCTGGGTCGCCTTATTTTGGACTAATAAGTTAGCGATGATCGATCCTGTGACGTTTGCAATAGATGAAATTGAATTACCGCGTAAAAAAACTCTACCTCGGCGTTTGATTGTGAGTTCGGACGATACGGTTTGGTATGTCGACTATCAGGGCGGATATCTTGGACAGTACAATCCAATTACAGCGGAGACTAAAGAATGGCGGATGCCGGGTGACAAACAATCACGGCCTTACGGCATGATAGTCGATGAGCAAGATCGAATATGGTTTGTCGAAACGGGCCTGTCTCCTAATCGTTTAATTGGTTTTGATACCGGGAGCAAACACTTTTTTAGTCAAACAGATATCCCCAGCGGTGGGGGGAGTATCAGACACATGTATTACCACAGTTCAACTAAGTCAATATGGTTTGGTACTGATATGAATACGATTGGACGTGCTGTTATTCCTTAAAAGACCATGTTCTAAATTCTATTTTTTGCAAGATTCCTCGTTTCAATTTCAAATCAGCCTGCGTCAACTCTTGAGCCAATGATAATATCTATGTTTTTTTCCGGTGATTTTGTAGAAGAAATAACCTCAGCATACTTTGCCGTACCATTGATATCGCTACTTCTCAACGAAGCATTATAAAGAGCCTGGGTGATGGATCCTGTGTGTTGTTTAAATGAAATGTTGCCAGAATGCTGCTCAACGATATGCATTGCCGGGTTGAAGTCGAGCTTGCTGACGGGTGAGTAATCATTAGCATTGATCGTCTGAGGTGACACTTGATTCGAATTATTGGCAATGATGGCTGAATTAAATGCCGTCTCATTTTGCTCAGTACTTTCCTGATTAAACCGAGCCTTAAAAGCCTCTTTTGCTATCGACACGACAGCGCCTATAGGGCCACCAAATAAGGCATCACCTGCTATTTGCATAGATGGTGCAATGGTATCGCCGGTAATCTTGCGGTATATCGAGTTAACGATAGGAATATGTTGTAGTGGATTAATAATGTCGATGATATCGCCAAAACTAAATCCATCTTCCCCAAAAATACTGCTTTCCTTTTGTGGGGACGCTGTACTACTGGCACTATTGAATTTCATTACTTCCGCACTAGTCAGGTTTTGAATTGGCAAATCAGACTCCCATTAAGTTTCAGTAGTAACTGCAATCGATATACCAATTTAACTTTCTTCGTCATCGCCGCTAATAGCCTTGTTTCATGGCATTACTGCAATGTAGAAGCAATGCTAAGCGGACAGCGATTGCCGCTTACCTTGTGATGTGGCAGAGTTTGTCTAATGTTAGATATCGTTCCAATTGAGACAGAGCAGCAAGAGCAGATCATCGCTGCGACCGAGGCCTGTATTTATCAAGCTAGTACCGCATTGGAATATTCGTTCGAACCCATCCCAGTGCTGTTTGATTTGAAAGGCCGGACAGCCGGGATGTATAAAGTAAAGCAAACTCAGCGACTGATCCGCTATAACCCCTATATATTTGCCAAATACTTTACTGAAAACCTGACGATAACCGTGCCGCATGAAGTGGCGCATTATGTTGTCGATGTTTTATATGGCCTAAGAAATACGCGGCCACATGGGAAAGAGTGGCGCGCTATCATGGCGCTGTTTAATGCCGATCCAAGTGTGACCTGTAGTTTCGACATGGATGGAATCCCGACAAAACAATACCAGCGATATTCTTATTCCTGTTCCTGCCGTAGCTATGAACTAACTAAAATCAGACATAATCGGGCATTAAAAGGCGTTGATTATCATTGCCGGCGCTGTAAGCAGGTGTTGGTCGCTGCACATGGCTGACATACACCCTCAATTATTAAAAGACTGTCTGATCCTGGGGCGTTTCCCATTATGTCATTTACTCTTAATGCGTGATGCAAATTACCCCTGGTTTATCCTCGTGCCAGATCGGGATGGTGTCAGCGAGATATATCAACTATCAGAAGAAGACCAACAACAATTACTGAGAGAGTCTTCATTGCTCGCTGATTTTTTAATGAAGTCGTTTCATGGCGATAAAATGAATATTGCCGCCTTAGGCAATATCGTCCCGCAATGTCATATTCATCATGTAGTTCGTTATTTTAATGATGCAGCATGGCCAGCACCGATATGGGGGTGTGTGCCAAATAAGGCTTATACAGATGATGAATTAAATAATGTGCTTGAGAAAATAAAGCAAGCGACATTCTGTGGATTCGAATTTCAACATTAGTATTAAAAAACCAAAGAGATATAGCTAATTTTGATATTATCTTGTTTGAATTGAATGGGTAATATATGCAGTATGTGCTTTTGGAGAAATTGATGTGCATGTTGTTTTGATATTGAAGTAAAAATAATCATAGTTAGGGGACAAGAACGATGAATACAAAAAATAAACTATCTACTTTTATTATCAGTTTTATGCTGATTTTTTCTTTTTCGGCTGCAAAGGCAGAAGTGACCTCTCTTGAAGAGGCATATGAAACGATTGCCTTACTCACCACTGAAAATGAATCATTAAAAGCACAGCTTAGTTATTTCGAAAAAGAAATAGCGGCATATAGAGAAAAACTCGAAGCTTATGATGATGACTTAAGTGAAGAAAGTGAAGAGTGATCCGGTTTAAAAGTTTTTTAGTTTGTTTAGCGGGCTTAAGCTAATCATCATGAAAATTAATCTACTGTTAAGTATCGCGCTTTTTGTTTCGCTTAGTGCTTGTGGCGGCGGTGGCGATGTGCCGGGGCTATCCAGGTTACCCAGTGACGCAGTCATCCTTGCCTTTGGTGATAGTCTCACGCATGGGAATGGTGCAAAAGAAAATGAAAGTTATCCTGTGGTACTAGAAGAATTAACTGGCCGTACGGTGATTAATGCCGGTATTTCGGGTGAGGAATCCGAGCCAGGATTAAACAGACTCCCCAGACTACTGGAACAACATAATCCACAATTGTTGATCTTGTGTCATGGCGGGAATGATCTATTGCGTAAAAAAGATATTAATAAAATGGAATCTAATATCCGTAATATGATTCAGCTAGCCAAAGATAAAAATATTCCCGTTGTTATGCTCGGTGTGCCAAAGCCTGGCTTATTCTTGTCTTCTTTTGAAGTCTATAAAAATATCGCCGATTCAATGGAAATCATTTTCATTGAGGATCTAATCCCCGAGGTGCTGGGAGATAATCAATTGAAGTCAGATACAGTGCATCCTAATAAGGCTGGTTATCGAGTCATGGCAGAGACTATTCATTCTGTATTAAAAGAATCTGGAGCGATATAACACAATATGTCTGAAGTATTCAGTGTTATCGATGACGAAGAATCTTTAATACAGTTATGTGAACAATTAAGCTCATCAACATGGTTAGCGGTAGATACTGAATTTGAACGGGTCAGTACTTATTATCCTGAGTTATGCCTGGTGCAGGTATCCAACGGTGATACTACCGCGGTCATAGACCCTATCACCATTCAAGATATAACCCCCTTATTAGATCTGTTGTATCAACCTTCGATCATAAAAGTATTGCACTCTGCGCATCAAGACCTTGAAATATTTTTCAATATAAAAGGATCAGTTCCGACGCCATTATTTGATACACAACTTGCTGCACCTCTATTGGGTTATGCACAAGGAATAGGTTATGGCAATTTGGTGAATGAAGCCTTGAACATAGAACTCGAAAAAGGTCATGCCCGTGCAGATTGGAAGAGACGACCTCTATCAGAAGATATGCTCAGATACGCTGCAGATGATGTGATCTATCTGGGACAAGTCTATGAAGTATTTGTTGAGAAACTAAAGGCAGTAGAAGATCAGTCCTCATTAAATGAAAAATTGGCAAACCTGATTAAAGCCGAAACCTATAAACCTGATCCAAATTTAATGTGGAAGAAAATGTTCGCCGCAAAAAGGATGAGAGGCAAACAGTTAGAAACCATTAAAAAACTTGCCGCCTGGCGCGAATTAACGGCGCGTGAACGCAACAGACCCAGAAAATGGATTCTGGCCGATCATGCACTCATAGAAATGGCAAAACAATTACCTGAAAATAAGGCGACGCTATTAAAAATTGATAAGGTAGGCGAGAAGACAGTTAATCGACATGGTGATGACTTGTTGAAGCTGCTGCATAACGAATAAAACTGTCCTCTATATTAGGTAGAATAGTTATAAAAATAGATCATCAATATTGATGATATTCATGTCAGTGTTATCTAGCGCAACATTAATACCGTTACTAACCCGTAACACCAGTTCTGTGTTTTATCTATAAAACAACTGGCAACGTCGTTGTTTTTTATCAGTATTGGAATAAAAATAAGGCATATAAATTAATCATATATAAATAAACTCGATAGTCTGGTTAGAAAAAAACTATCGCAGAAAACAACGGCACTCGCGGCTTATTTTTTAACTAAATTGAGCTAGTATTGTAAGAGTTTGATTTGAAATGAATAACAAGGAGTATTGGCGCGATGGAATTAAAGAAAACAAAAGCCGAAAACTACGGCGTGTGCCATAAAACAAACTGTTAGATGGCTGCCGAGAGATGACACCTACGTTAACCGCAATTTGCATTTTCGTCGGCGTACTTGTCCTACTCGCAGTATTCTTCGTGGTTTACGGGCGATTGACGTTCTGGAAGCTTGTTCATCGACACCCGTACGATGCACTGGCGTTCTTCGAGAGCAATCCCATCTGGAGAATTGTTCGGAAGGGGGAGGAGCCGCCCAACGGCGGCTTTACTGGCCCTTTTCTCTTTGTAGAGCAGCATACCGGCGACCGGTTGCGCCTCTATGCCCAGAGTGACCAACTGGAGCAATCCCAACACGAATTCATGGAGCAAAATTCGGATCTTATCCCTCGCTATATGTTTCCATGGATCAGCGCCCTCGCAATTCTGTATCCGATCTCCGCGATGAACTCACTAAATGAAACGCCGTACGATACGGTTGGAATATTGGGCTACGGGTTCACGAATCTTGGCTATGTGATCATGGCAGGCGCTATTCTAACGGGGTCATTCCGTATTCTTGGGCTTGAAACACGGATGCAAACCTTTGTTGGTGCGGCGGCTTTCTGGATCGTTGGAGTTGTATTGTCGAATGTTTAGCTCGGGGCAATCGCCATCTAACCAGTCGCTGAACCGCTGGTTCCCTTCGCTATCGCTCCGGTCGCCCGCCGTCAAGCGCCGGTTAGCAAAACGCTATAGCTCTAATGCACATATCGAAATGAAAAAAAGATATATTTTCCTCATTATCTTGGTGTTTGTTCTATCGGCATGCACTGCTGAAGATTTAAAGCAACCTAGTGAAAATAAAGTCTGGGCACGAATGGCTATTAATAGTTCACCTAGTACAATTAAATACTGGGAAGATCAAATCGAAAAAAAGAAAAAACTGGGAAATAAGTCAGAGGAAGAAATATTAAAGTTAAAAAACAAAATAAGAGATGAAAATATTTGGATAAAAGATATGCAAGCAATTCTTGATGACAAGAAACCTTCAGGCGAAGGAATAGAGCTACATAGAAAAATGCAACAAAAAATACTTAAGAGAGCAACTGTCGATACCCCCTCGTATTGTAATATAAAGAATGTATTGAGAATTTATGATCGCTTAGAGAGCGGCGAACCATTAGGGGAATATTCATGCGGTTAAGAAAAAGCTATAACAAGAAAATCCAGCCGACCTTCAAAAGCGTCGCTTCGCTCAGCTTTTTTGGTCGGCTTATTTAAACGTTGGGTGCCAAATATGGCTGACAGAGGTCCGCTAAAGAAGAAGGATGAAAGATTCCATATTAACAATTTTGTGGAATGGTTAAATTCCACCTATGGCAGTTCATACAAGGTAATTGCTGAACCTGAACCGCCCGAAGCTATAATTGAATCAAAATATAAAAAAAGTTGGATTGAAATAAGTACGGCTTTTATTAATTCGTCTTATGCACAAGATCTAATGTCTTATGCAACTCCGGACGAGGAGCATAAATCAATTAGTGGTGATCTCTTTGTAGAACCAGATATGACAGCGGCACAGAATTTTGTTGCAGTAGTAAAGAAGAAACTTGAGAAAAAATCATATTTACCAATTGCCAAGGAATATGGCCCAGGATATCTGGTCATTCCAATCCGAAATCCTTTCTTTGATGAAAGTACCATCCGTCTAATGAAGGAAGAATGGGGTAAAACAGTAGTAAACGATTTGGGTTGCTTTAAAAGCGTACGAATAAGCTATCAACCAAAAATTGGAATCACGGTGCAACCATACTGGAAGTTTTACTTATGGCCAAAGAAAAGTACCTAACAAGGCGGTCAATGAACGCCTTCGGCTGGACCGTTAAAAGCGTGGCTTCGCTACAACGCGGCCCATTACCTTGTCGTCATGTGTAATAAGGAATTTATATGAAGTTTCAGTCAATCCCGATAATGCGCATCTTTGATGAAGAAAAGGCCAAAGAATTCTATCTGGGCTTCCTCGGAATGAACCTCGACTGGGAACATCGGTTTGAAGCCGACGCACCTATTTATATGCAGGTATCCCGAGATAATTTGATATTTCACCTTAGTGAACATTCCGGTGACTGCACTCCAGGATCAAAAGTATTCGTGAACATCAGTGAACTTGATAAATTACACGAAGAGATCACATCAAAAGGTTACAAATACAATCGTCCTGAAATAACCGTTGCACCCTGGGGAGATAGAGTTCTAGAAGTGGTAGACCCATTCTCTAATAAGTTATTGTTCAATGATGAAAAAACACATAACAAATAAATCAAGCGGACGCGATAAATCGCGCGATTATTAGGTCGTTAAACCCTGTAAAACATCTGTTTGACAGCGTAACCTAACGGGTTACAATATCAGCCATGATAACTAGTTTTATACATAAGGGATTAGAGCGTTTCTACAAAACTGGTAAATCATCTGGCATTCAAGCAAAACATGCCAAACGTTTAAGGTTAATACTCACCAACCTTGATCAGGCAGAAAGCCCACATGACATGGATTTACCGGGCCTACGATTACACGTACTAAAAGGTAGTCGTAAAAAAATATGGTCTGTATCTGTCAGTGGTAATTGGAGGGTAACATTTCGATTTATAGGTCGAGATGCAGAAATAGTTAATTATGAGGATTATCACTAATGAGCATGCACAATCCCGCACATCCTGGTGAAATTCTAAAAGAGTTGGTAATTACCCCTTTAGAACTCACCATTACAGATGCGTCTGAGCATTTAAATGTAAGCCGTAAAACACTTTCTAAAGTCTTAAATGGTAGAGGCGCAATAACACCGGAGATGGCGTTACGTTTGGAGCTGGTATTTAAAAAACCATCTGCTGACCATTGGCTTCGTCTTCAAAATGCATATGACCTTTGGCAGTCCCGCCAAAATAAGTCTGCACTTCATGTCCAGCCTTATCGTTCTAATTATGCATAAAGGCTTAACACGTCAAACCTCTCGGACGTCAAAACCGCTGCGCGGTTTTGACGCCAGTGCTTGAGGCGTTATCGCAAACGTTATTCTGCTAGCTTGACATACTAAATATGGTATATATACTATTTATGGTATGTGGAGAATATTTGAGCATCGCAGAACTCTCCGGCAACTAAATACAATTCCAGAGGGTATCCAGAAAAGGTACGAAAAATGGAAGGATATCGTGAGTATTTCCGGACCAGGAGGCCTACGGTTAATTACGGGGTTCCATGATGAGTCTCTGCGAGGAGAATGGAAAGGTTGTCGTTCGTCCCGACTGGGGCTGAAGTACCGAGTGATTTATAGAATAGAACGGGATCAGATATTTGTTCAAGTTGTAAGTATTACTGCTCATGATTATAGGAAGTAATAAAATGAAAGAATATAGAATTGCTAAAAAGCGAATTGAGGTTTCCGTTGGTGAGTCTGTAAAAATTATTCGCGAATTGCAGGAGATGAGTCAAAATGATTTGGCGCAAGTCTCTGGTATTCCTCAATCTACTATTTCAGCTATAGAAAATGGTCGCGTAAACCTTGGTGTTGAACGCGCCAAACAACTAGCGCGAGTATTAAAGTGCCATCCCGCAGTTCTGGTATTTCCAGGATGGCAAGTTGAGCATGAGAATGCAGCATAACAAAACAACCCAGCTGTCTGATTTCAAACGTTAGGTGTCATACAGAGGGCTACTGAATTATTTAAAAAACATATTAGCAATCTATTCTCGATTACCTTGCAGTCCGCCAGTATGAATAGCAATAATGTTATGACCCTTTTTAAAACGCTCATTTTTTATTAGGTCCAATAACCCAAATAACATCTTGCCGTTATATAACGGTTCCAGTGGTATGTTGTTGTGTGATTGAAACTCTTCAATAAATGAAATCAGTTCATCAGTTGTTTTAGCAAAACCGCCAAAGTGGTAGTCGAAGTTAACAGACCAGTTTGGCATGCCTTTCGTGCGTAACAATTTTTTAATGTCTTTCTCCAGGAAACCACCCCCTTTGAGTGCAGAAAAGCCGAGTGCTTTTTTCGTGCTGGGAAGTGCTTTTGCAATTCCGGCGAGTGTGGTTCCGGTGCCGCAGGCTAATGTCAGTATATCGAAGTCCCTGTCTATCTCTTTTAGGATCTCAGCGACACCGCGTAATGCATCATGACTGGCGCCGCCTTCCGGTATCCAGAATCCATTATATTTTTTAGCGGGTTCTGCATCATGGCCGCGGTATTTCCTGAGTTCACGAAATGCCCTTCGTGTAACAAACTCAAGATTCATACCCCATTTTTTCAGGTCAGCTAATGTCTGGTTATCTTCTTCGGGTTGCTCTCCCCGTATCAACCCTGTGGTTTTGATGTTGAGTTTATATCCGATATAGGCAAGTGCATGAAGGTGGTTTGAATAATTGCCACCCATGCTAACTAGATGACCATGACCTTTAGTCAGAGCATGCAATAGTGTGTATTTAAGTTTTCGCCATTTATTACCCGAGATGATGGGGTGTAGTAAATCATCGCGCTTGATATGAAGGTCAATCTTATTATAGGCCAAGACAGGGTGCTGAATCGGCTCAACAATAGCTGCATTGGTATTAATGCCAAGCGTGGATTCTATTTCTTGTATATCGGGCATGAAAATTACAATAATAAATTGATGTGTACGGTATTATACAGATCGATAATTTTTCTATTGGAGTATTTAAAAGTGAGTACATTTGATCAAGTCTCTGTGGAGATTGAAGCCAACGTTTATTTTGATGGCAAGGTGACTAGCCGTAGTATTCTCTTTTCGGATGGTTCAAAAAAGACCCTCGGCATAATGTTGCCTGGAGAATATCATTTTAATACCGATGCGGCTGAACTCATGGAAATCATACAAGGAGCAGTTGAATATCGATTAAGTGAGAATGATGATTGGGCAAAGGTTGGAGCCGGTAGTGATTTTAATGTGCCCGGCAATGCCTCTTTTGATATCCGCGCCCTGGAAGTAGTTGATTACTGTTGTTCCTTTCTATAAACCCAAGTCGTATATAGTTTAATTTATGAATTTTGACGTCATTATTATTGGTGGTGGCGCATCAGGTTTGTTTTGCGCTATTACTGCGAGCCAACGTGGTCGTCGTGTGCTGGTACTGGAAAGCAGTAACAAGATAGGCAAGAAGATATTAATGTCCGGTGGTGGGCGTTGTAACTTTACCAATCTGAATATTGACCCTGAATGTTATCTTTCGGCTAATCCGCATTTTTGTAAATCTGCATTGAGTCGTTATACGCAATGGGACTTTATTAGCCTGGTTGAAAAACATGGGATAGCCTATGAAGAACGCAAACAGGGGCAATTGTTTTGTAAAGATTCAGCAAAAGAAATTCTGGCCATGTTAAACAACGAGTGCGACCAAGCCGCTGTAAAAATTCATACGCATTGTGAAGTGGCTACGATCACGGCACCTGAACATAATGCGGATAATCAATATATTTTAAATACCAATATTGGCAAGTTCAGGGCAGATAGTCTGGTTATTGCATCAGGCGGTTTATCGATTCCCAAAATGGGGGCGAGTAATTTTGCTTATAAAGTAGCTAATCAATTTAAAATACCGATGCTCCCTACAAGTGCGGGGCTGGTCCCGTTTACCTTTAGCGATAGTTTTAAAGATATCTCTGAACGATTAAGTGGTGTGTCGGCAGAAGTTATCTTATCAACGGACAATCAACAGTTTCAGGAAAGTATTCTATTTACACATCGAGGACTGAGTGGGCCAGCAGCGCTGCAATTATCCAGTTACTGGCGTCCGGGTGAAAGCATTCAGATTAATTTATTACCCAATGAAGATATTGAGTTGTTGTTTTTAAAAGCCAAACAGAACAGCCCCAAGATATTATTACGCAATCTTTTATCACAATATCTGGTAAAGAAGCTGGTGATAGAATTGCAAGAATTATTCTGGCCCGATGAACACTATAAACTACTTACGGATTTCTCTGATAAAAGATTGAAAGAAATAGCGGCAACATTAGCCGCATGGGAAATTAAACCATCGGGGACGGAGGGTTATCGAACTGCAGAAGTAACAATGGGTGGTATTGATACAGATTATTTATCTTCGCAGACGATGGAGGCTAAAGATCAATCGGGATTATATTTTATTGGTGAAGCAGTCGATGTCACGGGGCATCTTGGCGGATATAATTTTCAGTGGGCATGGTCTTCGGGATACGTTTGTGGTTTGGTTGTTTAATACTTTTTTAAACAATTGGAGGGAGAAAAGATGAGCCCCTTTAAAGCTATTGGCGTAATGATCTTTTTGTATACCGCGTATTGTTTATTTACGGGCGAAGTCTATGCAAAAGATAAAGCCTCTGGACGTACTGTTTATAAAGCGGATGAACCAAAGAGTTATTGGACAATAATAGTGATCTATTTTTGTTTGTCGATGGCGTGTTTTTTCTTTTTTTAAGGCTTAAATTGTAGTGGCAAGACATCAAATTTCACGCCTTCAAAACCATCCAAAATAAATTGCCGTATGTTTTGATGATCATCCCCTGCGGGGTTGCCGACTACATCCTCACGAAAATAATGGCCAAAGCAATTTAATGTTTCTGTTATTGTCAGATTATTAATATAGGCAAAGGCCAAAATTTTGCAAGAACCCTCATTTTCACCGGCTTTATTAAGCTGAGAGCCATTAGTGAAATTTGTTGGGGTGTATTCGTAATTTGATTCAATAGTCTCGATTGTTTCTGCAAACTCGATTGACTCGGGATCTGCTCGCAACTTTTCCAAAAAGTCCTGAAGCGTCATAGTCTTATTGATTCGTTTACTGCTTTATCAAACTTAGTGCTGATGACCACCCGGCCCATGAACATGGCCATGTTCGAGTTCTTCTTTAGTGGCATCTCTAACACTAATGACTTCGATATCAAAATGTAATTCCACTCCCGCTAAAGGATGGTTCCCATCGATGACGACTTCAGTCTCTTCTATCGCAGTAATCACGACATTTACGGCAGTGCCGTCAGGTGTCGCAGAGCTAAATGGCATACCTACAGCGAGTTCTTGGTCTACGGGGAACATTTTTCTGGGTACGCGTTGTATTTTTTGCTCATCACGAGGGCCGTAAGCATTTTCAGGCGCGACTACTACATTGACTTTATCGCCTGACTCTTTCCCTTCCAATGCGTCTTCCAATGCAGGAATGAGGTTTTTTGCGCCATGCAAGTAGGTGAATTTACCGTCAGTAGATTCGTCCATAACGTTGCTGTCTTTGTCTTTCAGCGTGTAATTGATATTTGCGACCTTGTCTTTTGTAAGCTGCACATCTTTCTCCAGTATTGTTTAATTGCCTATTCATACTAGCTGTAGAACGTGAAATGCCAGGATAATCAGGTCTTATTGGTATTGATAAAACACGCTACTATGCAGATCTAAGGTCAATATTTCAAATTTGATTCAATTAAAAGCTGCTGATCGGGTAAAAATGTATGAAAAATCTTATAGGGTTCAGTCTGTTATTAATGATGTGTGGAAATGCTGTGGCTGCGCCATCAGCAAAAGATCTGCTCGCCGCTTGTGAAGAATCATTAGCAAACGGTTTTCATGGTTCAACCGGCATGATGTGTTCGTGGTACGTTACCCCGTGTGATTGTCACCATGGTAAGGACCCTGCTGTCCCGCGTGTTTGTTTAACTGGTAATGAATCAGAAGCATCATTAGCAAAACTCGTTGTTGATAAGCTGAAAGCAGAACCAGCACTACAATCAGAATTAGCAGAAATGGCTGCAGGAATAATTTTGTCGGCAAACTACCCCTGTGACTAGACAGTTTGTTCTAACAAATCTCATATTGGATAAGATAGAAGTTGTGTCTTTAGTTATCTCTAAATAATTGATGACACGCCGCACAGGTTTGGTTCAAACGTTCAGTCGCATCATAAAAGATATGATCTTTACTACTATTGGTATGATCAAAATTATAGTTCTTGGTTAATTGTTGAATATTTAAGGACTCATCATAGAGTTGACTTGCCATGGCGCTAAAGATAACGCGGTCGTTCACCTCTAATTCTGATTCAGGTACTTTTGCTGCCATCAGCTCAGAATAAAAGATCAATTCTTCGACTGCTTCTAATAAGTCAGATAAATCTGCCTGTGTTAAAGCGAGGTTTTCTTCAATTCGTTCATTATGGACTACTGAGAACAGGCGTCGCATGATTGTCGTTAAGCGTTCGCTCGATTCTGCATGAGCTGTGGGGGAATTCCTGTCGGGGTCACTATTGTCGTCCTGAGCGTAACCGGATGGAGTAATGGAGATTAAAAAGAAAAGAAGTAATGTTCGGAAGAATGTCGTCATAATTTTGTTCCCTATTATATATGGCAGTTGCACTAGTGAGTTTGTGCTTTTAACAATGGCCGTAATTTTGGATGATGTAGAATAAAATTTTTGAGTATTGCCTCAAGTTCCTCTGCATGTTTTAAATGTCCACTGGCTTTGGCGTGTTCAATATCGTCAACGATCATGCGTTTGATGTGTTGCTCTCCATCAGGGCCGTGCATCAGATATTCGCCATATCCAAGCGCTGTCATGTTTGGCAGGTGCTCATGCTCTGCAATAGCTGAGATTTCATCTACGGAAAGATCACAAAGAGCGAGACAGTCTTCGAAGGTCAGCATGATTGTCGTCTCCTATTTAATTGAATAGGAGTTCATTATGAAAATATTTTGCTAAATATACGTTGATCCAGATCAACATATATCCATTGTAATTCTCTAAGAGGAACTTGCTTTCTTATTACGCCGTTTTTGAGGTTTTTTCGTGGGTAAAGTGAACCAATCTTCTTTGGTTATTTCATGGAAATGATCTGCTTCTTCTACTATAAAGCGTGAGGTTGTGCTTGCAACCGCTGCAATCTCTACACGCACACCTTCTGATTTCAGGTGTCTAACCAATTCTATATAGTCAGAATCACCAGACATAATAATAATGGTGTCAACTTTATTGGCTAATTGAATGGCATTAATCGAAAGTGGAATATCTGCGCTTTTATGGCAAGGACGTACGGAGCCGTGATAAAAATTATGTAAACGTTCCTGTAGTTTATTCGATATGTGTTTCCCTTCCCGGAAGTAGACCAAGCGACTAAGCCCACGATTAACCAATAGCTTTGGAATCAAGGCGTCAAAGTTGAGCATGGTATTGGTGTCGTTTGCTTCTGTATGGATACTGCGTTCAATATTGTTACCATCAATCAGGATGGCAACTGATTGTGAGATAACAATATTCTCAGGCTGGTTTGGTATTTCTTTTATATCGTTCATGTAGTTCCTTTAAATATCACTGTACTTGATATTATCGCAACATATAAGTCACTTTGTTGAGTTATTTATAGTTTTATCAAATTTCTTTATCGATAATCAAGCAAAAAACTACCGACATATTCTAATCCGTGTTTCACATGCAACCCATGGCAAAGCATGTTTATTGTTATTTCTCTAACGCATCGCTTGTCGTTATAATTCCCGGCATAATTAATCTTTTAATCGTATTGATATGACAGAAAAATGTAATGAAGAGTCCGGTGAGGATCTGCTACATAAGATTAACCGGGAGACCTCAAAGATGGCATGGAGTGAGTTGTTACCTTTCTTTGCTAAAGGAATGGCAATCTATGTCTCGCATAAACTAGATCTAATAAAAGTGGCTCAAGTATTAGCCAATGACGATAAAACACGGTTCGAAGAGTGGACGAAGGAAGGTTTGGTTGCCAATGTCAGTGATGAACAAGCAAGTGCCTGGCATGAAAGCAATGTTACTGTTTGGGCGGTGGTGATTAAACCCTGGGTTTTGGTTCAGCCCATCGTAGATTGAAGAACAGTATGAACTCGTCAACTAAAGTGAGCGTGCTGTTTGTTTGCATGGGTAATATCTGTCGATCACCAACAGGTGAGGGTGTTTTTCAACACTATGTTGAAAATCATGGCTATACCGATCAATTCTACATCGACTCAGCAGGGACGATTGCCTATCACTCAGGCGAACCTGCCGATGTGCGCATGCGCGAGGCAGCCTCAAAGAGAGGCTATCAACTGTTATCACGCGCGCGAAAAGTGACAGATCAGGACTTGAACACATTCGATTTGGTTGTGGCGATGGATACCGACAACCTGATAGAAATGGAATCAATGGCCAATGGTTCAAAACAACACATACGTTTATTAGGGTCATTTCTTGATGGTTATAAGAATAATGATGATGCGCCTTCTGTCCCTGATCCTTATTATGGCGGCACCGCCGGGTTTGAGAGGGTGTTAGATATGATCGAATCCGCTTGTCCAACAATGATATCGCATTGTCTTGAATTATTGACTAAAAAATGACACTCCAGTCTCGTATTGAAGCAGCCATTTCTTCCTGTACGGGGCAAGAGGCACAGTTTGTTGATAGCAAGACTGTACATGGGGGCTGTATTAATGATAGCCAAATTATGTCATTAAAAGATGGTCGTCAGTTTTTTATAAAAACAAACCCTGAATCAAAAACCCGTCCCGGATTATTTGAAACCGAATACGATGCCTTACTATTGTTATCTGCACCAGGTGTGATTCATGTGCCCAAACCAATTGCCTGTGCGGATGATTTCATTGTGATGGAAACATTTAATGAAGGAACACCTGCTGCCGACTGGCAAGAACAAATGGGGCGCAGTCTGGCAGAGTTGCATGCCGCTACAAAAACAGAACGATTTGGTTTTAGTACTGATAATTATCTTGGCCTTAGTAAACAGATTAATAGTTGGCAGGATGATTGGCACTCATTCTGGCGCGATCAGAGACTGGGTTTGCAGTTAAAAAGATTGGCAATGATTACTGATAAACATGATCCCTTATTAGTCAAGGGTGAAAAATTGATGTCACAACTAGAATCATTATTAGGCGATATCAAAGAACCTGCTGTGCTCTTACATGGCGACTTATGGTCGGGAAACGCCGCTGCGAATGAGCAGGGCCAACCGGTAATTTTCGATCCCGCCAGTTACTATGGATACCGTGAGGCAGAGATAGGGATGATGCGAATGTTTGGTGGTTTCGATGCTCGATGCGAAGCGGCTTATGCAGAAGTCTGGCCGCTAGAGGATGGTTCGGAACAACGTATTAGTTTGTATCGTTTATACCATGAAATGAATCACTTCATTTTATTTGGTTACAATTATTATCGAAGCTGTGTAAGCACAATAGACAGTCTAATATAACGATATCAATGGATATAGTGACACAAGCTGTTCTGGGCGCGACTGTTGCACAATCGGCTGCTAAAAAAGAGCATATTCGTTTAGCGACAATTGTTGGACTAGTTGCGGGTGTCATTGCGGATGCTGATATTTTTATACGCTCATCTTCCGATCCATTATTATCTCTGGAATTCCATCGTCATTTTACCCATTCAATATTCTTCATCCCTGTTGGAGCAGGTATCGCTTTTTTATTGTTGTGGCCATTTTTGCGCAATAAGCTATCTGCTACGTATCTCTATCTTTATTGCCTTCTCGGTTATTTATTAAGTGGCTTTATTGATGCCTGTACCAGTTATGGCACCTATTTATTATGGCCGCTGATAAATACGCGGATCTCATGGCATATTATTTCAATAATTGATCCTGTATTTACGTTTACATTAATAGCCGCAATTATTATTGGATATAAAAAACTGAGTTCACGCGCCAGTCATATTGGTATTGCATTCGCAGGCATTTATTTGTTGTTCGCATTTTCTCAAATGAATCGAGCGGAAGATTCGGTTATTGAATTGGCCGAACAACGCGGTCACACGATTGAAAAAATAATCGTAAAACCCACAATTGGCAACTTGTTGTTATGGCGATCAGTGTATTTATCAAACGAGACATTTTATGTTGATGCTGTGAGAGTGGGGTTTTCAAAACGAATCTATCAGGGCAATGCCATAGAGAAATTTAATATCAAAGCAACATTCCCCGGTCTGGATACTCGTTCTCTGTTAGCTGAAGATATTCAGCGTTTCGTTACCTTTTCTGATGGTTACGTGAGTGAATATCCCGGAAGGCCAGCGACATTAGGTGATGTACGTTATTCTATGAGTCCGATTGGCACGAAGCCATTGTGGGGCATTGAAATCAACCCGGACGTTCCTGGCCAACATGTGAAGTTTGCTAATTATCGCGAATCAAATAAGAAAGTAAGGGAACAGTTTTTGGATATGATATTGAATAGGCCTGTTAATCAGTAATCAACGAGTCGAGTATAGTTTTTAAAATACCTGGAAATAATTAAACATGAGATATTTACTGTTACTTCTGGTAACGATAGCTACCTGTGCTACCGCCAAGGAAGATTCCACAACACTGCAAGTCAATCAAATTGATAAAGGTATTTTTCTGCATACGTCATATAAGATGCTTGATGACTATGGCTTAGTAGACTCAAACGGTTTGGTGCTTGTAAATGGGCAACAAGCAATCATTATCGATACTCCTTGGTCTGAAGGCGATACTAAGGCGTTGTTATCGTGGATAGCTGAGAAAGAACTTAAGGTGATAGCAACTATTGTCACTCACTCTCATGAAGACAGGACTGCGGGCCTTCAAATTCTGAATGATAAATTAATCCCAACTTACGCCTCAGAGAGTACGAATGAGATTCTCATTCGCGAAGGGAAACCGACGGCAACTAATGTCTTTCTTGATTCTGAGTTTCCTACGTTTGAGGGACTTGTCGAGGTATTTTATCCTGGCGCAGGTCATTCTAAAGATAACCTTGTTATATGGATCCCTGAAAATAAAATTTTATTTGGTGGCTGTTTGGTAAGAAGCCTTGAATGGGATGGTTTAGGTTCTATTGGAGACGCCTCCATCAATAGTTGGGCAGACTCAATTAGAAACATTCAATCTAAATATACAAAAATCGAAACCATTGTGCCCGGGCATGGCAAGGCCGGCGATATATCAATTTTAGCTCACACCATTAAACTAGTGGAAAAAGCATCTGAGGCTCAAGTTAGTCGACAGAGTAATTCGGAGAAATGAATGGGTTCTTATCAAGAAAAAAACAAACATAGAGTTGCACTCGTTACGGGTTCTACCTCCGGGATAGGGAAAGCAATTGCTCAGCGGCTTTCGGAAGATGGCTTTACCGTTGTTTTTCACTCAAGGTCAACGGTATCTGAAGGCAAGAAACTGGCTAGTGCTTGCACTAATGCGACATACACGCAAGCAGATCTCGCTGATCAAGAGCAAGTGAAGTATTTAATCTCAGACGTGTTGTCTTGTCATGGTCGACTAGATGTCTTGGTAAATAATGCTGGCATCAATGCCATGATTCCTCATGGAGAACTCAAAGCAGCAACAGCGGAGATATGGCGAAACCTCTATGAAGTCAATGTCATTGCTCCCTGGACATTAATTGCCGAAGCGGAAACGGCACTTAGGGCATCATCAAGCCAAGACTGTTCGAGTAGTATTATCAATATCAGTTCGCATGCAGGTGTACGCCCGAAAGGCGCATCTATTCCTTATGCAGCAAGCAAGGCTGCATTGAATCATGTTACTCAACTGCTGGCTTTAAACCTGTCTCCCGAGATTCGCGTGAACGCAATTGCTCCGGGTTTAGTAGATACGCCAATGACAGAAACCTGGGATGAAGCGCATAAGCTATGGAAAGACAGATCGCCAATGAAACGTGGTGCCAAACCAAATGAAATTGCAGATACTGCTTCAATGCTGGTATCGAGTACTTATTTAACAGGTGAGGTCATTCTCGCTGATGGTGGGCTCAACCTGACATGAGCGAGGGAAAGTCTAACAAGCACATCAAAAATCTCACCACTTTATTTCATGCTGGACTGATCTAACTATATCTCTTTTATGTGCGCGTTATGTTCTCCCATAACTAATCTAGAAAAGGAGTGAAAAATGTTTTATCCAATGGTCGTTATGGTGCTATTAATTCTTTTGATAGGTGTTGCCGCGGTAAAGGCGCGTTTCGCTAGTGTTAAAAATGGCGAGCTTAGTCCCAAATACTTTAAGTTAATGCGCGGAGAAAACGTGCCTGCATCAGTGATTAAAACCACTCGATGCTTTAACAATCAGTTTGAAATACCCGTACTTTTTTACGTTGTATGTACTCTTTATATCAGTCTAGGAGTCGAGAATTTAGTTGGGATAATATTTGCGTGGCTATTTGTTGCTTTCCGTTACTTTCATGCTTACGTACACTTAACCTACAACCATGTAATGCATCGAATGTTAGCATTTTGGCTGGCCTTTATATGCGTAATCATTTTATGGTTAAACCTGATAGTACATGAAATATAACAGGTTGCTCAAATACGTTCCGAGTCGTTGGTGCTCTATCGAACTGTCAGACAGGGGGTTTTTGTTTCCACGGATTAGGTAACTTGCCTTGAATAGTCAGAGACAAACAAGAACCAATAATCAAAATTGCGCCAATACTGGAGCCGATATCCGGCAACTCATTCCAACCGATCCAACCGAACAACGTTGCCATCATCACAGTAACGTAGGTAAATGGTGCTACCGTTACTGCTTCATTATGGGTAAAGGAATAGGTCAACAACGTTTGCCCGCCGGTAGCACAGATAGCTGCGAGTACCATAATTGACACATCAAACATCGTTGGCGTCTGCCAAAACCAGATCATTAGTATGCTTGAATAAATACTTGAAAAAATACTGAAATAAAACACCGTGCGCATGACGGGTTCTGTGTTCGCCATATAACGGACTAGAATTTTTGCACAGGCAATGAATAGCCCGGAACAAAGGCCTATCAAGGCAGCGAAGGTGAACAAAGTGGTGCCGGGTTTAAGAATAAAGCAGACACCAATAAAGCCAACGATTAAAGCTAACGCACTACGAGTTGTTATTTTTTCTTTTAATACAGACATCGCCAAAAAGCCGATGAATAAGGGTGACGAGGCATTAAGCAAGGTTGATTCAGATAAACCGACATGGGAAATGGCATAAAAGAAACAGGTCATGGCACAAAGGCTAACGAATCCTCGTATCATATGTAGGTGTATAACAGGTGTTTTTATAAACTTTATCCCACGTGGCAGAACAATCGGCAGAATAATTAGCAAACCGATAATGCTGCGAAGAAAGACCAGTTGAACGGCGGGTAATTCAGAAGAGGCTATCTTGATGCAGACTGCCATGATTGCAAAACAAAAGGCAGAAAAGAAGGCCGGTAAAAAACCATGTATTAGATAGCGTTTATCAAAATGCATTATTTATTTTCCTGTAACTCCTTCTCAAGACTTTCCAGCTCATCCCAACGCCGAATGGCTGTATCTAACTCTTTATGTTTTATATTTAATTCATCAAGTATTGGCTGTTGTTGTTCATAAGGCGTGGCATAAAAGTCATCGGCGCTGGTCTGTTTTTCCAGATCGGCAATCGCTTTTTCTATGTTGCCTATTTTTTCAGGTAATTCTTCAAGTTCACGTTTTAATTTGTAACTGAGTTTATTATTACCACTGCGTTTATTCTCGCTAGCAAGCTTATTGTTTTTGTTTTTGGCCGAGATCGGGTTATCCATTTCCGCCAGGTGTTTGCCATGCCGATGCCAGTCACTAAAACCACCAGCATAGTTTTGAATCGTGCCAGAGTCTTCAAATACCAGAATACTGCTAACGACATTATCGAGAAACTCCCGATCGTGCGTCACGATGATTAATGTTCCCTTGTATTCCATGAGTCTGTCTTCCAGCACTTCCAGTGTTTCTACATCAAGGTCATTGGTAGGTTCATCGAGTACTAATAAATTACTGGGGCGTGTTAATAGCTTTGCCAGAATGACACGGTTTTTTTCACCACCAGATAACACTTTTATTTTTGTCATGGCGCGTTTTGCAGAAAATAGAAAACCACGGAGATAGCCAATAACATGACGTTCTTTGCCATTGAGTTTTATGTAATCACCACCATCACCAACAATTTGAGCAATTGTTTTTTCTGGATCAAGATTGCGTCGCAATTGATCAAAGTAGGCAATCTCAAGATTAGTGCCAATCTTCACAGTACCAGAATTGGGCTCAAGTTCGCCTAACATAATCTTTAACAAGGTGCTTTTACCAACCCCATTGTTTCCCACTAGACCGATTCGATCACCGCGCATGACTTTCAATGAAAGTTTGTCTATTAATGGTTGCTCTCCATAACTATGACAAACTTTATGTGCTTCAATGACCTTGCGTCCGGACTGCTCCGCTTCTTCAATATGAATACGCGCTTTGTTTTGTGGTTTTAAGCGTTTTGCAACTTCTGCCCGCATTCCTTCCAGCGAACGTACGCGACCTTCATTACGTGTTCGTCGTGCTTTGATGCCTTGTCTAATCCAGACTTCTTCTTCACCTACTTTCTTATCAAATAAAGCATTTGCTTTCGCTTCTTCTTCCAGTGCTTTTTCCTTGTTAACCAGATAATCCTGATAGGTGCCAGGCCAACTGGAAAGTTTACCACGGTCCAGTTCAATGATGCGTGTAGCCAGTTTTTGCAAGAATGCGCGGTCATGTGTGATAAAGATGACAGCACCGTTAAAATTGAGCACACGATTTTCCAACCATTGGATAGTACTGAGATCAAGGTGGTTAGTCGGTTCATCGAGTAATAATAATTGCGGGTTACTCACCAGCGCTTTACCGAGTGCAACACGACGTCGCCAACCACCTGATAATTGAGTGAGCTTTAACTCAGCCGGTAAATTTAGGTCAGATATAACAGTCTCGACACGTTGGTCGATATTCCAGCCACCTTCGGCCTCGATCTGTTGTTGCAGGTCTTGTAGCTCGCGTAAGTTGGCTGGATTTGTATCATCATATTGATGTGAAAGGTCTTCGTATTCTTTGAGTAGCTGTTGTAGATGGCTAAGTCCCTCTGCTACATAGTCTCGTACCAGAATATCCCGTGTCTGAGGCAGGGCTTGCTCCAATTGGCTTACCCGAAGATGAGATTGTTTAATGATTTCACCGCTATCGGGCTCAATCTTTTCGGCAATAATATTGATCAAGGTCGATTTACCGGCACCGTTGCGGCCTATCAGACAGACACGCTCGCCCGACTCAACCGCCATACTGACGTTGTTGAGTATGAGTTGGTCGCCGAATTCGAGGGAAACCTCACCAAAAGTGATTAAAGCCATTGCACACCAGCGTTTGAAAAAGCGCGATTATATAGTATTCATCGAGCCGGGACAGGATTTGTCAGTCCGTCTAATCGTGGTAAGTTACCGGAAGACAAGCTAGAGTTTGTCCCCCTTATAATAATAGAAAGCGGAGAGCACAATGTTAGACAAGATTTTCGAGATGCAGACAGAACTGAATGATTATGTCTTTAGTAAAAATAAACTCAAAGATAAATCAGGGCAGGATCTGAATATGCATTCGATCATAGCTGCTGTCGCTGAGAATAAGTTGAATGTCAATGAATTACCTAATGAATGGCTAATGAATTATTCAAAGGCCATGAAAGAAGAATTGATCGAGTTGGATGAGGAATTGTTATGGAAGTGGTGGAGCAAAGACGAAATTGATATGCAAAATATCCGTGTTGAATTAATCGATATTTTGCATTTTCTTGTGTCGGCGATGATGTGTGCTGGACTTGATGCGGAAAAAGTCTTCGACATATACCAACAAAAACATGCTGTAAATCTTAAACGACAAGACACTAATTATAAGAAAGACACCAAGACTGAAGATGACAACAAAAGTATTGGTTAGCTATGTAGACGCGTAGATCAAAGCTTGAATTTTATCTAATGTCTCTTCTGACGGGCTGACGAAATGTAAACCAGAGTAATAAAGTCGGTTTTGTGTGTCAGTAAAGCTCTCCCAGACTTTATAAGAGGTTAAAAATATTCTATTTAGCCTTTTTTCTTCCTTCGATGCACCAAACCAAATCGAGAGTTCTTGTTTACTCGGGATCGGTTTTTTTGTTGCTATCATCATCCCTGCCAGATGAAGGTTTTCGGCGTAACCTAGCAACTCATCTGTCTGTTGTGAGTAGACTTTCAAGCGAACGGAAAAGCGCTTTAGTCTGCGTTTTTCCTGAATTTGTAATTGTGCACTCAATTTTCTATTCCGCATTAATGGCTTATGCCTTTATCGGCATAGTTTTAATAAACTTTATTAAGTCGACAAATAAGATGGATAGGTGGTTGAAGAAATGGTATCTATGGTTTAGCCTTTGAAAAATAAGCACCTACCTAGGTAGAAATCCATCGCGTTAAGTGAGTAACATATGAACGCCATCAAATGGAATGGCAAAGAGCTCTTTCCATCTAAAATTATTTGTGTCGGTCGAAACTTTGTAGACCATATTCAAGAGTTAGACAATGAAGTCCCGGAAGAAGCTGTTATCTTCTTAAAACCAAACTCAGCTATATCTAGCGACGTGAATTCGAGTGCCATTAATGCGCTTCACTATGAAGGAGAAATCACTTTTTTAATTATTAACGGCGAACTACAAGGTGTAGGCTTTGGTATTGATTTGACAAAAAGAGAACTACAGACGGAATTGAAGAAAAAAGGCTTGCCATGGGAGCGAGCAAAGTCATTTGATAATTCTGCCATATTTAGTGAATTTGTTTCCTTTAATTGCGATATCAATGAGATAAGGATGGAGTTGTTAGTTAATGATGATTTGGTTCAAGCGGGTGGTTGTGAATTGATGTTGAATCAGCCGCAGCAAATATTGGGCGAGGTCAAAAGTTTTCTTTCATTTGAAGACGGTGATTTATTGATGTGTGGTACGCCAAAAGGTGTTGGCCCGATTCATTCCGGGGATCAGTTTACTGGCAGGATATTCGATAAAGAGAAACTATTAGTGGAAGCTTATTGGCAAGCAAACTAAAAACATAATGAATGTAAAGATGGTAAGCAGTAATGATAATGACAATAGCCTCTAAATTTGAAGACTTAAAACCAACGGGTGTTAGCTGCTCACTGTGTGGCAAAGGTACACTTGAGCCAGCGAGTGGTCGATTTGGACCTGTTTATAGATGCTCAGCTAAAGGATGTAATTTTTTCCTTGAAACGCGGCCAACTGGAAAAAAATGTAAGTATCTTCGCGACGATAAGAAATGTGGGGCATTAATCGTTGAAGGTACCAAGACAATCCCCGATCGTTGCAGCGACAAGACTTGCCCAAATCGAAATCCACACAAGCTTAAAAAGTAAGAGCCCGTCTATTATAAAGGTCTGCCTTCAGGGTAAAAGACAAAGACAGTGCACCCGGTTTTAGACTGAGGGACATGTGCAGAACCTTTAGGCATGTGAATATATGTGCCAGCAGGGTAATCACGTTCTCCATCACTAAAGACACCAGAAGCAATATAAACCTCTTCTGAGCTTGATTCATGAACATCGTCACCACCTTCCCAACATGACCCTGGGTCAAATTCAACTAGCATCGCTTTGATGCCGGTTTCGTCTTCCATCAGTATTTGCATGCGAATGCCATCAAATAACTCATTAACAGGTGCATCTTTCAGCTCGGTCCATTGCATTTTTGACATAATAAACCTCTCTTTTTTGTGAGTTTTCAAGGTAAGCGTATAATCATCTACTCTCTTTAATAATTCAATTCAATTAAACTGAAATGTGTTATGAATGTTCATGAAAAAATCAATTATGTTGAGTTTCCTGCCAAGGATATCGAAGCGGCAAAGAAATTTTTTGCTACAGCATTTAGTTGGTCATTTGTCGATTATGGCCCTGATTATACTGCTTTCTCAAATGAGGGTATTGATGGCGGGTTCTTCAAGTCGGAACTTAGCTCATCAACTGAGAATGGTGCTGCATTGATCGTTTTCTATAGCGATGATCTGGACAAGACAGAATCAAAAGTGGAGAACGCTGGCGGTTCGATAATTAAACCCATATTCTCATTTCCGGGTGGACGCCGTTTTCACTTTGGTGATCCGAATGGGAATGAATATGCTGTTTGGTCTAATAAATAAAATGCGTTTACTAATTCTTCTCCTTCCTTTGTCTTTAAGTGCGTGTACGGGATTGCCTAACGGTATTACCCCTGTGTCTGGTTTTGAAATTAATCAGTACCTTGGTAAATGGTATGAAATTGCACGACTTGATCATTCCTTTGAACGAGGGCTGGAAAAAGTCAATGCTGAATATTTTCTACGTGAGGATGGCGGTGTTAAAGTAATAAACAGAGGGTATTCTAGCGAGAATAAAGTCTGGAATGAGGCGAAAGGTAAAGCCTTCTTTGTCAGTTCTAAAGATGAAGGCCATTTAAAGGTGTCTTTCTTCGGTCCATTTTATGGCTCTTATATTATCTTTGAACTCGACAAGGAAAATTATCAATATTCATTTGTGTCAGGTAACAACAAATCTTACTTATGGTTATTGGCAAGAACACCAACAGTTAGTCAGGATATTATGAATAGGTTTGTTAGCAGGTCAAAAGAGTTAGGTTTTGATACAGATCAGTTGATTTATGTTGATCAATCCAGATAGATAAATATATATGAAAAAAGTCACCGTCAAAGACAAGATGCAGTCGAATTATGTTTATTATCTGGAAGAGCCGATTGGTAGAAACCTTGATCATGGTTTCAAGCCAGAACTCAAACCAAAAGAAATGCTAGAACTTGGCATTTTTGGTGGAAAATATATGACGGATTGTCAGGATGAGTTTCCAAACACGTGGTTCAAAAAAGCAAAACTATCTCCTCTTAAAAAAGATCCGAATCTAAATTATTATGGTGTTGATGCCTCATTGCCTTTAATAGAGTGGGAGAAGAAAGGCTGGATATTTGAGGAAGACCCTCGCGGCTGGTTTCAGTGGTATTGTCGTTATTATATGGGCCGACGCATACCAGAAGAAGATTTTCGACAGATTAAACGATGGAAAGCGATTGTCAGGCATAGAGGCGCGATTAGAAAAAACTGCGAAAAGTATGATTTACAATGTAGACGAAAACAAAGACAGGCGTTGTTACATTGGGCCTATGATTCAAGAGAAATTTAGATCGGTTTAGATTATTATTTTATCGAGTTAGATTTACCACTTTTAATATATTACTGATTACTTCATCAGGCGCATCTTTGTAGATATTATGGCTGCTATCTTTAATTATAGTTTGCCAGCTATTTTTACTGAGTTTTAGTAAATCTTTTTGCATGTCACTCCATGCAGATTCAAGTGATACACCATTAATTTCGGGTAACTGACTCTTTCCTTAAAATATTTTAATTCATTCATTTGAGCAAATACTGCTTTTCTACTCGAATTTAAATCGATATACATCACATGCATACCAAGGTTTATAAGTTTTCCTGGAGGGTGATATGGTTGGTAATCATTAGCTGACACAATACCTGCGTAGAGCAGCATAAACCAACAGCAGAGATAAGTTATTATTTTATTGTGTAGCATAAAATATATTTCTGAATTTATGACTTTTCGCCGTCACTTTCTGCTTCTATTACCTTTCCTAAGGCTTGTTCCATTATTGAACGTGCATGACCTGTCATGTTTTCAAGTAATTTATGTAAACGCGCATCTTTGTTGAATCTACTGGCACATTCGGCACTGTATATTTCAAATTGAATTAATTTCAAGATCATGCTTGAAAGATGTTGTGGGCATTCACACTGAATCGTCGCTGAAGCAGAAAACAATTTAATTTATTATTAGAATACGTCCTTAAGGGTGCTTTACTGTCTAAGTCAAAGAAAGATTGAATATCATCACTGATAAGTTTTTCTGAAATCAAACTGCTTATTTGAGTTTTAAGATATTCAATAGTTATCGGCGCCTGTATATATGTAAAATAAGTTTTACTTAATAACTTCTTTGCAGCACTATTAGTGAATCCATAAATAATAATTAATTGTTTTGCGCTTGAATTTTTAAACAGTCCACTAATGTGTTTAATATGGTCTCCTTGAATAGCGGGACATTCAAAAATCAGTATATCTATAGCATCATCTTTGTTGTTTGCCATGAACTCAGTTTCATTTCGATATAATTCTGTAAAGCTAAAATTTGATGCAGCTACATCGAAATGTTCAAGTTGCAATGATAAAACCTCTCCAATAACAACGACACGTACTGCCTCTTTTGAAGTGTCAGGCTTTGTGCGAATTTTATTTTGATCATGCACTTCCAAACGTTCTATCAATTTCTCATTAGCCAACGAGGCTATGCTCCCAATGGAGTCACCTCTATCGACCAACACCTTTAATAATGTCAGTCTATTGATATCATCGTTTCGGTATAGACGATCAGAATTATTTGAACGAATAGGTACAACAACGCTATAGCGTCTTTCCCAAATACGTAATGTATCAATCGGTATATTGGTAATACGCGAAACTGCACCGATCTTGAAACTTGTTTGTATCTCAACTGTGAAATTTAATATTTACTAGATAAAAAATCATATCTATCTGAAATATAATATAAAAATTAGTTTATAAATGATCTGGACAATTATGATAGTCTTCGTCAAATACCAGCAGAAAACGTGTTATGTCCAGATAAAAATATTAGAAATGTTTATTCGGTGATACTTGTCATCGAATCTTGAACTCATGCGTTAAAGTAAGTTAGTGAACGTAGTAATATATAAAAAAAAATAATTTTCTCCTTCAAGGAGCAACAGTAATGCCAAATGGATAGTCCTCGTAACGCACTAACACCCGGTTACCAATTACATTGGTATACGATTAAAAAAATACTGGGCCAAGGTGGTTTTGGTATCACCTATCTTGCTGAAGATACTAATTTAAACCAGAGTGTCGCCATTAAGGAATTCCTTCCGATAGAAATGGCGGTTAGAGACCAAAGTTCTTCGGTGCACCCTGTATCGGGTGAGTATGGTGAACAATTCAAGTGGGGATTAGATCGATTTATGAGTGAGGCACAAACACTCGCTAAATTTAAACATCCCAATATTGTTCGTGTATTTACCGTATTCCCTGAGAACAATACTGCTTATATGGTCATGGAGTACGAACATGGTAATGAAATGCATGGGCTTCTTAAAAATAAAGCGATCTTAAGTGAAGAAAAATTAACAGCGATAATATTGCCAATTCTAGATGGGTTGAAACAGGTACATGCAGCAGGCTTCATCCATCGAGATATTAAACCTGCCAATATATTTATCCGTGATGATGGCAGCCCTGTGTTACTCGATTTTGGTTCAGCAAGGCAATCATTCGGACACGAAACGCAAACGCTTACTGCTATGGTTTCACCCGGTTTTGCTCCATTTGAACAGTATATTAGCAAGAGCGATAAACAAGGGCCGTGGACGGATATCTATGGACTAGGTGCGACAATGTATCGTGCCGTAGTTGGACGTTCGCCTGCTGAAGCAATGGATAGAAGCGAAGGGTTGCTGCATGCAGGTAGAGATACATTTGTTGGTGCAGCAGAAATTAAGCCCGAAGGATATTCGGCCTCGTTATTATCTGCAATTGATCATGCGTTAGCTTTTAAAGCGGAGAACAGGCCACAATCCGTAACAGAATGGATCTCGGAATTCGATGTGTTGCCTGAGGTAGATCAGTCAGAGATTGAAACAGTAGTCGATCAGAAATATAGGCAAGAAAAATTAAATAATGCTAACGACTCAAGTTTAGAAAAGACACAAGCATTAGATAATGAAAGCGTCTTGCAAAGCAAAAAGAGATTTCCTTTATTCCGACGTATTATAAAGTATGCCCTAATCGGTTTTGCAGTATTGTTCGTCTTGGCAATATTTAGTGATGATAAAAAGCAGGATACATCTAAGGTTGATGAGCCAGCAATTACGGATAAGCTGTCCGCTGTAGTAGAGCCAGAAAGACCTGATGAAACAGAAGTTGTATCGCAACTCTTGAAGCAAGCTAGCGAAGATATCAATGCCTTACGTTTAACTAAACCAGAGGGGAGTAATGCTGTTCAGAAATATCAGGAAATACTTAGATTAGATCCTGATAATACGAAAGCACAAAAAGGCTTACTAAATGTTGCCGAGAGATATTTGACACTGACGCAGAATAATATACAAAGCAACGATATTGAAAAAGCAAAGCAATATCTGGAACTTGCTAAAGGAATAAGCCCGGATCATCCTGATATTGCACGAATAGAAAACATGCTTAATAAAGATATACAATCTGCAGAGCAAGACTCGCAACTGGCTAAAAAATCTTTAATTTCTTTCGAGGATAAAAACCAGATAAGTAAACTTCAGGCACAAATTAAGGAAAATCCCAAAGATCGTGATGCACGTAAAGAAATACAAGTAATAATGAAATCATATGAACCAAAGGTAAAAGAAGCTATTGATACTGGAGATTTAGATACTGCGGCTGCTTATCTTCACGAAGTTCAAAAAATTGCACCTCGGTCAATAAGAGTTAAAAATTTATTAAAAAAGATTGAGCAGAAAAGAAAAAAATAAGTCCATATTGTTGAGCAACAAGGGCTTGTTATTATGAAGTAGTTTTAAGAATTGATTAAATACATGTGACAACTTTTAATGGCTAACTATTAATGATTAAATTAATTATAGCTAACAAGTTGATAAGGGTAGCCTATTAGTATTGATGAGTTATCATTTATGGTTCTAGCGCATAAGCTGAGGTTTATATGGCAAATAAAAAGATGGGGCTGGATGAGATAATTAAATCTCGTCGCACGATTCACGATTTCATTTCTGAACAGGTTCCAGATATATCGGTAATTAAAACAGCGATTGCCACGGCGTGTTGGGCACCTAACCATCATCTTACAGAACCCTGGAATTTTTATTCTTTAGGTAAGGAAACGGTCAACAGTGTTTGTGAGTTAAATAGGACAATGTTAATGGAAACAAAAGGGAAAGAGGCGGCAGAAAGAAAGTACAAGCGCTGGATGGGTATACCTGGCTGGTTAGTTGTGACCTGTCAAAGATCAAATGACGAGTTACTTTTCCAGGAGAACTATGCTGCATGTTGCTGCGTTATACAAAATTTGATGCTTGGTTTATGGGATAAAGGTATCGGCACAAAATGGTCGACAGGCCCGGTAACGCGCGAGGATCAATTTTATGATTTAGTTTGGGTGAATAAAGAACTGGAAAAAATTGTTGGTTTAATCTGGTATGGTTATCCCGCTGAAATCCCCCAAACTATCAGAAAGCCTTTGCAACAAGTCTTGACTGAATTGCCTTAGTAGTACAAGAGATACTTCATTCTACATATATCACTTCATATATTAGTGCCGTTAGTACTGGCACTATTGGTATTTAAAGCGAATTGGCAGGTCGTTTTTTTGACAATGATCTCGACCATGTTAGTTGACCTTGACCATTTACTTGCTGATCCGATTTACGAGCCCAATCGATGTAGTATTGGATTCCATCCACTACATCAATTTATACCAATAATTTTTTATGGGATGATTTGTTTTATCAAACCATTGCGTTATGTTGGAATCGGATTGATCATCCATATGATTCTGGACTCAATAGATTGTATGGCGAGTAATGGTGTTTGGTATGTCTAGCCGTTAACCAAACTCTTCGGATGCTGCTCCACGACCAATTTGCATGGCGACTTCCCGCCATTTTCGGCCCTCTATATATTGATGCATCGCTGCTGATTCCTGTTCAAGTTCAGACATGCGCGCATTTACGATATCAGTAATACTGATCATCCCGATTAAGTAGTTATTATCATCAACCACAGGCAAGTGGCGTATGTTTTTTGAACTCATTACTGTCATTAGTGTGGCGAGACTATCTTCCGGGCGGCTAACAATAACATCGTGTGTCATGAATTCTTTGACGGGTTTATTTAATATAGCTTGCCCTGTTGTGGAAATACCTTTGACGATATCGCGTTCAGACAAAATACCTGTGATCTTATTGTCTGGGTTAAGCACGATAAGACTACCGATCTTGTTTTCGGTAAGAATTTCACAGGCTTCTGAAATTAAGGTTTCTGGTGTTATCGCATGAATTTTTGTGCTTTTAGTTTGTAATATTGTTGCAGCCGATATCGACATATCTAAATTTCGTTGCTGAATTATCTTAGCCAGGTTGTCGACTAACTGTGTTGAGAATAGATTGAGAATAGGAATGATCTGGTGCTTATTCAGGAAAAAACCGAAAGGGCCATATTTCGGTGTGTATTCATATCTAATCTTGATTACGACATTTTTCTGTTTTTGTTCCATACTGGTTATTCGGCGCAGATAAGTGACCGGCAATAAATAATTATCCCCCCTCACTTGCATGGTGAAATGAGACTGCGGTTCCCATTCTATGCATTCTTCTTCCCATGATCCGCTGGTCCTGTGGTGTACGCGTCTTATCATGCCGAGGCCTTCTCCCGAGAGCACTTCAACACGGAGAATGTCAGGACCTGCATCAGCAAGACACTTTATATCAGTGAGTGTTTCCCAAATGGTTTCGAGTTCGCCTTTTATACGTTTATCATTTTCCAGTGTTAGCATGATAGATACTTTTGATATCCAGGTAATACGGGTTGATTGTGATTGTAGTACCTAAACCGAATAATGGATATGTTCAATTAACTGATGGATGCGAATTTCAAACGCAATGCTATGTTATAATTCACACTCAATTAATCCTATATTTTCGGGAAACCATAGCGGGATGATTACTGTTTTAGAAAAACCGATTCCATTTGGCGGAGGTATACAATTACCGCCAAATAAAGCTATCTCTCTGGAGCAGCCGTTAAAAAAAGCAAAACTACCCAGTCTAGTTAAAATTCCTTTACGGCAACATATTGGTTTACCTGCATTGTCTATTGTTAAAGCAGGAGAACGCATTTTAAAAGGTCAAATAATTGCCAAGGAACAGGGGTCTATTAGTGCGCCAATCCATGCCAGTACATCGGGTTACATTAAAGAAATTGCCGAGCATCTTATCCCAAACCCATCTGGAGCAATGTCACCTTGTATTGTGATTGAGGCAGACGGTGAAGATAAATGGGTCGAGAAAAAGAGACCCATTGTCGATTTTTACAGTTTGAGTCCGGTTAAGATCCAGCAAAAAATACTAGAAGCTGGTGTTGTCGGGTTGGGTGGGGCCGGGTTTCCTTCCGCAGTGAAGATCATTCCAGGCTTTAACCTGGATATTGAATTGTTGGTTTTAAATGCAGCTGAATGTGAACCCTTTATAAGTTGCGATGAAACATTGATACGACATTTTGCTAAAGATGTTATTACTGGTATAGAAATACTGGCGCATGCATTACAAGTAGATGAATGCGTTATCGCTATTGAAGACAATAAGACTGAAGCAATCAATGTATTGCAAGAAACATTGGACAGTAACGCAAACATCGATATTAAATTAAGATTGGTCTCTAGTCTCTATCCAGCTGGTGGAGAAAAACAATTAATTAAATCAATAACAGGCATTGAAGTAGCTGCTGAAGGATTGCCCGTTGATATCGGTGTTGTTTGTTATAATGTAGGTACTGCCGTTGCCGTTAAAAAAGCAATTATTGACGACGAGCCGCTGATCAGTCGCATTGTTACAGTATCAGGTCCCGGAGTAAATCAAGCTTGTAATCTTGAAGTGTTGCTTGGTACTCCTATTAATGAAGTTATTGCGCAATGTGGTGGATATAGTGAGCCATACGAGTACTTGATCATGGGCGGACCTATGATGGGGTTTCGATTATATGATGACGATGTCCCCGTTATTAAAACTACAAATTGTTTATTAGCCGTTGCAGCCAAAAATAATAACTCAAAAATTGAAGAATCACCTTGTATACGCTGCGATGAATGCGCGCCGGTATGCCCTGTAAAGTTGCAGCCTCAGCAATTGCATTGGCATAGTAAAGAATTTAACCCTGAACGACTGTTGGATTATCACTTGTTTGATTGCATCGAGTGTGGTTGTTGCTCATATGTTTGTCCGAGCCATATTTCCCTGGTAGATGAATATCGACAATCAAAAAATCGTATTTGGGATAATCGACGAAATCAATTGCAAGCAGTTGAGAATAAACAACGCTATCTTAATAAGCAGAACCGGATAGAACAGCAAAAACTGGATAAGCGGAATAAGCGCTTGGTTTCTGCTGGCAAAAATACTGATAATGAATCAGCATTAAAGAAAAAACAGGATGATATTGCGGCAGCGGTAAATCGAGTTAAGGCAAAGCGGAAAACTAACAATAGTTAGCGATTAATCATTCGGTAAAGAATTGTTGTCTGTAAGACACGAGTATAGGTTTGGTTGTGCCTGCCGGTGTTACATCGATGTCAAAAACGATGGTTTCTTTATCACTCACAGGAAGCTCACCAATATAATAAATGGCAATGGGGTCAGTCTCTGTTATTTCATTTAATGTAACACTCTTCAATTGGCTACTCAGATTTTTAGCAATGACGCTAACTAAAGCGGTAACGGGTTGTTCTGCTTCTCCTTGTTTTTCACGTACGGAGACATTTAGCATCGCTCTGTTTTTACTACGGGATATCTTGTATCCACGGGCAACTTCAGTTGGGAGTTGATCTGTGGTTATGGCATTGATATGAATTATGTATTTTCCAAAAGCCTTGTCATGAACATTAGCATCGTAGGAGATTCTGGCTGGATTAGTTTGGCTGGTTTTGTCCTGTTGTTCACAAGCGCCCAGTAAAGTCATGGTTATCAACAGGACTGGCAGGACTAATATTCTCTTTGTGTTCATTATTTCTCTCTCCATGTTCGGTATCGAAATACAGCCTACTAACTACACTATAGTTGATTTTTAGAGTGATAACGAGCAGACAAGCTCTGTGATGTCGTTGTCTTATTCTATGCCGTCGGCGAAAATAGATAAGTCACTGAGTTAAGAGGAAAGGGGGTAGGTTTTAATAAATACATTCGCGCATCCAGCCATGTTTAGCTAATATTTTTTATTTAAGTAAATAAGAACTGTTATTGAGCATAGATATCTTTTTATGAACTAACTTAGTGCGCTAATTATTGTTGCAACTTATATTCTCGATAAAAACACCAATACTTTCAATAAGATAATATATTGGCCTATATTTTGCTGCGCTGCACATAATGCTGATGAAAATTGCAGCAAATTGGTCAACCATTGGCGGTTAGCTATATCCAGATTACAAAGACGTAGTCACAAATTAAAACAGAAATGTTTTTCGATCAGAAAACATTACTAATTATTTCCTAAAGGGAGAAATTAATTGTGAATTACGATAAGTATGTTGGGGCTTTGCTAGTAAATGCCATTTTTGTTGGTCTGATGACAACTTCGATAAGTTCAAATGCAGAAGATGCATTTATGGATGCATTAACTGGCGGTAAAGTAGATTTTAGTTTTCGTATGCGTTTCGAACACGTAAATGACGATAGGGTTACTTTGACAGATGATAAGGCGAGCGCCTTAACAGCGAGAACAACGTTGGGTTATAAAACGGCTGATTTTTATAAGACCTTTGGTTATCTGCAATTTGAAAATACAACACCATTAACCAGTACCTCGCAGTACAACGATACTCAAAATGGCAGGGGAACATTGCCAGTAATTGCTGATCCAGACAGTACTGAAATTAATCAGGCGTACCTTGGACTTAAACCGTTTGAAAGTACGGTCATTAAAATTGGCCGACAAATACTGACGCCGCGTAAAGCACCTTTTCATCGTTATTTAGGTACGGTGCTGTGGCGACAGAATTGGCAAACACAGGACGCGGTAACAATTACCAGTAGCTATTTTAAAGATACGGAATTAATGGCGGGTTATATCTGGAACAATAATACAATCTTCACCACTGACAGGGATATGGAAGCGCCTATTTTCAATGCTAAATACAATGGTTTTAAGTATGCAAAACTGGAAGCGTATTATTATGACCTGGATTTTACCAGCACGGCTGACCTTGCTAATGCCAATACGACTTATGGCTTTCGGGCAAATGGCGCGATCCCGGTTTTTAATGACAATACGAAATTTATCTATACTGGTGAATTTGCCTCTCAGGAAGATACCGGTTCGAACCCGAACGATTATGATGCAAATTATTATCTCGCTGAAGGCGGCTTTAAAATAAAACTCGATAGTTTTGTGACATCTATTCTTGCAAAAATGTCGTATGAAGTATTAGAGAGTGACAATGGTACGCAAGGCAGCGTTTTTCGCACACCGCTTGCAACCGGGCATGCTTATCAGGGGTGGGCAGATAACTTTTTATTAACACCTGCCGCAGGTATTGAAGACACTTATTTCACTATGGTGGCAACAGGTAAATATGATACCAAGCTAATTGTTTCTTATCACATGTTAGAGGCAGAGACAGGCAGTTTTGACTATGGTGATGAAATTGATGTTTGGTTTACCAAGCAGTTTGCAAAAAAATATACGGTAGGTATTAAGTATGCAGCGTACGATGCATCATCAGATATTGGTAATACCAAGGCGACTGACTTGTCTAAGTTTTGGCTTTACTTTGGATTTAAATATTAAATATATCCCTCTATATTATATTTAAGCTACTCCTCTTCTTTTAATTAGGGAGGGGAGTTTTATTTTTGTGTAAATGAAATCAGATAAAAATAAATAATGAAATACCAGATTAGTTTATGAACAAAGAAAACACACAATTAGACATTATGCTTATCGATGAGTTGCCGGAGCGTTCTATGGCTATGGAAAAATTGTTAACTAACCTGGGACATCGAATCGTGGCGCGAGCTTCAGCTGGTGATGATCTGAGCAAAATGGTGAGCCGTTTTCTACCTGATATCATAATTGTTGACATGGATTCTCCAGATCGTGACACGTTAGAACAAATGCAAAGCATCAGAGATGATCGCCCGCGACCCATTGTTATGTTTACTAATGACGATGATAGCCAAACTATTAAAAAAGCGGTTAAAGCAGGTGTGACTGCTTATATCGTTGATGGCCTGCAACCGAATAGAGTGGTTCCGATTATGGAAACTGCTATCGCACGCTTTAATGAATTTCAAACCATTAAAGATGAGCTGGATAAGACTAAAAATACTCTCGAAGAAAGAAAACTGATCGAGCGGGCAAAGGGGATTGTTATGAAACAATCTGATTATGATGAAGAGAGTGCTTATAAGGCTATGCAGAAGATTGCTATGAGCAGAAATATGAAACTGGTTGAATTGGCGCGAAGCATCATCGCGGCTGCAGAACTCTTGAAATAGTACGGGTTATAAAAGATGACTAAATTACAAAATAATGATCAAATAATTCCGGAAAAATCTGAATTGAAGATTGGATTTATACCGTTAACCGATTGCTGTGTACTTGCAGTTGCCAAAGAAATGGGTTTTTTTGAAAAGCATGGACTCAGTGTTAGCCTTTCAAAAGAAGCATCATGGGCGAATATTCGTGACAAAGTGAGTGTCGGAGCACTAGATGCTGCACAGATGTTGGCCGGCATGCCCATTGTAAGAACGCTCGGTTTGAGTTTTACCGGAAAACCTATGCTAACTGCATTTAGCATGGATCTGAATGGCAACGCGATCACTGTCTCTAATGAACTTTATGAGCGCCTATACGAGATTGATAAAAGCATAACGTCTAATCCAGAGAACACTGCAAAAGCGTTAAAACAACTGATCGAACTGGACAAATTAGCGGGTAAACCGATGTTAACGTTCGCTACGGTATATCCATTTTCAAATCATAACTATGAATTACGTTATTGGATGGCCTCTGCCGGTATTGATCCTGAACAAGATGTGCGCTTAATGGTGATTCCGCCACAATATATGGTAAGTAATCTTGAGGAAGGGCGGATCGATGGTTTTTGTGTAGGAGAACCCTGGAATAGTAATGCGGTTTATAAAGAAGTCGGGAAGATATTAATTACCGGTTATGAGGTTTGGAATAATTCACCTGAAAAAGTACTGGGCGTCATGCTTGAGTGGGCGGAAAGATATCCGAATACACATCTGTGCTTATTAATGGCATTAATGGAATCAGCAATATGGATTGATAACATTAACAACAGAAAAAAAGTTGTCGAAATTCTGGCTAATGAAAAATATATTGGTATTTCAGAAGAGATTATCCGCAAATCTATCGATGGGACATTCGAATATAGGTTGAATGGTGATGCAGTCGCGATACCTGACTTTAATGTTTTTCATCGCTATCAGGCCAATTTTCCATGGCGCTCACACGCGAGCTGGATAATCTCCCAGATGTATCGATGGGGACAACTTAAGGTGGCTATTGATATTAAAAAAACGGTTGAGTCGATATATCGCCCAGACATCTACCGGCAGGCAGCGAGGCAATTAAATATATTATGCCCAACAATTGATTACAAAACGGAAGGTGAACATGAAGCAGCCTGGTTTATCTCGGATGATGAACAAGAGATTGAGTTAGGTGCGGATAAGTTTATCGATGGAAAAGTTTTTGACCCGAATAAATTAGTTGAATATACATTTAGTTTTGATGTTAATCATATCCCGATAGAAGTAGAGCAGTTGAACAAAACGAATCAATAAGTTATCGCACTAAAACTGTGCAAGGTAATACTAGCTTGATTCTGTTTTGGTGCAAAAAAATCAATTACTGTGATCAAAAACAAACTAAGTTACTCATAAACTAGATAAAAAAATATTAAATAGTATGGCAAGTATTTTGCAATGCAATAATCATTAGATGAAAACAAACGTATAGTGCGGTTAATGACGACTCGCTATACATAACAAACAGCAACTTGTTGTTGTTAGATATAGACAAAGGCGTCTACACACTCACTCTATTAAAGGGTTGCGTTGTAGGCGTTTTTTTTTGAACGCATTATTTAAATATAAATGGAGTAACACGGTGTTATGAATGAATTTACTTTTTTCACGATCAGTCGAATTAAAAAAGTTACCAAGCTACTTATGCTCGTCACCTTCTCGGTATTTGGTTTCAATACAATGGTGGTCGCAGAGGAATTGGAAAAAGAAGAACTGAAGTTTGGCTTCATTAAACTGACTGATATGGCACCTTTGGCAATAGCTTATGAAAAAGGCTATTTTGAAGATGAAGGTCTATATGTGACGTTAGAACCACAGGCTAACTGGAAAGTATTATTAGATCGTGTCATTGATGGTGCGCTTGATGGTGCGCATATGTTAGCTGGGCAACCTTTAGGTGCAACGATTGGGTTTGGGACTAAGGCAGATATCATTACTTCGTTTAGTATGGATCTCAATGGTAACGGCATTACTGTATCCAATGATATATGGGAGCAGATGAAAAACAATATCCCAATGGGAGCAGATGGTAAGCCTGTCCATCCTATAAAAGCAGACGCATTGAAGCCGGTAGTTGATAAATATAATGCGGAAGGTAAACCATTTAACATGGGAATGGTGTTTCCAGTATCAACACATAATTATGAACTACGTTATTGGTTGGCAGCAGGTGGAATTCATCCTGGTTATTATTCAAAAACTGATATTACCGGTCAGATTAATGCCGATGCTTTACTCTCTGTAACACCCCCGCCGCAAATGCCGGCAACGATGGAAGCGGGTACCATCTATGGTTACTGTGTTGGTGAGCCATGGAATCAACAGGCTGTTTTTAAAGGTATCGGCGTTCCTGTTGTAACTGATTATGAAATATGGAAAAACAATCCTGAAAAAGTATTTGGTGTTAGTGCGACATGGGCTGAGGAAAACCCAAATACACATAAGGCTGTGGTGAAGGCTTTAATACGCGCTGCAAAGTGGCTAGATGATAATAACGATGCTAACCGGCCTGAAGCAGTAAAGATCTTATCGCAGTCTGAATATGTTGGTGCTGATTACGATGTCATTGCCAATAGCATGACCGGCACATTTGAATATGAAAAGGGTGATAAACGTGCATTACCCGATTTCAATGTGTTTTACCGTTATTTTGCAACTTATCCTTATTACAGTGATGCCATTTGGTATTTAACACAAATGCGTCGATGGGGACAAATTACCGAAGAAAAACCCGATAGCTGGTATGAAGAAGTCGCTAAAAAAGTATATCGCCCGGATATCTATTTAGCAGCGGCGAAAGAACTGCTGGCTGAAGGCAAGATCGCAAAGGAAGAAATGCCTTGGGACACCGATGGCTATCGTTCACCACAAACTCACTTTATTGATGATGTTGTCTACGATGGCAAGAAACCAAATGCATATTTGAGAAAGTTTTCAATCGGTTTAAAAGGGACAGACACAGTAAATTGATAGCTCCTCCTCTGTTACATACAAGCGTCTGTATTAAGGCAGGCGCGATTTAGTTAAACAAAAGAATTTGAGAAAATAAAATGGATACAAACGTTGTACTTAAAGACGAAGATATTGAACAAGAAATTACTGAAACATCAGATGATGATTCGTTAGTTTTAATAGAAGAAAATAAGCTATCAATCACTAATGTTACGACACGATTAATAAATCTTTTCGAATTGATTGGTTTTACCTGGGGCATACCATTTGTGAAATTATGTGCTGGAGAAAGTCCCGCCGAACAATTTAAACAGTTGTGGATGATAATGGTGATTCCTGTTATCGCATTTATGTTTTTCTTGCTTCTGTGGAATTGGTCTGCCGCAAAAGTACAAACAAGTTTAGGTGCTATACCAGGGCCCGCTGCAGTCTGGAGTGAAGCAGAGAGACTGGTAGAAGATCACTATAAAGAAAGCGAGAAAGAAAAAGCTTTTTATCAGCGACAGGAAGTAAGGAATGCCAAGAAGCTGGAGAAGAACCCTGATGCCGTAGTAAAGATACGAAATTACACGGGTAAACCGACCTATCCACAACAAATTATCACAAGTCTATGGACGGTATTTGTTGGTTTTGTCTTAGCGACTGTAGTTGCAGTGCCTCTGGGTATTTTTTGTGGACTAAGCCCGGTGGTCAACACGGCTTTAAACCCTTTAATTCAAATATTTAAACCCGTATCGCCGCTAGCATGGTTACCAATCGTTACTTTAGTCGTGAGTGCCAGTTATCAAGTGTCGGATGATTCCTGGTTTGATAAATCATTTTTAACCTCAGCAATTACTGTCACTTTATGCTCATTATGGCCGACGCTAATTAATACCGCAGTAGGTGTAGCATCTATTGATAAAGATCTTATGAATGTCTCGCGAGTATTAAAATTGGGATGGTTTAAAACAATTAGCAAGATCGTTCTACCCAGTTCACTACCAATGATATTTACTGGATTACGACTGTCACTTGGTGTTGGTTGGATGGTCTTGATTGCTGCTGAGATGCTGGCGCAAAACCCGGGGTTGGGTAAGTTTGTCTGGGATGAGTTTCAAAATGGTAGTTCTCAATCACTAGGAAAAATTATGGTCGCTGTCTTTACGATTGGTCTTATCGGTTTTCTGCTAGACAGAGTTATGTTGAGTTTACAGAAATTCTTTTCATTTGGTGAAGCCTTATAGGGATAATGAAGATGTCTTTTTTAACAGTTAATGATCTCAGTAAATCTTATGGCAGTGGCAAAGACAGAACGAATGTTCTTAAGGATATCAACCTTGATATTAAAGAAGGTGAGTTTGTTGCCATTGTTGGTTTTTCTGGTAGTGGAAAGACAACATTAATTTCTGCTATAGCAGGATTAATCAAGCCTGATAGCGGCGAAGTAATGAAAGACGGAGAAGTCATTACTGGGCCTGGTCAGGATCGAGGTGTGGTTTTTCAGAATTATTCATTAATGCCCTGGCTAACCGTTTTTGGCAATATTGCGTTATCTGTTGATACGACTTATAAAGAATGGAGTGCCGAAAAACGTAAGGCACATACTGAAAAATATATTGATATGGTCGGGCTTTCTCACGCCACGTACCGTCGCCCAGCTGAACTCTCAGGAGGTATGCGCCAACGAGTCAATGTCGCGCGTGCGCTTGCAGCAAGTCCAGATGTTCTATTGCTTGATGAACCACTGAGTGCGCTTGATGCGCTAACGCGTGCAAACTTACAAGATGAAATTATTCGTATTTGGGAGCAGGATAAAAAGACAGTTATCTTGATTACAAATGATGTGGATGAAGGTCTGATCATGGCTGACAGGATCATCCCGTTAAACCCTGGCCCGGAAGCAAGTTTTGGCCCGGAATTTATTGTTGATTTGCCACGGCCGCGTGACAGAACGGCGATGAATCATGATGAAAAGTTCAAACAACTTCGTAGTGAAATAACACAATATTTGATGAAGGTGGGAATCAGTAATACAGGTTCAGATACAAATAATGTTATTCAGTTGCCAATGGCAACACCTATCGATAAAAGAAACTCAAGTAATGCCATCGAAGAGCCTGCAGCACTTAAGCCGTTTCTCAAAAACTCTGGAGAGTCTAAATACCTTGAGTTTTTTAATGTCACAAAAACTTATCCCACACCAAAGGGCCCATTGACTGTTGTTGATGGTTTCAATCTAAATATGCGAAAAGGTGAGTTTGTGTCCATTATCGGTCATTCCGGTTGTGGTAAATCGACAGTACTTTCCATGACGGCGGGACTTAATGACTTAAGTGATGGCGGTATTGTTCTGGATAAGCATGAAGTCTATGGCGCCGGTCCGGATCGAGCGGTCGTGTTCCAGGCCCCAAGTTTGTTTCCATGGATGACAGCATTTGAAAATGTCGCGTTGGGTGTTGAAAGTGTTTTCCCTCATGTAACAGAGCAAGAACGAAGGGAAATCGTTGAATACTACTTGAATCGAGTAGGTTTGGGTGGTGATGTAAATAAGAAGGCAATGGAGTTATCTAATGGCATGAAGCAACGCGTTGGTATTGCACGTGCCTTTGCCTTATCACCAAAGTTGTTATTGCTGGATGAACCGTTTGGCATGCTGGATTCTTTAACACGCTGGGAGTTACAAGAAGTGTTAATGGAAGTCTGGACGCGAACTCAGGTTACTGCAATTGTAGTGACTCATGATGTTGATGAAGCAATATTGCTAGCCGACAGAGTTGTCATGATGACAAATGGGCCAAATGCAAAGGTTGGTAAAGTAATGGATGTTGACTTGCCAAGACCTAGAAGCCGAAAAGCGTTGGTATCTCATCCAGATTATTACAAATATCGGGAAGAATTGATTACGTTTCTGGCCGATTGTGATAATCACTGATTGGTATAGACGAAGATGAAAAAGAAACTTGTAGTTATTGGTAACGGTATGGTGGGGCAGAAGTTTCTGGAACTCATGTCTGAAAATAATTCGCATGAAAACTTTGAAATAGTTACCTTTTGTGAGGAAGTACGCCCTGCCTATGATCGTGTCCATCTATCAGAATATTTTTCCGGTAAAACAGCAGCCGATCTTTCCATGGTCGAAGATGATTTTTTTGAACAATACGGGATAACAATTCATATTGGTGATAAGGCAGTAAAAATTGATAGAGATAATAAAACCGTTATCTCCGCAAAAGGCATCAATATTAGTTATGACAAACTGGTGCTAGCGACAGGATCCTATCCTTTTGTGCCGCCAGTATCGGGTCATGACCGTGAAGATTGTTTGGTCTATCGTACTATTGAAGATTTAGAGAATATCACCGCTGCAGGTAATCGGGGTAAGGTAGGTGTTGTTGTTGGTGGTGGTTTACTTGGACTTGAGTGTGCTAATGCGGTAAAGAATCTCGGTCTGGAAACACATGTTGTTGAATTTGCTCCGCGCTTAATGGCAGTGCAAATCGATAATGCGGGTGGTGACATGCTACAGCGAAAGATAGAAGCATTAAACGTTTCTATTCATACCTCGAAGAATACCACTGAAATTATTGATGGTGATGTTTGTCGACACAAGATGGTCTTTGCCGATGGCGAGTTTCTTGAAACCGACATGATTGTGTTTTCAGCAGGAATTCGACCGCGTGATGAACTGGCTAAGGATTGTAAGCTGAACGTTGGTCAACGTGGTGGCATCGTTATCAATAATCAATGTCAGACATCTGATGAAGATATTTATGCAATTGGCGAATGTGCACTCTGGAATAATCAGATATTTGGATTAGTTGGCCCCGGTAATCAGATGGCAGCCGTTGTTGCTGACCACTTGATGAATAAGGAAGCTGTATTTACCGGTGCGGATATGAGCACTAAGTTAAAATTGATGGGGGTCGATGTATGTAGTATTGGTGATGCACACGCTAAAACGATGGGCGCGCGTTCTTATTCTTATATCGATGAACCGAATGAAGTTTACAAAAAGATTGTTGTTAGTAGTGATGGCACTAAGTTAATTGGTAGTGTTCTGATCGGTGATGCGAGTGAGTACGATACTTTATTACAGTATTCATTAAATGGTATCGCCTTACCCGAGCATCCTGATGATTTAATCCTGCCTCATCGCGATGGTAGTGGCCCAATTGGCTTAGGTGTAGATGCCTTGCCTGATACTGCGCAAATTTGCTCCTGTAATAATGTAAGTAAAGGCGATCTGATTACAGCCGTCGATGGCGGTGTGTTAACTCTGGCTGATCTTAAAAGTTGTACCAAAGCAGGAACGACCTGTGGAGGTTGTTCTGTCATGGTTGGACAGATATTAAACAGTGAACTGGAAAAACGAGGTGTTGAAGTAAATACTGATCTTTGTGAACACTTTCCTTATACGCGACAGGATTTATATTTGATTGTTCGTTCTGAACAGATTAACAGCTTTAAAGATCTAATAGATCGTCATGGAACAGGACACGGTTGTGATGTATGTAAACCCACAGTCGCATCAATTTTGGCATCTTGCTGGAATGAATACGTTTTAAAGAATGAACATGCATTAGCTTTGGATACCAATGACCACTTTCTGGCAAATATGCAAAAGAACGGGACCTATTCAATTGTTCCGCGTGTTGCTGGTGGCGAGATAACGCCAGACAGGTTAATAGTTATTGGCCAAGTGGCAAAAAAATATAATTTATATACCAAGATTACCGGCGGTCAACGTATCGACCTTTTTGGCGCTCACGTCGATCAATTACCTTTAATCTGGAAAGAGTTGATCAATGCCGGTTTTGAATCCGGGCACGCCTATGCCAAGTCATTACGAACAGTAAAGTCTTGTGTCGGAAGTACCTGGTGTCGTTACGGTGTGCAAGACAGCGTCAGTATGGCGATTGATCTTGAAAATCGTTACAAGGGCTTACGCGCACCACATAAATTGAAGATGGCAGTGTCCGGTTGTACACGGGAATGTGCAGAGGCGCAAAGTAAAGATGTCGGGATTATAGCTACTGAGAAGGGCTGGAATTTATATGTCTGCGGTAATGGTGGGATGAAGCCACGCCATGCCGATCTCTTTGCATCAGATCTGGATGATGAAACATTGATTAAGTATATCGATCGCTTTTACATGTTTTACATTCGCACTGCCGATAAATTACAGCGTACTGCACCCTGGATGGATAATCTTGAGGGAGGGTTGGATTATCTAAAAGAAGTGATTATTGATGACAAATTGGGCATATGTTACGAGTTGGAAAAGGAGATGGCAAAGGTTGTTAATACCTATCAATGTGAATGGAAGACTACGGTAGAAGATCCGGAAAAGATGAAACGCTTCAGGCATTTTATTAATAGTGACAAGAAAGATAATAAAGTCGTATTTGTACAGGAACGCGATCAAATCAGACCGGCAACTCATGAAGAACAGCAAGAGTATGTCGAAAGCGCTTAAGGAATCATGACAATGAATACTGTTTCAAATTTAGCTGAACTCAAGAATTGGGAAACAGTTTGCCAACTTGATGATCTGATCGACGATGTAGGCGTTTGTGTGTTAGTTAATGACAAACAGGTAGCACTATTCCGGTTATCCGGAAGTGAAACGATCTATGCTATTAGCAACTATGACCCTTTCAGTAAAGTCAATGTATTATCAAGAGGCATGACAGGTGATCTGAACGGTCATCCGGTAGTTGCTTCACCGATTTATAAACAACATTTTAATTTAATAAATGGCCAATGCCTGGAAGACAACTCGGTATTCATTCCCGTCTATCAAGTACAGGTCGTTGGCAGCATGGTTCAGGTTGCAGAGTAATAAACCTTGATGTCAATAAAAAAACAAAAACTTATTCTTATTGGTAATGGCATGGCTGGCAGCCGTTTTCTGGAAAAATTGTGCGCACAAGACACATGTCCATATGATGTTACTGTTTTTGGTAGTGAAGCACACGGCGGCTACAATCGTATTTTATTATCGCCCTTATTGTCCGGAGAACAAACTCTGGAAGATATTATTACACATCCACTCGAATGGTATGAAACACACAACATAAGTCTTAATAAAGGAAAAACTATTGTTACCATTGATCGTGATAAGAAGCAGATCTTTGATAGCAATGGCGATATTTATGAGTACGACAAATTGGTGATCGCAACGGGATCCAATCCGTTCATACCGCCGATACCGGGTCATGAACTTAATGGAATACATACTTATCGCACGATTGAGGATGTAAGTACAATGCTCGATCTTTGTAAAACAGGCACTAATGCAGTTGTCATCGGTGGTGGTTTACTTGGGCTTGAAGCAGCCTATGGCCTTAATACGCGTGGTATGGATGTCACAGTATTGCATCTGCAATCCATTTTAATGGAGAATCAATTAGATGCTACTGCTTCAGAGAATTTAACTTCCTCATTGGAAGATCAGGGCTTGAGTATTAAAACAGAAGCAAGCACTCAATGTTTTAATGGCACTGATAATATTGAGTCTGTGCAACTAATAGATGGCACGATAATACCAGCCGATTTGGTAGTTATCGCCGTTGGTATTAGACCCAATATTACACTAGCTCAATCCAGCGGACTTGATTGTGAGCGAGGGTTATTAGTCAATGATCAACTACAGACTTCTGATCCAGATATCTTTGCCTTAGGTGAATGCGTGCAGCACAGGCAAACAACGTATGGTTTGGTTGCGCCTTTATATGAACAGGCTGCTATTTGTGCGGACTATTTGTCTGGTAATAAAGATGTATGCTATGTCGGTTCGATAACCGCTACAGGGTTAAAAGTAACCGGAGTACACTTGTTTTCTGCAGGTCAGTTCCTGGAGGACGATAACTGTAAAGTTATAAAACTTATTGATGCTAAGAAAGCAATATATCGAAAATTAGTAATTAAAAGTAATGTGCTCGTTGGTGCGCTCTTATATGGGGATATTAGCGGTTCGCTCTGGTATCAGCAGTTAATCCAGTCAAAACAAGATATCACACCTTTTAAAGAGATTATTATGTTTGGCTCTGAGTATCTTTCAAAAGATTGCGAAGGTACCTCAGTCTCTATTGCTGCCTAGTTTATGTTATTACTTCAGCCTAAATCACAAGATGTTGTTAAAACCACATGCCCTTATTGTGGAGTTGGCTGTGGTGTATTAGTCCAGGCAAATAAAAGTACCACTTTCACTATTAAAGGAGATAAAGAACACCCCGCAAACTTTGGACGCTTATGTTCTAAAGGCTCTGCCTTGGGTGAAACCATTGACCTTGAAGGCAGGCTACTTCATCCAAGCATGAATAATAAGAAGGTTAGTTGGGATACTGCTATTGGTGCTGTTGCTGACGGCCTTAATAAAACGATTAAGCAACATGGGGCTGATGCTGTTGCCTTTTATGTCTCTGGTCAGTTACTAACAGAAGATTATTATGTTGCCAATAAACTTATGAAGGGATTTATTGGTAGTGCAAATATTGATACTAATTCTCGCTTATGTATGTCTTCTGCTGTAGCAGGTCATAAACGTGCATTCGGTAGTGACACAGTGGGATTATGTTATGAAGATTTAGAAGAAGCAGATGCGATTGTGTTGATCGGTTCAAACATTGCGTGGTGTCATCCGGTTTTATTTCAACGTATTGAAAAAGCGAGAGAGGAGAAGGCCAAGGAGGGGAAAGAGATGAAATTATTTGTCATCGACCCTCGGCGGACGGCTTCGTGTGATAGTGCTGATGGGCATCTGGCAATTAGGCCAGGAACAGATGCAGTACTTTATAATGGACTGTTAAGTTACTTATCAAAAAATAAATATTTAGATTCAGCTTATATACAGGCTTGCACAAATGGTTTTGATGAAGCTCTGGCAACTGCGATAAAAACGGCGCCGGATATTAAGTCCGTGGCTATAGAATGCGAAGTTGATGAGAAAACTATAGCCCAGTTCTATAAGTTATTTTCTGAAACTAAAAAAATAATCAGTTTCTTCTCGATGGGCATTAATCAATCTTCCAGTGGTGTCGATAAGGTTAACTGCATAATCAATGCACATCTTGCATCAGGCAAAATAGGCAAACCTGGTATGGGGCCATTTTCTATAACTGGTCAACCAAATGCGATGGGTGGGCGTGAGGTTGGTGGGCTGGCAAATACATTGGCCGCACATATGGGCTTTAGCGACGAAGATAAAGATCGTGTTCAGCGGTTTTGGACGGCACCTAATACAGCTCAAGGTCCAGGTTTAAAAGCTGTAGATCTATTTTCCAATATAGATGCGGGAAAGGTGAAAGCTCTGTGGATTATGGCAACCAACCCGGCTGTAAGCATGCCGAATGCAGATCTTGTTGAAGCTGCTATGCAAAAATGTGATTTGGTTATAGTTTCAGACTGTGTAAACAATACTGATACCACTCGGTTTGCGGATATCTTATTACCCGCACAGGCATGGGGGGAGAAATCAGGAACAGTAACAAACTCAGAAAGACGTATCTCCCGCCAGCGTTCATTTTTAAAAGCAGCGGGTGAAGCTAAACCTGATTGGTGGATTATTGCTGAGGTAGCCAAGTCTATGGGTTTTAAAAATGGCTTTACGTATAATAGTGTGGCAGATGTATTTAGAGAACATGCTGCTTTATCAGGTTTTGAGAACACAGGCGACAGAGATTTTGATATTAGTGGTTTGATGGATATTAGTAATGCTGGCTATGATTCGTTAGCGGAGATGCAATGGCCGATAAATGAAATTAACCCGGAGGGTACAAAGCGGTTATTGGAAAATGGTAAGTTTTATACTCCGGATAACAAAGCGAGATTTATTTCAGTTCAACCAAAAAGACCCGCTGAATTACTCACTAAAGAATTCCCCTTGATTTTGAATACAGGTCGTGTCCGCGATCACTGGCATACCATGACCCGAACAGGAAAATCTCCGAGATTATCAAGGCACATCAAAGAACCTTTTGTTCAATGTCATCCTGATACAGCTGAAAAATTTCAAATTGACCAATCATGTCTAGTAGAAATACAAAGCCAGTGGGGAAAAGTTTTAGTACGTGCAGATATAACAACACGTCAACGTGCAGGAGAAATATTTATTCCTTTGCATTGGAGTAATCAATTTTCAGCCAAAGCTCGAGTAGACGCTGTTGTTAATCCGCATGTTGACCCTATTTCGGGGCAACCAGAATTTAAGCATACTCCTGTAAAGATCAGGGCGGTTCAACACAAATGGCATGGTTTTATGTTGAGCCGAAAAGAACATGACTTGGGTGAATTGTCTTACTGGTCAAAGCTTCGAGAACAGGATAACTGGCATTATGAATTTTCTGATTTTAAAAGGTATCATCTGAGTTGGTTTAAACAAAAAATACAAAATAATCATGACTATGAATGGGTAGAATACATTGATGAACTTGATCAAACCAAGCGTTATATATGGTTTGACGAGGCAGGATTACAGGGCTGTATTTTCACCGCATCCGATTTTGGAAAACTGCCCGGTCGTAAATGGTTATCCGAACAATTCACTCATTTAGAGGTTGATTTTGATCAACGTGCCAAACTTTTAGTCGGAACCTCCGGGCCGGATAGACTCGATCCTGGACCTATTGTGTGTTCATGTTTTGACGTAGGGAGAAATACCATCCTTCATTACATTAATGAATCTAAACCGAATGGCATTGATGAGATTGGTAAACAACTCAGGGCAGGGACAAACTGTGGTAGTTGCAAACCGGAACTAAAATGTCTCTTAAATGAAAGCATATGTAATGCTTAAATTAAGAAAACTTAGGAAAATAACTTGAAACAAGATTACTATATTATCGATGTTTTTACTAAGCGGCCATTTAATGGCGCACAGATTGCTGTCTTTCCTCATGCAGATGGTCTTAATGCTTCTATTATGCAGCTATTAGCAAGAGAGCTAAATTTGAGTGAAACAGTTTTTATTTCTAAAAGTAAGAATGAAAATATCACTCGACGACTCCATGTCTATTCTCCGACGAAGGAAATTAACTTTGCCGGCCCTCCCATTATTGCCAGTGCTTACGTACTTGCATGTATTAACGACATAAAACTAGAAAAAAAATATACAGATGTAATCCTTGAAGAAAACATTGGCGCTATTGAGGTCAATATTTTACAAGAACAGGGAAAGCCTGAACTCATACAGTTCAAGTTGAAATCGCAGCCGATTATTGACAATTATGTCCCTATGGAAGATCAACTAGCCAACATGCTTAGTTTGGAAGAATCAGATATTGAAAAGTTAAAATATCAAACGATGTTGGTTTCGGCAGATCAACCATATTTGATTATACCAATTAGAACATTCGATGCGGTAAGAAAAGCAAAGTTTAATTACTCTTCATGGAGTCAATCAATAGCACCGGTATGTATGGCGAAAGACATGTTTTTGTTTTCAACGCAATCTGATATCGATGCCTCAAATTTTCATGCGCGTTTGCTTGGCCCCGAAATTGGTATTAATGAAGACCCCCCAATAGCCTCAGCTATGCCTGCATTTACCGGTTATTTATGTGGGCATGATAATGTGGCAAGCGGCAGGCATACTTTTATGATTGATAGGGGTATGGAAACAACGCGTAAAAGTATATTGTCTATTGAAATGGATAATAATGAAAACAAGGAAAATATCATTCGTGTCGGTGGCCCTGCGATTATGGTAGGAAAAGGAACAATAAGTATACCAGAATGCTAGATCGTGATTTCTGGCTTAGGTTTTTTCTTGTTTATTTAGGGTTATTTTTATACATCATGTTTACTAAAATAAGCTTCTAATGGTGGACCTCTTCTTATATTCCAATATTATTGTGATATCCAGCACCATAATTAAACCAAGCCAACATAGCTCAACGGTCCTATTGCGATCATTGTTGAGAGGAGTATCAAAATGGCCAGAGTTAAAGTCAGTTTTAAAAATTCACAAGATGAGTCTTTATCCGGCTTATTAGAAACACCTGATTCACAAACCAAAGCGTATGCACTTTTTGCACATTGTTTTACTTGTTCGAAAGATATTGCTGCGGCATCGAGAATTACAAGAGCGTTGGCAGCCAAAGGTATTGCAGTATTACGCTTTGATTTTACCGGCCTGGGGAATAGTGATGGCGATTTTGCCAATACTAATTTTTCATCAAATATCAGTGATTTGATACAGGCAGCGAACCATCTAAAAGAAAACTATACTGCACCGGTGATGATCATCGGCCACAGCTTGGGTGGTGCAGCGGTATTGGCTGCCGCCCATGCCATACCTTCATTAAAAGCCGTGGTAACAATAGGTGCCCCTTCAACAGGCCATCATGTCGAGCATTTATTCTCTCATGCGAAGGAAGAAATTGTGGAGAATGATGAAGCACTTGTGGATTTGGCAGGAAGACAGTTCAAGATAAAAAAACAATTTATTGAAGATATCAATAAATACAACGATACAACACATATTAATCAGTTGGATAAAGCCTTGCTGGTGTTGCATTCACCCATAGATGATACCGTTTCAATAGATGAAGCTGCTAAAATTTACTCTGCGGCAAAACATCCTAAAAGTTTTATCTCCCTTGATAATGCAGATCATTTATTATCAAGACGCGAAGACTCAGAGTACGTTGCGAGCATTATTTCAAGTTGGGCCGCACGTTATCTTGGTATTACGAATGCTAATGATGGGCTTGCGTCTAGTACAGATCGGCTTGTCGAGAATGGTTATGTTTTAATTACTGAGCAGAATAAGAACTTTACCCGGAAAATTTATACAGAAGATCATCAACTACTTGCCGATGAACCATTATCGGTTGGTGGCTCGAATCTAGGGCCAAATCCCTACGAATTATTATTGGCCGCGCTTGGGGCATGCACATCAATGACGATGCGAATGTATGCCACTAGAAAAGATCTGGATTTGAAGAATATTGAAGTAACGATGAAGCATGACCAAATTCATGCAGAAGACTGTACTGATTGTGATTCCAGGACTGGTTTAGTAGATAAGATAGAAAAAACTATTAGGTTGGAAGGAAATCTTACAGATGCAGAGCGACAACGTCTTCTTGAAATTGCAGATATGTGTCCGGTGCATAAAACGCTACATAATGAGATGCAGGTTAAGACCCAGCTAATATAAAAATGGCATGTATTATGCTCTATTTTTTCCATGGTAAAGCATCGCCAAATCATTTTTGTGCTGTGTACAGCTTTGATTTTAAGCTCAGAAGCGTTGAGCGCAGATCAAGGTTTGATAAAACCTAAAAAAGGAACGGTTTATTATTCACTCATGGAAGGATTAAAACTGCTTGCTGTAGGTGACATAGAACAGTGGATCGCAACTCATTGTGACGGGATTAGGCTATGCAGCAATGGATCAGCGATGAGGGATATTCGGAACCATAAGGCTAAACTGCAAGAAAAAATAGCTAGCAGTTGTTTAAAAAATGGTGGTGAATCATTGCATGTGGATCACGTTGTTGGGAACCCTGAAATAGATATTGCGGTCAAGATTTATTTGGTTTGCGATGAAAATGGTCCGCCGAGATTCTATTCGCTAAGACGAACAGTTGATTATTGGTTTTTTATTAGTTTGTAAGTATGTGTCACATGTTGATTTATTTCATTTTTCGACCTTAAATAAAATGTGATATATTCCTGTTTTAAATACTAGAAGAGACAGTTTTTGGAGTTTATGAAATGAAGGTTATTGCGCTGAGAGGCTTCTTTGTTGAATCTGGGGTGAAGATTCGCAAAGGTGATGTCGTCGATCTTCCTGATGAAGAAGCGAATTATCTGATTGATTTTAAAGCCGCAAGAGAAGCTACAAAGCTAGACGAAGAGAACTTTCTTAATAGTGACCAAGTTGTCAGTTTTTGTGGCGGTGTTTTACATATGGGTATCCGCAAAGCAGAGCAAGTTGATTTGGTTGATGAAAAACTGGATAAGAGACTTAATTTAAAAGATTAATATAATTTACTAGTATAAGCCATATTTTAATCCAGCCTTTTTGGCTAACACACCGTTTTTATAAGTTTTAACACTGGTGATATTCCCATCCGTATCCCAGGTAATCATGAGTCCATTTCTCCTGCCATACTTATAATTTTGCTCACTTTGTTTCCTCCCGTTTTCATCCCACTCAGTTCTAAGCCCTGTTTTCTCTCCAAATTTATACTTCTCTTCTAATTTCTTTAGCCCGTTTTCATGCCACCATGTAGCAAGTCCGTTCTCCTTACCATTTGTGAAATTCCATTCTGTTTGCATCTGTCCGTTTTTGAAATAAGTAATATATTTTCCAGTAAATGGAGTTACAGAATTAATTTCATATTTCAGGCCGTTTCTACTTTCTAAAGATAAAGCTAAATTTGTATCTGAACAGGAGGTTAATAAATGAATTAGACAAACGATAATTACTATACGCATTAACCACATCTAACTAGGTATTAAAGTTGAAGTAAAAGAATGAACTTGGCTGGGGGTAGAGGATTCGAACCTCTACTGACGGAGTCAGAGTCCGTAGTCCTACCATTAGACGAACCCCCAATTATTAATTAATAATATTTTCTCATGGCTTAGCGGTTCTGTTCAAACCATCCGAGGGTTTGTTCCTCTTGTAGGCGAAAAAAAAGAGGGTAAAAACCCTCTTTTTAGACACATAAAATGTGATATTAACGTTTCGAGTATTGAGGACGTTTGCGGGCTTTGTGTAAGCCGACTTTTTTACGTTCTACTTCACGAGCATCACGAGTAACGAAACCTGCTTGGCGTAATGGTTTACGTAATGTTTCATCATATTCCATCAAAGCGCGGGTGATGCCGTGTCGAATTGCACCTGCTTGTCCAGAAATGCCTCCGCCAGTAACGGTGATGTTGAAATCAAATTGGTCCAACATTTCAACAGTTTCCAAAGGTTGGCGCACGATCATTCGGCCAGTTTCGCGTCCGAAGTATTGGTCAAGTGTACGGTTATTGATTGTAATCTCACCAGATCCGCGTTTTAAGAATACGCGTGCGGCTGAACTCTTGCGTCTTCCGGTGCTGTAATAAACGTCTGACATCCCTTAAATCTCCAGTACTTGCGGTTGTTGAGCTGAATGTTGATGCTGAGCATCTGGGTATACCTTGAGCTTGCGGAACATGTCCCGACCCAATGGACCCTTTGGCAGCATGCCTTTTACGGCTTTTTCAATGACTTGCTCGGGTTTTTTGGCAATCAATTTTTCAAAACTGATCGATTTAATACCACCTGGGAAACCAGTGTGATGATAGTACATTTTATCTGTTGTTTTGTTGCCTGATACTCGGACGTCTTTTGCATTAATGACGACGATATAGTCACCGGTGTCCATATGCGGAGTATATTCAGCTTTATGCTTACCGCGTAGGCGCCTTGCAATTTCAGTCGCCAAACGGCCTAAGGTCTGGCCTGAGGCATCGACGACGAACCAGTCGCGCTTAATATCAGCAGGTGTTGCAGAGAAAGTTTTCATGCTAATTCCTAGAAATCGGGTAACCCGGGTAAAAAAGAGGGGGAATAGTACGGATTGACCTGTGGCCTGTCAATATTATACGAGCGATATTATCATCTAATATTGATGAATATTTTGGTCTTGCAGGATGAGGGATTGTTTGAGAGACATATTATTCTAGGTTTATACATAAAAATTAATAGGAAAATCAATGAAATCAATAGATTACAATGTTTTTGACCGCGGTATTATTGCCTTGGATTCTGTTCTTAAAGATATTGTCAAAACAACAAGTTTAAACCGGGAGAAAAGGCCTTACCCAGCCGCATCTTGCCCAGATGACAATCTTGATGCGAACGAAAAAAAGCATGTCTCTGGTTTAATGCGGGTAAACCATGCCGGGGAAGTTGCCGCACAAGCCCTATATAAGGCTCAATCACTGACAGCCAGGGAGGAAGAACTCAAAAAAGCGATGCGACAATCTGCCGATGAGGAGATTGACCATCTCGAATGGTGTGAGTCAAGACTAGAGGAACTGGGAGACCATACGAGCTACCTTGGCCCAGTTTGGTATTTAGGTTCGTTTGGTATTGGTGTTATTGTCGGTTGTTTCGGAGATAAATGGAACCTGGGTTTTCTGGCTGAAACTGAACATCAAGTAGTGAGGCATCTTGATGAGCATCTAAAGCAATTGCCCGAGAATGATGATCGTAGTCGATCTATTTTAGAGCAAATGCGCGAAGATGAATTGCATCATGCAACGGTTGCTGAAATTGCAGGGGCAAAAGTTTTACCTAAGGAAGCGAAACGATTAATGAGTTTGTCTTCTAAAATTATGACTAGGTTAGCTTATCGATTTTAATATTTTTTTTCGGATCTCTTGAAAAGTATTTGGTCGACCCCATCTCTTTACTAAGTTAAATAAAACATATTCTGGAGGTAGAAAAATGTCATTAGTAAACTATGAACCATGGAGTCTTCTGGATAGATTTCAGCAGCAATTAAATCAGCTGGGTTATGCTGATAAAACGATAGCAGGGAATGATAACGATTACTCAAATGTAGTGACTGGACGTTGGAGTCCTGCCGTAGATATAAAAGAAGAGGCAGATCGTTTTTTGATTACAGCAGACTTGCCTGGTGTCGATCCAAAAGATATTGAGATAACAATGGACAATGGTGTCTTAACAATTAAAGGTGAACGCCAGTCTGAAGCACGTGAAGAGAAAGCAGGATATAAACGTGTCGAACGCGTCAGTGGGTCTTTTTATCGACGTTTTAGTTTGCCTGATACGGCAGATGCCGAACGTATTGAAGCAAAAGGTAAAGATGGCGTGTTAGAGATTATCTTGACGAAGCATGAAAAAGTACAACCTCGAAAAATTGAGGTAAAGAGTTAAGCATTGCTAAATGTATTTAAGGCGGACTCGGTCCGCCTTAAATTTTTACGCATATCAATTTAAGAAATCGCAGTGAACTATTTTGAAAATAGAACTTCCTAATAAGAAAATAAAAAACGGAACACAGCACATGATGAATTATTTTCCCAGACTACTCACGCAATTATTCCTTATTACATTTTCTTTATTAGCGGCTTCAGCAAACGCAGCACTGCCGCAGGTAGTCGATGGAAAAGAAATTCCCACTCTTGCCCCTATGCTAGAGAGTGCCACCCCGGCAGTAGTCAATATCGCTACGGAAGGACGTGTCAAACAACAATTAAATCCCTTGTTCTCAGACCCTCGTTTTCGTAGATATTTTAATGTCCCGGATCAGCCCGCTGAACGTAAAACCAGTAGCCTGGGTTCGGGTGTTATTGTGGATGCAAAGCGAGGTCTGGTACTAACCAATAATCATGTGATTGCAAATGCTGTTCAAATAACGGTGACTTTACGTGATGGGCGACAGCTTGAAGCAGAAGTGGTTGGTACTGATCCGGAAACTGACGTCGCGGTTATAAAAATGCCAGCGGAAAACCTGGTTGATATTAAACCAGCTAATTCAGATGCATTACGAGTCGGAGATTTCGTTGTCGCGATTGGTAATCCATTTGGTCTCGGACAGACAGTTACTTCAGGTATTGTTAGCGCGCTAGGTCGAAGTGGTCTGGGTATCGAGGGCTATGAAGATTTTATTCAGACGGATGCATCAATTAATCCGGGTAATTCGGGTGGCGCTTTAGTCAATCTCCGTGGCGAATTAGTCGGTATCAATACCGCTATATTTTCTCAAAGTGGTGGCAATATTGGGATAGGTTTTGCTATTCCAATTAATCTTGCTATGCAAATTACAGAGCAATTGGTTGATACGGGTGAAGTTAAACGCGGCTTCCTCGGGGTTAGTATGCAAGATATAAGTCCTGCACTTGCCGAAGCCTTTGGACTTGAGCAACAAAGTGGGGCGATCATCAATGAAGTGTTAGAGAACTCTCCTGCGAGCAAAGCCGGTTTAAAGACAGGGGATATTGTAGTCTCTATTGACGGTAAAAATATTGTTAATGCCAACGATGTGGCAAACCGTATCGGTTTGTTACCGGTGGGTGAAACTATAAAATTTAAAGTGTTGCGCGATGGTAAACAGTCCGAGTTTGTTGTGACAATTGATGTAAGAACACAAGCAAGTACAGATCCACGATCCGTAAATGAATTATTACGCGGCGTTTCGGTTGGTGATATACAACAAGACAGTGCTTATTTTGGAAAAGCAGAGGGTGTCATTGTTGCAAATGTAGAGCGTGGCAGTATTGCCTGGCGTAGTGGTTTAAGAGTAGGTGATGTCATTACATCAGTTAATAAAGCACCGATTAAAAATCTGGCACAATTTTTAAAAGCAGTGGATAAAAAAGAAGATTCTCTTCTATTTCTAATTCTTAGAGGTAATGCAGCAGCGTTTATTGTGCTTAGAAAATAAATTTTCAGGTAATCAATTTACAATTAGCGATTGATTCTTTAATGAGTTCAACAGCTTTGATTCTCGGGAAGGATTTTCGATAGGCTATAATAATTTCACGATATGGTGCCGGGTTGGAAAAAGGTCGGTATTCGAGCAGGCCATTTAAGCTGGATTGAGTATTGATCGAGGAACCGGGGAGTATCGTTATGCCAGCACCAGCGGCGACCATTTGACGAATCGTTTCAATAGAGCTGCCTTGAAGTGATTTTTGGATTTGTGTGTTTTCCCCGGAAGGAGTAATGCAGGAAGGACAAACCTTGATGACTTGATCTCTAAAACAGTTACCTGATTTTAATAACAACATTGTATCGTTTAATAAATCATCTGCTTTGAGTTTTTTCTTTTTAGTTAAAGGGTGATCTCTGGGCAAGGCAACCATAAAAGGTTCTTGGTAAAGGAACTCTGTTTGTATACCTGGATGGTCAAACGGGTTGGCAAGAATAGCAATATCAATTTCCCCCGCCTTTAACTTGTTGAACAAGTTCTCCGTATAATCTTCTTCTATAATTAAAATTAGATCAGCAACTCGTTTGTTGATAACAGGTATTAATCTTGGTAGTAAGTAAGGGCCAACGGTGTAAATAACGCCAAGCCTTAATTCGCCGCTTAATTCATCCTGGTTTTGTTTCGCGAGTTCCTTCAGGGTATTGGTTTCATTTAGTACTACCTCTGCCTGGCTAATGATTACTTGTCCAATGGGCGTAATAGTAACCTCATGCTGATGTCGTTCAAATAATGTAACTCCTAATTCGTCTTCAATTTTTTTTACGGCAACACTCAGCGTCGGCTGGCTAACAAAACATCTTTTTGCGGCTCGTCCAAAATGCAGTTCTTTTGCAACGGCAACAATATAGCGAAATTCGGACAGGGTCATTGTTGTGTATAAAAAATAATGTTTACTAAAAATTTAAGTGACAGCTTTATATTACTCGGCTGATTTTGAGATGTCTCAATTAATATTTGATGTAATCTCAGGCAAGTCAAACTCTGGTGTGTTGTCAAGGCTATGGGAAATAAAGTTGTCCAGGAGTTCTACATCAACATATGATTTATCATAGGTGTCACCTTGTGCAACGATGAACGCATTGTTGGGTTCACCAAGATGATTAGTCACCAATGAAGCACCGGTAAAATCGTTGTCTATTGTATAGGCATGAGTCGTAATTATGGTGTGTAGTCCTGTGCTGAGTGCCGCCATATTTCCATTTTGGGTATCTTCAATTGCGACGCAGGTCTCAGGCATTAACCCTAATCCTGCCAGTGCGCATTGGTAAACAACTGGAGAAGGTTTTTTATCTGAAACAGTGTCGCTGCTAACAATAGTATTGAATATTTCTTTGGGATCGATATCTAAGGCTGTGTTGATGAGTGTATTCAGGTTGGCCAAACATGAGCTGGTTGCAATGCCCAGTTGTAATTCTTTATCCTGTGCTTCATTAATCAATCGTTTGATACCCGGACGAAGCTGAATGTGTTTCGTCGCCAGCATCTCACGATAATGATCCGATTTGCATTTATGTAGCTCTTTAATAAACAAGCCAGGATCTTTTACTTTGCTTTTTAGCTCTTTGTCTTCATTCAGACAAATTTTAAAGCGTTCTTTGCCGCCTGAAATAAAAAGTAACTTGTAGTAATCGCTCTTTGACCAGTGCCAGTTAAGGTCAAACTCTTGAAATGCCTGATTGAAAGCCTGGCGATGGACTTCCTCGGTATCTGCCATGGTACCGTCCACATCGAAGATAATGCCTTTTAGTTTCATCAAGTTCCGGATAAAAAGGATGAATACACTTTTAGTATTGTCAACTAAGCATTGATTATAAACAATAAAAAGATTGAAGCAATAATCTATTAGTACATTTTATGCATACTAGCTCACAACCTGTTTCAACCATTTAATATTACGGTTTCATCAGGTAAGGTGAACAATCTTAAGAATAATAGCGACCTCAATAAGATAATCCTGAAGGATCAATTCAAGGCATGATTGAATTATTAATAAATGACTATACTTTGCAGGCGGTGATCCTGGGCTTTGTCTCTGGATTAGCCGTTGTGTGGCTAATGTACAGAAGCAAAATGCTCAAGTTATCTGATAGTAATAATGAGCTAAAACGAAACTTGGCAGTAGAAGAGGAACGTACAAATAATAAAGATTCACGTATAGAGGAACTTAACAATGCCATTCGGGAGCGAGAGAATACAAATAAATATTTGCAGAAAGATGTAGAGAATAACAAGGTTACCATTGCAGAACTGTACACAAAGCTTGATGAAGAAAGAAAGGCAACCGAAGAAAAAATGGTTTTGCTGGAACAAGCTGAAAACAAAATGACAGATGCCTTTGAAAACCTATCTAATAAAATCCTTGAAGAAAAGAGTAAGAAGTTTACTGATCAAAATAAATTAAACATTGGTGAAGTACTAAATCCTTTGCGAGAACAATTGGGTGACTTTCGTAAAAAGATTGAAGATGTATACGATAAAGAAACTAAAGACAGGTTGTCTCTCTTTCATGAAATTACCAATTTAAAATCATTGAATGAAAGAATGAGCACGGATGCAATAAATCTTACCAAGGCATTAAAAGGCGAAAGTAAGAAACGTGGAGATTGGGGAGAGGTCATACTAGAGAGAGTACTGGAAGACTCGGGTTTAAAAAATGGGCGAGAATATGAGGTGCAGGGCAGTTACCGAGACGAGTCCGGCAAATTATTTTATCCTGATATCGTTGTCCATCTACCAAATAAAAGAGACGTTATTATTGACTCGAAGGTCTCATTAAATGCATACGAACGCTATTACTCATCAGTAGATGAACAGGATAAACAACAGGCTCTTAAAAGCCATCTAACGTCAATAAGAAAACATATCAGTGATTTACGTGGCAAAAGCTATGATGAATTGGTGGGTGTGAATTCGCTAGATATGGTGTTGATGTTTGTTGCTATAGAACCGGCGTTGATGTTGGCATTTGAAAATGATGAGCAGCTATTTCAGGACGCTTTTAACAATGGCATCTTTCTCGTCAGCCCTTCTACTTTAAGTATGAACCTTCAAGTCATCCAGAATATGTGGCGTTATGAGTATCAAAACCAGAATGCCCGGGAAATAGCCAGGCAAGCGGGTGATATGTACGACAAATTTACAGGCTTTGTAACTGCCCTGGAAGATATTGGAGATAAGCTAGGCAAGGCTCAGTCTGCATACGACACGGCATATAAGCGTTTAACCGATGGCAGAGGTAACCTTATTGCAAAGGTTGAAGCTATAAGAAAGCTGGGAGACTTAAAGATAAAACGGCGTTTATCAGAAGAACTTGTTAATAGATCGCTGCCTGATGATAGTGAGTCAAATAATTAAATAGAATCTGAATTAATTCCCGGGTTTATTTAACGCTTAAGTATCGCCCACCAACGATAAAAATTAAGCAGGCTAGCAAGAGATGCTGATACATAAGTAAGTGCTGCGGCAGAGAGTATTTTTCTCGCTATGGGCATCGCTGAATCAGGTATATAATTCCCTTCGCTCAATACGGGTAAGGCACGATTAAAGCTGGCATCGAACTCAACAGGTAAAGTAAAGAGGTGCAGAATTATGGGTAGACACATAATGGTTAGACCTGCCAGTAACATAACAAATGTGACAGCTGGTATTTTTACCAGGATCAAAGTAAATGGCAGACTGACTAAAATAAACGAGGCTATTTTTTCAGCGATGGCCGCTTTTTTCGCCAGTTGTGTTCTCAGTAACAAAGGTCTGTAGTTAGTATGATGTTGTAACGCATGGCCAAATTCATGCGTCGCGATTGTGACAGCGGCTAATGACTTTCCATCGTGATTATTTTCCGAGAGGCGAATTGTTTTTGACTCTGGGTCATAATGATCATTACCATTATCTGTTTTTTCAACAGAGACACCTTCCAGTTCAAAGCGTTTGATAAGGTGTTGGGCAAGCTCTCCTCCTGTTCCCGGGAGATCTTCTATTGTTTGACTGTATTGTTTTATTACTCTCTGCACCCAAAATTGAGGTAGAAAAATAATAATAACTAATAGTAACAATACTATTACTGGCAGCATGGTCGGGTCATGATATTATTTATAGTTAATCGTTGCTTACGTGACAGAGTAATAATTCCAGAGTTCAAAATACATAATAATTAATAACACATGCAGACTCCATTAGAAAAATATAAAAATGATCTTGGCTTGAAAGGATTCAATACCGATCCAGCGCAGGAAGTAGCCGTCATGCATTTGCAAAAATTATATGACTCACTGTGCGAGTTACCAAAGAAAGAGAGTGGGTTGCTAAATAGAATTAAATCTGGTCTGGGATTAAGTTCGCAACAATCGGTTAAAGGGCTCTATTTTTGGGGTGGTGTTGGACGAGGTAAAACGTATTTGGTGGACTGTTTTTATGAGTGTCTACCTGTTGAAAAAAAAACAAGAATCCATTTTCATCGTTTCATGCAGAGCGTTCATAAAGAACTTAAATCACTTGGTAATATAGAAAGTCCGTTGAAGATTGTTGCGGATCGAATAGCAGGAAAAACACAAGTGCTTTGTTTTGATGAGTTTCATGTTTCAGATATAACTGATGCAATGTTATTAGCAGGTTTGCTAGATGCTTTATTTGAACGAGGTGTTGTATTAGTCACCACGTCGAATCAGCATCCTGATAAATTATATCAAGGTGGGTTGCAAAGAGAGCGGTTTTTACCTGCGATTGATCTATTAAAAAAATATACTGATATTGTTAATGTTGATTCAGGCATTGATTATCGATTGCAATTTCTTGATCAAGCGGAGATATACCATTCTCCTCTCGATAGTTATGCAAATGCGATGTTGGAAAATGACTTCACTCATGTTTGCCCTGATACCGGTACAGAAGGGGGGACGCTTGAAATTGAAGGGCGGCCTATCAAAACAATACGTTGTGGTGACGGCGTTATATGGTTTGATTTTATGGCTATCTGTGATGGGCCAAGAGGTGCGGCAGACTATATTGAAATCGCCAGGCAATATCAGACAGTCTTATTAGCCAATATTCCGATCATGGATGATTATGCTAATGATATTGCAAAACGATTTATCACACTGGTCGATGAGTTTTACGATCGAAACGTTAAGTTGATTATTACTGCGGCAGCAGAACCGGATGCCTTATATATAGGAGGTCGTTTGCAAGAGTCTTTCAAAAGAACTATTAGTCGATTAGAGGAAATGCGTACGCACGACTATCTTGCGAAAGAACACCTGCCTTAAAACTCATAAAACCAGCTATTTTTAGATTAACTCTTAAAATATGCCTGGTTCATCGCAAGGCATATCCTTCATTTGATATTTAAATTTAAGTAAACTATGTAACTATCTAATATATAGGTCATATTAAGCATGGTTAACTTGTCGCAGGGACATAAGTTGAGTGCTTTAATTAAAATCGAAATAAAGTTCTGGAGTGTCGTTATGGCGATGGTTTGATCTATTTATCAAAACAGTAACCAGATAGTTTATTCAAAATATCAGTTCTCTGGGTAATGAAGTAGGCTAATTGATATCCTTAGCAGAATTTAGAACGATTACACTTAACGATATTAAAAATCATATCAAGGATAAATAGCGCCAAAGTCTTTGTTTTACACCGAATTCAGTTATTATCTACGCAGTGAAAATAGTGGCTGTTTTATATAACAATTACGAATAAATATAGTAAAATCCATTCCTTTTCCGTCTTAAAACTTACTGGTATCTTTCGCATCCGTTAAAACTGTAGGACTTACACCAATCATATGTACAAGTACGATAATTACGATCAGACCATCGTTGATGAACGAGTGGCCCAATTCCGTGACCAAACCGAGCGATTTTTAGCGGGGAAATTGACAGAGGAAGAATATCGTCCACTACGGTTGATGAATGGACTTTATGTTCAACGATATGCCCCAATGCTCAGGGTCGCGATTCCTTATGGTTTGCTATCAAGCGACCAATTAAGGATGTTGGCCCATATTTCCAGAAAGTATGACAAGAATTATGCCCATTTCAGTACTCGGCAGAATGTTCAATTTAATTGGCCGGCGCTCGAAGCGGTACCTGATATCCTGGCCGATCTTGCCAGTGTTGAAATGCATGCGATTCAGACCAGTGGCAATGACATTCGCAATACGACCTCAGATCAGTTTGCGGGTATTGCGGAAGATGAGTTAGAAGATCCAAGACCTTATTGTGAAATAATTCGACAATGGTCCACATTTCATCCTGAGTTTTCATTCTTACCCAGAAAATTCAAGATCGCCGTTTCAGGTGCAACAGATGATCGTGCTGCCGTTAAAGTACATGATATCGGTCTTTATCTGGTAAAAAATGATGCGGGCGAAATTGGTTTTAATGTGATTGTCGGTGGTGGTTTAGGTCGTACACCGTTTATCGGGCCAAGTATCAGACCGTTCCTGGAGAAGCAAGATTTGCTGTCTTATCTTGAAGCGATATTGCGTGTCTACAATCGGTTTGGTCGTAGAGATAATATGTATCGAGCTCGTATCAAAATATTAGTCAACGATCTCGGTAAAGAGGAGTTCACCCGACAAGTTGAGGAAGAATGGTCGCATATAAAAGATAGTGTTTTAAAACTTGACCAAAAAGAGATCGATCGCGTCAAAGGATTTTTTACTTCTCCCGATTATGATAAGAATGCAACTGATGACAAGAGTTTTAATGAAGCAGAAAAATCAAATAAAGCTTTTTCGAATTGGGCAAAACGCAACCTGTTTACCCATCGGGTTGCAGGTTATAAAGCTGTAGTTATTTCTTTAAAAGCACCCGGTATTGCGCCTGGTGATGCAACAGATGAACAAATGGATCATATTGCTGCACTTGCTGATCAATATAGTTTTGGTGAAGTGGTAGTAACGCATGATCAGAATCTGGTTTTACCAAATGTTAAACAGTCTGATTTGTTCACTCTTTGGGAAAAGCTTTCTGAAAAAAATCTGGCAACGGCAAATATAGGTTTGTTGACAGATATGATCTGTTGTCCTGGTCTGGATTTTTGTGCTCTGGCAAATGCCGGTTCCATCCCCATCGCCAAACAAATTAACGAAAGATTCGATGATATTGATTATTTGCACGATATTGGCGATCTAAAGATCAAGATGTCTGGGTGTATGAATGCCTGTGGGCATCATCACGTAGGGCATATCGGTATTCTCGGTGTTAGGAAAAAAGACGAGGAGTTTTATCAGTTAACACTCGGAGGCTCTGCCGAAAAAGATGCTTGTCTGGGCGATCGTCTCGGACCATCTATCGCGAAGGAAGAAGTTGCCGATGTGATTAGTCAACTGCTTGATGTCTATGTTGAACAGCGACAGGATGAGGAACGTTTTCTGGATACTTATCGTCGTGTTGGTATTTCACCATTCAAGGATCGTGTTTACCCGAAGACAGCAGTGAAGGAAAAAGCTTATGCGAATAATTAAAGATAAAAAGATTAGTGAAGATGATTGGAACATTGTGCGTGATTTAGATGACGCCGCGACAATTCCCGAAGGGAATGTCATTTTACCTATTTCGTATTGGCAATCGAATCGTGATGAGCTATTAAAACAAGATTCAACACATGCTGTCTGGATTGACGGTGATGTTGAGACAGAAGAAGTGTCTGGTGATCTGGAACATTTTTCAATTATTGGCCTCGATTTTCCGGCGTTTAAAGATGGTCGATCCTATACCCATGCAAGAATGTTACGCGACCGATATGGTTTCAAGGGTGAATTACGCGCGATTGGCAACGTATTACGCGATCAAATGTTCTTCATGATGAGATGTGGCATCGATTGTTTTGAAGTGAGTGAGGGTAAAGATGCTGAAGAAGCATTGAAAAGCTTTAATGATTTTTCTGTGCGTTATCAGGCTGCAGCAGATGATGCTGTTCCAATATATAAATTAAGATAGTTTATAGTTGGATACAAAACTAGATAGTGATTACGCTGACTGAAGGTGTGTTCAATGCTTTATCACTGTGAAAACCACGCACAAGCAGTATCTTTTCTCCAACTAAAGCCAAACCTTCATCAAGCACTATCTTTCTTGCTAGTACGTTAGGATTAGACTTTCCAGCATTCTCCGAAAGGACGGGGATCACCCCCCATAGCATTGCCATTTTTCGGCAAATATCAGGGTGATTAGTAATTGCTACAACGGGGGCGGCTGGTCTTGCTGAGCTCATCGTTGCTGCTGACATGCCACTTTGTGAAATAACAACAACTGCATGTACTTTAAGATCTTGTGCCATTTGGGCCATTGAATTTGCGACGGCGTCCCAGACAGACATTGCTACTTTTGAATGACTGCTATCAGGAAGTTTCGCACTATAAGCACCGTGAGCCCAAAGATAAGACTCTGTATGCCGTGCAACACGATCCATCATTTTTACTGCTTCTATTGGAAAAGCGCCGACCGCTGTTTCACCGGATAACATGATTGCATCTGTTCCCAGTGTTACTGCATAGGCAACATCAGTTACCTCTGCTCGCGTTGGGCGTGCATTTTCAATCATGGATTCGAGCATTTGAGTTGCAACTATGACAGGTTTGAATTTTTTACGGGCTAGATCGATCAATTGATGCTGTGCAACCGGTACTTGCTCAGGGTTGAGTTCAACACCTAAATCGCCGCGTGCAACCATAATACCATCAGCGGCATCGAGGATTGCACTTGCTTCATCTAACGCCTCTGGCTTTTCTATTTTTGCAATGATACGTGCGCTACTGTTATGCGATTGTATTAATTCTTTTAAGTCAAAAATATCTTCTGCTGAACGCACGAAGGAGAGTGCTAGGAAATCGACTCCTAACTCAAGTGCTAGTTTTGCATCTGCTTTATCTTTTTCAGTAAGCGAGGGTGCTGATACTTTTACACCGGGTAAATTTATGCCCTTATGGTTACCTAATGTACCCCCGTAGATAACAGTGCAAGAAATTTCTGTGCCTTCAATACTATCGACTTCTAACTCCAGTGTTCCGTCGGCTAGTAATATCCTGTCTTCAGGTTCTACATCATTGGCCAGTGAAGAATATTGTGAAGGGATAAGACCGGGTTTCCCTTCAACATCGAGTGTTGTGACGATGACAGATTCATTATTTTTTAATTCAATACTACCCTTCTTGAATTTCCCTGTTCTTATTTTAGGCCCACAAAGGTCCGCCAAAATACCGACCGGTTGATCCAATTCAATGGCTATTTCACGGATCCGGGCATAGGTTTCTTTATGGTAACTATGGTCTCCGTGAGACATGTTTTGACGAAAGACATTGACGCCCGCATTGATCAACTTGCGGATTTGCGCAGGTTCACTGCTTGCTGGACCCAAAGTAGCGATTATCTTGGTACGCCGTTTTTTTAATAAGTTAATTTGAGTAATTATTGACATGATTCCCTGAGACCTAGTGAGTTAATTAGTTAATTAGTTAATTAGTTATATTTCAGTTATATGCCGACTGTTTGTTAAAAGTTTATTAGCTTTAGTCATAAGGTCTAAACATCGATTTGCGATACCAGAGTCTTTTCGTAAGCTTTTGAAAACATTAGTTATTTTCTTCCCTCAATAGATGTAAATGATTGAAATTAAGCCGTTCTATAGATGTTTATCGGTCTCTAGCACAGATGCTGTAGTTGTAATTCATATGTGTACTACAGAACATTTTAAACTAAGCTTAAGTGTAGCAATATAACTACATTTATAGTTAAGTAACATTTTATTACAGATCGTCCTGATAATGGTTACACAGGATTGTGCATGAAATAACATTTAAGGAAAACATTCTGGTGTAGTACACCAGTTATAAATCGCCATGGTCAAAAAAATAGACTCAACCAAAAAACAACAATTTGAATCGTCTTCAAATGTCAGTGATATTTTTGAAAATACAGATGAAAGTATTGCTCGTGTAGACAGGGACGGCAAGCATCTCAATGTCAATGCTGCTTATGCCGAGGTATATGGTTATCAAGCTCAGGATATGATGGGGATGTGTTGGAAAGATACTATTCATCCGGATGATCTTGCTTTAGCGGAAAATGCCTGTAATGAAATGTCAGAGCTGGGACGATCTGAAATAAATATTCGTGGTCTACGCAAAACAGGAACAGTTTTTTATCAGCATCTTGTTATGGTCAAGGGATTAGGTAATGAAGAATCACCGGTAAGTCATTATTGCTTTATTCAAGATATAACTAATCAGACATTAGAAGAACGAAAATTATTTAAAGAGATTGAATTCAGCTATCAAAAATTTCAACATTTGATTGAGCTGCAACCCGAGTGCTTCAAACAGATTGGGAAAGATGGCGAATTGATTTACATGAATGCTGCTGGACTGGCAATGATAGAAGCTGATTCATTGCAGCAGGTAAAGGGGCTATGTGTTTATGATTTAATTGCAGAAGAACATCGAGAACTTTTTATTTTTTTAAATCAACGTGTGTTTTCCGGAGAAACAGTTGCCCTTGAATTTGAAATTATCAGTCTAAAAGGTACGCGCAGATGGATGGAAACGCATGCCTGTCCAGTGAAAAATAGTTCCGGTATCGTTTTTGAACACCTTGCAGTAACTCGTGATATTACTACACGCAAACAAACAGAAGCTGCTCTAAGAAAGAGAGAATATCAATATAGTGAACTAATCAATGATATTGATGCAATTGTCTGGGAAGTGAGTTTGCCCGATTTATTGTTTACCTTCGTTAGTGAACCAGCAAGTAAAATGTTGGGGTACCCTGTAGAGGACTGGTATCAAAAAGATTTTTGGTTAGACCATATCCATCCAGATGATCGCGATGCTAGCTATCAATACTGTCTTAATCAAACAGCACTTGGTATGGAGCATCAGTTTGAATATCGTATGATCGCCGCTGATGGTGCGATCATTTGGATAAGAGATTTAGTTCATGTGGCAAAGGATAAGTCAGGTTGCCCGAATAGATTACGTGGTGTGATGTTTAATATAACGCAGCAAAAAGAGACTGAAGCAGCTTTTGAAAATAGTCAGAAATGTTTATCCGCAGCTATAGGAACCAGTCCGGATATTATCATTATGACACGACTCGAAGATGGAACACTGATTGAGGTCAATAAAGGGTTTGTTGATAGAACCGCTTTTACTAAAGAAGAGGTATTGGGTAAGACCAGCCTTGAATTAGGGTTTTGGTCTTTAAATAAGGACAGAGAAGAATACGCAAAGGTACTAAAGGCCCAAGGTTATATCAGTAATCACGAGTTCAAACTTAAAAGAAAAAATGGAGAATTTTATTTGGGTTCCCTCTCGGCCTCGTTATTTGAATATGATGGTGAACAATGTGTTCTCTCCATTATCAGAGATATAAGCGAGCTTAAACAAACAGAAGCATTATTGAGTAGAACCAATCGCGCCTTGATGGTCTTAAACCGGTGTAATCAATCTCTGGTTCATATTACAGATGAAAAACAATTGCTAGATTCGGTCTGCGATATTGTCATTAATATTGGTAATTATAGAATGTCATGGGTAGGCTTCACTGAACAGGGTGAAGCAAATAAGCTTATCCCCATGGCCATTTCAGGTTTTTCGAATAGTTATTTGGATAACTTTTTTCCCTGGGACGACAAGTCAGGAGGAAGAGGTCCTGCGGGTGTTTGTATTCGAACAAACCAATCTTATATTTGCCGTGACACGTCTACAGATCCATCTTTTACGCCGTGGAGAAAGCTCGCTATAGAGAGAGGCTATGCCTCCATGATTGCACTACCATTAAGTATAGAGGATAAATCAATTGGTTGTTTTTTGATTTATTCCACTGAGGTAAATGCGTTTGATGTAGAAGAAGTCAAACTACTAGAGCATCTTGCCGAAAATCTGAGTTATGGCATACAGACTATCCGTGTCAAGGAAAAAAATAAAAAGGTAGAAGAGCTTCTTAAACTGGAGAATGAGATATTTCAAATAATCTATCTAAATCCACCCTTTAATGAATTATGCTGTCAGGTAATTAATAAGATTGAACAATTACTTGTTGATGTCAAATGTTCAATACTTTTACTTGATGAGAAAGAGAAGCGTCTATGGTCTATTGCTGCTCCAAGTTTGCCTGCGGCCTATATTAAAGCGATAGACGGGGTAGAGATAGGGCCTGATGTTGGTAGTTGTGGTACTGCGGCATTTTTTAATAAGACTATTATTGTCCCTGACATTAAAAATGATCCGCTTTGGAAAGATTATTCCGAGCTAGCACTGACTTATAATCTTAAATCCAGCTACTCTGTTCCGATCCGTGCGACAGACGGGGGAGTCATAGGGACGTTCGGAAACTATTTTCATACAGTACAAGAATCTGTTGCTAACGTATCCTTGATGGAACATATTGCCCAGATCCTGGGTGGCGTATTTGAACGTGACAAAATAGCCACAGCGTTAAGAGAGAGTGAAGAACGTTTTGGATTGGCTATGGAAGGAGCCAACGATGGTCTATGGGACTGGAAGATAAATTCGAATTATATTTATTATTCACCAAGATGGAAAAGCATGCTGGGTTATGAAAGTGATGATATACCTAATGACATCGAAGCATATAAAGAGTTATTACATCCAGACGATGTGGAAAAAACATTCGCGCTGTTCGGTGATTATATCTCTGGTAAAACAAGTAAATACAATATCGAATACCGGATGCGACACCAGGATGGACATTACGTTGATATTTTGTCGCGAGGTTTCGGCGTAAAAAATAATAAGAGTGAAATGGTTCGATTGGTTGGCACCCATGTCGATATATCAGAACAAAAAAGAATAAGTGCTGCCTTGGCAGCAAGCGAGATTCGGTTTCGCAGACTTTACGACGATACGCCGGCGATCTTTTTTAATGTCGCTCGGGATGGCACTATTATTACTGTGAATAAGTATGGCGCGAAGCATCTTGGTTATGATGTTGATGAGTTGAGAGACAAAAACGTTG
>TARA_R110002110_G_scaffold166602_2_pt1 | contig 134383 bp, 110 predicted proteins | sample TARA_R110002110 | Tara Oceans TARA_R110002110 (sample SAMEA4397330) | marine metagenome | biome: Polar Biome; feature: [SRF] surface water layer (ENVO:00010504); material: water (ENVO:00002006), including particulate matter (ENVO:01000060) such as... | depth 5 m | reverse complement strand
TTACGTCCAATGTGAGGCATCGATTATAGAGTAAAGTTACCTTTAGCTATGAGGCAACACGATGAGGCAACACGACGTACGTACGACGACGAGTAGGTTGTATTTTATATTTTATTTTTAGTGCGTGAGCTTGGGGCAGATTCTTTCGTTATTTGTTCTAGTAATACATGTATTTCATCATAAGGAAAAGATTCGATTTTCTGAGATTCACATGTTTTAATTGTATCAACTATTTTGGCGAAGCTAACGGCAGAAGGGCTTTTCTTAAAATTGTTTATGGCAAGATTTAAATGTTGTACATGTGGGTTTTCAAAGCGCATCATGCCCATTTTTATACTGCAACGATGTGAACCAAATCCTTGGTTGATAAGTTTAATAACATTAGTCAGTAGCTCATGGCCAGATTGAGGAGATGACTTCATAAAGTACACGCCTTATTATTGAGTGACACTTCTGAATATTAGCATAAGTTGTGTATGATTGCTCACAAATGGGTCATTATCTCATTTAATTAAGGGGTAAATGCACTTATTAAATCAATTTTAAACTATAAAATTTAGATAAGATGTTTATATAAATATAATTATTAGAAAATAATAGTTTGGCTGTACTTACACTTAAAACAATTAAAGAAGGGCTGGAAAATAGTGTATATGAAGTGTATGAAAATAATAAAATCAAAACCAATAAAGAATCAAAATCTACACTGCAATATAAAATTTTAGCGACGTCTTCAAAACGAAGGGCTAGATAATGCTCGTGTTAAAATTCAACAACTAGGCGTTGAAAACGCCGCGGTTGCTGCACTTAGACAAATAGCACCAGATGTTAAATTTATACCAGCAAATCAGCGAACAGTTAAACGAGGGAAATTATGTAATATGTATAAATTGACGCAAAAACAGGATGTGTCCCAAGAAAATCCTCGTGGGGGAAGGCCAAAAAGAGAGAGAAACCCTGCATTTTTTAAAGCTGTAAGTGCAGACGATAAGATATATGTTGATTCAGGCGCTTCAGAGTCTGTACCCAAATCAGAAGTAGAATCAGCCGATTCAGTCTCCACTTCTAGAAAAAATAATCGCTAAATTTTAGATTGATATTAATCGCCGACTATTGTCATATCCGTTTCACTAATTCAGTACTTTATCCAAAAATATTTTAGCCCGATCAGACTGAGGATTATTAAAGAAGTCTTGCGGTTTACCTTCTTCAATAATTTTTCCATGGTCCAAAAATACGATGCGATCGCTGAGTTCTTTGGCAAAAGCCATTTCATGAGTGACCATCGCAATCGTTATGCCTGTATGAGCAAGGCTTTTGATCACATCTAATACTTCTTTAACCATTTCTGGGTCGAGTGCGCTGGTTGGCTCATCAAATAAGATAACTTTGGGTTGCATCGCAAGCGTTCTGGCAATGGCCACCCGCTGTTTTTGTCCACCCGATAAGCGGGCAGGATATTGAGAGGCAAATTCTTTCAAACCTACTTTTTCAAGTAATTCTAAGGCTTGTTTTTCTACAGATTTAGGATTTTTGCCTAAAACTTTGACTGGTGCATAGCATAAATTTTCAAGCACAGATTTATGCGGAAATAGGTTAAAATGTTGGAAAACCATGCCAATTTGTTGGCGCATTGCTTGAATGTTTTTTGGGGTGAGTGAGTGGTTATCAAACCATATTTCGCCATTGTCGGGCTCTTCTAATAAATTAATACATCTTAATAGTGTTGATTTCCCACTGCCGGATGGGCCAATAATAGTGAGCACCTCACCTTGAGATATAGCGAGGTTGATCCCATTTAACACTGTTTTATTGCCAAATGATTTGGATATATTTTTGATTTTAATCATGATGTGGTCGTGCTTAATTTACGTTCTAACTGATGAGCAATAGAGGTTAAAATAACAACAGTGATATAGTAGCATGCTGCCGCAACGAGTAGGGGCGCAAAATAGCTATATTGTTCTGCAGAAATGACTTGAGCACGTTTCATCAAATCAGCCGCACCAATAGTAGAAATGATGGCCGACTCTTTTAACATATTGACAAGCTCATTGACTAAGGCAGGTAAAATATTTTTGAAAGACTGCGGTAAGATAATATCCTTCATTGTTTGTCTATAAGGGATCCCTAAGGCTTTTGCCGCTTCAAATTGCCCTTTGTCTACGGATTGTATGCCAGCTCGAATAATTTCTGAGATATAGGCTGCAGAATTGAGAGCAAAAGCACTCACACCCGCTACAAATATGGAGATATCATATCCCGTCATTGCGGGTATCGCAAAATAGACAAAAGCAAGCTGTAACAAGAGGGGCGTGCCACGGAATATGGAGATATAGACTTTTGTCGGCCAGGTAATCATTCTGTTGCCCGACATTTTGGCTAAAGATAGTAATATACCAATGAGTAAGCCGATACTCACAGCAAAAAAAGTATATTGTAATGTGACGCCAGTGCCCTTAACAATATATAAAACCCAACTCATTGTGCTTTGTTGATGAATATCTTGCTCAAGGTTAATCCATTTGTTCTTAATCTTTTCTAATTCACCAGATTGCTCTAAAATTTCAATCGCTTGATTAAAGCCTTTAAGCCATGGTGTGTTTTTGTGTAATGCAATGGCATATTCACCTTGTCCGCCGGGTAAATAATTTGCAACAAGCTCTGGGTTAGCTTGCACAAAGGCACGCGCTTGGGCATCTTCGACCATCACGCCATCTAAGCGACCTAGTTTGAGATTTTGTATCAGTGGAATATTCTTAGGTAATGACTCTAGTTGAATATTAGGTATTGTCTCTGACCTTTCTTTTAGAAAGGACTCCATGACGCTACCAAGCTGCACGCCTATTTTTTTATTAGCAAGAGAGTTTAAATCAAGAATAGGTTGATTTTTTTTTAAGGTTAATAAGCTAAACTTGGATTCAAAATAGGCTGTTGTAAAGGTGACATTTTTTTTTCGCTCTTCAGAGACACTTAAACCGGCCATCACAAAATCAACTTTTTTAGATTTTAAAGCTGGGATTAAGCTATTGAAGTCCATTTCTTTAATGATTAATTTTCGATCGAGCTGTTGTGCGATCTTCTCAGCAACATCAATATCTAGACCAACCACAGTGCCATTTTTTATATATTCAAATGGTGGATAATCGGCAGATGTGCCTAAAATAAGATCCGCTTTGTCTTCTGATTGGCAGCCTGTCAAAAGGCACAGGCTGACGAACATAAGCGTAATCGTTTTGAAAAAATTCATCACGGTTAGGCTAACTCTTTCTGTAGTTGTTTTGCATCTTTATAGTTAGGCTGCAATTCAAGTGCTTTTAATGTCATTTGCAGACTGGTTTGGTTGTCTTCCATTTCTTGGTAGGCGAGCGCCATATTAAAGTAAGTTTCTTTATCACAGCCAAAATGCTTGAGAGATTCTTTATAGTATTTGATGGCTTGTTCAGGTAGATCCATATGATACATCAAACTGCCAATTGCAAATGGTATGTCTTGGCTTTTTTCTAATTTAAAGAAAATATGCCAGACGCGTTCTAGGCCATTTCGCATAGTAAACTCTTGATCTACCGTGACTTCTTCATTTTCCAATTTATCTAAGAGAATAGGATAATAATCATAGAAAATACTGGGGTCCCATTCTGATAAATTTAAAAGTCCGAGTATTTCTTCAGTTTTCTTAAAGGCTTTATTAGGTTCATCATCTCTATATGCTAAATCAAATAAATCTTGAGGGCTATAAGTAGATAGAGAATTTTGAAAAGCATAAAAAGTGTGTGGGGTCGTATAATCAGCATTATATAAGTGTACTGAAACTTGGAAGTCTGCACCTCGGTTACCCATAGCAAAGGACTGTCCTTTTTTTAAATCGGTATATTGATTTAAGGCATCAAAATTGACCATCATAGAGACAGAGCCGTGAAAGGTGATATCTGGATCTTCGATTTCATCGAATAAGTCTGTTTCCGTTACGCCTTTATCAGATGCAAGAATCATGACAGGACCATTGGTTAATGTTTTTATATTTTCTATACATTGGATGGCACCAATAGGCATTAGGAAAGTCGCGTTATCAAAGTCATCTTCGTATTTCTTTAAGATATCGTTTAATACAGGATATTCTGAGTAATATTGGGTATCAATCGGGTTAGCTTTGAATTCGTAGGCCGCTTTTTCAAAATAGTCTTTTAAATCTTTTTTACGTCTGCTGTCATCATTTTTAATGTTGAGCTCTAGCTCGTGTAACTGACCTTTGATCACTTGGAAAGCATCTTGGGGTAGGGTATCAAATACATAATTACAAATAACAAATACAGGCGTTTTTAATTCTCCTGCTCTGATAGTTTTGTTTGCGCGTATGAGGTTTAGTGATTTATCAGAGTGTGCATTATAATAAGCCATATCCAGGCAATTATTATCAAAGAACTTTTCAAATGCGCTATGTTCTTGCCAAGATTGGATGTTCTTTTCGCTGATATCGGTCATGACGTATTTTAGCCATTCACTGGGCCAACGATATATTGCAAATGCCTCTAATAGCATTTTGACTAAATAATAACTAAAACGGCCATGCCCACAACCCATTTCTAGTATATAAAATGGCTGTTCCGCACTAAGCGCACCATGTTGATTAATGTAGTCATTAATTTGGGCTATAATAATTTTAGCGTAGCAGTTAGCTAAATAGGTGTTACTAGTAATTTGTAGAGGAACGACTTCTTCTTCCCAAACTTCAGGCCCAAGTTTATCGTAATATTCATGCATACGTTCCCATAAAACAGAGTTAGACAGCGAGGTCATTTATTGTGCCCTTAATATAGAAGAATTAGAAGTGGTTTATATGAACATAATTATAACGAGTTACTTAAGGACGTGCACGAAGTTTGTTGCCCAGTGACTTGTTCTTTAGTGAATAGAATGATCGTAATGAAACTTGGGCAACTCTAAGTGCCAATAAATAGCACATAATCTTAGTATAAAAGCAGATGCAATGGTAAATATTTCTGTACCAACCCAGTCTGGATAAAAATAATTAATAGTCATATACAAAACTGAAGCGAATAATGCGACGATAGCATAGAGTTCTTTGCGTAAAACCAGTGGCACATCATTGCAGAGAATATCGCGCAACATGCCGCCACAGGCACCATTGATCATCGCGACAACAGCAATAATGACTGGAGATAAATGCATATCAATACCAATTTTAGTGCCAACAACAGAGAAAGTTGCTAGGCCGAGCGCATCTAAAATTAAAAATATTCTGGAAAGTTTACGTAGCCAATGGCTAAAAATGATTGTCAAAAAAGCAGCTGTTGCGGTGATTACGACAAACCTTGGATTATCTATCCAGCTAAGTGGGTGGCGATCAAGAAGCAGATCACGAACGGCACCGCCGCCTAATCCTGTGACAACCCCAATCATAATGGCGCCCATCATGTCCATATTTTTGCGTCCAGCAGCTAGTGCGCCGGTCATGGCTTCTACAGTGATACCAATTAAAAATAGGTAATGTATCATTTTGGGTCAGCTCTATGCGAATTGCTTTTGATTATTCTCGCATAAATAAGAAAAGAAATCGATTAGATAAAAAAAGCCCGGGTAAAATACCCGGGCAAAATGGGATATCAATCATCCCAGCTGAGAGTACCGCCTGTTTGATACTCAGTGACCCGAGTTTCAAAGAAATTTTTCTCTTTTTTCAAGTCAATCATTTCGCTCATCCAAGGGAAAGGATTGCTTGCACCTGAATATTGTTCTGGTAATCCAATTTGCGCACAGCGCCTATTGGCAATAAACTCTAAATATTCATTAAACATGCCAGCATTTAATCCTAATATGCCGCGAGGCATCGTATCGACGGCATATTGTTTCTCTAACTCAACGCCTTCACGAACCAGCTTCATTATTTCTGCTTGGAATTCTTTAGTCCAAAGTTCAGGATTTTCTATTTTGATTTGGTTGATGACATCAATACCAAAGTTCATATGCATAGATTCATCACGCATAATATATTGGAATTGTTCAGAGGTGCCCACCATTTTATTGCGTCGCCCCAAAGTGAAAATTTGAGTAAAGCCAACATAAAAGAAGATACCTTCAAAAACGACATAAAAAGCAATCAAATCACGCAATAATCTTTGATCGGCTTCAAATGTACCGGTTACAAAGTCTGGGTCACATAAGCTTTGGGTGAACGGTAGAGCCCAAGCGGCTTTTTTGGCAACGGATGGTAGCTCTCTGTACATGTTAAAGATACGTGCTTCATCCATGCCTAAGCTTTCAATGACATATTGATAAGCATGGGTGTGCAATGCCTCTTCAAATGCTTGGCGCAATAAATATTGGCGACATTCGGGATTTGTTATGTGCTTGTAAACAGCCAGTACTAGGTTATTAGCCACTAAAGAGTCTGCTGTAGAGAAGAATCCTAAATTACGTTCAATAATCATTTTCTCATCGGCTGTTAAGCCATCAGCTGATTTCCACAATGCCACATCGGCAGACATGTTGATTTCTGTTGGCATCCAATGGTTGGCACAGCCCGTGAGATATTTGTCCCAAGCCCAATCATATTTAAATGGCACAAGTTGGTTTAAGTCCGCGCGACAATTAATAATTTTCTTGTCGTCTACTTGAATTCTTGCGGCACCCATTTCTAGATCTTCTAGTCCGGTCGCACCTTTAGGTTCAACTGGGTTTGCTTTTTGCTCTTGTGATGCTGTTGTCATTATTTTCCCCTTGTTTTAATCAGTATTTCTGTAAAGCGCGCGTTATTATTGGCACGCTTCACATTCAGGATCGTCAATTGAGCACATCTGAGGTTGACTATTCCCGTTTGCAGGTTGTACAGCATTTAAAGTACTTCTGGTGATGGTCGATTTTTCAGTATCGGAGGCACCGAGTGATCGACAGTAGTAAGTGGTTTTTAAGCCTCTTAACCAAGCTAGCTTATAGACCTCGTCCATTTTTTTACCAGAGGCTTGAGCAATATAGATGTTGAGCGATTGGCTCTGGTCTATCCATTTTTGTCTACGAGCACCTGCTTCTATTAGCCAGCTAGAGTCGATTTCAAAAGCGGTTGCATATTTTTGCTTTATATCCTGGGGGATACGATCAATTTTTTGCACACTACCATTGAAATATTTTAAATCGTTGACCAGTACTTCATCCCAGATATTTAAAGCTTTTAAATCTTTTACCAAGTGTGGATTTACAACAGTAAATTCACCTGAGAGGTTAGATTTAACGTATAAATTTTGGTAAGTAGGCTCAATTGATTGGCATACACCGCAAATATTAGAGATTGTTGCCGTAGGTGCAATGGCCATAACATTAGAGTTACGCATTCCAACGGATTGGACTCTTTTGCGTAAGGTGTCCCAATCTAAAGTTTGTGACGCATCAATTTCTAAGTATTGGCCACGATATTCTTTTAGGCTATTAATAGAATCGATTGGCAGTATGCCTTGGCTCCAGAGAGAGCCTTTGAAGGTTTCATAGGCACCACGCTCCTCTGCTAAATTAGTCGAGGCTTTTATTGCATAATAACTGACGAGTTCCATGGTCTTATCTGCAAAATCCACGGCTTCTTGTGAAGCATATGCAATATCCATTTTATAGAGTGCATCTTGGAACCCCATAATACCCATACCAATTGGTCTATGACGTAGGTTTGAGCGTTTGGCTTGATCGACCGAGTAATAGTTAATATCAATGACATTATCTAGCATTCTGATGGCGGTATTAATGGTTTTTTCTAGCTTCTTCTCATCAATGCCATTAGCCGTAATATGTTGAGATAAGTTAACACTACCTAAGTTACAAACAGCAATTTCATCAACAGAGGTATTCAACGTAATCTCAGTACAAAGATTCGATGAGTGTACGACACCTGTGTGTTGCTGTGGCGAACGGATATTACAAGGATCTTTGAAAGTAATCCAAGGATGGCCCGTCTCAAAAATAAGCCCAAGCATTTTGCGCCACAAGTTAATTGCGGGCAATCTCTTAAAGTTTTTAATTTCGCCTGTCTTAGTTTGTGCTTCATAAGCTTTATAAGCTTCTTCAAACGCAACACCATACAAGTCATGCAAATCAGGCACATCATCAGGTGAGAATAGTGTCCAGTCTTGCTTTTCCATAACACGCTTCATGAATAAATCAGGCACCCAATTGGCAGTATTCATATCATGAGTTCTGCGTCTTTCATCCCCTGTATTTTTTCTTAAATCAATAAACTCTTCGATATCTAAATGCCAAGTTTCCAGGTAAGCACAGACAGCGCCTTTGCGTTTACCACCTTGGTTTACCGCAACGGCTGTGTCATTAGCGACTTTTAAGAAGGGAACCACTCCCTGAGATTTACCGTTGGTGCCTTTGATATGGGCGCCCATTGCGCGAACAGATGTCCAGTCATTACCCAGGCCGCCAGCAAATTTTGACAATAAAGCATTATCTTTAATGGCATTATAAATTTCGGCTAAATCATCAGGTATATGTGTTAAGTAGCAGCTAGATAACTGGGGTCTAGTCGTTGCTGAATTAAATAAAGTCGGGGTAGAGCTCATATAATCGAATGAAGAAATAAGATTATAGAATTCTATCGCTCTGTCGTTTTTATTTTCTTCGTTGATAGCAAGCCCCATGGCAACGCGCATAAAGAAAATTTGTGGTAGTTCGAAACGTTTACCATCAAGATGTAAAAAATAGCGATCGTACAGTGTTTGCAAACTTAGATAGGTAAATTGCATATCTTGGTCAAGATTTAACGCTGCACCTAACTTATCTAAATCAAAAGTTTTAAGCTCTTCGCTGAGCAAGTCATGTTCTACACCCACATCGATAAATTTTTTCAGTACTTGTGGGTACAGGGCCACTTTTTCTATTTTTGTCTCTGCATTAGGTAAGGCTAAAAATTTTAATGCTTCATGGTGTAATTCACTCAGCAGTAAGCGAGCAGCGACAAAGCTATAATTAGGCTCTAACTCAATCTTAGTACGAGCACTCATAATTAATGCTTTATGTAAGTCATCCATTTTAATGCCATCAAAGAGATTACGTTTTGTTTCTTTAATAATCGCTTGTGCATCAACATCTGAAAGGTTCTCGCAACTTTGCGTAACCACTTTTTGTAGGTGCTCATCGTCTAGTAGACGTTTGCGACCATCACTTAACGTAATATAGATCAGATCGGTTTGATCCTTTTGCTCTTCTTTTTTTGCATCTCTGGCTTGGCGACGAGTTTCCCTATAAAGAATGTATTCTCTGGCTACTTTATGTAGGCCATTACGCATTAGGGCTAATTCCACTTGGTCTTGCACTTCTTCGACTCTAACAAAGCCATCTGTATTGAGGTAGCGAGATGACGCTGTAGAGACTATTTGTTGTGTTAATTCTTCGACAACTTCATGAACACGTGTTGAGGCTGCGGCATTACCACCTTCTACTTTTAAGTAGGCTTTGGTAATCGCAATGGTGATTTTATCTGCATTAAAAGGCACTAAAGTACGATTGTCACGGCGCATGACATATAGTTGGCCTGGTTTTAAATTTTTAGGATCAACGGTAGCCGTCGCAACGACTGCGTCATTGTTTTGCTGCTGATTCGTATCTGTTCTCAGTTCAGCCATGCGGTATGCTCCTCGATTAGCAAAGAATATGTTATTTTTAAATGCAATTAGCGTAAAGAGGTGCTTTTTTGGGGCACAAATCAGTGCCAAAACCGTTCAAATAGTTGATCGGCTAATTAAAAAAGGAGTGAAGATCAATTTGGAGGAATACCTTTTGAACCCCAACATATAGATATGACTCAGCACCTACACACAAGATAGTGCGTTTTTGGGGCAGATGCAAGTGGAGAACCTGGGTATAACTTGTGGAAAAGCTGAGTATTTAAAAATTCCTCCTCTCAAAGGGACTGAGAGGAGAAAAAAACTGTAGATACCTACAACGGATTAGATTGCAGCAATCCATTGTGACAAGAATTTACCTTGTCGGTTAACGAAATTAGGATCTTTGAAGGCTAACGTAATTAAGTTAATACCTTGTAAGCTTGAAACAAAGTTTAAAGCAAACTTAGAAGATTCTTCTTCAGTTTTACCTAAAGCTGTAAATTGTCTTTCAGACCACTGTAGCAATTCGTTCATTAAGTTAGCTGCTGCTTCAGAAATCGCACCACCTTGCTTACCTAGTTCTTGACATAAGCTACCTAAAGAATCACCAAAACGAGCCGCTTCTTCAGCTAAGCTTTCTGAGTGGTTGATGAAGGCTTGTAAACGACCTTTAATGTCTTCACGTGTGTTTAATTCAGTGAACAAGCTGTTCAATTTTCTTTTACGACGTTCAATAACAGCTAAAGTAATAGAATCTTTTGATTTAAAGTAATAATAAACATTACCTAGTGGCACTTCCGCCAAAGTGGCAATATTAGCCAGTGTTGTTGTGCTTACACCTTGTTGATGAAACAACTGATCAGCTGCATCAATTAATCTTTCGCGCTTGTCGTTACGTTTTACCATTTTCAATACCTACTAATTGTCTTGTTTTAAAATAAACTTTTAATCCAGCTGTTGGACTCATCGTTAGCCTTCTGAATTTGGTAATTATACCGGCTTACACACCAAGTTCAATAGTTAACTGAAAAAAAATCAAAAAAAGTCAATATAATTGAGATAGATAACAAAATAAGCGGATGAACGGTGAGGTAAAATCTTAACTTAAAAACGCCAAATTAATGTAAGTTGTTGAAATGTATGATTATTATTGTTTTGAGATGCTTGTTTTAGTGAAGTAACAATTTTAAAAGCAATTATAAATTTTTAGGTGAATTCTTCATGCAGGGAGCTAAATTGAAGGTTAGTGTGTACGGAAAACCTCCATATTTGCATATTGACCTGTTCTAGGCGAAGACAATTTTGTCTTAATTATACGTCCTCTCATTAAAAAAACGGAAATATAGACTTTTAAATTTCAAGATTGTTGAGAGTGAGGGGAACTTGATTCAGAATAGGGGCTCAGAATAAAATGTGCTGAGGTGTTATATATAGGTTCGGATAATAACTTACTATATTATATGCCAAAGAATTCATAGATGAATCATAAACGTAAAGATGGAGAACATGGAATGACTTATGCCCACACGTTAGGATTGCCTCGGATTGGCAAAGATAGAGAATTAAAAAAAGCTGTAGAGGCTTATTGGGCACGGAAAATTGATCGCTCGGCTTTACTGGAAGTTGGCAAACAAATCCGTGAGGAGAATTGGGCCCATCAAAAGCAAGCGGGTGTTGATTTAGTCACCGTGGGTGATTTTTCATATTACGATCAAGTATTAGATATGGCGACAATGTTGGGGGTGGTTCCTGCGCGTTTCGGCACAATTAATGCTGAGCAAGGTGTAGACCTAGATACTTACTTTCGTATGGCACGTGGTCGTGCACCAACCGGGGAAGATGTCCCTGCATTGGAAATGACAAAATGGTTTGATACTAATTATCATTATATCGTTCCTGAACTGAGTGCAACCCAAGTCTTTCAATTAGCCTCAAATAAAATTTTTACTGAGATCGAAGAGGCACAAAAATTAAATCATAAAGTTAAACCGGTTGTTATTGGGCCCTTGACATTTCTATGGCAAGCCAAAACTCGTGATACACAAGTGAACAAGTTAGATCTACTTGATAGCCTACTTGCCGTGTACAGTGAAATTCTGAATAAATTTGAAAAATTGAATATTGAATGGGTGCAAATTGATGAGCCTATTTTGACTTTAGATTTACCACAAGAATGGAAAGATGCTTTTGAGTCTACTTACACACGCTTAAAAAGCAAAAGCCCTAAAATCTTATTAGCCACTTATTTTGATGCATTAGGGGACAACACGCAAATGGCTTGCCAGTTGCCAGTTGAGGGTTTACATGTTGATTTAGTACGCGCACCTGAGCAACTAACCACGGTATTGGATCACTTGCCAAATTACAAGGTATTGTCTGCAGGTGTGGTAAACGGCAGAAATATCTGGCGCAATCACCTAAGCAAAACATTTGAGATGTTGCAAACTGTCAAAGACAGAATTGGAGACAAACTGTGGGTCGCCAGTTCATGTTCGTTATTACATTCTCCCGTTGATTTGAATAAAGAAGTAAAATTAGCAGCAGACTTAAAATCATGGATGGCTTTTTCTGTTCAAAAATTAGAAGAAGTCGCCATTCTAGCGGAAGCCTTAAGAAATGGGCCTAGCAGCGTACAAGCACGTTTTGAAGAAAGTGATAATGCACAAGTTGCTAGAAGCCAATCGAAAAAAATTCATCAAAATGATGTGAAAGAACGGGCTGCCAATGTGACGCCAGCAATGTTCTCGCGTGAGAATGCTTTTGCTGTAAGGGCCAAAGAGCAGCACGCTGCTTTAAAATTACCTGATTTTCCAACGACGACGATTGGTTCTTTTCCTCAAACAATTCAAATTAGAACCATCAGAAAAGATCATCGAGAAGGGCGATTGACTGCTGCGGAATATAAAACGGCTATTCGTGAAGAAGTTAAGCAAGCGATTCAATGGCAAGAAGAAGTTGGGCTAGATGTATTAGTGCATGGGGAAGCAGAACGCAATGATATGGTTGAGTATTTTGGTGAGTTATTAGAGGGTTATGCTTTTACCCAATTTGGTTGGGTTCAAAGTTATGGTTCTCGTTGCGTCAAGCCCCCAGTGATATATGGCGATGTAAAGCGCAAGAAGGCCATGACGGTTGAATGGAGCCAATATGCACAATCTCTAACGCAAAAACCCATGAAAGGTATGTTAACAGGTCCTGTGACGATGCTTTGTTGGTCTTTTGTACGAGATGACCAACCTAGAAAAGACACTGCAATGCAAATTGCTTTGGCTTTAAGGGATGAGTTGCAAGATTTAGAAGCCAACGGCATTCAGGTTATTCAATTAGATGAGCCTGCTTTTAGAGAAGGCTTGCCCTTGAAGCAGGGTGATTGGCCTACTTACTTAGAATGGGCGGTGAATGCATTTAAATTATCCACTTGTGGTGTCAAAGATAGTACCCAAGTTCATACGCATATGTGTTACTCCGAATTCAACGATGTGATTGAGTCTATTGCAGCGATGGATGCGGATGTGATCACAATGGAGACTTCTAGATCACAAATGGAGTTATTGGAAGCATTCAAGGCATTTGAATACCCCAATGAAATCGGTCCGGGTGTATATGATATTCATTCGCCTCGTGTACCATCTGTTGATGAAATGGTTGCCTTGCTTGAAAAAGCCGCAAACGTGATCCCTGCCGAGCGCTTATGGGTGAATCCGGATTGTGGTTTAAAAACAAGAGCTTGGGAAGAAACGCAAGCAGCATTGCTTAATATGGTGAAGGCGGCAGAAGTCATGCGTGCAAAAAAAAATGCAGGCAGCGTGAAGTCTGATTTACGTGCAAAAGTTGACGCATAGTACTTAGGAGTATATTTAAGATGGATAAAGGGATCAATGGCGTAACCGCTCTAGGGTTTGGACTAGAAGAATATATTAAAATGTTCGATTTGACTGACATTGAATTGAATATGAATATTCTAGATTGCCGCGCTGGCGCTTCTTGTTTTGCGGCCCAAATGCACGAGCAGTCCCAAGTGGTTGTTGCTTGCGATCCGCTTTATCGTTCAGAATTTGATCAAATAAAGCATTTGGTGAATGCGGCTAAAGACTCAATACAAAATTCTTTTGCCACAAGCGCTCAAGAATTTTCTATTTTGCCCGAAAAAGCAAAAGAGTTTATGCACCAAGCTGAGACAGGTATAGAAATATTCTTTAATGATTTTCCAGAAGGGCAAAAAGCAGGGCGATATACAGGCGACAGCTTGCCTAGCTTATCCTTTGACGATGAGCAGTTCCAATTAGCTTTAGTTTGCCATTATTTATTTACATTTAGCGAGCAAATGAGCGTAGAAGACCATTTGAATGCCATTAAAGAGCTTGTACGCGTTTCTAATGAGGTTCGAATTTTTCCTTTGGTTACATATGGTGGGCAGTTGTCGCCTTATGTTGGTGAAGTTGTCGCTATGTTACAAAATTTATCTTATGGCGTGGAAATTCGTGGGGTAGATTATGCATTACAGAATCAAGGTAACGCGATGCTAAGAGTTTGGGCTGAGTCATGTTCAGTTGATGCCCATAAAACGAATCAATAAAATATTTTAATGAGTATGAGCAGAGCGAATGAGTCTTCCCTCTTTATGAAGAGGGACTGCACGTAGTGCGAGGGGGATTTAGCTTCATAAGTTCCATAGTATAAATCCCCCTAGTGCTTCGCGCCTCGCCCTAGACGAAAGTGGAAAAATATTCGCTATGCTCATTCTACCTGTAATTGCGAAAATCTAAACAAATGACCAAAAATACCGTAACGCATCTCAATCAATTCTTATTCAAAAATCCAGAGTATTCCTGTGTGCAAATTAGCCCTAAAGCATCGTATTTTAGTTATGTACAATATAAAAATGATATGACCCAACTGATTTTAAAGCCAAGGGCAAGCCCAGGCCAATTAAAATCTATAGTCAAAATAGCCCGTAGAGTATCTCAATACTGGTGGACGGCTTCAGAAAAAAATATTATTTACTTAGAAGATAGGCTTGGGCAAGGGCCCGTATTAGTTTGTTTGAATATTAAGAATCAGATATCAACAGATATTGTAAATCGAAAGATGATTAAGTCTGTATCCTGTTCAGCAGTCGACTCGAATTTAATACATATTGAAATGAAAGAATATAAAGAGCATTATTTTCATGTGTATGAGTATAATCTCACTCAGCAGACATTAAATGTAAAATATCATAATACACAATATGCAGAGTTAATTTATAACCAGTGTGGTGATGTAGAATATGCGATTGGCTTTGTGGGACATGAAGCAAAATTAATTCAGGTTGGCAATAAGAAACAAAGACCCCTTTTTCATTTTACCCAACATGATATATTGAGTATTCATCGATTTCCACAGCTTAAACCTAAAGTCCTCAATAATGGTCTCTACTTAATATCTAGTGTAAAAACAGATACATTGGCATTATATCGATTTGATAATGCGACACAAGCATTAGAAAGAATTTCAACAGAGGATGCATTAGATCAAGGTGATATAGAGCAAGTAATATGGGACCCACAGACCCAAAAGCCTATGGCTTATTACCGAGCCTATCATCGTAGGCAGCATTATGGGTTCGTTCAAAGTACACAAATACACTTTGATAACATCAAACAATATATTACAAAAGATAAAGATTTTGAAATATTATCCCAGAGCCAAGATAATCAACATTGGGTGGTTGGGGTTTATAATAGTCAGTCAGTACCGGAATATATTTATTATGATGTTAAGGCGAAGACTTTTAAATCATTATTTTTTGCAGACAAAAAAATAAATCATATTGATTTTTATAAAACACAGTGTGTGGAGATACCTACTCGGGATAATAAAGCTTTTCCAGCATATTTTACACCCACACACCAAACTAATGCGCCATTGGTTATTTTGATACACGGTGGGCCACATTCTAGAGAGTTTTGGGGATGGCTACCGGTACATCAATGGTTTGCACATTTAGGTTTTCATAGTTTGAGTGTTAATTATCGTGGTTCTGTTGGCATGGGACGTTCGCATTTAGAAATAGCGAATGGTGAATGGGCCGGACGTATCTTAGACGATATTCACGATGCGAGAGCATGGGCGATTGCACAAAAACACACACAAGCGCATCAAGTGGCTTTATTTGGCAATAGTTTTGGTGGTTACGCCACAATGATGTCCCTACTCCAAACACCGGATGATTTTGCTTGTGGTGTCGATCAAATGGGGCCTGGAGATTTAATCGCGTTGATTCAACAGTTACCGCCTGGCTGGCAAGTCAATCAAGCATTAATTAATCAGATTTTGGCTTTGGATATTGATACTGATGCAGGCAAACAACATGCAAAAGATATATCGCCAGTGACACATTTACATAAGCTGACTAAGCCATTATTAATGGGCTATGGTGGTCGTGATCCGATTATTCATCCCAATCAAGCAATTCATATTACCGATATATTAAAACAAAAAAATATTCCAGTGAGTTGTCTAATGTTTGAGAATCAGGGCCACCAGATTTTAGATGAAAAAATCCGACAAGCATGGTTAAATTGCGTTGCTTTGTTTTTAAAACGCTATTTATATAGTCGAGAAAATCATAAAGCTTTGTCACTACCTAAAAGCATATCTGTCATTATCGATAACTTCAATTTAGTTGACCGCATGTCATCTTGAACCCTACGCATCAAAACTGCTTAAAAAAACAGATTATATACCTACTTGAATATTAAGCTTTTTTATCACCTGCAATCATTAGCGAATTTGTCAGTATTGACACCCCTGCGGATGTTCGTTATTTTGAAGAGAAGATCTGCAGAACTAAGGAAGGTATTTGCATGACAGCTGAAGGCGTTGAAAAAACAGAAGAAAAGAAATATGACCAATCAGCCATTGCTCTGAGAGTTGTCAGGAATGTTTTAATCAGCCAAATGATGACGATAGAAGGGGGCGCTAAAGGGTTAGATGAATCTATCGTCTTTGGTCCGAGCTCAAAAGCAATGCAGAGTATTATTCCCCAGAAGTTTGGTCAATCTGTTCACCTTTGGCAGCAAACAGCACAATATGTTCAATTACTATGTGATGTTTTAGACTTGCTAGAACCATTAGACCACAATGAGAAGTTGAAGTTGTTACCTGATGAACAAAATCAAAGTGTAAAACAGCTATATGAATATTGTCTCAACCAATCTAATCATCCAGATGAGCTGGATAAACTTAAAAAGCAAATTATAGCCGTAAATACCTGTTTGTATAAAAATGAGGGTACATTAGTTAACTGGTCTAGTGCCTCAAGCTTGTGTGGTCAAATTCGTCAACGATTATCAACATTGAGTGCAAAACCACTAGAAATGAAATACTCAATGATGGTGACCACTGCACAATCATATTTAACACGACAAGCTTTGTCTGAACAGGATCAAGATATATCTGAGCTCTTTGGGGCGTTGTCAATATCTAAAACAGTTAATGGCAGTGCCGAATATCCAGAACCTCCACCACCGCCACCTGTATATACGATGTCTTTTTTGCAAGCCACTAAACCAACAGTCGCAGATGATTCGTCATTAGTCGTCAGTAGTCAATCTACTGCTAGCCAAGTTCAAAAACGACATTCTTCTGCTATGATTTTGGCAAAACAACAAGAAATGGCGGCGGCACGCAGAGAAAGAATTAGGTTGGCGAAACAAGCAAGAGAGAAACAAACAGATGATGGCCAATTGGAAGCGAGATCTGCTAGTACGATTAGTGATGGCGATATGGAAAATGATATTGAAAGCCAAGTCACGGCCTGTCGTGAATTAACTCTAAAGCGCTTGGCCGCAGAGCAAAAAAAGATTCTACAACAAAATTTTGGTGGGTCTAAGTTTCTAAGTCTCGCGGGTATGCATGGTGATTCTGGCAGTGATAGAAGCAGCGACAGCGATGCAGATGATGGGGTAGATGATGGTTGGGATGTACAAAATACCTGCGATACAAAGAAATCTCCTGCCTTTAATTAAGTAAAAGGGGACATGTCTGTCCCCTCTATATATGAGAATAACGGATTATATACTATGAGAAAGTGATTTCTTTCTACTTTCATTTAGTATTTGATCTGAGCTAGAACTTAACTGAGCGCTGTTTGCACGTTGCTCAGCTTGAAATAACAGTGTATTTTGTGGCTTCAAGTCAAGCTCGCCCATGTCTGAAGTGTGCTGTTCTGTATTCGGCGTGGCTACCTCTAAACATTGTCTGCCTAAAGTGAGTAAACACTTTAAATTTTCTGGAATTTCATATCCCTCGGATGAAAATGAAATTTGAGAAGGCAATAAAATTTTACTATTGCCTCCTAGCAAAGCATGAACTTTATTTTTTGTTGATAAGTTTGACCCCAGTAATAATGAAGAGGCTTGAATTGCTAACATAATGTCTGATTGATTGAGCGGTTCGCCAAAAACAGTTGTAAACTGCTGTGATCCCACTACGGGTAATTGTATTGTTCCCGTTTCTAAACTTTCCCTTAACCAGTTTTTTAATTCAGAATTTTGTATGGTTTCAATGACGGCAGATAAAGTATTAAGAATGAATTCTTGATTATGGCTTTGTAGTGCAGCATGCGCTAATTGTATATATTGCACAGATAATGGTACTTGCGTTACAAAGGTACTTAATAGTTCGTGCAAAGTGGGATTTTTTTTGGCTTCAGATAATAATAAATCGGCTAAGGCTAGTTTGTCTAAAGCTTCTTGTGGTCGAAAAAACTGTAATGTGTCTACAGTTTGACCAGGATCAATTAATGCTTGTTGAACTAAATAATGTGCGCAAAGATAACTTAGGCTATCTGGTTGTGAGATCTCCCTCCAAAGACTAGAAAATGCGGTGATAAGCTGCGTTGGATTTTCATAGGTACCAGGATGATTGAGTAACAATTTATAGCCTTCGGCGGTAATATTATTGCCACCCACATTGAGACTTTTAATAGCAGATAGCCCATAGAGATTATGATAAAAGCTCATGAGTGCTTTATCACTCAGGCCACACTGGGTAGTGGATAGCACTTCTAAATGTTCTGCTTGTATTGATAAGACATCGCACAACGCTGCAAAAGTATAATCCCCTAGTGGCATATTATCCAGTTGGACTGCCTGAAGCGGTTGAATATTATCTGGGTTGCCATCACAAGCTTGTATAATACCTGTTTTAATATTAGGCCACTTTAAAGCTAATAATATGATGTTAGGTAAGGCCATTAAGATGGGAAATATTTCCTGTGGTTGTATTTTGGCTTGAACCATCAACATTAATAAAGACTGTGTATCAATAACGCCTTTTTCAAGGCTAGCCGCTAACCAAACTTGAGCTATTTCTGGTAGTTGTTGCAAAATAACCAAAGCCAACGTTTCTGCTTTATCTGCTTCTAGATTCATCAAATCGGCAAATTCGCCGGGTTTGAGCATTTGAGTTGAGACGAGACCCAGTGTTTCGATTAATGGAATATGAATATCTTTGAGTGATTCATTTTGCGTAGTCAATACCTGGGCAGCCCGTTCTTTTAACATAGGATGTAAGCTAATCAAATACAGTACTTTGCTAATTTGTTGTTGTTTTTCTTTGGGATAGGCATATACCGTATCAAAGCTCAATTGATGATGGCCAACCTCATTACGTTGTAAGCTAATATATAACCAAGTTTGTTGTTCTGCAGTCAGAGATTCAATCACACGTTGAATATAATGGCCACTCAGCGTTTCGAAAGCGGCGACTTGATTTGGCTCTAATTTATTATGAATGCCTTTAATATAAGCCAATCGTGAGGAAGGGCTGTTATGTGCTTGAGCCAAAATAATATGGGCATGATCTTTTAATCGATTGCTGGGGACTTTAATATGGATATCTTTATTTATATCAATGGACTTCGATAGAATGGTATTAAACGTTAAGCTATACAGCAACCAGCAAAGAGTATTATTGTCAAGGTTATTCAGTTTTTTATTGACTAAATGCTTTTCATATAGGGGGACAGCAGAAAATTTTTGCTCATATTCTGGATTATCTTCCGCTTGTGATAAAACAGACTGAATGAGGCCGTGCATTAATGGCGAGCTTTTAGCTAAAAACTGAAAATGCCTAACAATATCTTCGGGTAACATTTGTCGTAAAGTGGTATGGCCTAGTTCTGCGCTAAAGTGTGCGTCATTAATATCATATGATGGCTGTATGGTATTACTGGCAACTGCGACAGCAAGCCAAAGTTTGCATTCGTCCGGGAGCTGGCCAATAATACTGTGTATTAAACCTGGAATGTAGGGTAGCACTTCTTGCAGCTCAGGACCTAAGCCCTGTAGTAGATTATTGTACAAATTATTCCATAATGCACTGCAACCGTAGGCTGACTTTTCTAATTTATTGCAAATGGCTAACTGTTCGTCTGTCGGCGTTGTCACGCCTAACTCAGGTATTTGGGGGAAATTCTTAAACGTGAGTTCTAGCAACAGCCATTTTTTGCTATTGCTCTCTAGCTTGGCTATCTGTTCTTCAAAATACAACTTAATGTCATCTGATGTTTTTGTATGGCCTTGGGAGAGCAACTTTTTCTCTAATACATGGATAACTTGCCCGCGACTATAAGTTTGGGATAATTGTGTTAGTTTTAATAGATAAGTACTTGCATTTTCAATGGTTGATTCAGCCGGTTGAGTGCCAGTCGAAATAACATATAAACACCAAGCTAATTCATTTGTACGCCATTCTTGCAACCTCGCGGCAATATCGTCGTCATGTCCATCAATCCAATGAATGCTATGATGGGCATGTTCATAGAATTTTGATTGCATTTTACTGGATTCAAAATTAAAAATAGTCTGCTCAGCGGCTTGTTGTTTTTGAACACCTATGCCTCCCAATTCACCTAGTCTGGCTTGAACGCATATTTGCATTTCTTGATTCGCGCTGTCTTGGCCTTGAGCTAGTGCTAATAGTTGACAGCAAATATCAAATCCAGGTTCTTTTGGGTTAGGGGCTGTTAGCATTTGGTTGTCTAATTGTATTTTGGTCACTAATTGCCCAGAGGCAAGAACAAGTAGCAACCATTGCAATTGGTCAGGAGATAATTTTTTGATTTGAGCTTGTATCAGTTTTTTGCCCACTATAGGAGAAGCAATGCTTAGCTTAGTGATTGTATTTGATGATAACAGGCTGATCCAATTATCGATATTATTTTCTTTTGCCAGTAAAGATGTTGTCATTAATTCTAATAAAGTCTGTAGTGAATCTTTATTTTGACCGCTTGCGACAAAGCTTTCAACGCTTTTTATGGCTGCCTGTTTTAAATTGGCTTGTGCTAATGCAGGCAGAGATTGATATGCTGTAATTTCTCTAGTGCTAACTGAATTGTCAACACTGTTCTCTACAAGGCCAATTATCACCAACAAACTGTAGATATTGGCTGCATTTTTAGGATCTAATTGCGCTAAAGTTAGAGGGGTGAGAGTTGTCTGAGAAGCACTTGTTATCATAGCAGTATCCACCAGCGTTTTGTTTTATCATCAAGAATAATCTATCGCCCTTGTGCTAAGAACGTCAGCTTTCATTACAATGACAAAAGCTGACTTACAAAAACTGGGAGCCGGTATAAGTTGAGACTAGTTTATTGAAAAAGCAGAGTAAAATTTAGATATGGTTAGAATACTAGGTTAAATCATACAGTATAGATAGGAGAAGTCTCTATCCATAAACTGTTAAAACGCAAACAAGTAAAGGCATATGCTGACAAAGTTTTGACTTGAGAGGCATAGTTAAATATCACTAATAAGGGTGTCAAGTTTCTCTGCTAAGATATTACATTCTTGGTTATTGATAATCAAAGGAGGCAATAAACGAATAACATTTTTGGCTGTAATGTTAATCAGTATGCCAAGATCGACTGCTTTTTTAGGTAGGCCCAATGGCAGATTTTTTAGCTCAATACCTATCATTAAGCCTTTACCCCGAATAGATGTTACATTCGCATTATTTTGGAATTGCTCATTGAGTATTTTGATCAAATATTGACCTTGTGTTTTGGCGTTCTGAATTAATTTGAGTTGTTCCATAATTTTTAGCACACTGATGCCTGCCGTCATGCTCAATGGGCTACCACCAAAAGTGGAGCCATGTTTGCCTTTGGTAAACAGATTATTTGTTTTATTGCGTGTTAAGCAGACGCCGATTGGGATACCGTTGCCTAAGCCTTTGGCTAATGCCACAATATCAGGGTGCACATTCGCATGTTGGGAATATAAAAATTCACCCGTTCGTCCTGCGCCGCATTGTATTTCATCGGCAATGTATAACCAATCTTGCCGGTCACATAAATTTCGTAATTGTTTTAAGTAATCTAAAGAGGCCGCATGAATACCGCCAGATCCCTGAATAGGTTCAATCATGACACCGACAATATCTTGTCTGGTTTCTGCAATATGTTGTAATGCTGAAATATCATTAAAGGGCGCACGTACAAAGCCGGGCACCAATGGCTCAAAGCCTGCTTGGACGCTACGTTGCCCACTTGCCGTTATTGTGGCTAATGTACGGCCATGGTAAGCATTATTACAAACAATAATAGCAGGGTTTTTGATTTGTTTCTCCTGGCCATAGAGTCGTGCTAATTTAATAGCGCATTCAATCGCCTCAGCGCCTGAGACACAAAAGAAGGCTTTATCCATTTTGGATATATTGCAAAGTTCTTGTGCGAGTACTTGCTGGGTATCTATTTCATATAAATTAGAGAGATGGATTAGTTTTTCGGCTTGTTTTTGTATTGTTTGGGTAAACTCAGAATTGCCATAACCTAATATATTGACACCTAAGCCACTAATAGCATCAAGATAACGATTACCGTCTTTATCCCAAAGCCAGCAGCCTTCACCATGCGTAAATTTAATATTGAGCGGGGCGTATGTGTCTAATAAGTTATTCATTTTTTGAGCTTAGTACCTGTCAGTATGAAAGAAGATTCAGTGAGGTTGGGGATGTCACTTTTAACTCTCACTTAGTCTTCGGTGATCCTCTCCCAAGGTTGGGAGAGGCAAAAGGCTTATCTTATTAAATTTAACCTTTAAACTGGCTGCTAACAAAGTCCCAATTGACTAGTTGCCAGAAGTTTTCAAGATACTTAGGTCGTGCATTTCTATAATCAATATAATAAGCATGTTCCCAAACATCGCAGGTTAATAAAGCGGTTTGATTTTGAGTTAGTGGGCACTGTGCATTAGATGTGCTAACAAGCTCTAAACTACCGTCTGTATTTTGTACTAACCATCCCCAACCTGAACCAAATGTTGTGATAGAAGTCTGGGTGAATTTTTCTTTAAACTCGGCAAAAGAACCAAAAGCTTTATCGATGGCCTTAGCTAATGCGCCCGTGGGTTCTCCGCCACCTTGAGGCTTTAAGCAGTTCCAATAGAAGGTATGGTTCCATATTTGAGCTGCATTATTAAAAATGCCGCCAGACGTGGTCTTGATGATTTCTTCTAAGGATTTATCTGCATGCTCGGTACCGTCAATCATTTTCGTGAGATTATCGAAGTAAGTACGGTGATGTTTACCATAATGGAATCCAATCGTTTCTTTAGAAATATGTGGCTCTAAAGCATCTTCTGCGTAAGGTAGATTTGGAAATGTAATTGTCATTATCAACTCCTTAAGTTAGTCAAATATGTTTTTATTGTTGTAATTTGGATATATAAGTGATTTTGGACAAAAATTTATGCCACAGTCTATCCTTTGGTGCACTGATATCGCAAGAGCTATATAAAATGTGGGTTAAAATGCATACAATAGGCACCGGTATTAACTTAAAAGAGAAGATTGGAGATTATGGATACCTTAGCTCGCATTAAACAGCAAATTGAAAATAACGACTTACTTTTGTATATGAAGGGTACCCCCCAGTTTCCTCAGTGTGGTTTTTCTGGTCAAGTCGTACAAATATTGAAATTATGCAGTGCCAATTTTAGCTACGTAAATATTTTAGAAAATCAAGATATTAGGCAGACATTGCCGATTTATGCTAACTGGCCTACTTTTCCTCAGCTTTATCTCAAAGGTGAGCTAATCGGTGGTTGTGACATTATTACCGAAATGTTTGAAAATGAAGAATTGCAGCAGCAATTACAAGCTGCTGGTGTTGTGGGCGATAAAATGCAAACTGCGGAAGCATCAGAATAATAGACGTGCTAACATAATGCACGCTAATTAAGTTTCGCTATTAAATAGATTAAGCATATAATTTTTGGAGAGAAATATGACTGTTTTAGTTACTCGTAAAGCCCCTGATTTTGTCAGTGCTGCTGTTTTAGCAAATGGCGAAATCAAAAATGATTTTAAATTATCTAGCGAGATTAAAGGCAAATATGGTTTAGTCTTTTTCTATCCCTTAGATTTTACCTTTGTTTGTCCTTCAGAATTGATTGCATTAAACAATCGCATTGCACAATTCAAAGAAAAGAACGTTGAAGTGATAGGTGTATCCATTGATTCGCAATTTACGCATAATGCATGGCGCAATACAGCACGTAACGACGGCGGCATTGGTAAATTGGATTACACATTGGTCGCTGACGTGAATCATGCTATTTGTCAAGCTTATGGGGTGGAACATCCGGAAGCAGGCGTGGCTTTTCGTGCTACATTCTTAATTGATAAAGAAGGCGTTGTTCGCTCTCAAGTTGTGAATGACTTGCCATTAGGTCGTAACATGGATGAATTATTACGCGTCGTTGATGCATTACAATTCCATGAAGAACATGGCGAAGTCTGTCCTGCTGGCTGGCAAAAAGGTGACGAAGGCATGAAAGCCACTTCTGAAGGCGTAGCAAGTTACTTAGAAGGCCACCAAGGTAAGCTGTAGTATCAGGGGAACGTCCATATTTGACCAATTTTGGCTCAACTCTGAACGTTCCTTTATTTGGTCATTATTAGATGAGCAAAGCGAATCTTTCCCTCTCCCAATACTGGAGAGGGCGGCCAAAGGCCTGGTGAGGGTTGTTTAAGCAAGAGAATCATTAAGTAGCCCTCACTGAGCATACTGCGCTATAGCTTTGTAAACCAACCTCTCCCAGCATGTGAGAGGGACTGATTCGGTCCGCTTATCACACACATTTTTATCTCGCCTCAATTTGTAACTTAAATGCAATTAAATTTTACAAAGGTACCTGAGTTTCATTCACTATTTTGCAAAATAATTCTGCCGTACGTTCAGTATCATATAGAGCGGAATGTGCTGAATCCATTGCATAGGGTAGCTTTGCTTTTTGTAAGGCTTTCGCTAGCACAGTTTGGCCGTAGACAAGTGCACTGAGCGTTGCGGTATCGAAAGAGGTGAAGCGATGAAAGGGTGACTTTTCGATGCGACAGCGTTTTTGAGCGGCTTGCAAAAAGTGTAAATCAAACCAAGCATTATGTCCGACCAATACAGCGCGTTGGCAGTTTTTCACTTTGCACTCTTTTTTGATTTTTGGAAAAAGATCGTTGAGGGCTTCCTCTTCTGATATCGCAAAACGAAAAGGATGGAATGGATCAATTTTATTGATGTTCAGCGAGACAGGATCCAAATTGGCTCCTTTAAAGGGCAAAATATGGTAATGATATTGCTTATCAGGCGATATGACGCCCTGGTCATCCATTTTAAGGCTAACCGCTGCCAGTTCTAACAAGGCGTCTGTTTGTGGATTGACGCCGCCTGTTTCTACATCGACCACTATAGGGAGAAATTCTCTAAAACGCTGGGATATTTTGCTCATTTGACAATTTGCCAAGATACAGTTTGACCACTTCTCATCGGTTGTAGGATTTCCTCTCCAAAGCGGATCGTTTCGGGAATATGCATAGGCTCTTCTCGTAATGTCATCGTATTTATATTTGGGGCTAATCCGTAAAAGCCTGGACCATGGAGGCTGGAAAAAGCCTCTAGTTTATTGAGCTTGCCTGCGTGTGCGAATACTTCCGTATAAAATTCTATTGCTGCGACAGCATTGTATATGCCCGCACAACCGCAACTAGACTCTTTTCGAGCAATAGAGTGTGGGGCGCTATCCGTGCCGAGGAAAAACTTAGGATTGCCACTGGTCGCCGCATTTATCAGAGCTAGTTTGTGTTCGCGTCTTTTTAGAATGGGTAGACAGTAGTAATGAGGCTTTATGCCGCCTTGGAGAATTTTATTGCGGTCATACATTAAATGATGCGGGGTAATCGTGGCTGCGACATTATCTGGTGCCTCCGTGATAAAATCAACAGCTTCTTTTGTCGTGATATGTTCCAATACAATTTTTAAACTAGAAAAATTTTTAACAATTTGGCTTAAGACTTTATCGATGAAATGTTTTTCTTTATCAAAAATATCAATGTCCGGATCATTGACTTCACCATGGATGAGTAAAGGCAAATGATGTTCACTCATAGATTCAAAAGTATGATACATCTTTTCAATTCTTGTCACGCCGGCTTCAGAATGGGTTGTGGCGCCTTTAGGATAAAGCTTAGCACCATATACGATCCCGCTTTTTTTCGCATCTAAGATATGTTGTGCTTTTGTTTGATCGGTTAAATATAAAGTCATCAGGGGATCAAAATCCACGCCTTCTGGAATATGGGCCATGATACGTTGTTTATATTGCTTGGCCGCATTGGCTGTGGTGATGGGTACCGCCAAATTAGGCATGACGATAGCACGTCTGAATTGAGATGCAGTATCTGGTACAGTTCTGGTTAAATATTCACCATCGCGCAAATGGCAGTGCCAGTCGTCTGGCTGAATTATGGTAATTTCTCTCATATCACATCATTGTTGGCTATAGTAATTAATAGGACTATAAAAAATTGCTTGGCTTATGTTAAAACAAATTTACAGTATTTTCACCTGTTTGGCTTGTTTAATGCTAATACCATTTACAATACAGGCTAAAATCTATCAAGCGCCCTTTGATCACGCCAAATGGGAGCTAAGTAGTAGTAAGCTGCAATGCACGATGAAGCATAAAATTCCTGGCTATGGCGTCGCCATATTTGAAACTAAGGCCGGGGAGAGACAAACTTTCACCTTAGAAACTATTATAAAGCAATTTAAAGCCAAAAAAGCAAAAATTATTGATTCTAGCCCTAAGTGGAAAACAAAACAGCATGGTGGGACCGTCAATAAAACATTAGCTTCAGTTAAAGTCAGTGCTAGCAATAAACCCATACATTTAACCAAATTAACCAGCTATGAAATGCTCGGAGCATTAGCAGAAGGACGAGAACCTTACATTAGAATTGATAATGCGACTCAAGCCCCGGATGACCGTGTTGTTTTATCTTCAGCAGGCTTTCAGAAAACCTATCAAAACTACTTACAATGTGTAGATGAATTAGTGCTTTATCCTTACAAAAAAGTAAAAAAGTCCACATTTTTCTTTTATAGCGGTAGCTTGGCTTTACCAGAAGAGGCGAAAAAAAAGCTCGATTCTATTATTGAATATGTCAATAGCGATGAAAATATCTATAGAATTAATCTTACTGGGCATTCGGATAGTAAAGGCGGATACTTAATTAATCGTCAGCTGGCCAATGAAAGGATGTGGGCCGTTAAAGATTATATGGTTATGGAAGGCGGTGTGGATCCAGACATATTCACCCTCAAAGGTTACAGCGATCGGATGCCCATCGCGCCCAATAAGACTAAAGAAGGTCGCGCTAAAAATAGACGAGTTGAGTTAAAGCTCTACCGCTAATCCATACTGACTCAATACCATACTCCTCTTACAAAATACAAAACACAAGACAGGCTGATAGGTCAATGAACTTTCAGCCTAATTCTTTGTCTTACCTTTAATCGTTCTTCAAGAAATAAAGGTGTCCAGCTGTGTTAAATGCAAAGCAAATAGTTAATAAAGCCGTAAAATCCGCTCATATTTCAGGTGTACAAGCACTGAGTAAAGAGCAGTTTGATGCCCTATTTCTAAGTGCGCGAGGCATGGGGGCGGTCAAACAAAAGTATCATGACGATCCTCTAGGCCTACAATCAGGTTTAATGCAAGAAGATATATTTGATTTAATTGGCATCCCACTTAACGCAGAATACTTGAAGCAGAAAAAAGCATTACAAAAAAAATATTTTGCGGATAAAGATAATCTTAAGCCTAAAAAACTGGCAAAAAAAGAGAAAGAATACTTAGCCGCTATTGAAACATTACGAAATGAATTCAAAGTGGATGCTTTCATTGCTGAACGTATACAGGTCATGGTAGATAATCCATCCCAGTATGCACGAAAAAGAGATGAGTTTTCCATGCATTTGAGTATGGATTTTATTGAAGATGATATTGACATCAAAGTGAAAAAAGCGCATGAGTCAGATGCCGAATTTGCCTTGAAACAAAAAATTAACAAACTGATACACGGTACAAAAGGTGAGCCAAGTGAATATGGAAAATTAAGAAAAAACTTTTTATCTGCTAGGCAGAAAATAGAAGACCAACATCAGTTAGAGATAGAAAAATTACGTCAAACTATCGCAGCTCCTGTTGCCAAAGTAAATAGTCAGTCAGAACCAGCATTAGAAGAAAATCGCAAAAAGCAAAAAGCATTAGTCGATCATTTTCCGACAGCTGCAATCGAAAATAATAATGTATTACGGCTTGAGACAGTTAGAAAAAGATATGCCCAAGCAATTAGTGAATGGCGGATTAAACCAACAACTGAATTAGCCAAAGAAATTGAAAGATTAGTCGTTGAGAACGAAGTATTGGTCTTGCTCAAACAAGACCAGCACAAATATGGGCCCATGGATGGAAAAAAACGCTCAGAAGCAATGTGTTCTGTATTGTTATCAAGATTAGAAACAGAACAAAATGAATTGTTAAGTCGTAAACAACAAGAAATTATGGCGTGTGAAGCACCAATACAAGCCCAGTTACAAGAGCTAGAAGAAAGACGAGTTGAGGCCTTAGCGAAATGCAAACACGACCATGCAAGTGAGCTTAAAGTTGCAGATAAATATTTTGATGAAAATATATTGCCATTAGTTAAAGAACTAAAAACACAAGAAGCACATAAATATTTTGTTGTCTTGAGTAAAAAAATGAAGTCTATTCTAGTGGATAATGTCGCTGAGCTAGAGCAGGTTGACTCTAATACCATTGGTTTTGTCGGGCTGTTTAATGAACTGCTCTCAGATTTAACTATTTTAGGCGCAGTGCAGCATATTGGTGTGAAAACAGCTCAAACATTCATAGAAACTCAGGTACAAACAAGCAAACCTATAGATGAGGGTATAGCTCAGCGCTTAGTTGAAGAGGCAGCAGAGAAAGTCAGTAAAAAAATAGGTAAAGCATTAAGCGAAAGTGTCGGGGCTAAAGATGTGTTTTCACAACATGTTGCACACATGGAGCAATATGCACGAGTACAAGTTCCCAAGCAATTAGCGGAAGAATTTGATGCTGATAGCTTTACAAACTTTTTACCTAGGCAAGAGGTTGTAACCGCTTCAAAAGAAGAGGATCGTATCCCAGATTCTATTTTTGATGTTATTGAGCAGTTTAATCAAAGCAAAGGCGTTCTAGACAAACTGGATACAGCCAAAAATGTATACAAAGCCATCACAACGGCCAAACCGGGCAGTACATTTTTTACTGAAACGCCTGGTAATAATGCACAAGTGTTTGTGAAGGCTCTAGAAGATGAAGCACTTGCTTTTAACTATAAAATGTTAGAGCAATTTAGTGGGGCGATAGAAACTTTACATGCCGAACGTGCCTTGAATCAAATGGTAAACGAAGATGAATGGGTTGGCTTGTCGACACAAGCAAAAAAATTACAAGAAGAGAAAGCAAGTTTAGATAAAGAGTTTACAGCCTTATGTCGTCTGCACCAAGAAAAACGCAAAGCTTATAAGCTGGCACAAGCACCTTTTGATGTAGCAAAGCAAACTTTGGCGGACTTTGTGGCTGAACGTCAATTATTGGCTGAAAAGTTAGAACAAGAAAAAGCAGCTGCTTTTCAGGCACAAGAGGAACTTTATGCAAAAGAATTACCGCCCGAAAAAAGAGCGGAAATAACAGCAGCGCTTACGGCGCTAGATGAAAAGCATGTGGAGACCTCACTGGCGAATGATCAGTGGTATAGTCAAGAAAAACGAGCGTTAGAAGATGAGCATGAGGTAAGAAAGGCAGAAGCTGATCAACAGTATAATAAACAGCTAGTTGCATATGATGAAGGAACAGAAAAAGGTGTTCATCGTATCTTAGAACGAGGCTATGCGAATGCTAAAACATTTAACATCGGAATTTTGGCTTCAAAAAAAGATTTGCAAAAATATAGACAAAACCATCGAGAAATCGAAGAGGTGATTAAACAGTTTCGTATTGAGCGGGAAAGCGGCAAGCCCGTATTAGCTCAAAGCCGAGATGACGCTAAAATAAGCTCTGAGCAACAGCTTGAGTCTGACATATCTTCTTTAGTATTAAAACTGGGCAAAAAGAAGCTAGATGCACAGAGAGAAAGAGATAATGCCAAAGCAAAAATATTGTCATCTCAAGCAAAAGTCGATAAACGGGTTGACAAAATACAAAGGCAGCAGAAAAAATTAGAAGCCAAGCTAGCTGTTTTAGATGAAAAGATTGAGGCGCACAAAGAACAGGTTGATCAAAGAGAGCAAGTTTTACTGGGTATTTCCAGAGAGTTTTATACTGCTGTCAGTGAATTTAATGAACATAAAACTAACTTGAATAAACAATCTCAAAAACTATTGGGTCAAGTTTTTGCGCTAGATGCCAATGGTGAGCCACATTTGCGGGCACTGCAAACCATGTTTGCAGGTGCGCATAAAAAAATGGCGGTTATTGCGGTAGCGTCTGAGCAGTTACTACCATCTATTGTAGATGGTGTATCAACTCAAACAATGACTTATGACGATGTTGCTAGTAAGGTAATGGGCAGGCGTGACGTGAAAGAGGTTATGCAAACAGCTGACGAGCATGGTCTGGCGGATAAAGCGACAGATAATGTTATTCAGTTTGGCGCTAAAAGTATAGTAGAAGGCGTAAGTGGCCAAGCTGTTAAGGTCGCCACGGCCTTTGTTGACGGGCTTGCTCAAACGGTACAAGCAGAGCAAAAATTCTCTGCACGGCAATCTGAGGTTAATGCCCGTGCACAAGCACTTGGGCTTAATGTTGCGGAGCAAAAGCCAGAAATTAAAGAGGTCGTACTTGATCCTAAGAAAAAAGGTCTCTTAAGTTCTATTTTTAAAGCGATTGGTGGCGTCTTCAAGTCAATCAGAGATGCCTTTACGGGTACTAAGCAAGAGCGTGAAGAAGAGCGTGCGCGTTTTGACGAAGTTGCTGCAGAAGATATAAAAGTAACACCTGGTAAACCAGAACCCACTGCAAGAAAATCACTGACTTTTGCGGCAAAACAATTTGCTGAGCGTAGTGGGCAACTGGGTGCGAAGCAGACAGACCAGAGTGCTGAGGCAGCAGTTGATGCGACAGTATCGACCCCAACGGATGCGAAGCAAAAAAAATCAACCAAAAGAAGAAGTGGTCGCTGATAAATATTTTATCGGGACACCCCTGTTAAATTTAAGTATCGCGACAGCCCAGTTTAGTTGACAATATTTTTAAACAGGTATATATTGTTGTTTTGCGTTAATATATGCCGTTGGTTAGTAATATATGTCTGCTCCTCGTTCAGAACAAATTGATATCAATTCAACACCTTACTATCATGTTATGGCGCGCTGCGTTCGTCGCAGTTATCTTTGTGGCATAGATAGCGTATCTAAAAAAGATTATTCGCATCGAAAACAATGGATAATTTCAAGGTTAAAATTCTTAGCTCAGATTTTCTCCATTAAGATTGCTGCTTATGCAGTTATGAGTAACCACTATCATGTTGTTTTATTTGTGGATAATGATGCTGTTAAAAAATGGACAGAGGATGAGGTCAAATCAAGGTGGGCATCGATTTTCCCCAAGGATGCTAAAAAATGTGCACATATTAACGCTAAAATTCCTATATGGCGTGAACGCTTGGCAAGTATTAGCTGGTTTATGCGCTGTATTAATGAAACAATAGCCGTTGCTTCTAATGATGAGGATGGGTGTTCTGGACGATTTTGGGAAGGACGCTTTAAATGTCAGGCTTTATTAGATGAGGGGGCGTTACTCAGTGCTATGGCCTATGTAGACTTAAACCCCATTAGAGCAGGTATTGCTCAGACACCAGAACAGTCCGAATTTACTTCTATTTATGAGCGTATTCAATGTTTAGGAGCAACAGATAAATTTAAAAAAACGCCTAAACAACCTGCAAGATTATTGCCACTGTTAAATAACTCAAAAGTTACAAAGCCTAAAATTGAAATAGAATTAGCAACATATTTAGAGCTGGTAGATTATACGGGCAGAGTTTTTCGTGAGGATAAAGTCGGAGCGATTCCTGAGAGCTTACCGCTTATTTTAAGACGGCTAAATTTTGATGGTCCAGGCTGGATTTCTATGGTCAAAAACATGCATCATTGTTTTAGCCACGCTATTGGTAGTGAAGTCTTGTTAGTGGATTTCAGCAAAAATAAAAAGCGAACCTTAAAAGGTTTGAGTGTTGCAAAACAATCTTATCTAATTTAATCAACATCCAGATTAAACTATATATTATTCTGTATTTTAGGATACGGAAGTTTTAGCATGCTTTTCAGTCATCAATTTAGAACTTTGCAGGTCCTTGGTTAATAATTTTATATTGGCCTAGGCTTGAAAGCATAAAGTCCAAATAGCCAAACGTAATTTTAGCCAAATATGTTTGGTATTTCATGTTTTATTAGGGCTGTCCTAATTAAAGTTTAATCAAGACAGCCCTAGTCTAGTCTACTCTAGTCTACGAATTTGTCAGGGCTGTCCTGATAATAATTTAATTGAGATGGTTATTTTTTGATCTTTTGTGAGGTGCTACTTGCTGCTGGCGCAGGAGTATTTCTTAGTTGTGCTTTCATAGACTCAATATAAGAATTAATTTTTTCTTGCATCTCAGGCGCAGGTTGTAAGTCGGAGGCTCTAATCGGTAGTCGGTTCAAGGGGTGAGTACAGAAAATATTTTGGCTTTTAAAAGTGGCTTCATTAGCTTTGTTGTATTTTACAAGGGTACTAAAATCAAAGTAGTGCTCATGCTTTTCTGGAGTCCCACCTTGCACTGGAATGATTGAGGTGACTTTAACAGGAATGTTAAATATTGTTTGTGTAACAGGACAAAGTATATCATCAGGTAGCTCAGGCATTTCAAGCCCCCTTTGTCTAAAAGCGTCTGCCAATTGATCAATGATTTCATTGTTAAATCCTTTTCCTTGTCTTCTGGCATCTCTATATGACTTATTATAACTGTTTAAGGCCTGTATTGCTGCTTTCTTGTCTGATTCTGTTTCAGGTCCTTGGATGTGAGGCTTTTCGTTATTTGTGTCAGTAAGTTTATCCGTTCCAATCATTATTACACCTTTTGAAATTTTTATACATTATAATATAGAGTGACTGTTATGTTGCTAATTGAATGCTTTTTTGGAATTTTATTTAAGCCTTCTATCTTTAGAGTTATTACTTTCTGGTTCTTTAGAGTTATTACTTTCTGGTTGTGTCGGTTGTACTTTATGTCCACGTCCTTTTTCTTCCGCTTGCTGTTTTATTTTCGCTTCAAACAATGCGGTTAGGCCACCTACTTTAGCCCTAGGACGGGGTTCTTCATTTTTAGCGGTGGCAGCAGACTCTTGTTTTTGTTGTGCAGCTAGGGTTGGAGACCAATCCTTCTCAGATTGTTGTTGATGCCTTTGTAGCATAGAAGTATACTGAGCATTCATATGGGTTGATTCACCTACAATATCTGGTGCTGGCTCATCTGATTTGTGTTTACGACGTCGTCTCTGTTTGTGTTCTTTTTGACCTTCTTGTTTTGGCTCATCGGATTTATGTTTACGACGTCGTCTTTGTTTGTTTTCGCTTTGACCTTCTTGAGTGGGCTCTTTGTGCTTGCGACTGTGTTTATGTTCAACTTTAGCATCTTGCTGTTGTTCTTGCTTCTGTTCTTGAGGCGCCGCAGTATCTATCTTCTTTTCTTGTAATTGACTTAAGTCTAATGTTGGTAATCCTCTTGGCATTTTAGGGGTAGGATCGTCTGCTTTTTTAACTTCATCTAAATCTAGGCTGGGAACAATTCTAGGCTTAACTGCCGCTAGGTTAAGCGGTGGGACAACCATATGAGGTGCTTCTGAGCCAATTTTTTGTGCTTGACCCACCCCAGGGCCGATTGCTATGGGAGTGATGGGAGGGTAATCCTGCTTCATATCGGCGGGTATTTCTAAACCATCGAGCTCAACTTGGGCGTCTTCTTTATTTGCGACATCATCCACTGTGTCTCCCTTCAGCAAATTTGAATCCACTACATCTGTTAAAAGTGCCTTTTCTCCATCTGATAAGTTTTCTTTTAATTTTTTTATTTCTTCTGGTGTTAATACTTCTTTTTGTAAAATAGCTTTCTCAAATAAAGCGCCAATTTCTTTGTTCTGCTCAAGCTCGGCAGTTTTTGAATCTGGGACACCTTTAGTGTTTTTTGCGTCTAAATGTGATTGTATGTCTACTTTATGCTTATCAATTGCGACTTTCATATCGGCTAGGATTTCAATGGTTCTGTTTGCCTCTGAATTTACTTTTCCAATTTCCTTATTAACGCCTTCAAGCGGAAGTGGTTTTTTAAATTTCTGGTAAGTTTTTTCAGTGTCTAATTTTTCAAGTGTTGGAATTGGAAAATTTGTTGAATGAAATTTATTAGCCTCTGTAATTAAAGATTCTAACTGTTTTGGACTATTTTGATTTCCTCTTTGTATTTCCTTTAGCTCAGCATCTATTTTAGATAATATTTCATTATAGCCTTGTATAATTTTCTCTTCTCTGATTACATTCGCTGCAGCTAGAATTTTATCACTATGGTTTGATAATCTATCATCATCTGTTGATATCGTAAAAGGTTTTGTTGCTGAGATGAAGTGCTGTCGTGTTAATCTATCCGCTTTAAATTTACCAACCTCAGGGAATTTTTTTAGTAAATCTGCAGTACCGGATGATTTTAACATTTTAGATCTTTCGTGTTGAAATAGTTCTGCGAGATGAGGTTGACTTACTCTTGAGGCTATGTTTGTCGTAATGGGTGGAATATTTTCATTTACCATCGCATTTTGAAAATCAGCAAGTCTGGCTCCATTTTCACCTAAAAATCTATTTAAGTCCGTGTTAATAAAACCACTTAATACCGTTTCTTGATTACCTTCTCGAGTTAAAGCAATATCCTTAATAATTAAATCTGGCAATGGCACAACTGCACTATCCTTATGGCCATTTATTGCGCTGCGTATTGAGCTGTTATTATTAGTAAGATCTGTTAAGCTGGCTAGCTCTGTGATTTTCTCTTTGCGTTCCTTCGACAGTCCATTCTCTAATTGCAATCTAGTAACTGCTGAATTTGAATTTATTGCTTGGAAAATAGCTTGACCTGAATGAAAATCACCTTGTTTAAAACATTCATCAGCTAGATCCAGATAAAATTCAAATATTTTTTTTTGCTCCTTGGGGGAAGGCGCCAGAAGAATATCTTCTGCAGCCATATCTGTCATGTCTTGAAAATCCTTAGAAATAGCTGTAAAGCTTGAGCCTTCCTGCATAAAATCATCTGTCGTCACGTCTAACCACATTTTCATATGTGCATGCTTAAGGTCATTTGCAACGTCTTTGACAAGATTACTTTTTTGCCTTTTTGTTCGTGCTTTGCTTACACGTTTCATCATGTCATCTGTAGGTCCTTCTGTTTGTTTATAGGCAGCTTGTTTATCTTGAACGCTTACTTTATCCTTTTCTTTTTGAGTTGTCGTTTCAGCAATTGAATTTTTAAAGTCTTCTGCGATATCGGAATCTTTACTTTCCAGTTCGTTGATAAGAATCTGGTAAGCTTTGATGTTCTTGTCTTTACTAGCAACTGGCTCTGGTGTCTGTATGTACTGACGCAATGCTTTGAAATTATCATTTTGCATATTTGCACAAATAAAAGTATTTAGAAACAATTTTGCATTATCAAAAAAATCTTTATCTTTGTTTGGATCTTTATTTTTTAAAGCTTCTTTGACTTCTAAAATGACCTGTTCAGGATCAGACCTTTCTATGGCCATAGAAAAAGCGATATCTGATATTTGTTTTTTTGTTAAAGGGGGGGCATCTGTTTTGAGCGCTGCACCTTTACTAAGAGCAGCTTGTTCTGCAACTTTTTCATCTTCTGATTTTGGATATTTTTCTCTTTTAGGATCTACACTTTTGATGTATGTATCAATAGATACACCTGATAAAATCTGGGATACCGCATCAACTTGTTTGCTGGCTGTCATTTAGAACTCACCCCTCATAAGAATATGTATATAGTATTTTAACTTCTGTCATGATTGCCTCAGGGATATGGGGTCAAAAACAGAGCTAAATAAAACTTTATAAGCTATAAAACTAACATGTTGCAAGGGTAAATACCACTATTTATGAGCCTGATAATAAACCAGTTTAAAAAAATAGTTTAAAAAATTACAATAGATACAGATAGTTACGATAAAAACTCGGACAAGATCTGATAAAAATAACAGACAATAGATACTTGAAAAGTAGGTTTAGGTACTTGGTGAATTAATAAAGTGTATGTGCAGCAAAATGATAAAATTAAACTGCAGTGGGCTGTAGCCCCAACTGAATCTGTTTTTGTGCATTATGGGGGCTATTTCAAGAGCCTTGTGAGGTTTTCCAAATAAACCTGCTCATCTGCCTCACCCGATGATTGATGTGCCGAGTATAAGGCTTTGGCTAGGACCTCTATCATCATATGCTCAGCTTCTGTTACGTCCCCAGTTTTGCGCACCAGGCGCTCATAGATATTTTTTATACCCAAAGGTTTGTCGGCACCCACTTGTTCTAAAATAGCCACATGTAAGCTTAAATGAAAGAAGGGGTTAGGTTCGCCTTGTTTTAAATTGATTTGATAATTTTCAAATGCTTCTTGATGAGAGAATATACCCTGGTATTCGGGGTGTCTTTTTAAAACATCCACAATAATGCTCTCTAATGGCGTGAGGATTTCACTGCGTAATTCTTTTTGCCAGGCATCAAAAAAAACTTTACGGGTGTCTTGAGGGTTTAAGTTATCCATTCTTCTTCTCGCTTTTTAAGATTGTTTTGGCAGGGTATTCGCATAAGTCACTAATCAGACATTCACTGCATTTTGGACTGCGAGCCATGCAAATATAACGTCCATGCAAAATTAACCAATGATGCGCATCTAGTTTATATTCGTCAGGTACATGTTTTAATAATGCTTGCTCAACTTTAAGCGGGCTCTCGCCTTTGGCTAGGCCGGTGCGATTAGACACTCTAAATATATGGGTGTCTACGGCAATCGTTGGCTCTTTAAAGGCCGTGTTGAGTACCACATTAGCGGTTTTGCGGCCTACGCCGGGTAGCGCCTCTAAAGCAACTCGACTTTTAGGGACGCTGCCATCATGCTGCTCGATTAAAGCTCGACAGGTTTTTATCACATTCACCGCTTTCGTATTAAACAAGCCTATAGATTTGATATATTTTTTTAGGCCATCTACCCCTAACGCTAACATTTTTTCAGGTGTTGCCGCGTCTTTAAATAATGAAACGGTGGCTTTATTGACGCTAATGTCTGTTGCTTGTGCCGACAAAATAACAGCAATTAATAACTGGAAGGTGGACTTGTACTCTAACTCTGTTGTGGGGCTAGGGTTATTGGCCTGCCAGCGTTTGAAGATTTCTATGCGTTTTTGCTTGTTCATCTGGTTTGTTTATAATTCATAGTCTGCTTGGAGTTGGTTTTGTTGTTTCTTTCGCTTCACTCGGGCCATCGCTGCGGCAATATCGGATGCATAATCTGTGTTATGCGCAATTGTATTGTCTTTTTGTTGTTTGGCTTCATTTTCAGCTTGCAAACGACTTTGGCGCCTGTTGAATAAAGCCCGACTATGCGCTGCTTTTTCTAAACGAGGTTCTTCAACATTTATCACCCATGTAGGAACATTGCTGTCAGGGGCTGGGATCATATCAATACAATCTACAGGGCATACGGGCAAACATAACTCACAGCCAGTACAGTCTGTTGCAATAATGCCATGCAATTGCTTTGTTGCACCAATGACGGCATCTACTGGGCAGACTTTGATACATTTGGTACAACCAATACAATGCTCATCCCTTATTACGGCAATCGTAGCCGTTTGCGCATGTTCCGCCTCTACGGGCAATGGCTTTTCGACTGTATTCATCAACTTGGCCAAAGCTTTCATCGTTGGTACACCACCTGGGTGACACAGATTAATATCCGCTTCACCCTTGGCGATAGCTTGAGCGTAAGGTTGACAGCCTTTGTAACCACATTTTTCACATTGTGTTTGTGGTAACAAACTATCAATAGATTCTTGTAAATTATTTAAACTGCTCATCTTAAATTACTTAACACGCATGCCCGGTTGTGCACCGTCGTCAGGGTTAAGTATCCACAGATCTTTACCACCTGGGCCTGCCGCTAAAACCATGCCTTCTGATAAGCCAAAACGCATTTTTCTAGGGGCTAAGTTGGCTACCATGACGGTAAGCTTGCCAATTAAGTCTTCTGGTGTGTAAGCGCTTTTGATGCCGGCAAATACCTGGCGTTGATTCTCTTCACCAATATCCAGCATTAGTCTAATCAACTTATCAGCGCCTTCAACACTTTCGGCATGCACAATTTTAGCAATGCGTAAGTCGACTTTGCAAAAATCATCAATACTAATATAGCCATCGTCTGATTTATCTTTTTTCTGGGTTGCTGGCTTCGCCTCTGCTTTTGTAGGGGCTGTATTTTTTGTTTCTGGTGTTTTTAGCTCTTCAGGCATATTGGTCTCTACCATTTTTTCTACATGTTTGGGATCGATACGTTTCATCAAAGGTTTAAATTTATTAACTTTATGGTTAATTAAGGGAGTATGAATGTCCTCCCAGTTTAGAGGCTTTATGTTTAAAAATTCTTCTACCGCTTCTGCGATGGTTGGCAACACAGGTTTTAGGTAAATTGTTAAAATTTTAAATAAGTTCAAGGCTTGCGTGCAAATTTGTTGGACTTCTTCTTGGGCATCGGCTTGTTTGATCTTTTCCCAAGGCTTATGGCCGTCAACAAATTGATTGGCTTTATCGGCTAATTTCATAATCGTGCGAATGGCAAGGTTATATTGTCTGGCCTCAAAAGCATTAGCGATAGTTTCACCTTCGTCCACAAAGCTTTGCAGTAATGCAGGATCAGACAGCTCGCCTAACTGGCCGTCAAAATTTCTATGGATAAAGGCGGCTGAGCGGCTGGCGATATTCACAAATTTACCGACTAAATCAGAGTTAACACGCTTGACAAAATCATCGAGATTTAAATCTAAATCATCAATGCCATCGCTGAGCTTCGCTGTGAAATAATAGCGCAAATACTCAGGCTCTAGATAGTTAAGATAATGTTTGGCTGTAATGAATGTGCCTCTAGACTTGGACATTTTAGTGCCGTTTACGGTTAAAAAGCCATGAGCAAAAATCGCCGTTGGGGTGCGGTAGCCACTACTCATTAATATAGCGGGCCAAAACAAGGCATGAAAATACACAATGTCTTTACCGATGAAATGGTACAGTTCTTTGGTGCTATCTTTACCCCAGTAATCTTCGAACTGCACGCCTTCATGTTGCGCACAATAGTTTTCAAAACTCGCCATATAGCCGATGGGTGCATCTAGCCACACATAGAAATATTTATTCTCTGTCTCTGGGATTTTGAATCCAAAGTAGGGCTCATCACGAGAAATATCCCATTGCTGTAATCCTGCATCAAACCACTCATTGAGTTTCGCTGAAATCTGGGGTTGTAAGTGGCCACCTTGCGTCCAAGCTTGTAATTGTTCAGTATATTGGTCTAGTTTGAAAAAATAATGTTCTGATTCTTTTTGTTCTGGTGCAACTTGAGACAAGACGGAGACTGGATTAATTAAATCCGTAGGATCATAATGAGAGCCACATACTTCACAGCTGTCGCCGTATTGATCAGCTGCTTTGCACTTAGGACAAGTGCCTTTCACATAACGGTCAGGTAGAAACATTTTTTTGATTGGGTCAAAGCACTGAGAAATACTGCGCACAGCGATATCATCGTTGGCTTTTAGTTTAAGATAAATACTTTGAGAACGATTTTTATTTTCTTCTGAGTGGGTGGTATAGAAATTATCAAAACCAATCCCAAAGGCGGCAAAATCAGCCTTATGTGCTTGATGCGTCTGATTCACCAATTCTTCTGGGGATATGCCCTTTTTTTCTGCTTGCAGCATTATGGGCGTACCGTGTGCATCACTGCCACAAATATGGTAGCATTTGGCTCCTCGGATCCGTTGAAATCGAACCCAAACATCGCTTTGTAGATACTCAACTAAGTGGCCAAGATGTAGATCCCCGTTTGCATAGGGTAGGGCGCTTGTGACCAGGATGTCACGCTTAGTTGACGCTGTGTTTGTCATAACGGTTTCCTAATTAAATGAAAGGCAGAGTTTGGGCATCACTATACCTATTTCAGCCAATAACTTCCATTATCAATCACGAAACAAAGCAGACTATATGAATTCATTTACCCCAGAAGCTATCCGTCAACATTTGTCCAAGCTGCAAGATCCTGAGCTAGGATTCTCTTACAGTGATAAGCGCGTATTAAGGGAGCTTACAATAGATGAAAGTCAGCTAAATATTAGGCTGGTGTATCCTTATCTTACTGAAGTCAAAATGCAGCAACGACAAGAGACGATTTTAAAACATATTCAAGTGATTTGGCCCGATGTTCGTTGCAAAATTGAGTTTAAGCAACACACTAATCGTCACAAAGTGCAAAACAGTGTCAAACCAAAGTTTGGGGTTAAAAATATTATTGCCGTTGCTTCTGGTAAAGGCGGTGTTGGCAAGTCAACTGTGGCATTAAATTTAGCCTTAGGTTTGCAAGCTTTGGGCGCTAGAGTGGCTATATTAGACGCTGATATTTATGGGCCCAGTTTACCCAGAATGTTGGGACAAGTTGGTATCAAAGCTGAGGCAGACGGCAAGAATTTTGTGCCAGTCGAAGGCTTAGGCTTGCAAAGTATGTCTATGGGATATTTAGTTGATGAACAAACACCAATGATTTGGCGTGGCCCTATGGTAAGTAGTGCGCTGCAACAGTTGTTAAATGATACAGCCTGGCAGTCTTGTGACTACATGATTTTAGATTTGCCACCGGGCACTGGTGATATACAACTGACCATGGCACAGAAAATCCCACTCAGTGGCGCAGTAGTAGTGACAACTCCGCAAGATATTGCACTTGCCGATGTTTATAAAGCCTATAAAATGTTTGAGAAACTTAAGATCCCAGTCCTAGGGGTGATTGAAAACATGAGTTATCATACTTGCTCTGAGTGTGGGCACGAAGAACATATATTTGGCTCTGGCGGTGGCGACAAACTAGTGAAAGATTTTGGTTTGGATTTATTGGCTCAGATTCCGCTATCGAAGAGTCTAAGAGAAAAAGAAGATTTGGGTGAGCCTGTTGTAACGCCCAGCGCTCTTACAGAGGATGGACAACGGTTTGTGACTTGTGCTGAAAAAGTGGCGATTAAGCTCGCCTGCGAAGAAATGGAATTGCAAGCACCTATACAAAAAATAAAGGTCTCAGCCTAGTGAGTCCGAATATCAAGCTGAATTTTTAAAAATTAAAATAAGTAGAGAACAACATGGCGATTAAATCAGACAAATGGATTAAGAGAATGGCAGCCAGCCAGAATATGATTCAGCCTTTTGTGGAGAAACAGGTTCGTTATCATGGCGATAACAAAATTGTATCTTATGGTACATCTAGTTATGGTTACGACGTGCGCTGTTCAAACGAATTTAAGATATTTACCAATATTAATTCTAGCATTGTCGATCCCAAAGCATTTGATAAAAATAGTTTTGTGGATGTTGTCAGTGATGTTTGTGTGATTCCCCCCAATTCTTTTGCTTTGGCGCGCACTGTAGAGCGTTTTAAAATCCCACGAAATGTACTGACCATTTGCTTGGGTAAATCAACCTATGCCCGCTGTGGGATTATAGTTAATGTCACACCATTAGAACCTGAATGGGAAGGACATGTGACTTTAGAGTTTTCAAATACAACACCGCTTCCGGCTAAAATTTATGCCAATGAAGGTGTGGCGCAAATGCTATTTTTTGAGTCCGATGAAGTTTGTGAAGTGTCTTATGGTGATAGGGCAGGGAAGTACCAGGGGCAACAGGGTGTGACTTTACCAATCGCCTAGTGAATAAATTGATGGTTATAGGGATGGGGTATAAGCCGCCATCCCTAAAATCTATTCGACATGCTGTGCTTCTTTACCACTGCCCATTGCCCAACTCGTCAGTTGAACGGTGCCTACAATCATGGTGCTCATGATTGCGGTTGGGATAGCGCAAGCAACCAGCAGCGGTGCTCCCCGTAAGATAGACCAAGTTTTATAGGCCTTGATGCCAGCAAAGGCGAGACCAGAAGCTGCGCTGGCAATAGCGATGACTTCCCAATCAGAGTATTGTTCTCCGCCGGAGACTTGTCTCACTTCCTTGTAAGATAGTTCTTGCATCATTCACTCCTTGAATAGATAAAATAGTTAGTTTATTTAGATTTTATAGCGCTACCTTTATTGGAAGTGCTATATATGTTTCAGGGCACTAATTTCTCCTGTACCCACGACACGACCTTTACGAATTTGATTTAGTTTTATGGGCAAGTAATTAAGCTCTTTGGCAAACCAAGTATTAGTGCGATGTCCTTTGCGATGCACGTGTTCGACTTTGATTGCAGTGAAAGTACCAATAGCACTTGCGATTTTTTCTTCGCCCAAAATCCTAAAGGCGTAGGGTTTTATTTCATCGTCTTCCGCTACGGTATAAACCAGATCGGTGTTACCTTGAATTAGGTCATAACGTAAGCGCAGTACTTGAGTGACTTTATCTTGGATATTGTCAGGCAGTGGTTTATGCCAAGGTTTGGGAGAAACATTATTGGCGACCACTTTAGCGACCCAATCAAACGTGACATTACCCTTTTTACTTCTTTTGCCTTCTTGAATATCATAAAAATAATTCTGCGGGATTATATTGCCATTTTCCCAGATGAAATCAGAGCTCTCAACATAGCTGTAAGGCAAAAACTTTAAGATGGGATTGGTCCGAGATTCAAAGTGATATATGCCATCTTTTCGCTGATGTAAGCGATGCACAGATTCGCCAGCCGTGATGCCAAAATATTTAATATCGTAATGCGCTTCGTATTCTTGAATGGGGAAATTCTGAGTCGATGTTGCTTGGTTAACGGATGCCTGGATACTAGGGCTAGCCAGCCAAATTAATGTTGCGATTAGTGTGTTCATTAACAAAAAATGCAAGTTCGTTGTAGATTGTTTCACTGTTGCGTACCTTCGATATCATGGTCATTAAATTGAAGCCCTGTTGTTGGTATAGGCGACCCATCAAACAATATATCATTATGATTATGATTCAAGCGACTTACGGCAAACCAGCTAATGACCTTAGGGTAAAGCCAATGTTCTGCTGCTTGAATTTTTTGCTTAAGACTTTGAGCAGAATCAGTTGATTTTATCGGTAATTTTATTTGAGCCACTATAGGGCCACCATCTAACTCTGGTGTGACAAAGTGCACAGAAGCACCATGCCAGGATTCGTTTGCATCAATGACGCGTTGATGGGTATTCAGACCCTTGTAGTGGGGTAATAAAGCGGGATGAATGTTTAAAATTTTCCCCAAATAATTTTGGACAAATTGTTCTGACAGGATGCGCATAAAGCCTGCTAAAATAATTAAGTCAGGGGCGCAAGCATCAATTTTTTTTTGTAATGCTTGTTCAAATAGTGCGCGTGATGCAAAAGCTTTGTGTGAAACAACTTGGTGGGGAATATTGGCGGCTTGGGCGCGTTTCAGGCCGTATACATCTGGATTATGGCTAATAACCTGTACGACCTCAAAAAAGTGATTATTTGAGGCGTCAATTATGGCTTGTAAATTGCTGCCAGAACCGCCGATTAGCACTAATACACGGCATGGAACATTAGCATGAGTGCTAGGGGTCTCTGTTTTAGGACTCATCACTGTACTCAACAGAAGCCGTTCCTGGTTTTTCTATGATATGGCCAATGACCCAAGCTTTTTCACCTTGGGATTCCAATAAAGCTAAAGCATGCTCTTTTTCAGAGGCTGCAACACATACAACCATTCCGACCCCACAATTGAAAGTCAGGCGTAAATCTGCATGACTCATTTTTGATTTTTCTTGTAGCCATTGAAAAATTCCGGGCAGTTGCCAACTGTTAATATCAATATGGGCACTTGAATTTTCGGACAAAAATCTAGGAATGTTTTCGGTTAAACCACCACCAGTAATATGTGCTGCCCCTTTCATGAGCTTCTCTGATTGTAAGGCTGCTAGTGCTTTAGTGTAAATCCGAGTCGGCTCTAATAGTATATCTTTAATGCTTTGTCCTGCGATCTCAGTATGTTCATACTGGCTGTCTTGTTCTAGAATTTTACGCACCAAAGAAAAGCCATTAGAGTGCATCCCAGAAGAGGGTAAGGCAATAAGCGCATCTCCCGTTTCCACATCGCGTCCATCAATGATTTCCGACTTATCGACTAAGCCTACACAAAATCCAGCTAAATCATAATCTTTGCCGTGATACATTCCAGGCATTTCAGCCGTTTCACCACCCACTAAAGCTATATTGGCTTGCTTGCAGCCATTAGCAATGCTTTGAACGACATTTAAGGTAATGTTTTTGTCTAATTTTCCACTGGCATAGTAATCTAAAAAGAAGAGGGGCTTTGCACCAATAACAATCAAATCATTGACACACATTGCGACTAAATCAATACCTACCCCACTATGTTGGTCCCAGTCTAAGGCCAGACGTAATTTTGTACCAACGCCGTCTGTTGCGGAGACGAGTACGGGTTGTTTCAGGTTATAATCAGACAAATCATAAAGTGCGCAAAAGCCACCCAACTGATTTAAAACTGAGGAATTATGGGTAGATTTAACTATTTTTTTATAGTCATTAACTAACTCATTGCCAAGTTCTATATCAACTCCGGATTTTTTGTAGTCTAGTGGGGGGCACATAATCTATAATCCTTACTATAAAAAAGTAATTGTACAAAAAAATGTTATTATTTCATATCGAAATATAGTGATGAAAGGATAAGCATGTTATTTAAGATCCTTAGAAATATGACAAAAAAACCACAAGCGCTTGTATTGGTCGGGCTCTGCCTTGGTTTTTCTTGGCCCACGTTTGGTAATCTAGAAAAAGCAGATTTATACGAAGCTGTTTTAGCAGCGCCAACACGTCAAGCGGATGAAAGACAACAGTTGTTTCAGGATGGACTGGAAATAGTACTGAAGCGGATATCCGGGGACAGTGAGCTATTAAAAAACAAAGAGATTATATCTGCTTTAGAGTCTTCGGGGCAGTATGTTGAGAAATTTGGTTATTATGGCGGGCAATCGTTGTTTGTGCGGTATAATCCAAATACGGTCAATGAACTGGTTTTAGAAGCGAATCAACCGATTTGGGGGCAGAAGCGTCCAACAGTACTTTTATGGTTAGCGATTTCTGAAGACAGTTTAGATAGAAGGATTATTGGCGCAGAAAGCGACCCCAAAATGCAAGTAGATATTAAGCGATACGCCTCTGAGTTGGGCTTGCCTTTGGTTTTGCCTATTATGGATTTGACTGATATGCGCCAAGTGAATGCCTCTGATGTTTGGGGAGAATTTCCCAGCGTACTACATAGGGCCTCTAAACGTTATGATGCAGATGTCATTGTTGTTGCTAAAATACAGAAAAACCACAATGATGTTTGGGCGAGCCAATGGCAGTTTATGGTTGATGATTATGTCCAGAAATGGGATTGGACATCTGAAGAGCGAGATAGCGCGATCCAAGAAGGGGTTAGCCAGCTTGCGCGTCATTTGCTTCAAAGATATGGTTTAAAAAAAGGACAACAAACCTTGGGTTCGATTTTAGTTGGTGTGCAGGATATCGCTTCAATCTCAGATTTTGCAAAAGCAGAAGCCTATTTAAATAGCTTGGAGCAATTAGATGTTGTTAACGTGAAAGAGGTAACGAATCAAGGGGTTATATTTGAGGTGACGACCATGGGACATGGTGATCCAGAAATATTGTCGCAAGTGATTAGTATGGATAATAAGTTGGTGACACTAGCAGATAAAGATCGAATTGTTGAGAACACCGACTTAACATATCGTCTGGTCGAGTCATTACAACGTTGAGTCATAAAGTAGTTGAGTAATTACGTGCAGGAAACACAGTTAGCATTATCTTTAAATCTGAAAGATGATTGTACATTTGAGTCATATGTATCGGGCTCAAATGCAGACAATATTTTGGTGATACAAAAGATACTGAGTACACCAGACGATGCTTTTATTTATTTATGGGGGCAAAAAGGTGTAGGCTGTTCCCATTTGTTACAAGCGGCATGTCATTACGTGAGTCTGCAGCATAAAGCCTCTTTTTATATTCCATTGGATCCCTCAATGGATGCGTCTAGTGTTTTTCAAAATTTAGAAAGAACAGACTTAGTTTGTCTAGATAATATTGAGTGTGTTGTTGGATTGCCTGTATGGGAAGAGGCATTATTTCATCTATATAATAGATTAAAAGATGCCAAGAAAAAACTGATTGTTGCAGCAAATACCCCACCCAAAAGCCTGGCAATTAAATTACCTGATTTGCATTCTCGTTTACAATGGGGGGTATCGTTTCAAATTTTCTCTTTAGAAGATCATGAGCTTGTTTCTGCATTACAACTACGTGCTAAGCAAAGGGGTATTATACTCTCTACAGATGTATGTGAATTCATTATTAAAAGAGTCAATCGCTCGATGTCTTCTTTATACCAGATTTTAGAAAAGTTAGATAAATTGTCACTAACAATGAAACGTAACTTGACAATTCCATTTGTTAAAATGGTTTTGAATCTGTAAATCACCTGATATTTTGGTCTGAGTCTTCTGAATGATATTGCTGGCGGTATTGTTCATAAAAATGCTCAAAGTCAGCAACACCGAGCGGCTTACTGAAAAGATACCCTTGAATGATATCGCAGTTTTGTTCGGCTAATTTTTCAAAATGTTCTTGTATTTCGACCCCTTCAGCAATCACTTCTAATTGTAAGGCATGTGCCATCGTAATGATCGCATTAACAATTTTAACATCAATGGGATCTTTGTTTAAATTAACAATAAAAGCCTTATCTATTTTAAGGTAGTCAATGGGGAAGTTTTTCAGATAGCTTAAAGAGGAGTATCCCGTGCCAAAGTCATCTATGGCTAACTTTAAGCCAAGTCTCTTTAGATCATGTAAAGTTTGTATGGCTTTGTCTTCTTCATACATCATCATACTTTCGGTCAGCTCTAATTCTAGATAATGGGGGGGTAAATTAGATTTTCGTAATATTTCCTCTATCGAGCCGACTAGATCTTTATCTCGAAACTGTTTGGCTGATAAGTTAATAGCCATTGATTTTAAAGGTATGCCGTTTTTTAGCCATGTTTGCATTTGCATGCAGGTTTCTTCTAGAATCCATTGACCTATTTCTGCTATAAGACCGATCTCTTCTGCAATGGGTATAAACTCAATGGGGGAGATAATACCTTTTTCTGGGTGCTGCCATCTGATAAGTGCCTCAGCACCAATAACACGATTATTTTTGACATCAACTTGAGGTTGATAATGCATAACAAATTGATTGCTATCCAACGCCTTTCGTAACTCAGACTCTAGAATGATACGATCGTGAGCGTTTTCATTCATTTTATCTGTATAGAAGGTGAATGTATTACGACCATCATGTTTTGAATGGTGAACAGCAGAGTCTGCATTTTTGAGCAGTGAATCAACATCCTCACCATCTTGAGGGTAAATGGATATACCGATACTGGGTGTAACGTATAACTCTTTGTTATCAATTTTGAAGGGCGATGATAGATACTCTATAATTTTGTGGGCTAATTTTGACGAGGTATTAATTGGATCATCATCAATCAGTAAAATAACAAATTCATCGCCACTAAATCTAGAAAACATATCTACTTTATTTCGTCCGAGATCTTTTAAGAACGGACAATTATTGAAACATTGTGTTAAACGTGTCACAACCATTTGTAATATTTGGTCTCCGACCGAATGGCCATAAGTATCGTTAATATGCTTGAATCTATCTAGATCTATGAAAATAACAGAGAATGGTTGTTGTTTTTTCTTTGGACAACTATCTGTTTGTATTTTGATCTTTTTTAGGGTGTCTTGTATTTTTTCTTTAATATGTAAGCTGTTAGGTAATTTAGTTAATTGGTCAAAATAAGCAATATGTTTCAATTTTTGTTCAGAAACTTTATGTTCAGTAATATCCCTGATAATAGCCAATGCGTGATTACCATTTAAGACTAAGCGGGTTTCATAATACTTTTTATTATTGACTTCTGAAATATAATATTCAAATGAACGAGATAATTTGCTTTCAAAAAGTTTGTGCATATTGTCTTTAAACAAATTAGTTATCATTATAGGAAAAAATTCAGATAAGGGTTTGCCGACTTCCCACCCGAGTTCAAGGCCTTGAGCTTTTGGGAAATGGTAATCTAAGCAAACACCGTTTTTATCAAAGCAGATCATGATGTCCGGGAGAGCAGACAAAATAGCTTGGTTTTTTTGTTGGCTTGAATCAAGGCTATCAATATTTTTTGTACCGCGAATGCTGTAGCGAACGCGATACTGTAGAATAGTCCAGTTAATGGGCTTTGCAATAAAATCGGTCGCCCCGACTTCATACGCACGATTGATGGATTGATCATCCTCTAAACTTGTGGCAATGAGTATAGCTGTATAGTGTCCATCTTCTTCTTGACGTATAGCTTGGCAGGTTTCAAAGCCATCCATGATTGGCATGTAGACGTCTAATATAACTAAAATTGGTTTGTGTATTTTAAATAGTTCTAGTGCTTCTTGACCATTTTCTGCTTGATATATTTCATAATAATGTGTATCAAGAGATTCTGTAATGAGTAAACGTTGTATGGGATCATCATCTACAACTAAAATAATATCTTTTTTAAGTGTCTTGGACAAATTCATATTAATATTCGCTCTTTATTCTCAGCAGCTCAGATTTTGCTTGTTGGTATTTTGTCTGTAAAGCAGCCAATAAACTTATCGTGCTATCTAAATCTTTTTCGATAGCATAACGTTCTATTTGGGCTAAAGTATCTGCAGTTGATAATGCACCAATACTGGCACTGGATGACTTTAACATATGCGCCATTTTATGGACTTCCTCTAAGTCCGTTTCATGAATGTTCCTGTCAAATTCTGATAGTTTTTTATCCATGGTCTCAATATAAATGTCTAATAATTGATGAACCATACTAGGTTGACCTGCTTTGTTTAGCTGTTTTAATTCATTTAATATTGATCTATCTATAATAATATCATTATTGTTCTCTGTTTCTACATCTGGGATAGTGTGTGGATTGTGGACAGTTTCAACTTCGATGTCTGATTCAGAATCCATCATGACCGGTATATCGGTGGTTGTTTGGTTTCTCTCAATATTTTTATTTGGAAGCCATTTTACTAATGCCGCATGTAAATCATTTTCGGAGTAGGGCTTTGTGATAAAGTCATTCATGCCGCAATCAATACATTTATTTTTATCTTCTGTTGTGACATTTGCGGTTAAAGCAACAATAGGAACATGAGACTTTAAAGTTTTTTCGAAAGTTCTAATTTTACGGGTTGCATCATAGCCATCGACTACTGGCATTTGGCAATCCATGAGGATAAGGTCATAGCTGGCCATTTTATATTGATCAAAAACTTTTTGTCCATTACCGGCGATTGTCACCTTACACCCTAAATCTTCAAGCATGATTTTGACTAAGCGTTGATTCACTGGATTGTCCTCTGCCACTAATATACGCTTGTTAAATATGATTTCTGATGGTGAATGTAAGTTTTCATTAGGTGTTGGAATGATGCTCGTTTTGTTGTGTACAATGTTGTAAATTGATGAAAATAAAGGTTCTTGTTTTACCGGCTTTGATAGGTAGGATAATATACCAGTGGCTTCTTTTTGCTTAGGTGATATTTGTTGCGTGATGGAGCTCAGTAATATTTTTTTGGGTTGTTGATAATCTGGATTATTATGAATCTGAGTCATCAGTTCTATGCCGGAGCAACGTGGCATATTTTGATCTGAAATAAGAATATCATAAGTTTGGTTATCGTTATGACAGGCTAAAAGTTCAAGCGCTTCATGAGCTGAGGTGACATAGTCACATTTTATATTCCATGCTAATAATTGTTCTTTTATTATTTTGCAATTAATTTCGATGTCGTCAACGACTAATGCATATAAGTTATCAAATGTCATTTTCTCACTAGACGTGATGGTTTGTTGTTCATGTCTTGGTAATAAGATATTAAATGAAAACGTTGTACCTTTGCTCAAAGTGCTTTTGGCAGAGATTTGACCCTGCATCATTCCGACTAGTTTTCTACAAATACTCAATCCTAACCCAGTACCACCATAAACACGACTGGTAGAGCCATCAGCCTGAAGAAATGGGAAAAATATTTTATCAACTTGATCTGGCGTAATACCACAGCCGGTATCACGTATATCAATTTGTATATTCTGAAATGTTTTGCATTCTTCTTTTTCTGAATCATTTTCAATGCACTTTAGGTGCAGCCCAATGGAACCTGATTCTGTGAATTTTAGAGCATTACTAATCAAATTGATTAATATTTGTTTGATCCTGAGTTCATCGCCAAGATAGGATGGATGAAAATTGGGTGGTATGTCGAGTATGAGCTCCAAGCCTTTGCTTTGAGCCCGCTCAGCAAACTGTAAGCTAACTTGTTCAACAATGTGCCTCATATCAATCACATTTTGCTCTAGAACTAGCTGTTCTGCTTCAATTTTAGAGAAATCTAAAATATCATTAATAATACCTAGTAATGTATCAGCAGAGCTACTGGCCACTTGTAAGTATTCAGTTTGTTTGTCTGTCAGTTTTGTTTTAAGTGTGACTTCAATCATACCTAAAATACCATTAAGAGGCGTTCTGATCTCGTGACTCATATTAGCAACAAACATAGATTTCGCTTGAGATGCTTGTTCAGCCGTTTCTTTTGCTTTTTGTGATTTGATCAGTATTTGTTCTAGCTTTCTATTTGTGATGGATAATTCTTGGGTGCGTGATTGAACTTCGTCTTCTAAGATAAGTTGACTTTTTTGGATGTTTCTTTCTCTTGCTTGTATCTCTTTTATCATAAGATTGAATCCATCTGCAAGCTCACCTAGTTCATCATGTTGCTTTAAATTAACGCGCAATGAATAATCTCTTGTTTTTGTGACTTTTTGCATAGTATTTTTAATCGCAATAATAGGATCTGTAAATATTTTTTGTAATTTGAATGATAAGGCAAGCGCAACCAAGCCTGAGCTTAAAAGAAATATACTGCCTATCAGGATATAGTCTAAAATGCTATTTTTAAGTAGATCTATATTGTGAAAAATGTGTAACGTGCCGACTGTTTTGTGATCTAGTTTAATTATTTCCTTAAAATGTAAACCATGCTTTGTAAGTTGGTATTTACTGTTTTTGGCATCAAAGCTTATTAATTTGGGTTTGATGATATTCCAAGATAATTGATTAATACCTTGGTAGTTTTGTTTGGGGTTGCTGAAACTCGCGATTAGATTTTTTTGGTTGTTTAATACGAATGCAGCCGCAACATTTTCTTTGTATTTCAATGAATTTAAAATCTTTTGTGCAGCAAACTTGTCATTAAAAACAATAGGTGCTGTTAGGTTAGAACTCATGATGTTCGTGATAATAGAAGATTCTGTGACTATGCTATTTTTGATGACAAAAAACTGATTGATGAGAAAAGCAATAAATATAACAATAAGCGCAATGGTCGTATTCAGAACCAACACGGCCTTCAGCTTATCTTGAATTGGTAGGTTTTTAAAATAATTTCCCATAGTCGTTACTCATCATCCTCGGTATGAGATACATTGAGTAGGCTCGACCGGACAAATAGGTCTGATGCTTCTATTTGTGATTGGTTTATCTTTAATGTCATTTTATTTTTTTTGATGTTGAGATATATCATTCCGCCATTTTCAGTAAAATCTTTCTGGGCGCTAATGGTTAATATCGCATTTTCTTGACTGACTTTTGTGAGTGCTTTTAGGTTTTTCTCATCTAGGGGCCTAGTAAATACCAACTGACAATTTTCTACTTCTTCCAAACTTCTCAAATGTACAACACGTATTTTTCTCTGGTGTAACGATTTGCCATTTAATGTTTGATACGCATTTTCATTTATTTTTTCATCATGGAAGCAAAATAGTAGATTGTTTTGATTCATAACATAGTGTGGCCAAGTTACAAATTTTGAAATATTATAAACTGAATCCACTTGTTTTTTTATATTGGTTTCTACTGTGCTAATTTCTTTTGCAACAGACGCACTGACATTTAAGAAAGTCATTAGTAACGTGCTGATTAAAGATGCAAGTCTGATATTATACATAGTCTTTATTTTGCTTATAGAGTATTACTATATATGTCGGCTAAAATTGAGAAATATTAAGGGGCGTGCTGCACTTAATGTCATGCCAGCGAAGGCTAGTCTCCTGAATTTTTGATGAATTAGATGGCAGCCTTCGCTGGCATGACGGGGCTTTAATAATAAAATCAGACAAAAAAAGAGCCTTTCGGCTCTAGTGTGGGGAGAGGGTTTTATTTTTTTGTAGGTCTGTAGGGTACGCTGCAAGTTGGTTTAAGCATATTTTGCGCAACGTCTTTTAGTTCTGTCGGATCAGCTTTTTTCAAGTCAAACCCGGGTAAAAAGCTGTTCATTAGTCCGCAACCAATATCAATCATCGATGCACCTGGTTTATTAATCGTTTTTGCCACATGACTTATTTGTTCAACACTGGCTTTAACAGAAGGCTCTTCGACGTGCCCTAAAAGCGTGCTAAAGAAAGAAGCAAAGCTACCAAAAGCAATTTTTAGTGCATTACCAGCTATACCAAAAACAGAACCTGAATTGCCACTATAGTGTACGCCCGTGTTGACTTTGGGTTGGTTTCTTTGTTTAAACAGGTCTGATAGGCCTGCTAACATTTCTTGACCAATTTTCCAGCTTCTGTCGTTTGTGCCATTCATCATAATTTTTCCCCTCACAATGGATAAGTATATGTTTTATAGTTTTTTTTCTTATGTAGTTAGTTTACAATTTGGTCGTCTGGCTTGCAACAGAACCCAGATAAGCGGCATAAACAACGAGCCAAAAGGCTCGTTGCTATCGATGTGTAAATACACTTAAAAGTATTAAGTCTATTTTTCTTTGATTTTATAGTGAGCTTCTAACATCTGCGCGTGGTTCGTCTAATTCAGCTACAGGGGGCGCCTGGGCGCCTCTTTTTGGCCATGAGGGAAGATAAGACCTGGCTGAGGTGAATGCGCTAGATAGCTTATCGCCAGCTGTACTAGCTATTTCTCTTGTGACCTGGCAGCCACTCGATGCTGTTTCGACGCTTTTATTTTTGAGTGCTACTGCGGTTTTAAAGCCCAGGTAAAGTGCACCAACACCTAGACCTATAGTCGCAGCCCCAGCCCCTAGAAATAAGCCCGCTGTGGCAATATTGCTGAGCATATTGCCCAACGTAAATAGTTCACCTTCGATTTGAATTGCGGTTAAGCCCATTGCAATAGGCGTGGCTATCGCAGCTGCCGCTAGTAATTTTTTTGTCTTGCTCATGGCTAATGCACCTATAAGTTAATTGTTATATGTTAAATAAATAGTCTTTTTCCTGTTAGTGGAAACGTCTATTTCTATCTATATTGTGTAATCGATTTGAGCTTCTGACATCATCAGTATCAAAATCGGAACCTAGGGCAGCTGCGCCATGGGCATCGTCTGCTGTTTCTCGTAAATTGAGGATTTCGCGATTTGAAATTTCCTCAAAATCGTATTCATACTCGTTTTCATCTTCATCTAATTCAGAGTCCGTTTCAGGTGCGAATGTCGCATCTAAGTATTCTGAATCTTCTGCCATTGATTTGGCTTGATTAAAAGTGTATTTCACTGCGTTGTAGACTAAGTGTGCACTGCCTATAATTGCGCCAGATGTTGCTATATGAGCCATAAGATTAATTATACCTGATTGAGGGCTCATAACAGCTGAGCCTATACCCCATAAAACAGATAATGCCGCAGAACCGTAACGTGCTAGTTTTTGTCCAAAAGTCATGATAAATACCCTAAGATTATTAATTACTGTGTTTGTTAAAATTACATGCTGCTATGCTAAACCAGATGTGAACCTGATAGCTAGGGGTAATGGCTCATTCATAGATAGAAGGTTAAATTTATATTATCAAAGGTTAAACATAAAAAAAACGGGCCTAATGGCCCGTTTTTTATTAGCTTTGAATTAATATGTAAGTCTGGTAGGCACTTTTCCGAGATTAGCTCTGCTTGATCTTCTTGGCGCTACAACATCAACATCAGCATCAGCATCAGAGGAAGAAGCAGTTGCATTATTATAACCAGTTAAAATTGCGGCACCGATAGCGGGTAATGCTATGACTGCAGCAGATTTAGCAACGTTTGCAGCGATGCCAGTAGGAGTCGCGTCACTTTCCATAATAGAAGAGTATACACCCCATAAAACAGAGAAAGCTGCTGAACCATAACCAATCATTTTTTGTGTGGGAGTCATAATAAATACCTCTAAGTAATATAGTAAAATCATTGTTGAAGCGCTTAAGTAATAACAAGCCGCTGTCTAGTGAATCCATAGTACCTTCAATTTTGCTGGAATTACCAGTAAAAAACCTATATCTCAGATGAGAGGTCGAATATATAACATCAAAGGTTAAAACAAAAAAAACGGGCCTTAAGGCCCGTTTTTTAATATACACGGAGGTGTGCTCTTATTTTCTAAGTCTAGCAGATCTTCTGTTTCCTTCTTGGTCACAAGTTGTGCCATAAGTTGCATTTATGTCATAAAGTGCAGTTGCTGCTTGTTGAGGCGCTGTTCCGTTTGATGGCAAATAAGATGCGGCTGTTTGAAAAAGTGAAGCAGTCGCATCAGTACCTGTTTGCTTTACAGATGTAAAAGCATTACCAATTGCGTCTGTGTTAACACGATTCAGCATTCCACCAATAAAGCTGGCAACGCTTGAAATGATGTTAGAAAAAAAGTTAGTAGCTTGTTGAAAAAAATTCATAATAAATACCTCTATTGTTACATTGATTGATTGCTGACAAATGCTTTAATTAGTTAGCTATGTCAGTTGCAAGCATGTTAGTCATAAAATTTTAGGATTACCAGACGAAAACCTATCTAGAGGATAAGCGGTGTTATTCTACTGCTGACTGGTAGAACTAAAAAGTTTATGGGCGATATCCGCAATATTTTTGCCCAAAGCCAAGCATAAATTCCGTTCGTCTTGGGTTAAATTATTTTGATTTTGACCAGAAACATGGCTTGCCCCATAAGGTGTACCCCCAGATTGGGTTTGATGGAGCGACACTTGATTATAAGGTAACCCTGATATCAACATACCATGGTGCATTAGGGGTAATATCATGCTTAAGAGCGTGCTTTCTTGACCGCCATGCATACTGTCACTAGAAGTGAAGACGCCCGCAGGTTTGCCTATGAGTTGACCTGAGAGCCATATATCCAAAGTACTCTCTAAAAAAAACTGTAAATTAGCCGACATATTCCCAAACCGGGTTGGACTGCCTAAAATTAACCCGGATGCATCTATTAAGTCTTGGGCTTGTACAAATGGATGAGCTGCTCGCTTTGTGTTTGATTCAGCTTGCAACGTATGTATAGACGGAACGGTTCTAATTTTAGCTTCCATTTGTTCGTGGTTTTCTACACCGAGTGCAATTTGCTCCGCCATTTTTTGGGTTGCGCCATGACGACTATAATATAAAACGAGAATGTGAGACATAAATTACCTACTGCTATGTTTTGTTGTTTTCTTCATCTGCTCTTATTTTGAAGAGCGAAGCGAATCATTCCCTCTCCCAATACTGGGAGAGGACGGTCGAAGACCAGGTGAGGGTTAGTTTTGTTAGGGTAGAGATTGGTAACCCTCACCAGGTTTACTGCGTTTTCACTTAGTAAACCATCCTCTCCCAGTATTGGGAGAGGGAATGATTCACTTCGTTCATCAAACACGTTTTCTACCTTACCTCAATCTATAATCCAAATTCAGGCAAACTTAAGCCTCACCAGGTTTACTATTTCTCTAATTGTCCATTATAAGCGCCAAAACATTCTCAGGCGGTCTGCCAACCACGGCTTGGTTATTTTTAACGACGATAGGGCGCTCGATTAATTTTGGATTATTGTGCATAGCACAAAGTATGTCCTTTTCAGTAGAACTTTTATCCGCTAAATTCAGGGTCTTGTATTCTGGTTCTTTGGTGCGTAGTAAATCTCTAGCCGATGTATAGCCCAAGAATGCAATAATTTGTTTTAACTCATTGGGTGAAGGTGGTTGTTTTAAATACTCTATAATATTAGGCTGAAAGCCATGTTCCTGTAATAAAGACAGCGTTTGTCGAGACTTGGAGCATTTGGGATTATGGTAGATTGTTATGGACATTGACGCTAAACTCCTTTATGTACTTTTTATTTAATAAAGACTATATTTTTTGATATCCATCACTAATTTTGCTTAAGTGTGAGTTCTAACAAATATACTCAGGATAAGTCATATGCAAATTTGCAAGCATTGTATCGTATCAGGCAAGGTTCAAGGTGTTTTTTTTAGGCAAACTGTCCAAAAAAGAGCGAAAGCTCTGGGTGTAACTGGCTGGGTGCGCAACTTACCTAATGGTACTGTTGAAACGGTAATATGTGGAGAAGATGATGTTGTGCAAACGCTATGCGATTGGTTGTGGCAAGGGCCAGACGCAGCGCAAGTAGCTGATATTATTATTCAAGAACATGACTTAGAAGCACATACAGATTTTACCGTTCGGTTTTAATTCCTAAATAAATTTTATGTTTGGTTGCGTTGCAAAAATATCTTGAGCATGCTTGATTTCTGTTTAAATAATCGGTATGTTGCCTGCTCACGTTATATTTTATGCATAGGAATAATAACAATGAGTAACGGAAAATTAGTAAAAGCAGCTGTTGTTGCTTTAAGTTGTACTTTTGGTTTGGTTGGTTGTGGCACTTACAATTATACTGGTGGTTTTCAACGTCAAGCAAAATCATCTGTTGAACCAACACAACAAGTGGCTGCTCAAGAGCAAGAAGTTGTGAAACAATTGGTCTCTAGTACATATAATTTCAAATTTGATAACGCTGCTTTGAATGAAGATGCTAAATCTGAATTAAACCAGTTTGCACAATACTTAGCTAAAAATGGCGAAGCAAAAGTTCACGTTGAAGGTTACGCTGACGCTCGTGGTAAGCCAGAATACAATGTCGCTTTAGGTATGCGTCGTGCAGAATCTGTTGCTAAATTCTTAAAAGAAAATGGCGTACAAGAAAGCCAAATCGAAACAAGAAGTTTTGGTTCAGAAAGATTAGCTGACATGAGCGATTCAGCCGAAGCAAATGCTGCAAACCGTCGTGCGGTTGTTTACTTTGAAGTTGAAAGCGAAATTGTTTAATTAATTTTGAGTGTCTGTGTTTGGTCAACTTTAACACTAAACTTGTATCAAGCCTGATCGCTCCTAATTATTTAGATTAGAAAAAAGGCGCCTTTTAAAGGCGCTTTTTTTATGGCTGATATAGAATCTGATATTTACATTTTTTCTTGTAAAAAACCTACAATACCATCCAGATCGACTTTTTCAATATCGGTACTGCGGCGGGCCTTATACTCAACGACACCTTCATCTAACCCTCGTTCCCCTACAACGACACGATGTGGGAAGCCAATGAGATCTGCTTCAGCAAACATACGGCCTGGTCTTTCATTTCTGTCGTCTAATAGCACCTCAATGCCTAAATGAGTAAGGTCATCATATATTTGTGTAACAGCATCACGTACGCGATGAGATTTGTTATATTTTAATGGAACCAATATAACAGAGAATGGAGCCATTGCCTCTGGCCAAATGATGCCACTATCGTCATGATTCTGCTCTATTGCGGCGGCGACGATGCGAGAGACTCCGATGCCATAGCAACCCATTTCAGGCGCAACCGCTTGGCCTTTTTCGTTTAGGACAGTCGCTTTCATCGATTCTGAGTATTTATTTCCGAGCTGGAATATATGGCCGACCTCAATACCACGGCAAATAGCCAAGGTGCCTTTACCATCTGGGCTGATGTCACCTGCTTTTACGGTACGCAAATCAGCATGCTCGCTTGGAACGGGTAAGTCACGCTGCCAATTAACACCGATATAATGTTTATCATCTTGGTTGGCGCCACAGGAAAAGTCTGACATATTCAGTACAGCGTAGTCTGCAACAATAGGAACTTCAAGTTTAATCGGGCCTACGAAGCCAGCTTGACAACCGCTGATTTTTGCGACGGTTTGTTCATTCACTAATGTAAGAGGACTGTATACTAAGGGATGCTTTTCGGCTTTTAAAGTATTGAGCTCGTCGTCCCCACGGAGTAATAAAGCAACAACTGTGTCGTCAACGCCCTGAACCAATAAAGTTTTGACAATTTGCTGGGTGTTGATTCCCATAAATTGTGCTTGATCTTTGACGGAACGAATGTTCGGTGTATCTGTTAACTGCATTTCTTTTGTTGCGGCTGGGGCCTGTGTTTCGGGGAGTTGTGTAGTGGCAGTTTCAACATTCGCGGCGTAACCCGAATTATCACAAAAGGCAATGGCATCTTCACCAGAATCTGCAAGCACATGGAACTCATGAGATAAGCTTCCGCCAATCGCACCCGTATCGGCTAATACAGAACGATAGGTTAGCCCTAGGCGATCAAATATCTTGCTGTAAGCTTGATACATTGTTTCATAAGTTTCTTGTAGAGAGCTTTGATCCATATGAAAAGAATAAGCATCTTTCATTAAAAATTCTCGAGCGCGCATAACACCAAAGCGAGGCCTGATTTCATCGCGAAATTTTGTTTGAATTTGATAAAAGCAACAGGGCAGTTCTTTGTAGCTTTGTAATTCATTGCGTACTAAATCAGTGATTACTTCTTCATGGGTGGGGCCAAAACAAAAAGAGCGGTCATGCCTATCTTTTATTTTGAGGAGTTGTGGGCCAAATTGCTCCCAGCGGTCTGTTTCTTCCCATAGTTCAGCAGGCTGCACGACGGGCATTAAAAGCTCTTGGGCATTGATGGCATTCATTTCATCTCTTACCACTTGCTCCACTTTTCTTAAAACACGTAACCCCAGGGGGAGCCACGTATACAGTCCAGAAGCAAGTTTTCGAATAAGTCCCGCTCGCAACATGAGCTGATGACTGATTAGTTCAGCATCTTGTGGCGATTCTTTTAATGTAGCAAGTAGTAACTGACTAGTACGCATGTTGGTTTTGGTTGTCCTTTTGCTTTTAGTTTTAAGCCAATTTTGTCACAAATTCGGATTGAGGAAAGTTGTGTCGCAGCACAAAAAATGCATCGTTTGCTAAGTCATTTAGTTCGAGCGCTCTATATGCCTGAACCATAATGCTTAACGCTTCTTCTGTTTGGGGGGCTCGATCAAAGTGTACCAGGAGATAATTGCTGCGCGTTGCAGCCGCCAGGTAAGCGCCTTTTTTTAAGTAAAAGCGAGCAACATATAATTCATTTTCAGCCACTAAATTTCGTAAATAGATCATGCGTTGTTTGGCATTTTCTACATATGGGCTATTGGGGTAATGTGAGACTAAGTGTTCAAAAGAGGCCAATGCTTTTTTGCCTGGATTTGGATCTCGTTCTGCTCTTTCCATTGGCAGATATTTACTAAAGAAACCCACAGCTTCAGAGAAGTGGATTAATCCCTTCATAAAGTAAGCATAATCAACATTAGGGTGGCGTGGATACATACGCAAGAACCTATCTGCTGCAGGTAAGGCTTGTGAATAATCTTCTCCTAAATAATGTGCGTATATTGCACCTAGTTGTGCTTTGTCTGCATATTCCCCAAATGGGTAGCGTGCTTCTAAAGCCTCAAAGTCCTCTACTGCCAAACTAAAACGGTTTTTACGTGTATGTTTGACTCCTTGCTGATAAATTTCATTCGCCGCCATGGCATTATATTTTTCGTCTTTGGGATTTGAGCTGCAGCCGGTCAGAAGTGACCCAGCTAACAATGCAACACTTAAGTTTTTAATTATTGTTTTCATTTTTTATTCCATTATAAGGATCATGCCTGCAGCAAAGAAGGTTAAACCAAATAAGCCTAATAATCCAACTTAGATAAGCTAATAAAACTAATAGTAATTTATCACAATATTAGTTAAAACACTTAACAGGGCTGTCCTGATAAGAATTGTTAAGGCCGACCTGTTAAGGCTGTCCTGATAAAACTTAATAGGGCTGTCCCGTTAGGAATTACAAGTTACATAAGGGTTTTCTGATTTATGAGCAGGGGATAAGCCCCAGAAATGGTTTAAATTTTGTTATTTAAATTTGACAGGCAACTTACGGGTAGCTAGAATCTTGACTATCTTCTAAGTCTTTATAAAGTTACTGAAGGTTAAAAAGCAGTTTATGACATTATCCGGATTTCTCTCCGCACCTTTCTCTCGCGACTTTTGGGTCTCACGTTGGGACGATATAAAACATTTCTTTACTCAGTTAATTAACTTCGAGATATCAGCTCTAACGGGTACTCGTAGCTACTTATTTGGGTTGTTACCCAGTGTCTCGACACTGTGCATGTTACTAATTGCAAGTGCTGGCTTAGCTGTTGCGCCATGGCTTTTAGGTATAGTGACACAGACTGCCAGTACTTATTTACATTTTTATGCCGCGACCGTGCTCGGGGTTACAGCATTTGGTTTTGATAGCTATTGGTTTGATGGCCCAAATAAAAAAGCAGAATATAAAGGTTCGCCTGTTTCTGAGGGGGCTAAGTATGGTGTGGGGGTATCTGAGAGCAGACCTAGATTAAATTTATCAAAATTAGTCAAACATGCTCACCATTTGGTTTTGGCAGGAGAATATTTTCAAGGACTGAGTGGTGCTGAAAAGCAAGCTATTCTAGAGAAAGATGAGGCAACAAACATTATCCAAGAGAACTTAGCTGATTATAAGCCGTTCTTGTTGAGTATGGATAAAAAAAATCCAAAATTTGTTTTAATGGGTGCTGGACGATACGAAGCGGCTGGGCATTTAATTTTTTCCGCAGGTTGTTTTGAGGAGAAGTATAATTTAACGGCGAATGAATTAGCTGCCATGACAATGATGGAAATTATTAAGATTAGAAAACGAAAAACCTTAACAAAAGTGGTTATTACCGTATGCCAAAATTTGTTAAATACTTTAGAATCAGTACAGAATGCCAGCCCTTTACTTAAATTTCTATTTCCTATCACTTTTATAGGGAAAATATGGGGTAAAGCAATGGATAGGTTAATTTTCCAAGAATGCCTGATAGACGTCGCTAGGGCAGGAATGGGAGAAGCTCTAAAATCCGGCTTAATCAAATCTGAGTGTTGTACACTGTCGGAAAAGAAGAGAAAGCCACCGGCGAATCAAAGACCAGAATACATCAAGGGTGAACATTGGTATGATTTTATCAAGGCACCACTTTATAACTATGTTCGGGCTCATGAGGGCGCGGAGTACAAGCAGCATTGGTTGGTCGCGTTGGTTGATATTGTTCGGATGGACATGGGGTACTTTCTGAGTCGATTGGATGCTGACAAATTGAGCTCATCAGAAATGAGTGCTGTGCTTTCAGACACCATGAATAATGAAAATTTAAAAAACCTGCGCTTTACGTTGCCTGAAGACATTGGTTATTCAAAAGTAGAGGCTTCTGTCAAAGAGTCCTTTGATTGTCATCATGGCTATTATGCTGCACCAGAAAATCCAGATAGGGTTGTACGTACCTATTTTGATTTACAGGCTTATAAAGCAAGGGTGGCGAAGGATGCTGCGAATGAGGCACCGGATCAGGATGAGGGGCATTCACCCAGCAACAGATTATAATAGTGTTGGATTAGTCTAAGTGAGAATATGGGTAAGGACACCCATTTTCAAATTTTTTATTTCCTTTTTCTTCCAGGCTTTTTTCTCGAAGGCTTTGCTTAATTTTTCTCTTAATATTCTATTCATGCCCACATATTTAATCTATTAAACTTAAAAATACAGATAAACAAGTGATTTTTATTATCAATCTAGATTAATCTGATTTAAAATAGAGCAAATAACTCACTTTATTAGTTTATTAACTAAATGGTCGTATGAAAGAGCAAATTACCCTCAATACAATTATTCCCGAGTCTTTATCTGGCTTACGCTTAGATCAAGCACTAGCTAAGTGCTTCCCTGATTATTCTAGGGCAAAACTAACCGAATGGGTAAGAGAAGGCTCAGTCTTAGTAGACCAGCAAAAATGGCCACCCAAGCGAAAAATATTTGGGGGAGAAGTGATTGACGTTCATGCTGAACAAGCGGTTCTAACACATGAGCCGGAAGATATTCCCTTAGATATTGTGTATGAAGATGATCATATATTAGTGATTAATAAAGCAGCTGATTGCGTTGTACACCCTGGTGCGGGTAATTGGGAAGGGACGCTATTAAATGCCTTGTTGCATCATTGTGAAGATCAAAAGCATTTACCACGAGCAGGTATTATTCACCGTTTGGACAAAGATACCACAGGACTCATGGTCGTGACTAAGAGCCAATTGGCGAATACTAAATTAGTCGCTGATTTAAGTGAAAGAAAAATAGGCCGCTATTATTATGCTGTAGTCAGAGGACGTATTTTAAGCGGCGGAACCATTGACCAGCCTATTGGTCGGCATACCCATAATCGACTTAAAATGGCAGTTATTAAAGGCGGAAAACCTGCGGTGACCCATTATAGAGTCGCGCAAAGATTTAGTGGTTATACATTATTAGATGTTAAGTTAGAGACCGGTAGAACCCATCAAATTCGAGTACATATGTCTCACCAAAATAACTCGTTAATTGGGGATGGTCGTTATGCAGGTCGAGCGCAGTTAATGGCTAATTTAACACCAAGCTTACGGGAAACCATCCAAAATTTCCCAAGACCCGCCTTACACGCATACCATTTGCATTTAGAGCATCCGTTCACAGGTCAGCTTATGGAATGGACACTCCCTATACCTGAAGATATGCAAGCTTTATTAAAGGAGTTAAAAGCGAATGAAAGTATTAAAACCGGATTGGCCAGCCCCCACATGGATACAAGCTTTCACAACCTCCCGGGAGCAAGGCGCTAGTTCACCACCCTTTGGTCGATGTAATCTAGCCCACCATGTGGGCGACAATATCAATACCGTGCGTCTCAATCGCATGGTATTGCAGCAACAATTCAATTTATCTTCTACATTAGTTTGGCTAAATCAGACACACAGCAATACTGTCATAGAACTTAAAAACCCCCATAAACCTGAAAGCCTTGAAGCGGACGGTGCCTGGACTCAGGAAGTGGGCCAAGCTTGTGTGGTGATGACTGCTGATTGCTTGCCATTGTTACTAACAGATACAGGTGGTACGGTTGTTGCTGCAGTACATTGTGGTTGGCGTGGTATCGCAAATAATATTATTGAGCAAAGTGTATTGCAATTGCGTCTCAATACCAATAATGACTTAATGGCTTGGATGGGACCTGCAATTGGCGCTGAGGTTTATGAAGTCGGTGGGGATGTTTATCATACATTCGTAGAACAAGACTATACATATCATCAAGCTTTTTTTCCTATCGTGGGTACGCAAAAATATTGGCTAGATATGTATCAGTTGGCACGCTTAAAGCTAAGTCAATCTGGTATTAATGCTGTATTTGGCGGTAAATATTGCACAGTTAGAAATAACGATAAATTTTATTCTTTTCGTAAAGAAGGTACTACGGGGCGTATGGCTACCGCTATTTGGATCAATTAGTATTTAGATCGACACGTAGTAGGTCACTTTAAAATTTTGAAACTATACCCAATATACTTCAAGGTGCTGTATAAGTTTCGAGGCTAAGTGATGAGATTTAAAGGATATCGACTGAGAAAAGTGAAGTAATAGTAGCTCTATTTCAAGCTTTTAGTAAGGAGATATCGTTTCAAGCTCGCGTTTAGACGAAGAAAATAAATAGCATCTTGAAGTTTATTGGGTATATCCCCATGTTAGAGTTATGTTCAGACATATTGGTCTTTAAATAGATATTGAATTAAGGGAAAACATGTTAGATAAATTTACCACTAAATTTCAACAGGCCCTCAATGAAGCACAATCCTTGGCGGTCACACGATCTCATTCAACAATTGAGCCAGTACATTTGCTAACTGCAATGTTAGATCAAACAGGCGGTACGGCGCGACCTATCTTACAGAAGGCAGGCGCAAATATTCCCCAATTACGCTCTAGCTTGAGTACACAATTGGACTCGTTGGCAAAACTACAAAATGTGACGGGTGAGGTTTCTATTGCCCCTAAACTCAATCATTTGCTGTTATTAACAGAGAAACATGCCAAAGACAGGGGCGATAGTTTTATATCGAGCGAATTATTTTTATTAGCTTTATTAGACGATGATAATGAAGTCAGTAAAGTTTTAAAACAATCTGGTCTTAACAAAGCAAAACTATCTAAAGCGATTGATGAGGTACGAGGTGGTGAGTCTGTCAAAGATGAAAATGCCGAAGATCAAAGACAAGCTTTAGAGCGTTACACTATAGATTTAACCGAACGAGCAGAACAAGGCAAACTGGATCCGGTGATAGGGCGGGATGAAGAAATTCGACGCACGATCCAAGTATTACAAAGACGAACCAAAAATAACCCCGTCTTGATTGGAGAGCCAGGGGTTGGTAAAACGGCCATCGTAGAAGGCTTGGCACAACGTATTATTAATCATGAGGTGCCTGAAGGTTTAAAAAATAAACGTGTTTTAATGTTAGACATGGGACTATTGATTGCGGGCGCTAAGTTTAGGGGCGAGTTTGAAGAGCGATTAAAAGGCGTGTTGAAAGATTTAGCCAAACAGGAAGGCGAAGTTATACTCTTTATTGATGAAATTCATACCATGGTAGGAGCAGGCAAGGCAGATGGCGCTATGGATGCCGGTAACATGCTAAAACCTGCTTTGGCGCGCGGTGAGTTACATTGTGTGGGCGCAACCACTTTAGATGAATATAGACAATACATCGAAAAAGACGCGGCATTAGAAAGACGTTTCCAAAAAGTTTGGGTGGGTGAACCTTCTACGGAAGATACAGTGGCAATATTGCGTGGACTAAAAGAGCGTTATGAAATTCATCATGGCGTTCAAATCACGGATCCGGCGATTATTGCAGCAGCAAATTTATCTCAGCGTTACATTACTGATCGCATGCTGCCCGATAAAGCCATTGACTTGATTGATGAGGCGGCTAGTCGAATTCGGATGGCGATTGACTCTAAGCCTGAGCCTTTAGATAAACTTGAGCGTAAATTGATTCAATACAAAATTGAACGTGAAGCGCTCAAGAAAGAAACAGATCTGGCCTCTAAAGAACGCCTGGAGAAATTGAGTGCAGATATTAACGCTGCTGAAAAAGAACTGGCTGATTTGGATGAAATTTGGCAAGCAGAGAAAGCGGCATTGCATGGCACTCAGCACATTAAAGAAGAGCTAGAGCGGTGCAAAATAGAATTAGAAGCGGCTAGTCGTGCAGGTGATTTAACCCGAATGTCTGAGTTGCAATACGGGCGAATTCCCGAGTTAGAAAAACAAATGCAATCTGCGAATGAACTAGAGACGCAAGAAAGCACCCTTTTAAAAACCAATGTGGGTGAAGAAGAGATTGCCGAAGTCGTTGCCAAATGGACAGGGATTCCAGTGAGTAAAATGCTGGAAGGTGAAAAACAAAAATTACTCAAAATGGAAGATGAGCTGGCGAAAACAATTGTGGGACAAAAAGAAGCGATTAAAGCAGTATCCAATGCAATTAGACGTTCTCGAGCAGGTCTAGCGTCTCCCAATACGCCGGTGGGTTCCTTTTTGTTTTTAGGCCCAACTGGTGTTGGTAAAACGGCGCTTTGTAAGTCGTTAGCCGAGTTTTTGTTTGATACTGAGGCTGCGTTAGTTCGTATTGATATGTCTGAATTTATGGAAAAACATTCGGTCTCTAGATTAGTTGGGGCACCTCCTGGTTATGTGGGCTATGAAGAAGGGGGGCATTTAACCGAGGCTGTGCGCAGAAGACCGTATAGCATTATCTTGCTAGATGAGATTGAAAAAGCGCATACAGATGTTTTTAATATTTTGTTACAGTTGCTAGACGAAGGCAGATTAACCGACTCGCAAGGCCGCACGGTAGACTTTCGTAATTGTATTATTGTTATGACTTCAAATATTGGCGCGGAGCGGATTCAAGAAATGTCAGGCGAAAGTTACGATAAAATGAAATCTGAGGTCAGTGGTATGCTCGGTTCCTATTTTAAGCCTGAATTTATTAACCGGATTGATGAATCAATCGTTTTTCATGCTTTGACGCAAGAGAATATTCGTGAGATTGTAACCATTCAATTGGCAAGTTTAAAACAACGATTGGATGAACGCGGGTTGACGCTTGCCTTAGATGATGCCGCATTAGAAAAGTTGTCAAACATTGGGTTCGATCCAGCCTATGGTGCGAGACCCTTACAACGTGCATTAAGACAATACTTAGAAAATCCATTATCGGAATGTATTTTGCGGGGTGATTATGAAAAAGGCGATAGCATACAGGTATCAGTTGTTAATGATGAAATAATGTTAAGTTAGTGTTGTTTTCGTTTTAAATTTAAAATGTAATGGAGTTTGATGAGTCATTTAAGTTAAATAATGTATCATCAAATTCCATTTTTATCTCATCAGCAATGATCTTGTTACTTTGATATTTTTGGGTAAATGCGTGTAATGCTTTGACCGCATTCAAGATATCTTCACTTTCTGGCTCAGAAAATGCTTTCTCGAAGCCTGTTTCTGAATATTCTGTTCCATAGGTCTGTAAAAACATATTTAGAACATTAAGCTGTTCATCCGTATAGTGAAACTGATTAAGTATAATTAAAGCCTGCCCTACGTTTTCAACTTCTTCTGAATTGGGTTCCATATGCTATCCTCGGATATTTTTCTCATTCTATATAGTTGAGACAAAGCTTTTCTGAATTAGTTCCCTTAATAAGAGTATATACAGGATTTTGTCAGTTCGCGAATTTCGTTATTAAAATAGAATTAAAAACACTGTACAATACGAGCTTATTTATTATTGGGCGATGACGATGAATGCAATCATGACACAAAAAGGCTGTTTATTTCAAAAGTGCCAAAAAGCCTTAGAGTCAAATTCTATTGAGCAAAAGCCCAAGCTGGTACTGGCTATTTACCAAGAGTACCTATTCGGCAATATTGTAATCAGGCCGAAGCATTCACAATTGAAAATAAAAGCGGGATTTCCACCGGATTTAGACTGGGTTGCCCCAAGTCAACTAAAGCACCGAAAGTTAACCCAGCCTATAGGTCGGGCCGCTTTAATTCATGCTGTGTGCCATATAGAATTTAATGCAATTAACTTAGCTTTAGATGCAATTTGTCGTTTTTCTGGATTACCGGAAAAGTACTATGTTGATTGGTTAAAAGTTGCAGCAGAAGAAGCATATCATTTTAGTTTATTACGCCAACATTTGATTAATAATCAATATGACTATGGTTATTTCCCAGTACATAATGGCTTATGGAAGATGGCAGAAGAAACAGCTTATGACCCAATGGTTCGAATGGCTTGTGTCCCAAGATTGCTTGAGGCGCGTGGTTTAGATGTTGCCCCTTTGATGGCCAAAAAATTAAAACAAAATAACGATGAGATTGGTGCCGGATTGTTAGGGATTATTTTTCAGGATGAAATAGAGCATGTCAGGGTAGGAAATCGTTGGTATGCATATTTTTGTGCACTACGAGATATCCCGCCATTGGAAACTTTTAGAACATTGGTGCAAAAACATGCCCCAGAGTTTTTAAGAGGGCCTTATAATGCAATGGCGCGATTAGAGGCAGGGTTTCGAGTTGACGAGATGAAATTTTTGGAAGAAGAAGATGCGAAGCATGGCTGAAATTATCCATAACCAGCCCTAACCAAACTTATGAGGCGCAAAGCGCCATGCACCCCCTTTGATTCCAAATTGGGTTGCGCCTACCTACTGAAAATGGTTTGCTGGTCCAAGCAACCAAAGACAGAATTTTAGTATATTTGTTGACTAGATATCGACTTTTGCTGTTAAAATGACAGAAACTATAAGGCGAAAGGGCCAAGATGGAAAACTATAAAATGCAACAAGATTATTCTACCAGGCAGCAGCGGAAATCACCACGCACTCAATCTAATGCTAAAGTTAAACGTTTACCTAGCAAGCTTAAGCAGGCCATATTTTGGATGATTTTAGGCCTCGTTGGTGGCTTGTTGGTTAATTATTTTTCTAATTCTAGTTCTGAGGCTGTAAAGATTGCGGGTAAGCAAGCGCCCACAAAGCAACAAGTCAATAAAAAGGACGCAAAGCCCCAAGAAGATAAAAGAGTGATTCAGCTGGAATTACCTACTGCAGGTTAAACCAACCTTTTTATTGTATGCACACTAAATTATTTAAAAATAAAGCGGTTAAGCCGCTTTATTTGTATTACCTGCTATTTAATCCTCGCTTTTTCTGTCTAGTCTCGAGATAACTATCTGTATTATATACACATTTCATTCTCATTGTCCTTGTGGCTGGACAAATCTTACAGCTATTCAAAGTAGGAACTTTTCATCTAAGTTGTTAGTCATATAACTGTGTGTGGTAAATGAAATACAATAGTTGGGCTAATGGTTGTCAGATCTAAAAATCATCAACATAGAAGAGCAATTCTTAGAAACTCTTTTTTAGCGGCTAAATTAAGAACGCGCTCTAGATCCCCGTCTGTAACAAAAACACATGAGACTCAAGCAATGGATGCTATGTCTACAGCAAGAGCAGACATTGCTGAAAAGCATAATATTAATGATTTACTACTTAAGGCTGCGAGAAAAGAAGAACTGACCTCTGCCGAAATAGAATTATTGCGTGAGAAGGCAAGTAAAACCGAAAAGATTTTTCTCCAATCGCAAGTGGGGTTGGATTTAACGTCAACACAGACAATAGGGCTAGAAGGGTCCAAGCCACCTACAGCGGCTAAACGATCATTACCTCCTGGACCATCTCGACCGCCTTCTCGGAAACCACAGCCTCCTCCTGGCGGGGCATCCACCCCCCCTAAACGACCGCCTCGAATGCGTACAACAGATGATGGTAAGATTTTAAGAAGAGCAAGTGAAGGCGGAGCGGCTAAAAGAAGAGCAGAAGCAGATACTATAGTTTCTGCGATAAAGGCACGTGGCACAGCTGTTCCTCCTCCTACGCTTGTGACTCCATCTTCTCCACCGAGAAGACCACCACCGCCGCCACCCTCTACGTCTGCGACATCAGTTGGCCTTGATGCATCCCCTAATGTACAAATACAATCAGCACCTAAAAATAAAACACCAATTGAACAGGCCTGCGATCACCTGGGACTTAAAGGTGGGGCATTCCATGTGTTTAAAGAGATGGTGACGACAGAAAATAGCTATGTCGCTAAGCTAGATTTCATAGATGATAGGGCGATTTCTGCAATTGAAGCAGCTTATGACAAACTGTCTGATAAAAAGTTAAAAGGTTTTACATCCAAAGCAGAATTTCAGGAAATAATTGAAATACTCAAAGACTTACGTACAGCCCAAAAAGCGTTAACAGAGGCATTAAACTCAACAACACCCAGTTTCGAATATATTGGACAAAAGCTGGAAGCATTAGAAGAAAAATATTCAAGTTATACAAAAGCGGCGGGCGGAAAAGAATACCCCGTAAAAGTAAATTCAGCGCTGAGTAAATCCGGCCTAAATAGCTTAACGCTTGACGCTATTCTGATGGAGCCGATACAAAGAGGGATGCGGTATAAATTGTTAACTGAAGAATTAATCAAGCAGTCTAAAAAAACGACAGAAATAGATAAGGTGAAAGTGAAAAACGCACCGCAGGAGCTTGTCAGTAACGGAATGCACTCTTTGTTGAATACAGCTAAAAAAGTTGCTGATGGCGTAAATGAACAAAAAAGATTACATGATGTTAGTGTCGCTAAAAGTAAGCTTAAGGATGAATTGAAGAAATTTGAAAGTGGCAAACAAAATCAGGATGATATTCAAAGTTTGCTAGAAAATATTTGTTCTAAAGACTATGAAGTACTTGAAACAGAAGACATTCAAGAAAAAATTTCCAACCTCAAGTTATCAGGCCCTGAAGCTTTACAAGCGTTACAGGCGCAAATGACTGTAATGCAAAAGGCGAATATTCCAGTAGAGGAGGATATGCTATATCAGTTAGAAAACATTAAAAACAATACTGTTCAGATTGAGGGATGGGAATCACAAATCCTGAGTGAAGAACAGAAAGAGACGCCTGATCAGAATATAATTACACAAGCAAAAAAAGATATTGCTGAGGCACAAGCGGCTATCGCTAGTCTGGAAAGAAACCATTCTGAAAGAACAGCAGAATATTCTAAGAACATTGCACTGATTGAATCTTTAACTCAAAAAGCAATAAAGGTATCTAATGAGGGTATTTTAGAGTTACTTAATAATGAGATTTCTCGTTTAGAAACAAAAGGTAAAGATGATAAAGTAGACGTCTTAAGAGCGATACGTTCAATGTGTGAAGTGCAAGCAAAGGATGGAGGACAAATTAACTATGCCCAAGCTGTTGGTATGGCGCAAGTGGCATATGAGACCAGTAAAAAGGCGGAAAAATTTAATGGTGTTCTTAATTTGGAGACACGTAGTCGTATTCGTTCAGGTAAAAGTCGTTATGGCGAAATGGTTGAAAAAATAGAAGCGCTTGATGGTACAAAGGCAGCACAAGAAGCCCAAGAAGCAGCGCAACAAAAAATAACTGATTTAGCAGAAAAGATTAAATCCGGAGAAACACTGTCTTCTGCTGATAATGAATGGTTGAAGGATAATCTTTCTGCATCTGGAAAGATCTTTTTTACTGCATTAGCGAAAACAACAGCCAGTTCTATCCCAACGCCAATGCCCAATGTTGGAGTACAACAACAAAGGGTGAGAGCAAGTACATCAGGGTTGTCGAGTTTACTTGAGCAAGCTAAGAGGGAACAAACGACTCCTACTCCCAGAAGAAGAGACACTGCGCCGCCTACTCCGCCTCCCAGAACAGTTTCTGCGAACAGAACACCTCCGCCACTGCCAACTTCGCCCAAGCCACAAAGGAAGCTACTTGGTGTTGCTCCGCAGTCTAAGGGCGTCTCTTCACAAAAAGCCCCGCTTACTTATGCGAAAGAAAAATGGGTCGCGAGTGATAAAAAAGATAATAGGGCGCCTAGGGAGGAGCAAGAGGCAAAAATTGGCGCTCATCGAAGGCCCGGTAAGAATTAGAACAATTAACTAATCAGTGAAACGCCTTCAGAGAAAATATGATGTTCTACCTCAAATGGATTTGAGGTGACACTAATCACACTGCCTGTTTTATGCCACGTACCTAATACATATCTATTGACTGTTTTATTTGAGACTGTGTGTAGAGCATGTTTCGCTCTATGCACATGACCATGAATTATGATCTCAGCGGGGTGGCGCTTGATGCTTTGTTGTACACCCGCCTCTGTTACATCTAATTTTGAGAGCGGTTGATTCTTCTGATAGTTTTTGCTGTTGGCTCTTAATTTATTGGCGATATTTTGGCGATACTTTTTGGGTAATTTTAAAAATATATATTTACTGATGGGACTTTGTACAAACTTACGGAAATATTGATAAAGTCCGTCTTCTGTACAGAGCTCATCACCATGGCACAAAAGGCAAGATTTTTGATAAAGTTGGATAGGGGTAGGGTCTGGCAGTAATGTAATATCCGCTAATTGAGCGAATTTTTGCCCAAATAAAAAATCTCTATTACCCGGTACCAAATAGGTCTTGACACCACTTTGCTTGAGTTCTCTTAACAAGCTCGCGATATGGGACTCAAAGTCAGAGATTAAATCATCACCTAACCAAACATCAAACAAATCCCCCAAAATATACAAAGCCTCCGCTTTGTAGGCATTGACTGAAATAAAACTTTCAAATAATGCACAAAGCGAAGGTTTCTGCGGGGTCAGATGTATATCTGAAATGAAAAAACTGAGATTATGCTGTTTCAACTATTTCAACTTTTTCAATAATGACATCTTCTACAGGTACATCGTCATGATAGCCTTTAGAGCCAGTTTTGACTTGGGCGATTTTATCAACAATATCCATGCCTTCTGTAACTTGACCAAATGCACAGTATCCCCAGCCTTCTATAGACTCAGATTTATGATCTAGGAAAGCATTGTCGTTCAAGTTAATGAAAAATTGCGCAGAGGCTGAATGTGGGTCATTCGTTCTAGCCATGGCAATTGTGCCTCTGGCATTGCTAACACCATTATTGGCTTCGTTTTGAATTGGATCAAAACTTGTTTTTTCAGCCATATCAGGGCCAAATCCACCACCTTGGATCATAAACCCAGGGATCACACGATGAAAAATCGTATTTTCATAAAAAGACTGCTCAACGTAGTCTGTGAAATTTTTAACGGTATTGGGGGCTTTGTCGGCAAACATCTCAAGATGTATTGCACCAAAATTTGTATGAAGTACAATCATGTTCAATCTTCTTCTTAAAGCAATAAAGGAGCGGGTAGGGTATCATGTTGGCTTCTAGCTCGCCAGATTTCAGCGATATTTTTAAAGTTTTCTGGCTATATTTATCTAACTGACCATTTTTTGGTGAGTTATTATTAAGATCGTTATTTTAGGATCATTGTTATGCTACAAATTTATAATACGTTTAACCAAAAAAAAGAAAAATTTGAGCCCATAACCCCCGGCCAAATTAGTTTATATGTTTGTGGCATCACGGTATACGATTATTGTCATATTGGGCATGCAAGGGTGTTTGTGGCTTTTGATGTGATTACACGATTTTTAAGGGCCAGTGGCTGGAACGTAAACTATGTGCGCAATATCACCGATATTGATGACAAAATCATTAATCGTGCGAATGAAAATCAAGAAGAATACCAGCAGCTTACACAACGCTTTATTCAAGCCATGCATGAAGATGAGGCGCGTTTAAATGTTGCTAGGCCTGATCAGGAGCCAAGAGCGACAGATTACATTAATAAAATTATCGATATGACCCAAGCTATCCAAAATCATGATTGTGCTTATCAAGGTGATAATGGTGATGTCTACTTTGCTGTGAATCAATACCAAAAATATGGTGAACTATCGCATAAAAATTTAGATGATTTACAAGTAGGCACTCGAGTCAATGTGGCAGAATCAAAGCGCTCGCCCTTGGATTTTGTATTATGGAAAAAAGCGAAACAAGATGAGCCTAGCTGGGAGTCGCCTTGGGGTCCAGGTCGTCCGGGATGGCATATAGAATGTTCGGCGATGGCGACTCATTGCTTAGGTAATCACTTTGACATTCATGGCGGTGGTTCAGACTTGATTTTTCCGCACCATGAAAATGAGCGGGCCCAGTCTGAGTGTGCAACCCAAGAACAATTTGTCAATCATTGGATGCATGTGGGGTTTGTGCAGGTCAACAAAGAAAAAATGTCTAAATCACTCAATAATTTTTTCACTATTCGAGAAGTGTTGAAAGAATACGAGCCTGAAGTCATAAGGTATTTTCTAATAGCGAGTCATTATAGAAGTCCAGTAAACTATTCTTTGGAAAACTTAGATCAAGCCAAACAAGCATTAACTAGAATGTATACGGCTTTAAAAGATGTGGACTTAGGTGAGTTTGATAAAAATAAAATCGAAAAAAATTCATGGCAAGAGAAATTCTATCAGGCGATGAACGATGATTTTAATACGCCACAAGCTTTGGCAGTATTATTCGATTTAGCGAATAAAATTAATATTGCGAAGCAAGAAAAAGAGTATAAAACTGCAGCTGATTTAGGTCGTAGCTTGGTGAGTTTGGCTGGTATTTTGGGTATTTTATCCAATAGCCCAGAAAGCTTTCTAAAGGGCGGTATGGCTGATAACGTAGATAGCACTCATATTGAGAGCTTAATAGCAGAGCGTAATACAGCTAGAGCGAATAAAGATTGGGCGAAAGCAGATCAAGTTCGGGCGCAATTATTGGAGAGTGGTATTGTTATTGAAGATGGCGCAGGTGGTACTACTTGGCGTAAGGTTTAAATTTCGTGAAAGCACTGTTACAGCGAGTCACCCAAGCCAGTGTGAGTGTGGCGAATCAAGAAATCAGTTCTATTCAAGCTGGTTTGTTAGTTTTATTAGGCATTGAAAAAGACGATACGGAAGCCAAAATACCCAGAATGGCTGAGCGCATTTTGGGTTATAGGATGTTTCAGGACCAAGAGGATAAGATGAATCTTAATGTCCAACAAATTGGGGGTGAGATTTTAGTTGTCTCGCAATTTACCTTGGCTGCGAACACAAGGCAAGGTATGCGGGCAGGGTTTAGTACTTCTGCTGAGCCTGAAAGAGCATTGGGGTTGTATCAGGCACTGGTTTCGCGTCTTGAATTATCTGAGCTTACCATTCAAACAGGCGAATTTGGCGCTAATATGCAGGTTTTTTTAATTAATAATGGACCAGTGACTTTTTTATTAGAATGTTAGTTTTAGATAAAATCCCCCCGCCGCTTACGCTAGCGCCTTACAGGCTTGCGTAACGTATCGTCGACCCCCTTTGATTCCAAAGGGGGCAAAGGCGCTACGCGCCAGTTCTGTGTAGGTAAATAGTCAATTACTCGTAATATAAAATATTAATTTATATTTTCATACTATATTTTAGAAGTGTAATTCAAACATAAATAACGACAAAGAACAGGCGCTATGCGCCCTATACCCCCTTTGGAATCAAAGGGGGTGCGTTGCATTTTCTGCAAGAATGCAACGGGGGGATTTTCATATCTTAAATAAGAATAAAACCTAATCCACTTTCGCCCAAGTTTCCCTTAAGCCTACAATCTTATTAAAGACCCAATTATCTTGATTAAAGTCTAACCTGTCCATGACAAAATAACCTAGGCGCTCGAATTGATAGCGAGTCTCGGGGGCTATTGTCGGTAGGTTAGGCTCAATATAACAATTTTCTATCGTTGTTAAAGAATCAGGGTTTAAGGTTTGCAGTAAAGCGTCCCAATCATCTGTTGCGCCAGGATTGGCTTCTTTGAATAATCTATCAAATACTCTCACTTGGCATTGCTTAGATTGTGTTGCTGAGACCCAATGAATAACGCCTTTGATTTTGCGATCTTCTGGATTTTTGCCTAAAGTCTCTGGGTCATAAGTGCATTTTAATTCGATGACTTCGCCTGTATTGGGATCTTTGATCGCTTCATTACATTTCACGACATAACCATTGCGCAATCTGATTTCTTTGTCGATGGTCAAGCGTTTATATTTTTTAGGCGGTTCTTCCATAAAGTCTTCACGCTCGATATATAGAGTCTTAGTGAAAGGGATCTCTCTCTTACCAAAGCTGTCATCTTGCGGATGATTAGAGGCGGACAGTATTTCTAAGTGATCATCTGGTAAATTATCAATAGTAAGCTTTAGCGGTTCTAAGACACACATCGCACGCATGGCATGTTTATTGAGGTCGGAGCGCACGCATTCTTCTAAGACACTCATGTCGATAATCGAGTCACTTTTAGAGATACCAATCATTTTACAAAATTCTCGAATAGCCGCTGGAGGGTAGCCTCTGCGTCTTAAGCCAATGATGGTTGGCATTCTTGGGTCATCCCAACCAGTGACAATATTCTCATCAACAAGTTTCTTTAATTTACGTTTGCTGGTAACGGTATGGGATAAATTTAACCTGGAGAATTCTATTTGTTGTGGTCTTGGCTCAGGGGTTAGCTGATTAATAAACCATTCATACAATGGGCGGTGATCTTGGAACTCTAGAGTGCATAAAGAGTGAGTAATGTTTTCGATAGCATCAGATAAACAGTGAGCAAAATCATACATCGGATAAATACACCATTTATCTTGTGTATGTTGATGCGAGATTTTCATAATCCTATAGATAACTGGATCGCGCATGTTAATGTTGCCAGAGGCCATGTCAATTTTTGCTCTGAGAACATATTCCCCATCAGCAAATTCACCATCGCGCATACGCTGGAAGAGGCTTAAGTTATCTTCAATCGCACGATCTCGATCAGGGCTGTTAGTTCCAGGTTCTGTTAATGTACCGCGATACTCGCGCATTTCTTCAGCATTGAGCCCACAAACATAAGCATGCCCTGTTTTGATAAGTTGAACCGCATAGTCATGTAATTTATCAAAATAGTCTGCCGTGTAATGTAAATAGTCCCATGAAAACCCTAGCCATTTTATATCGGTTTGAATCGCCTCAACATATTCTTTGTCTTCTTTGCTGGGATTGGTGTCATCAAACCTTAGATGACAATGACCGTTATATTGTTCGGCAAGCCCAAAATTTAAACATATAGATTTGGCGTGGCCAATATGCAAATAGCCATTTGGCTCAGGTGGAAAACGGGTTATCACTTTGCCGTCATAAGTGTTATTTGCAATGTCCGCATCAATACGGTGTTCGATAAAATGCTTTACGTTTTCTGATTCGCTCATGGTGATAGATACCTGATGTTATAATTTTGGGCGTTTTATGGAAACGAGAAATTAAACGAATTATACAGCGCACCCAAAGAGATCAAAAGATGTATTTAAAATAAGCACAAGGCATTTTAGCTGGCCAATAATGAGTTGGTTTATTGAAACAGGGGAGATTTCCCTGTATCACATTGAATTTTATAATATTTTACCGGAAAGCTTTAAAACCTATGTATTAGCTGGTAAACTTTCTTTTTGGTAAATATTTGAAATCACCAATCTACTATTTTGTATTGATATGTGATTAATACAGCAGTTTTTTCATAATGTACAATATTTTTCCAACTTTATTTATAACTATCTTATAGGTTGATATCAGATGTCCAATCACGTGCTCCTCATTGTTCATAATAAACTAAATTCTATGCTGCTAAAGCGGCAACTTGAATCGAGTGGGGCAATGGTTGCCAGTATTGACGTTCCTTTACAGGATAAAGGGCGTGAGATTGCTGAATATGTGCATTATCAGGAAAAATGTTTCGAGAATATTCAAATTCAGAATGCGCAGTGCGAGGCGCTTTCCCCTGAAATTATTATATTAGAGAGTAATTACGGGCGGCCAGGGCAGGGTATTTTTTGTGCCAATTTATACGATCGGCTTATAGAATTATATCCAAAGGCACAATTTGTTATTTCTAGCACAACAAGCAGCAGTTTAGTGGCGGCTTTTCAGTATGATGATGGCTTGATGGTAATGAATGCTATGCTTGATTCTCAAACTCCAGAAGAAACGTTAGAACGTATATATTCGCAAACAGCAATGATGGCCAAGATCAAAAAAATATTAGCACAGAAAGAATCTGATATGGGGGCGGATGCGGGTGCAGGCGTAGAGGAGTTTGAGCTTACTGAAGACAGAGTTCCTCAGAGGCAAAAGAAAGAAGAAGAGCTCCCAAGTCAACCGGATGTATTATGTGCACATTTTCTTTTGGAGTTAGACAGAGCCAAAGAAAATAGCCGACCAGATGGCAACACTGATATAAACAGTAATAATGGGGAAAGCTTGGTAATCAAAGCTCGCCCCTGAGAATAGCAGAATTTAATAGGAATGCGCGATGGAATTAATCATGCCCACAATAGCGTTTAATAGCTTGGCGTGTTTCTCTCATTTTTTCCGCTTTTTCTGTTTGTGTTAAGTAACGGGTAGATCCCTTGTCTGTTTTGACTTTGACTCTGGCTGTGGTCATCAAATCTTGTAACTGATTCTTAGCCATACCACAATTCTTCTTCAGGATGCGTTTTTTGAGATGCCTGTTTTCCATGTCCGCTTGCAGTTTTTTGGCTTGGTTATCATTGGCTTCAACCATTGCTTTGATTTTTTCTTCCCGGGTTTGGGGGGGGGCTTTAACAGATTGTTTTGTTGCTTCTTGTTTGGTTTTTTTTGCGTCAACCGCTTGCTCAAGATTTGTTTTTTGAGTGGCGGCTTTAGGCGCTAAAACATCAGTTGATTTGCAATGTGCGCTGGTAAGCAATAGGGCTGATATGCAGAATAACGAAAATTTACTCCATTTTATTTTCATCTTCACTTTCATCTTCTTCTCCACAGATTTTGAGTTTGTTGGTTTTAGCAAAATTTAAAATTTGCAAATAAAGTTCAGGGTTAGATTCTTGTAGTGCTGGATCGAGAACGACGCATCGATTACCACTTTTATAAGATGGACGCAGCATAGGGGAATAAAAAATACGATGATTTTTAAAAGTAGAGAGTTGGCCACTGACACGTTCAGCCCAATCGCTCGGGCGAAATGTTTTGCCTTCCTCGGTCACACCCTCAATAATAATTTTTTTTTGTTTTTTATCTTCAGTCATAGGTACAATGATTGAGTTAGATAATAATTTTTTGTAGGTAGTAAGTAAATGTACAGACTTTACTACAAAACGCCATAATAATGCTTTTATTATATCCTAAAATTGGCTAACATGCTGGAATATTCTTTTAACTCAGATTAATAACCTATTGAATTTATAATGAAAGACGATCAAAAACAAACAGCTTCAGATTCATCCGCAAACACGCAAAGAGGTAAAGGCATATACCTTTTACCTAATTTATTTACCACTTCGGGCCTTTTTGCTGGATTTTATGCCATTGTGGCCGCAATGCGTGGTGATTTTGGCTTTGCCGCCCTCGCTATTTTTATCGCGATGGTTATGGATGGCTTAGACGGAAGAGTTGCTAGACTTACTAATACGCAGAGCAATTTTGGCGCAGAATACGATAGTTTGGCAGATATTGTTTCTTTTGGTATTGCACCTTCTTTGGTTGCTTATAGCTGGGGACTAAGTAGCTTGGGTAAAATTGGTTGGTTGGCTGCCTTTTTCTATTCGGCAGCGACGGCTTTGCGCTTAGCACGTTTTAATTCACAACAAGAGCAGTTAACCGATAAGCGTTATTTTAGTGGGTTGCCATCGCCTGCCGCCGCGGGCTTAATTGCAGGAATGGTTTGGGTCGCTCATGAATATGCTGTACCAGGGCACAAATTATGCGTTTTGGCTGCTATTGTCACGATACTGACTGGTGGTTTGATGGTCAGTAACATTCGGTATTATAGTTTTAAGGATATAGATTTAAAGGGCAAGGTACCATTTAAAGCCGTTTTGGGGGTTTTGCTGTTAATTGTATTTATTTCGATTGACCCTCAGCAAGTTTTGCTCGGTGCTTTTGCGGCATATGTTTTATCAGGTCCCGTTATGGCGCTGAAAAGAAGATGGTTGGTGCAGCAGCATAAAAGCAAAGCTTCTGAAGATTCTAAAACGGCGAAAAAAAGCGTGAAAAAAAAATAATAAAAGATTTAATTAATAAGGATGTTACATAATGGCAGGGACCACAAAACCAGATAAGTTAATTATCTTTGATACAACCTTAAGAGATGGTGAGCAAAGCCCTGGTGCCACCATGACCTTGTCAGAAAAAATCGCGATTGCTCGAGCATTAGAAAAGCTCAAAGTCGATGTCATTGAAGCCGGCTTCCCAATTTCTAGTCTTGGTGACTTTGAAGCTGTGAAAGCCATTGCGAGTCAAATTAAAGATTCAACTGTATGTGCGCTTGCTCGTTCTGTTAATGCGGATATAGACAGGGCGGGCGAGGCGCTTGCGTCTTGTGAGAATAGAAGAATTCATACATTTATTGCCACTTCGCCTATTCACATGCAAAAAAAGCTCTGTATGGAGCCTGATGATGTTATTGCGAGAGCGATTAAATCTATTCAGCGAGCGCAAAAATACACCGATAATATTGAGTTTTCACCAGAAGATGCGGGTCGTTCAGAATTTGATTTTTTATGTCGTATAATCGAAGCGGTCATTGATGCTGGCGCAACAACGATTAATATACCGGATACCGTTGGTTATAATCTACCTGAACAGTTTGGGCGGCGGATGAAAAATTTAATTGAAACCATTCCAAATAGTGATAAAGCCATATTTTCAACCCATTGCCATAATGATTTAGGTTTAGCGGTTGCAAATTCGCTGGCCGGTGTAATGAATGGCGCAAGGCAGGTTGAATGTACTATAAATGGCCTAGGGGAGCGTGCTGGAAATGCGGCATTAGAAGAAGTGGTCATGACGATCCGAACGCGTCAGGATGAATTCTCATGTGACACAGGTATTGATAGCACACAATTAGTTGAATGTTCAAAATTAGTCTCTAACATTACAGGTTTTGCCGTACAACCGAATAAAGCGATTGTTGGTGTGAACGCATTTGCTCATGAGTCGGGTATTCACCAAGATGGCATACTCAAAAACAGAGAAACATATGAAATAATGCGTGCAGAGGATGTTGGATGGAACAAAAATCGAATTGTTTTAGGCAAGCTCTCAGGCCGAAATGCTTTTAGCACACACTTAAAGGAATTAGGATTTGAAATTCGCTCTGAGGATGCACTACAAAATCTCTTTGAAAAATTTAAAGCCTTGGCTGATAAAAAGGGTGAAATATTCGACGAGGATTTGGTGTATTTGGTTAAGGGGGAAGATCAACAAGTCGCCGATAAAATCCAAATCAAAAATATCCAACTTAAAAGTCAGTTGGGTGGTATTTCTGTTGCTGAAGTAACTTTAAATATTGATGGTAAAGAATGCCGTGCTACTGCAGAAGCGCACGGACCTGTGGCGGCTGCTTTCCAAGCGATTGAAACGCTAGTGAATAGCGGCACAACATTGGCTTTTTATAGCGTTAATGCAATGCATGCTGGGCTAGATGCACAAGGGTTGGCTAAAATTCAATTAGATAAAGATGGCCAAATAATTCACGGTCAGGGTACAGATGTTGATGTGGTATATGCCTCGGTCAAAGCCTATATTGCCGCGCTAAATTATCTCTAAAGTTAGGACTGACTCATGAATCTAAAACCCCGTTTTAATATATAGCTGGGTTTTAGAGCTAACGCTAGTCTCAGCATTATTACAACACAACTCTTGGACTGCTTACAAAAAAATAAAATTAAAAAAATATTTATATAGGAAATTTCAACTTGTTTAAAAAATATTAAAAAAGTAGCCCATTCTCAGCGACAATATCTCAGTTTTTCGAAAATATAGTCAAAGCTGTTGTCTTAGCTTAGATTACCAAGTAATATTCGCGTCATCTTTTTGACGACAATGATTGGTTATTGAATGACATTTCCACTTATCCCTTATTCAGAACATGAACGAATACAAAATCCAAAATATACGAAAATAATGCAATCGTTATTTGCAACAAAATCATATTCAACCCCAGAAAAAATCCCCGGGGGATTGCCCGCAATTATGTTCCAAGCCCGCAATCTGGGTGAGTTTATTTTTAAATCTCAATTTGCTCAGGATATTTTAATTAATGCAGCACAAATAAATTTAAGTTATTCAGCCTATAGTTCTTGTATGAATGTGAATGCTGTTTTAATTGAGTATTTGTTATCGAAAGAAAACATAGCTGAATTCAAAGGCAATGTAGAGTATGAAAAAGCAGCTTGCTATTTCTTACTAATGACTGCATTGGCTGCTTATAATGCTGCTGCCAAGCGGTTTGAGGGTCCAGGTCTAAATAAACAAGATGATTGCCATAGATTACTAAGCTATGCAATAGGATTGGTTGCCAGTAGTGAACACTTTTTTTCAGATGTGTTTTCAAGTGAGGAAACACTTAAAAACTTGCATGATAAAATTCTAAACAATTTTTTGCAGGCTCAAAAAGAAATTAGCCACGAAGTGGGCGCTTTAATACCTGAAGAAATGTCATGGCATTTTGAGGAGAAAGCAAAGCGTGCCAAACAAATGCACATGGATTTTAATGGGACTGTGTTATTTAACCCAGAAGCAAGTTGGTCTTTTTTGCTAGACAAATCCGTTTTAGAACAGCTAGTAGATTTAGTGCACCAAGTCTTGCAACACAAAATACCCCGCCAACAAGTAGCGCTTTATATGAATATCGCATCAGGCCATGTCATTGCATTAGATATTGCGCATAACATAGAAAAAAATACACTTGAGATTATATGTGTAGATTCTACAACATCAAGGCAACAGTGGGACTTGTTGAATCAGCTGTCTAAGATATTAGATGAAAAAGAAGTATTACATAGTATAATCGCTTGCCAAGCAGGCTTACAAAAAGATGGGGTAAGCTGCCCTGTGTATACATATTATTTTTGCGGCTTTTTGGCAAAGTTAAACTTCGACAAGCTTGAAAAATCATCTCATTTAGTGCCACAGCCTTTATTCCGAGAGCCTAGAGCAGAGCAGCTCACAGCCCACGAAAACTTATCAAGTGTTCAGTGGTTGAATGTGTTAGCTCTTGGGCCTAAAGTGACGATGATGGGGCAATCTTTTACTGAAATGAAGGTTAGGTTAGCAAAATTATACCCCAGTAAAAGCGTATCACAAATAGATTTTATGATCGCTGAATTTAATAGAAAACATAATATTACATTGGGCCAGACCACGTTTCCTGATATTAAACGTGAGTTGCTGCTAGATCGTTTTAACGGCAATCCTTTTGCTCATATTTCTTGGGAAAGTTTAAGTGCCAAATTACAAGGGCGTTCTGCGACAAAGCCCTCACAAGAGACGGTCGTTAGACGTTTAGCTGCAGGCTATGGTACAACAGATGAACTTGAATTTATGTTGACTAAATTTCAAAGCTTAGATATTAATGCTGCTGGCAGCGATGGCTCAACAGCTTTGCATTGGTCTATGAAAAAGAAAAGAGCTACTAAAGCTTTTGTTCTTGCGGAAGCGGGTGCTGATCCAGACGTAAAAGATAATACCGTAAATGCCCAAAGTGCAAAACAGCTTTGTAAAGACTCTGAATTGGCTGACCATCCTTATTTTAAACGACGATGGTTTAGCTAGATATGCAAAGCAATATACATATAAATATCTTTAAAACTAACTAATAAATGGCAGTGGTATTAATAATTAAGTTGTGAAATTATTTTAATTAGGTAAGAATGACTTAGTTTATAATCTGATAGGGTTAAGGATTAAGTTGTGAACCTTAAACATGGACTCATTACTGGATTAATATTGCTGTCACAATCGCTAAGCTGCGCAGCACAACTACAAAATTCTTTGTCACACACTGAGTTAAATTTATTAAGTGAAAAATCTCAACAGGGCATTGCTAAATCACAGTACGAATTAGGCAAGCATCTAGTTCAGTTAGATTCAACCCATAATAAAAAGCAAGGTCTAAAATGGCTAGAGTGTGCGGCAGCTCAGGAATATATTCCGGCACAAGAATTTTTAGGTAATTTTCTATCCCAACCTAAAAATACGGCAAAAGAACAGCAAGAAGCTGCAAAATGGTTTTTGCGTGCAGCAAGGTTAGGTTCAAGCACGGCTCAAGTTGTTGTGGGAGACATGTATTATCATGGGCATAATTTCAGTGAAAATATTACCCAAGCAATATATTGGTATGAGCAGGCCAGTCTTCAAGATAATGCGAACGGGCTTTATGCATTAGCGAATGTGTATGCCCAAGGCAAAAAAATCTCTAAAAATTTGAATAAAGCATTTCAATACTATTCAATGGCAGCTAATAAAAATCATACTGATGCTCAGATGCAAGTGGCTTATGCATATGAAAAAGGTATAGGTGTTCGTCAAGATTTAAAACAAGCGTTTAAATGGTATGAGAAAGCGGCAATTGCACAACACCCGAGAGCACAATATAAAGTGGGTTTAGCGTTAGCAAAAGGCATTGGCGTTAGAAAAGATTTACCACATGCCGTAGCATGGTTGGAATCTTCTGCACAACAAGGCTCTAAATTAAGTCATATCTACCAGAAAAAATACAAACGTAAAGTGCATGATGATGAACTCACCATAGCTCGGCAAGATATTACTGACAGCATTAGCGATAGCATGTCTTAGTTCATCATGGATTTATAGAAAGGGAGCTGATCTTGGATAAAGAGCAGTACTATCAAGCAGCAGAGCCAACACTATGGCAAGGCCGAGCAGAAAATGAGAATAAGCAACGCGTCTATGAGAATGTCAAATGTCTTAATGCACAAAATATTTTTACAACTCATTTTTCTGGGGCAGTCGTCATTATTGGTTTTTGTTCAGATAAAGGCGTTTTGCGTAATCAAGGACGAGCTGGTGCCGCAAAGGGGCCTGATGTCATTCGGCAACAATTAGCCAAACAAGCTTATCACCCCTCAAAGACTAAAACTGAGCACGATATTTATGATTTTGGGAATGTTATTTCTACAGACGCTGATTTGGAAACGCAGCAGCTTGCTTTAGGTGAGTTTATAGCCCATATTCGAAAAAATAATGGTCGTCCATTAGTCTTAGGTGGAGGACACGAAACTGCCTGGGGACATTATCAAGGCTTAGTGCCAGAGCACAGCCAAAATGATTTTGCCATATTAAATTTCGATGCACATTTTGATATGAGACCGTTACTAGAGGGCAAATTGGGTAGCTCTGGAACGCCATTTTTACAAGTTTTACAACATCGTCAAGCGCATAAGCAGCCTTTTCATTATTATTGCTTGGGTATTAAACATCAAAGTAACACACCCGCATTATTTCATACCGCACATAATGCAAAAGTTCAGTATTTGACTTGCGATGATATTTACGCAAAGTCAGATATCCTTTTGCCTTGGGTAGATAACATTATTAATCAACATTCAAAAATTTATGTCACTATTTGTTTGGATGTCTTTTCTTCAGCGGTGGCACCTGGTGTTAGTGCGAGTGCGCCATATGGCTTGATGCCATGGCATGTTTTGCCTGCGATAAAAAAATTAGCCCAATCACAAAAAATAGCATCTTTTGACATTGTAGAATACGCTCCTATCTATGATATAGATCAATCAACCGCTAAACTGGCTTCAACACTGGCATTAGAAATATTACAATCATGACAAAACCCAATCAGCATTATTATTCAATTTGGCGTAATGGCCAACTTCATTTATTAACAGATACACTGTCACCTAAAGTTATTCAAGATGGCACAATGGTAACAGATCAACATAAAATTATTTGGATAGGTGAAACGAGCCTGTTGCCAAAGAAATTTCTGTCTCCCCAAAATATAGTACATGATTTAGAGCAGGCCGTAGTGACACCTGGATTCATTGATTGCCATACACATGTTGTATTTGGTGGCAATAGAGCGAATGAATTTCGCCAAAGATTAGAGGGCGTTCGTTACGAAGAAATTTTAGCGCAAGGGGGTGGTATTTATAACACAGTGAAAGCGACTCGGGAGAGTTCTGAAACGCAGTTATATCAATCTGCTGCAAAAAGGGTAAGACAGTTTTTAATCAATGGTGTCACAAGTTTTGAAATTAAATCAGGTTATGGTTTAAACTTGCAAACAGAACGTAAAATGCTACGAGTTGCTCGGCAGCTAGGTCAAATGGGTTTAGATGTTACAACCACTTTTTTAGGTGCACATGTTAGAGCCCCTGAATTTCAAGACAATACTCAATACATTACTTATTTAATTGAAGATGTATTACCGGAGCTAATGAATGAGAATTTAGTTGATGCGGTAGATGCTTTTTGTGACCAGGTTGCTTTTTCTGCTGATGAACTTAAACCTTTGCTTGAATTTGCCAACCAAAATAATCTAAACATTAAAATTCATACGGATCAGTTATCCGCTTCAGGGGGAGCGGTACTCGCTTCGCAATACAAAGCCTTATCTGCTGAGCATTTAGAATATATTACAGAGCAAGATGTTAAAGCGATGCAAGAATCAGGTATGGTTGCTGTACTGTTGCCAGGGGCGTTTTATTATTTACAAGAAAGCCAAAGACCTAATATAGATTTACTCAGGCAATATCAAATACCCATCGCTATAGCGACAGATTGTAATCCGGGCTCTTCTCCTTGCCAATCCTTGTTGTCTATCATGAATATGGCTTGTGTTTTGTTTAGGTTAACTCCGTTTGAAGTTTTAAAAGGCGTGACCTGTTATGCGGCTAAGGCCCTGGGGTGGGAAACGTCCAAAGGACAGTTGGCAGTAGGCTATGATGCTGATTTTGTTATTTGGGACTGTGAGCAAGTTGATGAATTAGTCTATTTTATGGGACATAGCCCATGTAAGAAAGTAATAAAGAAGGGAACTGTTATTTATGAGCAAAGCACTTAGATTTGATTCAACTAGGGAAATATCCTCACCAACGGGTAATCAGTTAACGGCTAAGTCTTGGCAGACAGAAGCGGTGATGCGAATGTTAATGAATAATTTGGATCCGCAGGTCGCTGAAGATCCAAAAAACTTGATTGTATATGGCGGTATTGGGCGAGCGGCTCGAGATTGGCCTTGTTATGACAAAATAGTCGAAACTTTATTGCGTTTAGAAGATGACCAAACACTGCTTGTTCAATCTGGGAAGCCTGTTGGTGTATTTCAGACTCATTCAGATGCACCTAGAGTCTTAATTGCTAATTCAAATTTAGTGCCGCATTGGGCGAACTGGGAACATTTTAATGAGCTAGATCAAAAAGGATTAATGATGTATGGCCAAATGACGGCTGGCTCCTGGATATATATTGGTAGTCAAGGCATCATTCAAGGCACTTATGAAACTTTTATGAGTGCTGCAAATCAACATTTTAATGGAGATTTAACCAAACGTTGGGTATTAACTGCGGGACTAGGGGGCATGGGAGGCGCACAACCTTTGGCTTGTGTTATGGCGGGTGCTTCTATGCTAGCGGTTGAAATTGATCCAGAGAGAATAAAAAAACGTCTGGATATGGGGTATCTAGATCAAACAACTTCTAGCTTAGACGAGGCAATGGCTTTAATCAGAACGAGTCTTGAAAATAATCAACCTATCTCAGTTGGTTTGTTGGGCAATGCTGCCGAAATTTATCCTCAAATATTGGAGCAAGATCTGAAACCGGATATGGTGACGGATCAAACAAGTGCACACGATCCATTGAATGGTTATGTCCCTTTAGGATGGTCTCTTGAAAAATGGCAGACAATGCGAAAAGACCATCCTGCTGAGGTTGTTCAACAGGCTAAAACATCAATGGCAGTGCAGGTAAAAGCTATGTTGGGTTTTCAAAAGCTGGATATACCAGTGTTTGATTACGGAAATAATATAAGACAAATGGCTTTTGAAGTAGGCGAAAGCCAAGCCTTTGACTTTCCCGGATTTGTGCCGGCTTATATTCGACCTTTATTTTGCGAGGGTATTGGACCATTTAGATGGGCTGCATTATCGGGTGATCCAGAAGATATTTATAAAACAGATGCTAAAGTAAAAGAACTCATTCCAGATAACCCACACTTGCATCGCTGGTTGGACATGGCAAGAGAAAAAATTCCATTTCAAGGCTTACCTTCTCGAATTTGTTGGATTGGATTAAAAGACAGAGCGCGTTGTGGGTTGGCTTTTAATGAGATGGTGAAATCAGGGGTGTTGAAAGCACCGGTGGTAATCGGCCGGGACCATTTAGACTCTGGATCGGTCGCTAGCCCTAATCGTGAGACTGAATCCATGCAAGATGGTTCAGATGCTGTATCTGATTGGCCAATTTTAAATGCGTTATTAAATTGTGCCAGTGGTGCAACCTGGGTTAGCTTGCATCACGGCGGTGGTGTGGGAATGGGGTTTTCGCAACATGCGGGATTTGTCATTGTCGCGGATGGCACGGAAGAGGCGACTAAGCGATTAATGCGTGTTTTAAATAATGATCCTGCAACGGGTGTCATGCGTCATGCAGATGCCGGTTATGATATTGCAAAAAAATGTGCTAAAGAACAACACCTAGATTTACCCATGATCAACTATGAATAGCAGAGAAGCCAGAATGACATCAATAGAATTAGTTCCAGGCGAAGTGAGCTTAAACCAATTACGCCGAGTCATCAAACAGGCACCCAAGATGCAATTAAATCAATCGACTGAAGATCAAGTCAACCGATCTCGAAAAGTGGTAGATGATTTATTAAAGCAAAACAAAGTGATTTATGGTGTCAATACGGGCTTTGGTAAACTGGCCCATAAAGTTATTTCTGAGGATAATTTAATAGAACTTCAGCATAATTTGTTACGGTCTCATGCTGTGGGAACAGGGGAGATGCTTAGCCCAGGCATTACCAAGGCCATTTTATTTATTAAAATTAATAGTTTAGCACAGGGTTATTCCGGTACACGTTGGGAGATTATTCAGTATCTTACCGCGTTGTATCATGCTGATATTTTGCCCATGATTCCAGCCAAAGGTTCCGTGGGGGCCTCTGGTGATTTGGCACCGTTAGCACATTTATCTTTATTGTTGATTGGGGAGGGCGAAGCACAGCATGGTAAGCAGGCTATTAGTGGGGCACAAGTCTTAGAGTATTTAAAGTTAGATAGGCTTGTGTTACAACCTAAAGAAGGTCTTGCATTGATAAATGGCACCCAAGTATCAACTGCCATATTAGCCTATGCACTACATTTAACCCAGATTGTATTTGAAGCCGCAATGATTGCAGGCAGTTTATCGGTGTGTGCTAGCTTATCATCTGCTACGCCATTTGATGAAAAAATACATGCCATTAGACGCTTGCCTGAGCAAGAGCAGGTTGCCAAAGTGCTTAGGACGTTAACGAATAACCCATTTGAGAATGATATTTCAGCTGCGCGTGTGCAAGATCCTTATTCTATACGTTGTCAGCCACAAGTGATGGGCTCTTGTTTGGCTGTTATGCGACAATGTGCAAAGACATTATCTACCGAGATAAATGCCGTGACCGATAATCCACTCATTTTTTCAGAGACACAAGAAATACTGTCGGGTGGCAATTTTCATGCTGAGCCGATTGCCTTTGCTGCGGATAATTTAGCCTGTGCGATTGCTGAGATAGGAAATTTATCTGAAAGACGTATTAATTTACTTTGTGATCATTCTTTATCGGGGCTTCCAGACTTTCTGATGCAAGAGAATGGATTGAACTCAGGTTATATGATGCCACATGTCACTGCAGCAGCATTGTGCAGTGAGAACAAAATTTTTGCGCACCCTGCAAGTGTAGATAATATTCCCACCTCAGGTAATCAAGAGGATCATGTCAGCATGGCAACAACAGCGGCTTATCGTTTGTTAACCATGGTTGAAAATGTGGCTGACATTATCAGTATTGAGTTAATGGCAGCCTGCCAAGGGATTGACTTATTACCTGAAAAACTTTCCGCAGGTATATTAAGAACAAGTTATGAGACGGTGCGGAAACAGGTGCCTTTTTATGATAAAGACCGATTTTTTGCGCCTGATATGAGGGCCATAAAAGAGCAGCTTTGGGCAGAGAGCTTTAAATTATCTGCTGATGTAGAATCTAAAATAGATGTATTTAATTAGATAGGGAGCAAGATATGCGCAATTTAGACATGCGGGAAATAGCACAGATTTCAGGTGGCAATGTTTTAACTGAGATAAAAGATATGGTGAGTGGTGGCTTAAGTCCAGAATCAAAAACTTTAGCCGTTGGCTCGTTGTGTGCTGGTGTTGTTGTTGGGGGCATTGTGGGTCGTCTAGCGCCACTTGTGGGGATTGGTGGTTTTGCCGCTTGGGCTGTTTATGACGCGACTGGTCAGCATATATGGCAATATTTGGGTTTTGGTGGTTCTTCAGAAAACTCTGGCGAATAAACGAGTCCATAAATTTCATGCAAAAAAATGGCGCTTTATTATTTATTAATAGCGCCATTTTTTGGTTTGATCCCTAGCAATTTTTATTTTGGGCGTCTATTGGTTCTGTGATTATTAGTTAAGGATAGTGTTTCGCTATCAAGTAGAGCATTTACGGTCATCATTAAAGGGGTTAGATTTCCGGGTAAGACAATGCTGTCAGGAGTGCTTGTTTTAGCCGCAGTTTTTTTCGAGCTTGCGAACATCGTAGAGTTTGAATATGGGTTAGCCATGAAAGTGTACCTACAAAAATATATGTTGACATTGTTGGTAATGCTACCAACTTAATTTTGTGCTGTAAATGCTTTTCTCACATTTATTTTCATGTAGGTTACCCCATAAGGGGAAATTATTAAAGATAAGCCAGATAAGCGGTAAGAGCCCTGGGATGAATAGGCTGTAAAGTTAAAGCCTTAGGGCTTTTTTTTCCCTGTTTTTGCTTTGCCAGATTTTTCCGCTGACTTATTGTCTAGGTTTTCAGCTTTTGTTGGTTTGTGTGGAATTTCAGATAACTGATTGATTAGTGCGTCAGAGGGTAATGCAATAACATCGGGACAAAGGCCGTTATTTTGCAATAAAAGGCCAGCAACTAATTGATTTCTTTCTGCTTTCTTGCAATATGCGATTAAAGCTTTTTCTTGTGGAGTTTCTGGTGTTGCATCCATTTTGTTCTATAACCATGTATATGCGCCATGTTTTTAGTATGACATAACCTTGCACGGACAACAAATTATAAATAAATGATATAAAACAAATAGTTAACTTAAATCAGTCTGTAGGTACAGGTTATTTAGCGTCTTTTTCAAAGGCGGAGAAGGGGTAAATGCCTTCCTTTTCGTATAGGCGGCCACTTGCAACCCCCTGTTCGTAGAGTGCTTTAAACTTGAGGATAAGAAACTCTAAAGCAGCGCGCTCTTGGTGGCTTTCAAGTCTAGACTCGATAATATTGAGCATTTGTTCTGCCTGTGCGCGGAAATCTAAAACATTGCGATCTGCCATTACTTACTCTACTCCGTGCAATTAGAATTACAATCCAATAGTTAGTGAGATATCTTTATGCTTTGCAGCTGGGATCTATCTCTATCCAGGCCAAAATTATAACAAAAGTACGCTATTTTTGCATGTCACAATTAATAATTACAGAATAATTATGGGGCACTCAGGTATATGCACTCAGAAATAATTGTGGGACACCTAATAATTATGAGGCACCCAATTAACAATTGTGGGACACTCAATTTACTGCGTACAAATAATTGTGGGGCACCCAATTTAATGCGCTCAAATAATTATGATATATCCAGATTAACACGGGTAACTAAACTATTGTCGGGTTTGTCAGGTGACAGATGAAATTTTAAGGGGAAGCAGGTACAATATTGGCTTAGAACATACCGAATTTTAGGGAATTATTTTGCATGACTGAAGTTGAAGTATCTGCGCCCAATATAAATATTACAGAGGCTGCTAAAACACATTTTTCTTATCTAATTGAAAAAGAAGAAGTTTCCGGTATGAACCTTCGTGTCTTCCTGGACCAACCTGGTTTGCCCACTGCAGATATCGGCATTTGTTTTTGTCCGCAGGGCGAGGAACGTACTACGGATTTTCATATTGAAATGGAAAAATTTATCCTGTTTATTGATAGGGCAAGTGCTGGTTATTTAGAAGATGCTAAAATTGATTACGTAACGGATAAATTAGGCGGCAGCCTATCTGTGACTGCGCCTAATCTCAAAGGGCCTAAGCCAGAGGGTGACACAGATTTAAGTACTCGCATCGAATATATCTTACAGACAGAGGTTAACCCAAATTTAGCCAGTCATGGTGGAATGGTTAGTCTTGTGGAAATCACAAAAGATATAGTTGTAGTACTACGTTTTGGTGGTGGTTGCCAAGGTTGCGGTATGGCTGACGTGACACTAAAAGAAGGAATCGAAAAAAGCCTTAAGCAACATTTCCCTGAGATTACTGCAGTAAGAGATGTGACGGATCATGCTGAAGGTGAAAACCCTTATTATCGCTAATATGTTTAGGATGGCAAATATGTTTGGATCAAAAGTTAGCAAAAACTATAAAAGTGAGTTTGATACCTTTTTTCATGAGTTTGATAAAAACCGTGAAACAATGCCGGAGAGTAGGGTTAAAGAAGTAGAAAAATATAAAGCTATTTTTGAGAAAAGAGATAAAGCGGTTGATGCCAATGAAAAAAATATTTGGGAAGATTTCTAGTTATTAAAGAGTTGGTCAGTTAATTTTCAATGAATACCCAATCCTTAAGTTAAATCCACGAGCCATTCCATTCGTGGCTTTTTTTGAACAGTGAGAGATACGGAGATATGGCATGAGTGAGCATAAAAATCTGCATGAAGTGGATTTGTTAACTTATTGGCAAAGCCAACGTTGGCGCGCTCAATTTAATCAACTTAATCTTACTCTGGATTCTTTACCGCATTATGCGCTTGCTCCCTCAAAAAAAAATAAAATAGACTGCTCCCAGATTGATGATAATGAATCAATCTGGTTAGCTTTAATGTTACAAGATGGCAGTGATGGTCATGCGGTTTTATTGCCTATTTTTATTCCCGCTCAAGTCCAGCAAGGGCGTTTGGTGCTAAGAGCAGAACCCACACTACCATGGATTCCTGGCATCTATTTTTCACCTGACTCTCAACTGTACTTTAAGCACGTTGCTTGCTATGAAGACTTTTTAAGATATGAATGTATTAACAAACAGCAAGCGTATTGCTTTTCTGATTTTAATGAATTTCAAGCCGGTTGTTTAAGCCTACTAGACACCTTGTCTAATGGTAATCTGCAAGAGACAGTTGAATCTTTGGGGTTGGCCAATAAAGAAAAATGGTTGATTTTCAAAACTTCGGATTTAATGGCGGAGAGCGTAGTTGAAAATAATGTCCTAAAGAATTATGGACGATTTGAAAATAACACGCCCAAAATGGATATTAATGAAGATAACTATTTTGATTATGCACACTTAGTTCACGCACAAGTTGATGCACTACAAGCGCTAAGCCCAACAGAATTACAGTCAGTATTATCTATACTGAGCTTAAAAAAAGGCGGTCTGCAAGCGATCACAGCGCCTATTGGAACCGATACACATAAAATCATTCAGAAAATTTTAGCCAATCAATTCACAGCACAAGCACTCGGTAATAAACCTCCGCCAACTATTGGGGTTTTTAGCCGAAATCCTAAACAGACTTATTTTGATAATACTTTATTTCTAGATCAAGATATATTTATCAGTTACTGTCAAAAAATACTATCAAAGCCAGAATTAACAGATATTGAGCAAATTGTGCAAGTGATTCATCAGAAAATGATGTTTGCTTACGAAGATAATTTGAATGCAATAAATCTGATGCGGATCTATGCTAAAGCACAGAAAAAAAATATAGAGCACTACCATGATGTCTCTATCTTTTTATCGAATTTAGCAGAAGAGGATGATAAAACAGATAGTGATAGGCATAAATATTTAGAAATACACGCACAGTGGCAAGCGTTACAAAAAAGTCAGGGTATATTGCAAAAATGCTTTAGCCTCATGCCCTTTGTGAAATCTTTTAGGCAGAAAAAAGCAGGCCAATATTTAGAAAAGGCTCTAGAAAACGAGCCCGTTAAAGTCCCATATGAGCAGCAGTTAATAGAATATATTCGTGGTCTTAAAGTGAAACAAGCTAAGAATGACCAAAAACGGATAAAGGCCGTTGATTTCTCAAACCGTCTGCAAAGTGCTAAAACCAATTGGCAAAAATGGGCTGCCGCGCACGGTGAGAAACAAGCAGCGGAAGATATTGATATGGTGGGTTTGTTTGAGTTACTGGCGCCCACACAACAAGAAGTTTGGCAACTTTGCTCTTTGTACTGGCAGGCACTCAATCTGCAAAGTACATTAACACCCTCGTCTAATATCAGTTGTATGACGCCGTGGTCTTTACAAATCTTAAGCCCATTTGATAAAAATTCAAAATTGTCAGAATTGTCAGATGAGCAAGAGATGGATTATTTGTTCATTGAAGAAGCACATTTGTTGTCGCCTGTTGAGATACTCCCCGTACTATCTAAGGCGAAAAGGGTTGTATTTTTTGGTGATAATATTGCGAGTATGGGGCGTTGTCTTCTACCAAAGTTTGAGGATGAATATTTGTTTAAAATCAAACAAAATATTTCTGAACCCGATCTTGAGTTTTTACAAGCATCGGGACACTTACTGAGCTCAGCCAATGCATTCCAAGTCGCACAAAATAATAGTGAATTTCAAAGTTTATCGCCTTGCGGCCTATATAGAACATCATATTTAGCGCTCAATACAATTCAAAATAAAAATAAAGATTTGTTCCAATATTGGAATGAGCATTACCATCATAATTCGTTAAGCTTAAGTCAACCCATTGAGAGCCATGGACCTAGTATTAATTTTGTCCCTGTTTTAGGCAATATGCATTTAGGGTTGAATGTGGCTGAAATTGAAAAAATTGTGAGTTTTATTCAAAATGATTTAAATAATAGTCGTGAGGTTGCTGTGATAACGCCGTTTTATCATCAAAAACAGCTGTTGGCGCGTTTATTGGAGCTTGAAAATATCACTGTACATACCTTTGAAGATTTACCAACAGAGCCCAAAGATTTTATTATTTTTTCACCCGTCTATACCGCAAAAATTCCTCGGCCTCATATCTACGATGAAGGCGACGCATACTTTTATCGTTTACTTGGGTTAGCTAAGCAGGCTCTTTGGATTTTTGGTGATCCGGCAATATTAAATGCGAAGACTCATAGTCCTTCGGGGAAGATCGCAAAATTCCTAAAAGACTATGATTTTAAAGAGGTTAAAACAGAAGTCGTATAATTCTATAGATTGTACTGCCGAATATAATCTATCAAATCTTGATTGTTTTCGGATTTGATAATATATTCATTCATTCCTGCTTCTAGGCAACGTTTTCTATCGAATTCGCTGTTACTGGAGGTGTATCCAAATATTGGTTTGTTAGCTAAATCTTTGTTGAGCACTCTGATCTGTTCAACGGCTTCATAACCATTCATTTCTGGCAAAAATACATCCATAATGATTAAATCAAATGGTTGTTCTTGTAGTATGGATACGGCCTCTTTGCCTGTGGCGACTGATATAACCTCGTACCCGTGCTTTTTTAAATCACGAGTAATAACTAATCTAGCTGTATTACTGTTTTCGACTAATAGTATTTGTTTCGTGGCTTGGTCGGAGGTCTGATTCATATAGATCCATGATATAATATTTTTTGCATTATACGAATAGTGTAGCGATTGTATGGTGCTAGGCCAAGCTTTTAGTCAGAGAATTTAGTTAGTTAGGAGTTTAACGCATAATGCGGCTAAGCAAAATCAAGTTAGCAGGTTTTAAATCGTTTGTAGATCCAACATCGCTTAATTTAGTTAGTAATTTATCAGCGATTGTAGGGCCAAATGGTTGCGGTAAATCAAATATTATTGATGCGATTCGCTGGGTCATGGGTGAATCTTCTGCCAAAAAATTACGCGGTGGCGCTTTAGCAGATGTTATTTTTAATGGATCGGCAACCCGAAAACCTATTGGTCAAGCATCGGTAGAGCTTGTGTTTGATAATTCGGATGGCACCTTAGGCGGTGAGTATGCTGGTTTTTCAGAAATTTCTATCAAACGGCAAGTCACGCGAGATGGGCAATCCTCTTATTTTCTCAATGGTCAAAGAGCTCGAAGAAAAGATATAACGGATATATTTTTGGGCACGGGTTTAGGGCCTAGAAGCTATGCGATTATTGAGCAAGGCATGATCAGTCGTGTCATTGAAGCAAAGCCAGAAGATATGCGCAACTTTATTGAGGAAGCATCCGGTGTTTCTAAATATAAAGAAAGAAGAAGAGAAACAGAAAATCGAATTAAACATACTAATGAAAATCTTAATCGGGTCAATGATTTAACTTTAGAGCTTGAGAAGCAGCTTAATAATTTAGAAAAGCAAGCCGAAGCGGCGCGTAAATATCAGGGCTTAAAAAAAGACGAGAAAACCGTTGAAGCTGAGTTGGTATCAATGTCTTGGCAGCGTTTACAAGCAGAAATACAGACCTCTGAAGCGGCTATTCGGGAACTGACAACTGAAATTGAAAAACATCAAGCAGAACTCACCCACTTCAAAGCAGAATTAGAGCAATCCAGAGAAGTGCAAACTGAACGCAGCGATCACTTAAATGAAGTTCAGAAACAATATTATAGCATTGGAACAGAAATTGTTACCTTTGAACAATCTCTTGAGAATTTGAAATCAACGCTCAAAGCGTTGGAAGAAAATAAAATTGAAGAGCAAAATACACTGACACAGTCAACAGAAGGTTTAGCCCAAGATAAGCAAAAGATAGTTGAGGCGCAAGAAAGTTTAGAGCAGCTGAATCCTCTGAAGGAAGAACTTGAATTACAAATAGAAACCTATGTGCAGCAATTTGAAGAAAGTGAAGAGAGCTTAGAGCTTTGGCGTGAAACCCAACAAAATTTACAGCGAGATTTACACCAGGCGACACAAAGTGCTGAAAAAGAGAAAACCAGTATTGAGTTATTGGAAAAGCAAGTTCAGCAAGGGGATACCCGTCATCAAAAACTAAGTGAAGAGCTAAAGTATCTTACTATTCCAGACGGAGAGTCTAATATTGCGTCTATGGATTCTCAACTGACCAATATTAAATTGCAACAACACCAGTCAGAAACGCAATTGAGTGAACAAAAGTTGCAAAAAATATCAATTAAAGAACAGATTATAGATTGCAAAACGCAAATAAAGTCTCAAGCCAAAGAGACGCAAGCGGTTAAAGATCAACTAACAGCATTAGAAGCCATTCAAGCGGTTAAGTTGGGTAAAACAGAAAACCATGATAATAGTTGGGCGACAGAAAAAGGTTTAGAACAGTATAAACGTTTTGGAGAAGTGATTCAGGTTCAAGCTGAGTGGCAAAAAGCTATCGAGACTCTTTTAGCTAATCAGTTTGAAGCGATATATCTAGAAAAGCAAAGTTTACGAAGTTTATTAGCAGATTGTCAGGGTGAACAGATCGCAGGGCTACATTTGTTTGCCAAAGATGACAGTGTCATTTCTGCTCGTCCGGATAGTATTTTAAGTAAAGTTTTGAACCCAGATGTTTTAAATAAAAGTTTAAAACTATTATTAAATCAAATACTTGTTTGTGAAGATATGCAAATAGGTTTACAGCAAATTGAAAATCAAAGTGATGACTTAAGTTATATCACTCAGAGCGGTATATGGTTAGGGCATGGCTGGATTAAGGTGCCTGCTGTTGCCGGAGATAATGAGCATAGCATTCTAGAGACAGAACAGCGTATTCAAGTCTTGTCTGACAATGTTGATAAACTTGAAATGGCATTTGCAGCGACTGAAGCCCAATTAGAGCAGGCAGAAGACAACCTTACGAATGTTGAACAACTTATCTCTGATGAGTCTGATAGATTCTCAATGTTAAAACAAGAGGCAAATCAATTAGAAAGTGAGATTCGAATACGTCGTAATAAAATAGAGCAAGCAGAAAAGCGTGAGAGGCAAATTACTGAGGAACTAGATGATTTAGGTCGTCAAAATGCTTCTCTATATGAAAGCATTCAATCTGCTCGGGAAAGCTTGCAGGAACATCTTGAGAAGATGGGAAATTTACATGAGTCTATGGAATCTCACAACCAAAACAAAGATATCATGGAAGAAACCCGTAGGCAGTTTAAATCTCAATTACAAGACGCTAAAGAAGAGCAGCATAAAATTGCATTAGAATTGCAAGCTAAAACAAGTGCGCTAGAGGCATTAAACCAGTCTATTATAAGGTTTGATATGCAAATAGCGCACTCACAAGAAAAATTACAACGCATTGAACAAAATATATTAGAAAGTGAAAAGCCAGGTCCTGAACTGGAAAATAATTTGCAAATGGCTTTAAGTCGTCGAGTCGACGCAGAGGAAATGTTAAACCAAGCTCGCGATGACGTTCATGCCAGTGACAATGAATTGCGCAGCATTGAAGGTCAAATGTTGCAGGCACAAAATAAAATTGAATCTGTGCGGGATGAGCTGGGTAGCGCAAAGATGACTTGGCAAGCTTCTAAGGTCCATTTTGAGTCAGTTGAAACTAAAATAGCGCAAATAGAAATTGATCCCCAAGCCATATTACAAACACTGAGTGAAGCTGGCGATGAAACGGAATGGGCACAGAGACTCGCTCAAATTGGCAGACAGATCCAAAGGTTAGGGGCTATTAACCTGACTGCCATTGATGAATTTTCAGCGGCGGAAGAAAGAAAAACTTATTTGGATGAGCAGTGTCATGATCTCACAGAGGCTTTAGCAACCTTAGAAGAAGCGATACAGAAGATTGATCAGGAAACTCGCGATAGATTTCAATCGACCTTTGATAAAATCAACAAAGGTTTTAAAGATTTATTCCCCAGATTGTTTGGTGGTGGTGAAGCATTTATTGCTATGACAGACGACGATATTTTAAATGCAGGCATCACAGTCATGGCGAGGCCGCCAGGCAAGAAAAACGCTAGTATCCATCAGCTCTCGGGGGGGGAAAAAGCACTCACCGCAGTCGCGTTTGTCTTCTCTATCTTTTTATTGAACCCAGCGCCATTTTGCTTGCTTGATGAGGTCGATGCACCTTTGGATGATAATAACGTAGGACGCTTTGTAAGATTAGTTAAAGAAATGTCACAATCTGTACAATTTATATTTATTAGCCATAATAAAATTGCAATAGAGATGGGTGAGCAGCTTCATGGTGTGACGATGCGCGAACCAGGCGTTTCTCGCTTGGTTTCGGTTGATATTGATGAAGCTGTGGATATGGCAACGGCTTAGGAATAGCCACGAAATAACTGACTGTTCATTATAAGGGAAGGAACATGCAAGAAGATTTAAGGTTGTTAATATTGATCATTGGCTTTGTCGGAGTCGCATTTTTAATTGCGGATGGTATGAGAAAGCGTTTTAAAAAGAGAAGAACACAGAAATTTGATCAGCGTGTTTTTGAAAATACAGCCAAGCAAAGTAAAATACAACTGGGAGAAGATCCTTTATTTGATGAGCCATTGGAATCGCTAGGTTTACGCGATAGAGGGCTTTATGAACGAGAGGCAAAAACTGCGGAGCCCAGTGGGCAAGATGAAGTGAAAGAAGATGTGATTATCTTTGCCATTAAGCCCAGAATGCAGGATGGCTTTAGTGGTAGAACACTAGAAGCCGTATTAAAATCACACCACTATTTTTTTGGTGAGAAAAAGATCTTTCATGCACATGTGGATAATAATACATCAAACGAGATTCTATTTAGTATTGCGCAATCTACCGAACCTGGTTGCTTTGATTTAGAATCTATAAAGCAAGAACGTATTCAAGGCTTAGTTATTTTTATGCAGTTGCCTGTCGCGCGTGATAACAATCCACTCAGTGTTTTTGAAAGTATGTTAAAGTCAGCCCGGCAGTTAGCAGCGGCTTTAAATGGTGAGTTATGTGATAATCGACATCGGCAATTAAGCGCTAAAGCCATTGCGCAAGTGAAAACAAAAATTCAGAACGCCTCTCAGGTTGAGCTGTCTAGTAAAGTAGATTAGTTGTTTTCTCCTGTCACAATTCCGCGGCTTCTTCCAATAAGGATTTTAGCCGTGGAATCTAAGAATTTATTTTATCTTTGGTTTTGTTTACAAGCGGTGAGACGTAGTCAGTAGTCGAGTGTATACGTTTTGTTTTATGTTTGAGGTTTAAAAATGGGCGAAGTCAAAATTAAAAAAGAAGTTTTACAAACAATTGAGGCACTTCGAAAACAAATACACGAGCATAATTATTATTACCATGCATTAGATGAGCCGACTATATCCGATACGGCATATGATAAATTATTTTCAAAGCTATTAGAATTAGAGCAGCAATATCCTCAGCTGGTAACTGCAGATTCACCTAGTCAGCGTGTTGGGAACACAGTATTATCAAGTTTTCAAGCGCTTCAGCACTCAAAACCGATGCTTTCTTTAGATAATGTTTTCTCTGAAGAAGATTTCTTGCGTTTTGATAAACGTGTGAAACAGTTATTAGCATTCGATGATATGCATATGTCGATAGAATATAGTTGCGAGCCAAAATTTGATGGTATCGCGGTGGCTTTGACCTACGAAAATGGGGTTCTTATCAGTGGTGCGACCCGTGGAGATGGAACTGTGGGTGAGGATATAACGGCTAATATTAAAACCATTGCCAGTATCCCTATGTGCTTGCAAAATGATTTCCCAAAACATTTAGAAGTAAGGGGGGAAGTGTATATCCCATTGGCAGGGTTTGCATTACTAAATCAGACTGCGCTAAAAAACAACCAAAAATTATTCGCCAATCCACGTAATGCTGCAGCAGGTAGTTTACGTCAATTGGATTCCAAGATTACAGCAAAACGACCATTGGCATTTTATGCCTATAGTGTCCACTCTGATGTTAAAACAGCTTTATCTGATACGCATGTGGGGAATTTAAAATTAGCGCGAGAATGGGGAATTCGTGTTTGCCCAGAAGCTTCTGTTGTTCATGGGGTTGAGGGTGCACTAAAGTATTACCGGAACTTGCTAGATAAACGACAGACGTTGCCTTATGAGATTGACGGGGTCGTGATTAAAGTTAACGCACAAAGTCTACAAGAACAATTAGGCTTTGTTGCCAGAGCCCCTAGGTGGGCAACAGCGTATAAATTTCCTGCTCAAGAAGAAACGACACGATTAGAATCTGTTGATTTTCAAGTGGGGCGTACAGGCGCGCTTACCCCTGTGGCAAGATTAACGCCGGTAAAAGTAGGGGGTGTTGTCGTAAGCAATGCAACCCTCCATAATATGGATGAAATCGCGCGCAAAGACATACGTATAAAAGATACGGTGATTGTGAGAAGAGCGGGGGACGTGATTCCGGAAATCGTTAAGCCTATATTAGCCAAAAGACCGGCCGATAGTCTTGAGATTTTATTACCCAAAAAATGCCCAGCTTGTGGATCGAACGTGGTGACGATAGAAGGTGAGGCGGCAGCGAGATGTGAAGGTGGATTATGTTGCCCGGCACAGAGAATTGAAGCTATCAAACATTTTGTCTCACGCAAGGCAATGGATATTGATGGTTTGGGCGCTAAAATTATTGAACAAATGGTACAAGCAAAATTAATTAATAATGTTGCTGATTTATATCAATTAGACGTAAAAAGTTTGGAGAGCCTTGAGCGTGTAGGGGAAAAATCTGCTGCAAATTATATTGATGCCATAGAAAAGAGTAAGAATACAACTTTTCATAAATTTATTTATGCTTTAGGTATACGTGAAGTGGGAGACGCTACAGCTTTGCAGTTAGCTTCTACGTTTCATGATCTCGAAAGTTTGATGCAGGCTGACCAGGCCACCCTAGAAGATTTGCCTGATATTGGCCCCATTAGTGCTCAGCATATAATGGCTTTTTTTCAAGAAAAGCAAAATAAGGATATTATCTTTAAGCTAATCAAAGCAGGTGTTCATTGGCCAAAACCTACTGTTCAAACAGGCGATTTACCTTTGACTGGCCATACTTATGTACTAACGGGCACTTTATCTCGGCCACGAGAAGAGATTAAAGCCGATCTAGTTGCCTTAGGGGCTAAGGTAACAGGCAGTGTTTCAAAATCAACTACCGGACTTATCGTAGGCGTTAATCCAGGCTCAAAGCTAAAAAAAGCAACAGACTTAAATGTACCTGTCATTGAAGAGTCAGAACTAAAATCATTAATTATTCCATTGAGTACTTAAAATGTTTAAAATACTAAAACGAACCTTTGCTTTAAGCATGCTCATATGCTTAATCAGTTGCACCAATACCACGAACCAAAGTGGTAAGACATTAAAATTATCTGAGTCATTTGTGACACAGGTCGAACAAGGGCAAATAGAAGCAGCATTTGAAATGTTGAAAGCACACTGGCCAATGTCAAATGTTGAGGTGGATAATCTTAAAAATCACACAATGCGGCAGCGTAAAGTGGTCGTGTCTCGTTATGGGGAGCCGCAAGCTGTGGAGTTTGTAAAAACAGAACTAGTTGGAAAGAGTTTGGTTCGTCATACTTTTATTGAGAAATTTGAAAGCCATGCTCTAAAATGGGAATTAAGTTTTTATAAAAACAAAGGTAAATGGCTAATCAGTACGGTATATTGGGACGATGAAATTTCAACTTTGTTTAAAGGCTAATCATTTTATATTCCCAGAGCACTTTTGGAGCCACTCAATATTTCCGCTTTTGATGATGATTGAGCGTCATGCTCAGATATAATAGAGTCTGCATTATATTGTGCTAATAACGCTTTGCCCGGTTTTTTTATTTCAGATGTATCCAGTGGTATGAGTGGCGTATTTCCTGCTGTATTGATTTCAGCGATCAGTTGGTAAAAAGCTTGAGTTATGGCTTTTTTATCCGCATAGGCTTTTCTGTGATTGTTATTATTTTGTTGTTCTGGACTCTTTATTTTGTTTATTCTGAATTTCCAGCGTGTAAAGACAGGTTTGACTTGTACTGCTAAGATGCTAAATAAGCTTGCGTTTAGCTTGCTGGAATCAGCGGTGTCGAGTGCTGATATTTGTTGAAGCGTAGTAGATAAATCTTTTCTATCGAGCTCAATCTGCAATTTTATGACTTTGTGCGCTCTTAGTAACCCCATATTTTTTAGTCTTTTTTCAAAGAGCACGATGATATCTTTTATAAAAGTAGCCACCTTTTCTTTCATGAATGCTTCTCGCTGGATTTAGATACGTTTACGGCTTGCTAAATTAACACAAAACAAATTTCTATTCGAGCTTTGCTATTTTAGTGTATAAGCACGATTAGAGACTTCAAATCAAATATTGATAAAGTGCGTGTTTAGAATAATTGATTGACTCAATGATGACGCCAACTATCACTTCTAGACAGCCATTAGTCCGCCAATGAATGTGTTTTATTAAGTTTTTTCCCTAATGTGTGTAATATAGATAACCAAGTGTGTAAACAATTTATATATTCATTGGGAATTAGTTATGTCTAATAAAATAGAGCGTCCAAACCTTTCATTTAGTTTTGCTCAAGATAGTGTCAAATTTATTGATTTATTAAAAGATAAGCTCGGTATGGGGCCAAAAAAGCCAATAGAAGCCATAGAGATAGAGCAGAGCGATATGGATAGAGATGATATCAATATTACCGATAAAACAACGACAGAAGCTGAAATTTCTGAGCCAACCCCTGAGATGACGGCTATAGCTGATAAAGAAAATATAAGCCTTAATCCACAACCAGTACCCGATACGCAAAGACATGGGTTTAGCTTGGCACGTAGTGTACAAATGCCAGGCAAAGTTTCAACAACAACACTTCAATCAGATAGCAAGAAATCAGAATTTATGATGACGAGTGTGTCAGTGAGCTTTGTGGAGAATATACCAGAAAATTTTACACCAGTGGTTCTCGCAAATCATTCAATTGATACAGCCTTCACTTCTACCAATAATATGGTGACTGTTACTTCGGGTATTGCTGCGCCCCATTTTGCTGCTATCGTACCAGTACCGGTAGCTATTGCACAGCAGGTGCCTAGTATAGTTCAGCTTCCCCAACCAAAAGCGTATAAGGTGCCTACCGCGACAGACGTCGCTAAGCCTATTCCTGCTGTGGTAAAAGTAGAGGACCCGTCTTATGGTGTTAAACTTGGCTCCGTGATAGAGCAAATCATGTTGGATCATTTTTCTGCAGACTCTGATCAAGTATTAGACGTTACGCTTGGACTACTAGGTTTAGATGATGATGGCGCAGGGTCTGACATAGGGTCTGAGGCAAGGGCTGATATAAGTTCTGAGCCAAGGGCTGATATAAAGTCTGACGATAACGTTAATACAAAAACAGAGATTGATGTTGGCCTAAATCCGGATTTTGATATTTCATCAATACCCCAACCAACTGTTGTGGATGGACCTATTCCGGTTATTGATACATCACATGCACCACTGCCACTACCATTTTTTCCTAGCACGGCTGCTGAAAAAAATGTGGATGTTGATGCGACACTATTAGATGTAGTGCCACAACTGGATTTACCCTTGCTATCCTCTGATGATGGACTGCTTGCTAGTGCAAAATTAGAGGTTAGTGCTACAGTGGACTCTGACGTTTCACATTTTTCGCCACCGCCACCGCCACCTTCAATGGATGCGAACAAAGTTGGCGTTAATAGCAAGCCCAAATCTTTGTTAGAACAAATTGAATCTGGACCAACATTGAAATCAGTTGCTAAGGCCGTTGTTGCACCAGATCATTCACGTGGCTCTTTACTAGACCAAATTAAAGCAGGTAAAACCCTTAAAAAAGTTGAGCCAATTGATAAGGCAGAAGTTTTAGATAAAGCACCTGAAGGATTACTGGGCGCATTATTAGACAGGCTTGATACTGCTAATAACTTTGTTCAATATGATTCATCCAGCTCAAGCAGCGATACAGATTCTGGTAGTGGTTGGAGCGAAGAGGATGATGACTACTGGAACATGGCACCGGAAGGATTAGAGTCGTCTAAGACTTTAAGTCAAGCACCAGATACTTTGACCTCATCTGCAGGCAAAGCAAATGACCTAGATATGGCTGCAAAAGAACTTCCTAAGTTTGAAGCAGAAACTTCAGAACTTATTGAAGCAGACCTTGAAGAAACTAATTCAATTCAAAGTTCAAGTACTGTAAGTGTGTCAACCGATAAGTCGGGTATTTCGGTACCAGTGGAAAATAGTCTTGATACCGCACCTGAAAAACTTAGCATGGCAGAGTTAATGCAAGCCCGTAGACATAAAATGGGTGAAGATGATGATGACAGTGTAGATGATTCTGATGAGTCTTGGGATGATGACGACACCGTGGATAATACTGAAGTTGTTAAATTAGATACAGAGGTATCGGACGCTAAATCTGATTTCTTTACGAATGGTCGCAAAGCACTTGCTAATTTATTTGGTGCTTCCAGTAGCCCCAAAGCGCAAGTCGAGACTACAGACACAAATGAAGGTGAGCAACTAGATACTGCACCTGGAATATTAGATGGTTCTGTGGAGGATGTCTCAATGACAGTTCATAATTCGTTTGAATCGCCAGTAGAGCAGCCTATTTTGAATGAAGGTTTTATGTGATCGTTCTTGTTAAATTAGAATATCCCCAATCCAAGGACGGATATTTATAAATAAACTTTATAAATCATCAATGATAATGTTTCGCATAAATACAGATAATCCACCTTCTCCACCCGGGAATGATAGTTGCACATCGGCGACAGTGATGGGATCTTGTGTCTCTGTTTTATCCGAAATCATAACTTCATAAACATTAGTTTTTACGCCATTTTCTTCTCGCTGAATAACATTCACCTGCCTGTTTTCTTCTGGGATAGTCATTGTATCAAATAAAGTATCTAAGTTGATTTTCGTTAAAGGATTGGTGCTGGTTTTGTTATCATCATTCACAATAATGGTTTGGTACACGCTTTGTTCAAACATGATATCTATTGGAATATCATTATTGATTTCCAACGGCGGGGTTGTAGTCACATTAATGGTAAAATGACTTTCTAAACGTTCTCCATCTTCTCCTAATAATACAAATCCTAATAGTATCGGCAGCATATGCTGAGCGCGGCTTTCTAAAGTCGCATTTTTGATGAGCTGATTAATGACATTATCATTTTCAGCCACAAACTTTAGTTGTGAGCTAGATTGATTTCCACCTGTCACTGAAAAAGTATAGGTGTGCGTTGTCACGTCTGATTGATCTAAATGAATTAAATGTTCATTTTCCCAATAAATATCTATAGGGGACATGTTTTCATCTTTTGCCTGATTAGAGCTAAAGTATATCGTAAATTGATAAGTTTCAAATGGGCGTGTATGAATGTCTTGGACGATATGATTTTTTTGTTCAATAGTCTTCACTTCCCAACCTGGGATGGCCAAATGCGCTATATCTTTTGGGATATGATTGTCCCCGGTTTCGAAGTTTGGATTCGCGATAAGGTTACTTGATCCCGTTCTGTCAATGTTTGTGAAAAGTATAAAGCGGTATTCTCCATCTGGCTCTAATGTCGCTTTAAATACTAAGTCGCCATTAGCACCTTGAGAGGCATTGAGTTCTTTATTTTTGTGTAAGGTATAGTATAAGGGGATGCCGTTGGCGGTTAAGTTTAAATCTAACAAACTTTGTTGTTGCACAAGGGGTAAAAATTGCAAGGAGTGTTTTTTGTCTTCGTTTGATTCGGAGGAGTCTATATCAATCATGCCACAATATTCTGTTGTTTCATGAGCACCGGGTAATAAACCCTCTTCATCTACAAAGCCTACGTAAGGCGTTGCAATTTTTGGTTTATGGTTTTTGGGGTTAGATAATGGAATCGCCGTTTCATCTTTGGTTTCGATTCGTTGGGTCAAAGCCTGAGTCAGTGTTGGAAAAATTTGCCTAATGATGCTCAATGGCATAGAGAAATAATTACTTTTTTTATTTTTTAAGTCTGGTTCACATTTAGTTTTTTGTACTTTATCTGTAGGGTCGTGTGGAGCACCTGAGCTTTCGCTAGAGGCCGATTCTGAGGCTTCAGCTGTTTCAGGTGCTGTATCAGGAAATTGTAAACTATCCTTCTCAGGTGAAATAATATTCTTAATTTTGCCCATATTTTGTGACACTACACTAAAACTTATTAATATAACCTTAATGGAATCACTTTATTTAAATTATGTATACTGGACTTTAGTCCTATTAATCAGTTTGTTAAAAACATTAGGCCTTGTTTTGGGCCTCATAAAGAATTGATATAACAAGGGAATTACCAGTAGTGTCAACAGGGTGGATACCACTAACCCCCAAACGATCGCCGTTGCGACTGGACCCCATAAAAGGGATTTGCCCCCTAGACCTGTTGCCAGCGAGAATAATCCTGCAATCGTAGTTAAAGAGGTAATCAAGATTGGGATCACTCGTCTTCTAGCGGCGTATAATGTGGCATGCAAGACAGACATACCACCTTGGATTCGTTGGTTGGCGGCTGAAATCAGGACAATTGCAGCATTGACGGCAATACCCGATAATGCAACTACACCGTATAAAGTATACAAGCTCATTGGGTTTTGGGTGAAAAACAGGCCTAGCACTACGCCACAAAATGCAAGTGGCACAGTCGATAAGATCATGAGCGGCTGCCAGTAGCTTTTAAATTGTGTACCCAGTAGTAGATACATAAGTCCTAAACCGATTAAAAATAATTTGGGCATGGCCGCTAAGCTTTCTTCGATATCGTCTAATTCACCTGAGAAATTCAAGTCGATATTAGGATGTTGAGATTGAATTTTCTGCCAATTTTCTATGACTTGTTTATTGGCTGATACGGTATCAATTTGGCTTTTATCTATATCTGCAGAGATAGATATCGTTTTTCTAAAATCATAGTGTCTAATGTTGCTTTGGCCTTGGACATATTGCGTATCCACTAAATCACTTAGTCGCATTTCTCCTTGATTGGGTAAGGCGATCGTTTGTTGTAAGTAAGCATTTATACTTTGCAGTGACTGTGGTTTGGATTTAACCCGAACATTTAACTCTTCCCCCTCATGTTGGGTGGAGGCTACAATCTCGCCGTCAACTAACAAGCGAGCTGTTCTGGAAATTGTCGCCGGATTGAGTTTTGAGCGATTGATGGCGTCATGATTAGGTTTTAAAATTAGTTCAGGTTGTCCTATAGTATCGTTGTTTGAAATATCACTGACACTTGTAATATTTTGAAGAATATTCGTCACATCTAAAACGGCTTTTCGAATATCCATAAAATTATCACCGCGCACTTTAATGTTAATCGGCTTGGCAGTGGGTGGGCCATTAGACATGCGTAAAAAAGAGGAATTAGAAGGGCCAGGTACAGACAAAACAGCGTCTCTTTGCATATCAATCAATTGGTCAACAGTGTGCATATTGTCTTTATGGGGTTTGAGACTAACCATAATTTGACCATAATTATCCCCAAAAACAGCTTCTGTTTCTGTAAACATCATACCTGCGTAAGAGGCTATCGCTCTGAGTTCATTTTCTGGAATATATTGCTTGATAACGTTTTCTATTTGTTGTGTATACTCAATAGTACTTTCAACTAAAGTGTTCGTCGGCATTTCAACGTTGACATAATATAACCTGATAGGGTCGGAAGCGAAAAAATTCACCTTGACCATACCGGACATTAGGGCAATAAACGAAAAAACAAGTAGAAAGATGAGTACAGACAAAGTTCTTAGGGGATAACGAATTGTTTTGATGAGTAACCGAGTATAATTAATTCGGACCTTCGCGGTTAATGTGTCTCGATATTGTTGAATTTTAGAATTATTGGCAAGGGTAATATTGGTTGCATTGACGTGGGCTGGCAGCATCCAAAATGCCTCTATTAGGCTAAATAACAGAGCCAGTGTGACCACCAATGGAATCACCAGCATGAACTTGCCTAAAATTCCAGGCAATAGCATGAGTGGTAAAAAAGCCGATATTGTGGTAAATACAGAGGTTGTGACGGGGGCAAAAACTTCTTTTAAGCCATCTTGAATAGCTTGTAACTTATTGACCCCTCGTTGTATGCGGTAATAGATGGCCTCTACAACGACAACCGAATCATCCACTAACATACCTAAGCAAATAACCACGCCAAGTAAAACGGAGATGTTAAGCGTTTGGTTCAATCCCCCTAAGGCCCAGAATGTGGCACTAAGGGTAAAAGGGATGCCTATACTCACGAGTAGAGCAATTTTGAAGCCCAGAAATAGCCAGGTGCTGAATAAAACCAAACATAGTCCAAATAAAGCATTGGTTTGCATGACAGATAAAGCACTCTGAGTGACTTGTGTTTGATCATCAATTAAGGTTAGAGCGATGCCACGTTCTTTTTGTATGTTGTTTTGCCTATCAATATAGTCTTTTATTTCAGCGACGAGTGTAAGGTCATTGACTCTCGCTCGTTTTTTAATAGACAGTAGCACAGCATCTTGTCCCTGGTAACGAACTAAGTTAGTGCTTTTTTCACGACCTTTTTTAACGATGGCGACTTCATTTAGCGGTAGTTCTCCTTTTGTCGTGGAGATAGGGAGCTTGGCTAAATAGCTGGGATCAACGCTGGTACCAATCCAACGAATAACCCAGCGCATATCATCAATGGCCAGGGTGCCGGCTGAGATATCTTGGAAGTGCCCTTTGATAGAGTTCGCTAAATCAGCGGGGGTTAGGCCCAGTAAAGATAAATGAGATGGATCAAAAAATATTTGTAACTCGGGGTCTTTTAGGCCAATAGGATCTACGGTATCAATCCCCCCTAAACGTTCTAGATCTTTTTGAATGTTACGTGCGGCTATTCGTAGTTGGTCGCTATTGCCTTTACCATATACGACGATTGTCGCTGTCGGGAAGCCATTTGCCGAAGTGATTTCAATGATATTAGGACTATCCACTTCTGCCGGTAAATCTTTTTCTTTGTTTTGTATTTCACGTCTAAGGTCATTTACACGCTTGTTAAATACATTGTCATCTAATTCATTAAATCGTACTAAGATACTCGAGACACTATCTCTGCTGGTACTTGACACAAAACGCGTGTCAGAGACTTTACGTAAAGCGTCTTCTAGAGGCTCTGTAATGCGCTTTTCTACGTCTTGCGCTGACGCACCAGGGTAGATAGTGGTTATTTGGATCCAGTTAAAGTTGATTGTGGGATCACGTTCTCTGGGTAATTGGGTATAAGTGATTAATCCAATACTAATAATCAAAAAGAAAGTTAGATTAGCAAGCACATGGTTACAAATGAATTTCATAATAAATTTCATAATAGGCTCACTATTGGATAACTTGTACGGTGTCGTTGTGAGATAACTTATATCGGCCATCTAAAGCAAGATCAGCATTTAGCTCCAAAGGCACTGGGAGTGGACGACCTTCAACGGCATCTTTTATAGGTATAAATTTAGCCAGACGATTCTGCTCTTGTGTTTTGGATTTTTCAACAATAAAAATCCCATATTTGTGATTAGATTGGCTCAGTAAGTAAGCTGGTAAATGCGCTTGGTTATCTTGCCAAACTAAACGGCCGACAGAGCCGGGTAATGGCTTTTGTTGGGTAAAACTGCAGCGTACTTCTTGTGTACGATACCTTTCTGTATATACGCCAACAGAGGCTCGGATGGATACAGGGAAATCGCCATCTTTAGTTGAGAACACAGGATTTTTAGCGTGTTTTAATTTTTCAACTTCATTGGCTTGTAGTTGTGCGCTGACTTCGATGGACTCATTATCAATTAAGCGGATTATTTGCTTACCAGGTGTTGCCATTTCCCCAATATCGGCCATGCGTTCGACTACAATTGCATTGAAAGGTGCCTGAATTGAGCATCGATCTATTTGTAATTTAGCCTGACTTAATTGAGCTTTTTGACTAGATTGTGTGGACTGAAGACTGGTTAAATTGCTCTGTAACTCTTTAAGCTGTTCTTGTGATACGTTATGACCACTGGCAAGAGATTGGATTCGATTTAGCTTCCATTCTGTAAAGTCAATTTTAGCACGAGTGGACTGAAGTTGAGATTCAAATTGTTGGGCGTTTAGTTGGTAATCTTTGCAAGCAATCACAGCTAAAGTTTGACCTTTTTGTACGGATTCGCCGACTTGCAAGGGTAGTTGTAAAATGATGCCATTAATTTCAGCACTAATAACCGCATCATTTAAGCTGATTGCTGTTGCAGGTGCCTCCAATTTAGGGAAAATAGTGAGGTCAGTGATTGGTTTTGTGGTCACTGAAATTAGGTCGTTGCCTAATAAAGAAGGGGTGGCAAAAAAGAAAAAAAAGAATATGAAACTTAATGTTTTTAGTTTTTTAAATAACATGAGTAGGATTTTGCACTAAGCAATTTGAAAGTGCACACATAATATCAAAGTCCTCAGCTGAGAAGTAGTCAATTAATCAACATTAACATCACAAGGAGAATGGATATGCTGAGGGGCACTTTTAGAGAACATACACTTCCAGGGCAGGAACAATCACATTTGCACGATGACATAGGGTCGAATAGGGCTTGTTCAAGTATGGGGGGGTTTTTAAAAGCAAAAAATAATAGGACATTACAAGAAACGCAGCGTAAGTCACATCAAAAATATTTAGGTGTGGCCGGCGTAAGCCTGCTCGTGTTAGGCGCCATTATGCTATATTTTAGTTCGCCAATTTCTGGCGCTTTACTGGTGACTTTAGGTGCAGCCACTGCTGGATATATTCCTTGGATACACGCGCCAACAAAACCTTTATCTTTTAGTTGGATGCCTGAGCATACTTCGCAGCCCAGCAAACACACCACTTACCCCTTAGCCCCCAAACCACCAAGCCCAGTCGCCTTTTCTAGAAAAAAAGCTTCTGATTCCAAGGTACCGCCTACGTCAGAAGATATGCTTAGGGTCGCAGGTGGAGAAAAGCCAATTCTGAGTTTTAGCCCGACAGCGAGAAAAAAGTCATTTGAAAAACTCTCAGCGGTTAAAACTAATGAAGACACTTTTGATCTTATAGCCCAACTGCCCACAAAGTCTCCCAGATAAAATTAGACAGAATATGGTGAAAAACCGGATTAAATTTATGAGGGGGGGATTAATATGCTGATAAGCATTGATTAACTAGGACAAATTCAGCAAAATGAGCTATTTAATCTGATTAATCTAATTTTTAAGGTGTACCATGCCAGATGAGCTAGAAACAAAAGAAGCGCAACAAGAGTTGTTCACGGTTCGAGATATGATTCGATGGGCTGTTACACAGTTCAATAAAGTAAATTTAGTCTATGGTCATGGTACAGATAATGCCTGGGATGAGGCAGTTAACCTGATTCTGTCTTCAGTTCACTTGCCACCAGATATTGATGTCAACGTGTTAGATGCGAGGTTAACGCCATCTGAACGAAATGAAATTGCAACCAGAATTGGTAGAAGAGTCAAAGAGCGGATACCGGTTGCTTACCTAGTGAAGGAGTCTTGGTTTTGTGGCTTGAATTTCTTTGTGGATGAAAGGGTTTTGATTCCACGTTCGCCTATAGGAGAGCTGATTGAAGAAGAATTCAGTCCTTGGGTTGAAGAAGGAGAAGTTGGGCGCATTTTAGATATTGGTACGGGCTCTGGTTGCATTGCCATCGCATGTGCATTTACTTTTCCTAGTGCTAAAGTCGATGCGGTAGATATTAATCCACAGGCAGTTGAAGTCGCTAATATAAATGTGGCGCGCTTTGGTTTAGAAGATTGTGTAGAAGTGATTCAATCAGATTTATTTGAAGGTTTAGAAGGGCGTGAATACGATATTATTGTTTCTAACCCACCGTACGTGAGTATGGAGGAATATGAAACTTTGCCTTCAGAATACCGCGCAGAACCTCAAGGGGCCTTGGTGGCTAAAGAAGAAGGGTTAGAAGTTGTGCGACGCATATTACTGGATGCTGAAAAACATCTAGTACCCGGAGGTGTCTTGGTTGTTGAGGTTGGCTACAGTCAAGATGTTGTCGAAACACAATTCCCCGAAATTCCTTTTACCTGGTTACAGTTTGAAAAAGGCGGTGAGGGTGTCTTTTTGCTCACCAAAGATGAGTTAAATGAGTTCCGTGAACAGATTGCTAGTATAAAGTAAGTTATGGCAGGTAACGCTTTTGGCAAATCTTTTACACTAACAACTTTTGGTGAAAGCCACGGTCCTGCTTTGGGCTGCATTGTAGATGGCTGCCCTGCTGGGCTGGCCATCAGCGAACAGGATATTCAATTAGACCTAGATAAAAGGCGACCAGGGCAATCCAGATATACAACGCAAAGGCGAGAAACGGATAAAGTAGAAATTTTATCCGGGGTATTTGAAGGTAAAACCACAGGCGCGCCGATTGCCTTAGTCATTAAAAATCAGGATCAACGAGCACAAGACTATCAAAAAATAAAAGACGCGTTTAGACCGGGCCATGGTGATTATACCTACTTCAAAAAATATGGTTTTCGAGATTGGCGTGGGGGTGGTCGTCAGTCTGCAAGAGAGACTGTTGCTCGTGTTGCCGCAGGTGCCATTGCGCGAAAATTTCTTGCACACCATAAAATTAAAATTATTGGCTTTATTTCTCAAATTGGCAATATCGTTGCTGATTCAGGCCAATATGATATGGCTGAAATTTCACAAAATCCTTTTTTTTGCCCCGATAAAAAAATCGTTCCTTTACTAGAGACTTATATTCAACAAATCTTAAAAGCAGGCGACTCTGTTGGGGCTAAGGTTCAAGTGCAGGCAATAGGTGTACCTGTTGGCTTAGGGGAACCCGTTTTTGAAAGGTTGGATGCGCGTTTGGCACACGCCCTAATGAGCATCAACGCAGCAAAAGCAGTAGAAATTGGGGATGGCATTAATGTTGTTGAACAAAAAGGTTCAGAACATCGTGACGAAATGATATTAGAGGCAGAAACAAAAAAGCCTAAGTTCTTGTCCAATCATGCGGGCGGTATATTGGCAGGCATAGCCAGTGGACAAGATATTGTCGCATCTGTTTCTTTTAAACCAACGTCTAGCATTCGAATGCCAGGACAGTCATTGAATGAGCATGGTCAGCAAATTGAAGTCGTTACGACAGGCCGGCACGATCCCTGCGTTGGTATCCGAGCCGTTCCTATTTGTGAGGCAATGATGGCAATAGTTTTAGCAGACTGTTGGTTAACTTGTTATGGTAACCAACCCATCAGGTATAAAACCTAAATTTTAATTAGAGCTAAGAGGGTATTCAAGTGGAAATGTTTTTGCAGCTCTCCATTGCGGTATTATGTTTATTTATCGTTTGGAGAATTTATAAAGTAATGAAAAATAATCCGGGTTTGCTGTCTAAGGAAAATCTATCTAAAAGCTTTTCTACGGCAGGTGTATTGGCGCTTATTTTGATTGGTGGTGTTGTATTGATGGTTATGTTGGTGAAAGCCGCTAGCTAATGATTCCCAATGCATCATTAGCTTTGAAGCCAGAAATAGCGGATTATAATAATAAGGAAGTTAAGATGTCATTAACGTTGTATGATAAATTATGGCAATCACATGTTGTGGCCCCACTAGAAGATGGTTTAGATCTCATTTATATTGATCGGCATTTGTTGCATGAAGTGACATCGCCTCAAGCATTTGAAGGTTTAGCGCAGCAAAAGAGAGTCATTTGGCGTAGTTCTGCAAATTTAGCGGTACCCGATCATAATGTACCTACCACAAATCGGGATAATATTGAGGATCCCATTGCTCGAGAACAAATTCAAACATTAGATAAAAATTGTCAGGCCTGGGGTATTCACGAATTTACCCTCAATGATGTCCGTCAAGGTATTGTTCATATTGTTGGACCGGAGCAAGGTGCAACGTTACCCGGGATGACTATAGTCTGTGGTGATTCACATACGTCTACCCATGGGGCATTTGCAACCATAGCCATGGGCATTGGCACCTCAGATGTGGAGCATGCTTTAGCCACACAATGTCTTATTCAGCGCAAAATGAAAAATATGCGTGTATCTTTTACCGGGCAGTTAGAAAGCACAGTTTCAGCTAAAGATATGATTTTAGCTTTGATTGGTCAAATTGGTACGGCGGGCGGAACGGGCTATGCCATTGAGTTTGCAGGCCCGCTTATTGCACAGCTCTCAATGGAAGAACGAATGACCATTTGCAATATGACGATTGAGGCAGGTGCTCGTTGTGGTTTAATTGCGGTGGATCAAACGACGTTAGATTATATTCGCGATAAGCCCTTTGCACCTAAAGGTAAAGACTGGGAAAAGGCTTGTGCTTATTGGCAGGGTTTATGCTCTGATGGGGATGCTGAGTTTGATGTGGATATTACTATTGATATTTCTAAATTAAAACCACAAGTGACATGGGGTACATCACCTGAAATGGTTGTTTCGGTGAATGAAAAAACCCCGAATCCTAGTAAAATATCTGATTTGGGAAAACGTAGGCAATACGAAAATGCATTGGCCTATATGGGCTTAGAACCTGATATGCCTATACAGTCGATTTTTTTAGATAAGATTTTTATTGGGTCTTGTACGAATGCACGAATTGAAGATTTAAGAATTGCTGCCAATATTGTGCGCGGAAAAATATTGGCCAAAAATATCAAACAAGCCATTGTTGTGCCTGGCTCAGGGTTAATCAAACTGCAAGCAGAAGCAGAGGGTTTGGATAAGATTTTTAAAACAGCTGGTTTTGAATGGCGTCAGCCAGGTTGCTCAATGTGCTTGGGGATGAACCCAGATCAGTTATCCCCACATGAGCGATGCGCCGCAACGTCTAACAGAAACTTTGAAGGTCGGCAGGGCTATTTGGGACGTACCCATTTAGTGAGCCCCGCGATGGCCGCTGCAGCAGCAGTGGCTGGACACTTTGTAGATGTGTCTGCGGATATTTTAGAGGAGCAAGTATAATGAAAAAAATATCTAAAATTGAAGGCATTGTCGCACCACTAAAACATGCAAATGTCGATACGGATATTATTATGCCTAAACAGTTTTTAAAATCTATCCGACGAACAGGCTATGGACAGCATATTTTTGATGCTTGGCGTTATAATGATATGGGTGAGCTGGGTATGGATTGTGCTCAGCGACCCCTCAAATCAGATTTTGTACTCAACAACCCTGCTTACAAGCACACTAAAATTTTAGTGACTGGAAAAAATTTTGGTTGTGGTTCTTCAAGAGAGCATGCGGTTTGGGGGTTAGTTGAGTTTGGAATAGAAGCCATTATTGCTCCAAGCTTCGCTGAAATATTTTATCATAATGCAATAAAGAACGGCTTGTTGCCAATCGTTTTGTCAGAAGAGGCTGTTAACACACTGATGAATTTAAGTATAGAGCAACCCGGAGTACTCTCGCAGATTGATTTGGAAAGTCAAAATGTTATTTTGAAAGAGTTGGCGTTTGAGTTTGAAATTGAACCAGCGGATAAGAATAAATTATTAAATGGTTTAGATGATATTGCTTTGACTTTACATTATGCTGATAAAATTACTGCCTATGAGAAAAGCCGGGAGATAGTTGAACCTTGGATTTTTGTAGATAATAAAATATAGAGATTGATATGACATCAAAAATACTACTTCTAGCAGGCGATGGCATTGGGCCAGAGATTATCCACGAAGCAAAATTATGTTTATTGACACTAAAAGAAATATTTTCTTTCCCTATTGAGATAGAAGAAGCTTTGCTGGGTGGGCATGCAATAGAGCAAACAGGAGAGCCATTACCTGCTGATACTTTATCCTTAGCGCAAGAAGCGGATGCTATGTTATTAGGCGCTGTGGGTGGTCCTAAATGGGATAGTTTAAATCCTGATAAAAGACCAGAAAAAGGGTTGCTACAACTCAGAAAGCACTTTCAATTATTTGCTAATTTACGTCCTGCGATTTTGAATCAACATTTAACCAATGCTTCGAGTTTGAAAAGTCATTTAGTCGAAGATTTGGATATGCTCATTGTTCGAGAATTAACTGGGGGATTATATTTTGGTGAGCCCAGAGGTATTGAAAAAAAAGGCAATGTTGATTTTGCTTATAATACCATGAAGTATTATGAGCCAGAAATAGAGCGTATTGCCCGTGTTGGCTTTGAGTGTGCCCAAAAACGTAACAAAAAATTATGCTCTGTGGATAAAGCGAATGTATTAGAGGTTTCGCAGCTTTGGCGGCGGGTGGTTGAGAAAATACATAAGGATTATCCGGACGTTGTCTTATCACATATGTACGTCGATAATGCTGCGATGCAATTAGTCCATAAGCCTAAGCAATTTGATGTTATTGTGACAGAAAATATGTTTGGTGATATTTTATCAGATTGTGCTGCTATGTTGACCGGTTCCATTGGTATGCTGCCTTCTGCATCATTGAATGAGAGTGAATATGGATTATATGAGCCTGTACATGGTTCTGCTCCTGATATTGCAGGACTCAACAAAGCAAATCCGATGGCCACGGTACTATCACTGGGTATGCTCTTACGGTATTCTTTAAAAGAATCCCAAGCAGCAGATTTGATCGATCAAGCTGTCTCTGATGTTTTAGCTCAGGGATACCGTACGGTTGATTTGTATGAAGACAATATGGAAATTTTGGGTACCAAGGAAATGGGGGAAGCGATTAGAACATCTCTATATTCTTTAAGTGAGGCTTTATGAGTAAATTATTTAATGTTGCCGTTGTGGGTGCAACAGGTGCGGTTGGAGAAGTGTTGATTGAGTTGCTAGAGGAACGAAACTTCCCAGTCGACAATCTTTATTTACTGGCCAGCTCTCAGTCTGTGGGTAAAGCTTATACATTTAAAGATAAGTCTATTCGAGTCAAAAATTTAGAAAATTTTGACTTTGCCCTAGCGCATATAGCTTTGTTTTCAGCTGGAGGGGCTGTGTCTAAGCAATATGTCCCGAAAGCAACGGCAGCAGATTGTATTGTGATAGATAATACATCAGAGTTTCGTTATAACGATGATGTTCCTTTGATTATCCCTGAAGTCAATGTGCATAGACTGGGTGATTACAAAAAAACAAATATTATCGCGAACCCGAATTGTTCCACTATCCAAATGCTAGTGGCTTTACAAGCCATTCATAAGGCTGTGGGGATTACACGCATTAATGTGGCAACTTACCAGGCTGTTTCTGGCTCAGGACAAAAAGCCATAAAAGAGCTTGCCGGTCAAACGATGGCTTTGTTAGGTGGGCAAGAAATTAAGTCTGAGGCTTATCCCATACAGATAGCATTTAATGTGATTCCTCAAATTGATGAATTCCAAGATAATGGTTATACCCGGGAAGAAATGAAAATGGTCTGGGAAACACAAAAAATTTTAGAGGACGACTCTATTCAGGTTAATCCAACTGCTGTGCGTGTGCCTGTATTTTATGGCCATAGCGAAGCCATTCATATTGAAACCCAGAAAAAAATTTCGGCCCAAGAGGCAAAAGCATTATTAAAAAAATCTCCTGGTGTTACCTTGAAAGATGCACATGAGGCAGGCGCTTATCCTTCTCCTGTTGTCGATGCCGTGGGCAATGATGATGTGTTTGTTGGCCGTGTGAGAGAAGATATTTCACATACAAACGGACTAAACCTTTGGGTCGTGTCTGACAATATTCGTAAAGGTGCTGCATTAAATAGCATTCAGATAGCCGAGAAAGTGGTAACAGATTACTTATAGATCTATTATGTAATTAATATTATGGATTATTATATAGTTGGCATGCTAACAATATGGACTTACCACTAGATTTAAAATATTTCTCACGTTGTTTAAGCCCCTTAATTCGTTGTGCTGTGGCAGGTTTGGCTTTATTGCCCGCTGCCGCCATGGCGCTAAGTGTTGGGCCGATACAGGTGATGTCTAACTTGAATCAAGCTTTAATTGCAGATATTTCATTGAGCAACTTTGGTGACTTAGATGAAACGCAGATTAAAATTAACTTAGCGGAAAATATTTATTTCACAAAAGCGGGAGTTTATAAAGCTTCTTGGTTAAGTGACTTGAATTTTGTTGTTATCAAAAATCCAGATGATACGGGTGTTTTGCAGCTTCGCACCAAGAACCCAATCAAAGATCCAGTTGTTGATTTATTAATCAATATTGCTTGGCCTTCCGGAAAGATGATCAGGCAATATACTGTGCTACTCGATCCCAGTCGGGTTGCAGTGGGGCCGGCTCAAGTAAATATGGGCGCAACAAAATTATCTGTACAAAATCATCTATCCCAACCAACGAGTCAGATAGGCTTTGGTCAAAAATATGGCCCTGTGACTTCAGAAGATAATCTCTGGACCATAGCACACAAAATGGTTGCTCCAACGACGTATACAGCCGCTCAAGGGGTATTGGCCATATACGAGAAGAACCTAGATGCTTTTCAAGAACAGAATATGAATAAGCTTAAAGAGGGCGCAATACTGTATTTACCTGAGAAATTTGAAGTGGCTCAAGTGAGCGCATCTGAAGCAGGTGATAAAATTGTTTCGGCGCCTAAGACAGTTTTACCTCAATCAACTAATACCTCGGTTCAGGCAAATTCGAGTCCAGAGGCAGTCAGCAGCCAGCCCTTGCGGGATAGCAAGCCATTAAAAATATTGTCACCAACCGATTTAGAAGAATTGGCAAAAAAAAAACCTTCCGATTTCACACAGCTAGAAAGTTCTTCGGTTAACAATAGTCAGATTATTCAGCAAAAATTAGCGTTATTAGAAGAAGAATTAGATACCTTTAAGCGTAGAAATGAGTTAATCCACGAAAAGAATATTTTATTACAACAGAACAATGATAAATTAACCGATGCGATTGTTGTCAAAGATAGTGAGTTAGATCTGCTAAAAGAAAATATTCATGAGCAGAAATCAGTACAGGTGAATAATGCAGTACAACAGGATGTTTCTCAGTCAATGGCGCCTAATGCGACAGCCATAACCAATTCAAAAATACAGCAACCTACTCAAGAACAAAATACGGCCTCTCCAACGAATCCTGTTACAAACAATCAGTTGGCGCCAGTTACGACAGAATCTAGTCCAAACTCTTCACAATGGCTTTTCTACATCTTGGGAATATTAGGTTTGGCCTGTGCTGGGGGTGTTTGGATATGGCGCAAGAAAAAAGAAAATGCAAATCGCTTTCAGCAAACAGAACGGCCAGAGACATTGAGTGAAATACAACCCAAACCGATCGGGGCGCAAGCTGGGTCGAGTGCCATGAATTATGGTTTAGATTTTGATATGGACGAAGCATTATCGACTATGGATATTGCTGAAGATCAGGCAGAGACATCAGAGACAAACGAGCACTTGAATGCTAAATTTGAATATGAAGCTACCAAGCAAAAGTACCAGGAAACCTTGGAAAATGCAGAATTAATGATTGCTTATGAGAAGTATGCTGATGCGGAAGCAATTTTAACGACTATTTTAGCAGAAGCGCCTAAACATTGGTTAGCCCTATTAAGGTTGTTAGAGCTTTACGTTGTGACTAAAGATAACCACCAATTTTATCATTGGCAAAAAACGGTACCAGAATACTTGGCATCCATTGCACCTGAGGTATGGTCTAAAATAAAGTTTTTGGATGAAAAGTTACAACAAGATAACTTGGGTGATACTGAATTAGATTCAGGAACGGATAGTTCTATACCGAATGATGAGTCAATAGAAATAGATAACGCTGAAAAAGAAGAACGAGCAGAGCAGCCAGCAGAAACACTAGAATTTGAGTTAAATGATTTAACAAAAGAAGCGGCTTCTGAATCAGATGAGCAGTGGTTATCAACTGAGACTAAAGCAGACTCTGAACAAGTTTTAGAATTTGTGCTGGATAAAAAAGAGTCTGAGCAAGCGCCAGGAAAAGAGCAGACTGCCCCACAACAAAAACAAGAAGTTAGTTTAGAACAAAGATTGTCGCAGTTAGAAAATTTAGCGGCATTAACGCAAGACAGTCATTCTATTGAGTTGGCAAAAGCTTTTGTTTTGGCAGGAGAAGTAGGTTCTGCCAAAAATTTGCTGATACATTTATTAAATCAGTCATCTGAAATTGATCAAAAACAAGCGATAGAGCAGTTGCTCGTTGAGATAGATTAACACCTACTTTATCATGTTAATTCAAACATTTAGGTTAAAGTGCGACGAGCCGGGCTACCTGTCAGCTTTCGAGACGCAACAATGACATTAGAATTATTTTGAGTATATAGATAGACATCAATATAGAAGTCATACAAATATAGGACTTTCGTACCCTGTCCTTAAGTCCAATTTGGTTAAATCGTTTTTTATGAAATAATCAAACCATGCCCATTTAAAAATAATCATTAAAAAGGTGGAATAATAATATTTAAATGGATGTAAAGTCATTTTGCCATAATCAGGCTTACCGGGAGGCACCCATCACAGCTAAAGACTCCCCACCCGTAAGCCTAATTATTTTTGTGTCTAATTCATATCCTTAATCTCTAAGCCCCAATCCCGAAGCCCCAATTCCTGAGTAATAACACAGTTACCAATACACTTACAGCCAACCTATGCTAAACATATATTAATAGAGCAAAAAATAATAATGATGGATTTATGTTGTTTGGAGAATATTTGTGAGCACACAACTGGATAGTAGCGCATTAAACTTAGCAAGCATGCCGAAATTTTTGGAGACCACAAACGTTGAAGTCCCCGTGTTTACTGAGACTAATCTCAGTATGGGATTTAATGTACAATCAGAGCATTTTGCACAATTAGCGGACAGTCAAACCCTAACCGCAACTATGCCCAATTTGATTAAAGTCTTTATTGGGGATGAATTGGATATGATGTCATCAGAGCATCAACTAGAAATTAGTGTGCCTATGGTGGGATTAACAGATTTATTGCCCAATCATAGCTTGCATATTTCTGAGTTGCAATTTGCAGCGCCCGTTGCCATTAATGGTTGGGGTGCGCCTGAAGTGCCTCTGGATGCAAGTTATCTTTATCCTGAGTATATTTTGGCAACAGATATTGTTGGTAACCAATATGAAGTTTTAATTGATGAGCAAGGAGCCATTCAGTTACCCGCAGAGGGCACTGGGCTTTTTTCAATGTTGTCTTATTTGACTTTTATTTATGGTGACTGGCAAGTCAAGCAAGGGCATGGCTTAACCGATGTTACAAAAACAGGTGTTGAGGTAGGCTATTTATATTTCCTGCCACCATCAACAAACAAGAGCTTTGAGCCCAAAATTGCTCTAACACACCTGGATGAAAATCATAGTAAAATAGTCGATACACTACGTTCTATTCAAGTTGAGTTTTCTCACAATAGTGCCATAGCAGATATCTCGCTATCTCTTACAAAAGAAAATGACCATCAAGTGGATGTGTCTTTGGATTTCTCCAATTTAAGCTATTTGCAGTCACCGATGACCATAGCGCTGAATTTAGAGGATTTGCAAAATAATGCATTCAGTCTATTCAATCCCAATAGTCCTATTGCATTATCTGCTTCTCAAGGCTGGTTTCATAACACGACTACTGATAGTTATATGAAGCCTTTGGGTTTGTCACCAGAAACGAAAACCGTCATTATTCGTGATCTTTTATCTGAATATGATATGACAAAAGGCTTATTACAAGGGGATAGCTTAGGGATTTCTAATGAAAATAACTACAATGATTTTCTGATTTACCCAGAAGCCATTGGTGCGGTATATGATCAGGTCGCAGATGGTTTAGCTCGCAATGTCATTTCGACAGATTTTTTATGGCAACGGGTAGACTCTGAAGCTGATGTAAGTTTTGATTTTAGTGCGATGTCGTTATCTGCCCCAGATAACCTTGTACTCTCAGAATTAATGCCAGAATCAGAGAATTCTCAGCCAGGTGTCGTTAGAGCTTTACTGGAACCAATAGACTTTTCAGAGTTCCAGGCTCATTTATCTTTATTCAGTGAACAACCTGTATTAGGGATGCCGAATATACAAGCGCAAGCTTTCAGTAGACATGATGACGCCGAGCAATTTGAGCTAGGCTCTAATTTTGATTACATTATGAAACAAGATGTTTCACTTTTAGATTCAGATGCAACGGATGGATTAGTTTTAGATATTAATATATCTGAGAATACCGATACAGGTTTACAGTTATCATTTGAGGATGTTATGGATTCTCCTATTCAATCTCAAATGACGAACGGAAATAGTTTGGCTCAAAATTTATCTGTTTTACTCAATGTTGGAGAAACAAGCAGTTCCTTTTCGCAAGATGGGTATGCCTCATCTGATGTTGTTTATACTGAGGTAAGCTATCAAACAACTCCAATCACAACAGAACTGAATTTTGGATTCACCCAAGAGCCAGAGGTATAAAACCGTTAGCTAACAGACTTCGTTGATAGTTGGTCATTTATCTGTATAATTATTTTTTTGCTTTTAACAGCCATATGTCTAAAATGCAGATGATATTGATGATAAAGGTTTCAACTTGAAGTACAGAATAGCATTAAGCCTTTCGTATAACGGGGCGGCATATTATGGTTGGCAGCGCCAATCAGATCTACTGACAGTTCAAGGCTGCGTAGAGCAAGCGATATATAAAATGTCTGGTGAGCATGTGAATGTTATTTGCGCCGGTCGCACAGATAGAGGTGTACACGCACTCAACCAAGTTGTTCACTTTGATATTCTAAAGCAAAGAGAGCCTCAAGTTTGGATTAACGGCCTAAATGCACACTTACCCAGAAATATCAGAGTCAATGCCGCTGAAAAAGTCACCGAAGCGTTCCACGCTCGGTTTTCAGCCTATGAACGGCACTATCGATATTTTGTATTAAATCAGCGTATTGCTTCTCCTATTTTTACTGAGACGGTTGCTTGGTATCCCTATGAGCTGGATTTGATGCGCATGCAAGCTGGGGCAAGGTATTTAATTGGGGAGCATGATTTCAGTGCCTTCAGAGGGGCGCAGTGTCAGGCGAAATCCCCAATACGAACGGTGCTTGAACTCACGATTCAGCAAAAAAACCAATTGTTTATTTTTGATATTAAGGCCAATGCTTTTTTACATCATATGGTGCGTAATATCGTGGGCTCTTTATTTTGTGTCGGTAGACAACGCTTTGCCTCTCAAGTAATAGAGCCCGAATGGATACAGAAAACGCTACTGTCAAAAGATAGAACAAAAGCTGGAATGATGGCGCCAGCACAAGGATTGTATTTTATGGAAGTATGTTATCAGGAAGATGTTCAACCTCAAGGATTCTCTTCACAAATCAGCACTGTCGGTAATATATATGAGTTCTTTGGATAAAAATACAAATCAAGTTATAGAACGGATGGCAAAAATGCTGAGTGGTATTATCTTATACTTTCCACTCGGATTTATAAATCCTATTGCCCGAGGTACAGATAAAGTTTACTACTATCTCAGATTAAAAAATCTGACAAAAACCTACCACAGTTTAGAAGATATACCAGAAGAAAATAAATTTTGTACACAGTCTGTATTAAACCTATATGAGAAAATCTTCTCAACGTTAGTGATTGGGTTTCATTTTTTGCTTTATCCTGCATTATTGGGGGCTGAAAAATTACGGCTAGTGAATGTGTTCTCGTTTAAAGTTGAAGAGCAAGCTTGGTATCAAGTATGGTTACAAAGTTGTCTGGAATGGTTAAAAAATAACCCTGGAAAAATAGCCTATTTCATCGTTTTACCAATAATATTAGGACCCACAATAGCTGTAGCATTCGGTATAAAAAATTTAACAGATGCGTATTTATTTTATACGTGTTCTATTTGGTCGGGGTTAATTTTAAATACACTAGCTAATTTTATCACACAAGCTTGGCGCGCCTCCGAGTGGTTGGATCTAAAGAAGTTTATGACTGAGCTAGGCAGCACGATGCAGTCAGAAAGTGATTGGAACAGGTATACTAAATTTATTACAATTTATAGTTTGAATTTATCTTTTGACTTGATTGCCTTTAATTATATGGATCGTTTGAGAGATTGGACAGCAGGTTGTACCCAATATTTTAAAGAATGGTTAGGATTTTACTTGGTTGTAAAAGTATCGGCTAATTATACGCCAGATTTGATGCTTAAGTTGGAGTCTTACTTAGAGTTGGATGAAGAAGAATTGCTTCCAAATCAAGCGCATCCAGCAAATAGTTTGGAAATGTGTAGCATGCCTTTAGTATTAGGCAGGGGGCTATGGTTAACCAGTTATCATTATTTACATAGTCTAGGCTCAAATGGTGCTATTGATTATTACCACCAACAGCAACGCGCATCACGATTGGGGGTAAATGTTAATGAAGCTCTGGTTCCTCCTGAAAAGCTTAGTTTGGGGTTTGCGTAGCGGTAGCGAAATCTCTCGCCTATAGGTATAATGGCGCGTTTGTATCTTAGTAATAACGAAATAATATATTGAAAGAAGCATACATATGAGTTGGTTCCATAAATTACTCCCGTCTAAAATTCGCACTAATGAAAATAAGAAATCTGTTCCAGAAGGATTATGGACAAAATGCTCTGGCTGTAGTGCGGTATTATTTCGCTCAGAATTAGAGCGTAACTTAGAAGTTTGTCCCAAATGCTCTCACCATCACCGTTTAAGCGCTAGAAAGCGCTTAGAGAAATTCTTGGATCCAGAGAAAGTGGAAGAGATAGGCCAAGAAATAGAACCGGTCGATCGTTTAAAGTTTAGAGATACGAAGCGGTACAAAGATAGGCTGGTAGCGGCACAAAAGCTAACGGGTGAATCAGACGCGCTGATTGTTATGCAGGGCGCTATTCATAAAGTGCCTGTCGTCGCTTGTGCTTTTGAATTCTCTTTTATAGGGGGATCAATGGGGCAAGTGGTGGGTGAGCGTTTTATTATGGCTGTAAACCGGGCGATTGAACATAAGTTACCCTTAATTTGTTTTGCAACCAGTGGTGGTGCTCGGATGCAAGAGTCACTTATTTCGTTGATGCAAATGGTGCGAACCAGCGCCGCTTTAACCAAACTAAGCGACCATCATTTGCCGTTTATTACGGTTTTATCAGATCCCTGCATGGGGGGCGTATCTGCGAGTTTGGCCACATTAGGTGATATTATCATAGCAGAGCCTAAAGCACTCATTGGGTTTGCTGGGCCTCGTGTTATTGAGCAAATTGTAAAACAATCTTTACCTGAAGGTTTCCAAAGAAGTGAGTTTTTATTGGAGCATGGTGCCGTTGACATGATTGTAGATAGGCGTTCAATGAAAAATCGTATTGCCAGTCTCGCTTCTAAATTAATGTTAAAGCCAGATCCTTTGCCGGCGGATGTGCTTTTATTGGCCGAAGAGCAAAATAGTGAGATTGATACCGCACAGCCTACAGAAGTAGAGACAGCCTGAGTTTTATAAATTAAAGAGCTTGTTGCTAATGAATATTCATCAATGGCTTGAATATATCGAATCTTTGCATCCCAAAGCAATGGATTTAGGATTGGATGCCGTACGAGAAGTGGGCACACGGGCAGGGATTTTAAAGCCCACTTGCCCCGTAGTTCTCGTTGCAGGTACAAACGGCAAAGGTTCTACTATTTATGCTCTAGAAAAACTGCTGCGACAGTCGCATAAGAAAGTAGGCTGTTATACTTCCCCCCATTTATGTCAATTTAACGAACGAATTCGACTGAATGGCACTGATGTTTCAGATCAAAGCTTAATATTCGCATTTGAGTTTATTGAGCACCACCGAAAAAACACGCCACTGACCTATTTTGAATTTACAACTTTAGCCGCATTTTATTTGTTCCAACAATCAGTCGAACCTTTAGATATTCTTTTATGTGAAGTCGGTTTAGGTGGGCGTCTGGATGCTGTAAATTGTTTAGAGCCTGATTTATCTATTATTACAACAATTGACTATGATCATGAAGATTGGTTAGGCCATGATTTAGAAAAGATAGCCTTCGAAAAAGCAGGTATTTTAAGATTCGGCCAGCCATGTATTATTGGTAGCGGTATTACACAACAAAGCTTGGCAAAGCGAGTTCAAGAATTAAAAAGCACCGCTTATTACGCCGAAAAGGATTTTCAGTGGACGGATAAACAGTGCTTGAGATGGGAGATGCAAGGTATAAGCGTTGATGTCCCACAAAATCATTTGCCTGAAAATAGTGTGTCAGTCGCTTTAGCAGCCTATAATAACCTTAGGTCTGTAATATCCTTATTGCCAATTAGCGAGATCGTTTGTTGCTTGACCAACTGTTTTGTGCCAGGACGATTTCAAATTAAGAAAATAGAAGGTGGACCTCAGATTATTATGGATGTAGCGCATAATAAACAGAGTTGTCAATATCTGAAAAGTCGTTTACTAAAAAATGGGGTACCGGGTAAGAGTATTGCTGTTTGGGCAATGTTGTCTGATAAGCCAACATCTTATGTGGTTCAGACTTTTAAAGCGCTATTTTCGATGTGGTGTGTTCCTGAGTTAGATGTGGGAAGAGCTTTGTCAGCCCACCAGTTGGCGATGATGTTAGAGCAGGAAGGTGCGGTTGGCATATGTCAGTTTGAAACTGTGGCTGTTGCATTATCTCATGCCATACAAAGCGCAGAAGAACAAGATCAAATTGTGGTGTTTGGTTCATTTCATGTTGTAGGGGATGCAATCACTTATTTGAAAAAATACTAATTTTACTGGAGATTGTAGAAATGCAAAAGTTAAAAGAAAGGTTGTTTGGGATTACCGTTGTCGTTTCTCTATCCGTGATATTTGTGCCTATGCTAGTGACAGGCAATGATAATAAATTAAATTTAGCGCAAGCTATTCCACAGACACCGGATGTTTTGCCTACAAACCTCGCTTATGGTCAGCATGCACACTATTTTGCGGGCTCTACAGCAACACACAATGAACATGACGCATATTCTGAGTATGATCCTGAGCAAGATTTGCATGCAGAATATTTCAGCAATGATGAGCAAGCTCTGACACCTAAAGTCACAGCTAAAAATAATAAAGTGACTTCTAATTCTACTGTAAAAACTGCGAAAAAATTAAATAGCAAACCATTCGCTGCAGCCGCAGAGCATGCGAAACCGTCTATGCTAGACAATATTAGTTCAGTGAAGCCTACAACGGCAGTGCAGGAACAGGCCTCGATTACAAAAGAAGCAATAGAACAAGGTGTAACCGAAGCACATCAAAAATGGGTTGTTCGCTTAGCAACATTTGGCAATCCTAAGAATGCAGAAAGACTCGCTGTCAAGTTAAAACAAGATGGCTATGCTGCTTATACTCAAGCATCTAAACGTTCAGATAAAGACTATACATTTGTATTAGTTGGTGCGAATACAGAAAAACAAGCGGTTAAAAAGTTAAATGCTGATTTGCAGTTTAAATATAATTTAAAAGGGTTGGTTGTTGAGCAGCAACCAGATACCAGAGGTTGAGGTAATATATGGAAGAATATGCTTTAGGTTGGCCTGATATTTTTATTGCATCTGCAATATTATTATCAATCATTATTGGAGTGTTACGAGGCTTAATTAAAGAGTCTATTTCTTTGGTAACATGGGTTATCGCTATCATATTAGCGGTAATTTTCTCTCCAGAGCTAGCGAAACATATGACATTCACCCAGGTGGCATTCATTCAAACTGTCACGGCTTTCTTTATTATCTTTATTTCAGCTGTTTTGATCGGCTCTATATTTAATTTCTTGATTGGAAAATTGATTCGTAAGACACCATTTAGCTCCCCTGATCGTGCCTTGGGCGGTATATTTGGCTTGCTAAGAGGTGTTGTTGTGGTCACGATTGTGGTATTGTTGGCTGGTTTGACGCCTGTGCCGGCATCAAGCTGGTGGCAGAAGTCATTTTCTATTGAGAAATTTGAGGTCTTAGCTGTTTGGCTAAAAGAAAGGTTGCCCGAAGAGTATGCTAAACCATTTAAATTTCCAGACGATGTTCCAGATGAGGCGCAGCAAAAAAAAATAGAGCAACCTAAAAAAACTGAAAAGCCCAAAAATACAGAAAATACGGACAAAAAGTCCGTTAACTAAGTTTAAACTTATAAAGATGAGCATATGTGTGGCGTAGTTGGTATTGTTGCAAATCAGTTCGTTAATCAAGAATTATTTGATGCTTTAACCGTCTTGCAGCATCGTGGCCAGGATGCTGCTGGTATTGTCACTTGTGATGGTCAGTCTTTCTCCATTAGAAAAGGCAATGGTTTAGTCCGAGACATTTTCAGAACACGTCACATGAAACGCTTAAGTGGTAATATAGGTATTGGTCATGTTCGCTACCCTACCGCGGGCTCTTCTAGCGAGTTAGAAGCACAGCCTTTTTATGTTAATTCCCCTTTTGGTATCGCTTTAGCCCACAATGGCAATTTAACGAATGCCAGAGCCCTCAAAAAAGAATTATTTGATGATGATCTAAGACATATTAACACCGGCTCAGATTCAGAAGTCATTTTAAATATTTTTGCACATGAGCTGCAAACTGTATGTAAAGCAAAGCTAACAAATGAAGCGATATTTCATGCTATTAAGAGAGTGCATGAGCGTTGTCGTGGTGGTTATGCTGTTGTAGGTGTTATTGCTGGGCATGGTATTGTTGCATTTCGAGATCCGCATGGTATTCGTCCTTTAGTTTTTGGCAAAAGAAGCAATAATGTGATGCACGAAGCAATGGTCGCTTCGGAATCAGCGGCTTTAACGGCCTTAGGTTTTCAGGTTGTGGACGATGTACAGCCGGGCGAAGGCATATTTATTAATACAAGCGGTGAAGTATTTCGTTCTAGTCAAAGTTTATTTGAGAACTTTTCAGATAAAGCGAGGTCGGTTTCTCCGTGCTTATTTGAGTATGTCTATTTTGCTAGGCCTGACTCCATTATCGATAAAATATCAGTTTATAAGCTGCGTAAAAATTTAGGCAATTATTTGGCTGAAAAAATTAAAACCGATTGGCCAGATCATGATATTGATGTTGTGATACCCATTCCAGAGACCAGTCGAAATGCCGCTATTCCATTGGCCAATAATCTAGGTGTTGAAATCCGAGAGGGTTTTGTTAAAAATCGTTATATTGGTCGTACGTTTATTATGCCGGGTCAAACATCGCGTCAGCGTGCAGTACATCGCAAATTAAGTGTTATTGAATTAGAGTTTAAAAATAAAAATGTGTTGTTAGTCGATGACTCGATCGTGCGAGGCACCACTTCAAAAGAAATTATTAATATGGCAAGGCGGGCTGGGGCTAACAAGGTATATTTTGCCTCAAGCTCACCTCCCATAAGATTTCCCAATATTTATGGCATAGATATGCCGAATAAAGAAGAGCTTATTGCTCATAATCGTTCTATCAATGAAATTGAAGAGCTGATTGGCGCAGATAAATTGATTTATCTGGATTTAAACGACTTGATTGAAGCGGCTCGAGAAGGGAATCGGTCCATCCATAAGTTTGATAGTGCAGTATTTGATGGTATTTATGTCACCGGTGATGAGACAGAATATTTATCCTATGTCGCAAATAGCAGACGAGATCAATCAAGTGAAGAAATATCAGAGCAGTCCCCTTCAATGAATGAAATATAACCCTCAAATTTTCGCCTATTACCTTTAGATTTTTTGCAATCACTTTATTTATGGAGTTTTGGATGTTCCAATCCACAGAATCTACCGAATCTGGTATTTTTTATTTTGATGTTCCTGGCATCATGTGCACAAGTTGTAAAGCACTTATTGAATTAACATTAAAAACAAAGCCCTATGTTAAAAGTGTGTCCGTGGATGTGGCTAACAAAACGGTAAAAGTCTCGATTTACGCTAATGCAAAGGTTTCTGCCGTTCAGGTTTTGGACGAGATTAAGTCATGTGCAGATAAATTTAAAAACTCAACGATTAAGTATGTTGGTTTGCAAAATGCAGTAGAGCCTATTTATTGTGGCATGAAGAACTTAGCTTCAGAAGAACAGGCCAGTGCTTTGAAGCGATTCCTGGGCAAACATAAAAATCTTGTGCTGAGTTTTGAATTATTATTTGAGACAAAAGGACTAAAATTGGTACTCGTGTCTAAAGAAAACATAGCTGTGCTTAATCAAGGGTTAAAAGATCACGCGTTGCTAAAGCATATAGTGATAGAGCAAATTGAAACCCCTAATAAAAATAACCATAAAGCAAGTCTGTCTAAAATATATTATAGAAATGCCTGGCTTAATTTGTTTGTGGGATTCCCTCTTTGGCTGGTGGGTGTTTTGGGATTGATTGCAAGTCCGCTACTGCCATTAGGCCAATTGTTAGGCTTAGGTATTGGTGGTGTGACCCTGGGTGTCATGTATGTCAGTGGTCGATCTTTTTATAAAGATGCTTGGGATCAATTCTGGAATCATCGTAACTATAATATGAACACATTGATCGCGATAGGAACAGGTGCGGCATGGTTGTATTCCATGATGTTAGTTCTTTATCCGTGGGGGTTTGCAGCCGGGGCTTTGCATTATGAGTTTATGGCAGTGAATTTTATTTTAGGCATTGTCAATATGGGCAAAGGTGTTCGAGAGTCACTGCAAGAGAAAACGCGCAACCAAGTAAAAAGTATTAATGATATGTTTTTAGAGATGCAGCCACAATATGCTGCACGAGTGATACAGTCAAACATCAAGAAAACGCAATTTTCTGAGCTCACTTCAGAGCAAATTGATTTTAGGGAGATTGAAATAGGCGATATCATTGAAGTTAAGAAGGGTGAAAGAATCCCCGTTGAGGGCATTATTATTGGTTTTCGCAATGATGTACGAAAAACAGCCATTGATCAAAGCACTTTAACTGGAGAGGCAAGGCAGCTAACCAAAAAGAAACATGAAGAGGTTGCCAGTGGGAGTCTCAATAAGGGCGAAGCTTTTTATTTTCGGGCAACGAGCACAGGTGCAAAAAGTAATTTATATCAAATTATAAAAAACGCCCAAAGCTATAATAATACGAATGAATTATCGATGTCCAAAACCATCGATAAAATAGCGAAGTATTTTGTTCCCTCGATTTTGGTCATTGCGGCTTTAACAGGTGTCGGTTGGCTGCTATTGGGTCCAGCGCAAATTTCGCTGACAGTTCAATCAGTTCTGTCAGTTTTATTATGTGCTTGTCCTTGTGCGCTCGGATTGGCTACACCTATAACAACCAATATCAGTGTCAGTAAACTTTTTGGTCAGGGGGTCTTAGTTCATAAGGCGAATGCACTTGAAACAGTATCGAATGTGAATATCATGGTATTTGATAAAACAGGTACTTTGACCATCCCGGCAATAGAAAGAGTCTCGTCCTTCGATCAAGAGTACCCAGTCGAAAAAGTTTTAAATTATGCAGCAAGTTTAGAGGCATCTTCCGATCATCCCATTGCGCAGTCTTTTCAGCATAATATGGAAAATAAATTACCCACGTGCGATTTTAAAGAGATTACGGGAGGTATTAGGGGACTGATTATTGAAGGAACCGGAATAGATAAAAGGTACGTTCCTATTAAAGTTTGCGCGCAAGCACCCATTCACAGCAATATTCAAACGCGTTTCGCGTCGAGAGATCAAGCCCTGAAAAGTAGTTGGGATAAGAAAGGCTTTACTTCTTTATACGTCTATTTAGGCCAGCCAGTAGAAAGTCCTGCTGAAGAAATAGAAAAGCCAGATTATAAGATGGTCGGCATGATCGCATTAAAACATCAACTGCGTGATGATGCAGAACAAGTGGTTCGGGATCTACGGAATAAAAATATTGAGGTTTGTATTTTATCTGGTGATGATGAAGCACCTACCCAGAAAATAGCAGATGAATTGAATATTCCTAAGGCGAATGTATATGCCAACAAAAAACCATCTGAAAAATTAGAAGTACTTGATAGGATACGGAAAGAAAAAATTGCCGCAGGTCTTAAACCTGTTATTGGTATGGTTGGAGACGGAGTCAATGACATTAAAGCTTTAAACGGCGCCGATCTCAGTATAGCCGTTGGTCCTTGGACACCAGCATCCACAAGCTCAGACATTGCTGTACATAGATTGTCGCAAGTGGCTAAGTTAATACTTGTTTCTAACCAAGCAATGCGGAATATCTATCAAAATTTAACTTGGACAGGCTTGTACAATACTTTTAGTTTACTGGCGGCAACAGGGTTATTGTATGCTTGGGCGGGGATTGTTGTTAATCCTATAGTCGCGAGCTTTGGTATGGCTCTGTCTTCTATTGTTGTGGTATTTAACTCTAACAGTTTGTCTGAAAAAATTGATACGCTATTAGGCAATGATGGCTGGAAAGATGCTTTTACAGATACATTAAATGGCTCACCCGTCGTGAAGCGTTATAATGTCAATCACCAACCTTCTAGTCCTATTAAGGATAAAGTGCCTAGAAAGGATCGGCCTTATATTCCCAGTGCCAAAACGGAGGATGTGCCTGTGCCCAAAATTCCAGATCAAGAATTAGAGCCTAGTTTGCCACTGCCACTCCAATTGAATCGTCTAGAAGTACGTAAATGATTACTTCGTTATCCGTTGCGTTTTGTATAGGCCTCTAAAGTATTACTCAATAGCGTCGCAACGGTCATTGGGCCCACACCGCCAGGGACTGGCGTAATCCAGCTAGCTTTGGGGGCTGCCTCTGTAAAATTGACATCACCACAGAGTTGACCGTTCTCCAAGCGATTGATGCCGACGTCGATGATGATGGCACCAGATTTAACCCAGCTCCCGGGTATCAAATTGGGTTTACCAGCAGCAACCACCAAAATTTCAGCATGACGAATATGGTGTTCTAAATTTTCTGTCTTTCTGTGGCAAACCGTCACAGTTGCGCCATGGTTTAGTAATTCTAATGCCATGGGGCGACCAACAATGTTAGATGCACCAACGATAACAGCATTTTTGCCCATTATTTTGATTTTTGTGTGTTCGAGTAATGTAATAATGCCTTTAGGGGTGCAGGGACGCAATAATGGCTTTCTTTGGGCTAGTTTACCTATATTAAATGGATGGAAGCCATCAACATCTTTTTCAGGCTGAACGGCTTCTAGAACAATGCTTTCGGTTATATGCTTGGGTAAAGGTAGTTGTACTAATATGCCATCAATTTGATCTGATTGGTTTAATTTTTCTATATGCGCTAATAGGGTTCTTTGGGGCGTTGCGCTCGGGTAAGAGTGTACTTCCGAATAAAATCCTACCTGCTCACACGCAGTTTTTTTATGCTGTACATAGATCTCTGAAGCGGGATCTTCGCCTACAAGAATAACGGCTAAACCAGGCACTCGTTTTTTTTCTACAATGATTTGGTTCACATCTGCTTTGATGGTCTCTTTAATATTTTGAGCAATAATTTTGCCATTTAAAATGTTAGACATGTAAGCACCTAATGATTAAGAAAATTAAAAGTCGCTATTATTCAGCATGATGCAAAAAATGATTGGGTTTGATGACGCGTTATTTTGACATGTTTATCCCAGATTAGAAAGTACGCCCATTAATTAATAAGGTATTCAACCAAGTAAGTAGCGTGTTGCAATAAATTTAGCAAAAGGTGCAAAAAGAAGTTTGACGGGGAAGGGTATATTTGCGTATTATGTTCGCCGACAATATGGAACATAAGTAAGTGATTTTATTTTCATTTTTCTTAGAGGCCAACAAAAAAATATTTATATTTTAGCGTTCTGTCTGGTATTATGTTCAATCTCGTCGGGGTATAGCGCAGTCTGGTAGCGCGCCTGCTTTGGGAGCAGGATGTCGGGAGTTCGAATCTCTCTACCCCGACCAATTTTATAGTTTTAATGTTTCGTCGATAAAATTTATTATCACGCAATTTAATTAGCTATTTGTGCGCTT
>TARA_R110002110_G_scaffold395138_2_pt1 | contig 134433 bp, 129 predicted proteins | sample TARA_R110002110 | Tara Oceans TARA_R110002110 (sample SAMEA4397330) | marine metagenome | biome: Polar Biome; feature: [SRF] surface water layer (ENVO:00010504); material: water (ENVO:00002006), including particulate matter (ENVO:01000060) such as... | depth 5 m | reverse complement strand
CGCGGCAATCGTAATCTTCTGGATCAATCAATGAGTCCTGAGCCTAGATCGATTGTTCATCCCGCTTTACAGCGATTTGCCAAAGTCCCTAAGCTTCGCGTTCGAACAACGACAACGCCGCAACAGGCGTGGTGAAGGGGAGCAGGATGAATTTTCCACCAGGTGATACGTACACTTCGAACATCGATGTCATCGGATATGACGATGTCGACGGCCGTCCGGGATTCAAGCTGGCGCTGCATAAGGCCGGCGATCGCTGGTATCTCTATACGGGTCAGTTCTGGTGCTCGGGGTTCTCGATCATAGAGGTCACGGACCCGGCCAACCCGCGCTTCGTGCGCTACATCGAGGGCCCGCCCAACACCTGGACCCTTCAGGTGCAGGTTGCCGACAATATGCTCATCACATCCCAGGAAAAGATCATGGACGGCTGGGGCCATATCGACGGGCAGCCCTGGGGTGAGGGGGTCCTGATTTGGGATCTGACCGATCCGGAGAATCCGGAGCAGTTGAGCCACTGGAAGACCGGCGGCTACGGTACCCATCGAAATTACTATGATGGCGGGCGCTACTTGTATGCGACCGGCCTGCCCGAGGGATTTGAGGGCAACATCCTCCAGATCATCGATATTGATGACCCCCGCAATCCGGTCGAGGTCGGGCGTTGGTGGATGGAAGGCCAGCATGTCGGCGGGGGCGAAGGCGGTGCGGCACCGGGAACGATGCTGCATGGTGGCGCCTATGTGAAAGGCGACCTGGCCTATCTGCCCTACAGCGCGGGCGGGTTCGTCGTGCTCGATATTTCCGACAAGACCAACCCGACCCTGGTCGGGGATTTGCCGTTCTCGCCACCCTTCCAGACCTTCATTGCCGTTCACACCGCCGTCGCACTCCAGGAACGCGAACTGGTGATCGTGAATTCCGAAGCGATCAAGGAGAATTGCGAGGAGCCGCTGGGTTATGCGGGCATCGTCGATGTCAGTGACAACGCCAATCCGCGGCTGATGTCGCTGTTCCCGCTGCCGGTGCCGCCACCCGAGGCACCCTATGCGACCTTCTGCGCGCGCGGTGGTCGGTTCGGGCCGCACAATCAGCATCAGCCCCAGTATCAGGACATCCTGTACCAGGGTGAGGACCTTTGCTTCCTGACCTATTTCAACGCCGGCCTGCGGGTCTACGACATCTCGAATGCCGAGCAGCCGCGTGAAGTGGGCTACTTCCTGCCGCCCGACCCGCTCGAGCGTCGCGGCCTGCTGCCGGCCTCGAAGCTGGTGGCCCAGAGCGAGGATGTGATTGTTGATGCGCGCGGCAACATCTTCGTATCGGACAAGAACCACGGGATCTATGTGCTGCGGTACAACGGCCTTAACCCTTGATCCGGTAGCATTTTGGGGACTTCCAGACGGCGGCGGCGCGGGATACACCCCGCGATACGCCATGGCCTGTTGCTGTCATGGCTGGCGATCGTCGTGTTCCCGCTGTTCTGGATCGTCGCGACATCCTTTAAGCCACCGCAGGACTGGAACGCGCGACCTGCGGTGTGGTGGCCGTCCGAGCCGACCCTGTTCAACTATGTCCAGGTCTGGGTGAATGACTTCGCGACCGGGATCGGGATTCCCGGTGGCGGAGCCGAGGTGATCGGGCCGTGGGGGGCTCTGATCAACACCTTCACCATCGCGCTGATATCTTCGACAGTGGCGACTGTGTTTGGGACAGTGGTCGCCTATGGCGCGTCCCGTTACAAGATTCTGACCGATTCCCAGCTGTTGTATTTCCTGATGCTGCGCATGATCCCGCCATTCGTCGTGGCGGCCCCTGTTTTTCTGTGGTTTTCGGCGTTGGGCATTGAAGACACGATCATCGGGCTGGTCATGCTCTACACCCTGATCACGGTCCCCTACGCGATGCTGGTCATGAAGAGCTTCGTCGATGATTTGCCGCGTGAAATCGAATATGCCGCGGAAGTGCTCGGCGCCAGCCGATGGCGGATAATCTGGGAGATCGTTTTTCCGCTGTTACGTCCGGGCCTGGCTGCGACGTTCCTGTTCCTGTTCATCTTGAACTGGAGTGAGTATTTCTTTGCCCTGATCTTGTCCAAGACCGATGTCTCGACCCTGCCGGTGCATCTCAATCGCTGGGCGGGAAGTGGCGGTGGAAACGGATTTCAGGCGGCATTGTCCGTGGGGGCAACGCTGCCGCTGGTGGTGATTGGCCTGCTGATCCGCAAACATCTGGTCCGGGGGCTTAGTTTCGGCTTCGTGCGACGATGATGAGGGTGACCCTTTCACGTCTCAGTCCGTGATCGACATGACCGATGGTGGTCCCAAAGGGTTCTGATAGGGGCTCTATTGCGCTAGGTTTCGGTCGAACCACGACCCAGAGAGATTGCAATGAAGTTTGGACTGTTTGGCGGGGCGCAAGCCGTACCGGGGGAAGTCGTGACGGAAGCCGCGCTTGGCTATCACGAGTATGGCGAATACATCCGGACGGCTGAGAGCCTCGGATATGAGAGCGCCTGGCTCGTGGAGCATCATTTCACCGGCTTTTCTCAGCTCTCGGCAACTCTTAACTATATCTCCTATCTGTCTGGAATAACGTCAAAAATACGACTCGGAAGTGCGGTTGTTGTGGTGCCGTGGCACAACCCGGTGCTGCTCGCCGAACAGGTCGCGACCATCGATCAGCTGTCCAAGGGACGCTATGATTTTGGCATCGGCCGCGGCTATCGCGCCAACGAGTTCAACGGCTTTGGTATCGATATGTCCGATGCCGAGGACATCTTTCAGGAATCGATCGCCTTTATGCGGCGCGCGTTCACCGAAACCGATCGCTGGTCCTATACGTCTGACCGCTACACCTTCAACGACATCATCGTCGAACCGCCGGTGGTGCAGCTGCCCCATCCCCCCATGTGGGTCGGGGCCGGGAGCGAGAAATCCATTCGCGCCGCAGCGCGCAAAGGATTCAACCTTCTGCTCGATCAGATGACCCCTTTCGAGGGTATCGGAGAGCGGGTGCAGCAGTATCGTGACGAGCTGGAGAAAATGGGGAAGGACTTCGACCCCTACAGCATCGGCGTCACGCGCGGGTTGATGGTGGCCAATAATGACAATGAGCGGAAGGACGCCCACATCCTGCGCGGGAAATTCATTTCCGAGGTGCAGGTCCTTTCGACGGACAAGAAGTACCAGGCGAAGGCATTCAACCCCGTCGACAATGAGGATGGCAGCAGCGGTGGCACGGATGCGGTGTCCGAAAATGGCGCCGTGCTCGGCAGTTCGGATGAAATGGGCGAACGCGTTCAGAAACTATACGATCTCGGTGTACGCAACATCCTGCTGCACGATCTCAGTGGTAACTTCGAGGGCTTGCATCAGTTTGCCGACGAGGTCATGCCGCACTTCGTGGGCAAGAACGATCCCGTCGTCGCGGCGGCAGAATAGGGCCCCGCCAAGTTTGGTGGGCAGCGGAGGAATATCATGAAGTTCGGATTGTTTGGCGGTGCGCAGGCGGTGCCCGGGGAAGTGATCACCGAGGCGGCCCTCGGCTATCACGAATATGGCGAGTATATTCAGGCCGCAGAGCGGCTGGGATACAGCAGCGCGTGGCTGGTCGAGCATCATTTCACCGGTTTTTCGCAGCTCTCGGCGACGCTCAATTACATTTCCTATCTTGCGGGTATTACCTCGAAGATTCGCCTCGGCAGCGCGGTCGTGGTGGTGCCCTGGCACAATCCGGTGCTGCTCGCCGAGCAGGTCGCGACCATCGATCAGCTGTCGCGCGGGCGCTACGACTTCGGCGTTGGTCGCGGCTACCGGGCCAACGAGTATCATGGGTTCGGCCTCGAGATGGCGGATGGTCAGGACATCTTCGAGGAATCGGTCAATTTCATGCGCCGCGCGTTCACCGAAACCGAACGCTGGTCCTACAAGTCCGATCGCTACGCCTTCAACGACATCATCGTCGAGCCGCCGGTGGTCCAGAAGCCCCATCCGCCCATGTGGGTCGGCGCGGCAAGTGAGGGCTCCATCCGGGGCGCCGCGCGCAACGGTTACAATCTGCTGCTCGCCCAGGTTCCGTCCTTCGAGGCGATTGCCGAAAGCGTGAATTTCTATCGCGACGAGCTCGACAAGATGGGCGAGGAGTTCGATCCCTACCGGATCGCCGTCACGCGCGGGCTCATGGTTGCGAATGACGATGCGGCGCGCGCCGAGGCGCATGTCCTGCGCGGCAAATTCCTGACCGAGGTGCAGGTGCTGGCGACCGACCCGCGTTTCCAGTCGAAGAGTTTCGTCCCGGCCGCGCGCCATAAGAATCGTGGCGATCCGACCGAGACATCCGAGGCCGGCGCGATCATCGGCAATTCCGAGGAGATGATCGAGCGGATCGAGCGTCTCTACGAGATCGGTGTGCGCGACGTGGCGCTGCATGATCTGAGCGGTAACTTCGACGCGCTTGCGCAATTTGCCGAAGAGGTGATGCCGCACTTCGCCGATCACGACGACGATGTTGTGAAGGCTGCGGAGTAGGCGTCTCCACAATCGACTTGGACAGGACGGGCAACCGATGCTGCCCGAACTGCTATATTCTAGGGGCTGCAGCCCAGCGTTAACGTAGGACGCGGGATTTGCGGGACGTTATGATCGCGCCTGTGCGAACAGAGCGCGCCAGAATTTTTATTGAGGGGAATACGTCCCGTGGAAGATACGATTTTCGGTACCGGCCCATATGCCGTCAGCCAACCCGTTGCCCGCACAGAGGATCCGCGATTGCTGCGCGGCGGCGGCGTCTATACCGACGACCGAAACCTCGATGGACAGGCCTATGCGGTGTTCCTGCGCTCCCCGGTGGGGCATGGCGAAATCACCAAGCTGGATGTCGCGGCCGCGAAGGCCGCGCCGGGCGTGCTGGCGGTCCTCACCCATGCGGATATCGAGGCCGCGGGTCTCGGCAGCCTGCCGAACAATCTCCCGGTCAAAAGCCGCGATGGCTCGGCCCTGATCAAACCCAACCGGCCGCTCCTGGCGACAGGACGCGTCCGCCATATCGGTGAGCCGATTGTCGCGGTGATTGCCGAGAGCCTGGCCCAGGCAAGCGATGGCGCCGAGCTCGTGGAGCTCGACATCATGGCGCTGCCGGCGGTGACGGACCTTGTCGCGGCGGTGTCCGAAGGTGCCCCGCAACTGCATGACGAAGCGGCAGGCAATGTCTGTCTGGACTTCCAGATGGGCGACGCCGACGCCACGGCGGCTGCGTTCGAGGGGGCGGCACATGTCGCGCGGCTGCATCTGGTCAACAACCGCTGCATCGTCTCGGCGATGGAGCCGCGTGCCGCGGTGGCCGACTATGACGGCGATGCGGACCGTTATCTGCTCTATGTCTGCTCGCAGGGCGTCATGGGTATGCGAAATATCCTGGCAAATGCCATCATGAATTGTGAGCCCGAGAAGATCCGCGTGATCACGGGCGAAGTCGGCGGTTCGTTCGGCATGAAGTCGATGCCCTATCACGAATACCCGGTCATCATGCTGGCCGCACAGCAGCTCAAACGCCCGGTCAAATGGACGGCGGATCGCAGCGAGAGTTGCGTGTCGGACCATCAGGGGCGGGCCAGCCAGTTCGATGCCGAACTCGCGCTGGATGCCGACGGCAAGTTTCTCGCCGCACGCGTAAACGGCCTCGCCGACATGGGCGGGTACCTGACCGGGACGGGGCCGCTCGCCCAGTCCGTCAATATCGCCAAGAATCTGCCCTGCATGTACGGCACCGCCGCGATCGACGTGAACATGAAATGCGTGTTCACCAACACGGTCTATGTCGGCGCCTACCGCGGCGCGGGACGGCCTGAAGGCAATTTCATCATGGAGCGCCTCGTCGACACGGCGGCCCGGGACATGGGCATCGATCGTATCGAATTGCGCCGCCGCAATCTCGTGCCGCTCTCGGCTATGCCCTATACGGCGGCCAGCGGTCAGGTTTACGACAGCGGTGATTTCGAACCGATGCTCGACAAGGCACTTGCGGCCTCCGACTGGGCCGGTTTCGACGCCCGCAAGGCGGAGTCCGAAGCCCGCGGCATGAAGCGCGGCCTCGGTGTGTGCGCATATCTGGAAGTCACAGCACCGGCCGGCAAGGAGAATGGTGGCCTGCGCTTCGGCGACGACGATCGGGTCCTGATGGTCTCGGGCACGCTCGACTACGGCCAGGGCCATCGCGCCACTTATGCGCAGATCGTCAGCGCCCGGCTGGGCATTCCGTTCGACAAGTTCGATCTATTGCAGGGCGATTCAGACGAATTGCTGGTCGGCGGCGGGACGGGCGGATCGCGCTCGGTGATCGCGGCCGGTGGCGCGTTCTACGAGGCCGCAGCGGCGGTCATCGAGAAAGGCAAGACCGTCGCCAGCCATGTGCTCGAAGCGGCGATCGAAGATATCGAGTTCGCCGATGGCGAGTTCCGCATTACCGGCACCGATCGTTCGATCGGACTTCTGGAGCTTGCCGGCAAGACCCGCGAACTTGGCGGGGCGGACGGCATGCCTGAAACTCTCGATGTCGATCTGGTACATGACACCGCGCCATCCTCCTTCCCGAATGGCATGCATGTGGCGGAGATCGAGATCGATCCGCAGACCGGCGAAACCGACGTCGTGAAATACACGGTCGTCGATGATTTCGGCAATGTTATCAACCCATTGCTGGCTGCCGGACAGGTCCATGGCGGGGTGGTGCAGGGGATCGGACAGGCCTTGATGGAGCATGTCGTCTATGACGATGACGGCCAGCTCATCACCGGGTCCTACATGGATTACGCATTGCCGCGCGCCGATCAGGTGCCCGACATCGCCTTTGACGAGCATCCGGTGCCGGCGAAGACCAATGTTCTGGGCGCCAAGGGTGCCGGTGAGGCCGGGGTCAGCGGCGCTCTGCCGGCGGTGATGAATGCGATGGCGGATGCCCTGGCCGAATATGGTGTGAACAATATCGACATGCCGGCGACACCCGAAAAGGTCTGGCGCGCCATTCATGGATAGTTTCGGTCCGGCGGCATGAAGCTGGCAGCCCTGAACGAGAGGATCGTGGCCATCCCGGCCCCGGTCCGCGGTTTGTTGTTGATCGTGCTGGCGAGCGCATTCTTCGCCAGCATGCACAACACGATCCGTTTCATGACTCAGACCTCGGATATTCACCCCTTCGAGATGGCGTTCTTCCGGGTCGCCTTCGGGCTGATCGTGTTCGTGCCGTTTTTTATGCGTTCGGGGATCGGCATTCTGCGAACCGAAAAACTGCCATGGCATGTCGGGCGCGCCTTCATCAATGCAGTGTCCATGTTGTCCTGGTTCATGGCGCTCAAATTGATGCCGGTTGCCGATGCGACCGCCGTCAGCCTGATCGGCCCGGTCTTTGTCGCCATTCTGGCGATGGTTTTTCTCGGCGAACATGTCGGCCGGATGCGCTGGTTGGGCATTTTCCTGGCGGTCGCCGGCGGACTGATCGTCGTACGGCCTGGATTCACGGAGATCAGTTCAGGGGTCTGGCTGGTCCTGTTCTCGGCCGTCGCGGTCTCCAATTCCAAGCTGATTGCCAAGATCCTGACCCGGCACGATGGCCCGACCACGATCGTCGCCTACATGACGATCCTGATGATCCCGATCACCTTCGTGCCGGCCTTCTTCGTCTGGCAGACGCCAACACTCGATCAACTGGGGTACATGGCCCTGATTGGGGTTTTCGGGACCCTCGGGCATCTCCTGTTTGTCCAGGCCTACAAGATGGCCGATATGAGCCTGGTTGAGCCGGCGATGTTTACCCGCATGATCTGGGCGGCGTTGATCAGCCTGATACTGTTTTCGGAGTTTCCCACACCCTGGACTTGGGCTGGTGCGGGGGTGATTGTTGTCGGTACGACGTTGCTGGCCCGCAAGGAAGCCCGGCGCGAACCGCGACGGGTCGATCCCAACGCCTCGACCGTCGACCCCAGTCCGGGGGATTGATTGGGCGCGCGGATAAATCCCTGTAGACTGGGCGGGTTCGCAGACGAAATGAAAAGGTCACGCAATGCGTAAGTTGAACAAGAGCTTGCTCGGTGCCGCGTTGGCGCTCAGCGCGTATATCGCGATGCCCGGTCCCCATTTGGCCTTGGCACAGCGCCAGGCTCAACCGGGTTTCGATGTCCCGATCTGTGAAGGCGAAATTTCAACCTTCGTGCTGGGGGATGTACCCAGTGGTCCTCAATACTGGGTCGATATCTTCGACAAGACCGACGAGGCGCTGAAGTTCCGCGAAGTTTTCCTGACGACGCTGCAAAATTCCGGTCGGGAAACAGGCAAAGACGGTCAACTGGTCTTCAGTTTCGAATCCCAGTCGAATTTCCTGGGCCTGGTGCCGCGATCGAGCGGCGACCGGTTCGGGAGCGATAGCCGACGGACCAGGGATTCCGGATCCGAGATTGGCGTTTCGGAACTTCGCGATACGATCCGGGGCGACACGAACGGCCGCGGGATTCGCACCGGGGTCGACCAGGAAATCGATGCAAAGATCGAATTGCGCGACCGCGCCACGGGGCGGGTTGCCTGGCTGGGCACCGTCAGTTGTCGGCCGCTCACGGGCGACCGGGCACTCCTGATGGAGTTCGTCTCGAAGGTGATCGTCGATAGCTTGGCGCGCGAAGGCGGAAAAACGACCTTCTAGGCGCCCAATAAATAACAATCCACTTTTAGGGAGAGAACGGAAATGTCGGAGAAGAAACAGCTCGGCCTGGCGGTCGTGGGATGCGGTGTGGTCGGACGTATGCGCGCGACGCTCGCGCGGGACTTCCCGGGTATCGGCTGGATCGGCCTGAGTGATGTGAACGAGAAGGTCATGAACCAGCTCGGTGAGGATATCGATGCGGATTTCACCACCAATGATTTCCGCGAGCTGATCGCACGACCCGAGGTCGACGCGGTGATCATCGCGACCTCGACCTGGGCCCATGTGGAACCGACGCTGGCCGCGGTCGAGCAGGGGCACATGCTGTTCATCGAAAAACCGCTGGCGACCGATGCGCGTGAATCTGCCCAGATACTCGCGGCCATCGAGGCGGCGGGCGTGGATGCGGTGGTTGGCTACACCCAACGCTTCCGTCGCCGCTTCCTCGCCGTCAAGGAACGGATCGAGACCGGCCAGATCGGCGACTTCACGGCAGCGGTCGTGCGCGCGTTCATGAACCGCATGGCCCCGACCGGCGAGACGCGACTGACCCAGGACCGGCGTTTCCTGTCGCCGATGGTCGTGTCCGGCACCCACAGTCTGGATATGGCCTTCTGGCTCATGGGCGAGGCGGGGAACCCCGTCTCGGTCTATGCCAAGTCGACGGACAAGATTTTGCACGACGAACTGGGCATCAAGGACGCGACCTTCGGCATCTTCCATATGGCGGACGGTTCGATGTTCTCCATGAACATCTGCTGGGCGCTGCCCAAGGTCTGGCCGGGCGCGGTGTATGGCCTCGAGATCGGCATCGTCGGCACCGAGGGCATCATCGACATTGAGGACACCCATCGCGATGTCGTCTTCGCCTCCGACCACCATGCACAAGGCCCTGCCTATCAGCCCGACGGCCTGACCATCGAGGCCAAGCGCAGTGTGGAGTTTATGACCAGCTTCCCGCCGGGCGACACCCATGGCGGCGAACTCTGGGGGCCGATGCGCGAGGAGACCAACACCTGGTTCCAACGCATCTACAACAAGAAGAACACGCCGCATGCCACGGCAGCCGAAGGGCACCGCAACCTGATGCTGACCATGGCGATGGATCTGTCGGCCAAGACCGGCAAGGAAGTGAAGCTGCCGATTTCTGCGGAAGAGTTGATGGAAGGGCTTGAGGCCTAGTTTGACGGCGCAACGCGGGAGCTTGAAATGAGTGATGACCTGCAGGCCTGGGTCGGCCGCACCGAGACGCGACACGACGTGATCGGTGTCGAGCGTTGCGTGGCCATGCAGGCCGCGCTCGACTCTCCCGTCTTCGGTGGCGCCGTGCCGTTGTCGGCGGGCGACGCCCTGCCGCCCCTCTGGCATTGGCTCTGCTTCTGGGATATCGCCGCGCGCTCTAAACTCGGTCGCGACGGCCATCCGGCCCTGTCAGGCGAATTCCTGCCGCCCGTCGGCCCGGCCCGGCGGATGTGGGCCGGCAGCCGGGTCTCGTTCCCAGGCATATTGCGGCTTGGTGAGCCCGCCAAACGCGTCTCGACCATCGAGAAGATCACCGAGAAACAGGGCCGCACGGGACGTCTGGTTTTCGTGACAGTGCGCCATGAAATCTCGGGCAGCGATGGCCTCGCCGTGGTCGACTCGCACGACATCGTCTATCGCGAAGACAGCGGGGAGGCCGGGGCATCGGCGCGCCCCGGGGAGCCGGCACCCGACGATGCGGACTGGGCCGAGACGGTCGATCCCGACCCCACACTCCTGTTCCGCTATTCCGCAATCACCTTCAACGGCCATCGCATCCACTATGATCGGGACTACGCGCGCGATGTCGAGGGCTATGGCGGGCTTGTCGTGCACGGACCGTTGCTGGCCACTTTGATGTGTGGTCTTGCAGATCACGCGCGCTCGGAGCGCCCCGTCACGGGTTTTGAGTTCCGCGGCCAGCGGCCGGTCTTCGACACCGAAACCTTCACCGTGCGCGGCAAGGCGGATGGCGACGATGCCATCGATGTCTGGGTCGCCAACGGCGATGGCCTGCTGTCGATGAAGGGCCGGACGACTTTCGGCTGATCGCACCCACTTCGTCATGCCCGCGAAGGCGGGAACCCATGAAGTCAGAATTATACGGGGCAGGCAGGGGGCTATGGATGCCCGCCTGCGCGGGCATGACGATGTAGGTCGGTCGAGTGATAACCTCATGCTGAGCTTGTCGAAGTATGAAGTTGTCGCCCTCTCCTTCGACAAGCTCAGGATGAGGGCTCAATCAGTCGGAGATGGGTGGATCAAGTCCGCGCATGACGGTGTTTTTCAGGTCGCCACCAATTCGCGGACCAAATCCATATTGGACGGATCGGGTTCTATCTCCCCGGCGTGAATCTTCCGGGTCACCTCCGCGATGGCCAAACTGGCGGGCGCGGCCTGTCCGGCGTCGGCGAGAATCTCGGCGACCAGTCCGTTGATGTCGTCGGTCTCGCTCATGCGGCCCTTGGTATGATCCTGCAGGACAGTCGTCGGGGTGTTCGGCAGTGTGAAGGATTCCAGCTTCTCGATCAGCAATTCGAGCAGGTGGTTGGTGTTCTCGATCTCGGCCTGTTCCAGTCCCACGATGGGCACCGGCTTGTGGCCCTGCGCCGCACCAGCTGCCAGCGCCTCGGCCCCGGCCTTGAGCATCAGGTCGCGCATGCCGGGGATTTCGTAGGATTCGTTCAGCCCCGAACCCAGCAATGCGGCGGTCGCCAGGGTCATGGAGTTCATCACCAGCTTCATCCACTTCGACGACAGGATATCGGGGACGATTTCGACCACACCGACATGGCGCAGAATGTCCGCGATCTCGGCCTCGCGGCCGGCCGTGGCGGGATCGAGGCTGCCGAGTGCAAACCAGGACCCCTGTTCGGGCGGCGAGCGCCGGATCACGACCCCGGGTTCGGCCAGTTCCGAGGCGAGCTCGATGACGCAGCCGAGCGTGCGCTCGGGGCCGACGACGTCGGAAATAACCTCGGTGGTCATCCCGTTCTGCAGCCCGATCAGGAGGCCGTCTGTGGCGAGGTGAGGTTTGATCAATTCCGCCGCCCAGCGCGTGTCGTAGGCCTTGAACAGCATCAGGACGACATCGAACGGCTCGGTAAAAGTCGCGATGTCGCACAGGTGATAGGCATCGACAGATGTGTTGATGGTCTCGTCGGGCAGGCGGACGGTCACGCCGTTGGCGCGCATGGCCTCCACATGGGCCGGCCACTGGTCGATCAGCTTCACGTCGAGCCCGGCGTGGACGAGGTCGGCACCGATCGCGCTACCGTTGGCACCGGAACCCATAATGGCGATGCGTTTGGTCATGGGGTTAGGAGATCGACTTCCCAAACCGCCAGCGGTTGATCCGCACTTCGGAGAACACGCCGCCCTGGGTCATCGGTTCGTTGGCGACCAGCAACTCGGCGGTGTTCCGATCGGCGACTTCAATGAGAAAGAGACTGCCGAGCAGGCCCTTGCCGTCGTCGTTGCGCAGGGGGCCATGGGCCATGTAGCGGTCGATGATCGAGCCCTGATAGTCGTGGTGGTCGGCGGCGCACGTCGGGCGCAGGGTCGCGGCGTCGGGCCCGTCGAGGCATTCGCACACGAACAGCTGCAAATCCGGGTCGGGGGCGCGGTCGAAATACTTCAGACGCTTGGAGCTGACGAAACGCGTGATCGTCGGCGGCTCCAGCATGCCGGCCTTCGCGAAGCCGTCACCGGTGACATATTCTTCGGCGGCGGTCCGGTCGGGAAGCTCGATGATGCACATGGTGCCAAGCGGTGTCGCCCCGTCGTCGGACAAGATGGGCCCGGCGAAATGCATGAATTCGCGGTATTTGGCCTGATGGGCGAGATGCGGTTCCATCGCCGCTTCGCGCTTATCTGCCGCGCCGGGGGCGTACATGGATCGGATGAACCATTGCGGCGGCTGCGCCAGGTAGTAATCCTGCAGCGCCTGTCCCGACAGCCCGTAACGCGGGTCGTCGGGCCGATAGCCGCCGGGATTGGCCGGGTCGCCGGTCATTCCTACTCTGCGGCCACGCTCGGCTGGTCGAAGAATTCCCGCGCGTACAATTCCCGGCGATACAGGTTGCCAATGAACTCGTCCGCGAAATTGTCCGGCACGGCGCCGGTCACCCGTTCGTCGGCCATGAGCGTCTCGGCCCAGGCGCGGATCAGCGGGAAGTCCTTGAGGACATCGTTCTTCAGGCCTTCGTCGATCAGCAGATAACGCTGCAGGAAGGGCGCGTAGGCCGCATCCACGAGCGAGATCTGCGGCCCGTTGAAATACGGCCCGTCATTGCCGCGCCCGGCGAGAGCATTTTCGACCTTGGTGAGGACCTCAGGTGCGGCCGCGACGGCGGCCTCCATGTCTTCGCGGGTCTTGGCGTAGTGGATCTTGGACAAGGCGCCGGCGAAGGTCGGCGTGAAATCCGTCCAGGCGCGGTTCTTGGCGCGCGCGATCGGGTCTTCCGGGTGCAGGCGGGGCGGGACAACTTCGTCGAGATACTCGGCGATGGCGCTGGACTCGAACAAGATCTCCTCACCGACCTTCAGGACGGGGACCTTGCCGTGGGGCGAGATTTCGAGGAACCAGTCGGGCTTGTCGCGGAGATTGACGTAGGTGACATCGAACTCGACATCTTTGGCGCGCAAAAGGATCACGGCGCGCTGGACCCATGGTCAGGTGAACGAGCTGATCAGATGATATTTGGTGGTCATGATTTTCCCCTCAGGACAGGCCTCGATCATAGGGCTGTGGCGGGCAGGGGTCAAAACGCCTGTATGCCGTCTCTGACGATGTTGTGAGCGGCGGGGCGATTGTCCAGGCCAGCATGCGCGGCTAGTTTTGGGCCAACACAAACCTGCGGGAGAAGATCATGAACCAGGGCCTGAAACGGGCACTCATCGGCGCGACGACGCTTGTGGCCATGGCGCTGCCCGGGCTTGCGAATGCGCAAGAGATCTCCAGTGTCGCCGACGGCATCCATGTGATCCGCGGGCAGGGCGGCAATATCGGCGTCTCGGTCGGGGCCGACGGCGTCTTCATGATCGACGACCAGTTCGCGCCCGCGACCCAGGCCATCCTCGATCAGATCAAGACCGTTTCCGACCAGCCCGTGCGTTTCCTGGTCAACACCCATTTCCATCGTGACCATACCGGCGGCAACGAGAATCTCGGCAAATCAGGCGTGCTGATCTTCGCCCGTGACAATGTCTGCGCCCGCCTGCTCGCAGGCCACGCACCCAAGGCGTCGCTGCCGGTCGTCACCTTCAACGGCTTCTACCCGTTCATCGATGCCAGGTCGGGCGGGTCGGTCGAGGGCGTGTTCGCCGCGATCGATACGGTTCTCGCACTCGCCGACGACGACACGGTCATCGTTCACGGGCATGGCCCGGTGGGCGATCGCGCGGATCTGGTGGCCTATCGCGATATGCTGACCCAGGCGCGCGACGCCATCAGCCCGCTGATCGCCGACGGCAAATCGCTCGAGGCCATCGTCGCTGCCAAACCGACCGTCGCGTTCGACGCCGACTGGGGCGGCGGGTTCCTGAACCCCGAGCGTTTCCTGCGGGTGATGCACGCCGCACTCACGAAGTAGAAACCTCGTGAACAAGGATACGGATCGCGAACATGTGCCACTGCCGCCGCTGGTCTATCTGGCCGGCATATTGGCGGGGTTCGGGATCGACTGGTTGATCCCGCTGCGTGGGCTGTCACTGCAGACCCAGCTGGTGGTCGGCCTGCCGATCATCGTGCTGGCGATCGTGCTGCTCCTGATGTCTGCCTGGGAATTGTCTCGCGCAGGCACCAGCCCGTTGCATCACCAGCCGACAACAAAGATCTTCTCTCGCGGCCTCTACGGGCTGTCCCGCAACCCGATCTATGTGGCGATGACGCTGGGCTGTGTCGGCGTGGCGATCGCCGCCGACCGGGTCTGGGTCATCGTCGCGACCGCCGTCGCGGTGCTGGTCATCGACCGCATGGTGATCGCGCGGGAGGAGACGTTCCTCGAGGCGAAATTCGGCGCGGAATATCTGGCCTATAAGGCGCGGGTCCGCCGCTGGGTTTAGTCCCCGTCGTTCGACGGCGGCTCGTCGCGTGGGATGCCGGCCATATGTTCCAACACGGCCAGGATCGAAGCTGCATCCTGTTTCTGGCGCCCCTGGGACGCGGCGGCGATGTAGTAGGGCATGGCCGCGTCGAACATGGGGGTCGGGCAGTCCACCCCGGCGGCGAAGTCGCGAATGACATCCTTGTCCTTGAGCTGGATCGCCAGTTCGGCGGTCGGATCGTCATAGTCGCCGGTGATCCACTTCTCGGATCGCACTTCGAAGATCTTCGAGTAGGCCGCACTCTGCATCACCGCTTGCGTCATCAGCTCCAGATCCACGCCGGCCTTGCGGGCCAGCAGGAAGGCCTCCGCGCAGGCCATATTGTGGATCGAGATGATCAGGTTGAGGATGTATTTGATCTTCGCAGATTCACCGAATGCCCCGACATGGAGCACGCTGCGGCAGAAGCTTTCGAGCGCGGGGCGTACCCGGTCCAGCGCGTCTTCGCTGCCGCTGACGAGCATGGCCAGTTCGCCGGACTGGGCCTGGGGGCGTGCACCGCTGACCGGACAATCGAGGAGGTCGATCCCGGCCCGCGCGAGTTCCTCATGGGCCCCTTCCTTCTCGGCAATCGGGAAGGTGCAGAGATCGACGACAACCAGCCCGCGCCGCCCGCTGGCGGAGATGGCCGCCAGCGTGGCGCGCCAGGCCGTCATGGTGGCGACGGCCAGCACAACCACGTCGGTACGCGCCGCGATGTCTGCGGCGTCGACCGCTGCTTCCGCACCCGCCGCGGTGATCCGATCGGGCTCGGTGTCATAGCCGATGACATGATGTCCGGCCGCAGCGAGATTCTTCGCCACACCGCCGCCGATATTCCCGAGGCCGATAACGCCGGCTGTAAGCGCCATTACTATTTCTTGCGCTTGGCGGGCGCGCGTTTCTTGCGCGGGATGCCGGCCATCTGCTCATAAACACGTGTGACCACACCGGGGTCTTCCTGGCCGTAGCCCTGGGCCAGTGCGGCATAGGCGCTGAACAGGCTCGCCTGGAACACCGGCACGGGCGCGTTGTTGTTCTTGGCGTAATCCTCGATCAGGTTGTTGTCCTTGATCATGACCGTCAGGTCGGCGGTCTTCACCTTCGGGTCGGCATATTCGTCGGCCAGCATCAACGGGCCGCGATACTCGATCACCCGGGAATTGCCCGCCGACTTCTTGAGGACGTCCCCGAACACGTCGAGGTCGATGCCCGAGGCGCGCGCGAGCGTGATCGCCTCGGCGAAGGCCGCACCATGCACGCTGATCAGCATGTTGATCAGCATCTTCAGCTTCATGCCGTCGCCGAACGGGCCGACATGATACTGCAGCATCGTGAATGCGGGCAGGATCGCCTTGACGGTGTTGAAGTCTTTCTTGGTGCCGCTGACCATGATGGTGATCTCGCCGACGGCGGCCTGCTGGCCGGCACCGCTGACGGGGCTGTCCATCAGGCTCACGCCCTTTTTCGCCAATACGGCGCGCGCGCGTTCCTTGTCGTCGATCCCCAGCGTGGACGTCTCCATGACGATCAGGCCCTTGCGGGCGCCGGCGAGGATGCCGTCCTTGCCCGAGATGACCGTATCGAGAATGGCCGGGGAGGTGAGGGAGGTCAGCACGACATCGGATTTGCGCGCCACGTCGGCGGCACTCTTGCCGGCCTTGCCGCCAGCCTTCACCAGAGCGCTGATCTTGGATTTGACAGGGTCGAAGCCCGTCACCTGAATGCCTGCCTTGGCCATGTTGGCGGCAAATGCGCCGCCCATAATACCGAGACCGATTACACCGACGCGCAATGCCATGTTTCTTCTCCCAGATATTCTTTCGCGATGCCGTGCGCATCGCCTTGTTGTGCCGACTATAGCGGCTGGCCAGGAGGCCGCCTACACTTCAGCCAGACGAGAACATGAGGAGACAAGCGATGGGACAGCCCCCGACACCACCCCCGCCAACCAATGACGAGCCAATCCTGTTGCGCGAAGATGTCGACGGGATTGCGACCCTGACCCTGAACCGCCCGGGGTCGGGAAACAGCCTGTCCCACGCGCTGGTCGATGACCTGTCCACGATGCTGCAGCAGATCGCGAACGACGCGGATGTGCGGGTCGTCGTGCTGGCCGCGAACGGGAAGCATTTCTGCACCGGGCACGACCTCAAGGAATCCATCGCCACCAAGACCGGGGACGAGAAACGCGCCTCGAACGCGGCGTGCAACGCGGTGATGCAGGCGATCGTCGACCTGCCGCAGCCGGTGATTGCGAAAGTACACGGCACGGCCACGGCGTCCGGCTGTGAGCTGATGGCGAGTTGCGATCTTGCGGTGGCGGCCCGCTCGGCGCGGTTCGCGACGCCGGGTGTGAACATCGGTTTCTGGTGTTACACGCCGCAGGTGGCGTTGAGCCGGGCGGTCTCGCGCAAGCATGCGCTGGAGATGTTGCTGACCGGGGAGCTGTACCCATCAGACGAAGCCTTGCGCATGGGGCTCGTGAACAGGGTGGTGCCCGATGAAGAGCTCGATGCCGCAGTTGGAGAACTGGCCGCGAAGATCGCCTCCAAATCCTCTGCGGCCGTGTCCAGGGGGAAGCGCTCCTTTCATGCGCAATATGACCTCGATCGCGCCGATGCCTATGCGCATGTCGAAAGCGTCATTCCCGAGGCATTCGAGACAGAGGATACGAAGGAAGGCATTGCCGCGTTTCTCGAGAAACGTCCGCCGCAATGGCGAGGCAGGTAGACGTATCTCTGTGCAGACAAGAGCCCGGTCAGACCGTAATATTGTGGTCCTTGAGGCCATCGTTAAATCAGCCGAACGCGGAAGCCCGCAAAAAGTCGGCTGAACCCCGAACGCAGGAGAATTCGAATGCTCGCAGCAGGAATCGTCGGAGTTGGTATGTGGGGCCAGAAACTGGTCAACGCGTCGGCGGGTGCCGAAAATATCGAGTTTATCGCCGGAGCGCTCCGGAACACCGACAAGGCGAAGGACTTCGCGGACGAGAAGGGGATGACACTCCACACCAGCCTCGAGGCCATGCTGAGTGAGGCTGATCTCGATGCCGTGGTGCTGGCCACGCCCCATTCGCTGCATGTCGAGCAGATGCTGATGGCGATCGAGGCTGGAAAGCATGTCCTCAGCGAGAAACCCTTTACCATGTCGAAGGCGGACGCCGAGCGGGTCCTCGATGCCGCCGACGCGGCAGGCGTGACGGTTGTGGTGGGCCACAACCGGCGTTTCGTGCCATCGATGGCCGAGCTGCGCAAGAAGATCGCCGATGGCGCGTTTGGCACCTTGCTGCATGTCGAGATGACCGAGACCGGACCCGCGGCCATCGTGATGCCCCAGGACAGCTGGCGGTTCCAGCGTTCGGAATGGCCCGCGGGCGGTATGACCCCGATGGGCGTGCATCTGATCGACAACATGGTCGATCTGTTCGGCACCGTCGAAAGCGTCAACGCCCAGGCGGTCCGGCGGGCGGCCGAGGCAGACATCGACGACACCACGTCGGTTCTGCTGAAATTCTCCAGCGGCATGACCGGGTATCTGGCCGTCATGGTCACGGCGCGGCCGGACTTCCATGCGGCGATTTACGGCCGTGATGCCACCGCGCGCATGATCGGCCGGTTGTATGACAGTTTCGAGTTTGCCCCGCGCGAGGGCGGTGACCCGGAGCAGTTCAAATATGACTTTGACCGCGATAGCGATGCTTTGACGGCCGAGCTGGATGCCTTCGGGGCGGCCGCGATGGGCCAGGAGACCTATCCGATATCCCGCGACGAGATCACCCATGTGGTGGCGGTTCTGGAAGCCATCATCAAATCCGCTGCGAACGGCACAGAAGAGAAGGTCGGCTGAACGCGCAAGCGGCGCGGTACGATGCAGTGACAGGGAGAGAGTAAATGAAAGCCGTAGTCATGAACGCGTTCGGGGGCCCCGACGTCCTCACCTATCAGGATGTCGACACACCCGAGATCGGCCCGGACGATGTGCTGGTCGAAGTGCATGCGGTCTCGATCAACCGGACCTTCGATCTCTTCATGCGTGAAGACAGCTATGCCTACACCCCGGACCTGCCGCACATCCTCGGCGTCGATCCGTCGGGTGTGGTCACGGCGGTGGGCGAGAACGTCACCGACCGTAAGGTCGGCGACCGTGTCTTCTGCAGCATCTTCATCCCGACCACCCGCCCGGACCCCTATATGTCGCTCCCGGGCCTCGGCCCGGTCGATTTTCTCGGCGTCACGGTCTGGGGTGGATACGCACAATATGTGCGAACCGTCGCATCGCGAACGGTACCAATCCCCGACAATCTGAACTTCCATGAGGCGACGGTGATCGGGCGGCATCTGGCCACGGCGGTCAATCAGGTCGACAACGTGCTGAAAGCCAAGGAAGGCGACACCGTGCTCGTGATGGGCGCGACGGGTGGTCTCGGCGCAGCCTGCGTGCAGGTGGCCAAATGGAGCGGCGCGCGGGTGATCGCGGCAGCCGGCACGGATGAACGCGTGGCGGCGACCCTCGAACTGGGCGCAGACCACGGCATCAACTACCGAACCCATGACCTGACGGAAGAAATCCTGAAGCTGACGGACGGCCAGGGTGTCACGGGCGTGTGCGACAGCGTCGCCGATCCCGAGACCTTCAATCAGGTGATCCACGGCATGGCCCGAGGCGCGACACTCGTGACCGCGGGCAACGCGTCGGGCGCGCCGGATGTCCCGCTGAGTGTGCGGCGCCTGTATCTCTACATGCTGCACATCGTGGGTGAGCCCCGCGAGGCACCGGGCGGTCTGCAGGAGGCCTTTGTCCGGGCCGGGCAGGGTGGCGTGAAGGCACTCATCGACCAGGTCCTGCCGCTCAGCCAGGCAGCCGATGCCCATCGACGCGTCGAATCTCGCGCCGGGACCGGCAAGGTCGTTCTCGACCCGACACTCGACTGAGGAGCAGGATATGGCATTCGGCAACATCGACTGGATCGCGCTGATCGGCGCCGTGGCGGCGAGCTATGTCTTCAGTGCTGCCTACTACATTTCACTGGCCAAGCCATGGCGGACAGCGGTCGGCAAGACCGAAGCGGAGCTCAAGGCCGGGACCAGCCCCGTGGCCTATGTCATCGCGATCGCCGGTCACACGCTGATCGCCTACATGCTCTCGGTCCTGATGGTGACCCTCGACATGGGTTCCGTCGCCGGCGGCCTGTCGATTGCGCTGCCGATGTGGCTCGCCTTTGTGATGACGACGATGACCATCAACCACCGGTTCCAGCAGTCGAGCTGGTCGCACACCGTCATCGACGGTGGGCACTGGCTGGGAGTCTTTGCGATCCAGGCCGTCGTGATCGGGCTGGTGGCGGGCTAGATCTAAGCCGCGAACTCCGCGCGGATCGACGCACCATGTTCATCCAGTGCGGGCACGGGGCCGAGTTGCGGGTCGGTATCGTTGATCCGCGCCGGCGGTGCGATCATCACAACGGTTCCCTCCGGGGTCTCCACCTCGACCTTCTGCAATTGCGGGTGCGCGGCGAAGTCCGCGACGTTGTTGACCGCGCCGTGGGCGATCTTCGCATCGAGAAGCCGCGCGACGATTTCATCTCGGGTTAGAGTCGCGAAGACAGCGTCGACCTCCCGGTCGAGTGCTGGCCGGTTGGCGACCCGCGCGACATTTTCATGAAAGTCCGAATGGTCCGCGAGGCCGGGTTTCTGCAAAACGTCATCGCAAAGCCGTCGCCACTCTCGCTGGTTCTGTATCGCGATCACCACTTCCTTGCCGTCGCCTGACTTGTAGGCGCCATAGGGCGCGATCGAGGGATGGTGCAGACCGGCCCGTTCGGGCGCCTTACCGCCATAGACTTCCTGCAGATAGGGCACCGTCATCCAGTCGGCCATGCCCGCGAACAGGGACGCGTTGATCGCGCGGCCCTGTCCGGTGCGTTCGCGGTGATACAGCGCCTCGAGGATGGCCGCATGCGAGGCCATCCCGCAGGCGATGTCACAGACCGAGACACCGACGCGGCCGGGACCGTCTGGCGTACCCGTGACCTCACACAATCCGCTTTCGGCCTGCACCAGCAGATCGTAGGCGCGCATGTCCCGGTAGGGGCCGCTGTCGCCGTAACCCGAGATGTCGCAGGTGATAAGGCGGGGGAACTCCCGTCGCAGATCGGAGGAACCAAACCCGGCGCGTGCCGCAGCACCGGGGGCCAGATTTTGGATGAACACATCGGCATCTGAGATGAGACGATGCAAGAGGGCCTGATCGTCGGGGGCCTTGAAGTCCAGCGCGATGGATTCCTTGCCCCGGTTGAGCCAGACGAAATAGGCGCTCTGGTTTCGCGCGGCCCGGTCGTAGCCGCGGGCGAAGTCGCCGTCGGGGCGCTCGATCTTGATGACCCGCGCGCCCGCATCGGCGAGACGGGATGCGGCATAGGGGGCGGCGACCGCCTGTTCGATGCTGACGACGAGAATCCCGTCCAGGGCTTTGGTCATGTTGATCTTCCTGTCTCGCTGGCTAGGCCGTGATTGGACGCGATGTTATGATAGCGCCGAACAAAAGACCCTTGGGAACATACGTATGACCAATCAGGCTGTTGTGGAGAATGATGCCGTCTCTGTTGTGATCGGCGCGCTGGAGCAATTGCTCGGCGACCGGGTGACGACATCGATGGCGGTGCGTGAGCATCACGGCCGGGGCGAGGATTACTTCAAGCCCGTGCCGTCCGACGCCGTGTGTTTTCCCCACACGACCGAGGAAGTCGCCGAGATCGTCAAGCTTTGTGCCGCCCACAAGGTGCCGGTCATCCCCTTCGGGACGGGCACCTCGCTGGAAGGCCATGTCACCGCGCCCCATGGCGGCATCACCATCGATCTGATGCAGATGAACGCCGTCCTCGAGGTGCATGCCGAGGATATGGACTGCCGGGTGCAGGCCGGGGTGACCCGCAAGCAGGTCAACGAGTATCTCCGCGACACGGGCATGTTCTTCCCGATCGATCCCGGTGCCGACGCGTCGATTGGCGGCATGGCCGCGACCCGCGCCAGCGGCACCAACGCGGTGCGCTACGGGACGATGAAGGAAAATGTGCTGGGGCTGACGGTTGTGACGTCCGATGGCCGGATTATCAAAACGGGCGGCCGTGCCAAGAAGTCGGCCGCGGGCTACGACCTGACGCGCATCTTTATCGGCTCCGAAGGCACGCTGGGTGTCATCACCGAGATCCACCTCAAACTCTACGGCATTCCCGAGAAAATCGCCTCGGCGGTCTGCCAGTATCCGTCCCTCGAAGAGGCGGTAAACAGCGTGATCCTGACCATCCAGGCCGGGGTGCCAATCGCGCGGATCGAGCTGTTGGATTCCCTGATGATGCAATGCTCGATCGATTATTCCGACCTCAAGGGATACGAGGCCAAACCGACGCTGTTCTATGAATTTCATGGCACCGAGGCCGGCGTCGAAGAGCAGACAGAGCTGGTCCGCGAGATTGCCGATGATTTCGGCGGTTCGGCCTTCCACTGGACGGTCGATACCGAGGAGCGCAATCGCCTGTGGCAGGCGCGTCACGATGCCTACTACGCCGGGATCGCGCTGGAGCCGACCAAGCTGGGCATGTCGACGGATGTGTGCGTGCCGATCTCACGGCTTGCGGAATGCATTCTCGCGACCGAGCAGGACACCAAGGGCTCGGGTTTTCAGTGTCCGATCGTCGGCCATGTGGGCGACGGCAATTTCCACGTCCTGTTCATGCTCGACCCCGACGATGAAGACGAGGTTCGCCGGGTGAAGGACTGCAACCGACGCATCGTCGAGCGGGCCATCGCCATGGGCGGGACCTGTACGGGCGAACATGGGGTGGGCGTCGGCAAGATGGACTATCTCGAAGCCGAGCATGGCGAGGCGGTCGAGTTGATGCGCACGTTGAAACGCGCCTTCGATCCCGACAATATTATGAACCCGGGCAAGATGGTCCGGGTGTGAAGAGCGTCATGTCATGCTTCGAGACGCGCATTTGCAATGCGCTCCCCAGCATGAGGTATAAACAATCGTCCTCACCCTGAGGAGCCCGCTCAGCGGGCGTCTCGAAGGGTGGAGGTGGAAAGGAAGGACCGGAAATGAGCTCGAACGTCGTGCAATTGCGGGATGTCCCGTCCGTCCGTGAACAGGTCAGCCCTGAGGAGTGGCAGGCGCGGGTCGATCTCGCCGCCGCCTACCGGCTCACTGATCTCTATAACTGGGCCGACAGCATCTACAACCACATCTCGATCCGGGTGCCCGGCGAGCCGGACTTCTTCCTGATCAAGGCCCACGAGCTGCTCTATGACGAGGTGACGGCGTCGAACCTGGTGAAAGTGGATTCCCGCCGGGACGATGTCGATGAATCCTGGCATGTGAACAAGCCGGGTTTCACCCTGCATGGCGGACTGATGGTGGCGCGGCCGGATATCAACGTGGCCTTCCACACCCATATCCCGGAATGCATCGCCGTCGCCAACCAGCCGAACGGGGTGTTGCCGCTGTCCCAGTCGGGCATGCAGTTCTGGAACAACACCGCCTATTATGACTATCAGGGCATCACCGAGAATCTTGATGAACGCACGGCGATTGCCGAGGCCTTTGGCGACAAGCACACGCTGATGATGCGCAACCACGGCCCGGTCACGGTCGGCAAGTCTATGCGCGACGCCTTCATGCTCATGCGCGAGCTTGAGGTGGCCTGCAAGCTGCAGCTGCGCCAGCAGGCGGCGGGAGATGAATTCGCCGTGCCCTCGACAGAGGTGCTCGATCACTATGCGGAGCAGCGCAAGACCCACAATACGGGCCGTGGTACCGCTGACTGGCCGGCCTTCCTGCGCCGTCTCGACCGGATCGACCCGACCTACGCGCAGTAGCCGCCAACCGGAACAAGAACGCCGATGTTCCGTCTGATCCGGCTTGTGATCCTCGCCGCCATTGCCATCGCGGTCGCGACCTGGATCAGCGAATCCCGCGGGGATAACCCCGCGCCCAGGACCGTTACGCTTCAGTTTGCAGGAGAGAATTCATGATCATCGACCATCGCACCTACTACACCCAGGCCGCGCGCACGGGGGACTTCCTCGCTCTTTGGGAGCGCATGGCGCTGCCCTACCAGATGAAATATCTGGAGAATTTCGTGGGTATGTTCACCTGCGATGTCGGAGATCTCAGCCAGGTCGTGCACATGTGGCAGTACGAGGACCAAGGCGACCGCGAGCGCCGCCGCGACGCCATGTATCAGGACCCGGGCTGGCTTGAGTATGTGAATGAGCTGAAGGAATCCGGCCTGATGGTGCGGATGGAAAACAAGATCCTGCGCCCGGTGTCCTTCTCACCAATGCAGTAGGGGGAACCCATGGCCGATCTCTTTCCGGGATTCGAAAGCCTCACCATTCCCGGAGACGGGGCGGACATCTTCTGCCGCGTCGGCGGGGAGGGGCCGCCGCTGCTGATGCTCCACGGCTACCCCCAGTGTCACGCGATCTGGCACCAGGTCGCACCGGCGCTGGCTCAGTCGTTCCGCTGTGTCGTCGCCGACCTGCGCGGATACGGGCAGAGCGGAATTGCCGACACGGTGACCGGCCATGAGACCTATTCCAAGCGCGTCATGGCCAACGACTTCGTTGCGGTGATGGGCGCGCTCGGCCACGAGAAGTTTGCCGTTCTGGGTCATGATCGCGGCGCGCGGGTGAGCTACCGGATGGCACTCGATCATCCCGACCGGGTGACCCGCCTGGGCATTGTCGACGTGGTGACCACCCACGATATGTGGGCCAGTTTCGACGCCGACATGGCGCTCAAGGCCTATCACTGGCCGATGCTGGCCCAGCCGGCGCCGGTCCCCGAGACCCTAATCTCGGCCGATCCGATCTGGTATCTGGAGCACACCCTGGCGTCGTGGAGCAAAGACAAGTCACTCGAGGCGTTTCACCCCGATGCACTGGCCCTCTATCGAGAAGCCTTTGCCCAACCGGCACGGCTGCATGCCATGTGTGAAGACTACCGGGCGGCTGCCACGTTCGACCGGGCCCTCGACGCTGCGGACCGGGAGGCCGGCCGCAAACTTGCGATGCCCATGTATTTCCTGTGGGGTGCGCAGGGATTCCCCGCCCAGACCGGAGATCCGCTTGGTTTCTGGCGAAGCTGGTCGGACGATGTGACGGGTGTCGAACTCGATTCCGGGCATTTCGGGCCGGAAGAGAACCCCGACGCGATCGTCGCGGCGGTGCAGCCGTTCTTTGCGCAATAGCGGGTGGGTCACAGACCCACCCCTACATGGTTTTTGAGCGGTGATTTGTAGGGGCGGGTTTCAAACCCGCCCGCCGCTACGCCGCCGGCACCGACCGGCCGCGGGTCATCAGGTAGACGCCGCCGACGACGGCTACCAGGCCGAACAGGTGGAACCCCTGAAAGGTCTCTCCCAGCAAGAGGATCGCCAGCACGGCGGTGAACAGCACGCGCATATAGTTCGAGATGCTGGCCTTGTTGGCGCCGAGCTTCCGGATGGCGGCGTTGGTCAGGCCGACGGCAACGGCGGTGACGACCATCCCGACCCAGAGCAGGGCGATGACCGTTTGCCCGGTGAACGGCACCGGGCGCACATAGACCGTCTCGATGATGTAGAGCGGGGTCGCGACCACCAGCCCGAACAGCTGGATGATGACGAGCAGCTGGGGAATGTTGATTTCGCTCGGCACCTTGCGGACCAGCACATTGTGCAGCGCCACCGCGCCGGTCGCAGCCAGCATCAACAAGTCGCCGATATTGAATTGCAGCGCCAGGATCGTCGACGGGTCGCCCCGCGCGATGATGGCCAGCACGCCGGTCGCGGCGATGATGATGCCGATGCCTTGCTTACGGTTGATCAGATCGCGCCACAGGAGGGCAGACAACAGGACAGTGATCGCCGGTTGGGCGGCAGACACGACGCCGCCGTTCAATGCCGTGGTGTAGGTGTAGGCGGCGTAGATGCCGCCATTGCCCAGCGGCACGAACAGCAGCCCCATCAACGCGAACAGCTTCCAGTGTTTGCGGATCAGGTGCCGGTGCGCGAGAAGCCCGGGGGCGGCGAACGGCAACAGGACCGCGGCACCGATCACCATGCGCCAGAACACGAAGCCCATGGGCGGGATGACGTCGCCCAGGTAGCGCGCGATGATGTGGTTCGAGGCAAAGATCAACGATGCGCCGGCGATGATCAGATAGGGCCAGGCGGCCGTCAGGCGGCTCTGGTCTGGATTCTGCGGTTGCGCCGTCATGGAATGCGGAATTCACCGTTGTCGTTCATCGTCGTTCGTCTGCGCCGGCTTGCGCCGAGAATGTTACCTCGTTCCCGTTGTGGCATTTGCGCCTGTCGGACACAATCGACGAACCCGATTGCCTCCCGTCACCCTGGCGCACAACTTCCGGAGTTCGACATGATCCATACGCGCGTTTGCGAACTGTTCGATATCGAACATCCCGTCATGCTCGGCGGCATGGCGTCGATCACCGCGCCTGAGCTGGCCGCCGCCGTGTCGCAGGCGGGCGGGCTTGGCGGGGTTGGCGGCGTCCCTGGCGCTGGGCGCGGACGGGGTCCTGCTCGGGACGCGCTTCCTGGCGACCGCGGAGTCGGCGCTGCATCCGAACTTCAAACAGGCGATCCTCGACAGCGATGGCCACGATACGGTGCTGACCGAGATACCGGACGTCGCCGGCGGCCGGGTCTGGCCGGGCGCCATGGCGCGGGCGTTGCGCAACCGCTTCATCGACCGCTGGGCCGGGCGCGAATGGGCGTTGCGCCAGAATCAGAAGAGCGCGGCCGCGAGCCTGAAGGCCGCGCAGCAGGCCGGGGACGTGGACGAGGGCTCGCTGCTGATCGGCCAGGACGCCGGGTTGATCAACGATCTGCCGACGGCAGGCGACCTCATCACGCGCATGGTCGCCGAGGCCGAAGCGATCATGTCCTCGCGCCTGCCGGAGTTGGTGAAATAGGCAACGGTCGATACGGGCTGCTTGTGGTCTCAACCGACGAGATTACCTCGTCCTGAGCCTGTCGAAGGGCGAGGACCTCATACTTCGACAAGCTCTGTATGAGGTGAAGTGACGGGCTAGTCGGCTGGGTCCAGGCGCTTGCGCAGCAGATCGAGCAGCGTGATCACCGCGTAAGAGCGCATGCGGCTCAGCACGCCGGGCAGGGCGACAGTCTTTGCGTGATCCCCATCGGGCAGGGCCACAGCCGCGAACACGGTGCCCGGCGGGTAGGCCTCGGGGTCGCGCGGGCCGATGACGGCGATGCCGATATCCGCGCCGATGATCTCCCGGACCTTCTGCGCCGCTGAGATCGCGCCGTCTTCGCCATCGAGATCCCCGACCGGTGACACGACGGCGCCCTTGAAGACCTCCATCTTCGGATCGAGCGCGGTGATCCGGGTCGACAGGATACCGCCGGTCAGGCTCTCGCCGGCGGCCACGGTCAGGCCGCGCTCACGCAGCATCCCCAGCACGACCGATTCCATGGTCTCGTCGTCATAGCCGAAGATGTGATCGCCGATCTGCGCGGCGATCAGTTTGACCTCGGCGGCGATGATCTTCTCGGCGGCATCGTGGTTCTCGGCCTTGGCCGTGACCCGGACCTTGATGCCCTCGATGCCGCTCGCCTGAAAGGCGATGGTCGCGTGGCCGCTCTCATCGAGGGAGTCCACATGGTCGGCCAGTGTCTCGGCCAGCGCGGACTCACCGTAACCCCAGGTGCGGATGACGCGGGAATGGATGACCGAGGTCTCGCCCGAGCGGCGGCGCAGATCATCCAGCACCGTGCCCTCCATCATCTCGCGCATCTCGTGGGGCACGCCCGGCACGGCGTAGATCACCTTGTTGCCGACGGGGCAGACCAGCCCCGGCGCGGTACCCGGCATCTGGGCGATGGTGGCGGCACCTGCGGGCACGTCGGCCTGGCGCAGATTGTTCTCCGGCATGGGCCGTCCGCGGCCCTCGAAGATGTCGCGGATATGCGCGGCGATCGTGTCGTCGCGGACCATCTCGACACCCATGATGGCGGCGATCACATCGCGGGTGATGTCGTCCTGGGTCGGGCCCAGCCCGCCGCAGCAGATCACCGCGTCGGAGCGTTCCAGCGCCTGACGGATGGTCGCCTCCATCCGGCCGAAATTGTCGCCGACCTTCACCTGAAACAGAGAATCGATCCCGATCAGGGCGAGGTTTTCACCGATCCAGGAAGAATTGGTGTCCACGATCTGGCCGAGCAGCAACTCGGTGCCGACGGCGACGACTTCACAACGCATGAGGATACTCCGGAAAACTGCTGACTAGATGGCTTTGCGTGGCCAGATGGAATCGAACCGGTGGATCAGGAAGTCGCCGACATGGACCGGATCGAAGCGCGGCGGATTGTCATCGCTGACGAATTCCGGGAAGGGCTCGACGACGGCGTCGTAATCGGGATTCAGGAAGTACGGGACGGAGTAACGCTCGGCACCCGACCGGTTCACCACGCGGTGTTTGATCGAAATGAAGCGGCCGTTGGTCCAGTTCTCGAGCATATCGCCGATATTGATCACGAAGGTGCCCTCGATTGGCGTGGCGGCGACCCATTCCCCGGATCGGGCCTGGACCTCGAGCCCGCCATTGGCGTCCTGTAGCAGGATCGTGAAGGCGCCGGTATCGGAGTGGATACGCGCGCCCATGACGCCGTCGTCGAGATCGGGCGGGGGCGGCGGATAGTGCAGCAGGCGCAGCTGGTTGAGGGCGTTCTTGTAGTAGCGCAGGAAGTAATCTTCCGGGAAGTCGATGCCGATCGCGAAGGCGCGGTGCAGCCGGTCCGCCAGCTCACCCATGGCGGCATGGTAGGCGAGCATCGTGTCCGCAAGCTCCGGCGGCCGGGCCGGCCATTGGTTGGGGCCGGCAAGCGTCTTGCCGGCCGGGGCCTCCGGGTCGCCTTCCGGGCGTTCTTCGCCCATCTGGAAGGCCTCGAGGAAGTTGCGCTGGGTCGGGTCGGAACCCTTGGAATCGAGAGGCAGGTAGCCGCGATAGCAGGTCGAGGTCTCGAGGCCGATTTTGAGCTTCTCGGTATCGGGCAGCGCGAAGAACGACGCCGCCGTCGCGAACACGCCGTCGACGAGTTCCTGCGGGACCCCGTGATTGGCAGCGTAGAAGAATCCGGTGTTCTCGGCTGCGTGGACGATCTCGGCCGAGACTCGACGCCGCGCGTCCAGGTCTCCGTCGATCAGCGCTGACAGATCGATGACGGGAATTTCGCTGGGGTCGGCCTGTCGGACGGGATCAATGGTCATCGGTTTGTTCCTCGCGGTTGTTTACGGGATCGGTATCTTAAACGGGCATCGCGGGCAGGCCGCCTTCGCGCAGGGCGCGCTCATAGACCGGGATGTCGATGGAGGGCTGCTGGGCGCCCGCCTGGCCGAACATGTCGGAGATCCAGCCGCGATGATACGCACCGTGCATGGCCAGATGGGTCAGGCACATGACCCGCGACATGGAGCCGGTGTTGCCGCCGATCAGCTCGTAATCGACGATCTCTTCCATCTCCTCAGCGCTCAGCCCGTCCACATAATCCTGCAGTGTCTTGTCCATCGCCCGGCGCGCGGCCCAGAGATCGTCGAACTCTTCGATCTTCACGTCGCGCAGGGTCTTGTAGTCATGGGACTGTCCGGTCATGTGGCCCATCCACATCACGTCGACATTCCACAGATGATGCAGGCTCACATAGATCGAGACGAGCGGTGTGGGCCGCTCCTTCTTCACCTCCTCGGGCGGCAGTTCGGAGACCTTCTGATACATCTCCTCATTGGCCCAGGCGTTGAAGTCGATCAGCGTGCGCAGATAGCTCTTGTCTTGCATTGGTGTTGCTCCCTTTGGGCGAGAATACGCTGCGGTGCCCTGTCCCCACAATGCGTCATACGCGTGCGCCAATTGCGGGCGGGTCGAAGACCCGCCCCTACATGAAATCATTTCTGCCGCGTAGGGGCGGGTTTCAAACCCGCCCACCAATGTCATCGTCATACCCGGACTTGATCCGGGTATCCATTCACCGGACCGGTGCGGCGTTGAGACGTGGATGGTCGGATCAAGTCCGGCCATGACGGTCAGGCTTGGGCGCCGGCCTTCAGTTTCGCCTTGAACGCCCGGTCCCGCTTGATCGCGGTCTCCCGGCGCAGGGCGTCGCCATGGGGCAGGGGTCCCTCGGTGTGGATCACGGCCCAGGGCCCGCGCCCGCGGGTGAATTTTGCGCCGTTGCCGTCATTGTGGGCGGCCAGGCGCGCGTCCACATCCTTGGCGATGCCGGTGTAGGTGGTGCCGGCGTTGTTGCGCAGCACATAGACGAAGAAATCCGCCGGCGGGTTTTCGGCTGCCACGGGACTAGTAATGGGGCGGCGGCGGCTCGTCCGGGCCCTCGCCGGGGGCGGTGTCCTCGACCCGCAGCATGCGGTCGGTCAGCCGCCGGACCTGCTCGCGAAACAGGTCGATCATGCGCGATTGCTCCGCGACCACGCCCGACAGTTCATCGAGCGTGTGTTCCTGCTGGGCAACACGGGATTCCAGGTCGGCGATTTTGTCAGCGTCGGACATGGGCGGGAATCTAACCGAAGGCGGGTGAGTCCCGGCAAGCCGTCCGCATGCTTCGAGACGGCGCTGCGCGCCTCCTCAGCATGAGGGAGCTTAAATCGACCTCACCCTGAGGAGGGCCGGAGGCCCGTCTCGAAGGGCGGGGCTTTCTCCAAGGGCGGCGGCTACCGCCGTTCCGGCACCGTCCTTCACCACGGGCGCCGCCGTGCATGCCGGGAATGGAGCCCGGTCCGTCTCCGTTCAGCTGACGGTAAATTGCCCCATCATGCCGGCGTCTTCATGCTCGAGGATGTGACAATGGAACATGTAGGGGATGTCGGGCGTGGCCGCGTGGTTGCACTGCACGAGTATCCGCGCCTCGCCGTCCACCAGAACCACGTCCTTGAGGCCCGTCGAATCGAACGCGACGTCCTGGCCACCATTGTGGAGGACCTGAAACGAGGTGCCATGAACATGGAAGGGATGCTTCATTTCTGCGGCCCGGATGGTCCAGAGTTCGGTTTCCCCGCGGTTCATGGCGATGTCGACCCGGTCCATGCTGAACGGGTTGCCGTTGATTCCCATGGAGCCCATCGGCCCGGCGGATGCTTGGCCGCTGCGCGATGTTCCGGGACCGCGTCGGTCCGCATGCATGTTCAGCACGAGGTCGCGAGTCCGGGCCGGCTCGCCGAACTGCGGCCGGGGTGCGCCGGGAAAGGCGTCGGGAATTTTGCCGGGTGCGCGCGGTTTCCCCTGTGGCTCGAACGAGAGAATTTCGAACTCACCCGGTTCTCCCCCGGGAAATTGCGCCGGGTCGCCCCCGAGCATCTGCCGCATCATGGCCGGCATGTTCGGGCCCATCGGGTTGTTGTTGTCCGGCCCGCTCAGCAGCGTGACCCGCTTGCCATCACTGAAGTCGACCAGAATTTCGGCCCTTTCGGCGGGCGCCAGCTGTATCGATGTCAGCGGCACGGGCTTCGGCAGCAGGCCGGCTTCGCTCGCGACCTGGTGGAAGCCGCGCTCGTCGGAGAAGCGCAACAGATAGGTTCTGGCGTTGGAACCGTTGAGAAGCCGCAGGCGCACGAGGCCCGTCGGTGGTGCGGCGACGGGGCGGATGGCGCCGTTGACGAGAATGCTGTCGCCGCGAAAGCCGATCATCCGTGCCGGCCCACGGTTCGAATAGCGAAACCGGCCATCTTCGCGAAAGGCACGGTCCTGAATGATCAGCGGCAGATCGTCGACACCGTAATCGTCCGGCAGGCCAGCGTCGGGTGCGGCGGGGTCGTCGACGATGATCATGCCGGCGAGGCCCTGGTAAACCTGTTCCGCCGTGCGGCCGTGCACGTGCGAGTGGTACCACAGCGTTGCGGCGGGCTGATCGATCGGCATTTCTACCGACCATTGGCGCTCGGGCAGTATCTGAAGCTGTGGCCCGCCGTCGAGGATGGCGGGGACATGCAGGCCGTGCCAATGGCTGGTTATCGGCGTGTTGAGCCGGTTGCGGACGTTGACGCGGGCCAGGGCGCCACGCCGGAACCGCAGGGTCGGCCCGAGATAGGGCTGACTGTATCCGAGTGTCGGGGTCGAGAGACCCGGAAGGAACGAGGATGACCCGGCGATCGCGTCGAGGGTGACGCGCGCGTCATGTGTTTCCACAACCGGCGGGACGGGAAGGGCGCGCCCGGCCGTATCGGCATGGGCCAGGCGGGTCAGCATCGGCGTTGCAGCGGCCGTCGCCAATCCAGCGAGAAAGGTGCGCCGGGTGGAGGTTGTCATGTTCGCGGCTTCCATGTTGTTCCATGCGCGGGCGGGATCCGCGCGTCATGTTGCGCGAACGCTACACCTTACAGTTACTGGAGGGTCAACAACGGCACCGGAATGTGGTGGGGGCGAATTGTCGCGGACACGAAACGCCGTAATGACCGAAATCTTTGTCGACATCGAACATGGAGGGAATCTGAAAACTGGCTATGAGCCCGTGCCATCCGGCGCTATTTGACGCGTAGTTCCAGAAGCTTGATGACGTCCCTGTAGACAAACCGCGAGCTCTCAAGGGTCAGGTTGGCATCTGCGACGTAGCGCTCCGTGTCGCGATCGAACCCGGCGCCGTAGGCGAAGTGTACCCACGGCGCCCAAAGCCGCATGACGAAACGATGCCAAGGGTCCGCCGAATAGCAATATTCGAGCAGGCGAATGGTTCCGTCCGGCCGGCAAATTCGGGCCAGTTCACGCAGCGCCGGCAATTGATCGGTCGGATCGAGAACACAAAACAGGAATGTCGCGACGGCATGGTCGAAATGGTTGTCGGGGAAATCGCACGCCGTCACATCCATCTCACGGAGTTGCACCCGGACGCCGAGCCGGTCACGCCGTCGCCGGGCCCGGGCCAGCATGTGCGGGCTGAGGTCGATACCGGTCATGTCCGCGCCGTCGGGATAGAAGGGCATGTTTCGCCCGGTCCCGACCCCGGCGTCCAGAATGGTGCCGCTCAGGCCGCGGAACATCTCCGGTCGGATAGGGTGGTAGCGGCGACGTTCGAACGGCAGGTCGAGGAGGTCATACAGCCGCGCGACGCGGTCGTAGGTTCGCTGCTTGGTCATGAGGCGTGCCCCAGCACCGTCACCACGGTCGCCGCTTCCTCGATGCCGAAGAAGCCGCCGCCGTTCTCCGCCGCCGCGATCCGCGCGCCCTCGACCTGGCGTTTGCCGGCCTCGCCGCGCAGCTGGGTGACCAGCTCGTGAATCTGGATGGCACCCGTCGCCCCGATCGGGTGGCCCTTGGACAACAGTCCGCCGGATGTGTTCACCGGGATCTTGCCACCGAGTTTGGTCTCGCCGCTTTCCGCCAGCGCGCCGCCTTCACCCCGCGCACAGAAGCCCATATTCTCGACCTGCACGATCTCGGCATAGGCCGAGGCGTCATGCACCTCGGCCACGTCCACGTCGCCCGGGCCGACGCCGGCCTGCTCGTAGGCGCGCTCAGCCGCCATGCGACCAATGTGATGGTCGAAATCATCCGGGTCCCGGTCCGAGCCGCTGACCACAGCCGTGCCGAGCACCTTCACCGCGCGGGACTTGTCGAACCGGTCGAGCGTGTCGCCGGTGCACAGCACCAGCGCGCCCGCGCCGTCTGACAGGGGCGCACACATGGAGCGGGTGAGCGGCCATGAGATCAGCCGGTCGGCCATCACCTCGTCGACGGAGAAATCCTTCTGGTATTGGGCCAGCGGGTTGAGGGTCGAGTGGAAGTGGCTCTTGGCCGCCGCCGCCGCAATCTGGCGCTGGGTCGTGCCGAAATGCTTCATATGCTGGCGCGCGAGTGCGGCGTAGATGTCCATGAACAAGCTGCGCTCGCCGGAATCCTCACCCGCCTCGGGGGGCAGGGCCAAGCCTTCGCCCAGGGACAGCAGCCGCGCCTCGGTCTCGACCTGGGTGTGGACGTCCCAGCCGCCGCGAAACGCCTGGAACATGAGTTCGCGCTTCTCGGGGTAGAACATCTTCTCCGACCCGGCGACCAGCGCCACTTCGGCCATGCCCGCCTTGAGATAGGCGAAGGCCTGGTTGAGCCCGGTGGACGACGAGCAGCAGGCATTCTCCACATTCACGATCGGGATCGACTGGAAGCCCATGGAGCGCAGCGCGCATTGCCCGCGCACGGTGTTCTGGCCCTCCATCATCCCCTGGCGGGTGTTGGAGAACCAGGCCGCCTCGATGTCCTCGATCTTCGCGCCCGCATCGGTCAGCGCGGTCGACACCGCGTCGTCGGTGAGCTGCTTCACGCTCTTGTCGGGGAATTTGCCGAGCGGCGTCATGCCGATGCCGACGATGTAGATGTTCGTCATGGTCGCGATCCTTGTTGGGAGCGGGAATATTGCCCGGTTGGATGCGCGAACGCCACATTCGTTAGTTCTTTGCTCGCCCTGTAAGCCCCCTCTACCGCCCGATGGGCTCAATGCCTAAACTGACCCGAACAGGTGGAGTTTAATCATGCCAGTACGTATCGGGGCCGTATCGCCCATGGACAACGCCATGGAGGCCATCGGGGAGGCCTTCGCCGAGCTGTGGCCCGAGGCCGAGCTGTTCCATGTGCTCGATGAATCCCTCTATCTCGATTTCGCGGGCGGCAAGCCCCAGACCGATGAGACCGGCGAGCGGGTCTCCAAGCTGCTGCACTACGCCGCCGACTGCAAAGCCGACGGCTTGTTGTTTACGGGCTCGGTGTTCGGCCGCTGGGTCGAGGCGGCGCGCGCGGATATGGACATCCCCTGCCTGACATCCCATGAGGCGATGATCGAGGAGGCGTTCACCCATGGTTCGCGCCTCGGCATCCTGACGACGGTGTCCGGGTCGCTGAAATGCCTGGTCGACGACATCGATCGCTATTCCAGGGATCACGAGAAGCCGGTCACCATCACCGACCATATCGAGGACGCGGCGCGGCCGATCATCCTGGGCGGAGATATCAAGACCCATGACCGCATGGTCGCGGATGCGGCCGACAAGATGACCGACTGCGACTGCCTGATGCTCGGCCAGTTCTCCATGGCCCACGCGATCCGCCTGTTCAAAGACATGCCCGACCGGCCGGTGCTGACCTCGCCCCACACCGCGGTGCGCAAGCTCAAGCGGCTGTTGAGCTAGGGACGCGCAATGGGTTGTGCGCCGGAGGGTTCCGCAAAGTATGGTCGTCATGGCCGGACTTGATCCGGCCATCAACGTGGCAATATTGCGTGACCCGACGACGTGGATGCCCGCAACAAGTGCGGGCATGACGACATAGTATTATGTTCCGCCCTCATCCTGAGCCTGTCGAAGGAGAGGGCACCCTCATGCTTCGACAGTCTCAGCATGAGGAAGCAGAACAGGCTCAGCATGAGGAAGCAGACACGAGGAAGCGAAACAAAATGAGCGTGCAATGAGTTTCCCCCGCATCGGCGTCGTGTCGCCCATCGATTTGGCGTTCCCGACCGTGGGCGCGGCGTTCGCCGAGCTGTGGCCCGAGGCTGAGCCGATCAATCTGCTCGACGATTCTCTCTATGCCGACTTCATCAACGACGACATGACCATTCCCGACCCGATGCCGAGCGAGGCCTATGACCGGGTGGCGGCATTGCTGCGCTACAGCCGGAATTGCGGCGCGGACGGCATCATCTTCTGCGGCTCGGTGTTCGGTCTGCTGGTGGAGGCGGGCCGGGAGGGGATGGATGTGCCGGTGCTGACCTCCTATGAGGGGATGATCGCGGCCGCGTTCGCGCAAGGCCCGCGCATGGGAATCCTCGCGACGACGCCGGGCACGGTGGATTGCCTGTCGGGGGATATCGAACGCTATGCCGCCGATCACGGCCTCGACTACACGATCGCGGGCAAGGTCGCCGAAGGCGCGTTCGACACGCTGATCAACGGCGATCGCGAGGGCCATGACGACATCGTCGTGGCGGCGGCGGAGACCATCACCGATTGCGACAGCCTGTTGCTCGGCCAATTCTCCATGGGGTTGGTCCCGCGCAAGATCGTGCCGGTCGAAGGACGCCCGGTGCTGACCGCGCCCTACACGGCGGTCGCGAAGATGCGCGCGCTGCTCACGACCTGACGGGGCAGAACCCATGGTCATGACCAGCACCATGCGCATGACGCCGGTGGAGTGGATTCTCCTCGTGATCCTCGGAGGTTTCTGGGGCGGGACCTTCTTCTTCAACGCCATCGCGCTGCCGGAATTACCGCCGCTCGTCATCATCCTGCTGCGCGTTGCCATCGCCACGGTCATTTTGTGGATTGTGGTGTTTGCCAGCGGGGTCGCGGTGCCACGGGACCGGGATGTCTGGTTGTCCCTGCTGGTTATGGCGTTCGCGAATTCGGCCCTGCCATTTTTCCTGATCGCCTGGGGGCAACAGCATATTCCCAGCGGCCTGGCCGCGATCCTGATTGCCAGTTCGCCCCTCTATGCGGTCGTCGCTGCCCATTTCCTGACCCGCGACGAGGGCCTGACCAAGGGTAAGGTGGCCGGCGTGCTGGCCGGCATCGCCGGGGTCGTGATCCTGATCGGGCCCGAGTTCCTGGGCGATATCGGGACGAACTTGCTCGCCCAGCTGTCGATCATCGGGGCGGCGATTCTGTATGCGCTCTCGGCCATCTATGGGCGGACCTTCGCCCGGCGCGGTGTGGCGCCGCTGATTGTCGCCACCGGGCAGATGACCATGGCGACGCTCCTGCTGCTGCCGTTCGCCCTCGTCATCGACCGGCCATGGGAACTCCCCAACCCGAGCCTGGAAGCCTGGGGCGCGGTGCTGGGGCTGGCGGTGTTGTCCACCTCCTTCGCCTATTTGATCTATTTCCGTATCCTGGCGACGGCGGGCGCGATCAACATCCTGCTGGTCAATTTCCTGGTGCCGGTCAGCGCGTTGCTGCTCGGGATACTCGTGCTCGGTGAGCATCTCACGTTGGAACAGGTGATCGGGATGGGCTTTATTGTGGTAGGCCTGCTGCTTATCGACGGACGGGTGCTGAGTCGACTTCACATAACCGGATAGAAAGAATGATCAAGACCAGCGGTTTGCGTATGACGCCGGTCGAGTGGGGCATGCTCCTGATCCTCTCCGTGCTCTGGGGCGGTGCCTTTTTTCTGATCGAGATCGCGTTGCGCGATCTGCCCCCCTTTACTATCATGATCCTGCGCGTCGGTGGGGCGTCGCTGTTTCTGTGGGCCATCGTGCTTATCCGTGGCACGGAATTTCCCAAGGGGCTCGGCCTCTGGATGGTGCTCACCATCATGGCGGTGTTCAATTCCGCCCTGCCGTTTTCGCTGATCGCCTGGGGCCAGGTTCAGATCACCAGCGGGCTGGCCTCGATCCTGATTGCGATGACCCCCCTGTTCGCCGTGGTCTCGGCACATTTCTTTACCGAGGATGAGGCGTTCACGCCGATGAAGGGGCTCGGTCTGCTCGCCGGTCTCGGCGGCGCGGTCATCCTGATCGGACCAGAATTCCTGCGTGACATCGGCGCCAATTTCTTCGCGCAACTGGCGGTCCTCGGCGGCGCGGTGTCTTATTCCATCGCGGCGGTGTTCGGCCGGCGCTTCGGCCGCCGGGACATTTCACAGATTTCCGTTGCGGCGGGTCAGGTGACCATGGCGGTTGTGCTTCTGGTGCCCTTTGTCCTGATCTTCGACCGGCCCTGGACGCTCGAAATGCCGTCCCTGGCGGGCATCGGCGCCGTTGCCGGCCTCGCCTTCGGCTCCACGGGCATCGCCTATCTGATCTACTACCGGGTCCTGGCCTCCGCCGGCGCGACGAACCTCATGCTGGTAAACTTCCTCGCACCCGTCAGCGCCCTGGTCCTCGGCATATTTGTGTTGGGGGAGGTCCTGACCACCGAGCAGGCGATTGGCATGGCGTTTATCGCAATGGGTCTCGCCCTGATCGACGGGCGGCTGTTCCAGCGCCGGGCGAAGGCCGGTTAAACACCCCGGTTTCCGTATTTGGCTATCCGGGTGAGCCAACGCTCACGATGTCGTGGATTTGCCTCCCCGACAGAACCAATCACGCTTTCACGGACGGGACTGACGCCACAAAACTTCAGGATGTTGCGTTCGAGACTGCGCAGACTGTGGGCGCCGTCGAACCAACGGTAGACGAGGGCCGGCATCCCCATCGTCACAAAAATCCGAGCGGTGCGGCCGGTTAAGAGCTTCTCCCAGGCCGTCGCGGATTCGAACTCGATCGCGAATCCCGGACGGAATGCTTGTTCCAGAAAGCCCTTGAGCAGAGCGGGCATGGTGCCGAGCCACAGGGGATAGACGACGACCAGATGATTGGCCCATTTGATGTCGTCTTGCGCGCGCTTGATCTCGTCCGGCGCCGCAACGGCGTTGAACTCCGTCGCAGTTCGCAGCAGGGGCAAATCGAGTTCGGCAGTGTTGATGCGGCGCACCTCATGGCCGGCATCCTGCGCACCTGTTGCGTAGGCGTCGGCGAGGGCGTGGCAGTAGTGACCGCCGGCCGGATCAGGATGACCCTGGATGATCACGATGCGGCGAAGCATTCAATCGTCCCCGTTCGATGGTCGCGATGAGCATCAATCTGGGACGGGATCACCCACGTCGCATTGATCGAGATCAGCCTTCGGCGATCCCGTTCACCAGCGTGCCGACATTCTCGATCCGGATCTCGCAGCTGTCGCCGATCTGCATGAAGATTTGCGGTTCGCGCGATTGTCCCACGCCCGCTGGCGTTCCCGAAGCGATGACGTCGCCGGGCTGCAGCTCGGAGATGTGCGAGACGTATGAAATGGTCGTCGCCACATCGAAGATCATGTCCTTCGTGTTGGCAGACTGCAGGGTCTCGCCGTTCAGCACCGTCGAGATGTCCAGGATCTGCGGGTCGGGAATCTCGTCGGCGGTCACCATCCAGGGGCCGAAGCCGCCGGTGCCCTGGAAGTTCTTCCCCGGGACGACCTGGGCCGTGTGGTACTGCCAGTCCCGCGCGCTGCCCTCATTGAAGCAGGAGTAGCCCGCCACATGGCTGAGCGCGTCTTCCTTGCTGATGTAGCGTCCCGGCTTGCCGATGATGACCGCCAGCTCGCATTCATAGTCGAGCTTGTTGACCACCGGTGACTTGAGCATCGGCTGCTGGTGGCCGACGAGCGTGTCGGCGTAGCGGCCAAAGATCATCGGGAACTCGGACTTGGAGCGCGGCAGCCCGGCGTCGATCGCCTCCTGCAGATGATCCATATAGTTCACGCCGACGCACCAGATGTGATCGGGGTCGGGGATCACGGGCAGATAGGTGACGCCGTCGAGCGGGTGGTCGGGTGTTTCGCCCGCGAATTCGGCCATTTCATCGACGCGGCCCGCAGCAATCAGTTCACGCAGGGACTTCACCCCGGCGCGGGTCGTCAGATCGACGACGCCGTCATCCGTGGCGAGGCCGACATGGGCGCCGGAACCGGCGTCATAGGTGAGAAGCTTCATTGCGTATTCCAATCCTTGCGGTGCGCAGCGGCACCAAATTTGGTGGGATCGTCAGGCGATGCGATCGCCCTTCTTGATGGGGGCCGTGCGGTTGTCGACACCCGGCAGCATCTTACCCGCATCGCGTGTCACGACAATGTCGATGACGTTGGGTTTGTCCCGGTTCTCCAGCGCTGTGCGGAAGGCGTCGGCCATCTGGTCGGGATGCTCCACCCGGATGCCGCGGCAGCCGAGATTTTCCGCGATGGCCGCATAATTAAGATCGGACAGATCGGCAGACTGATACTGGCCACCGAACATCGCGTGTTGCAGCGCCTTGATGTAGCCCGATGCCGCATTGTTGACGACCAGCACGGTGACGGGAACGCCGAGCCGCGCGGCGGTCTCGAGATCGCCGAGGGTCATGTTCAGGCCACCGTCGCCCGTCAGGGTGAAGACCGGGCGGTCGGGCGCGGCCAGTTGCGCACCGATGCCGCCGGAGACGCCATAGCCGATCGAGGCCATGCCCCGATCCACGATGAACCCGCGGCCGGCCCGCTTGGTGTCATACAGAAGCCCGGTCCAGTGGGCGGCAAAGCCTCCGTCGGCGACCAGGATCGCGTCCTCGGGCAGGATGTTGTTCAGCTCATGGACCATGCGGGCCATGTTGACCGGCACCTCGTCCGAGGTGAGGCGTTCTTCGACTTCCGCGCGCCACTTCGCCTTGCCGGCGTTGGCTTCGGCAATGTAGTCCGCGCGCGTGTCACGGCGCGCGGCGGCGCCATCCGCCAGTGCGTCATGCAGATCCGCGATGCCTTCACGGGCGTCACCACACAGCGCGATGTCGGTCTGGGCCCAGCGGCCGATTTCCTCAGGCAGAATGTCCAGATGGATGATGGGGATGCCGGGGCGCGGGATCGTGTAGCGCTTGGTCGCGATTTCGCCCAGCTTGCAACCAACCACGAGGATCGCGTCCGCGCTGTCGAGCAACCCGTTGGCCGTGCGGTCGTAGCGGCCGAACAGGCCCAGCGACAGGTCATGGGTACACGCGATCGCCCCCTTGCCCGAGAGCGTGTGCGCCACCGGGATCGCCTGGGTCTCGGCGAAGGAAGTCAGAGCATCCTGGGCGCCGGAGATATGAACACCGCCGCCGGCCAGGATCACCGGGCGCTTGGCGTCGGCCAGCAACGCGGCGGCCTGGTCGATATCCGCGCGGGCCGGGCGGGTCCGCCGCGACGGGGCGTGGGTGGTCGACGGGTCGGCGTAAAGTTCGTTGGCGGCGAATTCGAACATGCCGTGGCTGATATCCTCGGGCACGTCGATCAGGACCGGTCCGGGACGCCCGGAGGTGGCCACGGCGTAGGCGCGGCGCACATGCTCGGGAATGCGCTCGCCGACTTCGACGCGGATCACTTCCTTGACCGCGGGGCGCAGCATTTCGACCTGGCGGGTCTCCTGGGTCATATTTTTCCAAGCATGGGTGCGGTTCGCGTCGCCGGCAATGGCGATGATCGGGATACCGGCGTTCAGGGATTCGGTCAGCGAGGTCAGCAGATTGGTGGCGCCCGGTCCCAGCGTCGCATCGCAAACACCGGGGCGGCCGGTCACGCGGGACCAGGCATCAGCCATGAAGGCGCCGCTGCGTTCGTCGTTGATCAGCGTGTGGTCGAGGCCGAGCTCGCGGATGGCGGCGTAGAAGGGCAGGAGCTGGAAACCGGCCATGCCGAACATCGGCCCGACCTCATGCAGTTGCAGCATCCGGGCGATGGCTTCGCCGCCTGACATTTCGACAGTGGCATTGTCGCCCGTATCGGACGCGGTTGCGTTATCGCTCATGATTCCCCTAAAGCCGGCTCATGCCGTGATGTTTTTCTTGGCGCATCGCGAACGCGACCTGTTGGCGGTCCGCATAAGTGCTTTGGTCTAATGTTCTTCATGCGCCGTAGACAGTCAACGCCCGGCAACACGCTCAGGAAGTGAGACGGTTTTGACCTGAAACAAATGCTCGGCGGATTGAACATCTAGATTTGGCACTGCACGTCAGAATCGAAACCAGAAGGCACATGACATGGAACTCGGATTTTTCACGATGCCGCTGCACCCGGCGGACCGCCCTTTGACCGAAACCCTCAACGAGGATCGTGAGGCGTTCATCCTGGCTGATCAGCTGGGATTTTCTGAGGCCTATATGGGTGAACATGTGACCGACAGCTTCGAGCCGGTTCCGAACTCGATGATGTTCCTGTGCTGGGTGGCGCGCGAGATCAAGAATATGACCCTGGCGACTGGCACAGTGAACCTCGGTCATCATCATCCCGCAGCGGTCGCCGCCGAGGCGGCGATGCTGGACCATATGCTCGAAGGACGCTTCATGCTCGGGGTCAGCCCGGGCAATCTGCCGTCGGATTCGGAAGTGTTCGGTACCCTCGATATCGACCGGAATGAGAAGTTTATCGAGTGCCTGAACCAGATCATCGAGATATGGACGACCGATCCCCCCTACGACATCAAGGGGAAGTACAACTCGATCTCAACGGTGAAGCATTATCACGAGGCGCTTGGTCAGGGGACCATCCTGAAGCCATATCAGAAGCCTGTGCCACCGATTTTCGGGACGGTCGTCGCTCCCTATTCAAAGGGGATCATCGGGCTTGGTGAACGCGACTGGATTCCCGTTTCGGCCAATTTCCTGCAGCCAAAGTGGGTCGCGACCCATTGGCCGAACTATGCCGAGGGCTGCGCAAATGTGGGCCGTGAGGCGGACACGTCCAAGTGGCGTGTGGCCCGCTCGATCTTCGTTGCCGATGACGACAAGGTTGCCGAAGAATATGGCAAGGGTCCGCAATCGCCCTATCGCTTTTACTTCTATCAGCTTGGCAGCAAGCTCAGAAACGGCGGCAAGCTTGGCCTCTTCAAGACCGACAGGGACCAGCCGGATGAGGAAATCACGGACGATTTCATGGTTGATTCCCTTGTTATCGCGGGAACGGTCGACAAGGTGGTCGACGAAATTCTCGCTTTCCGCGAGGAAGTCGGGGACTTCGGGACGCTGGTCTATGCCGGCCATGACTGGGTGGATGCCAAGCTCGGCAAACGTTCCATGGAACTGATGGCCACCGAGGTCATGCCGCGCGTGAACAAGGCGATCGGCGCGTAGGCCTTTCGGTCTTCGAACACCCCCGCCGCCACGGCGATGGTTGCCTGGTGCTTTACCGCGCACCGGCATGCGGTCAATACTTCATGAAACAGGTGCGCGTTCGAATGCACCGTCATGCGGTCTAGGGGGAAGTACATGTCCAGCAATCTGGCCAATGAGCCGGCGCGTGTCGTCGAGATGTTCCGCAAGATGCTGTTGATCCGTGCCTTCGAGGAGGCGGCGGGCGAAGCCTTTCATGCCGGCGATGTGCGCGGCTCGGTGCATCAGTATATCGGCGAGGAATCCATCGCTGTGGGCATCTGCGCAAATCTACGCGACGATGATTTCCTGACCAGCAACCATCGTGGTCACGGCCATTCCATCGCCAAGGGTGCGGATCCGCGCGCGATGATGCTCGAGCTGTTCGGCCGTGTGGGCGGCACCAGCGATGGCAAAGGCGGGTCGATGCATATCGCCGACTTCTCGGTTGGCATGCTGGGCGCCAATGGTGTGATCGCCGACGGCTGCACGATCTCGGTCGGCGCGGCTCAATCGATACGGCTCCTGAAGCAGGACCGTATCGTTGTGAATTTCATCGGCGATGGCGGCATCAATCGGGGGCCGTTCATGGAGGCCCTGAACTGGGCCAAGGTCTACGAACTGCCGGTCTTGTTCGTTTGTGAGAACAACCAGATCGCGGCGTCGACGACCACGCGTCTGGTGACCGCAGGCGAGGGGATTGCCAAGCGGGCCGAGAGTTTCGGCATTCCCGCGATCACGCTCGATGGCAATGATCTGTTCGAGGTCGACAGCATAACGGCCCGGGTGGTTTCTGAAATCCGAAACGGCAGCGGTCCGCAGTTGATACAGGCGATGACCTATCGCTTGCGCGGGCATTTTGCCCATGACCCGGCCGGCTACCGGGACCCCAAGGAAGTTGAGGCGGCACTGGGACGCGAGCCGATGGTCCGCACCGAGGCGTGGCTGCTGGAGAATGGTGTGGGCGCCGATGAAATCGCGGCCCTTAAGGCCGAGGTTTATGCCGAGATTGCCGGTTATGTGGACGATGCGGCAAATGCCCCCTGGCCGGACGGCAGTCTCGCCTTCACCGATGTACAGGATGTCGGTGCGCCGACTTATCCGGGAGCAGACCGATGACCGAGATGACCTACGCACAGGCCGCCCGGCTCGGCCTTCAGGAAGAAATGGCGCGGGACCCCAAGGTTTGGGCGCTGGGCGAAGACCTTGGCTACGAAGGCGGCATGGCGGGTCAGTACATGGATCTGCAGGCCGAGTTCGGGCCGGATCGGATCGTCGACACACCGATATCGGAATCAACCATCATGGGCGCTGCGGTCGGCGCCGCGCTGGCGGGTACAAGGCCGATCGCGGAAATGCGTTTCTCCGACTTTGCCATGTGCTCTGTCTCCGAATTGGTCAATCAGGCTGCGAAGGCGCGATATATGTTTGGCGGGCAGGGGCGCGTGCCGATGGTTGCGCGCATGCCGATCGGGATACGCGGTGGCATTGCCGCCCAGCACTCCCAGTCCCCCGAAGCCTGGTATGCACATGTGCCCGGCCTGGTGGTGGTCACGCCGGCGACGCCGGCTGACAATCGCGGGCTTCTGAAGGCATCGATCCGCTGCGACGATCCCGTGGTCTACATGGAGCACAAGGGCCTCTGGGGAATGCTGGGCGAGGTTGATGAAAAAGATCAGAAGCCATTTCCGCTGGGGGTCGCGTCGACGATCCGCAAGGGCGACGACATCACCATCGTAAGTTGGGCCGCCCAGGTCGGCGTCGCGGCAGAAGCCGCAGACGCGTTGGCGGCGGATGGCATTTCCGCAGAGGTCATCGATCTGCGCACGCTCTATCCCTGGGATCGGGATGCGGTGATGAACTCGGCAGCCCGGACCGGCAAACTGCTGGTCGTGCACGAGGCCGTTCGGGTCGGTGGGTTTGGCGGAGAAGTCGCGGCCGAGGTGGCGGAGACGCTCGGTGTGCCGGTTGCGCGCCTGGGTGGAGAGCGAATCCCGATTCCGTTCTCGATCCCCCTGGAAGAGGCCTACAAGATCAAGGCGGACAGGATCGCTGACCGCGCCAAACGGATGCTCGCCTAGGCTTTCCCGCCAGAAGCCTGGCTGGCGTCGGTCATCAACACGACCAGTTCTCGGCACGATATTCCGGGTGTTGCCCCGAATTTCCGCGCCGTCTCGTTCACATGGGAGATGATTCCGTCTTCGTAAGTGGACATGGCCTCGCCGATCCGTGCGCTGTCGGCCGCAACGGTGGCACCAGCAATGCCGCGTGTATCAAGATCGGGCAGGCGGGTCGGGAATTCTGACCCGGCATCGTTGAACACGGCCGCCAGGACATCGGGTCGAGCACCCCAACGCGGCGCTTCGCGCAGGAGCTCGCCGTGGGAGGCGGTGATGACGATTTCGCCGGCATCGTCGGGGCCGACGAGCGAAACCGAGTCACAGCCGATCACGCGCGGCGCGCCTGGCCTGTCACGAATGAGAAAGCGCGCTTCATCGAGGAGCGCCGGTGAGCCGGTTCGACCGGGTGCGGCCTGCATCGCGCGGGCACACGCAATACTGGCCTGTCCGGGTTCGCAGCCGGCAGCGCGCGCGGTCTCGTTGACATGGCTGATAATACCGGTCGCGGCCATGGAGGCCCCATCACCGATCTGCGCGCTTTGGTGGTCGACCATGGCGCCGGCGACCGTATATTCGTCGAGATAGGGGAGCGAGTTGATGCCCGCCGCATCCCGGCCTATTCCCGCGTCATGCAGGATGATGCCTCGGAGGCCCGCGCGCGCACCCAGATAGCCGGCGTGGATCGCGCCATGAGACGCCGCGATAGCAACCTTGCCATGCGAATCGGCATCGAATTTGGTGGCCGAGTCTAAGATCATAATCTCGGAATCGTTCATGTTGGCGTTGCCTTCGACCGACCGCTATACGGTAACCTTGTATTCATCTTGGTTAACAGATTGTTAACTGTCTGAGTGTGACACTATCTGAATGGGGCGGAAAATCCATATACGCCGTGGACTTACGCCGAATTCATTGGTTTTGGGAGGGCCTAGCTCAGATGGCACAAAATGCTTCCATAAACACGTTAGTGCACATGTCTAAAACATTGTAAAATATACGTATGTCTACTGTCTTGGTGATCGATGATCGGGTGACGAACAGACACGTTCTTAGTCGTCTGGCGAGTCAGGCTGATGAGGACGCGGTGGTGCACACGTTTGCCGACCCGCGCGATGCGATCGCATGGGCGACGGAAAACACACCCGATCTGGTCGTCACGGACTACAAGATGCCAGGCATGGATGGTGCGGAGTTTACCCGCCAGTTTCGTGCGCAGCCGCTTTGCTACGATGTTCCGGTGATTGTGGTGACGATCTACGAGGATCGTTCCTTTCGCTATCGCGCACTTGACGCGGGCGCGACGGATTTTCTGATCAGCCCCGTTGATCATCAGGAATTCAAGGCGCGGGTTCGAAACCTGCTGCGCATGCGCAACCAGCAGAAAATCATTCATCGCCGTACCCGTTCGTTGGAGCGTCGTTTGGCCAACGACAATCTGTTGCATGAGGAAAAGCTGCGCGAATCCCGGGAATTGCTGCGCCAGGTGATCGACGGTGTTCCGGCACTTGTTTGTGCGACCGATGAGAGCGGAAAAGTCCTGTTTGCCAATTCGGCGACCGCGAACCGGCTCGGCATTTCGTCGACCGAGGCGATTGGTATGGATCGGGCGGATGGTCTCGTCGCCGCTGATTCGAAGCGGCACATGATGCTGGACAAGCGGCTCTACGGCGGAACGGACGAGGTTTTGACATTCGAGGAAGAACTCACGGCGCCTGACGGGACGATCGGAACATACCTGACGGTGAAGTCTCCGTTGCGTGGGGCCGCTGACGATATTCAGGGTGTCGTGACGGTGGCGATAGACATCACCGACCGCAAGGAAGTCGAGCGGGTCGCACAGCGTCAACGCAGCCATTTGAACGTTGTCATCGACAACATTCCTGACTGGATTTATGCGACCGACGAAAACCACTGCATCACGCTGGCCAATCTGGCATTTGCGCGGGCATTCCACACCACGCCCGATGAAATGGTCGGGAAAACATTGTCTGACTTCGTGGACAATAGCGAACAGGTCGAGAATGACCGTCGCGCGAGCATCGATGTGTTGCGATCGGGCAAGCCGGAGCATTTGCCGGAGGTGTGCACCTCGGATGTCTTTGGAGAGCGCCAGTGGCTGCAGACGGTCAAGCTTCCGTTTGTCAGTTCGACCGGCGACATCGAAGTCTTGAATGTCACGACGGAAGTCTCGGCGCATCGGAACGCAGCGGAAGTGTTGCGTGAAGCCAAGGAACAGGCGGAATCCGCCAACCGAAACAAGACAGAGTTTCTCGCGAATCTGAGCCACGAGCTGCGCACGCCGCTCAATCACATCATGGGTTTCGCGCAGGTCATGGCCGAGGAAAGCTATGGCCCGCTCAACGACCAGCGTTACCGCGAATATGCCGGCAACATTCATGAGAGCGGCAAGCATCTGCTCGCTATTCTGAATGACATCCTGGATGTGTCCCGCCTCGAGACCGGCGTTTGGCAACTTGTTGAACGCGAGGTCGATCTCAACCGGGTCGTCGATTCCGTTGCGCGGATGGTGCACGACCGTACGACGCAGGCGGGGCTCAGCCTGGAAATTTCTTGCGACACCGATCTGTCTGAGGTGGTGGCGGATGAACGCATGGTCCGCCAAATGCTTCTCAATTTGTTGTCCAATGCGGCGAAGTTCACGCCCGAGAAGGGCACGATTTCCGTGGAAAGCCTGCGCAATGATGCCGGAGAGACTATCTTGCGCGTGAGCGATACGGGGGTCGGTATTGCGGCGGAAAACTTCGAGAAAATTCTTATGCCATTTGGTCAGGTAGAGAATGCTATGAGCCGCTCGACGAGCGGCACCGGGCTTGGGCTATCACTGGTCAAATCGATGATCGAATTGCATGGCGGGGAGATCCGTATCGAGAGTACCCCTGACGAGGGCACGTCCTTTTCCCTGGTGTTCCCGGCCTCACGCAGCACTGCGTCGAGAGCCGACGGCCAGGCCGCTGAGTAAATCAAGGCGCGTTTCGAACCCATGACGGACGATTCCCGAAACGACGAGCAGATGTCTTCCGACACTGGATCCCAAACGAACAGGCGGCTCGCCCGTCGTTTTCGCTTGTCCGCATTGTTGATCGTCATTTCGACCGTTGTCACAGCGGGTGGGTTTGGCCTCATCACCTTGCCGTCGATCGGAGGTGTCATTCCGGTTTGGTCGGCCTATGTCCTGTTGGGCGCACTGCTGCTGGCGCCGACCTGGCTCGCCGTCAATGTGACCGTGATTGGCCTGGAGCAGGCGCGCGCGCGTCTCGCGGGCCGCACGGATAGCGAGCATGAGCAAATCCTGCTCAGGGTCGCACTGGTTGCGATTGTTCTGATCTATCTGTTCGCGCTCGAGGCAACCGTGCCGGAGACGGGGAACATCGCCCTGTCGGCTGTCGCCATGTCGGCGGGCATGGTGATTTCCTGGCTGTTCCTCATTGCCATTTGGCACATGCCGGCACCATCTGTCCCGCGGCGGATCCTGGCGAATATCGCCGATGTCAGCATCCTGTCGGCATTGCTGCATCTGAGCCCCCAGGTCATGGCGCCCTGGTACCTGATTTATCTCTGGGTCACCTTCGGCAACGGCTTTCGTTACGGCGAGCGTTATCTGTTCGTCTCGGCGGGAATCAGCGCGCTCGGCTTCTCGGCCGTTTTGGCGACAACGGCATTCTGGTCGGACAATCTCCTTCTCTCCATCGGCCTCCTGTTGGCGTTGTTGGTTCTGCCCGCCTATGTGTCGACGTTGATCACGAAGCTGCGGCTGGCGATCGAACAGGCCGAAGAGGCCAACCGGGCCAAAACCCGGTTCCTCGCGGCCATGAGCCACGAACTGCGCACTCCGCTTAATGCGATTATCGGAACCGGTGATCTGCTTCGTGAAACGCCGTTGGATGCTGAACAATATGATATGGCCCGGACGGTCCGGACCGCTGCCCGCAGCCTCCTGTCCCAGGTCAACGAGATTCTGGATTTCTCGAAGATCGAGGCCGGCAGGGTCGATATCGCGGACCGGACGTTCGATTTATACGGTGCCGTGGCGGGGGTGGAGGCCATCATGCGGCCGCAGGCGGTCGCGAAGAATATCCGGCTCGATGTCACTGTCGCGCCGGCGATAACCCCCGACCTCATGGGGGACCCGGAGCATATTCAGGAAGTTCTGGTGAACCTCGTGGCGAATGCTGTGAAGTTCACCGACACGGGAAGTGTCGGTCTTCGGATCAGCCCGGTGGAAACAAACGCGGAAAGTCACCGACTGCGCTTCGAGGTTGTCGATACCGGGATCGGCATTGAACAGGATCAGATCGCCTCGATTTTCGACAGTTTCACCCAGGCGGACAATTCGATCACCCGCCGCTATGGCGGCACCGGGCTTGGCCTGACGATCTCGCGCCAGTTGATCGAGCACATGGGCAGCAACATCCATGTCGAATCGGAGATCGGCAGCGGGAGCCGGTTCTGGTTTGACCTCGAACTGCAGCGTGCGCCGGCGGAGGAGGTCGACGAAGTCACGCTGTCATTCGATCCCGATCAGGTCTTCCTTCTGTCGCCCGACATCGAGCGATTTGCCGCGCTGGACATGGCGATGATGCGCTGGGGTGTCCAGGTCGCGGCCATCGAATCCGCGGACGAGGCGGTGGCACGACTGCTGAACGGCCTTTCCCGAGGTGCGCGCCGCCCCGTCATCCTGTTGGATGCAAGCTGGTCGGAGGCGGCATCCGCGATCTCGAAAATCAGGGCGGAGACAGGGGATCGTGAGCCAGCGCTGATCTATCTCACGAGTGAGGATGTGAGCCAATCCGGTGCCTTGCCCGCACCGCTCGCGCGGCTGCGCACGCCTGTGGACGAGTCCATGCTGTTCCGCACACTGCGCTTGGCTCAGACAATCGTTGGCTCTGCCGGGCATGTCGCGGCTGAAGAAGAACGCAGCTTGCTGGAGCGCAAGGGCGCGATCCGCGATCTGTCGGTGTTGGTCGTCGAGGACAATATCGTCAACCGGAAGGTGATCACGAAGATCCTCACGCGCGCCGGCCACCGCGCATTTGTCGTCGACAATGGAGACGCCGCGCTCGATGCCCTGGATACCAACACCTTCGACGTCGTCTTGATGGACGTGAACATGCCTGGCCTCAGCGGCCCGGAAGCGACCAAACATTATCGGTTTGCCCATATCGACGAGCAGCATCTCCCGATTGTTGCGCTGACCGCGGACGCCACGCTGGAAACGCGTGAGGAGTGCCTCGAGGCGGGCATGGATACGGTCATCACGAAACCGGTCGAGGCGCGGACACTGCTTGAGATACTTGACGCAATGGTCGCCAAGCATGGCCGCCGTGCCGAACCGAGCGATGACGACCCGCTGGAGGCGCCCGAACCCGTGCGCCCGAATATCGTTGCGCACCCGCATCTGAAAGTCGTTGCCGAGGCGCCGATCGATCACCGCGCCATTGCCAGCCTGCGCGCGCTCGGCGGCGATGATTCCTTCTTCACCGGTGTGATTTCCGATTTCCTGACCGATGGTCAGGCGATCATCAGGTCTCTCGAGCAAGCCATAGAACTCGGCCATGTGGGCAGCGTACGCGAGCACTCCCACGCCCTGCGCAGCAGTGCGGCGCATGTTGGCGCCACACGCCTGCATACGGTGACACGTGATCTCTATGATTTGGGCCCCGACGAACTCAAGGGGCGGGGGCGCGAGTTGCTCGAACTGCTGCGAACCGAGTTCGAGGTGGTGCGGGAGGCGCTGGAAGAAGCAGTCGCCGCGGTTCGCGACGCGAACCAGTCTCACTAGGTTTCGCGACGCGGACCAGTCACACTAGGGGTCGTGACGCGGACCAGTCACACTAAAAACCCTGCGCTTAGGTGTATCGCGACATCGTCGCGGCGACGCCCGCCGGAGGCAATGGCAGACGTCGCCTTCTCAACTAACAGAGACGCGGCGGAGTCAGACTCCACCCGTCTTGCAGCACGCTCGTGCCGCGGTTTTAAAACCGGGACTTAGCCCCGTTTGGCCCAGCGACGGTCTTGGGCTGCGGCAAGCCGTTCCATGCGGTTCAGATCGTCTTCGCCGATCGACATGGCGGCATCCACCCAAACGTCGGTGATCTGGGCCATCTCGTCATAGGAGATCGGGTTGACGATTCCGCGCACCTTGTAGATCGAGCGGTGGGAGACGAACTGGCGGCCATGTTTGATGATGTGGTTATACAGGGCCTGTTCGCCGGTGCCGTCCTCGACAACGGCATCAATCACGCCGGTCTCGAACAACTCCTCGGCCGTGTAGATTTTCCCGCTCAGGAGCATGCGCTCGGCCTTGGCCGGGTCGATCCGCCGGGCGAGGAACGTGTAGGCGCCCATGCCCGGGAAGAGGTTGAAAAGAACCTCCGGGAGACCGAATTTCGCGCTTCTCTCGGCGATAATCAGGTTTGAGGACAGGGCGGCTTCGAAACCGCCACCAAGCGCATCACCCTGCACGACCGATGCCGTGATGATCGGCAGATCGAGATTTGCCGAGTTTGCATGGATCACATCGATCGACAATTTTGCGTAGCGCTCCAGAGCGTCGCGGCTGCGCTCGCGGATCAGTTGGGCGAAAAGCGCCAGGTCGCCACCCAGATTGAAGATGCCCGACAAGCGGGAGCTGAGCGCCATGTAGCGGATCGGCGGGTCGGTCGGGTTGTTGTGGGCATCGAAGATCGTCCGGACCACGGCTTGCAGGCGTTTGATGTCCTGCATCAGGCCGACGGTGGCGCTGGGACGGGTAACGGGCGACATGAAGTACCAAAGAATGCGCTCGTGGACGTCGAACTCGATCGTCAGCTCCTCGTAGCGCTGGGATTCAAGGATTTCCTTGATCTGCTCGGGCGCGAGCGGCCCGACGGGCAGTGCCGGACCGGTTGGTACCGTACTGCGTGAGACGGGTGCGTCGTCCGTTTGCGTTCGGAAATTCGATACATTTGTGAGTGTGTTCATAATTGCCTCCTCGGATGGAGCACCTGCAGGTGCTTAACATTTGGTTAATGAAACAACTCTGACTATTAAGTGTTTCACTGACAAGGCAGAAGCCTTTTGGTCTCCGGGACTTAGTCCAAATTGAGGCGGCAAGAAAAAGCATACTATTGCGTGTAACGGAAAGTCAGATATAATCGCATAAGTAGAGTATTGATCTGAAAGTCTCGTCTAACGTCCGAAAAATCCAATAGATTCAGAGGTTAAGCGGGTCGGTTGGGGCGCCCGAGCAGGCCGCGCGCAATAATACCGGCCTGGATTTCGGACGCGCCTTCAAAAATGTTCAGGATCCGGGCATCGCACAGGACTCGACTAATGTCGTACTCCTCGGCATAGCCGTTGCCGCCGTGGATCTGCAGGCCATTGTCGGCATTCGACCAGGCGACCCGTGCGCCCAAAAGCTTCGCCATACCGGCTTCGATGTCGCAGCGCTGGCCAGAATCCTTCTGCCGGGCGGCGAAATAGGTGAGCTGGCGGGCCATCATCGTCTCCGTGGCCATCCAGCCGAGCTTTCCGCCCACCCGCGCGAATTCCGCGATTGGCTTGCGGAACTGCTCGCGGTCCTGGGCATATCCAAAGCCCAATTCCAGCGCATTCTGGGCCACGCCGACGGCGCGCGCCGCGGTCTGGATTCGTGCCGTCTCGAACACCGTCATCAGCTGCTTGAAGCCGTCGCCCTCGCGCCCGCCGAGCAATCCGTCGGCCGAGACCTCGAACCCGTCGAAGCCGAGCTCATATTCCTTCATGCCCCGATAGCCCAGCACACGGATCTCCGAACCGATCATCCCGTCGGCGGGGAAGGGGTTGTCCTCTGTCCCGCGGGGCTTGTCGGCCAGGAACATGGAGAGGCCGCGATAGCCGTTTTCATCGGGGTCGGTGCGCACCATGAGGGTCATCATGTCCGTGCGTGCGGCATGGGTGATCCAGATCTTGTTGCCCTTGACCCGGTACACATCGCCGTCGCGGACAGCCCGGGTGCGGATGTGTGCCAGGTCGGAGCCATGGTTGGGCTCGGTGAAGACCGCCGTCGGCAGGAGCGAGCCTGCGGCGATGGGTGCGAGATAGCGTTCCTTCTGTTCGGGCGTGCCGTTGAGCCGGATGAGCTCGGCGGCGATCTCCGAGCGGGTGCCCAGCGAGCCGACGCCGATATAGCCGCGCGACAATTCCTCCGTCACGACACACATCGACACCTTGCCGAGACCCAGCCCGCCATCGGCCTCGGGGATCGTCAGGCCGAACACACCCAGTTCGGCCATCTCCGAAATGATCTCGATCGGGATCAGCTCATCGCGCACATGCCAGCCATGGGCATCGGGGCTGATCCGCTCGTCGGCGAAGCGGTGGAACTGGTCGGCGATCATGCCGTTGGTCTCGTCGAGATCGCGATCACCAAAGTCACCGCCGCGGTCGCGCAGACATTCCGCGATCGCCTGTCGCACGGCGATGGCATTGCCATTGGCCATTAGCTGGCGGGAGGCAGCCCCGGTGAAGTATTCGCTCTCGTCGATCCCCAGATCGCCGGGCCGGACGATCTCGTCCTGGCTCATGGCGATGCCGTATTTCAGCTGATTGAGATAGGAGCCGAACCCGGCCGAGAGCATCAGCCGTTCCAGCTCGCCGAGCCGCCCGTTCGTGTCGAGCCGTTCGGCCCAGCCCAGCAATTGCTCGAGTGCGGCGGCATAGGTCGCCATCCAGGCAAAGCCGTGCACCGCATACTGGTGGGTCTCCAGCAACGCCGGCTCCACGGGCCCGCCCGGTGCGGCCAGCCCGGTCGCCGCGCGTTGTGCGGCATCGCGGAAGGCCCGCACGTCGGCGAGGGAGTCCCGGCACTGGCCGATCAGCTCTTGGGTTGTTTGGGGCTGCGCGCTCATGCGGCGTACTCCTGGGTATCGGTCATGGCCCAAAAAATCTCGTCATGCGCGGACTTGATCCGCGCATCCTTCGAAAATCCTCATGCTGAACCTGTCGAAGTATGAGGATGCGGCCATCTCCTTCGACAAGCTCAGGATGAGGCCGCGGTTAAAGGCCATAGATGCCCGGGTCAAGCCCGGGCATGACGAGATTGGGTTAAGGGGCATCGGGGCCCGCCACGACGCCGGCATCATGTAGTTTTCCGATCTCGCCGTCGGACAGGCCGAGCTCGCCGGACAGGATCTCGTCGGTATGTTCCCCCAGCACCGGCGCGCGGGGCACCTCGCGGGGGACGGCAGTAAAGTTGTTCGGCGTGCCCGGTGCGAGATAGCGGCCGAGGCCGGGCTGGTCTATCTCCCGGAACAGGGGATTGGCGGCGGAGACCCGGGGGTCTTCCTCCACCATCTGTTCGAAGCTCTGATAGGGACCCCAGCAGACATTGTTGGCGTCGAATACGGTGCGGATGTCGTCCAGGCTGTGGGCCGCGCACCAGGCGCCGATATGTTCGTTGATGGCGTCGCGCGCGGCGAAGCGGTCTTCCTCGCGGGTGAAATTCATGCCCAGCTCGGCCTCGAGCGCTGCCATGACTTCGCCGGTCCCCGTCGCCTCGACCAGCTTCTTCCACTGGGGGATCGACACGGCGATGACCATCACCCGGCGTCCGTCGGATGTAGCGAAGTCCCGGCCGTAGCTGCCATAGACGTCGTTGCCGATGTTGGGGCGGGACTCGCCGTTGATCTGCACCTCGCCGATGTAGCCGAGATTACCGACCGTGGCGAAGGCCATGTCGGCCAGGGACAGCGAGACATACTGACCTTCGCCGGTGCGCCGCCGGTGCCGCTCGGCGCCCAGCAGGCCGGTCGCGGCGGCGTATCCGGTCGAGACGTCCCAGCCCGGGAAGACATGGTTCACAGGATTGGTGTCGGCATCCGGCCCGGTCAGGAACGGGAAGCCCACGGCGGCGTTGACGGTGTAGTCCACCGCGACCGAGCCGTCCGGGTTGCCGATGATGTTCAGCGCGATCAGGTCGTCGCGCTTGGCCTTCAGCGTGTCGTAGGCGAGCCAGCCGCGCATGGGGAAGTTGGTCAGCAGGATGCCGCTATCCTCGCCCGGCTGGGTGATCAGCGCCGTGAGCAATTCCTGGCCCTCGGGCTTGCGGAAATCCACCGCCAGCGAGCGCTTGCCCTTGTTCATGCCGGCCCAGTAGATCGAGTTGCCGTCCGCCGTGACCGGCCAGCGCCGGTAATCGATGCCGCCGCCGATCATGTCGAAGCGAATGACGTTCGCACCCATCTGGGCGAGCGTCATGCCGCATGTGGGCGCGGCCACGAAGGCCGAACCCTCGATCACGCGCAAACCATCCAATACGCCGGTCATCGGACGGGCCGGGCGGGTTTGAAACCCGCCCCTACACGGTATCGGTGAGTCCCACGCGGCGTATCCGCCATGTCGCAGCCAGACGTAGGGGCGGGTTTGAAACCCGCCCGGTTCGCACGCTCCCGATAAATGGCGTCGATCAACACCGTCTCCCCCGATGACCTGCGCCGTTCCGGCGTCTACAATCATCGCGACCATATCATTTTTAAGGATTGTCACGAATGTCGGACGGCGGAAAACTCACAGCGGAATTGCTGGCCCAAGCGGCAAAGATCGCGTCTTCAACCCTCCATGAAGCTGCGGGCCGGATCGGCGCGCTGCCGTCGGCGATCAAGGCCGTCGCACCGGGCATGCGCATCTGCGGCCCGGCCTTTCCCGTGAAGGGCCCGCCGCTGGACAATCTGGCCCTGCATTTCGGCATCGACGAGGCCGAGCCCGGCGACGTGATCATCGCCGACGTCGGCGGACACTATGAGGGCGGCTATTTCGGCGAGGTCATGTGCACCTCGGCCAGGGCGCTGAAGTTGGGCGGCCTGGTGATCGACGGCTGCGTGCGCGACGGCGCGGAGCTGGCCGAGATGGGCTGGCCGGTGTTCTCGCGGGGCCTCGCCATGCGTGGAACGCTCAAGGACCTCAACGGCGACCTGCGCATCAACCAACGCATCGCCATCGGAGAGGCCATCATCGAGCCGGGCGACCTGGTGGTCGGCGACACGGACGGTGTGGTGGTGATCCCGAAGGCCATGGCCGCCGCTGCTATCGAGGCGTCGATCAAGCGCGAGGCAAACGAGGCCGAGACGATGAAGCTGCTCGCGAAGGGCGAGACGACGCTCGTGAAGATGCGCGGGTGGGTGCGGGGTTAGTCGAACAACGCCACCGCGCGGGTCCAGCCCGCCGTGCCGCCCCTGATTTTCGTCGGGAAACACGCCACGGTGAACCCCTTGTCGGGCAGCTCTTCCAGGTTCTGCAGCTTCTCGATCTGGCAATAAGGCTCCTCGATCCCGGCATAGTGGCCTTCCCAGATGATCGAGGCGTCGCCGGTCTCTTTCCAGCGTTCGGCCGTGTGTTTGAACGGCGCGTCCCAGGTCCAGGCATCCGTGCCGCACACCCGCACGCCCCGTGAGGTGAGATACAAGGTCGCCTCGCGGCCCATGCCGCAGCCGGAATCCACGTAATGGTCACTGCCATAGGCCGCCGCCGCGCTGGTGTTCACCAGCACGATGTCCAGCGGCTGCAGCTCGTGGCCGATGCGCGCCAGCTCGGCCTCGATGTCGCCTTCGGTGACCAGATAGCCGTCGTCGTAATGCCGGAAGTCGAACTTCACCCCCGGCCGCATGAACCAGTCCAGCGGCATCTCGTCGATCCCGGGCATCGGGTCGCCGTTCTTGTCGACCGGGTGATAATGCTTGGGCGCATCCACATGGGTGCCGTTATGAGTGGCCAGCGTGATGGTCTCGTAGGCCGAATAGACGCCGCCGGGCAGGTCGGCGGGGTCGAGACCGGGATAGTTGCGCTGCAGCCGGTCGAGATTGTCGCCATGTTCCATCATGGAGATCTTCGGGCGCATGGCCGGCGGATCGACGACGATCTCGTCGTCCAGCGCCATGGAGATGTCGACGATCTTGGTGGGGAGCTGCATGGGTTGGTTCCTGACGTTCGGTTGATTGCGCCCTCATCCTGAGCCTGTCGAAGGAGAGGGCGGTAGCCTCATGCTTCGACAGGCTCAGCATGAGGATAATATGCAGACGCGCCTATCAAGTTCACGCCTGCACACCGAAAAAGATGTTAGCCTTATCGCGGCGCAGCGCCAGCCCCGAAAAGCCGCCGAAAAGGCATCGCCGATGAAAGACCTGCATTACAAGATCGACGAGATCTACGTGCCGACCAAGCGCCGGACGGAGATCGATCCCGAGAAGGTGGCGGAAATCGCCGAAAGCATTCTTGAGGAGGGCCAGCGGGTCCCGATCATGGTGCGCGACGACGGCAAGCGCCTGATCCTGGTCGAGGGCCTGCAGCGCCTTGAGGCCTGCCGGTCGCTGGGCGAAGAGACCGTCATCGGCATTCTCGTCCAGGCACGCCAGCGTTAGGTCGCTGTGGTTTCGTTCTACAATTAAAGGTAGACAATCACTCATTCTGTACACGGAAATTGGCTTTGGCCGGGCGCAGAGGTTCTCTAGACTATTCGAGCAACAGCGGGGGATTAGGGCATGGAACTTCCGGCATATCTAAAATCTGGCGAAATTGCGCGGCTCTTTCCGGTGATATCTGAAGGGTCGAAGGAACAGCGTGCCGCATCAATATTCCTATCCGTGCTTTCTGCGGTACCGCCGCTGTCGAGCGCGATATTTTCAACGATTGGTCAGCGAGTGGGGGCACGATCTGTTGTCAATTCTTTCACCGAGGTGGTGTTCCAATCAGATGACATTGCGAGGAAGACCGATCGACCTGATGGGCTTATTGAGATTGTAACGGGCAAACGTCGTTGGTCCATGTTGGTCGAAGCGAAGATTGGAAATAGCCCGCTTGGCGCTGAGCAAATCGAACGATATTTGCGGCTTGCCCGAGAAAACTCCGTCGACGCGGTTTTGACGATATCGAATGAATTTTCCGGCCGCCCGGAACATCATCCGATCTCTGTCAACAAACAGCTCCTTCGGCGTGTCGAATTGTTCCATCTGTCCTGGACTGCAATCCTGACCAGCGCCGTCCTTTTGCAGGAACAAGCCACGATTGATGACCCGGAACAGGCATTTCTCTTGCGCGAGTTCATACGGTTTTTTTCACATCCGTCCGCGGGACTTAGCAGTTTTGACACGATGCCTCCCGAATGGTCGGCGGCCATCCAACTTGTGCAAACGGGAGGCCGCATATCGAGGGCTGAGCACGCAGAGCCGATTGTGACGGGATGGCATCAGGAACTTCGAGACTTATCACTCAAGTTAAGCCGAATTATCGGCTGCTCGGTTTCTACGAAACTTTCGAGGGCACATGTGAGTGATGTCGATCAAAGGGTCCGTGACGACGCGAATACACTTTGTTCGTCGGGTTTTTTGGATGGTGTATTCGAAATTCCGGGTGCGGCTTCCGACCTGAAAATTGTTGCCGACCTGAGAAGCAGAGTTCTTCGTGCTTCTATGACTGTGAACGCGCCGAAAGACCGCAAATCTAACAAAGCGCGGTTGAACTGGTTGCTTCGACAGTTGAGGGACGTTCCTCCCGCAGATGTCTCTGTTTCGGTGATATGGGCGTCCCGAGCGCCTGATTTTGTTTTGCCCTTGGAGAAACTCTTAGAACGACCGGAGTTAGTTGATCAGACGAGTGCTAAGTCTGAACTGCGCGCTTTTGAAATCGTTCTGACAGCCCCGGGAGCGAGACGGTTCGCAGGCCGTCGAACAGTAATCGAAGAAATTGAGTTGTTAGCCCCAACGTACTACGAGCGGATCGGGCAATTCCTCAATGCGTGGGTTCCGCCACCCCCAAAACCTAAGCACTCGGTTGCGGAGCCGGAGACGACTTTGGACGCAGTGCCGGTTACCGAAATAAGACCACAGGCGGGCAATGCTCACGCGGAGCTCCTCGACATGCCTTCATTTTTGATCCGTCCAGCAGTCACCGAACCGTCTATGCCAAGCGATTCCAAGGCTGACGTCGAAGAATAGGTGGGTTGCACTCGGTTCTGTCCGAAATGTCCTAACCCGTTGTTCCGTCCCCGCTACTCCACCAACCCATAGGGATGGTTCGCCAGCCCCGGGAACATGTCCGTGCGCGGCGGTGAGAAGAATTCGACGATCTCGCAATCCTCGCGATACCAGACCTCATGCTCGATCCCGCCGGGGATGAGCACGAGCGAACCTGCATGGCAGGTGGCTTCCTCGCCGGTGCCGAACTTGTAGTCGAACCGGCCTTTCATCAGCCAGGTGATCTGCTCGTTCGGGTGGGAGTGGGCGGGGATGTGGCTGCCGGCGTTGAGTTTCGCCCAGAACCCCATCACCTGGTCGCCGCCCAGCACCTTCATTTCGCCGAACGGCATCTTGTGCACGGGGATGTCATCGAGGTTGTGGATCAGGCTCGCAAAGCGGGTCGTCTGCAGTTCATCGGCCATGGCGGCACTCCTGTGAATTTGGATTGTTGGCCGTTATGATCGCACCGAATCGCCGCGCGGACCAAACCGCGCACGGCAGCGGACCTGGGAGGGAATTTTTCATGGTGAAACTTGCAACGAACGACATAAAGACGACAGAGGTCCTGGATTGGAAGGGGCTGCACCTGTTTCACTTCATGGGCTCGTCCTGTTCCCAGAAGACCCGGATCGCGTTTGCCGCCAAGGGCATCGAATGGGAGTCCCATCATGTGGACATCGCCCATTTCGAGAATTTCACCGAATGGTTCATGGGCATCAATCCCCGCGGCCTGATGCCGACCCTGGTGCATGACGGCGATGTGCATATCGAGAGCAACGACATCATCGAATATGTCGACGCGACCTTCGACGGCCCCAAGCTGTTCCCGACCGATCCCGAGGAACAGGCCGTCATGCAGGCCTCGATGAAGTATGAGGATGATCTGCATCTGTGCGTGCGCGCACTCACGTTTCGCTACCTCCTGCCGGTCGAGATGATGAAGAAGCCGGACGAGGCCGTGGACGTCTATGAGGCCGAGGGTGCCGAGACCGTCGGCGGCAAGGTCGATGGGCGCAAGGCGATCGAGGTCGATTTCTGGCGCAAGATGAATGAGAACAACGGCATCACCGACGAACAGATCATCGACGCGGTCGACCAGTTCCTGGTGGCCTTCGCCGAGCTCGAGGGGATGCTTGAGAAGCACGAATATCTGCTGGCCAGCGGCATGTCGGCCCTGGACATCGCCTGGTGGATCACCGTGTTCCGGATCACCAAGCTCGGTTTCCCGACCGAACGCTTCCCCAAGCTGTTCGCCTGGTACGAGAAATTGCTCGCCCGCGAAGATTTTGCCCGCGAAGTCGCCCCGCCGCCCGAGTTGCTGGAAGTTTCCAAGAAACATCAGGCCGCTTGCGAGGCCGAAGGCAAGGGCATGCAGCAGGTGATGGCCGCCCACGGGCGCTAGGTCTCTTTTAAGCACGGGCGGGTCGGAGACCCGCCCCTACGGGGGCACTTGATTTCGTACCCGCCCCTGCGGGCCCAGCTCTTGTAGGGGCGGGTTTCAAACCCGCCCGAGACCCCATCCGTCATGCCCGGACTTGATCCGGGCATCTTCGCTAGGTCAGCAGCACCCAGGTCGAGGATATCGCGAGTATGGTGAGCGCGATGTTGCGGAACGTCCGCGCGCTCGCCAGTCCGAACATTTTGGTGCCGATCGCCGTGCCGATGATGAAGACCGGGATCAGCGCGCCGATCCGCCACAGCACGTCGACGGTGATCAGGCCGCGTGCGGTGAAGACGATCAGGAAGCCGATCAGGATCATCGTGAAATAGCCGATCAGATTCGCCCGGATCACCGCCGGTGAGTCGTCGCCGGACATGCTGTAGAGGATCGCCGGTGGTCCGGCGACACCTGCCGCGCCAGCCAGCGTGCCGCCAACCGCGCCGACACCGATTTCGGGGAGGAGGCCGCGCGGCCCGCGATAGCGCCAGCCCGACCACAGGACCGCCACCAGCAGCAACACCACGACGGCGATGCCCCGGCGCATGTCATCCGACGGGGCGTTGACCAGAATCCAGGACCCCACCGGCAACAGGATGAGGGCCGGGATCGAAAAGGCCCAGACGGTTCGCCAGTTGGCGACCGGAATGGCCTTGGGGGTCAACTGGATGGCGGGTGCGATCTCGATCAGGGCCGCGACCGGCACCCCGACCTGCGGTCCCCAGACCCAACTCAGCATGGGGGCGGTGATCAACGCCGAGCCGAAGCCGGAGAATCCGCGGATCAGTCCGGCGGTGAACACGGCCAGCGCGCCGATCAGCAGATCGGTGCCGACCAGGTCGGCGGGAACCAGATTTTCAAGCATGTCGAAGGATCAATCTTCGCGCGGAGACGTCAGAACAGGGGAGATGCGCTATTCCCCGAACCGGATGCCGATATCGGCCATGGCATCGCGGGTCTCGCGGCCGAAGCGCCGCTCGACCTCTTCGCCGGCCGCCGCGGCATGGATGACCGTGTCCTTCATCTCATCGGGCGGCGTCTGGATGGCGACGAACAACCGCCCCATCTCCGTCCCGTTGTTGCGGAACTCCCGGTAGACCCCGGCCGGCACGGAGACGAAGTCCAGCGGCCCGAGCGTGATCGAATGTTCTCTCTCGCTGCCCCAGACGATCTCGATCTCGCCTTCGATGCAGAAGAAATTCTCCACCGTGCCGGTGTGCTTGTGCAGCCCCGAGCTGTCGCCGGGCGGGCATTCGGCGATGGTGACGGTCAGCCCCGGCGCGCCCTTGATCGGTGCGATCTTGCTGCGGCCGGCCCAACCCTCGGGGCTCATCACCGGGAACACCTTGTCCGACGACATCAACTGCATGGCTTCGGGCGCGATCCCGTGGGCCGCATTCATCGTGTCCTTGTAGGGGACGAGGTCGGCGAAGCGCGCGACGCGCTTTTGCATATCTTCGGGGGAGAGTTGGGTTTCGTCATGCGCCATCGTGCATTTCCTTTGGTGAATTAGTATTTCCAGCCGATCCAGTCGCACAGCGCCCGGCCCATAACCAGTTCCAGATCGTCGCCCGAGAGCCAGTCGAGCTCTTCGGTGAATTGGGTGACGCATTGCCGGTAGGTGCAGGGCAGGCGGGTCAGGTCCGAGCCCCAGAATACGCGCTTCGGCCCGAATGCATCGACGACGCGTTTTAGCGGGTCGCTGGTGTTGGGCCAGGGATAGTCTTGCGAAGAGTATGCGCCGATCGTGCAGGCCTTCACCGAGACGTTTTCGTGCTTGGCGAGGTCGAGCAGAGTCTGCAGGCCGCCGAAGGCCTCGTCGTCGACTTTCCGGCCCGGCAGATCGAGATGGTCCACGGTCAGGCGCAGGTTCGGATGGGCTTCAGCGATCTTCGCGGTCTCCGCCGCACTCCCGGCGAGCATGAACATCACCGGCAGATCGTTGGCTTCCGCGGCCGACCAAAGCCATTCGAGGCCGCCGGTCTTCAGAAGTTCCTGTTCCTCGGGTTTGCCCATGGTGAACCGCAGGCCGAGCATGCCCGATTGTTGCTTCCAGTCGGGGAGCCGCTCGGCGCCCGCCGGGTCGAACAGGTCCATTCGGCCAAGAATGGCGAGCCGGTCGGGATATTTGGCGGCGGCTTCGCAGGCCTGGGAGTTATCGTTTCCCATCCACATCGGCGGCACGACGACGGCCCGGTCCACGCCGGCCTCGTCCATTTCCGAGATCAGTTCGTCGGCGGTGAAGGCCGGCACCATGCGGTGCCACGGGTTGCCGTCGCCCCGGAAGCTCCAGAGATGGACCTGTGAATCTGCAATCATCATGACGTTTTCTCCCCCGGGTCTCTTGTCGTCGCGTTCTTTGGCTGCGCGTTACGTCCGCTCGCTCGGATGCACCACATTGTCGGGGCGCTTCAGGGCGACGATGTTTTCGGACTCTATCTTGGCATAGTGGAGATAACCAAGGCGGGCGATCAGCTCCATCTTGTGCACATCGACGATCCCGTCGGTGATGACGTCGTCGTTGATGTGGATACCGACAACCTCGCCCATCACCACATGTGACTGGGAGTTCTTCCCCGGCGGCAGGTCGATGGTCTGCAGGTGCTTGCATTCCAGTGCGATCGGCGACGCCTTGACCCGCGGCGGGCTGACATTGTGGCAGGGGGCGGCCTCGAGACCGGCCTTGGCCATTTCATCGACGCTCGACGGCGCGTGCTCGGCCGTCGCGATCATCTCGTCGCGCAGGCCCCAGACGCACATGTTGAACACGAACTCGCCGGTGTCCTGCACGTTCTGATAGGAATCCTTCTTCTCTCCCGTGCCGGGTTTGACCGCGTTGGGGCAGTACATCACGCAGGGCGGGTCCCCGCTGAGCGCGTTGAAGAAGCTGAACGGGGCGAGGTTGACGAAGCCCTCGGCGCTCAGGCTCGATATCCAGCCGATCGGGCGGGGCACCACCAGGGCGCTGTAGACGGAATGCTTGAAGGGTTCGGGCTTCATGCCGACTTCGCGGGGATCAAAAAACATGCGGGAACGTTTCCTGTTTATGCAAGCCTCATGCTGAGCTTGTCGAAGCATGCGGCGAAATGCGGGTTAAAGTCTCCTCATCCTTCGACAGGCTCAGGATGAGGTGAAAAGCGGTATCGGCTCAGCCCGTCTCCATGGGCAGGGTCTCGTCCTTGCCCCATTCCTGCATCGATGCGTCATACAGTGCTACGTCTTCATAGCCGAGCGCCTTCTGAGCAAAGAAGGCCAGGGTTGCGGAGATGCCGCCGCCACAATAATTCACGATCTTCTTGTCCGGCGTCGCACCGGCCGCGTCAAACATCTGCTTGAGGGATGCCGCGTCGGCGAAGACGCCGGTCTCCATATTGCAAACCTCGGCATAGGGCGCATTCGTGCTGTTGGCGATCCGGCCCGGGCGTCCGAAGGTGAGCCCGCCGGTGCCGAGAAACTGTTCGGCTGAAAGCGCGTTCACCACGGCGACGTCGGGATCGTCGAGAACGGCGCGGACATCATCCTTTCCGAAGATCACCTCGCGGCGCGGCCGGGCCGTGAAGGTCGCGGGCGCGATGGTCTCCTCGCCCGTGGCCACGGCGCGGCCTTCGGACGCCCAGCTGGCGTATCCGCCGTTCAGGACCATGCCGCCGTCGAAGCCCATGGCGTAAAGCGCCCACCAGGCGCGGGTCGCCCAAAAGGGTTGGGTGCGGCTGTACAGCACCACGCGGGTGTCGTCGCCGATGCCCAAGGCGCCCATGCGCGCCGCGAAATCGGCAGGCTCAGGCAGCATGAAGCGGAACTCATGGGGCGTGACGGACATATCGTCCTGGCAGTTCATGTAGCCGGCACCAGGGATATGACCTGCCGCCCAGCCGTCGCGATCACCCTCGACCCGGTACTCGAGTTCCGGGTCCGGGACCAGAACGGTCGTCGCGTCGAAAACCCGCAAATCCGGGTCCTCGAGATGGGCCGCCAGCCAATTGGCCGAGACCAGAAGGTCGGGGTTCAGCTGCGGAGTTTTGTTGTCTGACATGGCCTGTATCTCTCCCTCACGGGTAATTTATAGCGCCTGCCTGATGGCGGGCGTCAATCGGTCGCGCCAATGCTCACGATGTAATACAGTCTGGCGCAATGGTCGTGCCCGGGATCGGGCCGCGACACAAACAATAGATCTTGGGGCGGAATATGACAGGTCGTCTGGCCGGAAAAGTGGTGGCAATCACGGGTGCCGAATCCGGGCTTGGGCGCGCCATGGCGCTGCGCGCCGCCAGCGAAGGCGCACTGATCGCGGTCGGCGGTCTGAACGAGCAGGGCCTGGGCGAAACCGTGGCCTCCATGTCGAACCTGGAGGGCGACGGCATCGCCGTCCCGACCGATGTCACGGATCCCGACCAGGTCACCGCGCTGATCGATGCCGCCGTCGCGAAGTTCGGTCGGTTCGATGCGGTGATCGCCAATGCGGGCGCTTTCGTCGACTGGACCGACTTCCAGGACTGGGACCATGCCGACTGGCACCGGGTCCTCGGCGTCAATCTCACCGGCGTGTTCATGACCCTGCAGGCCGCAGCCAGGGTGCTGATCGCCCAGGGTGAGGGCGGCTCCTTGCTCGCCACGGGGTCTTCGACGGCACTGCGCCCGGGGCCCAACCTCATTCCCTATGTCGCCAGCAAGGGCGGCGTGCATCAGATGATGCGTGCGCTCGCTGTCGAACTCGCGCCCCACAAGATCCGCGTGAACACGATCGTTCCCGGCATGGCGCGGACGCCGCCGGTCGAGGATGTCGAAGGCTATATCGAGGCGGGCCTGAAGGCCGTGCCCATGGGCGAAATTGTCGAGCCCGAAGAAATTGCAGCACTGGTCGCGTTCGCGTTGTCCGACGAGGCGCCGCACATGACCGGCACATTGCTGAAAGTTGACGGTGGCCGCACGTCTGCGTGAGCCGCCCCATCATCCAACCCAAAGGAATTTCCATGCAAATCAAGTCAATCCAGATCGCCAAGACCGGTGGCCCGTCGGTCATGAAGCTGAAGACCATCGACCTGCCGAAGCCGAAAAAGGGCGAAGTCACCGTCCGGCACACGGCCATCGGCTTCAACTTCATCGACATCAACCACCGCACCGGCCGCTATCCGTTGGAACTGCCGACCGGCATCGGCTCGGAGGCCGCCGGCGTCATCGAGGCCGTCGGCCGCGGCGTGACCGACCTGAAAGTCGGCCAGCGCGTGGTCTATATCGGTGCGGTTGGCACCTATGCCGAGGCCCAGAACGTCCCGGCCGCCATCTGCGTGCCGATCCCTCGCGACATCACCGATGAAATCGCCGCGGCGACCCATCTCAAGGGCATGACCACCGAAATGCTCGTCGAGCGGGTCGGCAAGGTGAAGAAGGGCGACGTCGTCCTGATGCATTCCGCCTCGGGCGGCGTTGGCCTGTTGCTGTGCCAGTGGGCCAAGGCGCGCGGCGCGACGGTCATCGGCACCGCGTCTTCCGCGGTGAAGTGCAAGGAAATGACCCGCGCGGGCGCCAAGCACACCGTCGACACCTCCAAGAAGGACGTCGCCAAGGAGGTCGCCAAGATCACCAAGGGGCAGGGCGTCGATGTGGTGTTCGATCCGGTCGGTAAGGACACCTACGAGACATCGCTCGCCTGCCTGAAGGATCGCGGTCTGCTCGCCAGTTTCGGCGGCGCGTCGGGCCCGGTGCCGGACGTCAATCTCAACGAATTCCGCTACATGGCGCGTGCCTGGCAGCTGACCCGGGCGTCGCTGTTCAACTACACGGCAAGCCGCGAGGATCTGCTGCTCAGCTCCAAGCGCGTGTTCGCGATGATTCGCTCGGGCAAGGTGAAGGTCAAAATCAAGCAGCGCTATCCGCTCAAGGATGCGGTGAAGATGCATAAGGATATCGAATCCCGGAAGCTGACCGGCATCACCATGCTGGTCCCCTAGAGGGCGGTACTGGCTTCCCATCTTTCGACAGGCTCAAGATGAGGAAGGTTTGAAATTCGTTTGCCTCATGCTGAGCCTGTCGAAGCATGAGGGTGGGGAGGTCACAGTATCATGCGTGTGATCGACTTTTTCGACCGTGGGGCTCTGCTCCACCCGGACCGTGCCTTCATGATTGCCGAGGACGGCGCGATCACGACCTATCGTGACGCACAGAGCCTCTCGCACAAGACCGCCCTGGCGATGGTCGCGGCCGGGTTTGGCTATCGCAAACACGCGGCGGTCTACAGCCCCAACGCACCCGGCGCGTTCGATGCGCTGATCGGGATCTACCGCGCCGGCGGCGCGTGGGTGCCCATCAACGCCCGCAACGCCGTGGCCGAAAACGCCTATATACTGAACCACAATGATACAGAATTTCTGTTTTATTACAGTGAGTTCGAGGGCAATATTAAGGTCATTAGGGAGGAATGCCCGGGCATCAAAAACTACGTCTGCCTGGACCGTGAGGGCGCCGACGCGCCGTCCTTCGCGACCTTCGTGGCCGGGCATGACGGCACCGCGCCGGACTTCCCCGATAAGCCCGACGATATCTGCGGCATCTTCCCGTCCGGCGGCACGACCGGTCTGCCCAAGGGCATCGTTTGGACCAACCAGCTGTTCGAGACCATGGTCGCGGCGATGGTGGCTCACATGCCGCCGACCAAGCCGCCGGTCCATCTGTGTGCCGCGCCCATGACCCATGCGGCCGGCGTGATCGCCCTGTCGCTCATGGCCTTTGGGACCACGAACATCATCATGAACGGGGTGCAGCTGCCCCAACTCATGGAGAACATCGAAAAACACGGCGTGACCAACCTGTTCCTGCCGCCGACCGCGATCTACGTGATGCTGGCCCACCCGGATGTGCGCAAATACGACTATTCCTCCCTGGAATATTTCGTCTATGCCGCCGCGCCCATGTCGGTCGACAAGCTCAAAGAGGCGATCGACGTGTTCGGCCCGGTGATGGCGCAATGTTACGGCCAGGCCGAAGCGCCGATGATCTGCACCTATCTGCCGCCGGCGGCCCACACCGAGGCGCTCGCGACCAACAAGGCCCATCGTCTGGCGAGCTGCGGGCAGCCCTGCCTGCTGACGCCGGTCGAAATCATGAACGATGAGGAGATTATCCTGCCGCCCGGTGAGCGCGGCGAGATCGTCGTCCGCGGCTCGCTGGTGATGGCCGGCTATTACAAGAACAAGGACGCGACGGACGAGGTCTCGACATCCAACGGCTGGCATCGCACCGGCGATATCGGCCTCAAGGACGAAGACGGCTTCATCTATATCGTCGATCGCAAGAAGGACATGATCATCTCCGGCGGGTTCAACATCTATCCCTCCGAGATCGAGCAAATCGTCTGGGGCCATGAAGCGGTGCAGGATTGCGCGGTGATTGGCGTGCCGGACGACAAATGGGGTGAGGCGGTGAAGGCCATCGTCGAGCTCAAACCCGGACAGAGCGCCGATGAAGACGACATCATCGCCCTGTGCAAGCAAGAGCTGGGCAGCGTGAAGGCGCCCAAGACCGTCGAGTTCTGGGATGAGCTGCCCCGCTCACCGGTCGGCAAGGTGCGTAAAAAAGACATGCGCGAGAAATTCTGGGAGGGCCGGGACCGCGCCGTTTAGCGCGCCTGTCATCCATCATGAGCCAACATATCGGCATTCTGGGTCTCGGCGAGATGGGCGGCACGGCGGCCCGTCTTCTGCTGGCCCATGGCTATGGGGTGTCGGCCGTGGATCGCCCCAGTGCGGCCTGGTTATCCGAGGCCGGCGGCACATTGGTTGCCGACGCGAAGACCCTTGCGGAACAGTGCGACATCGTCATTTCGTTGCTGGCCACCGAGGAGGCCGTCGAGGATGCGGTTTTCGGTGACGGCGGGCTTGCCGCCGGCGCCCGTGAAGGGCTGATCGCCGCCGATATGGGGACCTTCGCCGTCGCCCTGAAGGAACGAATTCGCGACGCCCTCAACGAAAACGGGGCCGTTGCCCTGGATACCCCCATCAGCGGGACCCCACAGGCCATCGAAACCGGCCGGGCCGTCATCATGCTGAGCGGGGATGAGGCCGCGTGCGAAACTGCGCGGCCGGTCCTGGATATCCTGGCGCCGAAATGCCCCTATGTCGGCCCGTTTGGCCATGGCATGAAGCTGAAATTCGTGCTCAATTCGCTGGTCATCAACCATGTGCTGGTCGCGGCCGAGGCGCTGAACATGGGTATCGCGTCCGGGCTCGACCCGCAGCAGATCATCGATGTCGTGCTGCCCAGCGTCGCCACATCCACCCAGTTTGAGTTGCGCGGCCCCTTGATGGCGGAACGCAAATGGGATCCGCCGACGGCACCGGCGCGGCTGGTCCACAAGGATACGCGCTACATCGTCGAGCATGCCAAGGCGCTCGGCGTGCCGGCACCGGTCTCAACCATCACACGCGACCTCTACGAAAGGGTCGCGGAGATGGGGCTGCTCGATAAGGAGCTGGCGATCATCTTCGAAGCACTCGAGGTGGAAAACACCAGCGAGGACTAGCTCGAACTCGCCCGGACATGGACGGCGGCGCGCAGGAAGGCGAGCACGCTGGTCAGCATCATCACGCCCATGCACGCATAGGCGATCTGGAACGAGAAGACGGCGACGAGCCCTGTAAAGACAGCCGGCCCGATGACCACGCCGGTGAAGATCACAAATCCGACCGCCCCGGTGACCCGGCTGACCTCGCCCGCCGGCGCGAGCCGCGCCACTTCGGCGAGATAGACGCCATTCCAGCCGGCCGCACCCGCGCCGAACAGAACACCGACCGCGTAAATCATGGCCAGCGGCCAGGATTGGGTGAACGACGCGGTCAGGAAGGCCGCAGCCGCTGCGAGCAGGGACAGCAGCAGCAACATCGTCAGCGGCGTGACAAACCGCGACGCGATCGCGCCAAACAGGATACGCCCGGTACCGCCGCTGGCCTGCGCGACGGCGAGCACAGCACCCGCGGTGATCACCGACAGGCCGATATCCTCCTGCAGATAGAGCACGATGAATGTCGTGAGCGCGTATTGAATGACGACCAGCGGAACGCAGCCCATCAGCATCCAGCGCAGGACCGGGCTCTGTAGCACCAGGCGCAGGGGCCCGATCAGCTCGAGGCTGATCTTGCGGCTGGCGTCGGCGAAATCTGCATAGCCGCGCGTCCAAAGTTCCGTGATCAGGGCAACGGCAAGGCAGGCCAGCGCAATCACCAGGATGGCCGACTGCCAGCCCCACAACAGGGTCAGCGGCGGGCCGACGAACCCGGCCAGTGCGCCGCCGAGGGGTACGCCGGTCTGTTTGATCGAAAAGATCAGCGGCTGCATCCCGCGCGGGGTGAGGCGGGACAGGATGTGCGAACTTGCCGGCGTTGTCGGGCCCAGCGCGATGCCGATGAGGATGCTTCCCAGCGCGCCGATGACGAGGTCTCCGGTCGCGATCAGTGCGCTGCCGGCCGCGGCGAGCAGCAAGAGAATCTGCGACGCCCGCATCGGATTGAACCGGGCGACGACGCCGCCCGACACCATCGAACTGATCGTTGCCGCGACGAACACGATGGTCGGTTGCAGACCGATCCAGGCGGGGTCGATCCCCATTGTCGGCAGCGCCTGCTTGGCGAGGACCGGCGGGGCGAACACCGCCCAGGAGACCATCGCCTGAATCAGGGTAAGCAGGATTGTCGGGCCGATATAGGCCGCGCGTTCGTTCATATGCTGGAAATCCACTCCGCCTAGTAATCGGGCATGGAGTAGAGCAGGACACCGGCCTTGGCGCCGATCCGTTTGGCCTCATCGGCGGCAGGCTTCGACGGGTCCCAGGGCTTGGCATCGTAGCGCATGCCGCTGACCTCGTTCGTCACCTCGGACATCAGCCAGACGATTGGGGCCTTCATCAAATCCGCTTCGATCAGGTTCGGGACCTCCATGGCCTCGCTGCGTTCCTTCATTTCGTCCGACATCCCCGGTGTGGCCGCGCCCGCGCCCGGGTTCAGGATGTTGACCGTGACGCCGGTGCCGCCGAGATCCTTGTTCCAGATTTCGGTGGCGACTTCGAGGGCGGCCTTGGAGGGGCCATAGGGCGAGGAGCCCTGCTTGGTCATCGTCCGATACATGGTCGTGACGTTGACGATGCGGCCCCAGCCCTGATCGATCATCAATGGTGTGACCCGGCGTGCGAGTTTGTCGGCCCCGACGAAATTCGCGTTCATGACGTTCTGAATGACCTCGTCGGAGGCCTCCCAGAATTTCGGCATCTCGCCGGTTGCGCGCCAGGCCTCGGTCTTGTGGCCGTCGGGCCAGATGTAGGTGAATGTCAGGCCGGCATTGTTGACGAGGCCATGGATCGCACCAAACGCACCGAGCGCTTCGGCGATGATCTTGTCGCAATCCTCGGCATTGCGGATGTCGGCCGTCACGCAGTGGGTTTTCCCGGGATTGCCCGCGCAGGCGGCCTCGAGGTCGGGGAAGTCGTCGGCGATATGGGCGGCGGCCACCACATTCGCACCGGCTTCGGTCAGCGCTTCGGTCATGGCCCGGCCGAGCCCGCGGCCCGCGCCGGTCACGATCACCACGCGACCGTTCAAATCATATTCGGACATACGTTTTTTCCCCACTCGAAGTCTGATTGTTTGTTTTCGGACGCAAGCTACAGGGTCCACGCCCACCATCGCAATCATACGTCTCTGGCGCGCAATAAGGGTCGGGGTTTCGCGTGCCGCTCACCATGTGATCGAATCACGCTTGTGCCGCTGTTCATTCCGCTGCTATGAATCGGGGGAACTCACGAAAAAGTGAGTCATCGAGAGGAAACAGGGCCGAGACCAGTACGCAGTATTTGAAAACCAAAATCAGACCGATAAAGAGTCTGAAATCCGCGGGCCTATCCCTCGATGTGTTCTTACCAAGATTCACGCTTTCGTGAATCTGCGTGAAACTTGAACACCTAGGGAGGGTGCACATGACCCGAATTCTCGCAAACAAAGTGCGCGTATGGCTGCTTGTTGGCCTGTTCGCGGCGTCCGTTGTTCTGTCGGGGTCGTTCGCGACCACCGCGCAGGCGCAAGACAAAGATCCGATCAAGGTCGGCTTCAGCATGGCTCTCAGCGGCGCGCTCGCCGGTGGCGGACAGCAATCGCTGGTCGCGATCCAGCTTTGGGCCGAAGACATGAACAAGAAGGGCGGCCTCCTGGGCCGACAGGTCGAGCTCGTCTTTTATGACGATCAGACCAACCCGAAGAATGTTCCCGGCATCTATTCCAAGCTTCTCGATATCGACAAGGTTGACCTGATCGTCAGCGGCTACGGCACCAACCTGATCGCCCCGGCGATGCCGATCGCAATCGACCGCGAGATGGTGCTCATGGGCCTGTTCGGCATGAATGCCAACGCGAAGTGGGAGTATGAGAACTACTTCTCCATTCTTCCCGCGGGCCCTGATCCGGCTATTGGTTTCTCAGAGGTCTGGTTCCAGGCTGTTGAAGAGAAGTTCCAGCCTAAGACGATCGCGTTTATCGCGGCCGACGCAGAGTTTGCACAGAACCTCAAGGAAGGTGCTGTTCGCAACGCGAAGGCGATGGGTATGGAGATCGTCTACGAGCAGAACTACAACCCCAAGACAGCTGACTTCACGCCAATCCTGCGTGCGGCAAATGCCAAGAAGCCCGATGCGATCTACATCGCATCCTATCCGAACGGTTCGGCCGGGCTCGTGCGTGCGCTTGCCGAGGTTGGCACCGATGCGAAAGCTGTCGGTGGCGGCATGGTTGGTCTGCAGTTCGCCGGCCTGATGGCGGGTCTCGGCCCGATGCTGAACGGCATCGCGAACTATGACTTCTTCGTGCCGGAGCCCACGATGAACCTGTATCCCGGTGCGAGCGCGTTGATCGACCGCTACCAGGCGAAGGTGAAGGCTGAGAGCCTCAAGGTTGATGCGCTTGGCTACTACTTGGTGCCTTGGGCCTATGCCAATCTCGATGTTCTGGGCCAGGCGGTTGAAGCCGTTGGTTCGCTCGATCAGGAAGCGATCGGCAAATACATTCGTGACACCGAGTTCACGTCTGTGGTTGGCAAGATCAAGTTCGGCAAGAACGGTGAGTGGGTTCGTCCCCGCACGCTGGTTGTCCAGTATCAGGGCATCACGAACAACGATCTGCAGCAGTTTGCGACACCAGGTACGCGCAAAATTCTGCTGCCGGCGGACATTTCCACCGGCGACATCCAGTCGTTCAACTCGCTTCGTAAATAACAAACGAAACAGGGCAGCGGGCCGTTCGTCGGCCTCGCTGCCCTGCGCTTTTTCTCCATCGGCACCCGTTCGTGGTGCGGAGTTCGGCCATGGCCATATTTATTGATCTTCTGCTGAATGCGCTCGTGATCGGCGTCTTGCTGGGCGGTTTCTACGCCGCGCTGTCGATCGGTTTATCGATCACCTTCGGGCTGCTGGATGTGGTGAACATCGCCCATCCCACGATGCTTGTTCTGGGCGCTTTCATCGCCTTTCTGCTCAATTCCACCTGGGGTATCGACCCGGTTCTGGCTGGAATTATCTCAACCCCATTCTTCTTCGTTCTCGGTTGGCTGATCTATCAGGTCTATTACAACGTGTTCGAAAAGTCGGGCGCGGAGTCACTGCGCGGCCTGGCATTCTTCTTCGGGCTGCTGTTCATTATCGAAGTTGGCCTGATCATCCAGTTCGGCGTCGACCATCGCCTTGTTGAGGCGCCCTATATCGGCCAATCCTGGAACATCGTTGTCGGACAGGAGATCGATGTCGCGATCCCGTTCCGTTTGCTGGTGGCCTTCGTGGTTGCCGCGGCTGCGACCCTGGCGATCCATGCCTACCTCACGAAGACCTTCTTCGGTCGCGCGGTACGCGCCGTCGCGCAAGACATGATGGCCCTGCGCCTCATGGGCGTGGACCCGATCCGGGTCAAGCGCATCGCCTTCGCAATGGGCGTGGCAACCGCGGGCATCGGCGGCGCATTGATGATCATCGTCCTGCCGATCGAACCGTCACTCGGACGACTATATCTGGGCAATGTCTTTGCCATTGTCGTGCTCGGCGGGCTGGGTTCAATCAGCGGAACGCTTCTTGCTGCCGTCATCATCGGCATCGCCGAAAGCATCGTGGCGACGTTCTTCGGCCCCTCATGGGCGCCGGCGGTATCCTTCGGAATTCTGCTTGCTGTACTGGCCTTCCGCCCCGAAGGGCTGTTTGGCAAGACGGCGGGAGCGCACTGATGAAGTACAAGTTTGAAATCATCTGCATGCTCTTGATCGTGGGGCTGTTTGTCCTGACCCAGGTGGTCGGCAACCAGTTCTACTTCTTCATCGGTTTCGTGATCCTGCAATACATGGTCATGGCGACGGCCTGGAATATCCTGGGTGGATATGGCGGTTATGTGAACTTCGGTAGTGCCGGGTTCCTGGCCACCGGGGCCTATACGGCCGTCGCGCTGATCAACTTCCTCGATGTTGGTTTGGTGGAGCAAATGATCGCGGGCGGCATCGTTGCCGGCGCGCTTGGGCTGGCAACGGGTTATCTGACCTTGCGTCTCCGTGGCGTCTATTTCGCCATCGCGACCCTGGCGCTGGCGATCATTCTCGAGACGGTCGTCGCCCATTGGAGCTATGTCGGTGGCGCGGCCGGGACATCGATCCTGCCGAAGCGCAAGCCGGAATTCCTCGGAGAACTGATCGTTGACCGGAAGACAGGGGTCTTCGCCAACTACAAGGAGTATCTGTTTTTCCTCATGGGGACCGTCGCGATCATCAGTGTCTGGGTCGCGCGCTATATCGAGAACAGCAAACTTGGGCGAGGCCTCAACGCGATCAAGGACAGCGAGGAAGCAGCGGAATGCATGGGCGTTCCCACACTGCGGTTGAAGCTGATCGCAACCACAATCAGTGGTGCCATGATGGGCGTCGCAGGCGCTCCGCTGGCCAGCTACCTGACATTTATCGATCCGCTTTCGGCCTTCAATCTGGAGTATGCGATCAACGCGATCGCGATGCCGATGATCGGTGGCACGGTCAGCTGGGCGGGTCCGGTGATCGGCGCGTTGCTGCTGGGTACAGCCCAACAGGTGTCTTCGCTCTGGATTCAGTCTGAGCTGAACCTGTTGATTGTCGGCGTGGTCCTTGTGGTCTTCGTGATCATCGCGCCGGAGGGAATAATCGGCTGGTTCAGGAAATCACGTCAGGGGTCGGGCCGATGAGCGAAGCACTTCTAAAAGTAGAGGGTGTCTCGAAGCATTTCGGTGGTTTCACCGCGCTGTCGAACGTCACCACCGAAGTGGCGCAGGGGGAGCGGTTCGGTCTGATCGGTCCTAACGGCTCGGGCAAGACGACGATGATCAACTGCGTGTCCGGATTGCTGCGCAACGAGGAAGGCAAGATCATCTTCGACGGCAAGGATGTGACCGACCTCAAGCCGCACAAACGCACCGGTGCTGGAATTGCCCGCAGTTTTCAAATTCCCCGGCCATTCCACACCATGACCGTGATCGAAAATCTGATGATCCCGGCGGAATTCGTGGGACATCATCGCGGCGAGAAGGGTGATGACCGGGCCGAGGCCATGGAAATCCTCGAGACCATGGGGATGGCCGAGAAGGCCGACGACACGACCCTGGACCTGACCCAGATCGAGCTGCGCAAGCTTGAGCTGGCGCGGGCAATGGCCGCCAAGCCGAAATTGTTGATCTCGGACGAAGCCATGGCGGGTTTGACGGGGCAGGAGGTCGACGAGGTGATCGATATTCTGTTCAAGATGAATGAGCGCGGGATCACGATCATCATGATCGAGCACATCATGCGGGCCGTGATGCGTTTCTCTCAACGGATCATCTGTCTCGACGCGGGGCAGTTGATCGCCGAGGGGACCCCTGAGGAAATCGTAAAGAACAAGGACGTCGAGCGGGCGTATCTGGGCAGCACCGATGGTTGAACTCGTTATCAAGAACCTGAATGCAGGCTATGGGGCGGTCACCGTTCTGAACAATGTGTCGATCGATGTCCCGGACGGGCAAACCGTTGCGTTGCTCGGGACCAACGGCAACGGCAAGTCGACGCTCATGCGCTGTATCTCAGGCCTCATCAAACCGACGGCCGGTACTATCGAGCTGCATGAGGATGACGGCACGGTCGTCGATCTGACGGCGGCGACCCCCCAGGAGATCGTTGAGGCCGGTGTCGCTCAGGTCCCCGAAGGCCGCCGGCTGTTTCCCGATTTGACGGTCGAGGAAAACCTCACGCTGGGCGCCTACCGCAAGGCGGCCCGCGCAACGCTGGCGACCAATCTTGATTATGCCTTCACGCTATTTCCCCGGCTTGCCGAACGCAAAACACAGCTCGCCGGAAGCATGAGTGGCGGTGAACAGCAGATGCTGGCCGTGGGGCGGGCGCTGATGAGTGATCCGCGACTTCTCCTGGTCGATGAACCTTCGGTTGGTCTGGCACCGATCCTGGTGAGTCAGATGATCACGAAGATTGGCGAGTTGGGCGAAAGCCGGGGTCTCACGATCCTGATGGCCGAGCAGAATTTCAATCAGGCCATCCGGATCGCCGACAAGGGCTACATCATCGTCCATGGCGAGATCGCGTTCGCCAGCAAGGATGCGGCCGACCTGCGTGAAAACGACATGGTGAAGACCTACTATCTCGGCGCATAGCCGTCAGGCGAACGCCTGACGGAGAAATCCCGACTAGGTAACTAGGCCGCCTTGGGGGACTGCATCAGTTCCCAGATCCGCTCGGGCGTGGCCGGCATGTCGACATGCGACACGCCAAACTCCCGCAACGCATTGGCGATCGCCGCGATGACGACTGGCGGCGCGACGAGCGCACCGGCTTCGCCGGCACCCTTCACACCCAGCAGGTTCGTTTTGCAGGGCACCTCGTTGGTGTCGAGCTCGATCATCGGCAAATCATCGGCCCGCGGCATGGTGTAGTCCATGAAGGAGCTGGTGATCAGCTGGCCGTTCTGCGGGTCATAGTGCGTGTTTTCCATGATCGCCTGTCCGACTCCCTGTGCCACGCCGCCATGCACCTGGCCGGCGACGAGCATGGGATTGATCACCTTGCCCACATCGTCGATCGCACAGTAGCGAACGATGTCGATGACGCCGGTGTCTTCGTCGATCTCCAGCTCGCAGATATGGCAGCCATTGGGATAGCTCCAATTCTCGATCGTGTGGGTGTCGGTGCCATTGAGAGCGCCCTGAAGTTCCTCGGGCAGATCGGTCGAGCTGCGGGCGTGCCTGGCGACGTCGAACAGGGTCACCGTGCGGTCCGTGCCGGCGACGCGGAATTCGCCTTCCTTGAACTCGATGTCCACGGCTGCGGTCTCAAGCATTTCCGAGGCGATCAGGATGCCCTTGGAAATCACTTCGTCACTGGAATTCAGCGCCGCGACACTGCCGATATGGCTGGTGCGCGAACCGTGACTGCCGCCGCCGCTGGGCAGATTGTCACTGTCGCTGGTGTCGATATGCACCTGGTCGAACTCGACTCCGAGTTTCTCGGAGATAATCTGCATGAACGACGTGTCGTGGCCCTGGCCCATCGGCTGGGTGCCGACCCGCACGATGACCTGATCGTCCTCGACTTCGACTTCCGCGCTTTCGGTCGGGTTTCCGGCCGTGGTCTCGAGATATTGACTGACGGCGATGCCGCTCAGTTTGCCGCGTTTGCGGGCTTCGGCCCGGCGCTCTTCATGGCTGCCCCAGTCGGCCATCTTTGCGACGAGGTTCATGTTTTCCTCGAAGTCGCCGCTGTCATAGGTCGTGCCGACGGCATTGGTGTACGGGAAGCGATCATTGGCGATCAGGTTCCGGCGCCGGATCTCCAACGGATTGATGCCGAGATCGAGTGCCGCGACGTCCACCAGCCGCTCCATCACATAGATGGCCTCAGGCCGGCCAGCGCCGCGATAGGGACCGACCGGGGCGGTATTGGTGACAACGCACTTCACCTCGACATCCGCCAGCGGCACGTCATAGACGCTGGTCAGGATCTTCGGGCCGATCTGGGTCGGAACCGAAACGCCCGCAGAGCAGGAATAGGCGCCGATATTGGCGACCGTTTTCACGCGCACGGCGAGGAACTTGCCATCCTTGTCCATGGCCAGCTCGCAATCGGAAATATGATCGCGGCCGTGGAGGTCGCTCAGGAAGGCCTCCGTCCGGTCGCTGATCCAGCGCACGGTCCGCCCGAGACGCCTGGCAGCGACGAGGACGAGGATCTGCTCGGGGTAGGGATGGGTCTTCATGCCGAACCCGCCGCCGACATCGTCGACCAGAACGCGAACATCCGCGGGATCGCATTTCAGGAAGGCGTTCGCGATCCAGTCGCGCAGCATGTGGCGATTCTGGTTCGACGTGTAGCAAGTGTAGCGACCGCTGTCGGCGTCATAGCTGCCGATCGCGCCACGCACCTCCATGGAATTCTGGACGATGCGCTGGTTAACCAGGCGCACCGAGGACACATGGTCCGCGTCGTCGAAAGCTTTTGCCGTCGCGTCTGCATCACCGATCTGGGCCTGAAACAGGAAATTGTTGGGCACATCGTCCCAAAGCTGGATCCTGCCGTCGTCCATCGCCCGGTCCGTCTCGACGATGGCGTCGATGGGGGCGTAGTCCACCTCGACCGCCTCGGCGGCGTCGCGGGCCTGCTCCAGGGTTTCGGCGACGACGAACGCCACGGGGTCGCCGACATAGCGCGCCCGATCAGACGTCAGGGCATATTGCGGCGGGTAGGCCAGCGGCGATCCGTCCGGCTTCGTCAGTGAGGCAAAGAATGGCGGGGGTCCGGGGAAGGCACCAATGCCGTCATCGGCGAGATCCTGGCCCGTGAGTACAGCAAGGACACCCGGCATGGTCTTCGCGGCAGCGGTATCGATGGACCGGATATCGGCATGAGCATGCGGTGAGCGGAGCACGAAACTCATGGCCTCACCGTCGCGCGGCATGTCATCGTTGAATTTACCGCGGCCCGTCAGAAGCCTTGGATCTTCGTTGCGTCGCACCGGTTGACCAACACCATATTTCGCCATTTCATCCCCCTGCCTGAATTACTCCATTCGGGATATTATGAAACGAACGGGCCGTCCGTGCGACACTCAATGCGCGGCGATGGGCCGAATAAATGGCTTTTATTGGGGGAAACACCGTGTCGATACCGAACCAGCGCACCGTCTACCTGAATGGTGACTACATTCCCGAGAATGAGGCGCGGATTCCGTTCCGTGACCGCGGGGTGAAGTATGGCGATGCCGTCTTCGATACCACGCGCACATTCGGCCACGAGATCTTCAAGCTGCGCGAGCATCTGGAGCGTTTGTACCGCTCGCTGCGCTATATCGGGATCGACCCGGAAATGTCGCTCGACGAAATGGCGGCGGTGACCGAAGAGGTGGTCCGCCGAAACCTGCCCACGATCGCCGCCGATGAAGACCTCTGGGTGTCCCAACGGATCACCCGCGGCATCGTTGATCCCAACGAACGCTCCGCCTGGCCGGACTATGTCGGCCCGACGGTGATCGTCGAATGCCTGCCGCTGCCCTTGTCCACCCGCGCCAAGGTCTACCGGGACGGGATCGATATGATCGTGTCGTCGGTCCGCCGCACAGCACCCGACATGCTGAGCCCGCGGGCCAAGACCCACAATTATCTGAACCTGATCATGGCCGACGAAGAAGTCTCAGCGCAGAACTCCGAGGCCTACGCGCTGATGCTCGATCACAATGGCAACGTCGCAGAGGGACGGGGCAGCAATGTGTTCTTCGTCTCCGAAGGGCGGCTCTACACGCCCCAGGAACGCTACGTCCTGCCCGGGATCAGCCGGCAGACCGTGATGGAGCTGGCAACGAAGATCGGCATTCCGTGTGAGGAGAAGGATTACGACCTCTACGACGCCTACAACGCCGACGAGGCCTTCATCTCGTCGACGAGCTTCTGCATCTGCCCGTGCCGTAGCGTCAGCGGTCGCGTGTTTGGCGACGGTGCCGTGCCGGGGCCCGTCACCAAGCGGTTGATGGATGCCTATGTGGAGTATGTCGGCTTCGACTGGGTCGAACAGTATGCGCGCTATCCGGTTCAGGACAGGCCGCGCCTCTGAGCTTCTAAGGCGTCTGTTTCGCGAACCAGTCCGTCAGCGTCTGCATCGACTTTTCGGCCTCTTCCATCAGGAAGAAATGGCTCGATTTCTCGAAGATGACCGTCTCGCTGTTGGCGATGCCGGCAGACAGCTCGTCGGTTCCCTGCATCGAGCAGATCGGGTCCTGGCGGCCGCCCATGATCAGGGTCGGGCAGGGCATCTCACCCAGTCTGTCGCTCGTGTCGTGGGTCAGGGCCGCATGGTTGAGATTCACATAGGAAATCTTGCTGCGGGCCTCGTTGCCGACCAACGCCTCGATGCGTTCCATGGCCTCGGGGTTGTCGTTGTAGAAGGCGGGTGAGACGAAGACATGGGCGGAATGCCGTGCCCAGTCGACCCAGTTGTCGCGCCATTCCAGGACTTCGCGCATATTCTCCAGGATACGCTTGCCGATCCGGTCCACAGCGGGTGTAGAGGCGGCGAGGGTCATCGACTGAACGCGCTCGGGCGCACGCAACATCATGTGCTGGCCAATCAGGCCGCCCAGGGAACGCCCAACGACATGGGCCTTGTCGACGCCGAGATTGTCCATCAGGGCGATCATGGTGTCGGCCAGTTCCTCGGTCGTGACCGGCGCGTCGACCGGTGAGCTTTCGCCCGAGCCCGGATTGTCCATCGCGATAACACGGTATGTGTCCTTGAAGGCCGCGATCTGCGGCAGCCAGGCGGTATGGTCGCCGGCCAGGCCGTGGATCAGGACGATGGGAAATCCGTCGCCGGCCTCGATGTAGTTCACATCGAAGCGGCCGCAATTGACGATTGGCATTGTTGAGATCCTTTTTTCTTGCTCAGGCAGCGTTCTTGGCGAGCCAGTTTTCGATCGTGCACATGGCCTTTGCCGCTTCTTCCATCAGGAAGAAATGGCTGGAGTCCTCGAACAGCGTGAACTCGGCATTGGGCAGTTTCTCCATCATCCAGTTCTGCGCGGTCATCGAGCAGATCGGATCGTAGCGCCCGCCCATCACAAGTGTGGGGGTCTGAATCTCGGCCAGCCGATCGAGCGCGTCATGCTTGAGGCACGCCGTGGCGAGATTGTCATAGGAGACCATGTCCCGGTCTTCGCCGCTGACCAGCGCGGTGATCTTCTCGATCAGCTCGGGGTTGGCGTTGAAGAAACCAGGGGCCACGAACAGGTAGACCGCGTGGGGCGCCCATTCGGCCCAACTCGGGCGCCATTCCAGAAGCTGCTGCAGGTTCCTGATGACCTGCGCGCCCAGCGGATCGAGGCGCGCGAAGGAGGCGGCAAGGGCCATCGAGCGCACGCGTTCGGGGGCCTTCAGGGCCATATGCTGGGCCACCGCACCGCCCATGGAGCGCCCGACGATCTGGGCCGCGTCGATCCCGAGCTGATCCATCAGACCCAGGGTCGCGTCGGCGAGGTCCGCCGTGCCGGCGGGTTCGGAGACCAGCGAGCTGTCGCCCGAGCCGGGATTGTCAAACGCGATGACCCGGTAGCGGTCCTTGAGCGCCGCGACCTGGGGCAGCCAGGCGGTGTGATCACCCGCCAGCCCATGGATCAGGAGGACCGGTTCGCCGCTGCCTTCCTCGATATAGTTGATGTCAAAGCGGCCTGTGTTCACGATCGGCATGACAGTCTCTCCACAATAAAAACGCCGCGAACCCAGAGGGCGCGCGGCGTTTTAAGTTAGATATCGGTTCCGGATCCAATCAGCGAATACGGTCGCCGTTCTCGGCGAACAGGAAGATCGCTTCATCGGGGAACCCGACATCGACATTTGCGTGGCGCTTCACGTCCAGGGTCCCGTCGACGACGGCGACGAACGGACGGTCGGCCTCGGTACCGAAGTAGAGCAGCGTGTCCTTGCCCAGCGGCTCGACCAGTTCGATCTCGCGATTGATGGTCGCGCCGCTGCTATTTGAGCCGATGGTCACATTCTCCGGGCGAATACCCAGCGTACCCTTGCCCGGTGCGGTGCTTTTGAACTTCTCCGGGAGCGGAATGTTGAACTGCGGGCAGTGGAACTCGAGGCCGCTTGCGCCGGCGACGAAATCACCCTCGACCAGGTTCATGGCAGGGTTACCGAAGAAGTCCGCGACGAAATAGGACACCGGATCGCTGTAAATCTCCATGGGCGAACCCATCTGCACGATCCTGCCCTGGTTCATCACCACGATCCGGTCGGCCAGCGTCATCGCCTCTTCCTGATCATGGGTGACGTAGACGAAGGTCTTCTGCAATTCGTCATGCAACCGGTCGCACTCCGCGCGCAGTTCGCGGCGCAGCTTGGCGTCGAGACTGGAGAGCGGTTCGTCGAGCAGGAAATTCGACGGCTCGGTCACCAGGGTACGCGCCAGCGCGATGCGCTGGGACTCACCACCCGAACACTGCGCGGGCATCTTGCCCAGCAGGTGGGTGATTCGGACGAGTTCAGATACTTCCTGAACCTTCCGCTTCTGTTCGTCCTGCGGCACTTTTTTCATGCGCAGACCGAAGGCGATGTTGTCGGCCACATTCTTGTGCGGGAACAGGGCGTGGCTCTGGAACACCATGCCCAGATCCCGGTCGCCGGGTTCCTTCTCGTTGACCACCTCGCCGTCGATACGAATATCGCCGGCGGTCGGATCCTCGAAGCCTGCGATCATGCGCAGCGTTGTGGTTTTTCCGCAGCCGGACGGGCCGACGAAGACGATGAATTCACCATCCTCGATAGTCAGATCCATGCTGTTGACGGCAACGACGTTGCCGTATTCCTTGCGTAGGTTGACGAGTTCTATACGTGACATTGCTCGCTTACCTCCTCACCATTCCAAAACTGAATCCGCGGGCAAGGTGCTTGCGGATTATGAGACCCACCACGATGAGTGGCAGCGTGATACCGACCGACAGGGCCGCTTGTCGTCCGTAGACACGTCCTTCGGTCGAGCCCTGATATTTGGACAATTCGACCGGCAGCGTGACCACTTCCGTTTTCGACAGGAGCAGCGCCAGCAAATACTCGCTCCAGGTCAAAATCAGGATGAACAGGAAGGTTGCCACCAGGCCGGACCGGACCAGGGGCAGGACCACTTCCCAGATCGTGCGCATGCGGCTGGCACCAAGAATTTCGGCCGCCTGCTCCATTTCCCGTGGCACTTCGTCGATGAAGCTTTTCGACATCCAGACCGCGTAGGGCAGGGTTGTCAAAAAATACAACATGACGAGACCGGTTATACTGTCGAGCAGTCCCAGGGCGCTGTACCAGATCGATATGGGTGCGATGAGCACTATTGGAGGCACCATGCGGAGCATGAGCAATTGGAACATTCGCCCTTCGGATAATATCCCGTATCTCGAAACCCCGTAGGCGAGAACGGATCCGAACAACACCGTCAGCGTCGTCGAGATGACCGAGATCAGGGCGCTGTTGCCGAGTGCTTCCCAGGGCCGCTGGAGCGACTGGGTGTAAGTCTCGAGTTCACCCTCAGCGTCGGTGCCGTATTCGCTGACGTCGGCCCACACCACCAGATAATTCTGGATCGTGGCATTCTCGGAAATATAGACCGGCGGCCAGGCAAACCACTCACGATCGGGTTTGAACGAGGTCGACACCATCCAGAAGATGGGGAAGGCAACGATCAGGAGCCAGAATGTGAGAACCAGATAGCGAAAGGCCGAGAAGGCGTGCCGGCGTTGGGATTTTGTCATTGCCATGGGTAAATCCTCTAGCCTTCCTGCGGTTTCGATTCATACATCGCATCGAGGCTCTTCTTTTCCCGTCGCAACAGCCAGATCGCCGACATCACGATTGCGGCCATCATGAACAGGATGAGATAGGACAGCACCGCACCATAGGAGATGTCGAAGAACTGCCAGGCGTTGATGAAGATGTAGACCGGGACGGTCTCCGTCGCGGAACCGGGGCCACCCTGGAGCAGGCCCCAGGTCTTGGGGAACTCGGCCATGGATTCCAGGAAACGCAGGATCAGCGCCAGCAGGATCACCGGGCGGAGCAGGGGAACCTGAACCTCCCAGAAGATGCGCCACTTGTTGGCACCGAGAATCTGCGCCGCTTCCTGCGGTTCCTTGGGCAAGGAGGCCAGCCCCGCCATCATGATAATGAAGCTGAAGGGGGTCCAATTCCATATTTCGAGTAGGGCAATGGTGGTGAGTGCCACCTCCTGTTTATACAGGAACTGCGCCTCGACCCGGGTCTGCGTGAGAATGCTGAGAATGTCGTTCAGGGGCCCGTTTTGGTACAGGATCATCTCGCCCGTATAGGCAATCACGATCGGCACCGTCAGCATTGGCAGAATGAAGAAGATGTAGTAGATGCCCTGTCCGCGGAACGGGCGGTACATCAGCAGCGCCAGTGCAAATCCGATGATGAAACACCCGACTGTTACGCCCGTGGCGAAGAGCAGTGAGCGGATAATCGCAAAGCCGAATTTGCTGTCGCTGAGGGCGTCTGCCCAAAGGTCCAAGCCGACCCATTCCGATGCCTCGAAATAGGACGAGAAGCCCAGATTGTCGCCCGCATCGAAAATCGAGAATGAGAAAAATGAGAAATATCCCTGCAGCAGGAACGCGGGCATCAGGATGAACAGCATCAAGGCTATGAAAGGTGTCAGCACGGCCCATTTGAACCGGCGGATGCCTTGTGCGCGTGTTCTCTCTCGGCGTGAGCTGGGCGCAGGGATGGTGTTGGCGGTAGCTTCAGCAGTCATATCTTGAAAACCTCGACGACCCCGGGGCGCGGAAGGCGCCCCGGGGCTATGTCACGAGGGGAACAGGCAAACTTGCCTGCCGTCGTTTAGGACGGAACGTCGACGCTCGGGAACAGCGACTTGTAGGTCGCGAGCTCTTCTTTCAGACGACGTTTGCCAATACGGCGGATCGCACGGGCCCAGGCATCGGTCGTGTCTTTGTTGACCTGCTTGGCCGTCTTGTCGCCGGCATAGGCTTCAGAGATGTTCCGCTTGAGTTCCGTCTCGAACTCCAGCAGGCCCGTCATGAAGATGGGCGGGGTCACGATCTCGAGATTCTGCTTGATCGCGGCCATGCCTGCCGGCGTGTAGGTTTTCTCCGGCAGTGAACCTGGCTTGAAGTGATCGACGTGCCACGGATCGTGGAACGTGTTCACCGGATCGCCAACGATCCGCGCGCTGTTCTCAGACGTTGCCAGGTAGGCGGCAAGGTAGGCAGCGGCTACCTTGCGCGGGCTGTGACGGTTAACAAGCAAGCTGACATTCGGAGTCGAAACCGAGCGCTTGATCAGCTTGCCGCTGAACTTCGAACCCGGCACCGGGCCGTAGGACCACTTACCGGCGGTCTTCGACTTGTCGGGGTTCTCGGCCAGAGCAATGATGCCGTCCCAATACTGACAAGAGAAGGCGTTGCCGTTGATGATCCGTGGGATCATCTGCGGGGTGCCCCAACCGGCAGCTTCGGGATGCGACGCAGACTTGACGTTGAGGAACGTCTGCACGGCGTACTCGCCGGCGTCGTTGTCGATGTTCGGCTCCATGTCATCCGTGAACGGGAACCCACCGGCGCTGTAGAGGTACATGTACCACCACGCCAGAGAAGAACCACGATCACGCAGGTTCGCCGAACCCCAGAGGTTGTCATCCGGGCGGGTGAAGAAGTTCATGAGCTCAAGCTCTTCTTCCCACGTCTCCGGCCATGTCATCTCGCGGCCGTGCTTGTCGGCGAAGGCCTTACGCTCGTCCGGATCCTCGAACAGGTCCTTACGGATGAACTGGACATGCACGTTGCCGTCGGTCGTCACGCCGTAAGTCTTGCCCTTGTATTTCAGGAACTGGCCGAAGTTGCCAACCGCGTTGATCTTGACGCCGGCGGCATCGAGATACTGGTCCAGCGGCTCCAGAAGGCCAGCAGAAGCCAGCGACGGGATCATGTTGGAATCGACATGGAACAGGTCGAACTCAGGCGACTTCGAAAGCGCCTCAGCCATCGCACGCTGCGGAATTTCAAACGTGGAAATGTCCTGGATCTTCTTCAGATCGATCCCGGTTGCCTTACCGAATTCCTGGGTCGGGCCGGAAAGCGCGACCTGGTAGTTCGACCAGATGATGCCGGTGACATCCTGGCCGCCGGGCACGGCTGCCTTGGCAGCCTTGATGACCGCGTCTTCTTCCGGGCCGGCGAAGGCCTTGCCGGCCATTCCCGTGCTGGCGGCGGTGACAGCCGCGGCTGCAGCACCGGTCTTGAGCGCCTCACGACGCGTAAGTTCAGTTTTACCGATTTTCATTCTGTTTCCTCCCAGTTCCTGCCGTATGAATTTTAGATGCACCTAGGCAAGGTTCATGTGGCCACTTTTTCGCGCCACCGTGGAAGAAACGTTACAACACTTTTGTACTATAGGAAAAGTTTTCTTAAACTACGAAAATGCGCGGGAACGCCGGGGTTCCGAGCGGCCTGTGAATATTCCAACCGCGGGTTCGATTCGGCATGGCGGTTTGGACCGGCAGTTGTGACGGGACGAGTCGTACTGTTAGAGCAGCCCAAGCACTAGGTTGCTGGGGCAGCGCACGCGCCAGGGGAGATGTGGCATGGACGATTTGCGGACCGAGACCGGTTTGATCAACGGGCAGACACTGGGAACCAAGGTGCGCGCGCTTCGCAAGGCGCATAGCTGGACCCTGGCCGAAGTCTCCGAAGCGACCGGCCTATCCATTTCCGCCTTGTCGAAGATCGAGAATGATCAGGTTTCGCCGACATTCGCAAACCTGATGCGCCTGGCCGAGGGGCTGCAGATCACCCTCAGCGACCTCGTGACGCTGAAGGAAGACGAAGGCAGTGTGTCGGCACGCATGACCGTCAGCCGCAAGTCGGACACGGTTTTCCGGTCGACCCCGAAATACGATATGTACGCCCTGTGTGCCGAGTTGCGGCGCAAGCGCATGACCCCGCTGATCGAACGGGTCAAGGCAGATGATCCCAGCCCGCTCGACGGCATGGTCAGTCATTCCGGCGAAGAGTTCTTCTACGTGCTCAACGGTGCCATCGAAGTGCACACCGAACATTACAGCCCGGTACGCCTGGAGAAGGGCGACAGCGCCTATCTCGACAGCACGATGGCCCACACGCTGGTCGCGTTGGACGGCAAGGACGCCGACATACTCATGGTCTGGCTCGGCCCGGCACCGGTCGGCAAGGAAGACGGGGCCTCAATGGCCGAGGCGATCCTGAATCAGGATTGCTGAGAAACAACGACAATAAAATTCTTGGGGGGAAGTCATGGATGTACGTCAACTCGACGTGCCGAACGCAGACGTCATACAGGTCGGGGAAGGCCCCGACCTCCTGCTGGTGCACTCATTGCTTGCCGAGCGCACCGCGTTCGACAGGGCGCTGCCGGAGCTGGCAGCCCATCACCGTGTCACGGTCCCGAATTTGCCGGGCTATGGTGCCACCCCGCCGTTGGGCAATCCCGATCCCGACGTGCGTGAATTTGCCGATTTTATCACCGGTGTCATGGACGCGGCCGGCCTTCCGCAAGACACGTCGGTCCTCGGCAATGGTGCGGGCGGTTTCATGTGTGTCGCGCTGGGCATTCATCATGGTGACAGGTTCGGCAAGCTGATCCTGGCCGACACGGGCCCGGCCTTCCCCGAGGCGGGGAAGAAGCCGCTGCATATCCTCTCCGAGAAGGTTGAAGCGGACGGCATGGAGGCCGTGCTCGATGCGGCGATCCTGCGCATGTTCCCGCAACCCTATATCGATGCCAATCCCGACGTGATCGCCGAGCGCAAGGCCGCCCTCGCGACGGCCAATCCGGCGGCGTTCGCCGCCACGGCGCGCGCGCTGGCGAAGGTGGAGATGGCAGACCAGATCGGCTCGATCAGCAACGAGACGCTGGTCATGATCGGCCTGGACGACGCCACGACGCCACCCGCTATGTCCTATGCGCTGCATCAGGGCATCCCGGGATCCGAACTTGTCGAGATTCCCGATTGCGGACATTGCCCGCAGATTCAGGCCAAGGACGCGTTCGTGAAGAGCGTTCTCGAATTCATCGCCGCCTAGGGTTCTACGTCGGACGTCGTCCCGCATCCCGTGTCGGCCAATCGGTCGGCGCGATCGGGGTGTTGAATCGCACACATCCACGTGTCGCAAACATCACGGCCGCCTGTTAATCTCGTTCGCCAATGCGGGTGGCCGACGGTGCCGGGCGTTCGCATATATATAAAAGCACCGTGGGGATGAGGGGCGCGATGCGGTTTGCAGTCGATACGGGCGGGACATTCACCGACCTGATTGTGGAGGACGATGAGAACGGCCTTCATATGTATAAGGCCTCCACCACCCCAAGTGATCCGATCAAAGGTGTTCTGGACAGCCTGACCCTCGCGGCCGAAGACTTCGGTCTCGGACTGGACGCGTTCCTGGCCAAGGCCGACATGTTTATCCACGGCACGACCCATGCGATCAATGCGATCGTGACCGGGAACACGGCCAAGACCGCGTTTCTGACGACCGAGGGCCATCGCGACATCCTTGTGTTCCGCGAAGGCGGGCGGATGGAGCCGTTCAACTTCACCGTTCCCTATCCGCAACCCTATCTGCCGCGCGCACTCTCTTATGAGATCCCGGGCCGAATTTTGTCGGATGCCTCGGAAATGAATCCGCTCGACGAAGGTCGGGTGGTTGAGCTCCTCGAAGAGCTCAAGGCCAAAGAGGTCGAGGCGATCGCCGTGTGCCTGTTGTGGTCGATCATCAATTCCGCCCACGAAGACCGGGTGGGTGAGTTGATCGAGCAGCATTTGCCGGGCGTGCCCTACACCTTGTCCAATGTTTTGAACCCCTCTCTGCGGGAATATCGACGTGCGTCATCGGCGGCGATCGACGCTTCGCTGAAGCCGTTGATGAGTGCGTATATGAACAATCTGACGGGGCGTCTTTCGGATGCCGGTTTCGGCGGCCGCGTGCTGATCGCCACCTCCCAGGGCGGCATGATGGATGCCAGCGATGTCGCCGAACATCCGATCCATCTGATCAATTCAGGACCGTCGATGGCACCTGTGTCCGGTCGCTATTTCGCCCGCGAGGATGAAGGATCGGACACGGCGGTGATCGCCGACACGGGCGGGACGACCTATGACGTCAGCCTCGTGCGCCGCGGCCGGATACCTTGGACGCGCGAAACCTGGATCGGTCAGCCCTATCGCGGCCACATGACGGGCTTTCCTTCAGTCGACGTCAAATCAATCGGTGCCGGCGGTGGATCCATCGCCTGGGTCGATGATGGGGGCATGCTGCATGTCGGCCCGCAGAGCGCGGGTGCCGTGCCCGGTCCGTCCTGCTACGGACAGGGCGGCGACAAGCCGACCGTGACCGACGCCTCGCTCGTGCTTGGATATCTCGACCCGGAATTCTTTCTCGGTGGTTCGATGGCCCTGGACCTCGACGGCGCGCGTGGCGCGATCGAACGGGACGTCGCGAAGCCCATGGGGATTGGACTTGAAGATGCCGCCGCGGCCATCATTTCCATCGCGACGGAAAATATGGTCCAGGCGATCGTCGATATCACCGTCAATCAGGGCATCGATCCGCGCGACGCTATTCTAATCGGCGGCGGCGGTGCTGCCGGGTTGAACTCGACGGCCATCGGCCGGCGCCTCGGCAGCGAACGCGTGGTCATCCCGGAAGTCGGCGCGGCACTGAGCGCAGCCGGCGCCATGATGTCCGATCTACATTCGCAATTCACCCGGACCTTCTTTGCCACCTCGGAGAGCTTCGACGCTGCGGGCGTGAACCAAATTCTCGATGGGCTCGAGGCCAGGTGTAACGCGTTCATCGATGGGCCCGGCAAGGGTTCGATCAGCCAGACGATCGAGTTTTTCGCCGAGGCACGTTATCCCGATCAGGTCTGGGAGATCGAGGTGCCGCTCGCCGCCCGCCGGTTTGAAAGCGATGCGGACGTGGAAGCACTCATCGAAGAGTTCCACAAGGTTCACGAGGACCTGTTCGCCATCAACGACCCGGGATCTGGCATCGAGGTTGTCGGCTGGACCGCGTCGGTGAAGTGTCAGCTGAAGGAGAGCGAAAGCGGCTCCTTGGCACCGGCCGAAGAAGACAGGTCGGTCGACGGAACACGCAAGGTCTATTTCGCCGAAACCGGATATGTGGATGCCACGGTCCGGCGGTTCGAAGCGATGAAGACCGGCGAAACATTGCCGGGGCCTGCGATTATTGAGTCACCCTTCACGACGGTGGTGGTTAACCCGGGCGCGACAGCGGAGCGACGGGCATCGGGAAGCGTCTCGATCGTGCCGGGCGTCGCCCCGGCGGCGAAATAGGAGGGCGACCGATGGCAGATAAAATCGACGGTGTGAAACTGGCCTTGTTGTCCAACCGGCTCGAGGGCATCTCGCGGAAGATGGGCAACACCCTGATGCGCACGGGCCGATCGGGTGTGCTCAACATCGCGCGGGATTTTTCCTGTTGTATCCTGACCGCGGACGACCAGCTCGCGGCGGTGGCCGAGAGCCTGCCGATCCATGTTCTGTCCGGCCCGGATATGATGGCCGCGACGATGAAGGAATATCACCCCGACCTGAAACGCGGCGACGCGTTCCTGCACAATTCGCCCTATCACGGCTGTTCGCATCCGGCCGATCACACGATCCTCGTGCCGGTGATGGATGATGACGGTATTCATCGCTACACGATGGCGGCCAAGGCCCATCAGGCCGATATCGGCAATTCGATCCCGACGACGTATCACGGCACGGCGCGCGACGTTTATGAGGAAGGCGCACTGATTTTTCCGGCCGTGCAGGTGCAGGAGAATTACGAGCACAATATGGACATCGTGCGGATGTGCCAGATGCGGATCCGGGTGCCGGATCAGTGGTGGGGTGACTATCTGGCGATGATCGGTGCGGCCCGGATCGGTGAGCGCGAGCTGCTCGCGCTGGGGCGCGAGGTCGGTTGGGACACGCTCGAGGCTTTCAACGAGCAATGGTTCGACTATTCCGAGGAACGCATGGTCGGGGCGATCCGCCAGCTTCCGGCGGGTTCGGCCACCCGCACCTCGACCCATGACGCGATCCCCGGGACACCGGAAGAGGGGATCATGATCACCAGCACGGTGACCGTTGATCCCGACGGTGGCGAGGTCACGGTCGACCTGATGGACAACCCCGATGCCCAGCCCTGCGGGCTGAACCTGTCGGAAGCCTGCGCGCGGACGGCCGCGATGGTCGGCGTGTTTAATTCGATCGACCATTCCGTGCCGAAGAATGCCGGCTCCTTCCGGCGCATCAAGGTTCTGTTGCGCGAAGATTCGGTGTGCGGGATTCCCAAGCACCCGACGTCTTGTTCCGCGGCCACAACCAACATCGCCGACCGGGTCGCAAACCCGACCCAGGCTGCCATCGCTGAGATCGCCGATGGATTTGGCCTGGCCGAATGCGGCGCCATCATCCCGCCGGCCGTCGGTGTTGTGTCGGGAATGAATGAGGAAACGGGACGGCCCTTCGTGAACCAGGTGTTCCTCGGCCTGACCGGCGGCGCGGGCGCACCGGAAGCCGATTGCTGGCAGTCGATCTGCCATGTGGGCAATGGCGGGCTTTGCTATCAGGATTCCATCGAACTCGATGAGTTGCGCCAACCGATCTTCGTCAAAACGCGTGCGTTTGCGCCGGACACCGAAGGCGCGGGGCAGTTTTGTGGCGCCCGCTCGGCCTATACGGAATTCGGCCCGCGGGTCGGAAATCTCGAAATTGCCTATGTCAGTGATGGCGGCATCAATGGTCCCAAGGGGGTGCGCGGCGGTCTCGGCGGGTCGGTCTCCGGCCAGTACAAAATCACCCGAAACAATGAACACGAAGACCTGCCGAATTGTGCGGTCGTCACGCTGGTCGAGGGAGAGTTGATCAGCTCCCAGTCCTGCGGCGGCGGCGGTTACGGCGTGCCGACCCAACGTGACCCTGCGATGGTCGCGCGCGATGTGGTCGAAGAGTATGTGTCGGCCGACCGCGCCCGCAGCGTTTATGGCGTCGTTCTGGATGGTGTGGGAAATGTTGACGCGAGCGCGACGTCGAAACTGCGCGCCGAAATGAACGCCTGATGAAGCCGGCCGGTAATCCGGGGGAACGTGAGGCGTTCGACGGCGTGCAGCTTGCGCTGCTGTCGAACCGGCTCGACGGCATCGTCAAGAAGATGGCCAACACGCTGTTGCGGACGGGCCGGTCGGGCGTCCTCAACATGGCGCGGGATTTCTCCTGCTGCATCGTCACCGCCGACAACGAGTTGCTGACGGCGACTGAGAGCCTGCCGATCCACGTGCTGTCGGGCCCGGACATAATGGCGGCCTGGATGTGCGAGGTGCATCCGGATCTGAAGCGCGGCGACGCCTTCCTTCACAATTCGCCCTATCACGGCTGTTCGCATCCGGCCGATCACACGATCCTCGTGCCGGTGATGGATGACGCCGGCGTCCATCGTTTCACGCTTGTCGCGAAGGCCCATCAGGCAGACATCGGCAATTCGATCCCGACCACCTATCACGCCCGCGCCCGCGATGTTTACGAGGAGGGCGCGCTGATCTTCCCGGCGGTTCAGGTGCAGCGCGACTACCAGAATATCGACGACATCGTGCGCATGTGTCAGCTGCGGATCCGGGTGCCCGATCAATGGTGGGGCGACTATCTGGCCATGGTCGGCGCGGCGCGGATTGGCGAGCGTGAACTGACAGCATTGGGCGAAGATGTCGGCTGGGATCGCCTCGATGCCTTCGCCACCCAGTTCTTCGATTACTCCGAGGCGCGGATGGTGTCTGCGTTGGGCGAACTGCCGGCCGGCACCGCTGCCCACTCCAGCACCCACGACCCCATTCCGGGTACGCCGGAAGAGGGAGTCAAAATCAATGTCACCGTCGCCGTCGACCCCGATGCCGCGCGCGTGCGTGTCGATCTGCGCGACAATCCCGATGCGATGCCGTGCGGGCTGAACCTGTCCGAGGCCTGTTCGCGAACCGCGGCCATGGTGGGAATCTTCAATTCCATCGACCATACGGTGCCCAAGAATGCCGGGGCGTTCCGGCGGATCGACGTCGATCTGCGCGAGGATTGCATCGTGGGCATTCCGAGGCATCCCACGAGCTGCTCGGCCGCGACCACGAATGTGGCCGACCGGGTCTCCAATTCCGTGCAGGCCTCAATGGCCAAGATTTCAGAAGATATCGGCCTGGCCGAGTGCGGCGCGTCCAGCCCGCCGGCGGCCGCCGTGGTTTCCGGCGTTAATCCAGAAACAAATATGCCCTACATCAACCAGGTTTTTCTCGGGCGGACCAATGGTGCGGCCAGCGCCCACACCGATGCATGGTGGACCGTAGGGCATGTGGGAAATGCCGGCATGTGTTTCCTGGATTCCGTCGAACTCGATGAACTGCGGTTGCCGATCTACGTCCATGCACGAGGGTTCGTCCCCGATACCGAAGGTGCCGGTCGGACCTGCGGTGCCCCGCAGGGGTTCGCGATCTATGGTCCTCGAATCGGCACCATGTCGCTGATCTACAATTCTGATGGCACGATCAACGGCCCGAAGGGTGTACGCGGCGGGCTCGGTGGTGCAAATGCGGGGCAGGAAAAACTGACGGTGGATGGCGCCGAGGAAGAGGTTCCGCGGGTCGGGCAGGTTCTTCTCGATGCCGGTGAGCTGATCGTTTCACGATCCTGCGGCGGCGGTGGCTTTGGGCCGCCTACCGAACGTGATCCCGAGCGTGTGCGCTATCAGGTGGCCGAGGGGTTCGTCAGTCGGGCGCGTGCGCGTGATGTTTATCGCGTTGCGCTCGACGATGGAGGCGATGTGTCGGTGACCGAAACCGATGGATTGCGGGCGGAGGCGAGATCATGACCGACGTACCAGTTGCGGGTCATTGCGATCCGAAGTTCGCCGCCGTCGAAGCCGCGTTCCGGGACAATATGAACAACGGCGACCCGGTCTGCGGGGATGAGCTGGGTGCGTGTGTTTCCGTCTTCATCGACGGCGAGCCCGTCGTCGATCTGTGGGGTGGCTACCGTGACGCCGCGCGGACCCGGCCATGGGAAGCGGAGACCATCACCTGCATGATGTCGGTGACCAAGGCGTGTGGTGCCATCGCGTTGCTCACGCTCGTGGACGGCGGCGTGATCGACCTGGAAGAGAAGGTGGGCGCGTATTGGCCGGCGTTTGCCAAGAACGGCAAGGAAGCGATGACCGTCCGGACGCTGATTTCCCATCAGTCGGGCGTGATCTACGCCGATGGCGCACCCGCGGGTTCGCTGTGGGATGGCCATTCTGTCGAAAAGGCCCTGGAAGACGCGACCCCGGAGTGGGAGCCGGGCACCGGCGGCGCGTATCACTCCTTCACCTATGGCCCGCTGCTTCGGGGCCTGATCCGGCATGCTACCGGTCGGGATTTGGGTGACGTCTGGCGCGAGGACATCGCCGATCCCCTGGGCATCGACTATCACATCGGGCTCAATGACGATGAGGCGGCGCGGCGCGCCGACTTCGTGGAGACCCCCGGGACGCCGTCGCGTGACGGCATTAAGGGCGAGGCGGTCTCGCCGCTCACCCGCGCCTGGAACCCGATGCCGCGTGATGAGGACTTCAATTCCGAAGACTGGGTCCGCAATTCATTTTTCTCGGCCAACGGCCATGGCAACGCGCGCGCAATCGCCGCTCTCTATAGCGGGCTTGCCGGCGACGGGACCATCGGCGGCAAGACCATTCTGTCGAAGGATCTGATCGCCGATGCGACCGGCGAGCATTGGGACGATATGGACCGCATGACCAACCGGCCGTTCCGCTTCGGCTGCGGTTTCATGTTGTCCTGTGACGCGTTCCCGTTCGGCGGCCGGGTCAACAATTTCGGACATACCGGTATCGGCGGGGCCATCGGGTTCGGCGACCCGGAGCGGGGGTTGGGCTTCAGCTATTGCGGGAACCGAATGGCGCCGATCGCCAACACCGGTCCGTTCGCCGGACCCTTAATTGATGCCGTGTACGCGGCGGTTTGAGTTGTGAGGAAATTCTATGCGGTTTGAAGGCAAGGTAGCGTTGGTGACGGGTGGATCGTCGGGGATCGGTGCGGAGACCTGTGTTCGCTTGGCGGAAGAGGGCGCCCAGGTCGCGGTGGTCGCGAGTTCGTCGCTGGATCGCGCGCAGGCAACGGTCGATCGATGCGGTGGCAAGGCCAAGCCCTTTGCTTGTGACGTCAGCGATGTCGCCCAGGTCGACAAGCTGGTGGCCGATGTCATGGCCGCCTTCGGCAAGATCGATATCCTGGTGAACGCAGCGGGTGTCTTCTATCCGACCCGGATCGGCGAGACCGACGAGGGCATGTTCGATGAGATGTGCGACGCCAACCTCAAGGGTTGCTTCTTCATGTGCAACGCCGTGGCCCAGCAGATGATTCCGGCCGGTGGCGGCAAGATCGTCAATCTCGGCTCGGCCGCCGGCACGGCGGGCCGCAGCAACTACATCGTCTACTCCGCAGTGAAGGCCGGCGTCATCAACATGACCCGTTCTCTCGCGGCGGCACTGGCGCCCCACGATATCAACGTGAACTGCCTGGCGCCGGGCAACACGGCCACGCCGATGAACGAAAACGTGCGGACCGAGCCCGAATACGCGGCGATTTATGAGACCATCAAGGACAAGACACTGAGCAACAGGCCGTTCGCGCCGCCCCAGGAAATGGCAGGCGCGATCCTGTTTTTCTGCTCGGACGACGCGAATGCGGCGCATGGCGCGTTGTTGCTCATGGATGAGGGCGTTTCGGCCGGATATTAATCACGGACAAGCAGAGCGAAGGAAAAGACCATGGAACTGAGAAACAAAGTGGCATTGATCAGCGGTGGTTCGTCGGGGATCGGCGAGGCGATCGCCCGCAAGTTCGCCTCCGAGGGCGCGACATGCGCCATCATCGCCAGCTCGAACATCCGCAAGGCCAATAAGGTCGCCAAGGAGCTCAAGCGCAAGTCCAAGGGTTACGTCTGCGACGTGACCAGGCCCAAGGAGACCGAGGCGACGGTCGCGAAGGTGCTCAAGAACCACGGCAAGATCGACATCCTGGTGAATGCGGCGGGGGTCTTCTACCCGACACCGGCCGGCGACACGAAGCCCGCAGATATGAACCGCATGGTCGACATCAACCTCAAGGGCCAATGGAACATGATCAACGCCGTGTCGCCGCACATGGTGTCACGCAAGCGGGGCAACATCATCAACATGGCCTCGGTCGCGGGCATGGTCGCATTGCCGTCCTACGGCCTGTACTGCGCGACCAAGGCCGGGATCATCATGCTGACCAAATGCATGGCCGTGGAATTGTCCCGCTCGGGCATCCATGTGAACTCGATCTCGCCGGGCAACACCGCGAGCCCGATGAACGAGGATATCCGCACCGACCCGGAGCTCAAGCCGGTGCTCGATTTCATGGAAATGCTGACCCCGTCGGGCCGGACCTATTCCACGGTCGAGGAGATGGCCAACGCGGCGTTCTTCCTGGCGTCGCCGAAGACCGGGAACCCGATCTACGGCGCCAACTTCACCCTGGATGAAGGCTTTGCGGCCGGCTTATTTATCGCCGGGTGAGTTCCTTATTTATCAGGTGATAAATTATTAATTTATCACCTGATAAATAACGGTGTCATTCGCCCATCGGCGGCATTTTGGGGAACCGCGGCAGAGCGTCGTCGAAGCGGTCGAAGGGCTGGGCGCTGGATTCGAAGATATCCATCTGCGGCGGGTATCCGCTCGGGTCGTCGAGCGTGATCACATGCAGAAACACCAGCGCCTCGCCCTCGATCTGACCCATAATCGGAGTGCCGCAGGTCGGGCAGAAGGCGCGCATTGATTTGCCGCCGCGGTCGTTGGTGATCTTGTACCAGGTGAGGTCGCCGGTCAGGGAAAAGGCGGCCTCGGGCAGCCCGATCCCGGGTAGATGCGTGCTGCCGCTGGTCATCTGGCAGTGGCGGCAATGGCAGTTCACCGCGAACAATGGCTCGGCGTCGCTTTCGTAGCGCACGGCGCCACACAGGCAGCCGCCTTCGATCTTCTTTGTCATCAACGTCTCCTCAACCCTCATCCATCGGAGGGAGTTTTTCGAACTGCGGTAGCGCCGGATTCATATGGGTCCAGGGCTGTGCACTCGAAGTATAGACCTCCATCTGCGGTGCGACCCAACTGGCATCGTCCAGGGTCACGGCGTTGACGGCCAGGGCACCGAAACCATCACTGATTCCATACACATAGGCGCCGCAATTGGCACAGGAGAAGCGGTGGACGGGGGTGCCCAGATCCGACGTCTGGCTGTGTTCGATGACGTCACCCGTGACCGTCACGCCTTCGCTGTGAACCGCGACAGCAGTGGTGAACGGCGCGCCGCTCGCCTGTTGGCAATGGGCGCAGTGACAGTTGAACGTGACCATCGGTTCGTTGTCTGTCGCGTAGCGCACGGCGCCGCACTGGCAACCGCCTTCGATCTTGTTGGTCATCTGCAATGTTCCTTTCGAAAGATCAGTCGTAGGAATTTTGGGGAAACCATCCGTCGCGCCCCTCGGGAGTCATATCGAGCAGGTTCCACACCGGCCAAATCATATCGGCGTGACGCGGGTGCTGGCCTTCAGCGGCCGGCGCATAGAACAGCTCCGATCCCCAGCTGTGGAAGATGCCTTCGGGCGTGCGCCGGAACACGTTGATGATGGGTATCTGGTTCTCACCATCGCGTTCGGTGATGTAGTCGCCGTTGTAGCTCGTGCCGTTCGTGGACAGCAGGCGGACGTTGCGCCAGCCGCGTTTGCGGGCCCAGGCCCGGAAATCAGCGACGGGCGTCTTGGCGAAGACGGCGAAATTCACCCGGTCGGTGATGTGATGTGCCAATCCGTCGAGCCCGTCGATCAGGGAGGTGCAGGCCGGGCAGGGCTTGCCGCCCTGGGGATACATGAAGGAGTAGACGATCAGCGTGTCCTTGCCGGGGGCAAACAGCGCCGAGAAGCGTGTCTGTGTCTCGTTGGCGTCGGCCGACAGATCCGCCGGGCCCTCGGTCAGCAGATAGTCTTCCTTCAGGGCGCCGCCGAGCGGCAGGGTGCGCCGGAGTGCGGCGACTTCCTCGACCTTGGCGCGCAGCTCCATTTCCGCGGCCAGGAGCGTGTCGCGGGCGGCGCGATATTCACTGGATTCGTTGGGGAACCTGTCGTCATGCAGTTGGGCCATCGTCCGTTCCTCTATATTTAACTGATTGGTTAAGTATAGGCAGTTCCAGAAGGAACGCAACGACGATGTGCAGGCTCAGGTGAGGTTGGTCGCCACGATGTAGGTGCCGAGAAGCAGGAGCGACACGAGCAAAACCCGGCGGAACAGGGCCTCGGGGATGCGCTGGCGGATCTTTGCCCCGAAATAGTAGCCGCCGAGCGTGGGCAGCGACCCGAGCGCCGAGGCGACCCCGATCTCCGCCGTCAGGAGACCCTGATAGGCAAAGGCGACCGCGACCATCGAGGAGCCGAGCAAAAACAATATGCCCATGGCCTGGATCAGCATGTCCCGGCTCAGGCCCAGGGACTGCATGTACGGCACGCCGGGGATGACGTCGGACCCGGTCATGCCGCCGAAGATGCCTGTGAGCCCGCCGATCACCGGGGACATCCAGGTCTCGTGGCGTCCGGGTGAGGGAATGCGCGGCGCCAACAGGGCATAGGCGGCGTAGACCACCAGCAGGACACCCAGCGCGGCGGCCAGATGCGCCGGGTTCGACGCGGCGAGGATCTCGGTCCCGAACCACACGCCGACGCAGACCATGAGGAACAGGCTCCAGGTCCGGCGCAGGGTCTCGCGCAGCGGCGGGCCGCCGAAGACCTGCCAGATATTGGTGGTGACGGCAGGCAGGATGATGATCGCGATGGCGACCGGCAGCTCGATGATCGTGGCCAGCAGGCCGAGCACCACGATCTTCATGCCCATACCGACCGTGCCCTTCACCATCCCGCCCAGGAACAGGGCGAAGAAGGCGAAGGCGAACTGAAACGCTGTCAGATCAAGCATGGGCATGATGGTAGGGGGCCGCTGGCCCTAAATTTCCCACTCGACGTTGCCGTCCATGCCGATGTCCTGGCCGGTGATGTGGCGGCCGGCGTCCGAGGCCAGGAACACCGCGAGATCGCCCACTTCGGTCGGGTCGATCCAGCATTTGAGCGAGATGAATTCGAGGAATTCGGCCTCGCGCTCTTGCGCGCTGATGCCGCGCTCCTTGGCCTGATTGGCGACGATACCGCGGCCACGCGCATTGTCGATCAGGCCCGGCAGGATCGAGTTACAGCGAATGCCGAAGGGGCCGTATTCCCGGGCCACGGTGTGGGTCAGGCCCAGCACGCCGACCTTGGAGGCCACATAGGGCGAGCGCATGGGCAGGGCGACCTTGGCCGAGGCGGTCGAGATGTTGACGATACAGCCGGAATTCTGGGCTTTCATGTGGGGGGCCACATTCTTGATGCAGTAGAACATGCCGTTCAGGTTCACCCCGATGGTCCGGTCCCAGTCGGCGTAGGAGATATCCTCGAGCGCGGCGCGGGGCCCGCCGATGCCCGCGTTGTTCACCAGCACATCGACGCCACCCATCGCCTCAACGGCTGCCGCAACCATGTTTTCGACGTCCCTGGGCTCTCCCACATCCGCCAGACTGCCGCTCACCCGGTCGTGGCTGGCGATGGCATCGTCGAGGAATTCCTGCTGCACGTCGCAGGTGTGGACCTGCGCCCCGGCGGCAACGAAACGATCGACGATCGCGCGCCCGATGCCCGAACCCCCAGCAGTGACGATCACCCGCTTGCCATCGATTCCGTTCGACATGAAGTTATCCCCCTAAAGCACTAATAATAAATATTATTTACCGCCGGATAGATCTTTCCATCGGCCCATGATCGACGCGAGTTCCTCGCGCAGTAAATCCACGAAACGTTCGGACGCGCTGGTCAGCGGACGCCGGGTCTGGCGCACCAGATAATACTCCACCGGGGCCTTGGGACGCACGATCGGATTGATGATCAGGGCGCCCGTGTCGGCCGCATCGATCACCGAGGCGACCGCGGTCAGGGTCGACCATCCCGAATGGCGGATATATTCAAGGGTGGTGTTGAGGCCGTCGGATTCGATCATCGCATCCACGGTGAGTTCGGCGCGTGCAATCTGGCTGTCGATCATCCGGCGGATTTCGTGGCGTTCGGTGGGCAGGACCAGACGCAGGGGCGGCAAGTCCTGCAGCCGGACGCGCTCGAAGGGCGTGAGACCCGCGCCCGGCCCGGAAACCAGCGCCAATTCATGCTCGGCGATCAGCGTCGCCTCGATGCCTTCATGTTTGACCGCGCTCGTGACGACCGCGAAATCCAGTTCGCCGGCTACCACCCGCTCGGTCAGGGTGCCGCCATAGGCCTCGTCCAGGGTGAGCTCCACGTCGGGATAAGCCTCGGTGAAGTGCGATAACGCGGCGGGCAGCGCGCTGCGCGAGACCGACGGCACCGTGCCGACCGTAATCGCGCCGGTGACGTTGCCCGCGAGTTCCCGCACCGCCATCTGGGTGTCGGCGACCGAGTTGAGGATGGAGAGGCCGCGCACATATAGCCGCTTGCCCGCGACGGTCGGTTCCACGCCGCGTCGATTGCGGGTGAAGAGGGACACGCCGAGTTCGGTTTCGAGGTTTCGGATCTGCACCGACAGCCCGGGCTGGGTGCAGTTGGCCCGCCGCGCGGCGCGCGAGAAGCTGCCCTCTTCGTAAACGGCGACGAACTGTTCAAGCTGGCGGAAATCCATCGGCCAACCATAATTCAGGACTATGCCTACGGCGAGTCTCGATACGCCCTGGTTTTGGCTCTAGGCGGCGACATCCGGTGCGCCCGCACGGATGGCGGCCCATGCCGCAGCAGAATGTTGCAGGGAGCTCTCAAGCCGCTCAACGAGATCGCGGGCGGCCAGGGAAAGGGGCTTTTGGGTCTGATGGACCAGGAAGAACTCGAAACTGGTCTGTACGTCGATAATGGGGCTGACAGAGAAGGCGCGGCTGTCGAGGTCCGAGACGACGGTTGTGACGGGCAAAATGGCGGAAAAGTCCGTATTTCGGATGAATTCCAGCGCGCCAAACAGGCCGTCGATCTCGACGACACGGCCGGGCGAGATGTTGCCCAGCTTGATGTCGCGCTCGATCAGGGTGCGCAGGCTGTGCTGCGCCGACGGCATGACCAGGTTCACCGATGAGAGCCCCTTGAGCGAAACCGGCTCCAGATGGGGCATGCCGGCCTTCTGTCCCGACACCAAAACCAGCGGCTCTGAAGACAAGACCCGCATTTCGAGCCCGTCGTGGCGGGGCGGTTCCGTGCCGATGGCAAAATCGAGTTCACCCGACATGACCCAGTTGGTCAGGGTGCCGCTGAACGCCTCGACGACCCGCAATTCTACATTCGGCAGCGCGTCGATGAATGCCGGCAGCACCCGGGACAGCACGCCCTTCGTCACCGTGGGGATGAGCCCGACATCGAGCGATCCCGAAACTCCGGATGAGAATTCACGCATGGTCTGGGCCGCGCTCTCCACGTCACCCAGGATCTTGCGGCAATCATCGTAGAACCGGTCGCCGGCCGGGGTCGGGCGAACGCCCCGGGCATGGCGCTCGAACAGCTGCACGCCGATGGATTCCTCAAGGGTCTTGATCTGCTGGCTGAGGCTGGGTTGGGCGATGTTCAGGCGTTCGGCGGCGCTGTTAATGCTGCCGTCTCCGTAGACGGCCACGAATGAGCGAATCTGCTTGAGGTCCATGGGCTTCCATCCATTCGGGGGCTGTATTTTAGATATAGTATGAACCTATAGCTTGCATTGGAAGTTAGTATTTGCGGATATGCCCCGGCCTTCATAGGTTCACCGCAACAGGAAATGCCCGGCACGAAAGGACCAGCAATGGCCAAGCCCAAAGTAATCGTTCAACTCTACCCGATGTTCCCGTCCGACGGCGAGGAAGACCGCAAGGCCAAGCGCCCGCTCGGCAACGACAACGAGATGTATCACCGCATCGTCCACGAATGGACGGACATCATTAAAGCCGCGGACAAGATGGGCGTTTGGGGCCTCGGCACCATTGAGCATCACTTCCATTCCGAAGGCTATGAGGTTGGCCCGAACCCGGGCATCCTGAACGCCTATTGGGCGAGCCTGGTGGAGAACGCCCATGTGGGTGCGCTCGGTTATGTTGCCGCGACCCATGATCCGCTGCGTGTCGCCGAAGAGACGGCGATCCTCGACCATCTGACGAAGGGCAAATACTTCGTTGGTTTCGCCCGCGGCTACCAGTCGCGCTGGGCCAACGTGATGGGCCAGTGGTCGGATTCACCGGCGACGGTGTCGGACGGCAGCGATGCCGACGAGCGCAACCGTCAGATCTTCGAGGAACGGGTCAACATGGTGATCGAGGCCTGGACCCAGGAATCGGTTCGCGTGAAGGGCGAGTTCTACGAAGCGCCGTATCCGTTTGAGACGGGTGTCGAGGGCTATCCCGCCTACGAAATTGCCCGCGATGCCGGTGCCGAGGGCGAAATCGGCCCGGACGGCAGTGTGCAGCGGGTCTGCGTCGTGCCGAAGCCCTATCAGAAACCCCATCCGCCGGTGTTCATCGCCGCCTCGAAGAGCCAGGCATCGATCGATTATTGCGCGCGCAACGGTTTCATCCCGACCTACTTCATGCCGGACAAGGGCGTGATCGAGATGACGCAGTATTACAAGAAGGTTGCGAACGAAGCCGGGTTCAATGTCCAGCTTGGTCAGAACCAGAACCTCGTGCGCTGGCCGCACGTCACCAAGACGTCGGAGGATTTCGATCGCAAGCTGCGTGAGTATGATCTCGACATCTACAAGAACTTCTACGGTCCGTTCTTCCCGCAGTTCCCGCAGGGTGACGACAGCGAGCTGGTCCAGGGCATGAAGGACTCACAGCTCTTCATTGGCGGTACGGTCGATGAGTGCGTCGCAGGTTGGAAGAAGATCTTCGATCAGGCGCCGTGCGAGTACATCACGCTGATCTGGCATTGGGCGCAGCAGCCCAAGGACGACATGCTGGAAGAGCTCCGGTTGTTCATGGATGAGGTTCTGCCGGAACTTGAAATTCCTGATTTTGAGCCCGTGTCGGCTGCCGCCGAATAACGCGTCTCGGATACAGCGATTGATTGGGCCGTCCCGTTGGGGCGGCCTTTTCATTTCCGGGCGTTGACCGGTCGCGAATGGCGATGCGAACGTGCGCATAAGGTTTGGGGAGATAAAGACGATGAAACAGGACGCACTCGGTGTGGCAGTGATTGGCTGCGGGCGTATCGGCTCGTTGCGCGCCAACCTGGCGTCCACCCATCCCAGCGTCGGATTCCTGGCGCTGTCCGACAGGAGCCAGAAACAGGCCGATGTGCTGGCCCAGAGGACGGGGGCGGATCTCGTCACCACTGACAATCTGGCGGCCATCACCGACGAACGGGTCGAGGCGGTGTTTATCTCGACGCCCGAGCACGACCATCGCGACGCCGTTGTGCAGGCGTTGGAGGCCGGCAAGGCCGTGTTCGTCGAGAAACCGATTGCCCTGACCGTCGAGGACGCGGACGTCATCATCGAAGCGGCCGAGCGCACCGGTTCGGAGCTGCGTATCGGCTACTCGCGCCGCCATGACCGCCGCTGGATGCTGGCCAAGGAACAGATCCTTCAGGGCCGGGTCGGGGAGGTGCTGGGCATTCAGTCCCGGGTCTACAACACGCGCGCGCAACTCATGGAAATTCTCAAACGCGCGCCCGATGCCACGCCGGTGAATGACGTACTCACCTATTACGTGGATATGGCGTGCTGGTTCCTCGAGGGCATCCGGCCGGTCGAAGTGGTCGCGCGCAGCCAGTCCAAGGTGTTCAGGGCGATGGGGCACAAGGCGGCCGACGTCACCTGGGCGATCATCACCTTCGAGAATGGGGCGGTGGTCAATCTCGGGGTGAGCTATGTCCTGCCGGCGACCTATCCGACCGTCGGGCAGAGCTCCCGCTTCGAGATCATCGGCGACGAGGGTGTCATCCTGCTGGACGCCGACAACAAGGACAGCCTGCTGTTCACTGATCGCGGCGCGCCGCACAGTTATGTGCCCGATCACTACATCAATATGATGTTCATGCAGACCACCTCGGCGGCGGATTTCGCGGTCGGGGATTATTGGGGCGCGGTCGCCAGCGAGACGCGATCCTGGCTCGACCATCTGATCACCGGCCGCCCGAGCCCGCACACCACGCCGCGCGAGGCCCGACGCACCCTGGCGGTGACCCTGGCGATCGAAGAGGCGGCGCGGACCGGGGCATCGGTCGCGCTGCCGGACTGAGCGCCGCCCGCATGGCAGATCCCGCGCAATATGACTTCATTATCGTCGGGGCTGGCAGCGCCGGCTGCGTGCTGGCAAACCGCCTGAGCGCGGATGGCCGGCACCATGTCCTGCTGCTCGAGGCGGGCGGTCGCGATACCAACCCCTGGATCCATATCCCGCTTGGCTATGGCAAGCATTTCGCCAATCCCAAGGTGAATTGGATGTATGCCAGCGCGCCGCACCCGGCGTCGGGCAACCGCGCCATCCCCGAACCCCGCGGCAAGGTGCTGGGCGGTTCAAGCTCGATCAATGGTCTGGTTTACGTGCGCGGCCATCGGGCCGACTACAACGTCTGGCGCCAGATGGGAAACCCCGGCTGGGGGTTCGATGATGTGCTGCCCTATTTCCGCAAGTCGGAGGACCAGCAGCGTGGCGGCGACCCGTTCCACGGAGCGGGAGGCCCGCTTGCTGTTTCCGACCCGACCGATCGACATGATTTGTGCGATGCGTTTGTCACGGCCGCAGGGGAGTGCGGGTATCCCGCGAATGATGATTTCAACGGGCCCGAGCAGGAAGGCTTCGGCTATCTGCAGTTCAACCTCCGGCGTGGCCGGCGGGCGAGTGCTGCCACCGCCTTCCTGAAGCCCGCGCGTCGCCGGTCGAACCTGACGATCGAAACCCATGCCCATGTCACGCGTGTGCTGTTCGACGGGAAGCGGGCGACCGGTGTTGCCTATCTGCGCGGTGGAACGCCCCGGGTTGCCCATGCCAGCGGCGAAGTGATCCTGTCGGGCGGTGCGATCAACTCACCGCAATTGTTGCAGCTCTCGGGCGTCGGTTCGCCGGACCTGCTGCGCCAGCATGGCATCGATGTCGTGCATGGGTTGGCGGGGGTCGGGGCGAACCTGCAGGACCATTACAACGCACGGCTCGTGTATCGCTGCAGCCAGCCCGTTACACTCAACGACGTTGTCGGGCACCCGGTCCGTGCCGCTGCGGAGGGGCTGCGCTACGCGTTCGCCCGCCGCGGGTTCCTGACCATGGGGGCGTCCTACGCCGCGGGGTTTTTCCGCCAGGACGAGGCGTCCGCCACGCCGGATATTCAGGTCGGGCTGGCTTTGTTCAGCACCGACAGGGCGGGCACGAAACTGCATCCGTTCTCCGGCTTCTCCCTGATCGTTCGGTTGCTGCGGCCCGACAGCCGGGGCGACGTCGCGATCGAGAGCGCGGATCCCATGCGCGCGCCTGTGATTCGCCCGAATTATCTGGACGTCGCGCGGGATGCCGACCTGCTTGTCAAAGGTATGCAGTCGGCACGCCGGATCGCGGCGGCGCCGGCCATGCAGGCCTTCGCCGACGGTGAGTATTTGCCGGGCGCAGACTGTGCGTCGGACGCCGATATGCTCGACTTCGTGCGAGAGAGGGGCGGCACGAGCTATCATCCGGTCGGGACCTGCCGGATGGGATCGGGCAGCGATGCCGTCGTGGATGCGCGCTTGCGGGTACACGGACTGGAAGGCCTTCGTGTCGTCGATGCCTCGATCATGCCGCAGATCGTGTCGGGCAATACCAATGCGCCGACCATCATGATCGGGGAGAAGGCGGCGGACATGATTTTGGAGGATTGCCGATGAACCGTATCAATGTGGGGGTGATCGGCGCCGGTTGGGTCGGCGGCATTCGCGCCAATGCGTGTGCCGTCCATCGGCTGGTCGAAGAACTACACGTCGCCGAGATCAACCCCGCGCGCGCCGCGGAGGTCGCTGCGGAAACCGGTGCGGTGCGCGTCACCGATGATTGGCAGGAACTGGTCAACAACCCGCACATCGACGCCGTGATCATCGCATCGACCCCGGAATCACAGCGGTTCCCGATCGTTCGTGCGACGTTAGAGGCTGGGAAGCATGTGCTGATAGAGAAGCCCGTGGCGCCGACGCCCGAAGAAGCGGACGAGGCGATCGCCTTGTGCGACGCTGGCGATCTTAAGCTCGCGATCGGCTACACGCGCCGGTTCGATCCGAAATATGCCTACATCAACAAGATCATCAAGGCTGGCGGGATTGGCGAGCCGGTGACCTGCCTGGTCAGCCGCAACATCACGCGGGAGATCGGCGCCAAGATCAAGGGTCGCTCCAAGATGTCGCCGGCGGCGATGGGGGGCACCCATTCGATCGACTTCCTGCTCTGGTGCCTGCAACCGCGCCTGCCCGTGAAGGTGTACTCGCAACAGTCGGGAAAGCTGTTCAACAAGGTCAGCGACACCCCCGATCACCAGTGGATCATGGTGACGATGGACGACGGCACGACGATTACGGCCGGATCGGGCTGGGTCCTGCCGCTCGGCTATCCGGGGTATTCTCAAAGCTGGATCGAGATCGTGGGGACCGAGGGGGCCCTGAGCGTCGACGACACACATCGCGAAATCCAGATGAACACGACCGCGCACGGCATCCGCTATCCGCTGTCATCGATGCCCGGTGAGCCGGTCGATCATGTGTTTGCCGGGGCGATGGTCAGCGAGACCAATCACTTCATCGATGCGGTCGCTCTCGACCGGCCGGTGCTGGCCAATGCGCGCGAGGCGCGCCTGGTGATGGACGTCACGATGGCGGCTGATCTTTCCGCAGAAACCGGCGAGCCGGTCGACCTTGGGGCGCGACGTTAAGCGAAATTTCTCGTCGTCGCTGAGCACTGGAAATCCAGTCTAGTTTGTCTCATATTCCGAGACGAACGCGTTATCTGACATTCGATAATTGCCCACGGCACGATTGTCAGGCCCGGGATTGGAAATGGAACGATGGCCACATACAAGAACCAGTCGCTCGAGCGCGGATTTCAGATTCTCGAGTATCTCGGCGACAGCACCAAGGGGCGTGCTGTGTCGGATGTGGTGCGTGCGACGGGCCTCCATCGGGCGACCGCCCATCGGTTGCTCGAGGTGCTCTGCGGCATGGGCTACGCCTACAAGGCCGAGGATCGCCGCTACTGGATTGGGTACAACGCCCAGCTGTTCGGGAACCGGTCGAACATGGTTGCGCGGATCACCCATCACGCCCATCCGTTCCTGGTCACCCTGGCCCATGAGGTCGACGAGACGGTCGCCCTCGGATTCCTGGAAGGTATCCAGGTGTTTATTGCAGACAGGGTCTCGACCGACCGGGCCCATCGATCCGAGGTCCAGGTCGGCACCTATTTCGATGCCCATGCAACGAGCCTCGGCAAGGCGTTGCTGTCAGTCCGGCCGGTCAACGAAGTTCGTGCCAGTTACAAAAATACGCGATTGAGCGCCTATACCGGCAAGACGATTACCGATGTGGATTCGCTGTTGCGCGATCTGTCGAAAATCAAGAAGCGCGGTTACTCGATCAACGACGAGGAAGGCTCTCCCGGCATTCGCTCGGTTTCCGCACCCGTTCTCAACCTGGATGGACGTGCGGCCTGTTCGCTGGCGGTGACCGGTCCACGCGCGCGGCTCGACGATTCGAAGATCGAGCGCGTCGGCGTCTTGCTGCAAAACGTGGCAAGCGAGATCGTCGCCCAGTTGGCCCGGCAGAGCGGCGATAGCTAGTTTGAGCTAACGGCGTGCGGAGATGTCGACCGCAATAACCGGCCCGAACGGCCGGTGGCGGCTGAACTGAATGTCCGTGAAACCTGCCCGGTCCAGCCCCGACCAAAAATCCGTTTCCTCGACGACACCGCCCAGTGCCGTCGCCATGGCCATCGGGTCCGCAAGGATCTCGGGTGGGAGAGGGCCGTTGCGCACGAGGTCGGCCGCCAGCAACTGGCCGCCGGGGCGGAGTATGCGGGCGATCTCTGTGAAGGCGGCATTCTTATCGGTTGCGAGATTGAGTGCGGCGTTGGCGATGACGACATCGGCGATGCCATTCGCCAGCGGGAGCCGCTCCATATCTCCGGCGAGCGTTCGGACGCTTGCGCCTTTGATGTCGCATGTTGAGTCCCGCACACGTGTCAGCAGCTCGGGCGTGAGATCCACCGCGATCACGAGGCTGTCGGTGGGCAAATGTTCTGCCAGGAAACGCGTGTCGAGCCCGCCGCCGCAGCCCAGATCGACCACGATGTCCCGCGCCCAATCCGTCAGCGCACCGGCCGGCCAGCCGCAGCCGGAACACACGCCGGCGGTGCGGGCCGGCAGGGCGTCGTACCAGGCCATGGGAACCCCCGCGGCGTATGCCTTGTCGCGTGCGTCGGCGTGAAACGAGTCCGCCGTCGCAAGCTGAGCATAGCGACGGCGGATCAATGCCTTGGCCTGGGCCTCCCAAGGGGTCGGTTCAGGCGCGCGTGTCATCATGACACTCCGGACGCGGAGCGTCTTAGTGCGGCATGTGGTCGGGGTTCCAGAAGTAGCCCGACCGGATCATCTTGGCGATACGATCGCCATGGGGGATCCAGCAATTCTCGTTGAGTTTGGCCTGCTCTTCGAAGTCGCCGTCAACGCGTTTGGTCTGGCAGTCCCATTTGCCGTCGCCGAGATATTCGACCGTGGCGTAGGACGGACGCGGATCGCCATCCCAGCTCATGCCGACAGCCGCAGCGCAGACGAGGGTCTTGTCGCGGACCTGACGGACATAACCGCCATGGATGTGCCCGAAGGACATCACGTCGGCATCGACGTTGCCGATCTTCTCCCACATCTCGTCATCGGTGAGGCGCGGCGGCAAAGCGTCTTCGTCGCCGATCTCGTCGGGCGTGGCATGGAACACGTGGAAGTTGTGGTTATGCTCGGGCGTGTAGGTCATCGCGAAGGGCAGTTTGTTCAGCCAATCGAGCTGCTCCTGGGTCATCCGCTCATGGGTGAGGCGGGCCATGTCGAGCATCCACTCGTGATAGATGTTCTTGGGCGTCTTGGTTTCCCAGAACTTGTCGACCACCCACATGTCCAGATTGCCGATCAGGATGTCCACATTCTGACGAACATTCATGAAGTGATCGACGACTTCGGCCGGTTGCGGTCCGAGCATGATCAGATCGCCGATCAGGATCTCCTTGTCGGCATTTTCCTTGTCGACCGCTTCGAGAACGGCTTCCATCTGCGGCACTTGCGCGTGGATATCCGCGTAAAGAACGAATTTCATGGGTATCTCCTCTTCCCCTGGCCGCACATTATCGTCGGCATTGACTGGACCTTAGCACGGCATGGGCACGCTTGATGATGTGCGGACCGGCACGTGAATTGTTCCCGTGATTTGTACAATTTTCGAATATCGGTGTCATCTGCACAAAAATTCGAAAATCAGTGATTTCACTCAGCGGTTTTACTGAGTGATTTCACTCTGCCGTCGCGCCCGTGATGTAGATTTCGCCGTCGCGCTCTTCGAAGACCAGGGGGGTCAGTTTCGCGCCTTCGCACGGCCCGTCGATGCATTCACCGCTTTCGATCCGGAATATCGCGCCGTGCATGCCGCAGCGCAGGAAGCCGCCGTCGGGCGTGAAGAACTGGCCCTGGATATGATCCAGCAGCGCCCCGGCATGGGGGCATTTGTTGAGGTAGAGATGGAGTTCGCCATTCTGGCGGACGGCGAAGATGTTCCGCTGCATGCCGTCGACCCGGCCGACATAGCCGCGCGCCTCCATCTCGCCGATCTCGTCGACCGCGCAGATGTGTTCGTCCGCCACCGCGTTCAGCCGATTGCGCCGGCGTCGCGCAGTTCGGCGATCCGGGCCTCGTCATAGCCGAGCAGGTCGCGCAGAACCTCGTCGGTGTGCTGGCCGAGCAGGGGCGGGTGATGGCGGTACTGAACCGGCGTCCCGGACAGCTTCAGCGGGCTTGCGATCAGTTGTGCGCCGTCCGGTCCGGCCAACGGATGGGGTACGTTCACGACCATCTCGCGGGCCTTGACGTGGGGGTCCTCGAAGACCTGGTCCAGGGTGTTGATGGGGCCGCAGCCGATCTTGTTGGCCTCGAGCTCGGCGAGCCAGTGGGCCGAGGTCTGGGTCTTCATGATTCCCTGCAGATGGGCGACGACCTCGCCGCGGTTTCGCACGCGCGAATCATTGGTGGCGAACAGCGGTTGATCAGCCAATTCCGGCTCGCCGATGATGCCGGCGAAGGTGCGGAACTGCGTGTCGTTGCCGACCGCCACCACGATGTGGCCGTCGGCGGTCTCGAAGACCTGGTAGGGGACGATGTTGGGATGGGCGTTGCCCAGGCGCTCGGCCTGTCCGGAATGCAGGAAGTTCATCCCCTGGTTCACCAGCCAGGCCACCTGGGTGTCGAGCATGCCGATGTCGATATACTGGCCCTGGCCGGTCACCGCGGCATGGCGCAGGGCGGCGTTGACTGCCACGCCGGCGAACATGCCCGACATGATGTCGGCGATCGGGACGCCGACCTTCTGGGGTTCGCCCTCGGCCTCGCCGGTGAGCGACATGATCCCGCCCATGCCCTGGATCAGGAAATCATAGCCCGGGCGCGCGGCGTAGGGGCCGGTCTGGCCGAAGCCGGTGATCGAGCAATAGACCAGCTTGGGATTTGCGTCCTTGAGGTCGTCGTAGCCCAAACCGTATTTGGCCAGGTTGCCGGTCTTGAAGTTCTCGACGATCACGTCCGCCTTCATGGCCAGCTCGCGTACAAGCGCCTGACCGGTCTCGCTGGTCAGGTCGACTTCGACCGAGCGCTTGTTGCGGTTGGCGCTCATGAAGTAGGCGCTCTCGGTTGAATCCTCGCCGTCGGGCCCGGCCATAAACGGCGGGGCGAATCGTCGTGTGTCGTCACCGGCGCCGGGGCGCTCGATCTTGATCACATCGGCGCCCAGATCACCCAGCATCTGGGTGCAGTAGGGGCCGGCAAGAACCCGCGTGAGGTCGAGGACGGTTACACCGGACAGGGCGCCAACGGTATCGGACATGATTCACTCCAGAAAAGCGCGACCGCGGGGCGGATCACGATGGGTCTCGGATATGCCTCAATAATGCATTCGCCCGACAGGCTCAACGCTGGCCGGCGCGTTCGGCCAGCGAACCCGGCCGCGATGCGAATTGACATTCCCCCGGGCGCCTCACATGTAGTCTCCAGCCAAGAACAATGTCCGGAACTGCGCTCGCGCATCGGACGGTAAACAGGGGAAAGAACATGTCAGTAGAAGAAGCGCTCGCGGCGGCCCGCGCCCAGATCGAGGAATACCGGGGGCGGATCCGGTCGCTCGACGACAATTCACGCGATCTGATGTTCCGCGAGGCCCGCAATCACAATCTCTGGCAGGACCGCGAGGTCAGCGATGATCAGTTGCGCGAGGCCTATGAGCTTGCCCGCATGGGCCCGACCAGCGCCAATACCCAGCCGATGCGGATTGCCTTCGTGCGTTCCAAGGAAGCCAAGGAACGCCTGAACACCCATGTGAACGGGCCGAACCAGGAAAAGACGTTCGCCGCACCCGTCACCGCGATTGTCAGCTACGACAACACGTTCTTTACCGACTTCCCGCGCTTCAACCCGATCCGCCCGGAGATGGCCGACCGGTTCTCCGGGAACGCCGAAATGGCTGAGAGTTTCAGCCGTATTCAGGCGATCCTGCAGGGCGGTTACTTCATCATGGCGCTGCGCGCCGTGGGGCTCGACGCCGGGGCCATGGGCGGGTTCAACAACAAGGCGGTCGACGAGGAGTTCTTCGCCGGAACACCCGTGAAGTCGATCTTCCTGTGCAATATCGGCTATGGCGATGTGTCGGGCATCAAGGGCCCGCGGCTGTATCGCTACGCGTTCGATGAGGTTTGCGACGTCCTGTAACGGGCGGTCGCCCACTCGGTTTGAAGCGGCGGCGCCATGGCGTCGCCGTTTTGCGTTCAGCGGGGCAGTTGCGCGGTGATCTTCCGCGAGGCGTCATGCAGGATCGGCAGGAAACGCGAGGTCATGTCGTCGAGGCGCGTCCGCGCGGCGTGGGTGCCGACATTCAGGGCCGCGAGGATGCGCCCGTTCCGGTCGAGGATCGGGACGGCGAGGGACCGGAGCCCGGTTTCGAGTTCCTGGTCCACCAGCGCGTAGCCCTTGAGGCGCACCGTATCCAGCGCTTCGCGCAGTTCGACGCGGTCGGTTTTCGTGCGCTCGGTGAATTGCTGCGGGGTGAGCTCGGCCAGATACTGGTCGAGATATTCCGGCGACTGATGTGCGAGCAACACCCGGCCGAGCGATGTCACATAGGCGGGCAGGCGGGTGCCGATGCTGAGATTGATAGACATGATCCGCGTCGCCGACACCCGCGCGACATAGATCACCTCTTGCCCGTCGAGGACGGCAGCTGAGCATGATTCCTGCAGCTCATGGGTGGCCGATTCCATATGCGGCTGGGCGATCTGCCACCATTCCAGCGAGGAGAGGTAGGCATAGCCCAGGCCCAGGACATGCGGGGTCAGGGAGAAGCGTCGTCCGGTCGAGCGGATGTGACCAAGGGATTCGAGGGTCAGCAGAAACCGTCGTGCGGTGGCGCGGGTCGTTCCGGTCGCTTCGGCGACCTCGCTGATGGTCATGTCCGGCCGCTCGGCGCCGAAGGCCTGGATGACGGCCAGCCCGCGTTGCAGAGATTGTACGAATTCCGAACTTTCACGAGGCGTTGCCATTGACGCGAACCCTTGCAGATCATAAAGTTCAATAAGCGAACATAAGTTCGTTATACGAACATAAGCCGTTGGAGTCCAGCCCGGTCTCGCGGCACGATCGAATAACGCCAGCGCCGGTTGCCGGACCTCGTCTTTCGGCGCATTCTTTGGCTTAAGCGAACCCTTGAGAGTTGGATCTGCGGTCCCGAACGAGGTTCCAGGAGGAGATATCTGATGCGAGATTTAAACGAAGCAAACGTGACCGACGCGGTCCTGGACAAGATCGGGCCGGACACCAATCCCCGTATACGGGAAATCCTCGAAGCGTTGATCCGTCATGCCCACGACTTCGCCCGTGAGGTCAATCTCACGCCGGACGAACTGCTCTACACCGCACGCTTTATCCAGAATGTCGGACAAATTTCGGACGACAAGCGCGAAGAGGGTGTCTTGCTGGGCGACATTCTGGGGCTTTCGGCGCTGACCGAAATTCTCGCCGACAAGGTGCGCGTCGGGGCAACGGAATCCAGCCTGCTGGGGCCTTTCTACCGGGATGGCGCACCAACACGAGACATGGGCTTCGATATCTCGCTCGGTGACACCGAAGGCGAGGCGGCCATTGTGCGCGGCACGGTCACGGATGCCGACGGCGCGCCGCTGGCCGGCGTCACGCTCGATCTCTGGCAGGTGGCACCGAATGCCTTTTACGAGGCGCAGGTCGGCCAGCCGGGCGACTATGAGGATTATGCGTATCGCGGGAAATTCACGACCGGCGCCGACGGCACCTATCTGGTCCGCACGCGCAAGCCGGTGGACTACCCGATCCCCGTCGACGGCCCCGTGGGGATCATCATGGAGGCGACCGGACGGCACAATATGCGCCCGGCCCATCTCCATTACCTGATCTACAAGGACGGGTATCAGACCATCCAGACCGAGCTGTTCAACGAGGACAGCGAGTTTCTCGATTCCGATGCGGTGTTTGGCGTGAAGGAAACGCTGATCATTCCCTACACGCAGATCGACGATCCGGCGCGGGCCGCAGAATACGGCATCGAAGGACCCTTCTATGAAGGCGTCTTCGATTTCACGATGAAGGATGACGCCAGCGCGAAGGATGCCGCAGCGGCATATAGCGGTCGCGCCAGCATGAGCGCCTGACCGGCGTCGTTGATCCGAAAATAGACCCGGCGCTGCCTTCGAGGCGGCGCCGGTTTGCATTCTAAGGCGGGAGATATCGTTGTGAGCCTTTCGGGAACCAGAATTGGTTGGATCGGTACCGGCAAGATGGGCGGGCCGATGAGCCGACGTCTGGTCGACGCGGGCGCGACGCTTGCCGTCTATGACCCGGTCGCCGCCAATGTGAAGGCCCTTGTGGCAGCGGGTGCGCGCGCGGCGAGTTCCAACCAGGACGTCATCGTGGACGCCGACATCGTCATCTCGATGATTCCGAACGACGCGGTGCTCAAGGCGATCACAATCGGCGAGGAGGGAATCTTCGCGAACCTCGCGCGGGGCACCATCTATGTGGACATGAGCACGGTCTCACCGGAGGTTTCTGCCGAAGTTGCCGCAGCCGCAGCTGCAGCGGGTATCGACTATCTGCGCGCGCCAGTGTCGGGCAGCACGGCCCTGGCGGAGGCGGGCAAGCTTACGATCATGGTGTCGGGACCCAAGGATGCCGCAGACAAATGCGCGGATATGTTCGCCGCAATGAGTGCGCAGCATTTCTACCTCGGCGTGGATGATCAGGCCCGTTACCTGAAACTCGTGATCAACCTGCTGGTCGGCACGACCGGGGCGGTTCTGGCCGAGGCCCTGACACTTGGCCGGAAAGGTGGCCTCGACTGGGCGCAGATGATCGACGTCATCGGGGTCAGCGCGGCGGCGTCGCCCTACATCCAGTACAATGTCGCGCCGCTCAAGGCGCGGGACTTCTCGCCGCAATTCTCGACCGAGCAGATGGTGAAGGATTCACGCCTGATTTGTGAGGCAGGCGCCAGCGCCGGTGTCCCCATGGCGATCGGTGATGCCATGCTCCAGACGTTCCTGGATACGGTGGAAGCCGGCTACGGCGAGGACAACCTCACCGCAGCCATCAAGCTTCTCGAACAGCGTTCGGGGCTGGACGAATTATAGGCCGGATGGCCTAGAGGGCGTCGGAGCCGGTCTCGCCGGTCCGCACACGAACCGCCGATTCCAGATCGAGGACGAAAATCTTGCCGTCGCCGATCTTTTCCGTGTTCGCGGCGTTGCGGATCGCATCCACAACATTGTCGACAACGGCGTCGTCGACCGCGACCTCGATTTTGACCTTCGGGACGAAGTTCACCTGATACTCCGCACCGCGGTAGATCTCGGTCTGGCCCTTTTGGCGTCCATAGCCTTTGACTTCGCTGGCGGTCATGCCTTCGATGCCCACGCCGGCCAACGCCTCACGCACATCGTCGAGTTTGTGCGGTTTGATGATCGCAACAATAAATTTCATGGTTGATCCTGTGTCGTTGGGGGCGGCACCTGTCGCGGCACCGCCCCAAAGTTACGTCGAGATGATCCGCCCGGCTACATATTGTGGTAGCCGCGCTCACCATGCAGTGCCAGATCGAGGCCTTGGAGTTCGGTTTCCTCGTCGACCCGGAAGGTGAGGAACATCTTCAGCATCATCACGATGACGGCGGTGAGGACAGCGGACCAAACAGCGACGATGATGATGCCGAGGGCCTGAACGCCAAGCTGGCTGCCGATCGTCATGCCCTCGGCAAGACCGTTGCCGCCGAGTGCGACCGAGACGAAGACCGCCGTGAGCATCGTGCCCAGCATGCCGCCGACACCGTGGACAGCGAAGACGTCGAGGGAGTCGTCGATCTTGAACCGCTGCTTGATTTGCTGGGTAATCAGGTAGCAAACCACGCCGCCGGCGAGGCCGAGAACGAGGCCGCCGATTGGCCCCACCGACCCCGACGCCGGGGTGATGGTTGCCAGACCCGCCACCATGCCGGTGACCGCGCCGACGAGACTTGCCTTGCGGTAACGGATCAGTTCCATGACGGACCAGGCGATGGCACCGGCTGCGGCCGAAATATGCGTCACCGTCATCGCCATGCCTGCGGCCGCATCCGCCGCCAGGGCGGAGCCGGCGTTGAAGCCGAACCAGCCGACCCAAAGCATCGCGGCACCGATCATCGTCAGGCCGGGACTGTGCGGCGGCTGTACTTCACCGGGAAACCCACGACGCGGTCCGAGCATCATCGCCAGGACCAGCGCGGAAACGCCGGCTGTCACATGCACGACCACGCCGCCGGCGAAGTCGAGCAGGCCCATCTCGGCGAGGAAGCCGCCGCCCCAGACCCAGTGCACGACCGGGGCATAGACGATGAGGACCCAGACGAGGGAGAAGGCGATCACGAAGGAGAAGTGAATGCGCTCGGGATAGGCGCCGACGATCAGCGCCGGGGTGATGATCGCGAACGTCATCTGGAACATGAAGAACAGGGTTTCGGGGATTGTTCCCGACACGCTGTCGATGGTGACACCGGACAGGAACGACTTACCGAGCCCGCCCCACCAGGCGTTGCCGTCGCCGAACGCGATCGAATAACCGACCGCGAACCAGAGGATGGAAACCGTCGCCGCGATGGCGAAACAGTTCATGAGAACCGACAGCACGTTTTGTGATCGTACGAGGCCCGCATAGAAAAGTGCGAGACCGGGTAGGGTCATAAACAAAACCAGCGCCGTCGAGGTCAGAATCCAAGCCGTATCGGCTCCTTGCATGATTCCGCTCCTTCATATGTTGGTTGTTACATTTTCTTATTATTTGAGGGATGCCGAACGAATTGGCACCACGCGACCACGAGCGCTGCCCGCAGCCTCGAGGAGGCGCTGGTTCTTTCGGAATCCCTATTACGGCGTGAGTGCGGTTATGTTTCTTATTTGGCCGCTGATAGGCATCGCGCAGGATAATATCGGGCTGACAGGCGATCGCAAGGGGCACATGTGAGCAAACTTTCCACAACCGAAGCCGGGGCGAAAGACGCGCGGGATCTCCTGCTCGGTTTGTTTGGGGCGGCGGTCGCGTCGGCCGACCCTCTCGCATGCGTGCCGCCGCATATCCCGTTTCCGGGAGGGGCCGGCCGGATCGTCGTTGTCGGCGCGGGCAAGGCGTCGGCGGCCATGGCGCTGGCCGTCGAGCGTGAGGCCCTAAAGCAGGGCTGGCTCTATCGCCTCGAAGGGCTCGTGGTGACCCGCTACGACCACGGTGCTGACTGCGAGCGCATCGAGATCATTGAGGCGGCGCACCCGGTGCCCGATGCGGCCGGGGCGGATGCGGCACGGCGCATCCAGGCGTTGGCCAGGGACCTCAGATCGGATGATCTGCTGCTCTGCCTGATTTCCGGCGGCGGCTCGGCCCTTCTTGCCGCGCCGGCCGACGGGATCAGCGCAGAGGAGAAGGCCAGCGTGACCCGCGCGTTACTGCGCAGCGGCGTGCCCATCGGTGAGATGAACTGCGTGCGCAAGCATATCTCCGCCATCAAGGGCGGCCTTCTGGCCCGCAGTGCGGCACCGGCGCGGGTGCTGAGCCTGATGATCTCGGATGTTCCCGGTGACGACCCTTCGGTCATCGCATCGGGCCCGACTGTTCCCGACCCGACCACGCGCCAAGAGGCTCTCGAGATTTTGACGCGCTACGCGATCGATATTCCGGCCTCGGTCGTGGCCTTGCTGAACAGTGATGCCGGCGAGACACCGAAGCCCGATGACCGGTTGTTCACCAATGTGGAGAACGTGATCGTTTCACGTCCTTCCGAGATGCTCGCCGCGGTCGCGACCGCCGCGCGGGATGCTGGCTGCACCGTCGTCTCGCTGGGGGCCGATCTCGAGGGTGAGGCGCGAGAATTGGGCGCGCAGCATGCCGCGTTGGCTCTGCGCCTTCAAAAGGAACGGGCGGGAGAGCTGCCCCTGGTCATCCTGTCGGGTGGCGAGACAACCGTGACCGTGACGGGTGAGGGGCGCGGCGGGCGCAATGCCGAATATGCTCTTGGGCTCGCACAGGGTCTCGCGGGTGCGGCGGATATCTATGCGATTGCGTGTGACACGGACGGGATTGATGGCGTCGAGGACAATGCCGGTGTGCTGGTGACGCCCGATACAATCGACCGGGCGCAGGCGGCGGGTCTCGATGTATCCGAGGTGCTGGCGCGCAACGATGCCTACAGCCTGTTTGCCGCGATCGACGATCTGGTGGTCACGGGGCCGACCCGCACCAATGTGAATGATTTCCGAGCCATTTTGATCTGCTGAATCGAAAAGGCCGGCGTTCCGCTTTCGCGGGACCCCGGCCTTTCTGAAATCAGAAACGGTGTTTGCGCGTTGGTTTATGCCGTCTGTTTGGACGCCTTGCGCAGCAGCTTAGGCTGTTTGCTTGCGCGCCTTGCGCTTGGCCCACCAGGTCTCAATATCCAGCTTGAAATGCATGTAATAGACCTTGGGGAAGATGATCAGGATGTCATAGAGCGCCACCCAGCCGCCTTTCAGGGTCACCGGGATCGTGATCCAGGGGGCGGCGCCGATGATCGCGACATGCTCATCGGTGTTGATCGTCTCGCGGTTCTGCAGCGCGCGATCCACAAGGTGGGCGAACGACCAGTCGGCGCGATAGATGACCTGTCCGTCGGGATTGATCACATACACGGTGTTGGGCAGAAGGCCCCACTCGTGATGCCATTTTCCCGCGACATCATCGACGATGATCTTGCGCTCTTCCTTGTAGTCGTCGCGGTTGCGCTTGGCATATTCGATCTTTTCGTCGATCGATTCCGCCTGCTTGGCGCGCTCGCCCGGATGCGCCTCACGTACATAGACAACCAGCCATTCAACGTCAGGATATTTTTCCTTCAGCTTGGCGTATGGCTTCACGTTCTTGACGTACATCGGGCAGGTCAGGCTGCCGGACTCAATCACGAGCCACTTGCCCTTATAGTCGGCGAGCTTGACCGCGTTCCCGTCCAGGTCCGTCAGGGTGTAGTCGAAGTTCACTTCCTCGCCGGCCTTCGGGCCGGGGAAGTAGCCGAGCTCGTAATTGCTCATCTTGAAACGCGGATAATTGTATGTGTCGTCGCGTGCGGGTGCGCCCATTGGTTCGCTCTCCTTGGGGACTTCACGAGGAAGTCCCATTCATTGTGTTGCGCGATTATTACATCAAAAACGAACTGTTCGGTAGAAACAGAAGCGTGAAAACGATCACAGACTTCCGCTGTTTCGCCGGAAATCCGGGGTTTAGACCACCGTCCACCCGCCATCGATGGTCAGGCTGGCGCCGGTGATCAGCTCGGAAGCGGGCGAGGCGAGGAATATGACCGATCCCGTGACGTCGGAGATCTTGCCCAGACGGCCCATGAGAATGCGGTCCATGACGAATTCCTTGAACTCGGGATTCTCGAACATCGGCTTGGTCATCGGCGTCTCGATGAAGGTCGGGCCGATGCAATTGCTGCGGATGTTCTGCGGGGCCAACTCGGCGGCGATCGCCTTGCTCATGCCTTCGACAGCGTGCTTGGTCGCGCAGTAGTTGGTGCGGTTGGGCGAGCCGACATGGCCCATCTGTGACGACATGTGAATGATCGAACCGCCGCGGTCGTTCGCGAGCATGCGCCGCGCGGCCGCCTGGGCGACGAGGAACATCGACTTCACGTTGATGTTGAGCAGGAAATCGAGATGCTCCTCGGTCACATCGACGAAGGGTTCAGGGATGTTGGCGCCCGCATTGTTCATCAGGATATCGATCCGCTCGAGGCTCTCGATTCTCTGGGTTACCTGTGCGGCATCGGTGACATCGCAGATCACCGTGCGTGCGGTGCCGCCGGCTTCGGTAATGCGCTCTGCGACTTCGTCGAGATCGCTCTGGGTGCGGCTGACGAGCACGAGCTCGGCACCAGCGTCGGCCAGCGCCAGAGCGATACCGCGCCCCAGGCCGCGGCCCGCGCCTGTGACCACGGCGACCAGTCCGTCGAGCCGCAGGGAGGGCGATTTGTTGTCTTCAGTTTCCACAGCACTCATCTCAATATTTTCCCGTCGCAATGTCGTCAAAACCATCGGATTGGGCACTTGCAATCCGAATTTGGTGCGACCATAACCGAGCCCGTTGCCGGAGGTAAGACCGGCAAAAACATATCAATTCGAGATTTTCAGAAGCGAGGCACCGACATGGCCAAGAAAGCAACCGCACGGAAAGCAACTGCAAGCAAACCCGCCGCGAAGAAGAGCGCGCCCCGCAAGGGCAAGAAGAAGCTGCTCACCAAAGCGGACGTGATGCGCAAATGCAAACAGCTCAGCAACTGGGGCAAATGGGGTCCCAACGATGAGCTCGGTGTTCTCAACTACATCACACCGGAAGACATCGCCAATGCCGCCAAGCTGGTGCAGAAGGGCAAGGTCTTCCGCCTCGGCCTGAATCTCGACGAGAATGGCCCGCAGAACGGATTGTTCGGCGGTCGCTGGAACCCGATGCATCAGATGCTCGCCACGGGCACGGATGCGGTGCAGGGCATTCAAGAGCCGCTCGCCGGCATGCGTTATGCCGATGACGCCATCAATCTGCCGACCCAGTCCGCGACCCAGTGGGACGCGCTCTCTCATGTTTTCACCGACGACAAGATGTGGAACGGCTATGACGCGACCCTCGTCGACGTGCGTGGCGCCCACAAGAACGGCATCGAGAAATTCGCCGACAAGATGGTCGGTCGTGGCGTGTTGCTCGACGTGGCGCGTTACAAGGGCAAGGAACGCCTCGCGGACGGCTATGAGATCACCATCAAGGACCTTGAGGGCACTGCCAAGAAGCAGGGTGTGGAAGTGCGCCGCGGCGACTTCGTGATCTTCAACACCGGCCAGATGGCCGATTGCCTGGATAAGGGCGATTGGGGCGGCTACGGGGGCGGTGACGCACCGGGCCTCGGTTTCGAGACCGCTGACTGGATCCATGAGAAGCAGATCTCGGGCATTTGCTCGGACACCTGGGGCATCGAAGTGCGCCCGAACAAGAGCGTTCCGGGCCTCAACCAGCCCTGGCACTGGGTGACGATCCCGCATATCGGCATCGTCCATGGTGAAATCTGGTATCTGCGCGAGCTGGTTGCCGATTGCGCCGAAGACGGCGTCTATGAGTTCTTCCTCTGCGCACCGCCGCTGGTGATCACGCGCGGCACCGGTTCGCCGATCAATCCGCAGGCCATCAAGTAAATTTGACCACAGCTATGCAGTTTGAGGGGTCACGTTCCATTGGAGCGTGGCCCCTTTGCTTTGCTATAGTTCCATTATAATAAAATCTGCCCGCGCGAGACGGGCGCAACCGAGAGTTACGGGGGAGAGCAGAGATGCACCGTTACGACGATCCGAAATTCCAGATGGACATGGACACCATCAAGGAGAAATCCGAGCGCAACAAGAACTGGGGCAAGTGGGGTCCCGATGACGAGTGGGGCACGATCAACTATGTGGGCGACGAAGAGCGCAAGGCTGCCGCTCAACTGGTCAAGAAGGGCCAGGTGTTTGCGCTGGGTTTGAACTTCGACGCTGATGGCCCGCAGAACGGGTTGTTCGGCGGTCGCTGGAACCCGATCCACACCATGCTCGCGACCGGTACAGATGCCGTCCAAGGCAAACAAACGGTGCCGGGAAAGAAATACGCGAGCCAGTATGCCGATGACGCCGTTTCATTGCCGCTGCAGTGCGGCACACAGTGGGACGCACTCGGCCATGTCTTCAACAGTGACAAGATGTGGAATGGCTATGACGCGACGCTGGTCGGCTCCAACGGCGCCGAGAAGAACGCGATCCACAAGATGCGTAACAAGATGGTCGGCCGCGGCGTCTTGCTCGACATCGCGCGTTGGGCCGGTGTCGATTCCCTCGACGACGGCACGGCGATCGATGCCGATGATCTGGATGCCTGCGCCAAGGCGCAGGGTGTCGAAATCAAGCGCGGCGACTTCGTGATCTACCGGACCGGCCATATGGAGCGTTGCCTGGCTGCGGGTGAGTGGGGCGGATATGCCGGCGGGGAAGCGCCGGGCGTGTCGTTTCACACTTGCGATTGGATGCACGATATGGAGATCGCCGCGATCTGCGCCGACACCTGGGGCTGCGAAGTTATCCCGAATGAGACGGATGACGTGTTCCAGCCCTGGCACTGGATCGTGATCCCGCAGATCGGCATCACGATGGGCGAAATCTTCTATCTCAAGGACCTGGCGAACGACTGTGACGCGGACAAGGTGTACGAGTTCATGTTCGTCGCCCCGCCGCTGCCGATCACGGGTGGTGTTGGGTCACCGATCAATCCGCAGGCGATCAAGTAGCATCTGCGAATAACTTTTTGGATCGGGCGGTGCCGGGGTTGCCGGTGCCGCCCGCTCTGTTTTAAGACACTGCAAATTCCACCCAGACGAGGAAGAGTGACATGGCCATCGAGTTCCTGAAACGGGGGATGGACTCCGACGCGACCGACGAAGCCGACGCCAAGGTACGTGAGATCGTCGAGGGTATTCTCGGCGACGTGAAGTCCCGCGGTGATGCGGCGCTGCGCGAATTGTCGGAGAAGTTCGACAAATGGACGCCCGACAGCTTCCGTCTGTCCGACGAACAGGTGCAGGAACTCGTCGATTCCCTTCCTGAACAGACAGTCGAGGACATCAAGTTCGCCCAGACCCAGGTCCGTAACTTCGCGCAGATTCAACGCGACTCCATGAAGGATGTCGAGGTCGAGACGCTTCCCGGCGTCACGTTGGGTCACAAGAACATCCCGGTGAACAGCGTGGGCTGTTACGTGCCGGGCGGGCGCTATCCGATGGTGGCGTCGGCCCATATGTCGATCGTGACCGCCAAAGTCGCCGGCGTGCCGCGGGTGATTGCCTGCACGCCGCCGAATGAGGGTGGCCCGCATGCGGCGACCATCGCAGCGATGCATTTCGCCGGGGCCGATGAGATCTATTGTCTCGGCGGTGTCCAGGCCGTTGCGGCCATGGGAATCGGCACCGAGACGATTGCGCCCTGCGACATGCTGGTCGGCCCGGGCAACGCCTATGTGGCCGAGGCCAAGCGCCAGCTCTACGGCAAGGTCGGCATCGATCTGTTCGCCGGACCGACCGAGGTGCTCGTGATCGCCGACGATAGCGCCGATGTCGAGATGGTGGTGGTCGACCTGCTGGGGCAGGCCGAGCATGGCCCGAACTCGCCGGCTGCCGTCATCACCACCTCACGGGCGTTGGCCGAGGCCATTCCCGCCGAGATCGAACGCCAGCTCGTGATTCTGCCGACGGCCGATGTCGCGTCGGTGGCGTGGCGCGATTACGGCCAGATCATCCTGTGCGGCGACCGCGAAGAAATGCGCGCCGAGGCCGACCGTCTTGCCTATGAGCATGTCGAGATCCTGACCGAGGACCCGCGCTGGTTCCTCGACAACATGACCAATTTCGGCGCCCTGTTCATTGGGCCCGAGACCAACGTGGCCTACGGCGACAAGGTCATCGGCACCAACCACACCCTGCCGACGAAGGGTGCCGCGCGCTACACGGGCGGCCTGTGGGTCGGCAAATTCATGAAGACCTGCACCTATCAGCAGATCACCGAAGAGGCGAGCGCGCTGGTCGGCGATTATTGCTCGCGTCTGTGTGAAGTCGAACGCTTCTGGGGCCACAAGGAACAGGCCGATCTGCGCCTGCGCCGCTATGCGGGCCGCAACATCGGCATCGGGGCGACCGACGCCGCGGAGTAGGTTTTCGGATCAACGAATAGAGAAGGGCGGTCCGCTGGGCCGCCCTTTTTTTGTTCACGTGTCTGCGACATGTCTTGTCAAAGTGGCTGCTCTTCGACCAAGCTTTGGATCATGCGGTGATTGATTCGGTGCCGCATGCACTGAGGCGTAACCCAGTATTGCTTCCTCGAGTGCCTATTTTGAGGAGCGAAACTTGGCCGAAGAGTCACGCATTCTTGAGACCGTCGAACAACTCTATGCAGGCGCTGGCGACAATGCGGCTTGGGCCGTGGCTCTTGATTCGGTGATGGACCTCATTGGAGGTGCCGGCTCCACCTTCGAGATATTCGATAAGCGCCAGGGGTTTCCGATTGTCCTGGATTTCGGCGCGCGTTTCGCCGGCGTGGCACCGGTTGAGTATCTGCAACATTACGGACCCAAAAATCCTCGCGTCCCGCTGCACCTGACGAATCCGCTCGGGACGTTGCTTTACGATCGCATGTACATTTCCGAGACGGACATGGACCGCGACGAGTTTCATGCGGACTTTCTCGCAGAGCAAGACCTGCGGTATTTCGTGAGCGGCGTCGTCCTGGATAGCGCAGACCATGCGGCATGCGTGTCGATTCAGCGTTCGCCGAAGCAGGGACATGTGGAGGCGGACGAGATCGCGCTGATGGCGCGCCTGATGCCTCATCTCCAGCAGGTGGTGGATATCAGATTGCGGCTGGGTGAAGCACTGCGACGCGATGCACCGTTCGTTCAGGGATTGGAGTTGCTCGATGATGGCGTGATCGTCGTGGACGGTGAGGGTTATGTGCTCCACACAAATGCGGCGGCGGAATCCTTTCTCTCGCGCGACGATGGAATTACGGCCGTTGAGACACGGCTCCATTTTCGCGACAGGTCTGCCGCGTCTGCATTTGGGACTGCATTGATCGGTCTGGTGGACGATGAAACCCGCGACATTGATGCGCCATCGCAGAGTTTCCCGGCGCGACGTGCGGGTGACGAGCGCGCGTATGTTGTGACAGTCCGCGCGGTGCAATTGCCCGAAGGTATTGCCATACGCACACGAGATGCCGCCGCGCTGGTGTTCGTGCGTGATCCGTCCGAGGCGTCCGATCTCGATGCTGGCCTGCTGCGCCGAAGCTTCAGCCTGACCGCCGCAGAGACAGAGCTGGCATCCTTGGTCGACCGGGGGCTGACCCTGGAAGAAGTCGCAGATCGTCGGGGTGTGGCGATCACGACGGTGCGCAGTCAGCTCTACAGCCTGATGGAGAAACTCGGGATCAACCGGCAGGCGCAGCTTGTGCGTCTGCTCGGACAGTATCGGCGGTTGATGTGAGTGACGCTGCGGATATAGAGGCGACGCTCGGGTCTCTATACGCCGGCGTCGAAAGCGACGAGGCCTGGTCGTTTGCGCTTGATTCCGTGACGGAGTTGATTGGCGGTGTGGGCTGTACATTTGAGCTCAACGAGAAGCCCACCGGCCGTCCGTTGATGCTGGATTTCGGTGCGCGTTTCGCCGAAGTCGCGCCGATGGAATATCTGCAGCATTACGGTCCCATGAACCCGCGAGTGCCCTCGCATCTGACGGTTCCGGTGGGCTCAGTCCTGTATGATCGCGTCTGCCACTCCGAAGCTGAGATGGACCGGGATGAGTTTCACGCGGATTTCCTCGCGAAGTTTGATCTTAGATATTTCGTCAGCGGCGTCGTCCTGGAATCACCCGATTATGTCGGCTGCATCGCCATTCAGCGGTCGATAAAACAGGGCCATGTGGATGGCGATGAGATCGCGCTGATGAACCGGCTGATGCCGCATATCCAGCAGGTGGCGGATATTCGGCTGCGGCTCGCCGATGCGCGACAGCGCGACGCCACCTTCGTGCAGGGGCTGGAGCATCTCGATGACGGGGTTCTTATCGTTGATGCCTATGGGCGGGTGCTGCATGGGAATGCGGTCGCGCATGAGATTTTGTCGCGTGATGACGGTGTTACGTCGACAGAGATGCGGCTTCAGTTCCGCGACAAGTCCGCATCGTCTGCGTTCGCCTCTGCGCTGAAGGGGCTGGCCGGTGGCGAGACCTACGATATCGATGGGCCGGCGCAGAGTTTCCCGGCCCGGCGTAATGGCGACGCGCGTGCCTATCTGGTGACGGTGCGTGCGGCGTCGATGCCGGAGAACCTGTCGTCCTATACGCGTGATGCAGCGGCAATCGTGTTCCTGCGCGACCCATCCGACGTGTCCGACCTGGACACGCAACTGCTGCGCCAGAGCTACGGCCTGACAGGTGCGGAGACGGAATTGGCCTCCCTGATTGATCGTGGGCTGACGTTGGAAGAAATCGCGGCAAGCCGCGGCGTGTCGATCACGACCGTACGAACCCAGCTCTACAGCCTGATGGATAAGCTTGGGATCAATCGGCAGCCTGAGCTGACCGCGATACTCACAAAATACCGGCGTTTGTTCTAAATCGCGCTCGGCACTAAATCGGGCCACGTCCTACAGGTGTAGGATGTGCGATTCCCGGCGCAGCACTACCACAAACAACTGAAACAGAACTCGTCTGCGGCCAATTCGGCCGCGCTTTGGATGTGGGTGGTTATGACGATCAATTTCCTTCGTGCGCGAGCATGGCACAGCTTTCTGTCGGTACTCATAGCCGGATCTCTTGCCTTAGCACTTGTCGCGGTTCCGGCTGAAGCTGGTCCTGAATCGGATCAGCTAATCAAAGATGCCATCGCGGCGGGGCGGGCGAACGATTATGAAACGACGCTCAAGGCGGTGAATGACGCGATCGAACGGGACGCAAACGATGTGCGTCCCTGGCTGCTCAAGGGTGTGGCCGAGAACCGGCTGGGTCGATTCGACCAGGCGGCGGTGTCGCTCGACAGGGCAGTGGAATTGGGTGCCGACACACCGCGCGTGGAATTCGAACGCGGTTGGGCGGCTGTCGAGCTGGGTGAATGGCAGACAGCAATTGCGCATCTCACCCAGTATGAGGCTCTGCGTCCGGGTGACGGCAAGACCAGCGAATTGCTGGGGCGCTCTTTTATCGGCACCGGCGATCTGGACAAGGCCGAGCAGCACTTGAACGCGGCCATCACGCGCGATCCGAGCATTGCACCCCGTGTCGGTTTTTCGTTGGCGCGCATCGCCGCGCTGCGCGGAGATACCGACGGCGCCACCGAACGCCTCCTCGACATCGTCGACCAGGCGCCGGACTCAGCCATCGGCCAGGCGATTATTCGTGATGCCGCGCGACGGATAGCCGTTGAACGCGTGCGCGAACGCTCTGAAAAGCCATGGTTCGTGGCATTGTCCGCCGCCGGAGGGTACGCCAGTAACGTGATTGGGTTGGCGAACGAGGCCGTTCTCCCGTCGGATATTTCATCGCGCTCATCCCAGTTTGTTCGTACGACCCTCGATGCGGGATATTCGCAGCCCGTCATGGAGGATGGACGCATCGACTTGAGTTACGGGCTCGCGTTGGTGAACTATCTCGATCTCTCGAACTTCAACACGCAAAACCATCGCGTGACAGCACAGTATCGTCATCGGTTTCGCCAGGATCTGATTGCCGGGCTGCGGGTGTTCGGCGGCAGCGACGTGGTCGATGACGATGTGTTCCTGAACCAGGTCGGGATCAGCCCGACGGTTTCGTTTGCGTGGCGTCCGGACAATGTGACGTCGGCGAGCGTGAGCCTGACCCACAATGACTACCGAACGGTGCCGACGTTGGCGACCTTCGATCGGGATGGTTCGACGCGCACAGCCTCGCTGTCGCATGAGATTTTGATTGCAGGACATGCCCGCATTCGTGGCGGCGTGTCATTAGCTGACAATGACGCGAATGGCAGCGACTTTGACTATGAAAGCAATGCAGTTTTTGTGCGCGCGCAGATCGCATTGCCGCTCGACATGACGATGATCGGTTCCTTCGCGTCGACCGCTGTGCGGTATCAAAACCTCAATTCGCAGGCGGGTGCCGGATTTGCGTTCAAACGGCGAGACAGCGTGCGAAACCTGGGATTCGAACTCAGCAGGCCGCTTGAGATCGCAGGTCTGAACCTCGCTGCGTTCCTGCAGCACAATGTTGTCAGCAACGACTCAAACATCGCTGCTTTCACCTACCAGCAACGCACGTCGAGTATCGGACTGCGGCTGGCATTTTGATTCGGCGGCTAAACAGGAGTGACTTATGCGTAGCGCAATATTTGCTTTCTCTTTCCTCGCTGGGTTTCTGGCGCTCGGACTGAGTTCTCAGCACGCCGAAGCCCAATGCACCCATCTGGGAAATGTCGGTGCGTGTCCGGTCGGGGTGAGCATCGGGTCGACGAGCCAGCAGTTCATCAACGGCGGCATACTTTGGGATTCGGGCCAGTTCTCGCAGGGCAATCAATGTTGTCCTGCGAACGGCGGCCTTGGAACGGCGACGGGCCTATTCGATACCAATTTTGGTGGGCCGGGTGCGGGGCCGGGCAGCCCGTTCGAGGGCGGGCCGACTGGGGGGCTGTTTTTGCCGACAGATCACACCGGTGCGCTGCCCTTTGTGCCGGACGATGAGCTCACACCTATTCAACGACGGCAAGTGGGTGAGAACCGTGACAGGATTCTTACGCAGAGCGCGACCAATCTGCACGATGATCCGGAGTTCGGTCTGCAGGTTCGCAACCTCGCAGGTGAGCTGAGGAAAGAGGAATTGGAGGAAGATCGGGCTGCAGACTCTGATGAACAACTTGAGGAGATCCGCCTCAAATTTGCGAACGAAGTGTATCGACAGCAGCAGGCCGATGCGCCCGATAACGGACGCCAGGCCGAGGAAAACGACAGCATCATGGATGATATCGAGAGCTTTAATGTCGGGCTCTAGGGCACGGTCCGCGGAAAGAGCGGGAGTAACATATGCGTAGGTTGATTTTTGCGTTCTCTTTCCTTGCCGGGTTGCTCGTGCTCGGACTGAGTTCACAGCATGCCGAAGCGCAATGCACTCATCTGGGCAATGTCGGTGCTTGCCCTGTCAATGTCGATAACGGGGCGACGAGCCAGCAGGTTCTGACAGACGGGATACTCTGGAACACGGGTCAGATTTCGTCGGGAAACCAATGTTGCCCTGCGGACGGCGGTCTGGGGACCGCGACGGGACTGTTCGACACCAATTTTGGGGGGCCGGGCGCGGGGCCGGGCGCCCCGTTCGAGAACACATCAACCGGTGACAGGTTAGAAATCGATCTGCCGGCGCTTGAGGCCAAGGCGCAGCAGGAAAACCGAGAGCGGCGGGAGCTCCGGGAGATCGATCTCATTATGGGCGAATACACAACCGGCCGTAGTGCTTTGGATGATCCGGAGCTCCGGCAGGAGGTTGCCGTGCTCGCCGCTGAACTTCAAAAACCCGATCGTGCTGCAGCCCAAGCTACAGATGCTCAGGAGCGTGACAGCATTGACGTGCTGAGTGCGTTCCAACAACCGCCAGCTGATCCGGCCAGTCTGGCGGCGGAAAACGACAGCATCATGGATGAGATCGAAAGTTTCAACGTCGGCCTTTAACCGGCTGGACTTCCCCCCTGCGGTCTAGAACCTCGATAGCTTGCCGGGGCGTCGACGAAGCAGAACGGCTAGTCGCTCTCCGTCGCCAGGGTTGCAAGCAAGGCACTGACCTGCGGCGCCATCTCCATATGCGGAAGGTGGCCGGTGTTCGCGAGCAGGTGCACTTTGGCATGGTCCGGCAAACTGCTCGCATGGGCCGGCGGGACGACCTCGTCCTGCTCACCCCAGATGCACAGAACCGGCGTCACGATCTCGCCCATGCGGTCGGCGAAGACATTCAGCTGGCGGTCGCCATCAAAGGACGCGGCGGCGATGGTCGCCAGGGCGTCGGGAACGCCGTCCGTGCGCTTGTAGCGCAGGAATGTCTCAATCATGTCGCGGCTGATGAGTCCCTCGTCGGCGACCAGTTGTGACAGCGCCAACCGCGCGCCGCGGCGCTTGTCGGCGCCGATCAGCTGGGTGAGGAACGCGCCATTGATCTCCGGCCCCAGTCCGGCCGGCGCGATCAGGCCAAGCGATGCGGTCCGGGCAGGGTGCGCGAGCGCGAAGCCGATGGCAATGGTCCCGCCCAGGGAATGCCCGGCGAGATGGGCGCGGTCGATCCCGAGTGTGGAGAGGAAGTCCTCCAGACAGCGGACAAAGAAGGCCGTGCTGCCGTCGCCCACATCCTTGCTGCTGGCGCCGTGGCCGGGCAGGTCGATGGCGATCACGCGGCGCGCGTCGGCGATGGGTGAAATGTTGAACATCCAGCTGTCCAGATCGGCACAGATGCCGTGGACCAGGAGCATCGGCGTGCCATCGCCCCCGGTGTCGAGATAGTTGATCACGCGCCCGTCGATCTCGACGGTTTGCGGCGCGCTGGCCTCATCTTCTGGCGGTTCGGGGACGAACGCTGACTCAAATGTTGCGATGAAGGCGTCGATCTCCGCGTCGGTGACTTCGGTCGGCGCGACCACGGCGATCAACCCACCCACGGGGACGGTCTGCCCGGTTGGTGCCACATGGCGGCGCAGCAGGCCGGAGCAGGGGGCTTCGTAGCCGTTGTTCACCTTCTCGGTTTCGATCTCGGCGATCTCATCGCCCTTGGCGATTGCACTTCCCTCGGCGGCCGTCCATTCCACGATCGTGCCCTCCTGCATGGAAGGGCCCCATTTGGGCATCGTGATTTTCGTGATGTCGTCAGTCATCGCGGCTGAGTTGCATGAGATGTGTCTCCCCCGGGCTGGCGATGCCCATGACGAAGCCTATCAGGCTGCCGACAAAGAAAAAGGGCGACCCGAAGGCCGCCCCCAAATTCGCATGATTGCCGGGTCCGCTATTTGATCGTGTAAATGTGCACCGGCTTGGCGCCGTTTTCCTGGGCGAGCTCGATCAGGCGGCGGAAGGTGGCCTTGCCCGGAACGCCGGCAGCCTCATATTCCTGTGCCTTCTGATTGACCCAGGGTTCGATGGCTTGTGCCATCTCCCGGCGTACGGCCGGGTCCAGATCCCGTACGGTCACACCCTGTTTCTTGAGGTTCTCCAGCGCAGTGACGTATTTGATCGTGCTTTCGTCCTCGATTGCCGCTTCGTATACGGGGATCTCTTCGCGGATGATCTTCTGCACGCTCGCGGGCAGTTTGGCCCAGCTGTCCTTGTTCACGGCCAGCGGATAAGCCGTCACCGAACCCCAGCCCATGGTCGTGTAGTATTTGGCGACCTCGCCGAATTTGAACCCGAAATAGGGGGCGGGGAAGATGACAACACCGTCATACACACCGGATTGCAGCGCGTTATAGACCTCATTCAGGTTGGTCTGGACCTTCGCTGCGCCGGCGAAGTCGAGCCAGGGAAGGTTGGGGCCCGCGGCGCCGATCTTGACACCTTTCAAATCCGACATTTTGGACCATGCGAAGGTGGTGCCCAGACCGTAGTCATCGACGGCGCCACCGCCGAGGAAAATCTGGTTGTACTGATCGAAGTTCTTCGAGAAGTAATCAAACTCTTTATGAATCTGACGGGTGGTCGGCCCCATGATCTTCGGGTCGCCGGATATGAACGGCGTAAAGTAGTTGAGGTTATGGACGAAGAGCTTGGTCGGCTCGAAGCACGAACAGATCGATCCGAAATCGACCAGGCCCTTCTGGGTCGATTCCAGCACCTCAAAGAGATTGGCGATCGTGCCGCCATACCCCTCGATGAACCTGATCGTGTGGTCGGTTTCGGCAGCCACGCGCTTGGTCACATTCGGTACGAAGGTTTTCTGAAGCTGGTTGACTTGCGATAGCGGCGCGGCCGGATGGCCAGCGGCGATCCGCATCGTAAAATTGTCGGCGGCGTTGGCTAATGGCTGTAAGGCCGCCATGCCGACCGCGACGGTTCCCGCAAAAACGGCAGTACGGACTATTTGGATTGATGATGGCATTGGGATTTCCCCCTGATCGTTTCCGTTGTTGATGCCCGAATGGGTCAAATACTGGAACGCAAGTGGAACGTGCTCATACGCAACCCCAACATTGTGGAGCGGATCGGGCTTTAGGGGAAGGGCACTCATGTTCCGGCAAGGTCACGCGGACGTTGCCGGCAAAGAAAAAGGGCGACCCGAGGGCCGCCCTTTGCCAAATCGATGGAAATCGATTTTAGTTGATCGTGTACTTGTAGACCGGCTTGGCGCCGTTCTCGATCGCGAGTTCCATCAGACGCTTGAACGTGGCCTTGCCCGGAACGCCCTGAGCTTCGTACTCAGCAGCCTTCTGGTTGACCCACGGCTCGATCGCACGGGCCATTTTGCCGCGCTCTTCGTCGCCGAGGTCGCGGACGGTGACGCCCTGTTTCTTGAGGTTCACGAGGGCGGAGGTGAATTTCGCCACGCCTTCGTCCTCAACCGCCACGTTGTAGACCTGTGTCTCTTCCATGATGATCTTTTTCACGGAGTCAGGCAGCTTCGCCCAGGTGTCGTTGTTGACGGTCACCGGGTAGGCGACAACCGAACCCCAGCCCATGGTCGTGTAGTATTTCGCGACTTCGCCGAACTTGAACCCGAAATACGGGGCCGGGAAAATCACGACGCCCGAGAACACACCCGACTGCAGCGCGTTGTAGACTTCGTTCAGGTTGGTCTGGACCTTCGCCGCACCGGCGAAGTCGAGCCAGGGAAGGTTCGGGCCAGCGGCACCGATCTTCACACCCTTGAGCTCTTCCATTTTGGTCCACGGGAACTTCGTACCCAAGCCGTAATCGTCGAACGCACCGCCAGCGATGTAGGTCTGGTTATACTTCTCCGAGAACACCGTGTTGAAGTAGTCGAATTCCTCGTGAATCTGACGGGTGGTCGGCCCCATGATCTTCGGATCGCCGGAGATGAACGGGTTGAAGTAGTTCAGGTTGTGGACGAACAGCTTGGTCGGCTCGAAGCACGAGCACATGGCGCCGATGTCGACGAGACCCTTCTGCGTGGATTCCAGAACCTCGAAGAGGTTGGCGATCGTCCCGCCATAACCTTCGATGAACCGAACCTTATGTTCGGTCTCGGCCGCGACGCGCTTGGTCACGTTCGGAACGAAGGTCTTCTGAAGCTGGTTAACTGTCGCGAGCGGCGCGGCCGGATGGCCTGCGGCGATACGCAGCGTAAAACTACTGTCTGCTACGGCGGATGTCATGGTCGCGGATGCCGCGATAGCCATTACACCAGCAGCTGCAACAGTTGCAAGTTGCTTACGTGCTTTCACTGATCGTCTCCCTAGAAAATAAATTTTGTTGTGCACAACGTCAGTAAATTTCAGCGGTAACAGAATGTGCTGAAACTCACCTAAGTCGGCGCGCAGCAAAGCAGGAATCGGTCACAAAAGCTAGCGGTGATCCTGCCTTTATTACGCTGCCGAATGACGCACGCACCGCCCTCCCAGACGGCACTCATGAAAGCGCCAATGCGAGATGCATGTGACGCCACTATTAACGCTGCTGGGGAAATGCGGCGGGATCATCACGCTTGTTTGATGAATTCGCGGATCGGTGGGGCAAAAAAAGGCGATTAAGCGCCAACGGTGAGTTTACATCGGGTTTCAGTCTGGTAACTTCCCGTCGTGCTCGTTTGGGAGGACCTGCGAGTCGGACATAAATACCGCCTGAGTTCACTGGCGGACAGGGAGCCAGTACATGGTTGATAACGTCGTAAACACCGTGACGCGTGTTTGCAGTACCGTCGCAGCATTCTGGGCGATGGCCCTCGCATTTCTCATTCTGTGGGATATCACCGGCCGGACGTTTTTCAACGCGCCGTTTGATGGAACCATCGAGATCGTTGCCAACTCGATGGTCTCGATTCTCTTTCTGCAGCTGCCCTATACAATTTACCGTGGCGCCCATCTGCGCACGACCGTTGTGTATCAGAATCTGAATGACTTGGGTCGCAGGCTCATCGATATATTCGTTGCGCTTCTGGGCATCTGGTTTTTCTGGTCGATCGCGGTCGGCGGATGGGAAGACATGATCATCGGCTGGGAGGTTGATGAGCGTGAGGGTGAAGGGTCAATTCGTGTGCCGATCTATCCGGTGCGCTCTCTGATCATCGTCTTCGCGATCGTATCGATGCTCGTCTACATGGTTTTGCTCTGGCACTTCGTCTTCGGCTCCGAGCCGATCACGGACGAAGAAGAGGGCAAGGCCGACACTGTCGCGGGCTCGCAAATATAAATTTTTAGAACCAACAACCCGTCCGTCCGGTCGCAACCGGCCGACTGAATAACGGGACAAGGGGGCGTACAAAAAATGGATCCGACAACAGCCGTCATATTGATGCTGATCGTACTAATCATCGCGGTGGTGATTGGTATTCATATCGGAATTTCCTTGGGTGTGACCGCGTTGGTCGGAACCTGGCTCATGTTCGGCACTTACGAGCTCGCGGCAGGGCAGGTCGGTAGTACGTCCTTCTTTGCGCTGCGAAACTTTGTGTTCGCCGTCATTCCACTCTTCGTCTTAATGGGCGAATTCGTGAGCCGATCAGGATCGGCCGGCGATCTGTACCGCGTGATGAACTTCGGTTTGAAGCGTATTCCGGGCCGACTCGCCGTGGCGACCGTGGCCGGCAACGCGATCTTTGCCGCTGTGACGGGCACCAGCCTCGCATCTGCAGCGGCGTTCTCTCGTCTGGCCTATCCGGAGATGATCTCCGCCGGCTACAACCGCAAATATGCGCTGGGTTCAGTGGCAGGCAGCGCCTGCCTGGGTATGTTGATCCCGCCGAGCGTGTTGTTGATCATCTGGGGGATTGTCACCGAGATCTCGATCGGCTTCCTGTTCCTCGCGGGAATCTTGCCGGGCATCATCCTTGCGTTGTTCATGGCGTTTTATTGTTCGGGTGTTGCGATATTCAAACCATCAGCTGCGCCGGCAGTCGATCTCTCCAATGAAAAGCTTACCAGCCAGGAGATGATTAGCGGCGGTGGCGTCATCTTCCTGATTGTTGCCGTTCTCGGCAGCATCTGGGCCGGATTTGCGACACCTTCAGAGGCGGCCGCACTGGGCGCGCTGTTCGGGCTCGTGCTGGCGCTGATCAAGGGTGTCAAATGGGACGGTATTCGCGAAGCCATTATCGACTCCGGTAAAGTCATCGCGCCGATCCTGTTTCTCCTTCTGACGGCACAGATGTACGCGCGACTGTTGACAACCGGCGGTATCGTCAACCTGATCACCGACACGGTCGGCGGCGCGGGCATCGATCCCAACGTCGCGATCTTGATGATGATCGTGATCTGGCTGGTTCTTGGGACGCTGCTGGACTCGGGATCGATCATCCTGCTGACCGTGCCCATCTTCTGGCCGATCGCGCAGAACTTCGGTTACAACGAATATGCCTTTGCGATTATCGGCATCCTGGCAATTGAGGCGGGTCTGCTGACCCCGCCGGTTGGCCTTCTCGTCTACGCGGTCAAGGGATCGGTTGCCGATAAAACGGTGCAATTGGGCGAGATTTTTGCGGGCTCAATTCCATACTGGCTGCTGATCCTTCTGGTCATGGGTTTGGTTTGGGTGTTCCCAGAGTTGGCGACGGAGCCGATCAGCTGGAGCACCGACATTATATTCAACCATCAAGTCGGGATCACTTTCAGAGGC